>WNGL01000009.1_pt1 | contig 197136 bp, 175 predicted proteins | sample 5400591 | NCBI WGS metagenome assembly WNGL01 (sample SAMN13153377, study PRJNA577476) | soil metagenome | isolation source: 80 cm soil or saprolite under Garry oak tree replicate 1 | place: USA:California | collected 2016-06-15 | reverse complement strand
GGCCGGTCACGCGGGAAGGACGAGCACCTTCCCGACGGGGCCGGCCTCCGCTGCCTGGTGCGCGGCGACGATGTCGGGCAGCGGGTACCGGTGCACCGGCAGTTCGGTCAGCGTTCCCTCCGTGAGCGCGGCGGAGATGTCGGTCACTGCACGGTCGAGAGCCGCGGAGGCAAACCCGTACAGGAGCACGAAGCGGAGTACCACGTTGGCTGTCATGCAGGCCCGGATGGGGAGCACCGGGTCGCTGGCCTCCGCCGCGTAGGTGACGACCGTCGAGCCGGGCCGGGCAACCGCGAGGTCGAGCGCCAGGTTCGTGCCGAGCGCGACCTCGATCACCCGGTCCACGTGCCCGGCCACCGCCCGGATCTGGGCAGCCGCGTCCTGGTCCCGGTAGTTCACCACGTGGGCGGAGCCCGCCTGCCGGGCCAGTTCCGCCTTCTCCGGGCTGCTGGCCGTGGCCACAACGGTGGCGCCGCCCCTGGCCGCCAGCTGGACGGCGAAGTGGCCCACCGCGCCGGCGCCACCCGCCACCAGGACCGTCTGGCCGGCCACCGGCCCGTCCGCGAAGACGCACCAGTGCGCGGTCATGGCTGGGACGCCGAGACTGGCGCCGAGTTCCATCGACGCGCTGCCCGGCAGCGGGACGGCCTGGCGCGCGGGCACCACCGTCCACTCGGCGGCGGTCCCCCACGGGCGGCCCGCCGCCGCCAGCCACACCCACACCCGCTCGCCGACCCGTGCCGGGTCGACGCCGTCCCCGACCGCGTCGATCACCCCGGCACCATCGTGATGCGGGATCTGAAAGCCGTCCATGGGGCGCGGGGTGGCGCCGCTGCGGCTCTTGTAGTCGGTTGGGTTGATCCCGGACACAGCCACCTTGACCCGGACCTCGCCTGGCCCGGGTTCCGGCCGCCCCACGTCCTCGACCCGCAGTACCTCCGCAGCCGGTCCATAACGGTCGTACAGCGCGGCTTTCACCGTGAGCCTCCTCGGATCGCCCGCTCCCCGTCGATCCTCTCGCACCACCAGCCGCCGCCCTACCCGGGCCCCGGCCAGCATTCCCGGACACGCGGCAGCGGCCGGGGAAACACCTTCCCCAGACAGGCAACAGCGGCCGGGGAACACCTTCCCCGGCCGCTGTGACTGGCTCAGGCCTGAAGAACAGCCTCGATCTCGAGCTGGATGGCGATCTTGTCGCTGACGACCGCGCCGCCGGTCTCCATGACGGCGTTGAAGTTGACACCGAAGTCGCGGCGGTTGATCTGCGCCGTGGCGGTGAAGCCCGCCCGCGTGCCACCGTAGGCGTCGGGCCCAAAACCGTTGAGCTCCAGCGCGAGCGGCACATCCTTGGTGACGCCCTTGAGGGTGAGCTTGCCCTCCACGATGTAGTCCTCACCGTGGCGGCGGATGCCGGTGGAGCGGTAGGTCATGGTGGGGTAGGTCTCGACCTCGAAGAAGTCGGCCGACTTGATGTGGGCGTCGCGCTGCTCGTGGCCGGTGTCGATCGAGCTGAGGTCGATCTCGGCGGTCACCGACGAGCCGGCCAGGTCTTCGCCGGTGACGATCTGCCCGGAGAAGGTACGGAACCGCCCGCGGACCTTGGCGACCATCATGTGGCGCGCTGTGAAGCCCACCTCGGAGTGCACGGGGTCGATCGACCAGGTACCCGCGACATATCCCGGAATACCTGTCAGGGTCGCGGTGTCGGTTGCTGCCATGAAATCCTCCTGCTTACGATCACGAAGAGTTATTGAGTGCTCAACGATTGAGTACTCAACAAGTATCACGATCAGTCCAACATTGTCAAACGCTCAACTATTTCCCATGTACACTGTTCCCATGAGCGGGACTCGATGGCTCTCCCAGGAGGAGCAGCAGACATGGCGCTCCTTCCTGGGCGCGTGCCTCGCGTTCTTCACGGCCCTGGATGCCCAGTTGCAGCGCGACGCCGGGATGCCGCATGCCTACTACGAGATCCTGGTCCGGCTGTCCGAGACGCCGGACCGCGCGATGCGGATGAGCCAGCTCGCCGAGGCGGCCGCCGCAAGCAAGAGCCGGGCCTCCCACGCGGTCGCCAGGCTGGAGGAACGCGGCTGGGTCCGCCGGGTGGACTGCCCTACCGACCGCCGGGGCCAGATCGCGCAGCTGACAGACGCGGGCTACGCCGCCCTCGCCGCCGCCGCCGCGGGCCACGTCGAGCAGGTTCGCCGGTCGCTTTTTGACCTGCTCGCGGACGAGCAGGTCAAGCAGTTGCGGGAAATCAGCGAGGCAATGACCCGCGACGGCCAGCCCGCCCCGCTGGCGGCTGCTGCCTGCATGACCGCCTGCACCGGCGAAGACGAGCCCGCCGTCGAGGCATAACCACCCGGTCGAGGCATAACCACCCGGTCGCGGCGTAAGCACCCGGTCGCGGCGTAACGACCTGGGCAGGACGAACGCCGGGCAGCCAGGAGTCAGGCGGCGACCTGCCCGGGGTTAGGCTCATCGGTCATGGAACAGCGGATTCTGGGCAGGACGGGCCAATCGGTCTCGGTGGTCGGGCTCGGCACCTGGCAGCTCGGCGCCGACTGGGGACACGTGGATGAAGCCCAGGCGATGGCCATCCTCGACGCGGCGGCCGAAGCCGGGGTGACGTTCTTCGACACCGCCGACGTCTACGGCGACGGTCGGAGCGAGCGGCTCATCGGCGAATTCCTGGCCCGCCCGGGCGCGCCGCCCGTCATGGTGGGCACCAAAATGGGCCGCCGGGTGCCGCAGGAACCCGAGCAGTACACGCTGGCGAACTTCCGCGCCTGGACTGACCGTTCCCGGGCAAATTTGGGCACCGACGTGCTCGACCTGGTGCAACTGCACAGCCCGCCCACCCCGGTCTACGCCAGCGACGAGGTGTTCGACGCCCTGGACACGCTGGTGGCCGAGCAGAGGATCGCCGCGTACGGCGTCAGCGTTGAGACCTCCGATGAGGCGCTGACGGCGATCGCACGGCCGGGAACTGCCAGCGTTCAGATAATTATCAACGCGTTCCGGCGCAAGCCGCTTGACCGGGTGCTGCCGGCAGCGGCGGGCGCGGCGGTCGGGATCATCGCGCGGGTGCCACTCGCATCGGGGCTGCTTTCCGGGAAGTTCCGGCACGACAGCACGTTCGGTGCCGACGACCACCGCACCTACAACCGCCACGGTGAGGCGTTCGACGTGGGCGAGACGTTCTCCGGCGTGGACTACGACACCGGCGTTGAGGCGGCCGCCAAGTTCGCCGCGATCACCCCGGCCGGTGCCACCACCGCCCAGGCGGCGCTGCGCTGGGTGATCCAGCAGCCGGGCGTGACCACGGTCATCCCAGGTGCGACCACCCCCGGGCAGGCGCGGCAAAACGCTGCTGCCGCCGGCCTGCCCGCACTCGCTGAGCCTGAGTTGCGCGCCATCGAGGGAGTGTACGACCGGCACTTCCGCGCCCAGGTCCACCACCGCTGGTAGCCCGGCCCGCTTGAAGAGCGCATCGTTTATCGTCTATCGTCGATAAACGATGAAGCCTGAGCCCATATCGCGCGCTGAGGCCGGGCAGTATGCGGCCTGGTTCCGCGCGCTGGCTGACGCGACCAGAGCCCAGATCGTGTCCGTGCTTGCCCGCCATGGGCGGCCCATGAAGGTTGGCGAGATCGTCGCCGCCGTGCACGTGAGCCAGTCAACCGTCTCCCAGCATCTTCGCGTGCTCGCCAGTGTCCGGTTCGTGCTTGCCGAGTCCCGCGGCACGGCCCGGTATTACTGGCTCAACCAGGCGTGCGTGGACAGCTTCCCGAACGCCGCCGATCTCATCGTCGGCCGCGCTCTACCCCTCCCAGCCCCCGGCGGCGGGCAGCCCACGGGTGCGGCACCTGACCGTGCCGCTGCGCAGCCGGCGGGCCCGCACCCGGCCGGTGCGGGACCGGCCGTGCCCGCGACGTCCCCTTGGGGTGGGGTCAGCATCCGCGCCATGCAGCGCGCCAATGCCAGCCGCGTGCTCGCCATCTACCAGGCTGGACTTGACGCCGGCGACGCCAGCTTCGAAACCGAGGCGCCGTCGTGGGCGGCGTTCGACGCCTCGAAGCTGCCGGGACACCGCTATGTGGCGGTCGCCGATGGCGAGGTACTCGGCTGGGTGGCCGCGACGGCTGTCTCCGGCCGCTGCGCTTACGCCGGCGTGGTGGAGCACTCCGTGTACGTGGACGCTGCTGCTCGCGGCCGGGGCGTGGGCGCCGCGCTGCTGCAAGCTCTGATCGCCTCGACAGAGGCCGCGGGGATCTGGACCATCCAGTCCGGCATCTTCCCCGAGAACTCGGTCAGCCTCCGGCTGCACCAGCGAGCGGGGTTCCGCGTCGTCGGCACGCGCGAGCGGATCGGCTGTCACCACGGCCGGTGGCGGGACGTGGTGCTGATGGAGCGCCGGGTTCGTGATCATGGGATAGGTGGTACAGGGCCCCCACCAAAGCCATGATCACGAACCATCGCGTGATCACGGCGCGGGCGGCGCGGGCGGCGCAGGGGGATCAGCGCTTGCAAGCGCCTGCTCGAAGTCGGCCCACAGGTCGTCGGGGTGCTCAAGGCCAACCGAGACACGGACGGTTCCTTCGCTGATGCCTGCGGCCTTCAGCCCGGCCGCGTCCATCTGCCGGTGGGAGGTCGAGGCCGGATGCAGCACCAGCGTCTCCGTGCCACCCAGCGACGGTGCCATGGCCGCAAGCCGCAGCCGGGATACGAACTCCAGGCCAGCCTCACGGCCGCCCGCCAGATCGAAGGCAAGCATTCCCCCGAAGCCGGAAAGCAGGCGCCGCGCCACCTCGTGGTCGGGATGGCTGGGCAGGCCGGGCCAGTGAACGGCTGTCACCGATGACTGCGTGGCGAGGCGTTCCGCCAGGCGCGCGGCGTTCTCGCAATGCCGGCGCATCCGGAGCGCAAGCGTCTTCAGCCCGCGGATGGTGAGCCAGGCGGCGAATGGGTCGGCCGCGACGCCGAGTTCGACGGTGTCCTTCCACAGTTCCTTGTGGGCCGCCGCGTGGGCGACGATGATCAGCCCGAGCGTGACGTCATCATGCCCGCCGAGATACTTGGTAGCCGAATGGACGACGACGTCCGCACCGTGCTCGATGGGGCGGCACAGCACCGGGGTGGCGAATGTGTTATCCACCACACAGGTCAGCCCGGCAGCATGGCCAGCCTCGATCAGGGCGGTCAGGTCGCTGACGGCAACGGTGGGGTTGGCGATGGTCTCCAGGAACAGCATCCGGGATGCGGCTGTCACCACGTCGGCCAGTTCCGCCGCGTTGCGCCCGGAGATGTAGCTGACCCCGATCCCATAGCGGGCTGCCAGGCCGGCGAAAACAGCGAAGGTCCCGCCGTAGAGACAGCGCTGGGCGATGACATGGTCGCCAGGGCGGAGCAGGCCCAGCAGCACGGCGTTGATGGCCCCCATTCCCGAGCTGGTGGCGATGGCCGCCGCTCCGCCCTCCATGCCCGCGATCGCGTCCTCCAGCGCGAGCGACGTGGGATTGCGGTAGCGGCTGTAGGCGAACCCGGCACCGGGGTCGTTGAGCGCCCGCGCGCATGCCTCCGGGTCGGCGAAGGCGAAGGTCGAAGTTTGGTAGATCGGGACGCTGAGCGGGCGGGAGCCGTCCAGCTCGGGGACGGCGATATGGGTCGCGCGGGTCTCCAGGTGTAGAGTCATGCCACCCACTGTGCCTGGTCATCCCGTCGCCGCGAAACGCGCTGGCGGCCAGGCTGGGCGGCGGGTGGCCCCCGGGACAGTTCCCCGTAACTGGGAAATCTCGTGTGAGCGGGACGCAAGGCGGCAGCCGAGGCTCCTTGGTTTCCTTTTGGCCCCATAAACAGCCTTTGGCGTTGCTAGATTGACGCTGCCAGCCTCATTGCAGATTGGGGGAGGCATGGAGACCGGGCCCTGCGCTTTGTCAGGAACTGGCCACCAGCGCCCGGGCCATGGGTAGAGCGAGACGCCGCGAGCGCCACAGCGGCATCGGCCAGTGGCTGAAGGCGCTGGCCAGGCACCGCTGGTTCACCGCGCTCGGAACGGGCGCGGGCGCCGCCGCATTTTGCGGCAGCATGATCGTCCTGCTGGCGGGCCACCCCGCCCACGGCATCCCCGGTGCCTGTGGCCTGGTGCCATGCAATGCCACCCTGCCACCGTCCCTGACGGCAAGCGCCGATCCCAGCGGCGGCCCTACCACCGGGCAGAGCTCGTCGCCGACGGCGTCCCCGACCCCCACACCCAAGGCATCCCACCACCCGACGCACAGCCCCAAGCCAACGCCCTCCGCCCGCCCCCGGTATGCCGTGACCGTGATCTACGCGGTGGCCAAGACCTTCCACGGGGGCTTCGAGGGCGAGTTCACCATCATCAACCGGGGCACCGCGCCAGTCAGCGGCTGGGAGCTCACCGCCAGCCTGCCCGGTGACCATGTCAAGTCGGTGACGGGCGCCAGCTACACCACCCACGGGGCGAAGCTCATGCTGACACCGTTGTCCAGCCAGCCGTCCATCGCGCCGGGCACCAGCCAGCTGGTGTTCTTCACGGCCGGGGGGACCAGCACGAGCCCCAGCAGCTGCACCTTCAACGGTGCGGCCTGCTGAGCCGGCGTGAGACAGCTGGCACGACCCGGAACAGGCACGCACCGGTAGGGTCGGCCTATGGCCACGCGGGAAGAACTGGAAACCCTCTCGTCACACGAACTCCATGACCGTGCGATGCACGCAGCGGTGCGGCGCATGGACATCGGCTTCATGTGGGAGCTCCTGCGCGAGCTTCCGGCAAGCGAGGCGGCACGCGGCCGCATGGATATGGCCGCGGCGGATATCACCAAGGCGTCGGCCGAGATCTCGGACGCGTTCGCGTCCGGCGAGGGCGAGGTCGCCGAAGCGCTGCGCCCCCTGTACATCGATTACCTCGCGAAACACGGCGGATAGCAGCCAATTCCCTCGCGAAACACGGCGGATAGCAGCCAGCCCGCCCGGACTCTACCCTTCCGTGGGTGGCCCAGGAGCGCCTGGGCCCGCCGACCCGGCGCGGGGTGCCCTCGGCGCGGGCGCCGCCGCCCACCGGAACGAGGTGGCGCCCCGGCCGAGGATTTTCTCGACAGCGGCGCCGACCCCGCCATCGGTGTCGATGATGCGGCGGGCCACCATGATCAGCGCTGGGATGGCCCAGAAGTCGCCGCACACCCACAAGATGGCCGCACCGATCTGCTGGTCCGCGAACGGCGGCAGGCTCACCCCCCGGACGTGGGCGTACACCGGGTACCAGGAGACCTGGGTGAAGATGCTCATCGACATGGCCAGCACCCACATCACGACGTTGGTCATGATGAGGGCCGCCGCCTGCGAGAGATCCGGCATCCGGCGCCGGAACGGCGGCGACGGGATGAACTGCAGCCAGAACAGCACCCCGGCGGCGAAGAAACTCCCGTGCATCAGCCAGATATGCACGAACTGGCTGTTGGCGCCCAGGTCATAGAGCCTGGGGACGTGCCAGGCGATCATGACCGCGCTGAAAAGGATCACCGCAACCCATGGCCGCAGCAGGAAACCCCCGGCCGCCCGCAACGGCCGTGACCAGCCATCGCGCAGCGCCGTCCGGGTGAGAGACCGGCCCGACCGGCTGGGCAGGCCATCAAGGAAGGGCTGCCATGGCGCACCGGCCACCACCAGCGTCGGCGCCGCGAACATCAGCAGCAGGTGCTGCAGCATGTGGACGAAGAAGTAAGCGTCGGCCCAGTAGTCCAGGGGGGAGACGACCGAGACACACAGCACGGCCAGCCCGCCGTAGAAGAGCAGCGACCGGTGGCGCCGCTGGCGCGTCCGGTCCGGCCGCGACCGCTGGGCGAGCCTCGCCAGGCCCGCCTCGTGCCAGATCACCAGGATCGCGGCCACGACCAGGAAGGGGTCGAACGACCAGTGATGAGTGAGATAGCTCATGTCGCTGCGATCCTACGCGCCCGGATTCCGGGGCACCATCGCCAGCTTTCTGGCTGTTCCGGCCGGCCAGGCCGCCACCGGCGGCGCCGTGACGCTAACGCCCTCGGTCCTGAGCCGGCGCAGCGAGTGCTCGACTGCGCGCCGGAGGTAGGCGCGCCCGCCCTTGGCACCGGCGGCCGGCCCGTAGCCCATGTCGCCGTCCTGGTGGCCGAACTTGGTAGCGATGACCACCTGATCCCTGCGGCCAGCCAGCACCTGTCCCAGCAGCCGAGCCCGGCCACCGAAACCATCAGCCCGGAATTACCCAGCGGCCGGTAACGCATCGGCCTCCCTCAGGTCGCGGGAACCGCGGCGGTTGCCGCCCACCCTGGCCGAACCGATGGTAAGGGACCGGCCCGCACGCCGCGGTGCCCGGCCCCCAACACGAAGGGCCGGGCACCACGGCATCCAAGCAGAGCTACGGCAGGTCGAACTCGCCGTTCTTCACCCCGGTGATGAAGGCGGCCCATTCGTGCTGGTCGAACACATGCGGCCGCTTGTCCCTGTCCTTGGAGTCGCGCAGCCCGACAAGGCCGCCGGGCAGGTGCGCCACTTCCACGCAGCCAGTGACACTGGATGCGCTGCTCTTGAACCAGCTGATGTTGCTGGCCTCGGGTGTCATGAGACTTTCCTCCCCTTAGTTCAGTCCCTGTTGGGTGATTTCCTCGGCCACTCTCCTGATCAGCTCAGCAGAGTCCACCGGGGTCATTGCCGCGGCCTGGAGCAGGTCGAAAGCATCGCCGCAGGCACGCACGTCAGCTTCCTTCTCGAGGTACGCGTGGCCAGCGACTCCCTCGCTGTAGACCACGTCGGGATCGGTGCTCTCCGGGAACCGGAGTATGCAGAAGGACCCGCTCAGCGCCGGGTGTGCGCCACTGGACGTGGGCAGGACCTGGAGCGTCACGTTGGGCCATGTGCTGGCCTCAAGCAGGTGGCTGAGCTGGCCGCTCATGATCTTCCTCCCGCCCATGGGCCGCCGGATCACGGCCTCGTCGAGAATCAGAAAGAGCTCCACCGGTCGCTCACGGTCCAGCACCGCCTGGCGCTGGAGCCGCAACTGGACGAGCCGCTCGATCTCTTCCCTCGTCCGCCTCCGCCGGGTGGCGCCGGTCACGGCCCGCGCGTAGTCCTCGGTCTGTAGCAGGCCATTGACGACCTGTGCCTCAAAGACCCGCAGCGCGGCCGCCTCCGCCTCCAGCCCCACATAGATCCCGAACCCGGTTGGCAGGACGTCGTCGTACGCCGCCCACCAGCCCTTGCGATGGCCCTCACGGGCCATCTCGGCCAGCACCTGGCGCTGCTCCGGATCGGTGACCCCATACATTTCCAGCATGCTGATCAGATAGGCGGACCGGGTTGGGGCCTTGCCTGTCTCGATCCGGGAAAGGGTGGAGGGGGCCAGCCCAAGCCTCTCGGCCGCCTCTTCCAGCTTGAGGGAATGCGCTTCCCGGAGGCGCCTTAACTCGCTGCCGAGACGGCGCCGGCGTACGGTCGGTCCAGTGGACACGGCGTCTCGCCTCCCTCACGCCGGGCCCAGCGAAGCCCGGTTTCTCTGGCGGGCGGTGGCTGGACCGCCCGGCAAACGGCTGTGGCTGAGCGTTACCATACTTGACTCAGCGCATCGTGTATCGAAAATCCGTTAGGGAAAGACACTTTCCCAACTTGCGCTACACACTTGCGCCGCGCGTCGTAACGCGCCATGATTTACATCACTAATCGTGCTCATCCGGCTACGAATATGGATCGTGGAGTGGGAGAGCGGCGGGGTCGCTATGGGGTGGCCGCGCCGCTGGGGAGGGGATCGCACGATGGCACCTTCGACCGCCGGCACTGCCGCGGCCCCGGTGATGCTGACCAGCACAGCCATCCTCGGGAACCTGACGATAACCGGCCGCGAGCAGAACGCGTCGCGGGCACGGTCATTCGTGGGCCGCGTCCTGGGAGAGGACGACCCCCGCGCCGACGCCGCACGGTTACTGGTCTCGGAGCTTTTCACCAACGCGGTGCAGCACAGCGAGTCACGCCGGCCGGGCGGCACGGTCAGCATCATCATCACCGGCCGGGCAGGGAGCATCGGGATCGAGGTCATTGACCAGGGGTCCATGTGGAGCGTTCCGGTCGTGAAGGCCGATGTCTTCGCCACCAGCGGCCGCGGGCTCTTCCTTGTTCAGTCGATCGCCGACGAGTGGGGTTACCTCCGCGACAGCACGGGGACCACGGTGTGGTGCCGCCTCGCCACGGCCTGCGGCTCGTGAGGCCTCAGCAAGCCGTGGCCGCGGCCAGCACGCCCGCGCAGATTCGCGCCACGTCGCCATCGTCGGTGGGGTACGGCGGCATTGTGTAAATAAGATCACGAAACGGCCGCAGCCATACCCCCGCGCGCACCGCGGCCAGTGTCGCGGCGGCCACATCAACATCATGGTCGAGCTGGACCACCCCGATGGCGCCGAGCACCCGGACATCGGCCACTCCCGGCAGCTCCGCCGCGGGTGCCAGGCCCGCCGCCAGGCCCGCCTCGATCCTGGCCACCCGCGCCTGCCATCCGCCCTCATACTGCGCTGCCCCCCGCTCCCCCAGCAGCACGTCCAGCGAGGCGTTCGCGATGGCACAGGCGAGCGGGTTTGCCATGAATGTTGGCCCGTGCGCGAGCACCGGCAGTTCACCGCCCGAAATGCCGCCGGCGATCTCGGGGGTGCACAGGGTCGCGGCGAGCGACAGGTATCCGCCCGTCAGGGCCTTGCCCAGGCACATCACATCCGGGCTCACGCCTGCGTGGCTGGCGGCGAACAGCGCGCCGCTGCGCCCGAATCCGGTGGCGATTTCATCGAAGATCAGCAGCACCCCGTGGGCGGAGCAGGCAGAACGCAGGACGCGCAGGTAACCCGGATCGTGGAAGCGCATGCCACCGGCCCCCTGCACCACCGGCTCGACGATGACCGCGGCGAGTTCACCCGCGTGCGCCCCGATCAGGTCGCTGAGCCGCCGTGCGTACCCGGGGTCGATCCCGGCGGCGAACCCGGCGGGCGGCGCCCCGGCGAACACCTGCCGGGGCAGGACGCCGTCCCACAGCCGGTGCATGCCGCCATCGGGGTCACAGACCGACATGGCCCAGAACGTGTCGCCGTGATACCCGCCCCGCCAGGTCAGCAGCTTCTGCTTGCCGGGCCGGCCGGATGACCGCCAGTACTGCAGGCACATCTTGATCGCGACCTCGACCGAGACCGACCCCGAGTCGGACAGGAACACGTGCTCAAGCCCGGCAGGGGTGATCCGCGCCAGCCGCTCGCACAGGGTGATCGCCGGGGCGTGGGTGAGCCCACCGAACATGACGTGGCTCATCCGGCCCAGCTGGTCACGCGCCGCCTGGTCCAGCACCGGGTGCGCGTAGCCATGGATCGCGGCCCACCATGACGACATGCCGTCCACCAGCTCGCGGGTGCCCCCACCGGGGTCCGCCACCCGCAGCCGCACCCCCGATGCTGACTCTACGACGAGTGGGGCCAGCGTTCCTGGCATCGGCGCGTAGGGGTGCCAGACCCGCGAATGGTCGAGCTCAGCAAGCCGGCCGGGCTCAGCAAGCCGGCCGGGCCCTGCCGGACGGCCGCGCTCAGCCGGACGGCCGGGCCCTGCCCTTTCAGCGCTGTGCATGATCCAAGCTTGCCGCGCCCTCGTGTCCCGCGTGCGGGCTAGCCGCCGCGCCGGCCGGACCGGGTGGCCTGCGCGCGGCCGGGCTGCCGCGCCGGCCGCCGCTCGCGCAACCGCAAGGACACACGCACCGGGCTCCCGGCGAAACCGAACTCCTCGCGCAGCCGCCGTTCGATGAACCGCCGGTAGCCGGCCTCGAGAAAGCCGGTCGTGAAGAGCACGAAGTGCGGCGGCCGGGCGCCCGCCTGGGTCGCGAAGAGGATCTTCGGCTGGCGGCCGCCCCGGACCGGCGGCGGGGTGGCCGCGACAAGATCGCTGAGCCAGGCGTTGAGCTGCCCGGTCGGCACCCGCGTTTCCCAGCCGGCCAGCGCCTGTTCCAGCGCGGGCACCAGTCTGTCCACGTGGCGGCCGGTGAGCGAGGACATGTTCACCCGCGGTGCCCACCGCGCGGTGTGCAACTGGCGGTCGATTTCCCGGTCCAGTTGCAGCCTGCGGTCCTCACCGACCAGATCCCACTTGTTGTAGGCAATGACCAGGGCCCGGCCCGCTTCGATCACCATCGACACGATCCTCAGGTCCTGCTCGGTGAGGGGCTCGCTGGCGTCGATCAGCACGACGGCAACCTCGGCCCGCTCCAGCGCGCCCGCCGTGCGCAATGCGGAGTAGAAGTCAGCGCCCTGGCTCTCCCGCACCCGGCGCCGGATCCCGGCGGTGTCCACGAACCGCCACGGGATCCCGCCAAGCTCGATAAGTTCGTCCACCGGGTCGCGCGTCGTCCCGGCCATCGCGTCCACCAGCACCCGCTCGCTGCCTGCCAGCGTGTTCAGCAGCCGTGACTTCCCCACGTTGGGGCGGCCCACGAGGGCCACCCGGCGGGGGCCGCCGGGCGCCTCGCGAGGTTCGGGCGGTGTTTCCGGCAGCGCCGCAAGGACGGCGTCAAGCAGGTCGCCGCTGCCCCGCCCGTGCAGCGCGCTGACCGGTTGGGGCTCACCGAGCCCGAGCGACCACAGTTCTGCCGAGGCCGGCTCCGCCAGCGCGTCGTCCACCTTGTTCGCTGCCACCACCACCGGCCTGCCTGACCGGCGCAGCACCGCGGCGACCGCCGCATCGGCGTCCGTGACACCAACAGTGGTGTCCACAACGAAAAGCACCGCGTCGGCGGTCTCCACGGCCAGCCGCGCCTGGGCGGTGACCTGTTCGGCAAGGGCGCGGCTGGCGTGGGCGACTTCGCTGCCCGGCCAGGGCTCCCAGCCCCCGGTGTCCACCACCGTGAAGGCGCGGCCTGCCCAGGTGGCGTCATAGGCCACGCGGTCACGGGTGACGCCGGGGGTGTCCACCACCACCGCCTGGCGGCTCCCGAGAATCCGGTTGACCAGGGTTGACTTGCCCACGTTGGGCCGGCCAACCACCGCCAGCACAGGCGCGGGAGGGTGCTGGGCATCGTGCCCGGTGTGCTGGCCATCGTCCCCGGCCGGGTCGGCCGACGCAGGGCCGGCCCACCGGCGCCGTGCCTCGCCCTTGTCTGCTCCCTCACCCGGCATTGTCAGCGCGTCCATACGGCATCCGCCCGCGGCGGCACCCTTACCCGCTGCTGTGCCAGGCCGACGATCCGGCTGATCACGCCGTCCAGGCTGAGGCGGGTTGTGTCGATCTCAACCGCGTCGGCGGCCATCACGGTCTGCGGCGCGTCGGCGTGGTCCCTGAGCTTGTGCTCGTCCCTGGTCACCGCGGCCGTGGCGGCAGGATCGGCTGCCAGATCAGCGCTGCGGCGGCTGGCCCTGGCATCTTCGCTCGCGGTGAGAAAAACCTTGACCACCGCCTGCGGGGCGACGACGGTGCCGATGTCCCTGCCTTCGGCGACAATCCCGCCGCCCGCAGCGCACTCCAGGGCGATGATCTCCTGCTGCATGGCGACCAGGTGGGCCCGCACCTCCGGGACCGAGGCCACCGCGCTCACCGCGTTCGACACCTCGCGGGTGCGGATCACACCGGAGACGTCCGCCCCATCCACCAGGACCACCGGGCTGGCCGGGTCGGTGCCGATCTCGATCACGGGCTGCCGGGCGTGCTCAGCCACCACCCGCCCGCTGGCCGGGTCCAGCCGGTTCGTGATCAGCCACCAGGTGAGCGCCCGGTATGTTGCGCCCGTATCGAGGTAACGCAGCCCAAGCGCGCGCGCCACACCACGCGCCGCGCTGGACTTTCCCGAGCCGGCTGGGCCATCCACCGCGATCACCAGGCAGTCAGTCACCCTGCGATGCTACCGGCGTACCGGCCATCCGGCAGCCGCGAGTGCCTGCGTCAGCGGGGCGACCGCCCCGGGACGTACCGTCAGTTCGGCCACTCCCACCGGCAGCCCGGGCGAATGCTCGATGGCGAAGTCTTCGATGTTGACTCCGGCGTCCCCGGCCACCTGGAAAAGCCGCCCGAACTCGCCCGGCTGGTCCCGGATGACCACCTGGACGACCACGTTGCCTGCCGACGGCCTGCCCCGCTTGCCAGGGATCTTTGCCACCCCGGCCGCGCCTTCGTCCAGCAGCCCGGTCAGTACTTTCACCACGGTGGCCTGCTCGGCCGCCGCTGGTGCCGAAGCTGCCTGCGCAAGCGCCTCAGCGGCGGCTTGCAGGTCCGCTGCCACATCGGCGAGGACCCGCGCCACCGGCGCCGCGTTCGCGGTCAGGATCTGCGTCCACAAGCCCGCATCACCCCCGGCGATCCTCGTCACATCCCGTAGTCCCTGGCCGGCCAGGGCGAGCGCGGCGGCAGGCGCATCCGCCAGCCTCGCCGCCATCGCCGCCGCGGCAACATGTGGCGCATGCGAGACAAGCGCGACAAAGCGATCATGCTCGCCGGCGCCGAGCAGCACCGGCTCCGCCCGGCACATCCGCACCAGCCCGGTGACCGCCGCGACAGCATCCCGCGAGGCTTCCGGCGTGGGGCAGATCACCCATGGGCGGCCGAGGAACAAGTCGCCCCGGGCCGCTGCCGGGCCTGAGCGCTCACGGCCGGACAGGGGATGGCCGGGTGCGAACGAGGTGAGATCACAGCCCAGCTCACGAGCATGACTGAGCGGAAGGCTCTTGACGCTGGCCACATCGGTGTAACTGCGGGCAAGATTCGCCGCTTGCGCGGCCGCCAGCGAGGGGGCCACGGCCGCCGGCGGAACCGCGAGAACCGCGACATCGGCGAGGGGGCGTCCCGGCTCTGGGGTGTGCGGCTCCGGCAGCACCATTCCGGCGCCGATGTCCGCCGCGAGCTGGGCGGCGCCCGGTTCCTGGTCGGCCAGCCAGACGGGGATGCCCTGCTCCCGCAGCGCCAGCGCGATCGATGTCCCGATCAGCCCAGTCCCGATCACCACCGCGCTGCCGATCTCAGCCGGTGAGCCAGCCTGCTGTCCGGGCGGGGCCGTCACTGGGCGATGTCCAGCCGCAGGGCGGCCGCGCCGCGCAGGTACACGTGCTGGAGTTCCCGGCGCGGCAGCGGCGATTCCACATGCATGAGCAGCCGCACGACGCGGGGCATGGCACCCGGGACGCCGATCTCGGTGGCACACAGCAGCGGCACGTCCTGGAAGCCGATCTTGCGGGCGGCGAGCGCCGGGAACTCCGCCGTGAGATCCGGGGTGGCCGTGAAAACGACGCTGATCACGTCATCGGGCAGCAGGCTGTTACGGGTCATCACCTCGGTGACAAGTTCCGTGGTCGCGTCAAGGACAGCCGCCCGCTCGTTGGCGTCCACCTGGACCGCGCCCCGGATTGCCCTGACCGCCACCAGCCCGCATCCTTCCAGCATTCGTCCCAGGGCGCTGCTGCCCTGGGGAGCTTCCCAGGATATCGGCTCCCCGGTCACAGGCCGACGGCTGCGTAAAGATCGCCGATCTCGGCTGTGGTGAGCGCACGGCTGGCACCGGGCCGCAGGTCCCCGAGCGCGACCGGCCCGACGTGGGTACGGACCAGCCGGCTCACTGGGTGGCCGGCTGCGGCCAGCAGCCGGCGGACGATGTGCTTGCGGCCCTCATGCAGGGTGATTTCGGCCAGTGCCCGCGAGCCTGCGCGCTCCACCACGCGGAACTTGTCCGCGCTGGCCAGCCCGTCCTCCAGTTCGATCCCGGTGAGAAGCCGCCGGGCCAGGTCCCTCGGCAGCGGTCCGGGGACGTCGGCCAGGTAGGTCTTGGAGACCCCGAACCTGGGATGGGCGAGCCGGTGCGCAAGCTCGCCGTCGTTGGTGAGCAGCATCAGCCCTTCGGTGTCGTAGTCCAGCCTTCCCACGTGGTAGAGCCGCTCGGCCCGGTCACCGAGGAGATCGGTGATGGTTCGCCGGCCGCGATCGTCGGACATGGTGGTGACCACCCCGGCCGGCTTGTTGAGCGCCAGGTACACCAAATCCTGGCGGGCGGGAATGCGCTTGCCGTCCACCTTGATGACCTGATGATCGGGATCCACCCTGGCGCCGAACCGGCGCACCGTCTGCCCGTCCACTTCGACGCGGCCCTCGCCGATCAGTTCCTCGCACCGCCTGCGGCTGCCCAGGCCGGCGGAAGCCAGCACCTTCTGAAGCCGGACCCCGCCCGGCACATCGGTCAGCGAGTCGTGCTCGCTGAAGTCAGGCGCCGTGCCCGCCACCGGTGTCCTCGGCGTCGTCAACGTGCTCGGGCAGGAACGGGGCAAGGTCAGGCAGGTCCTCCAGGCTGGCAACGCCCAGCCGCTCCAGGAAGTACCCGGTGGTCCGGAACAGGATGGCCCCGGTCTCGCGCTCCGTGCCAGCCTCCTCGACCAGCCCGCGCAGGGTCAGGGTCCGCATCACCGCATCACAGTTGACGCCCCGCACCGCGGAGACGCGCGCCCGGCTGACCGGCTGGCGGTAGGCGACAACCGCGAGGGTTTCCAGCGCGGCTTGCGTCAGCCGTACCTCATGACCATCTCGCACGAAACGCTCCACCACCGGCGCGCACTCTTCCCTGGTGTAAAACCGCCAGCCGCCCGCCACCTTGCGCAGATCGAACCCCCGGCGCTGGTCATCGTAGGAAGCTGCGAGGTCTTTGAGCGCCCGTGAGATCTCCTCCCGGGGCTGCTCAAGCACCTGGGCAAGCATCACCTCTGGCACCGGCTCGTCCACGATCAGCAGGATCGCTTCGAGGCTCTGTTCCAGGCCGGGACCGGAGTCTTCTTCGGCGGCGTCCGGCTGTTCGGCTTCCAGGACCTGCCCCAGGCCAGCTCCGGGCTCCGCTTCGGCGGGGTCAGGCTGTTCTCCGTCTGATCCCTGCTCCAGGTCAGGACCGGGCTCTGCGTCGGCGGGTTCTGCGGGCTCCCCCGCCAGGTCGTTAGGCATGATTACCAATCGTCTTCCTCCGGTGAGGCCGCCCTGCCCTCCGCGCCGGGCTGCCAGGTCACGTGCAACTCACCGAGCGGTTCGGCTTGCTCCACCGTGACGCTACCTTCCCGGTAGAGCTCAAGCACCGCCAGGAACCTGGCCACAATCTCATAGGTTCCAGCGCAGTCCGACGTCAGGAAGCCGAACGTGGCCCGGCCCAGGTCGCGCAGCCGGCCCGCCAGGATCGCGGCCTGCTCGCGCACGGTGGTGCGCGGGGTGTGGATGTGCTCGATGGACACCACCGGCGCCGGCCGCGGCGCCAGCGCGATCGCGGCGATACGCGCGAAGTCGGCCGGCCCGAGGCCCAGCAGGACCTCCGGCAGCAGCCCGGCGAACCGTGGCTCCACCGGGACCCGCCGGGCGAACCTGCGGCCCTGGGCCGCCATCCGGCCCGCGAACACAGCGGCCACTTCCTTGTAGGCGCGGTACTGGAGCAGCCGGGCAAAGAGCAGGTCCCTGGCCTCCAGCAGCGCGAGATCCTCCTCATCCTCGACCTCGCCGGCGGGCAGCAGCCGGGCCGCTTTCAGGTCCAGCAGGGTGGCCGCGACGAGCAGGAAATAACTCACCTGATCGAGGTCCCACCGGTCCGCGCGCGCCCGGATGTAGGCAATGAACTCATCGGTGACCTGGGAGAGCGCGACCTCGGTGATATCAAGCTTGTGCTTGGAGATCAGCCCGAGCAGCAGGTCGAACGGCCCTTCAAAGATGTCGAGATGGACCTGGAAGCCTGCCACCTCGGGGGCTGGTGCGGCGTCATCGTCTGGTTCGCTGGTCACGGTCGCGGTCACTGCGTGCCCGCGGGTGCCGCACCCTGCTCACCGGCTGCGGGCTCGGGGTCGCTGGTGGTCTCACGCAATCGCCGCAGCAGCTCGGCGACTCCGGGCAGGATCACCCGGCGCGGACGGGACCCGCGCGACCTGCCCGCCGCCACCGCTCCAGCACCTCCTTGGCGAGATCCCGGTAGGCACTCGCTCCCGCGGAAGCGGGATCGAAGCTGGTGATGGGCTCCCCGGCGACCGTCGCGTCAGGGAACCGCACGGTGCGGCTGATCACCGTGTGAAAGACCCTTTCCCCGAACCCATGGACCACCCGCGTGAGCACCTCGCGGGAGTGCAGTGTCCGGGAGTCGTACATGGTGGCGAGCAGGCCATCGATAGCGAGCCGCTCGTTCAGCCGGGACGACACCTTGTCAATGGTTTCCATCAGCAGCGCCACCCCGCGCATCGCGAAGTACTCGCATTCCAGTGGCACGAGTACGCCATGCGCGCAGGCCAGAGCGTTGACAGTGAGCAGGCCCAGCGACGGCTGGCAGTCGATCAGGGCGATGTCGTAGTCGGGGAGCAGCGGCTCAAGCACCCGGCCGAGCACGAATTCACGCCCCACCTCGTGCACCAGCTGCACCTCGGCGCCGGAGAGGTCGATGTTGCTCGGCAGCAGGTCCATGCCCGCCACGTTGGTCTTGACCACCACCTCCTCCGCGCTGACAGCCCGTTCCATGAGCAGGTTGTAGACGGTCGCTTCCAGGTCGTGCGGCTGGATTCCCAGGCCGACTGAGAGCGCCCCCTGCGGGTCGAAATCGACCAGCAGGACACGGCGCCCTTGCTCCGCCAGTGCCGCTCCAAGATTGATCGTCGTGGTGGTCTTTCCCACGCCGCCCTTCTGGTTGCACACCGCGACGACCCGTGCGGGCCCATGCGCCACCAGCGGCTCAGGGTCGGGAAAGACGGGCAGGGGACGCCCGGTAGGGCCGATCTCCAGGCCGGTTTCGCCGGACACTGCCACCATGTTCTGCACCTCCCCGGCGGATTGGCAGGAAGCATCCGCTGAAACCCGGACTCTAGGGCGTTGGCCGGGGCAGCGGCAAGCCGACTCACCGGACCGGGCCCAGCCGGTTCAGCGTGCGCGCGGGTGCGCGGCCGCGTAGACCTCGCGCAGCTTGTCGACGGTCACCAGGGTGTAGACCTGGGTGGTTGTCACCGACGCATGCCCCAGCAACTCCTGTACCACGCGCACGTCGGCCCCGCCGTCGAGCAGGTGGGTCGCGAAGGAATGCCGGAGCGTGTGCGGGGACACCCCGGTGAGGCCGGCCCGCCGCGCCGCCGCCTGGATCACCCCCCATGCTCCCTGTCGGGTCAGCCGCCCGCCCCGGGCGTTCAGGAACACGGCGGGGGAGGCCGAAACCCGCCGCGACGCCGCGGCCAGCGCCGGGCGGGCCCGGATCAGGTACGCGTCCAGCGCATCGCGGGCGTAGCTGCCGACGGGGACTATCCGCTCCCGGCCTCCCTTTCCGGCCAGCCGGAGCGCCTCGCCCACACGGTGCCCGGGCGGATCATCCGCTGGTGAGCCGTCCACCGCGGGCCCGGCCCGGGGTGGGCGCCGCCCCGGCAGGCCAGCCAGGCCGAGGTCGTCGACATCGAGTCCGACCGCTTCCGAGATCCTTGCCCCTGTGCCGTACAGCAGTTCCAGCAGTGCCCGGTCGCGAAGCGGGAGCACCACCGCCGCCGCGGCCCCGCTCACGGCGGCCCCAGCCCCGGAGCCGGCCCGGGCCCCAGCTCCGGCTCCAGCTCCGGCTCCCGCTCCGGCGGCTCCAGCCCCGGCCGCAGCGATCAGCCGCTCCACCTCCGCCACGCCGATGGCGCGGGGCAGCCTGCGTGGCGGGGCGGGCGGCCGCACCTGGCCTGCCGGGTTGCTGGCGGCCAGGTTCTCAGCTGCCGCAAAGGCATGCAGTCCACGCACGGCGGCCACCGCCCTGGCAGCGGAACTGGCAGCCAGCGGCGGGTGCCCGTCACCGCCCTGCCGCAGGGTGGCGAGGTAGGCCGCAACGTCCCCGGTGGTGACCTCGCCGATGCCGGCCCTTCCCCGCCCGGACATCGCCGTCTGGTACCTGCTCAGGTCGCGCCGGTACGCGGCCAGCGTGTGCGGGGACAAGGCCCGCTCCACCACCAGGTGATCCAGGTAGCGCCCGATCGCGGTGGGAAGCGCTGCGCCAGGCTTCCCGGTCACGGCCATGGCGCCGGGGTCAGTGCAGCACCTCCGCCAGCGGGGTGACCGCAAGACCGTGGGCGTCCGCGACCGGCGCGCAGGTGAGCCCGCCCTCGTGGGTATGCAGCCCCGGGCGCAGCGAGGCATCCGTGCGCACCGCTTCCCGCCAGCCCAGGTTCGCGAGTTCCAGCACATACGGCAGGGTCACGTTGGTCAGGGCGTAGGTGGAGGTGTGCGGGACGGCACCGGGCATGTTGGCCACGCAGTAGAACACCGAATCGTGCACCCGGTAGGTGGGGTCGGCGTGTGTGGTGGGGTGGGAGTCCTCGAAGCAGCCACCCTGGTCGATGGAGATGTCCACCAGCACGGACCCCGCCTTCATCCTGGCCACCAGATCGTTGGGGACCAGCGTCGGTGCCTTGGCACCGGGCACAAGCACCGCCCCGATGACGAGGTCGGCGTCGATGACCGCCCGCTCGATCTCGTAGGTGTTGGACGCGACCGTCTGGCAGTGGCCCTGGTAGATCGCGTCCGCCGACCGCAGCCTGGCGACGTTCTTGTCGACGAGCAGCACCTCCGCCTGCATGCCGAGCGCGATGGCGGCCGCGTTCATGCCCGAGACCCCGGCCCCGAGCACCACCACCTTGGCCGCGTAAACCCCCGACACGCCGCCCATCAGCACGCCCCGCCCGCCGCCGTCGCGCTGCAGGTGGTGCGCACCAACTTGGGGGGCCATCCGCCCGGCCACCTCGGACATCGGCGCGAGGAGGGGCAGGGAGCCATCCGGGGCCTGGACCGTTTCGTAGGCGATGGCCGTGATGCCCGAGGCAAGCAGCGCATCGGTGCACGGGCGGGACGCCGCCAGGTGGAGGTAGGTGAAAAGCACCTGCCCCTTGCGCATCCGGTGATACTCCTCCGCGACCGGCTCCTTGACCTTGAGAATCAGCTCACCGGCCGCCCACACAGCATCCGCGTCGCCCACGATGGCCGCGCCGGCCGCGGTGAAGTCACCGTCGGGGATGGCCGAGCCCGAGCCCGCGTCATGCTCGATGAACACCTGGTGACCCGAGCGAACCAGCTCATGCACTCCGGACGGAGTGATAGCGACCCGGTACTCGTGGTTCTTGACCTCTTTGGGGATGCCCACCTTCATGACCGCAAGCCCTTCCTCCCGCTCCCGGCCACCTGGCACCATTGCCGGGTGGTCCGGGCACTGATGGCCGTGCTGGCCGTCAGTCTTCGCGCGCGTCGGCTTCCCGGAGCGCCGCGAACCCGCCCGTCCGGGCGGCGTAGGCGGCCAAGATACCGACTGCCGCCACCCCATTGTGCAGCTGGCCGCCGAGAATGAGCTGGACGGCCTCTGCCAGCGGCACCCAGGTCTGGAGCAGGTACGCCTCTTCATGACGCCGCTCATAGCCGTGCTCCGAGGCCGGGACGTGGGTCAGGTCCCGGGCCAGGAAGACCCGCAGCCGCTCGCTGATGATCCCGGGGGACGAGAAGTAGTCGCTCAGTACGCGCCACTCGCGGGCGGCGTACCCAGTCTCCTCCAGCAGCTCGCGTTCTGCCGTGGCGCGAAGCGCTTCCCCGTGAACGTCCCGCAGCCCCGCCGGGATTTCCCACAGCAGCCAGCCGACCGGATGGCGGTATTGCCTGATCAGCAGCACGCGCCCGGCGGTGTCGAGGGCGACCACCGCCACCGCGCCCGGGTGCTCCACCACGTCCCTGGCCGCCAGCTCGCCGTCGGGCATGCGCACCTGGTCGGTCCGCAGCGCGACGAGCGCACCGCGGGCGTACTGCGGGTCACCGGCCACCGGCCACCGCTGCCGCACATCTTGCAAGGCGTCGCCGGTGGTCACACGGTTGGCGGTCACGCGCTCGCCGCCGCCCTCCGGACGCTGGCGGCCGGGGCGGAACGTGCGGACCGTGCGTGCTCCAGCGCAGCGGCCACCAGCCCGCTGAACAGCGGGTGCGGCCGGGTGGGCCGCGACAGGAACTCCGGGTGCGCCTGGGTGGCGACGAAGTACGGGTGGAGTTCCCGCGACAGCTCCACGAACTCGACCAGGCGCCCGTCCGGCGAGAGCCCTGAACAGTGCAGCCCCGCCTGCTCCAGCTTGCCCCGGTAGGCATTGTTCACCTCGTACCGGTGCCGGTGCCGCTCGTGCACCTCGGCTGCCCCGTACAGCTCCCGCACCAGCGATCCCTCGGTCAGCACGGCCGGGTACAGCCCCAGCCGCATGGTGCCGCCCATGTCCCTCTCCCCCGAGACCACGTCCTCCTGGTCTGCCATGGTGGCGATCACCGGGTCCGGGGTGGCGGGGTCGAACTCGGCACTGTTGGCGCCGGGCAGGCCAACCAGGTGCCGCGCCACTTCGATCGCCAGGCACTGCAGTCCCAGGCAGAGCCCGAGCAGGGGGATGCGGTGGGCGCGCGCGTAGGCGATGGCCCCGATCTTGCCCTCAATCCCGCGCACGCCGAAACCGCCGGGGATGAGCACCCCGTCCACGCCTTCCAGCTGGCGGGAGGCACCTTCCGGAGTCTGGCACTCGTCGCTGGGCACCCACTGAATGTTGACCCGCGCGTCGTTGGCGAACCCGCCCGCGCGCAGCGCCTCGGCCGGGGACAGGTAGGCGTCGTGCAGGTCAACGTACTTGCCCACGAGGGCGATGGTCACGCTGCGAGCCGGCCGGTGCACCCGGCGAAGCAGGTCATCCCAGTCACTCCAGTCCACATCGCGAAACGGCAGGGCCAGCCGCTGCACGACGTAGGCGTCGAGTCCCTCCGAGTGGAGCACCTTCGGGATGTCGTAGATGGACATGGCATCGGCGGCCGAGACCACTGCTTCCTCGTCCACATCGCACATCAGGCTGATCTTGCGCTTCAGGCTGCCGCTGATGGTGCGGTCGGCGCGGCAGACGATGGCGTCGGGCTGGATACCGATGCTGCGCAGCGCGGCCACGGAATGCTGGGTGGGCTTGGTCTTCAGCTCACCGGTCGGGCCGATGTAGGGGAGCAGCGACACGTGCAGGAAGAAGCAGCGGGCACGGCCGATCTCGTGCCGGATCTGGCGGATCGCCTCCAGGAAGGGCAGGGACTCGATGTCACCGACCGTGCCGCCGACCTCCGTGATCACCACGTCCACGTCGGGGCCGCCCATCTCGATGATGCGGGCCTTGATCTCGTTGGTGATGTGCGGGATCACCTGTACGGTGTCGCCGAGGTAGTCCCCGCGGCGCTCCTTGGCGATCACGCTGGAGTAGATCTGCCCGGTGGTGACGTTGGCCGTGCCCTTGAGCTCGATGTCGAGGAAACGCTCGTAGTGCCCGACATCGAGGTCGGTTTCTGTTCCGTCGTCGGTGACGAACACCTCACCGTGCTGGAACGGGTTCATCGTGCCCGGATCGACGTTCAGATACGGGTCGAGCTTCTGCATGGTTACGCGGAGCCCCCGTGCCTTGAGCAGACGTCCCAGGCTGGATGCCGTGAGGCCCTTGCCGAGACTGGAAGCCACGCCGCCGGTCACGAAAAGATGCTTGGTCGATGCCGGCCGTGATGAAAGCGGTGCCAAAGCCAAAGAAGGCTCCCGTGGTCGGTGCGAAGCGGAAAACCCGCCGGTCCACGGGCCATCAGAATATCAGCCAGGGGATACCCCCTGCTCTGGTAACACGCCTCACGGCCGCAATAACACCTGTGACAGCCGCGCCGCGGCGCGGCGCCGGCGGTCAGGATGCTGTGTGGGCGCAGGCTTCGCTGTCGTCGGCCTGTATCACCCGCCGCTGCGCGGCCGTCAGCCCGCGCTCGTCGGTTTCCCCGAACCGTGCCAGTGCAACGGCGCAGACCACGGCGAGCGCGAACCCGAGCACCGCCACCCCGCCCATGCCCGGCCTGGTGTGGTCGCCGAGGAACAGCACCCCCACCACCGACGGCGGCGTGGTTTCGGCCAGCACGACCGCAGCGGTGGCAACGGTGACGCTGCCATCTTCCAGCGCGGTGGCATACAGCATGAAGGAGACCACACCGGCCGCGGCCAGCGCGTAGGCGGCCGGGTCATGGATCAGTTCGTTGGGTGCGAACCCCGGCAGCACCCGGGCGGCGACCGCGAGCACCCCATATCCAAGGCCAGCGACCGCGCCGAGCACCGGGGTCCGGGCCGCCGGGGGCAGCCGGGAGGCAATCACGCCAGCCAGGGCAATCCCGGCGACGGCCAGGATCAGTGCGAGCTTGAACTGCGCGCCCGCCCCGCTGGCCGCCTGCGCCCCGGCGGACGAGCCCAGCATCCCTACTCCGAGTATTACGCCGGTCACGGCCAGCCATTCCCGCCAGGCCAGTTCCAGATGGATCAGCCACGCCGCGAAGACCGCGGTCACCGCCAAGTTCGCGGCGATCATGGCCTGGACGGCAAATAGCGGCAGCCGCCGCAGCGCCACCACTTGCGCCACGAAGCCAATCAGGTCCAGGCCGAGGCTCGCGATGAAGGGCCATTGCCGGAGCATGCGGACGACCAGGCCAGGATCCACCCTGCCCAGCGCGGTATGGGACGCACCGGCGGCGCCAGCCAGCCGGCGGCTCGCGGCTCGGGCAGCCATCGCCTGCATGACAGCCGCAATGCCATAGCACAGGGCCGCCACGATGACTGCTGCCAGACTTGCCCACACAGACCCGACTTTACGCCGGGCGATCTTTGCTCGGCTACTGAGGCGCGCTTCTTCGCCCGCGGGCAGGTCCCAATCATGTTCTTTTCTCAGGGCACAGTTGCGGTTAGGGAAATTCGCGAATGCCAGAGAATTGGCCCGCAGCCATTCGGAATTGAGCAGAGCGGTCCAGGGATGCCGTTACCCGCCGTTACTGGCAGTAGTGATGCCATACCGCGCAAGCGCCGCGCGCGCCTCGCCAGGGGTGGTGAAGAGGACTGCGCGTATGCCCAGCGCGGCGGCGCTGGCCACGTTCTCGGGCCGGTCATCGAAAAAGATCACTTCTGGCGGGCGGGCGCCGAGGAGTTCCAGCACGGCGCGGTATGTTCCCGGGTCGGGCTTGGCGGAACCGAGGAAGCAGCTGAATGCGGTGCGCTGAAAATGCGCGGCGACCGGCAGCGCCGTTATCGCCTCGGCCACCTCGGCCGGGGCGTTGGAGAGCATGGCGAGCCGGTGCCCGCTGCGCGCGACATCCTCGATCAGCGCCACCGTGCCGGGCTGAAGGTGCAGCCAGGACAAGACATCGAGGCGGACGAGCTCAGCAATCTCGGCGCCGGAGAAGGTCCTGCCCAGCGCCGCAGCCACCTTCTGCCAGTACGTCACACCGTCCAGTTCGGCACGGTCGTACTCCACCCGGTGGCGCCAGTAGGCGCCGAGAAACTCCGTCACGGGACAGCCGCTCACCTGCGCGAGCATGTCGATATCCGGCTGCGGCTGCGGCCGGCTGATCACGTTCCCATAGTCGAACAGCACCCAGCAGGTCATGCACACCCCCCAGGAATCAGACGCCCGCCGCCTGCATGCCGCGCAACTCGTGCTTGAGCTCCTTGATCTCGTCCCGGATGCGGGCGGCGACCTCGAACTGCAGTTCCGCTGCGGCCAGGTGCATCTGCTCGGTGAGTTCGGAAATGAGGGCGATGAGGTCCCCACGGGCCTCCCCGCCACCCTTGCCTGGCTCCCCGCCTGCCCCTGCCCCCGCGGCCAGGCGCGCGCGGGACGAGAGCCCAGGGACCGGCGACTTTCCCCGGCTTTGCTGCCGCCCGCCGCCCCCGAGGAGCTGCTCGGTGTCGGCATCCTCACGGATCAGCTGGTCGAGGATGTCCGCGATCCGCTTCCGCAGCGGCATGGGGTCGAGCCCGCGCTCGCGGTTGTAGGCGACCTGCTTGTCACGCCGCCGGTTCGTTTCGTCGATCGCCCGCTGCATCGACGGTGTGACCTGGTCCGCGTACATGTGCACCTGGCCGGAGACGTTCCGGGCGGCGCGCCCGATGGTCTGGATCAGCGACGTGCCGGAACGCAGGAATCCCTCCTTGTCCGCGTCGAGAATCGACACCAGCGACACCTCTGGCAGGTCGAGCCCCTCCCGGAGCAGGTTGATCCCGACAAGCACGTCGTACTCGCCGAGCCGCAGTTCCCGCAGCAGCTCCACCCGGCGCAGCGTGTCCACTTCACTGTGCAGGTAGCGGGCCCGGATGCCGAGTTCCAGCAGGTAATCGGTGAGATCCTCGGCCATTTTCTTGGTGAGGGTGGTGACAAGCACCCGCTCCGAGCGCTTCGCCCGTTCGGTGATCTCGTGCACGAGGTCGTCGATTTGGCCCTTGGTCTGCTTGACAATCACCTGGGGATCCACCAGCCCGGTCGGCCGGATCACCTGCTCGACGACCTCGCCGCCGGTTCGCCGCAGCTCGTAAGGGCCGGGGGTTGCGGACAGGTACACCGTCTGCCCGATCCGGTCGCCGAACTCATCGAACGTCAGCGGGCGGTTGTCGATCGCACTGGGAAGCCGGAACCCATGGTCGACCAGAACCCGCTTCCGGGACACATCTCCCTCATACATGCCGCCGATCTGCGGCACCGTGACATGCGACTCGTCGATGACGAGCAGGAAGTCCTCGGGGAAGTAGTCGAGCAGCGTGTTCGGCGGGCTGCCCGGTTCCCTGCCGTCGATGTGGCGCGAGTAGTTCTCGATGCCCGAGCACTGACCTACCTGGCGGAGCATCTCGATGTCGTAGGTGGTCCGCATCCGGAGGCGCTGCGCTTCCAGCAGCTTGCCCCCCCGCTCCAGCTCAGCGAGCCGCCCGGCCAGCTCCGCCTCGATGCCGGTGAGCGCGCGCTCCATCCGCTCCGGGCCGGCCACATAGTGGGACGCCGGGAAGACGTAGAGTTCATCGTCCTCGCTCATCACCTCGCCGGTCAGCGGGTGCAGCGTCATGAGCCGCTCAATCTCATCGCCGAACATCTCGATCCGGACCGCGAGTTCTTCGTAGACGGGGATGATCTCGATGGTGTCGCCCCGTACCCGGAACGTGCCCCGGGTGAAGGCCAGGTCATTTCGCGTGTACTGCATCCCGACCAGCCTGCGGAGCAGGGCGTCCCGCTCGGTGGTGGCGCCGACGCGCAGCTTGACCATCCGGTCCACGTACTCCTGCGGGGTCCCCAGGCCGTAGATGCAGGAGACCGAGGCGACCACGATCGTGTCCCGGCGGGTGAGGAGCGAGTTCGTTGCCGAGTGCCGCAGCCGGTCCACTTCGTCGTTGATCGAGGAGTCCTTCTCGATGTAGGTGTCGGTCTGCGGGACGTATGCCTCGGGCTGGTAGTAGTCGTAGTAGGAGACGAAGTACTCCACCGCGTTCTGGGGAAGCATCTCCCGCAGTTCGTTGGCGAACTGGGCGGCCAGGGTCTTGTTCGGCAGCATGACAAGCGTGGGCCGCTGCAGCCGTTCAGCGAGCCAGGCCACGGTGGCGGTCTTGCCGGTGCCGGTCGCGCCGAGCAGCACCGTGTCCTTGGCACCGGCCTGGACGCGGCTTTCCATTTCGGCGATCGCTCGTGGCTGGTCCCCTGCGGGCACCATCTCGGTGATCACCTTGAACGGCGCCACCCGCCGCTGCAGGTCACTTACCGGGCGCACGCCACCACCCCTTCCCGGCGCTCTCGGTGCCGGATGACAACACCGGGGATGGCGGCGGTTGTTCCGCCCCCGCCCGGGCCCGCTCCGGCCTGGCTCACGTCAGCTTCCTCTTTGCCCACCTTCACTGTAGGGCGGGGGTCGGACAAAAGCCGGCTCCCCACGGGAGACCACCGGGAGAGCCCACGGGTAACCACGCGGGGAGCGCACGGGAGACCACACGGGGAGGTGGCGAAGGGATGGCGCACCGCCGCTGGCCGCCGGCGAGCAAGGCCCGGGTCACCGTCTTCTGGCCTCGCGGGGTGCACGCCGTTCTCGTTACGATGCATGGGACCGAAAACAGGGATGAACTCAATGGCGCGACTGCTGACGTGGCTCAACAAGTACGGTGACAGCGGGCTCGCCCTCGTTCTGGCGCTCGGTGTCGGGGTCCTCGCTCTTGCCGACATCGCCGGCACCAATGACGTCAATGGCGCGATCCTGCTGACTCTTGGCCTCGTCGCCACGGCTTCGCTGCGTAACCGGGCACGCGAGGAGGAGATGGACACCCAGATTCGGGACGTCCTCCGGAACACGCGCGACTTGCTGAGCACAATGCCCGCCCGGCTCGATGACCTGGAGACCACCGTGGAGGGCACCAGGCGGGCGCTGTCGGAGAGCTCCTATGTCCGGGTGCTGCACGGGTCCGAGGTGGGAGACGCGCTGGAAGAGGCGCGCCGCCGGACCGACCGATGGGTATTCAAAGGCGGCACCGGAACGTTCGTGCGGGCCGTGACCCTGCCCGAGTGCATCGAGCAGGCCCGCCGCAAGAAGCACGTGCTGCACGTGGAGCTGGAAATCATCGATCCGGCCAACGAGAAGCTGTGCGCGGCCTACGCGCAATTCCGCCGGTCACTGTCGGATCAGCCCGATGCCACCGGCGAAATCTGGACCGTGGACCGCACCCGCAAGGAGTCGTACGCGACGGTCCTCGCCGCCTGCTGGTACCGGCAGCGCTACACGTTTGTCACCATCGAGGTCGGGCTCTCGTCCGTGATGACGACCTTCCGCTGGGACATGACCCCCCACCAGCTCATCATCACGCAGGAGGACCCGCAGTTCCCAGCGATGATGCTGGAGCCTGGCAAGTACTACTACGAGATCTACAGCCGTGAGCTGATGGCCAGCCTGCGGCAGGCGCGGCGGGTCCCCATCGGCCGGATGGAGCACATCGAACTCAGCGACGAGCCGACGGTGGAGGAGACCCGCAGGCTGTTCGCGGATCTCGACCTCCCGCTCCCGCAGGCGTTCACCGACCGCAACGTCGCGGAAATCATCAGGAAGGCACTGCAAGCCAGGAACCTGTATCAATGATGGATTACACGGACATCGACAACGCAATCCGGCAGGGCATGGCCGCCGACTGGGTGCCGCACTGGGCGCTGGCGCTGCTCCGCGACATCGCCGACGGGCGGCGCGAGCTGACCGCGGTCCGGCATCCGCTTGGCTTCCTCTGCATCCCGGTCCAGCGGCGCGGTGAGCATGGGGTCTGCGTGCACATGTGGACGCCGGCGCTGCGGCCAGCGGTCATCACCTCCCGAGTGCATTCACACAGCTGGGACCTCACCAGCTATGTGCTGTTCGGCACCCTGCACAACCAGCGCATCCGCGTCGCCGAGACGCCCGGCTCGGCCACTCACCGCGTCTTTGAGGTGTGCAGTCATGGCGATGTGGACGAACTCCGCGCGACCAGCAGGCTCGTGTCGTGCGAGCCCGAACTGGCAAGCGCGCATGGTGGCGGATGTGTGTACCTGCTGCCGGCGGGGGAGTTCCACACCACCGAGGTGCCTGGTGGGCAGCACGTGGCAACCGTGGTGCTGGGGCGCAGCCGGCCACCGGCCGCGGACCTGTCGCTTGGGCCGCTTGGGACGCGCAGCCACAGGCTCACGCGGTCACATTGCGACCGCGGCGAAACCGTGCGGGCGGCCCTCTTAATAGCGGAACGACTCGAAGCGGCCGGTGTCGCCTGACCATGCCGCCCGGGCCAGGCAGGAGGACACAATGCGATGTGGCGACGGGGGTACCGCCATCCCGGACATGGACCTGGCCCACCGGGTTGCCGTCGAGGCGGCCGAGGCCGCGGGCACACTGCTGCGCGACCGCGCGGCACGTGACCTCGGGATGAGGGTGAAGGACTCCACCGGGGACATCGTCACCGACTTGGATCTTGCCGCCGAGCATCTGATCATCGGCCGGATACGGGCCGCCTTCCCGGGCCACCAGATCATCGCGGAGGAATCGGGGCTGCTTGACGCGGTCAGCGCGGACCGGGCAGGGGGCGGCTGCACCTGGCTGGTGGACCCGCTCGATGGCACGAACAACGTGGCCATCAGGCTGCCGGCCTACGTGGTGGGCATCGCCCTGTGCGCGGCCCACCTGCCGGTGCTGGGCGTGGTGCACGATCCTGTGGCGGGGCAGACATGGTCAGCGATCCGCCGGGCGGGCGCCCACGGCCCGGCTGGCCGGATGCAGCCAGCAGCCTGCCGGCCGGCGCCCTACGGCCCAGTGCTCGCCTGGACACAGGGACATGGCGTGGCGCGGGACGATCCCGCCGCGCGGGCACTGAAGCTGGTGCTTGAGGGAACAGCCCGCCGGGTGCTCCAGCTCTGGGCGCCGCTGGTCTCGTGGGTGATGCTGGCACGGGGCGACATCGACGGCATCATCGGGTACCGGGCCGAGGCGGTCGACCTTCCCGCGGGCGCGCTCATCGCGATTGAGGCCGGCATCACGGTGCGCGGCCTGGACGGCCAGCCATTCGACGAGCGGATAGGGCGGCCAGAAGAGGACCGCAGCTTCGTGGCGGGCCATCCCGGCAACATCGGGCGGCTGATGGAACTTGTCGCGGCAGCCGGGCGGATCGAGCCGCAGGTGGCGAACCTCCAGGCGACCGCGGAGTGGTAACCAGCCGGGGGCTCACCCGGTGAGCAGCAGCACGCCCACCGTGGTGGCCAGACCGCACACGGCAAGGCACGCGCCGGTGAGCATGAATTTCCGCAATGGCACCACGGCGTCATAGGCGCGGCACCGCTCGAACCACAGCAAGGTCGCGAGCGACGCCCACGGGGTGATGATCGGGCCGACGTTGGTCCCTATCAGCAGGGCAAGCAGCTGATCGTGGTTGTGGAACGGTATGACCGCCTCACCCGCCACGTAGGCGGGGAGGTTGTTGACGGCGTTGGAGAGCCCGGCCCCGGTCGCGGCGGCACGCAGCACACCAAGATCGTCACCGCTGCCGCCGATCAGCGCGTAGGTAACCGTGTGGAGACCGTGCAGGCTGACCGTCTGGACGACCAGGAACAGGCCGACCACGAACACCAGCAACCGCCACGGGATCAGCCTGAACCGCAGCGCTGAGCGGCTGCGCAGCGCAAACGCCACCACCACTGCCACCGCCGCGATCGCGGAGGCGTAGCCCAGCAGGATCCTGGTGGCGAGAATCAGCGTGATGAACGTCAGGCAGGCCAGGGCCGCCACCCAGAACAGCACCCGGTCGTCGGGCTTCTGCGCCGGCGGAGGGTCGTAGCGGTCCATCCCGCGAACGCCCCGCCGCCAGTAGAAGACCCACAAGAACACCATGGTTACCGCCACCGAGGACAGCTGGACGGCCCACATCCGGCTGGCGAACTCCACCGGGGGCAGCCCGCCCGGGCCACCGACCCGGTTCGCGGCCAGCAGGTTGGTCAGGTTGGACACGGGGAGCAGCAGGCTGGCGGTGTTCGCCAGCCACACGGTGGTCATCGCCAGCGGAACCGCGGCGATGCCCGCCCGCAGCGCCAGGGCGAGCATGACGGGCGTGAGCAGCACCGCTGTGGTGTCAAGGTTGAGCACCGTCGTGTTGATGGTGGCAAAGAGCACACACAAGAGGAACAGCGCCAGGTAGCTGCCGCGCGCCGCACCAGCAACCCGCACGGCGATCACGTCGAAGACGCCGGCGGAGGCGGTCAGTTCCGCCAGCACGACGACCGTGCCGAGGAAAAGCAGCAACGGCAGGATCCGCCGGACCGTGGCATCAGCAGCGGAGTACGGAAGCAGCCCGGTGCCCACGAAGACCGCGCCAAGCGCGAAGAGCACGATGGCGATCCAGTCCAGCACGGACAGGCGCCGGCGCGCCGCCGGTGCAGCCTTCAGGCTCACTGCCTGTTCACCCGGCACGGACTCGTCGGGATGGACGGCACGCACATCGCAATGGTCGCACAGCAACGGCGCTGCCGCGAGAACGGCAAGTGATCTTCGAATGGGGCACAAATCACGTATTGAACCGCCGGGCCAAGGCGCATACTGGCCTAATGAGTCGGCAGCCCGGTGCCAGGGGGACCAACGGGCCGATCGATCTATTTGTCAGCTATTCGCCGGCGGACGAGCGGTGGGCCACCTGGATCGCCTGGCAGCTTGAGACCGCGGGCTACCGCACGATGCTGCAGGCGTGGGATTTCGTTCCGGGCACGAACTTCATCGAATTCATGGACCGTGGCCTGAGCGAGGCAGCGGCCGTCATCGCGGTGCTTTCCCGGCACTACGCCAACTCGACCTATGGCCGGTGGGAGTGGCAGGCAACGCTGCGGGCCGACCCGGGCAACGCGGCGAGCAGGCTGATTCCCGTGCGGGTGGACGAATGCCCGCTCGAAGGGCTGCTCGCCACCATCACCTATATCGACCTGGTCGGCGCGACCGATCCTCACCATGCCAGGGACCTGCTGCTCAGCCGGGTCGAGCACGCCATCACCGGGCGGGCCAAGCGAGAGGCTGACTACCCGCACCAGACCATCATTGGCCAGGTCGTCCCGGCGGAGAACACGCCCGCCGAGGTGGCGCACACGCGGACGCACATCCGCCGGACGCCCGTCAGCGAACCTGCCTTCCCTCCGGTGCTCCCGGACGACGCCGGTCCCCGGTCGGCGGTCACCGTGCTCCATGTTGCGGGGCCGCGGTTCGGGCGCGGACTTGCCGAGTCCGGCGAGCCGCTGTCCGCGGATGAACTGCAGGCCCGCATCTGGGCCGATGTCATCCGGCTCACCGGCGAGGGGATGCCCAAGCCGGACCTGATGGTCGTGACCGGTGATCTGACCGAGTCGGGAAGCCTGCGGGAATGTGAGGCAGCGCTCAAGTTCCTGACGGGGCTGCGGGCGCTGGCCGGCTTGGAGCCGTACCGGGTGGTCATCGTGCCCGGCGGCCATGACATAACCCAGGCCGCGTCGCGTGCCTACTTCAGCACCTGCGAAGCGGACGACCTGATGCCACAGCCACCGTACTGGCCCAAGTGGCGTCACTTCGCCAAACTGTTCGAAGAGTTCTACCGTGGCCTTGATGGCCCGCTGTTCGAGAGCGCGCAGCCATGGACCCTGTTCGCCATTCCCGAGCTGCGGGTCGTGGTCGCCGGGCTGAACTCGACAATGGCGAGCAGCCACCGGCAAGAAGACAAGTACGGCTGGATAGGTGAGGCGCAGGCGGCGTGGTTCGCCGAGCGGTTGCGCCCCTTCGAGCGGGACGGCTGGCTGCGGGTTGGCGTGATCTGCCACGACCCGTCGCCCGGAGATGTGCCTGCCGGGCGGGACGCCGCGCTGCTGCGCGACGCCGGGACCCTCGACCGGCTGCTGGGCCCACGGCTCAACCTGCTGCTGCACGGGCCGGGACCCGGCGGCGCGCAGTTCGACGAGCTCGGCTCTGGGCTGGTTGTGGCGCCCGCGTCGGCGCCTGGCCGGCATCAGTTCCTGCGGGTGATCCCGGAGGGCCTGGAACGCTGGGGAGCCCGGAAGGAAACGGCTGACGACCCAGAACGGCTGACGCGCCGCTGGCACCTGGTTGACGGCACCTTCGGCACTGGCCCTGCCGCCGTGACGGGCGCAGGCGAGCACGACGCTGCCCCGCCTCCTGAGCCTGACCGCGCCCCGAGCCCGGTCAGCATGCTGCTCGACCAGATCACCGAGGTGTGCGAGGCACGCCACGAGCGGGCCAAGTTCCGGCGGGTGGACGCAGACCTGCCCCATCTGCTGATCACTCATCACGAGGATGGGTTCATCCGGCGGTGGCGGGTGGCCGCGTACGTGGGCGAGCCAGACCGCGAGGTGCTGGATGCCTTTGTGCAGCTTGTCCACGCCGGGCATTACGAACCAGGGTCCGAGCTTGTCTATCAGGGCCCGCAACCGCCGCGGGTGCTGCGGGAAGAGGCCGCCAGGCGTGGTGTGCGGGTGCGCAGCTTCATCGAGTTCCAGGGCTTGCTTGATTTGCGCGGTTATGTGGCGGCGCAGACCGCCCGGCTGACTGCCGACCCCCTGTACCCGCCCGGTCTCTACGTGCCGCAGCGGTACCGCGAGCTGGACCGGCCAGAACCGGGCCTGCGGGAAGACCTGGTCGAGGATCTGCTCGGGCAAGTCGCGGCGGACCACGGCCGGTTCGTGCTCGTGCTCGGAGACTTTGGGCGCGGCAAGACCTTCGCGCTGCACGAAGTGGCCCGGCGGATCCCGGTCGAGCTTCCCCACCTGGTCCCGCTGCTGATCGAGTTGCGGGCGCTGGACAAGGCGCACTCGGTGGAGGGCCTGGTCGCGGCGCACCTGGCCAATCACGGTGAGGACCTCATCGATCTCAAGGCGTTCCGCTACATGCTGCGGCAGGGGCGGATCGTGCTGCTGTTCGACGGTTTCGACGAACTGGTGACCCGCGTCACCTACGAGCGGGCAGCTGATCACCTGGAGACGCTGCTGCAGGCGGCCGAGGGCAAAGCCAAAGTGGTGGTGGCCAGCCGGACGCAGCACTTCAAGTCCCACGAGCAGGTGCTCACCGCCCTGGGGGAAAGGGTTGGCTCGCTGCCCAGCCGGCGAGTGCTTGCTGTCGAGGACTTCACCCCCGCACAGATTCGCGCTTACCTGGTCGGCCGCTACCACGGCAATGAGGAGAACGCCGACCGCCGGCTGCGGCTGCTGGGCGGCGTTCAGGACCTGCTTGGCCTGTCCCGGAATCCGCGCATGCTGAGTTTCATCGCGGATCTGGACGAAGAACGGCTGCGCGCCGTGGCCGACACCAAGCAAACGGTCAGCGCCGCAGGGCTGTACACAGAGATCTTGCGCAGCTGGCTCCAGTACGAGGAGAACCGCACCCAGCAGGTAGCCGGCACCCCCGGCGGCCTGAAGAGCCAGGACCTGTGGAACGCCGTCACCGTCCTCGCGATGCGGCTCTGGGAGACCGGCGAGACGTTTCTCCGGCTGTCCGACCTCACCGAGATCGCAGGCACACTCTCAGACCTCGCCGCCGGCAGGCTCACCACCGAGCAGCGCGTGCACGCGGTAGGCGCGGGCAGCCTGCTGGTGCGAACCGATCAGGGGTTCTTCGGTTTCATCCACGCCTCAGTCGTTGAATGGCTGGTCGCGGCGGAGATCGCCCGCCAGCTCAGCCACGGTGAGGCGCGCCCGGCGCCGCTGGCGGCACGGCCACTGTCGCAGCTGACGGTCGACTTCGTGTGTGACCTCGCGGGAAGCCAGCCATGCCAGGCCTGGGCCGGGCAGATCCTGGCCGACCCGGCCGCCAGCGAAGTTGCCCGGGCCAATGCGATCAAGGTCAGCACCCGGCTGCGCACACCGGCAGAGATCGACCTGCGCGGTGCGCTGCTGAAAGGTGAGGATCTTTCCTACCGCGACCTCGCGGGCGTGGATCTCACCGGTGCCGATCTCAGCCAGGCCAGGCTGATCGGCACAAACCTGGCCGGCGCCACCCTCCGCGGCGCCAACCTGGCCGGCGCGCGGCTGGACGAAGCGCGGCTGACCGGCGCCGACCTGCGCGGTGCCGACCTGACCCGGGCCCGGATGGCGCGCGCCGATCTGCGCGGGGTGACGCTGGCGGGCAGCCGGTGGGTGCGGGCTGGCCTCATCGACGTGAACGCCGACCCGGGGCTGGCGGCCATGCCCGAGCTGCGCGGTGCCGCGATCACGCCCGGCCAGCAGGTCACGGTTGAGCTCGCGCCCGCGGCGATCGGCGTGCCGTATGGTTTTCATTTCCAGACGAGCCGGCTCCCGGAGCCGGTGGACTACAGCGGCGACGGCGGCTTGGTGGCCATCGGTACCGACGACGGCGGGGTGGTCATCTGCGACACCATCACCGGCCAGCCGGTGCGCACCCTGCATGGGCACCACGGGCGGGTGTACGCGGTCGCGTTTGCTGATGGCATGCTGGCGACCGGGTCAAGCGATGGCAGGGTACTGCTCTGGGATCCCGGCACCGGTGAGTCCCTCCAAGAGCTCGGCGGGCATCGTGACGGCGTCTGGCCGATGTCCCTCAGCCCCCGCGGTGACCTGCTTGCCACCGGTGACGGTGCCGGCCTGGTGCGGCTCTGGGATGTCGCGGCAGGCAGCGTACGCCACATGCTGCCCGGCCACAGCGCCCCTGTCTACACCGCCGCGTTCGGCCCGGACGGGGCTCTGCTCGCCGTGGGCGACACCGTGACCGTGCGCCTGTACGACACGGCCACCGGCACGCCGCTGCGTGAGCTTGGTGGGCATCACGGGCCCATCTACCGTGCCGCGTTCAGTCCTGGGGGCGACCTGCTCGCCACTGGGGACCACCACGGGACCGTCCGGCTGTGGGAACCCGGCGGCACGTTGCGGCACGAGCTTGCGGGCCACACCGGCCGCGTCTATGCCGTCGCGTTCGACCCCCAGGGCTCGCGCCTGGCCAGCGGGGACACCAATGGCCTCATCCGGCTGTGGGACCCGCAGACCGGCCGCGCGACGGGCCGGCTGAGCGGGCACACCGGCGCGGTGTACTGGGTGGTCTTCAGTCCCAGCGGTGACCTGCTGGCGAGCTGCGACAGCGACGGCCACATTCAGCTGTGGGACTCGGCGTCCGGCCAGGCCAGGCACCAGCTCGCCGGGCACAGGGCCTCGGTGTGGCCGATGGTGTTCCGGCCCGATGGCCGGCAGCTCGCGACCACCGCCAACGACGGCAGCGCACGGCTGTGGGACCCGGCAACCGGGCAATCCAAGCACGTGCTGCGCGGCCACGGGCGGCGGATCAGCCAGGTGCGGTTCAGCCCGGATGGCCGCCAGCTCGCCAGCGTCGGCAACGACGGCGTCGTGCGGCTGTGGCACCCTCGCACTGGCCAGCAGATCAAGCCCCTCACCGGTACCGCCGACCGGCTGATATCGGTGATCTTCAGCCCGGCCGGCGAGCGTCTCGCTGCCGCGAGTAACGATGGCGGAGTTTATCTCTGGAACATCAGAACCGGCGCCTACGAGCGCGAGATGAACGTCGAGACCGACCACCTGTGGGCGGAGGCGTTCAGCCCGGACGGGAGCCTCCTGGCCACCGCCAATGATGACGACACCGTGCAGCTGTGGTACTGCACGACCGGCCGGCGTCTGGAGATCTTCGCTGAGCACAAGGGCCGCGTCCGCTCTATCGCCTTCAGCCCTGACGGCTCCCTGCTGGCGACTGGCTGCGACGACCACATGGTGCGGCTGTGGGACATCCGGTCGGGCCAGTGCCTGGCCAAACTGACCGGTCATACCGACCGGGTGTACTCGGTGGAGTTCAGCCCTGGCGGCACGGTGGTTGTCAGCGCCAGCAACGATGGCACCGCCCGGCTGTGGGACGTCGCCTCCGCAGCGGAGCTTCAGGCGCTGACCGGGCATCGGGGGCGGTTGTGGTCGGCCGCGTTCAGCCCAGATGGCGCAATGCTTGCGACGGCCGGCGACGACCTGACCGTCCGCCTGTGGGATCCGCGCACCGGCACGCACCTCCACACGCTCACCGGGCACAGCCGGCGTGTGTGGTCGGTCGCTTTCAGCCCGGATGGCACGCTGCTCGCAAGCGCCGGAGATGACGGCACGATCGGGGTGTGGGACACCCCTGGTGGCGGCAAGCCCTCCCTGCGGCTGACGCTGCTCGGCCTGGCTGAAGGCTGGGCGGCGCTCGCGCCCGATGGCAGATACAAGCAAGAGGGCAACGTGGGCGGGCAGTTCTGGCACGTAGTAGGGATGTGCCGGTTTGACCCCGGTGAGCTGGACTCCTATCTGACCGCAGTCCGCCGGCTGCCGCTCGACAGCGAGTTCTGACCGCCGGCGCGGCGGCCCCGTCGGTCGAAGGCATTCTGGATAGGCACTGGCCGCGCTTGCTGATAGCTGATGCGCAGCTCTGCGCTCCAGCAATCGTAGTAAGGATGACTGCTCTCAATCATCATGGCGGGAAAGCGGGGGGGGGCCCCGCTGAGTCATGATCATGGAACTGGACGAGAGCTCCCAGCGGAAAGTGGTGACAGAGGAGGACAGTCCGATCTCGACGTCCAGTAACTGGAATTTCACGTGGTACCAGCAGGCGGCGAGAATCGGCCCCGGCCCAGTGCGCGAGCCCGGCGGAGCAGCTCCCCCCACAGCTCAGCGACTTGCCGGTCAAGGTCGGCCAGCGACCCGGAGTTGTCCACGACGATGGTCGCGATGGCCAGCCGCTGCTCGCGGGCGGCCTGGGCCCCGATCCGGGCTTCCGCCTGGGACCGGGTCATGCCACGTTCCCGCGCCAGCCGATCCACCTGAAGCCGCGGCGGCACGTCCACGACCACCACCACATTGAAGGCACCTGCCACGTCGGTCTCCGCGAGCAGCGGGATGTCGTGGACGACGATCGCGACCTCGCTGGCTACCTCCCCGGCCTCCCGCTCGAGTTCGCGCATGCGATCACCCACCAGGGGGTGGATGATCGCATTGAGCCTTTCGCGCAGCGCAGCGTCCGCGAAGATGATCTCGCCCAGCCGGTCCCGGTCCAGGGAGCCGTCCGCCCGGAGCACCGCCGGGCCGAACGCCTCGGTTACCGCAGCCAGCCCGGGCGTGCTGGGGGCGACGATCTCCCTGGCCACCGTGTCGGCGTCGATGACCACAGCACCATGGCGGGCCAGCCGCCGCGACACCTCACTTTTGCCCGCACCGATTCCGCCCGTGAGCCCCACCCTCAGGACGTGGCCGCCGGGAGGGCGCCACAGTGGCTGCCCGGTCACCGGGCAGCCACTGTGCTCGAATTCTCCGCGCGCCCACGCACGGGCGCGGGAAACACGTCAGCCCTGGCCACCGCCGGACAGTTTGTCACGCAGGGCCGCCAGGGCCTCGTCCGAGGCAAGGGCGCCACCGGGCCCGCTGTCGTTGCTGCGGCTGCCACCAGCAGCGCGCCGCGAGCCCGAGGGCCTGGCCGAGTCGCCGGCACCGGGCTCGGCGGTCTCGGCCGCCTCTTCCTGGGCCTTGCGGGACTCTGTGACCTGCCGCCGGTGGGCCTCAAACCGCGCCCGCGCCTCCTCGTACTGCTGCTCCCATTCCTCGCGCTGCTGCTCGTGACCCTCGAGCCATTCCCCGGTCTCCGGGTCGAAGCCGTCCGGGTAGACGTAGTTGCCCTGCTCGTCATAGGTCGCGGGCATGCCGTAGAGGGTCGGGTCGAAGTCGTCGCCAACAGCCTCGCCGATCGTGCCCTCATTCGCCTGCTTGAGCGAGAGACTGATCCGCCGCCGGTCCAGGTCGATGTCGATGATCTTGACGAAAATTTCGTCCCCAACCTGTACGACTTGCTCCGGGATCTCCACGTGGCGGTCCGCCAGTTCGGAGATGTGCACCAAGCCCTCGATGCCCTCTTCTACCCTGACAAACGCGCCGAACGGCACCAGCTTGGTCACCCGTCCCGGGACGACCTGGCCGATCTGGTGCGTGCGCGCGAACTGCTGCCAGGGGTCTTCCTGCGTGGACTTGAGCGACAGCGATACCCGCTCGCGGTCCATGTCCACGTCCAGGACCTCGACCGTCACCTCCTGGCCCACCTCGACGACCTCGCCCGGGTGGTCGATGTGCTTCCAGGACAGCTCCGAGACGTGCACGAGGCCATCCACCCCGCCCAGGTCCACGAAGGCACCGAAGTTCACGATGGAGGACACCACGCCCTTGCGGATCTGGCCCTTCTGCAGGGTGTGGAGGAAGTTCTGGCGGACCTCAGATTGCGTCTGCTCCAGCCATGCCCGGCGCGACAGAACCACGTTGTTGCGGTTCTTGTCCAGCTCAATGATCTTGGCCTCGATCTCGCGGCCGACATAGGGCTGCAGGTCGCGCACCCGGCGCATCTCCACCAGAGAAGCGGGCAGGAACCCGCGCAGTCCGATGTCGAGGATGAGGCCGCCCTTGACGACTTCGATCACGGTGCCGGTGACGACCCCGTCTTCGTCCTTGATCTTTTCGATCGTGCCCCAGGCGCGCTCGTACTGCGCACGCTTCTTGGACAGGATCAGGCGGCCTTCCTTGTCCTCCTTCTGCAGGACAAGCGCCTCGATGTGCTCCCCGTTCTTGACCACGTCGTGGGGATCGACATCGTGCTTGATGGACAGTTCCCGGGAAGGGATGACACCTTCCGTTTTGTAGCCGATATCGAGCAAGACCTCGTCTCGATCGACCTTGACGACTGTGCCTGCGACAATGTCGCCGTCGTTGAAATACTTGATGGTCTCGTCGATCGCGGCGAGGAAGGCCTCCTCGGACCCGATGTCGTTGACCGCTACCTTGGGGGTCGGGTTGGCCTGCGTGCTGCTCGTCATTTGTTGGTTGGCTCCGGCGGACAGAAATTGTTGGGGTGCGCTCAGCCGTCAGCCCGTTATGCGGGGCTACAGGTGCACTGGGTTTGCCTGGCCGACCTGGCCAGCCACGGACCGCCTAACGGCAAGCCATGACTGAACCGGGCCAGAGTGGACTGCACCAGAACACGGCGCAGCGTTCAGCTTATGAGAGGGAGGTCGGCCGGTCAATCGCAGCGGTCAAATGGACGCGTCAGTGGGCGGCCGCAGCCCAGCTGTGGCCGGTCCCGATCGACACCGCAAGCGGGACAGTGAGCTCGAACGCCCCACACATGCGGGAGGTAACGAGTTTACGGAGCCTGTCGAGCTCACCATGAGCTACTTCGAACACCAGTTCGTCGTGGACCTGGAGCAGCATCCGCGAGCGCATGGCGGCTTCGGTGAGCGCAGCGTCGACGCTCAGCATGGCCACCTTGATAATGTCGGCGGCTGAGCCCTGGATGGGCGCGTTGAGGGCCATCCGCTCGGCCATTTCACGGCGCTGCCGGTTGTCGGAGGTGAGGTCAGGCAGGTAGCGGCGGCGGCCGAGAATCGTCTGCGTGTAGCCGTCCCTGCGGGCCTGGGCGACCACCGCGCGTAGGTAGTCGCGGATCCCCCCGAACTGCTCGAAATACTCCTCCATGAGCACCCGCGCCTCGTCCGGCGTCACCCGCAACTGCTGCGACAGGCCGTAGGCGGACAGGCCGTAGGCCAGCCCGTAGTTCATGGCCTTGATCTTGCTGCGCATCTCGCCGGTGATGTCCACCGGTGACACACCGAACACCCGCGAGGCTGTCTCGGCATGGAAGTCGTGACCGGAGGTGAATGCCTCCGCAAGCGCCGTGTCACCGGACAGGTGGGCCATGATGCGCAGTTCGATCTGGCTGTAGTCGGCCGTCAGCAGGCAGTCATACTCACGCCCGACCACGAATCCCTGCCGGATTCGCCGGCCCTCTTCGGTGCGGATCGGGATGTTCTGGAGGTTAGGGTCGGTCGAGGACAGTCGGCCGGTGGCGGCAATCATCTGGTTGTAGGTGGTGTGAATCCGGCCATCCTCGTCTGCCATCGGGATCAGCGAATCCACGATGCTCTTGAGCTTGGCGACATCGCGGAAACGCAGCAGATGAGCAAGCACCGGATGACCGGTCTGCGCGAGCAGCCCGGTGAGGGCTTCGGAGTCGGTGGTGTAACCGGTCTTGATGCGCTTTGTCTTCGGCAGGGCAAGCTCGGTGAAGAGGATCTCCTGCAGCTGCTTGGGCGAGCCCAGGTTGAACTCCCGGCCGATCACCGCATAGGCGGACTGCTCGGATGACTTGACCTCCCCGCCCAGGCTCGCGGACATGGCCGCGAAATGGCCGGTGTCGGCGGCTATCCCGGCTTGCTCCATCCGGGCCATCACGCCGACCAGCGGCAGTTCCACTTCGTGCAGCAACTGGGTTGCTCCACGTCGTTCCAGGTCATCGTCAAGCGCAGCGCCAAGCTCGGCGGTGGCACACGCCCGCAGGACCAGCGCGGTAGCCGCTTGGGCGGCGGTTTCTTCCGCTCCGGTGAGATCCAGCGCCAGCTGCCCGCTGGCGGCTTCACCGCTGCTGGCCAGTTCCTTGTGCAGGTACCGCAGCGTCAGGTCGGCCAGGTCGAAGGAACGCTGGCCGGGCAGGGCAAGGTATGCGGCCAGCGCCGTGTCGGTGGTCAGTCCCCGCAGCTCCAGGCCCCGGGCGGCCAGCGCATGCAGCGGTCCCTTGACGTCATGGAATGCCTTCGGGCGCGACGGGTCAGCGAGCCACGCGGCGAGGGCGTCTTCGTCCGGCTCGGTCAGCGCCACCGGGTCGATGAACGCGCCCGCACCATCAGGGGTCGCCAGGGCCAGCGCTGCGAGCGTGCCCGTGCCCCGTCCCCAGCTTCCGCTGGCGGCGAGCCCGGCCCGGCCCGGCCCGTCGGCATGCTCGGCCAGCCAGGCGGCCACCTCCCCGGCACGCAGGACCGACACATCCACGTCGAAGGCTGCCGCCGCCTCATCGTCCGGCCCCGGCGGGGCCGCGAACGCCCCAGCGATGCCGTTGGGCAGCGTCGCATAAAGGCGGTCACGCAGGACGCGGAACTGGAGGGTGTCAAAGAGCTGGTGGATCTGTTCCCGGTCCCACGGCGCCGGGCGCAGGGCTGCCGGGCCGAGCTCGAGCGGCACGTCGCGGGCAAGCTCGGTGAGCTGCCTGTTGCGCAGCACGTCGCCCAGATGCTCGCGCAACCTGTCACCGGCGCGGCCCTTCACCTGGTCCACCTGGTCAACCAGTTGTGCCAGGGAGCCGTATTCGGCGATCCACTTGGCCGCGGTCTTCTCCCCCACCCCGGGGATGTTCGGCAGGTTGTCGCTCGGGTCGCCGCGAAGGGCGGCGAAGTCCGGGTACTGAGCGGGGGTGAGACCGTACTTGGCGGTGACCTCGGCCGGGGTGAAGCGCGTCATGTCACTGATGCCCCGGCGCGTCATGAGCACCGTGACATCGTCGTTGACAAGCTGGAGCGTATCCCGGTCACCCGAGACGATGAGTACCCCGAGCCCTTCTTTCGTGGCCTGGGTGGCGAGCGTGGCGATGATGTCGTCGGCCTCGAAGCCGGCGACTGACAGCCGGGGGATGCCCAGCGCGTCGAGCACCTCGAAGATGAGGCTCAGCTGGCTCCGGAAGTCAGCCGGGGTCTCCCGCCTTGTGGCCTTGTACTCGACGTACTGCTCGTGCCGGAACGTCGGCTCGCTGCGGTCAAAGGCGACGGCCACATGCGTCGGCTGCTCATCGCGCAGCACGTTGATGAGCATCGCGGTGAAGCCATACACCGCGTTGGTCGGCTGCCCGGTCGTGGTGGAGAAGTTCTCTACCGGCAGCGCGAAGAACGCCCGGTAGGCCAGGGAATGCCCATCGAGCAGAAGGAGCCGGCCGCCGTGTTCGGCGGCTTGGGCTGGTGGGGTGGTCTCCTGGGTCGGCGTCATCGCCACTCGGGCAGTCTAGTGCGCGGCTACGACAACGGCAGGCAGCCCAGACAGGCCCGCCACGGAATCCCCGGGCAGGCACGCCACGGAATCCCCAAGGCAGGCACGCCACGGAATCCCGGGCAGGCCCGCCACAGAATCCCCGACAGCACAGCCCCGCCAGCAAGCCCCGCGACCGCGATCCCGGAGAGGCCCGCCGTGGCACGCCCGGGGCGGCGGGCCCGGGGCGGCGGGCCCGGGGCGCGGTGGGCCGGCTGGCCGGCCCACCGCAACCAGGTCAGAAGGCCGAGAACGCGAAAATGGTGGTCGAGGAGAACACCTTGCCTGGCCTCAGCACCGTGGACGGGAAGCTTGGCTGGTTCGGCGAATTCGGGAAGTGCTGGGTCTCGAAGGTGTACCCGGCGCTTTGCCGGTAGACATGGCGGCTGATTCCCACCAGGTTTCCCTGCAGGAAGTTTCCGGTGTAGACCTGCACGCCCGGCTGGTCGGTCCACACCGTGAGCTCACGCCCACTGGCCGTGTCCCAGGCGCGGGCGGCGAGATTGAGCCCGGCGAACGTTGGCCCAGTGTTGTTGATCACCCAGTTGTGGTCATAACCGTGTGAGATCAGCAATTGCTGGTTGTCCGCGTTGATCCGCGCGCCAATCGTGTGCGGTGTCGTGAAGTCGAACGGCGTGCCCGCGACCGGGGAGATGGCGCCCGTCGGGATCTGCACCGCGTTGGTCGGCGTGAAGGCATCGGCGTTGATCAGCATCTTCTGCCCGTACGTCACCAGGGAGCTCTCACCCGCCAAGTTGAAATAGCTGTGGTTGGTGAGGTTGATCACCGTGGCCTTGCCCGCGACCGTCGCGTGGTAGTGGATCCACAGCCGGTTGTGGCTGTCCAGCGTGTAGGTGACGAGCACGGTGAGCGTTCCCGGGTAGCCCGTGCAGAAATGGCCGTTCACCCGGCAGCCCACGTTCTTCCCGTCGTCACCGTTCGGGCTGACCAGCTTCATCGTGACCCCAGCGACACCGGGGCCATGCACGGCGGTCGGTGCCCACACGTGGTTGCCGAAGCCGACGAAGCCACCGTGCAGGCTGTTTGGCCCGTTGTTGACCGGCAGCGTGTACGTTTTGCCGTCCAGCCGGAACCGGCCATTGGCGATCCGGTTCGCGTAGCGTCCGACGGTCTCCCCGAAATAGGGGCCACCCGGTGCCGGTGGTGCGGGGCTGTCCTCAGTCACATAGTCGCGCAGGGTTTTGAATCCCAGCGCCACGTCGGCCACGCGATGGTGCCGGCCGGGAACCGAGATCGACTGGACGGTGGCGCCATACGTGATGATCCTCACCGTCATGTGGTTGCAGTTCGCCAGCGTGTACCGGAAGACCGGCAGCCGCTTCTGGGCGAACAGGTCGAAGGCCTTGCCGAAGAACTGCCGGGACACCGTCGGGCCCTGACAATGCGCGGCTGTAAGCACGCGCGTCCCAGGCAGTGCCCGCATGCCCAGCGAACCCGCCAGAGCCAGGCCGAGCACGCTAGCGAGCGTGAGGCTGGCCCATGATCGCGACCCTCGCCGCACCTTTGACCAGCGCATCCTTCGAGTGAGCGCTAACAGCGAACGCATAGAATCTCCCCTCGTTGGGAATTTTGCTTCATGCGATTCTTGTCACACTTCGGGCGGGAAGTCACGCGGTGCCCAGAATGCGCCACGCTTGGCCGGCGCCTGCCGGGGGCACCCGTTGCGGCGCCCTGGCCGTGGTCTCCTAGGCTTCCTCGGTGGGCGGGTGCCCACCCGATGCGGAGGTGACCGTGGACCAGGACAGCACACGGCAGGTCGCGGAGTCGTTCCGTGCCGGGAGCAGGCACACGCTGGTCGAGCGGATGGGAATCGCCATCCTGGAGGCGAGCGCCCAGCGCGTCGTCGGAACCATGCCGGTCGCAGGCAACTCTCAGCCCTATGGGCTGCTTCACGGCGGCGCCTCCTGCGTACTCGCCGAGACGCTCGGATCGCTCGGCTCGGCCCTGCACGCGGGCCCGGACCGTTTCACCGTGGGCATCGAGATCAGCGCCACCCATCATCGTGCCGCCTCGGCCGGTCAGGTGACGGGTGTCGCCACCCTGCTGCACGGTGGCCGAACCATCACCACGTACGAGATAGTGATCAGCGACGAGGCCGGACGGCGAGTCTGCACCTCACGGCTCACCTGCCTGCTCACCGACCACGTGCCCGGCCAGGGAGGCGGGGCCGCATCCGGGCCGTTCGGACTTCCTCCCGCCGGAGACGGCGAATCCGATCCCGCCGCCGGCGACGCTGCGGGCAACCCTGGGATCACTCCCCGCGCATCCCCACACGCCTAGTGCTACCAGGAGAAGCGCAACACCACGGACGTATATGGCATTCTCGTCAGGGAATGACGATGCCTTTGCGCCACCTGCCCCCGCTCGCTACGGTGGTGGCGAGAGCCCGGGGTAGCCGAGTAGAGAACGTGTCGGCCCGGGGAAGGTCGACACGGCACCAAAGGCTCCCCCGGGTTCCTGACTAGCCCAGGGGGAAGTGAAACCCCGGGCTCTCGTCCCACCGGCGGCAGCGCCGATAGTCCTCCAGCTGATCCACTCGACGGGGACGCCTGGCCGCGTGGCGTGGCGTGATTCGCTCACGACAACGGGCCCAAGGCACCCGGCCCGCGGTGTGGATCGGACAGTGAGGACAGGTGCAGGACCAGTTCATCTACACCAGCGACGACTTGCTGCGCATGCTCGACGCCCTGCTGGCGGGCACACGCGGCGCCTGGTGGAACGAGTTCTTCGCAGACCGCTCCAAGCCGTGCCCGTTCTTCGTCGAATGGCCCGACGAGAACCTCGTTGCGCGGCCGGGCAGCCGGCCCGCGACCGGTGGGCGGCAGGGACCTGGACCGTCGCCCCGTCAGCGGTTCGGCGAAGGCACGCTCACTCCGGGACGTGTGCTCGAGCTGGGATGCGGGCACGGGCGGAACGCTACCTACCTGGCAAGCCTGGGATGCAGCGTCGACGCCGTTGACTTCTCGGCACCGGCGATCGAGTGGGCCGGGGAGCGGGCGAAGCAGGCCGGCGCCACGGTGGATTTCCAGTGCTGCTCCATCTTCGATGCGACGTTCACTGAAGGGTCCTACGACCTCGTCTACGACTCGGGCTGCTTCCACCATCTTCCTCCGCACCGCCGCAAGGACTATGCCGAGCTCGTGCACACGGCCCTGAAGCCGGGCGGCAGCTACGGATTGGTGTGTTTCCGGCCCGAAGGCGGGAGCGGCTACCCGTCGCCACCGTTAGTCAGGGGAATGCCCGCAGGCAGTATTCCGGCCACCACTTCCTCGGCCACCACCCGCATCGGCACCCTGCGGTCCATCGACGACTTTTGTATCCAGCGAAACGCGGATGGCTCACTCATGCCGTACTCGGCCTGGAGCTTGCCCTTCGCCCGGTCCAGGAGCTTGCGCACTTCCAGCCGTTCTCGCAGCGAGCCCAGCTCTGCCTCCAGGGCGGTCATCTCCTGGAAGCGCGTGAGCGCGATCTCGATCGCGGGAACCAGATCAGCCTTTGTGAAGGGCTTCACGATGTAGGCCATCGCTCCCGCGTCCCGTGCCCGCTCCACCAGCTCACGCTGCGAGAACGCGGTCAGGATGACCACCGGGGCGATCTGCCCGGCAACGATCCGCTCAGCCGCCGAGATCCCGTCCAGACGGGGCATCTTGACGTCCAGGATCACCAGGTCGGGCCGCAGTTTGGCGGCAAGCTCGACCGCTTGCTCGCCGTCGGCCGCCTCCCCTGCTATCTGATAGCCCTCCTCCTCCAGCATCTCTTTCAGGTCGAGCCGGATCAGCGCCTCATCTTCGGCGATCAGAACGCGAACGGGTGCCTGACTCACAGCCACGAGCGTACCGAAGCGGGTAGATTGTCGTCGGCCACGCCTTCCTGGGCAGGAGGGCCGCGGCAACGCCCCGGTAGCCCAACCGGCAGCAGGCAATGGCCTCAAAAACCATCCAGTGTGGGTTCGAATCCCACCCGGGGCACCCAGGAACCAAACGCGGCCCAGCTGCCCCTCAGCCGTGCCGCTCAAAGTACTCGGCCCAGCTGACTGTCAGCGCCGTGTCCGGGTGGTCCCCTGAGCCCGACCGGGTTGCGCGTACCCCTGATGGAACCCCTGACACCGTGAACCTGTGGCGCAGGGGATTGATGAGCCCAGTGTTGTGAAGGAGCGGTCTCTCCCGCGCGCTGCGCCGCGTGCAGCGGTGGTTCATCACGAAACAGGAGGAAGATCAAAAACAAAGCCTTATCGTGCATATTGAGCGACTAAAGCCCGATTGTCCCGTTTCTATCAACGATGGCCAGCCATTTCTGCCCAGGGTCACCCCTGGCGGCGGCGATCTGTCGGAAACGCCCGAGCGGAACCAGCTGTGACACCATGAGCGGATGCGGGTTCTGCGGACACCTGAGGAGCGTTTCGCTGACTTGCCTGGCTTTCGCTACCCGCCGCGTTATGCCGATGTTGGCGGAGTGCGGATGGCGTACGTGGAGGCCGGGCCACCCGACGGGGAGCCAGTTCTGCTGCTGCACGGCGAGCCCAGCTGGTCCTTCCTGTACCGGACGGTGATCAGTGTGCTTGCCGACGCCGGCCTGCTGGCTATCGCGGCCGACCTGATCGGGTTCGGCCGATCAGACAAGCCCGCCGACGTTAATGATCATTCCTACGCCCGCCACGTGGAGTGGGTCCGCGCCTTCGCGTTTGATCAACTCAACCTGCACGGGCTCACTCTCGTCGGGCAGGACTGGGGTGGGCTGATCGGGCTGCGGCTGGCAGCGGAGCACCCGGACCGGTTCGCGCGGGTGGTGGCCGCGAACACCGGGCTGCCCACCGGCGACCAGCCGATGCCCGACATCTGGTGGCGGTTTCGCGAGGTCGTCCAGACCGCGCCCACGCTGGAGGTGTCGCGGCTTGTCCAGTCAGGCTGCCAGGCCACGCTGCCCGAGCCGGTGCTGGCCGCCTACGACGCGCCCTTCCCTGATGAGACGTACATGGCCGGAGTCCGGGCGATGCCGTTGCTGGTGCCAACGGCACCGGATGATCCCGCGACCCCGGCCAACAGAGCAGCGTGGAAGCGGTTGAGGAAATGGGACAAGCCGTTCCTGGTAGCCTTCAGCGACCGGGACCCGATCACGGGCGGGATGGCACCCATCTTGAAACGAGCCGTGCCCGGTGCCAACGGTATCGATCACCCGGTGATCGAGGGTGCGGGCCATTTCCTGCAGGAAGATGCAGGTGATCAGCTCGGGGCGGTCATCATTGACTTCGTGCGCCGCAATCCTGCACATCCCTGACCGAACGCGCCTCCCGCCCACCACGCCTCCCGCCCACCACGCCTCCCGCCGGACACGCCTCCCGCCGGACACGCCACCTGCCGGACACGCCTCTCGCCCGCACGCGACCCGCCCCGCGCCTGCGGCCGCCGGCACGTCACGTTTCGACCGTGTCACCGATCCGGTGCACGCGCAGGGCGTTGGTCCGGCCCGGGGTGCCGGGAGGGCTGCCTGCGACGATCACGACCCGGTCGCCCTTGTGGCACCGGCCGACGTCGAGCAGGGCCGCCTCGACCTGCCGCACCATGTCGTCGGTGTGCTCGACCGGCGGCACAAGGAAGGTCTCCACGCCCCACGTGAGCGCGAGCTGGCTGCGGGTGCTGGGCTGGGTGGTGAACGCGAGCAGCGGGATTGGGCAGCGGTGCCGGGCCAGCCGCCGCGCCGTCTCCCCGGTCATCGTGAAGGCCACCAGCGCCCGCGCCCCGACCACGGAGCCCACCTCCGCCGCCGCCCGCGCGATGGCACCCCCGATGGACGCGGGTGCGCCAGCAGGCAGCGGCGGAACGGCCCCGAATCCTTGTTCGGCCGCGACGATGATCCTTGCCATTGTCGCCACGGCATCCACCGGGTACTCACCCACACTTGTCTCCGCTGACAGCATCAGCGCGTCCGCGCCGTCGAGAACGGCGTTGGCAACGTCCGATGCCTCGGCCCGGGTCGGCCGGGGCGCGGAGACCATCGACTCCAGCATCTGGGTGGCGACAATGACCGGCTTGGCGGCCTGCCGGGCCAGCCCGATCGCCCTTTTCTGAACGAGCGGCACCTGCTCAAGCGGCAGTTCCACGCCAAGGTCGCCGCGGGCCACCATGATCCCGTCAAACGCAGCCACGATCTCTGGCAGCGTCCTGACCGCCTGCGGTTTCTCGATCTTCGCGATGAGTGGCAGCCGGATGCCTTCTTCCTCCATGATCAGGCGCGCGGGCTCGGCATCCTCGGGTTCCTGGACGAAGGACAGGGCGATCATGTCGGCACGCAGCCGGAGCGCCCACCGCAGATCGTCCACGTCCTTGCCAGCGAGTGCGGGCACACTGACCCGCACCCCCGGCAGGTTCAGGCCCTTGTGGTCGGAGACCCTGCCGCCGACCACGACCCGGGTGCGGACACGCGGTCCGTCCACCGCGGTGACCTCGAGCACGACCCGGCCGTCATCCACCAGGATGGACGTTCCCGGCCGCACGTCGCCCGCCAGCCCCGGGTAGGTGGTGGATGCCGCGGAAGCGTCGCCGGGCACCTGCTCCCCCGTGATCGTGAACTCCTGGCCGGGGGTCAGGGTCACCGGGCCCTGCGCAAACTGTCCCAGCCGGATCTTGGGGCCTTGCAGGTCTACGAGTACACCCACGCTGCGCCCGGAAGAATCGCAAGCGTCACGGACCGCCTCGTAGGCCGCGCGGTGGGTGCCGTGACTGCCATGGCTCATGTTGAGCCTGGCCACATCCAGCCCGGCGGCCACCAGAGCCGCGATCTGTTCCCGGCCAGACGTGGCGGGCCCGAGAGTGCACACGATCTTCGCACGGCGGCTCATTCGCGCGTCCTTCCACGCATCGAGGGCTTACTGCGACGACGCAGTGGTCTATACCTTAGGAGCCGTACCCACGGGCGACCGGGCGGATGCGGTAGTCCGTTGCGATCCGCTCGTAGAGTTCCTCCGCGGACGCGGCGCTTAACAAGTCCCCGTCGTCGCGGCGCTCGGCGGTGAACTTTCCGTCGGCCCAGCCGATCTCATACGCCTCGCCCCAATGCCATCGCAGGTCGGCGATCTGACGACCACGCCGGCGGGCGAGGTAGTCATCCCATGGGTCAGCCATGGCACCCGGAGGAGATCATGGCCTGGTTATACCGCACGCCGCCAGGCGCCTGCACGCCCCGCACCCGTCCGCGGTGCACGGGGAAACGCGCACAGACAAGCCGTACATTGTGTGCTCCAACCCCTGGACAGAGGTCGCCGCTCGTGGCGACCGGTAATGCCCCCAGCCCCTGATCATTCCCACCGTAGCCGGACCGGCACACACAGTGGCAGCGTTGGTCTACTAAGCAAGGAAAGCTCAGCCGGGCGGCGTCAGGTGAGCGGGCGGGCGGTGGGCGCGATCGGCGCTGGCAGCCCCGATTCGCCCATCAGGAACGCATCCACAGCCGCCGCCGCCGACCGGCCCTCGGCGATCGCCCACACGATCAGCGACTGCCCCCGCCCCATGTCGCCGGCCACGAACACCCCCGGTACCGACGTCGCGTACGCGGCATCTCGCGCCACGTTCCCGCGCGCGTCCGTGCCGACACCGAGACCTTCGAGCAATCCAGCGCGATCAGCCCCGGTGAAACCCATTGCCAGCAAGACCAGATCGCAAGGCAACTCGCGTTCGGAGCCCGGAATGGGAGAGAAGCGGCCAGGGGCACCTTCCACCTCAACCAGCCGCAGCGCCCGGACCCGCCCGGCCGGGTCCGGAAGGAACTCCTGCGTGGACACCGCATAGATCCGCTCCCCGCCTTCCTCGTGGGCGCTGGAAACGCGGTAGACCATGGGGTATGTGGGCCAGGGCTGGGCGGCGGGCCGGGAGCCCGGCGGGCGGGGCATGATCTCCAGCTGGGTGACCGACGCGGCGCCCTGGCGGTGCGCCGTGCCGAGGCAGTCAGCCCCGGTGTCGCCGCCGCCGATGATCACCACGTGCCTGCCCCTGGCGCTGACCGGCGACTCGGTGCCGTCCCTGACGGCCCGGGTGGCCGCGGGCAGGTAGTCCATGGCCTGGTGGACACCGGCCAGGTCCGCCCCTGGCACCGGTAGCCCGCGCGGCACGGTCGCACCACCGGCAAGCACCAGCGCGTCGAAGCCGTCGCGCAGTTCGGCGACCGCCACGTCCAGGCCGGCGTTGACCCCGCACCGGAACCGCGTCCCCTCGGCCCGCAGTTGGCCCAGCCGCCGGTCCAGGTACCGCTTCTCCAGCTTGAACTCGGGGATCCCGTACCGCAGCAGTCCCCCTGGTGCGTCGTCGCGCTCATATACCGTCACCGCGTGCCCGGCACGGGTGAGTTGCTGCGCGGCCGCGAGCCCGGCTGGCCCGGAGCCGATCACCGCGACCGTGTGGCCGGTAAGCGCCGCGGGGGGGCGCGGCCGTACCCACCCCTGCGCCCACGCCTGGTCGGCGATCTCCACCTCGACCTGCTTGATCGTCACCGGGTCGGAGTTGATGCCGAGCACGCACGCGGTCTCGCACGGGGCCGGGCACAGCCGCCCGGTGAACTCGGGAAAGTTGTTGGTGGCATGCAGCCGCCGCGCCGCCTCCTGCCAGTCCTGCCGCCACACCAGGTCGTTCCACTCCGGGATCAGGTTTCCCAGTGGGCAGCCGGAGTGGCAGAACGGGACGCCGCAGTCCATGCACCGCCCCGCCTGCCGTTCCAGCCGGCCGGTGCCGAACTCGGTGTATACCTCGCGCCAGTCCCTGATCCGCACGTCCACCGGCCGGCGGGCGGGGGTGCGGCGCGGTGTGGTCAGGAAGCCTTTCGGGTCAGCCATGACGCTCCCCTCACCCGTGCCCGGCGGCCATGACGGCCTCGTCCACGTTCAGGCCCTGCCGCTTGGCGCGCCGGGCCGCGGCGAGCACGCGCCGGTAGTCGTGCGGCATCACCCGGGCGAACCGCGGCAGCGCCGCGTCCCAGTCCGCCAGCAGCCGGGCAGCGACCACCGAGCCGGTCTCCGCGTGATGGCGCTCCACCAGCCCGCGCAGCGCCGCCGCGTCCCTGGCGCCCACCGGCTCGACCGCGACCATCTCCGTGTTCACCCGGCGCGGGTCGGGATCGAGCAGGTACGCGACACCACCGGACATGCCCGCCGCGAAGTTGCGCCCACAGCGGCCGAGCACCACGACGGTCCCTCCGGTCATGTACTCGCAACCGTGATCACCGGTGCCTTCGGCGATCGCGGTGGCACCGGAGTTGCGCACGCAGAAACGCTCGCCCACGATCCCGCGCAGGAACATCTCCCCGCCGGTCGCGCCGTAGCCGATCACATTGCCCGCGATGATCTGCTCTTCGGCGGCGAACGGCGCCGCCGGGCCCGGTGCGGCGATGATCCGGCCGCCGGACAGGCCCTTGCCCAGGTAGTCATTGGCGTCCCCGGCCAGCCGCAGCGTGATCCCCCGGGGCAGGAAGGCACCAAACGACTGGCCCGCCGACCCAGCGAACCGCACCGTGATGGTGTCGTCAGGAAGACCCGCGCCACCCCACCGTTTCGTGACCGCATGACCGAGCATCGTCCCGACCGATCTATTGACATTCCTAACGGGAAGATCCAGTGTCACCGGGTCGCCGCCGGCGAGTGCCCCGTCGGCGAGCTGTATGAGCGTGTTGTCGAGTGCGTGGCGCAGGCCGTGATCCTGCGCCCGTGTCCGGCGGCGTGCTGTCCCCGGCGGCAGGTCGGGGACGTGCAGCACCGGGGTGAGGTCGAGCCCGGCGGCCTTCCAGTGGCCCACCGCCCGGGCGGCGTCAAGCAGATCCGCCCGGCCGATGGCCTCCTCCAGGGTGCGGAGCCCGATCGCGGCGAGGTACTCGCGGACCTCCTCGGCAATGAACTCGAAGAAGTTGACCACGAACTCGGGCTTGCCGGTGAACCGCTGGCGCAGTTCCGGGTTCTGGGTCGCCACCCCGACGGGGCAGGTGTCCAGGTGGCAGACGCGCATCATCACACAGCCCGAGACCACCAGCGGGGCGCTGGCGAAACCGAACTCCTCCGCGCCGAGCAGGGCGGCGATGATGACGTCGCGGCCGGTCTTGAGCTGGCCGTCCGCCTGCACGACGATCCGGTCCCGCAGGCCGTTGCGGAGCAGGGTCTGCTGGGTCTCGGCGAGGCCGATCTCCCACGGCGCGCCCGCGTGCTTGATGCTGGTGAGCGGGGCGGCACCGGTGCCGCCGTCGTGGCCGGAGATGAGCACCACATCGGCGTGGGCCTTGGCGACCCCGGCCGCGACTGTGCCCACCCCGACCTCGGCGACCAGCTTGACGTGCACCCGGGCGGACGGGTTGGCGTTCTTGAGGTCGTGGATGAGCTGTGCCAGATCCTCGATCGAGTAGATGTCGTGGTGCGGCGGTGGCGAGATCAGGCCCACGCCCGGGGTGGAGTAGCGGGTCTTGGCGATCCACGGGTACACCTTGTGCCCGGGCAGTTGCCCGCCCTCCCCGGGCTTGGCGCCCTGCGCCATCTTGATCTGCAGGTCGTCGGCGTTGACGAGGTACTCGCTGGTGACCCCGAACCGGCCGCTGGCCACCTGCTTCACCGCCGACCGGCGCGAGTCCCCATCGATGCCGGGGGTGAACCGTTCAGGATCTTCACCGCCTTCGCCGGTGTTGGACTTGCCGCCGATCCGGTTCATGGCGATGGCCAGCGTTTCGTGCGCCTCGGCGGAGATCGAGCCATAGGACATGGCGCCGGTGGCGAACCGGCGCACGATCGACGCGACGGGCTCGACCTCCTCGATCGGCACCGGCGGGCGGTGCTCGCGGCCGGGCGCGGCGGGCGTGTCGGTGGCGGGGGTGTCGGTGGCGGGCGGGTCGGCGGCGGGCGGGTCCACGCCGCGGATGCGCAACAGCCCGCGCAATGTCATCAGCCGCTCGGACTGGCCGTCCACCAGGCTGGTGTACTCCTTGAAGATCTCGTACCGGCGGGTGCGGGTCGCATGCTGGAGCTTGAACACCGTCTCCGGGTTGAACAGGTGCGGCTCACCGTCGCGCCGCCACTGGTACTCCCCGCCGGTTTCCAGCCGCTGGTGGGCCAGGCCGAACGCGCGGGCGTGGCGGCGGGCCACCTCCGCCGCGATCACATCGAAGCCGGCACCGCCGAGCCTGGAGGTGGTGCCCGCGAAACAGGTGCCGATCACCTCGTCACCCAGCCCGATCGCCTCGAAGATCTGGGCACCGCAATATGAGGCCACCGTGGAGACACCCATCTTCGACATGATCTTGAGCAGGCCCTTGCCCAGCGCCTTGATCAGGTTGCCGGTGGCCTTGCGTGGCGAGATGCCGGGCAGCACCCCGCAGCGCGCCATGTCCTCGGCCGTCTCCAGCGCCAGGTACGGGTTGACGGCCGCCGCGCCGTAACCAACGAGCAGCGCGATGTGGTGGGCTTCCCGGGCGTCCGCGCACTCCACCACCAGGCCCACCCGGGTCCGGGACCGCTCCCTGATCAGATGGTGGTGCACGGCGCCGGTGAGCAGCAGCGACGGAAGAGGGGCCAGCCCGGGGTCCAGCACGCCCCCGGGAACAGCATCGCGGGCGGGCCGACCCCCCGGAACAGCATCGCGGGCGGGCCGACCCCCCGGAACAGCATCGCGGGTGGCCCCGGGGGGCCGTCGCCCCGGAACAGCACTGCCGCGGTCGGACAGCACGATGATCCGGGCCCCGGCCGCGATCGCGCCCGAGACCTCGGCACAGATTTCGGCGAGCCGTTCGCGCAGGCCGCAACCCCCGCCGGCGACCCGGTAGCGCCCGTCCACGATGTGGGTGGCGAACCCCGGCAGGTTACCGTCGTCATTGATGTGGATGATCTTGGCAAGATCGTCGTCACTGATCACCGGGTATGGCAGCACGATCTGGCGGCAGGAGGCCGGCCCGGGGTCCAGCAGGTTCTGCTCCGGGCCGGTGGACGACGCCAGCGAGGTGACGAGTTCCTCCCGGATCGCGTCCAGCGGCGGGTTGGTGACCTGGGCGAACAGCTGCGTGAAGTAGTCGAAGATGAGCCTTGGCCGGTCAGACAGCACCGCTATGGGGGTATCGGTGCCCATGGAGCCGACCGGCTCGGCGCCGGAGCGGGCCATCGGGGCAAGCAGGACCCGCAGTTCCTCCTCGGTGTAGCCGGCAAGCCGCTGCCGGGTGGTGAGCTCCTCGCCCCCGGGCAGCTCCCGGTCACGGTCGGGCAGGTCATCGAGATGCATCAGGCCCGCGTGCAGCCACTCGGTGTAAGGGTGCCCGGCGGCCAGCGCCGCTTTCGCGTCGGTGTCTTCCAGCAGGCGCCCACTGCCGGTGTCGGCCAGGAAGATCCGTCCCGGCCGCAGGCGGCCCTTGCGGATCACGCTGCCTGGGTCGATGTCCAGCACCCCGACCTCACTGGCCAGGATGACAAGGCCATCCGCGGTTACCCAGTACCTGCCCGGGCGCAGGCCGTTCCGGTCGAGCACCGCGCCGGCCACCGTGCCGTCAGTGAACGCCACGCAGGCCGGGCCGTCCCACGGTTCCATCAGCGCGGCGTGGAAGCGGTAGAACGCCCGCCGCAACGGGTCCATCTCCTCGTGGTTCTCCCACGGCTCGGGAATCATCATGAGGATGGCGTGCGGCAGCGACCGCCCGGCGAGGTGAAGGAATTCCAGGCATTCGTCGAAGCTGGCCGAGTCGCTCCCGGATTCGGTCAGGATCGGGAGCAGCCGCTCGATGCCCCGCCCGTCGGCCGAGCGCGGGAAGAGATCGCTGGCGAGCATCGCCTCCCGCGCCCGCATCCAGTTGCGGTTGCCCCGGATGGTGTTGATCTCTCCGTTGTGCGCGATGAACCGGTAAGGGTGCGCAAGCGGCCAGGACGGCAAGGTGTTCGTCGAGAACCGGGAATGCACCAGGGCCAGGGCCGAGGTGTACGCCGGGTCGGACAGGTCAGGGTAGAACGGCTCCAGCTGGAGCGCGGTGAGCATCCCTTTGTAGACGATCGTCGCCGAGGACAGGCTGGCCGCGTACAGGCCGGCCTCGTGCTGCATCCGCTTGCGCAGGCAGAACGCCCGCCGGTCCAGCGCCGGCCCGGATTCCGGGCCCGCTGCCGCCGCCACGAACAGCTGGGCCAGCCGCGGCATGGTGGACCGCGCCCCCTGCCCACAGAACGCCGGATCGTGCGGGACGTCCCGCCAGCCCAGCACCGTCATGCCTTCCTGGGCTGCGATGCGCTCGGTTGCGGCAATGGCGGCCGTGCTCTCCGCCGGGTCGGGGGGCAGGAAGACCATCCCGGCCGCGTAGCTGCCAGCAGCCGGGAGGCCGAACCCGCAGGCGGCGCGGAAGAACGCATCCGGGATCTGGCCGAGGATGCCAGCCCCGTCCCCGGTCTCGGGGTCACTGCCCTTGGCACCGCGGTGGTCCAGATTGCGCAGCACCGTGAGCGCCTGGGCAACGGTGCGATGGGTGCGGTGTCCCGTCAGGTCTGCGACAAAGCCGACGCCGCAGGCGTCGTGCTCGTACTGGCTGTCGTAAAGTCCCTGATCGCGAGGGTAGTCGTCGGTATAACCGGCAGGTGCCATCCGCTCTCCTGTCGTCTCGTCCGTGATCGCGAAATCGCGTGCGGTCGGGACGACGCTGGCCCTGCCGCTGGCGGCACCATGACGGTGCCGCCGCGCCCTCTTCCAGGCTGGTGACCTGCTACGTACCCAAAAGATTAGGTCGATACTACGCCGTTGTGAATTTCCTTCCCGCTCTGGCCGGCCGCGGAAACGTCCGGGCCGGGCGGGCCCGCCGCCACCTGGACGGAGTCCCGCTTTCCCTTGGCCAGGTACAGGTACGCGATGGCCCCGGCGAAGGCAGCGATGAGGAGCCACTGATTGAACCGCAGCCCAAGGACATAGTGGGCAAAATCGATCCGCAGCGACTCCGTCCCGAACTTGCCGATCGCATACGCGGCGACCCAGAGGGCGAACACCCGGTCGCCGGACAGCAGGAAGCGCCGGGCCGCCCAGATCACGGCCACGCCCACGAGGATGTCCCACACCGACTCGTACAAGAACACTGGCTGGAATGTGGCGTAGTTCTCATACCCCGGCACCCGGTGCGCTGGGGCGATTCCGACCGCCCAGGCCGCGGTCGAGGGCCGCCCGTAAAGCTGCTGGCTGAACCAGTTCCCCCAGTTGCCGATGGCCAGGCCAAACGCCATCCCCGGGGCAGCCGCCCCGACGACCGGGCCCAGGCTGATCATGGACCGCCGGCACACCGCCCACGCGCCCAGCATGCCGCCCGCGATCGCCCCCGGGATGCCCAGGCCCCCGTTCCAGATCTGGAAGATCTGAAACCAGTCGTGACCCCGGCCGAAGTACAGCTCATAGTCGGTGATCACGCTGTACAGGCGGGCGCCCACCAGCCCGCACGGCACCGTCCAGGTGGCGACGTCAAGGATCAGGCCCGGCGGCCCGCCGATTCCCTGGTAGCGGCGGTCCGCGGCCCAGAAGGCCAGCAGGATCCCAGCGACCATGCACAGCGCGTATGCCCGGACCGGGATGGGGCCAAGGTGCCAGACCGCATGCGATGGGCTCGGGAGGAAAGCAACGGGCATGTCGCAACACTCTCTGCTCGCAACAGGTGCGGGACGTCGTCAGCGGGCTGGCGGGGCACCATGGCGGACCCCCGCCGCCAGGTCGTCCGCCAGCTCGCGCACGGCACCGATACCCGCCTGAAGGTCCGGTGCGTCCAGTAGCCGCTGGACGAACGCCGACCCGACGATCACACCATCCGCGAACCCAGCGACCTCCGCCGCCTGTGCGCCGTCCCGCACGCCCAGGCCGACGGCGATGGGCAGCTGGGTGCGGGTGCGCACCCGTGACACCAGGCCGGCCGCCTGGCTGCCCACTGTATCCCGGGCGCCGGTGATTCCCATGAGAGACGCCGCATACACGAAACCGCCACAGACACTGGCTATCCGGGCGATGCGCTCGTCGGTGGAGCTTGGCGCCACCAGGAAGACCGGGTCAAGCTGATGGGCGGCAGCCGCGTCCAGCCACGGTCCTGCCTCTTCTGGGGTCAGGTCGGGCGTGATCAGCCCGCAGCCGCCAGCCGCGGCGAGGTCACGCGCGAACGCGCTGACCCCGTAGTGATCTACCGGGTTCCAGTAGGTCATGATCAGCACTGGCACCCCCGCGGCCGCCACCGACTCGACGGTGCGCAGCACATCACGGACAGCGGTGCCGCCAGCCAGTGCCTGGTGCACGGCCGCCTGGATGACCGGGCCGTCCATCAGCGGGTCGGAGTACGGCAGGCCGATCTCCACTATGTCGGCACCCGACTCGGCCATCGCCACTGCCGCCGCGATCGCCCCGTCCACCGACGGGAAACCCGCCGGGAGGTAGCCCACCAGCGCCGCCCGCTCTTCGGCGGCGGCTTTCTCGAATGCCACCCCGACCGCGCTCACCGGGGTGTTCCTCCCACGGGAGCGCCGGTTGCCGGCACAGCTCCCCCGTTCCCGGCTGGATCGCCACCCCCGGGTTGCCCGTCCTGCGCCAGGTGCCCGAACCACGTGGACGCGGTGGCAACGTCCTTGTCGCCGCGCCCCGACAGGTTCACCAGGAGCAGCGCGTCCGGGCCCAGTTCCCGCCCGGCCTGCAGCGCCCCGGCCAGCGCGTGGGCGGACTCCAGCGCGGGGATGATCCCTTCGGTCCGGCAGAGCAGGGCGAATGCCTCCATTGCCTCGGCGTCGCTGACCGCGCGGTAGCTGGCACGGCCGGTGTCCTTGAGCCAGGCGTGCTCGGGGCCCACACCCGGGTAGTCCAGGCCCGCGGAGATCGAGTGGGTGGGAAGGGTCTGGCCGTCGGAGTTTTGCAGCACGTAGGTTCGCATGCCGTGCAGCACGCCGGTGGAGCCTGCCACGAGGGTCGCGGCGTGGTGACCGAGTTGCGGCCCGTCCCCGCCAGCCTCACAGCCGATCAGCCGCACGGTCTCGTCCGGGATGAACTCGTGGAAGATGCCGATCGCATTCGAGCCACCGCCCACGCATGCGATCACCGCGTCCGGCAGGCGCCCGGTCATGTCCATGATCTGGCGGCGCGCTTCCACCCCGATGACGCGCTGGAAGTCGCGGACCATCATGGGAAACGGGTGTGGCCCGCCGACCGACCCGATGCAGTAGTGCGTGGTCTCCACCGTGGTGACCCAGTCACGGAACGCCTCGTTCATGGCGTCCTTCAGGGTTCGGCTCCCGGCGGTGACCGTCACCACCTCAGCCCCGAGCATGCGCATCCGCGCCACGTTCAGCGCTTGCCGGTGGGTGTCCTCTTCGCCCATGTAGACGGCGCACTCCAGGCCGAACAGGGCGCACGCGGTGGCGGTGGCAACGCCGTGCTGGCCCGCCCCTGTCTCGGCGATCACCCGGGTCTTGCCCATCCGCTTCGCCAGCAGCGCCTGCCCGAGCACGTTGTTGATCTTGTGAGAGCCGGTGTGGGTCAGGTCCTCCCGCTTGAGCAGGACGCGGCAGCCAGCCTCCCCGGAGAACCTCCGGGCCTCCGTAAGCAGTGTTGGCCTGCCTGCGTACCCGGTCAGCAGTTCGGCCAGTTCTGCCTGGAAGCTGGGGTCAGCCTTGGCCGCCAGGTACTCGCTTGTCAGCCCGGCCAGCGCCGCCATCAGCGCCTCCGGCGCGAACCTCCCCCCGTACACCCCAAAATGGCCGGCCGAATCGGGCACCGAGCCTGGCGTGAGCAGACTGGCTGCCCCAGCCGCGTTAGGCATCATGATCGGTCTCCTCGCAGGGCGGGGTGCGAGCCCGCTGTGACCAGGTCGGCGACCGCGGACCTGGGATCCTTGCCGGTGACCAGGCTTTCCCCGACCAGCACCGCGTCGGCGCCCGCCGCGGCGTAGGCGAACAGGTCGTGCGGGCCCCGGATGCCGGATTCAGCGATCTTGATGATGCCGTCGGGGATGCGCGGCGCGAGCCGCCCGAACACGCCCCGGTCGACCTTGAGCGTGCCGAGATCACGGGCGTTGACCCCGATGATCTTCGCTCCCGCCTCGGCCGCGCGCTCGACCTCTGCCTCGGTGTGCACCTCGACCAGCGGCACAAGGCCGAGCGAGACCGCCCGTTCCACCAGCGACACCAGCGCATTCTGGGGGAGTGCCGCCACGATCAGCAGCACCATGTCCGCACCGTGGGCGCGGGCTTCCCACAGCTGATACGAGCTGATCACGAAATCCTTGCGCAGTACCGGCACGGAGACGGCCTCCCGGACAGCGGCCAGGTCCTTCAGGCTGCCGCCGAAATACCGCGACTCGGTAAGCACACTGATGACGCGGGCACCGCCGGCCGCATAGTCACAGGCGAGCCCAGCTGGGTCGGAAATGGCTGCAATCGTCCCTTTTGACGGGCTGGCCCGCTTCACCTCGGCGATGACGGCCACGTCCTGGCCCTTGAGGACGGCGATCGCATCTCGTGGCGAAGCCGCCCGCCGGGCACTCTCTTTGAGCTGCTCCAGCGGCGTTTGGCCCTGCCGGGCCGCGAGATCGGCACGCACGCCTTCCAGGATCTCGTCGAGCACGCTCACGCGATTCTGCAGTCCCCTCGGGTCGGATGCCTTGCTTCCCGAGATGGTAGCGAGACCACTGCAACCCGCCGGCAGGCACCCTCCAGAGTCGCGGCCCGCGGCCCGCTATCCCGCGGCCCGTTCGCCGAACGTCTCCCCTGTTTCGTCGAGGCCCACCTCATCGCGTGCAGGCCCGGCCGGCTGGGCGCGCACCACCGAATAGGCCCGCGCCACCGCGGGGTGGAGCAAGGTGCCAGCGATCACCAGCGCGAACAGCGTCCCGCCGACGTACCTGGCGACCACGAACCGGGACAGCCCAAAGATGAAGAACACCGTCTCAAAACCGAGCGCGACCAGCCAGGCCGTCCTGGTGCCGGACCGGACGACCAGCACGAGCAGGCACAGGGCCGCGACCAGCGCCAGCGTGATGAGGACCGTGGGCAGGTGCCGTCGGCTGAACGGCAGCCCGACCGCCGCGGCGGCGACGGCCTGCGCCACGACCAGCCGCGTGACCAGTCGGATCAGCGGATGACCCGGGGCCTGCTTACTCCGCGCGGACTGCTTGCGCGTACCTGGGGGAAGCACACTCCAAGGTTAGCCGGACGGTCACCCGGGGTCGGTGGGATCAATTCCGGCACTGAGCGCTTCCCACAGGGCGGCGCTGTCATGTGCCTTCCTGGCTTCGGCTGTCTCCCCCGCGCCAGACGTATCCCCCGCGTCAGACGTATCCCCCGCGCCAGACGCCTCGCTGGCCAGCGGCGCCTCCCGGCCCCTGGGCGGGCGCCCGGTGGGCGGCTCATACCGGGCCGACATCGCCGGCCACCTGCCACCCCGCCACGCCACCGCCAGCCCAGCCACAACGATCATCAGGGCGCCTGCCACGGTCAGCGGCCGCCACGGGAACCCCGTCATCGTGACATGCCCGGCGATGTTCAGTCCCGCACTGGCACCCACCGGGGCCGCTCCCGCCGGATTACCGCCGGCGCCACCCGCGGTGGCCGATCCGGTCACCGATCCGGTGGCGGCGTGCGCGGCGGCGGCCACCTCCGCGGCCGCCACGGGCATGCTCACCGCCACCCCGAGGACCACGCCGAACGCGGCGAGCAGCAACCCGGTCAGCCGGCGCGCGAGCCTGCGGGTGGCGATCACGGCCGCCAGGCCGGCCAGCGCGGCTACCCCAAGTGCACCCGTCACCGGAACCAGGCTCTGCCCGCTCACCCGGACTGACGTGGCGGGCAGCGGCTCCGGCGGGCTGGTTACCACCCGCGCCCAGCCCTGCCGGACCGAGAGCAGGACGATGAGCGCGCCGGCCGCACCAAGCGCGAGCGTGGCCGCGTAGTCCCGGCGGGCGGGCGCCATCAGCGCGGCCTCCCGCCCGGCGGCACGTCCGCCTGTCCAGTCATGACCCGGTCAGCTCCAGCACCCCCGCGTCAAAGCAGGTCCGGTCGCCGGTGTGGCACGCGCCGTCGGTCTGGTCCACCTTGACGAGCACGGCATCGCCATCACAGTCAAGCGCCACCGAGATGACCCGCTGCACGTGACCGGAGGTCTCGCCCTTCACCCAGTACTCCTGGCGGCTGCGCGACCAGTAGGTGCACCGCCCGGTGGCAAGCGTGCGGTGAAGCGCCTCGTCATCCATCCAGCCCAGCATGAGTACCTCGCCAGTGTCGTGCTGCTGCGCGATGGCGGCAATCAGGCCGTTCTGGTCACGCTTGAGCCTGGCGGCGATGGCGGGGTCCAGCAGGGACGGTACCCTGGCGCCTGGCCGGAGCGGGCCCCTCACCGCGGCTAGCTGGGACGGCCCGGTGGCAGCGCTCATCGCGCGCCCGCTGCTGTCGTCATGTCAGCAATCTTACGGAGGTTCACTGCCGTACTAACGGCTGTCAGAGGCGTACCATCGCGGCGTGAGCTACGCCCGTGACGAACGCGCCGCCTTGTGTACTCTCCTGGACGAAACTGGCCCGGAGGCGCCCACGCTGTGCGAGGGCTGGCAAACCCGGGACCTGGCCGCCCACCTCGTGCTGAGGGAACGGCGCCCCGATGCTGCGGCTGGTGTGGCGGGTGGCCCCCTGGCCGCTCATACCAGGCGGGTGCAGCAGACCCTGGCTGGCCGCACTCCCTATTCAAGGCTGGTGCACCAGATCCGCACCGGGCCGCCCATGCTCTCGTTCTTCGGGATGCCGGGGATGGACGAGCGCGTCAACCTGGTCGAGTACTTCGTGCATCACGAAGACGTGCGCCGCGGCGGTGACGGGTGGCAGCCGCGTGAGCTCAGCCCTGGGCTGACCGAAGCGCTCTGGCACCGGCTGCCGCACGCCCGGCTCCTCTTCCGCCGTGCCCCGGTGGGGATCGAACTGGTCAGGGACGACCTGCCGGCGAATTCCGGCCAGCGGCGGGTGAGGATCACAGCCAAGGTCAGAACACCGGTGGTCACGGTGACCGGCCACCCGGCAGAGCTGATCCTTTGGGCGCTCGGGCGAACCACGGTGGCCCAGGTCCGCCTCGATGGCAGTCACGTGGACGTGAAGAGGCTCGAAGAGACCCGCTGGCGGTTATAACAACATGGACCGGACGGAGGATGCGCGTGGAAGTGCTCGGCATTGACATCGGGGGATCGGGGATCAAGGCCGCACCGGTGGATGTCACCTCCGGCGCCCTCACCAGCCCGCGGGTCAAGCTGCTCACCCCACATCCGGCCATGCCTGACGCGGTCGCCGACGTGGTCCGCCGGCTCGTGGCCGACTTCGGCTGGTCCGGGCCCGCCGGGATCACGTTCCCAGGGGTGGTGACCAGTGGCATCGTCCGCACCGCCGCGAACCTGGAGCCTGCCTGGATCGGGCAGGACGGCTGTGCCCTGTTCGGCAAGGCGACCGGCCTGGACGTCACGGTCCTGAACGATGCCGACGCGGCCGGTGTGGCGGAGATGAAGTTTGGCGCTGGGGTGGGAGAACGCGGCACCGTGCTCATGCTCACGTTCGGCACCGGCATTGGCAGCGCGCTTTTCACCGAGGGTGTGCTGGTGCCCAACACCGAACTCGGCCACATCGAGGTCCGCGGGAAGGACGCCGAGGAGCGTGCCTCCGGGCGGGTCAGGGAACTTCGCGAGCTCAGCTGGGGCAAGTGGGCGGGCCGGGTGGACGAGTATCTCAGCCATCTGGAAGCGCTGATCTCCCCTGACCTGTTCATCATCGGCGGCGGTGTCAGCTCGAAGGCGGACAAGTTCCTGCCCCTGATCACCAACCTGCGGGCGCGGCTGGTGACGGCCACGATGCACAACGACGCGGGCATCGTCGGCGCCGCCCTGGCCGCCGCCAGAACCCGCTGACCTGGCCGCCTCGCGGCTGCCGCAGGCAGAGATCGGCTGATCTTGCCAGGGCACCGGGTGAGCGGGCCGCTTGCCTTTCAGCGGACGGGGTAACCGGCGGCGCGCAGCGCGGACTTGACGTCGGCGATCCGCAGCGTGCCGAAGTGGAACACGCTGGCGGCGAGCACGGCGTCCGCGCCAGCCCTGACCGCCGGTGCGAAGTGCGCGAGTTCCCCGGCGCCGCCGCTCGCGATGAGCGGCACGCGTACGGTGGCCCGCACCGCGCGGATCAGTTCCAGATCGAACCCGGTCTTGGTGCCGTCGGCGTCCATGGAGTTGAGCAGGATCTCCCCCACCCCGAGTTCTACCGCGCGGGCAGCCCACTCGACCGCGTCGATCCCTGTCCCGCGCCGGCCGCCGTGCGTAGTCACCTCGAACCCGGACCCGCCCTCCGTGCCCCTCGGCGATGGCCGGGATGAGGGCGCCGGGCCTGACCCGGCCCGGCGCGCGTCCACCGAGAGCACCACGCACTGCGAGCCAAACCGGTGTGCCGCCTCGGCCAGCAACTCCGGCCGGGCAATCGCCGCGGTGTTGAGTGACACCTTGTCCGCCCCCGCGCGCAGCAGTCTGTCCACGTCGTCCACGCTGCGCACCCCGCCGCCCACGGTGAGCGGTATGAACACCTGCTCGGCGGTGCGCCGCACCACCTCATACGTGGTCTCCCGGCCGCCGCTGGACGCGGTGATGTCCAGGAACACCAGCTCATCGGCGCCCTCGGCATCGTAGGCCGCGGCGAGTTCCACCGGGTCGCCGGCGTCACGCAGGTCACGGAAGTTGACACCCTTTACCACCCGCCCGGCGTCCACATCCAGGCAGGGAATGACCCGTACCGCGACGGTCATACCCGCATCAGCCACCGACCCCCGGCTGGTACGCGACCGCCTCGACCTCCACCAGCATCCGGGGGTCCACCAGGGCCGAGATCTCAACCATCGACGTGGCCGGCATGACCTCGCCAAACGCCGCACCGTGCGCCAGCCCGTACTCCTCCCAGCGGGAGATGTCGGTCACGAACATCCGGGTCCGCACCACGTCGGCGAGGCCGGCCCCGACCTGTTCCAGCGCCTGCGCGACGTTCGAGATCGCCTGCGTGGTCTGCGCGGCGGCATCGCCTTCGTGCACGAACTCCCCGTCCGCGACCGAGGTGCAGCCTGACACGAACACGAAGTCGCCCGCTGCCACCGCCCGGCTGTACCCGACGACCGGTTCCCACGGGGTCCGGGTAGAGATCTTGCGTGTCACGCCGCCACCGCCTCCAGTGCCTGTTCCAGGGTGAATGCTCCCGCATAGAGTGCCTTGCCCACGATGGCACCTTCCACCCCCAGCGGGCCCAGCGTGGCGATCGCCCGCAGGTCGTCCAGGCTGGCCACCCCGCCGCTGGCGATCACCGGCCGGGACGTGCGCTCGCACACCCGCCGCAGCAGGCCCAGGTTGGGCCCGGTGAGCGTGCCGTCCTTGGTGACGTCGGTGACGACGAACCGTGGGCACCCGTCGGCGTCCAGCCGGGCCAGGGTCTCGTCGAGGTCCCCGCCGTCGGCGGTCCAGCCCCGGGCGGCGAGCCGGGCGCCCCGCACATCCAGCCCGACGGCGATCTTCTCGCCGTGGCGGGCGATGGCCTCCCGTACCCACCCGGGCCGTTCCAGCGCGGCGGTGCCGATGTTCACCCGCGCGCACCCGGTCCCGAGCGCGGCGGCGAGCGACCCGTCGTCGCGGATCCCCCCGGACAGTTCGACGGCCACATCGAGGCGGCGTACCACACCTGCGAGCAGCGCGGCGTTGGACCCGCGCCCGAACGCGGCGTCGAGGTCGACCAGGTGGATCCACTGTGCACCGGCTTTCTGCCAGGCCAGGGCGGCTTGCAGCGGGTCGCCGTAGCTGGTCTCGGTGCCTGCCGCGCCCTGGACCAGGCGCACCGCCTGGCCCCCTGCCACGTCCACAGCGGGCAGCAGGGTCAGCGTCATCGCCGTGTCTCCAGCGTTTCCAGAGTCAACGCAGTGCCTCCAGCGTTTCCAGAGTCAACGCAGTGTCTCCAGCCAGTTCGCCAGCAGCGCCGCACCGGCGTCGCCGGACTTCTCGGGGTGGAACTGGGTCGCCGAGAGCGGGCCGTTCTCCGCCGCCGCGAGAAACGGCTCCCCGTGCGTGGCCCAGCTGAGCAGCGGCAGCTTCATGTGCCTGGACTCGCGGAACGGCAGCGCGTGAGCGGCGTAGGAGTGCACGAAGTAGAACCGCTCGCTGGCGCCGATTCCGGCGAACAGGCGCGAGCCGGCTGGCGCCTGGACGGTGTTCCACCCCATGTGCGGCAGCACCGGCGCGGTCAGCCGCTTCACGGTGCCGGGCCACTGGCCGCACCCCTGCGTGCGGGCCCCGTGCTCGACCCCCTCAGCGAACAGCACCTGCATGCCCACGCAGATCCCGAGGACCGGCAGCCCCCCGGCGAGCCGCCGGTCGATGATCTGCTCGCCCCGCACGCCCCGAAGTCCGGCCATGCAGGCCGCGAACGCGCCCACGCCCGGCACGACCAGGCCGTCAGCGGCCAGCGCCGCGTCCACATCCGCGGTCACCGCGACATCCGCCCCGACCCGGCTAAGCGCCCTTTCCGCCGAACGGAGGTTCCCCGAACCGTAGTCCAGCACCACCACCCCCACCCGTGCTCTACTCACAAAGCCAACCCCCACCGAGCCCGGCCCCCGGCACCGCGCGCGCCCCCCAACTTTCCCGCGCCTCCCGGCGCGGACCACGACCGCCAACCCTCCTCGCCCCAAGCACCCCACGGACCCCGCGCGCCTCGCGGCGCCCCCCCGCGCCCGGCGCAGCCCCTGCGCCAGGGCCCGATTTCCATGATCCCGGTTGTTTTGTGCAGTCCTGGCTACACAAAACAACCGGGATCATGGAAGGACGGGTCACAGGACGCCCTTAGTGCTGGGCACGGCGCCGGCGGCACGGGGGTCCGGGGCTGCCGCCGCGCGGAGCGCGCGGGCAAACGCTTTGAACTGGGCCTCGACGATGTGGTGAGGGTTGCGCCCGGTGACGTCCAGGTGCAGGCAGATGCCTGCGGACGTGGTCAGGGTCTCGAAGAAGTGCCGGGTGAGCGTGGTGTCGTAGCTCCCGATCAATGGCGCCATGCGCTCGGGCTCGGTGTGCACCAGGTACGGCCGTCCGGACAGGTCAACCGCCGCCCGGGCCAGCGTCTCGTCGAGCGGGACGATGGCGTCGCCGAACCGGGTGATCCCGGTCTTGTCGCCCAGCGCCTCCCGCAGCGCCTGGCCGAGTGTGATCGCGGTGTCCTCGACTGTGTGATGCGCGTCGATCTCGATGTCCCCCTCGGCGGCGACGCTCAGATCAAGCAGGCCGTGCTTGGCAAGCTGGGCAAGCATGTGATCGAAGAACGGGACCCCGGTCCGGGCCTCGGAGACGCCGGCGCCGTCGAGGTCAAGCTCTACCAGGACGCTGGTCTCCTTCGTGACCCGCTCAACCCGGGCGGACCGGCCCGCCCCGCTCACTGCTCGGCCCCCTCAACGCCCCAGCGTGGCTCAACCTGCCCAGCGACCGCGCCAGCGACCGCCGAGCTCACACTCTCGCCCAGCACGTACATCAGCGCCCCCCGAAACTCCTCCATCTCGGCCGGCGTCCCCACGCTAACCCGCAGCCACCCGGCCGGGCCGACCTCCCGCACCAGCACACCCCGGTCCAGCAGTCCCCGCCACACCGCGTGCGAGTCGCCGAACTCGCCAAACATCACAAAGTTGGCATCAGAGTCCGCCACCGCGAGGCCGAGGCCTCGCAGCCAGGTCACGAGGCTGTCGCGTTCGGCCCGGATGGCCTGCACCGTGGCAAGCAGTTCCCGGCGGTGCGCCAGCGCCGCCCGGGCGGCCGCCTGGGTCAGCGCTGACAGGTGATACGGCAGCCGCACCAGCAGCAGTGCCTCGATCACCGCTGGATCCGCGGCGAGGTACCCAACCCGCGCGCCGGCCAGGGCGAACGCCTTGGACATGGTGCGGGTGACCACCAGCCGCCGGTAGCGGGGCAGCAGGCCCAGAGCGGTGTTCGCGGGCTCGCGGGCGAACTCGGCGTATGCCTCATCGACCACCACCATGCCCGGCGCAGCCTCGCACACCGCTTCCAGCACGCCGAACGGCAGCGCGGTGCCGGTCGGGTTGTTCGGCGAACTCAGGAACACCAGATCCGGCTGGTGCTCGCGGATGGCCGCGACCGCCCGGTCAGCGTCCAGCCCGAAATCGGCATCACGGGCGCCGCTGATCCAGCCGGTCGCGGTGGCGCGGGCGATGAGCGGGTGCATCGCATACGAGGGTTCAAATCCAATCGCGGCGCGTCCAGGCCCGCCAAAAGCTTGCAGCAGTTGCTGGATGATCTCGTTGGAGCCGTTGGCCGCCCATACCTGCCGGGCGGTGAGCCCGCGCCCGAGGTAGGCGGCGAGGTCGGCGCGCAGGTCGGCCGCGTCCCGGTCGGGATAGCGGTTCAGCGTGCCCGCGGCTGCTTCGGCCGCGCTGCCGATGGCCCGGGCCAGGTCCGCCGGCGGCGGGTACGGGTTTTCGTTGGTGTTCAGCCGGATGGGCACATCGAGTTGCGGGGCACCGTAGGCGGTGCGGCCGGCCAGGTCCGGCCGGACCGGCAGCCGCGGTGCTGGCCCGTCGGAACGACCCCCCGGAACCCCCCGCGGTGCTGGCCCGTGGGGACGGCTTCCTGGCCCGTGGCCGGTCATTCGGGCCCCTCACCACGGGGCACCCGGGCGCGTACCGCCGCGACGTGGGCTGCCAGGTCCTCCGCCCCGCCGAGGGCATCGATGTGCGGCGCGACCTTCGCCAGGGCTGGCGCCGAGCACTCCACCACGTGGATGCCCCGCAGGAACGACAGCACGGACAGCCCCCCGCTGTGCCGTGCCGTGCCGCCGGTGGGCAGCACATGGTTGGACCCGGCGAGATAGTCCCCCAGCGACACCGGGGCGTAGGGTCCCACGAAAACGGCGCCGGCGTTGCGTACGCGGGCCGACAGGGCGCTTGCGCGTTCGGCCTGAATCTCCAGGTGTTCGGGCGCCCATGCGTCGGCGACGGCCAGCGCCGCATCGGTGTCGTCCACCAGCACACACGCGGACTGGCCGGCCAGGGCCTGGCGAATCCGGTCGCGGTGCCGGGCGCCCGCCACCTGCGGTTCCAGGGCCTTCTCGGTACGGTCGGCGACAGCGGGGTCGGTGGTGATGAGCAGGCAGGCGGCCAGCGGGTCGTGCTCGGCCTGCGCGACCAGGTCGGCTGCGACGAACTCCGGGTCGGCGGTGTGGTCGGCGATGATCGCGATCTCGGTCGGGCCGGCTTCGGCGTCGGTGCCGACCGTGCCGAGCAGCAGCCGTTTAGCGGCGGCAACGTACACGTTGCCGGGCCCGGTGACGACGTCGGCGGCGGCGCAGTCCGCGGTCCCATAGGCGAACATGGCGATCGCCTGCGCGCCCCCGGCCGCGTGCACCTCCTCCACGCCGAGCAGCGCACAGGCCGCGAGCACGGCCGGGTGCGGCAGCCCACCGTGGGCAGCCTGCGGCGGCGAGGCCACCGCGATCTCAGGCACCCCGGCCGCCTGGGCCGGAACCACGTTCATGATGACCGAGGACGGATAGGCGGTCAGCCCACCGGGCGCGTACACGCCGGCTCGGCCGACCGGCACATACCGCTCGGTGACGGTGGAGCCCTCGGCAACTGCGGTCACCTGGCTGGCTGGGCGCTGGGCCTCGTGGACGAGGCGTGCCCGGCGAATGGCCTCCGCCAGCGCGGCCCGGACTGCCGGGTCCAGTGCCGCCAGGGCATCGCGCGTGGCCCCGGCAGGAACCCTGGTGGTGGCCAGTTCCACGCCCTCGAACCGGGCTGTGTACTCACGGACGGCCACCGCGCCGTAGCGCCGCACGTCGTCGCAGATCGGCCGCACCTGCTCCACCGCAGCGTCGACGCCCAGAGCCGCACGCGGCAGCACGTTGGCGAGATTTTTCCTGGTCAGAGCAGCGGCAGGCCGACCCCGAAGATCGATCCTGGACAGCACCCGCCCAGTCTATGGACGATCCGTTCCCGCCCGCCGGACTGTCCGCATGCTGGACGCCTTCCCGGCCCGGGCGGCCGTGGCGCAGCGCGACGCCCACATCGGTAGGCGGTGATGAGCCAGAACTCTCATCACAGTGACCGAGGAGGGCGGTCGCGGTGTTCTTACTCTGGCCTAGTCCTGGTTACTTGCAGTGGTGTTGCGTGACGGTGAAGTAGCCATCGCTGCCGATGGAGCTCGGGTCTGCGAGGTCTGTGCGACGTCCCGTCCTGGCCGAGCGGGCTGGCCGAGGAGTAGCCAGCTATCCCGGCCCAGGTCACCTCGGAGTTCGACGAGCAGACGCTGCTGCCGAACGTGGGCTCGATGTACCAGGTCTCTGCGTGCGTGTAGGTACCGGAACTGCCGGTGACGGCATATCCCGCCCAGTTGGAGCTGTAGACGGTGTCCGCCCGGGCGTGGGGTTTCGGCGAGGAACGGTGGCGGCGTCGCGGCACCCTTCCAGTTGCTCATCTCCCGCTGCCAGCGAGCAAGGGCGGCTGGGGTGCCAGGCCGTGCCGGAAACCCGTGCTCGGCGAGCTGGGCGGCGGGGGCGGTGCTGGGATCGAATCCTGCCCGGGGAACGTAGAAGCGGACGAGCGCACCGTTCACCCTGTAGTCGTAGCTCGAACCACCGCCAGGGAGGCGATGCACGGCCACGCGCGAAAAGGTCTTGTAGCCGCAGGCTCTGACGACCGGCTTGGTGTAATGGTAGGGATCGCAGGACGACTTGCAGCCGGCCGCCGGGTTGTAACAGCCGAGTCTTCGCCTAGAACCTCATTTCGTTCGCGGCCGGAGATCCCACTCGGCGGGCCAGCAAGAAATGCGGCGCTCCGGGGCCTGTCAATTCCATCCATCGCCCTTCAGGCTGGAATGGCCAGGCCGAAAGTCCCTAATGACGAGGCTGTCGTGACGGGTCCTCATCCAGGCCGTCCCCAGACGCGCCCGGAATCAAGGTACGCCGGGGCTGAGCTCATGTCGGCGCGGATCCGAATAGACCACCAAGCCGCCGGCCACCAGCCCGGCGGCGAACGGCCAGAACGCCAGTGCCCCGCCGGCGCCGAGCATCACCGAATCGTGGAGGTGTGCGCCCACCGGAAGCGTGGCCATCAGGTGATGGAAGGTCGCGAGACCGGACTGCTCGCCAACCCAGCGGGCAGCGAACGCGGCGGCAAGCGCTCCGGTGAGCACGCCCGCCATAGCCACCGGGCCGTGGCGCCGCACCGCGAACAAGTAGCCGAGCAGGCCCGATACCGCCCCCCCGGCCAGGCAGATCAAGCAAAACGAGGCGTCGGCGCTGATGAAGGCACTCGTCTCGACGTTGACCAGGCCCGCCATCCCCCGGCCGGTCATCACCAGCAGCGGGCGCGGTGCCACGGCTGCCCAGCCGAACCCGGCAGCCACACCGAGCGCGGTGCTCGCCGCGACCTCGGTGAAGAACACCCCCGCCTGCCGCCACCGGCCTGCCCGGTCGGCTGTGGCGGGGGGGTCAGGCTGGCTAACAGGCTCGGGAAGCGGAGGCGGGACGGTCACCCCGCAGAGAGTACGTGATAACCGGATTGGCGCGGTTATGACTCGGGCCATCCGCGCCGGCCGGGTAACACCGCGACCATTTCGGTCACTTTGTGTAATAGCTGAGTGACTTAACGGGGCACCCGGTCCCCGGGGGGGATCACCTGAGCCGCCACGCCTGATGTGCCGCGGTCACGCCTGATATAGGGCAATTTTTACTGGAATCGGTTCCGCATATGTACCTGGACGCACGGCTCGGGTAATGTCTCCTCGGGTGAGCCTGGCCCGCGCGTTAATCCATACGCGCCGACGGAAGCTAATGGCGTGCTTAATGGCGTTCGTGGCTGCAGTGGGGGCAACTAGCGGGACCTACCAGTTAGTGGCCGATGCCCGTGACCGGCGGCGCTTCCCGCCGCCAGGCCGTCTGATCGATGTTGGCGGCCGCCGTCTGCACCTGACCGACGAAGGCACGGGTTCCCCGGCGGTCGTTATCGTCCCAGCGCTCGGCGGCGACGTTTCCGATTGGATACGCATTCAGCGCGAGCTTGCCGCCAACCACCCAGCCTCGGCTCGCTTCCCCTCACGGTTCTGACCGCCGACTGGGGAGACGGTACCGCGGGGCCTCGCCATCGTCGGCCACCTCGCGCCGCGCTGGGGAGTAGCGGGGGACGACGAGGGCCGCGTCGTGTGGTTCGAGACGGACTCGTCAGCCGGCGCCGTCTAACCCGACGCAGGCGGGGCCGAGCAACTGCTTGAGGTCGGCCAGCAGTGCCGGTGACGGTTTCACCCGCAGTTTGTCATCGAGCTTGACCACGGTCGCCCGCTTTCCATTGAGCAACTTCAGGTGAACCTCCGCCAGCCCGGGATGGCTGCGCAGCACCTCCTGCAGCTTTTCCACCACCGGTGCCACGCACCGCTGCACCGGCAGCGACACCACGAAAGGGCCGGTGCCGCGCTCCGACAGGTCCGGGACGCTCACCTCCAGCGCGATCAGCTTGGGTGAGTCCTCCCGCCGGTCCAGGCGGCCCTTTACGAGCACGATGGCGTCATCGACAAGCTGGGTGGAGCATTCGGCATAACACGACGGGAAGAACAGCACCTCAAGCGCGCCTTCCAGATCTTCCAGTGTGGCCGCCGCCCAGGGATTGCCCTGCCGGGTGACCTTGCGCTGGACGCCAGAAAGGATTCCGCCCACGGTGACGACCGGCTGGGTGTCGCTGCGGGCGCCCCGGGCGTTGCGTTCGGCATCATCGGTGGCCGAGGCGATGAGCTGCGCCACCGAGCAATCCGTGGCGGCGGTGAGGATGTGCTCGATCCCGAGCAGCGGATGGTCGGACACATACAGCCCGAGCATTTCCCGCTCAAAACCGAGCAGCGTGGGCTTGTCCCACTCCCCCTCGGGCACCGGCACCTCGAACGTCGCGTCGGCCGCCGTGTCCGCGCCAAACAGCGAGTCCTGGCCGATCGCCTCGTTGCGCTTGACGTCGATCACGGTGTCGATGGCCTGCTCGTGGATGAGCACGAGGCCCCGGCGCGGGTGCCCGAGCGAGTCGAACGCGCCCGCCTTGATCAGCGACTCGATGACCCGCTTGTTGCACACGTTGACCGGGACCTTGCGCAGGAAGTCGGCGAAGCTGGTGAACGCGCCCTGGGAGTTGCGCGCCCCGACGATGGCGTCGACCACGTTGGTGCCGACGTTGCGGACCGCGGCGAGGCCGAACCGGATGTCGCGTTCGACCGGGGTGAAGGTGGCGGCGGAGGCGTTCACGTCCGGCGGCAGCACGGTGATCCCCATGCGCCGGCATTCGTTCAGGTAGAGGGCACTCTTGTCCTTGTCACCGGCGACCGAGGTGAGCAGCGCGGCCATGTACTCGGCCGGATAGTTGGCCTTGAGGTAGGCGGTCCAGTACGAGACCAGGCCGTAGGCGGCGCTGTGTGCCTTGTTGAAGGCATAGTCGGAGAACGGGACCAGGATGTCCCAGAGCGTCTTGATCGCCGAATCCGAGTACCCGTTGGACTTCATTCCGGCCGCGAACGGCGCGAATTCCTTATCCAGGATCTCTTTCTTCTTCTTGCCCATGGCGCGGCGCAGCAGGTCCGCTTTGCCGGGGGTGTACCCGGCCAGCTTCTGGGCGATCGCCATGACCTGCTCCTGGTAGACGATCAGCCCGTAGGTGTCGCCCAGGATGTCGGCCAGCGCCTCGGCCAGTTCCGGGTGGATGGGCGTCACCGGCTTGCGGCCGGTCTTGCGGTCGGCGTAGTCGTTGTGCGCGTTCGCGCCCATCGGGCCGGGCCGGTACAGCGCGCCCACCGCCGAGATGTCCTCGAAGTTGTCCGGCCGCATGCTGCGCAGCAACGCCCGCATCGGGCCACCGTCGAACTGGAAGATGCCCAGCGTGTCGCCGCGGGCGAGCAGCTCATACGTGGGCTTGTCGTCCAGCGGCAGGCTTTCCAGGCTGACGTCTGTCCCCCGGTTCGCCTTGATCCCCTGCACCGCGTCGTCCAGCACGGTGAGGTTGCGCAGGCCCAGGAAGTCCATCTTGAGCAGGCCCAGGTCCTCGCACGCCGGGTAGTCGAACTGCGTGATGACCGCGCCGTCGGCCTCGCGCTGCCACACCGGGACGTGGTCGAGCAGCGGCTCGCTGCTCATGATCACACCGGCGGCGTGCACTCCCGCCTGCCGGATCAGGCCCTCCAGTCCCCGCGCGGTGTCCATGACCTGCTTGATCTCGGGCTCTGACTCATACAGCGACCGGATCTCCCCCGCCTCGCCATAACGGGAGTGCTCGGAGTCGAAGATGCCCGCCAGCGGAACGTCCTTGCCCATCACCGCCGGGGGGAACGCCTTGGTGATACGGTCGCCAAGCGCATACGGGAAACCCAGCACCCGGGCAGCGTCCTTGACGGCAGCCTTTGCCTTGATAGTGCCGTAGGTAATGATCTGTGCGACCCGGTCATCTCCATATTTTTGGGTCACATAACGAATAACATCCCCCCGCCGTCGCTCGTCAAAGTCGATGTCAATATCGGGCATCGAAACGCGTTCGGGGTTGAGGAAGCGTTCGAAGACGAGCCCATGGACGAGCGGGTCGAGGTCGGTGATGCCAAGGGCATAGGCCACGATGCTGCCCGCGGCCGAACCGCGCCCGGGTCCTACGCGGATGCCGTTTCGCTTGGCCCACATGATGAAGTCGGCGACCACGACGAAGTACGAGCAGAACCCCATCGAGGTGATGACGTCCATCTCATACTCGGCCTGGCGGCGGCGCTGATCGTCGTAGCCGCCGGGGTAACGCCGGTCCATTCCCTGCCAGACTTCCCGGCGGAACCAGCTTTCCTCGGTCTCGCCCCCGGGCACCGGGAACCTGGGCATCAGGTTGGACTTGGTGAAGGTGACGTCGGCCCGCTCGGCGATCCGCAGCGTGTTGTCGCAGCCTTGCTGCCACTCCTCGTCAGTGGCGATACCGCGCATCTCCTGCGGGCTCTTGAGGTAGTAGCCGGTTCCGTCGAGCCGGAACCGGTCCGGGTCGGCGAGCGTGGTGGCGGTCTGGACGGCGAGCAGCACCTCGTGCGGGGTGGCGTCGTCGGGGGCGGTGTAGTGCGAGTCGTTGGTCACCAGGAACGGCAGCGACAGTTCGCGGGCGATGCGGCGCAGGCCCTCGCGGGTGCGCCGCTCGACGTCGATGCCGTGGTCCATGAGTTCGACGTAGAAGTTGTCCGGCCCGAAGATGTCACGGTAGGCGGCGGCGGAGGCGAGCGCCTGATCGTACTGGCCGAGCCGGAGCCTGGTCTGCACCTCACCACCCGCGCACCCGGTGGTGGCGATGATGCCCCTGGCGTGGGCGGCCAGAAGTTCCCGGTCCATGCGCGGCTTGCGGAAGTAGCCCTCCAGCGACGCCAGCGACGAGAGCTTGAACAGGTTGTGCATGCCCTCGGTGGTCTCGGCGAGCAGCGTCATGTGGGTGTAGGCGCCGGCGCCGGACACGTCGTCTCTCTTTTGCGCCGGTGTCCCCCACCGGACCGGCTGCCGGAAGCGGCGGTGCTCCGGGGCAACATACGCCTCGATGCCGATGATCGGCTTGATCCCGGCGGCGGTCGCCTTGGACCAGAAGTCGTAGGCGCCGTAGAGGTTGCCGTGGTCCGTGATCGCGACCGCGTCCATGCCGGTGCGCTGGCAGGTCGCGAAGAGATCCTTGAGCCGCGCGGCGCCATCCAGCATGGAGTACTCGGTATGCACATGGAGGTGCACGAACGAGCCGTCTCCCCTGCTTCCCGCCGCCGCCGTCAAGAAAAACCGCCTCCTTCAGGCATGCCGCAAGGACGCCCTCACGGGCGCATCTCAACCAGGGCCGGGGGAAGCGACCAGTGCCCGCTCCCGGGGGGATCCAGTTGCCAGGAACCCCCGCGCAGCGCGCCGCACCAGTCCGGCCAGACAAGGCTAACCGATGCCGGCCCGTATGCCTCGCGGACGCGCGCACCCCTACTCAGCAAAGATTTGACGGGCCGCCTGACCCTCCGGCATCGCGGCCGCCGGCCCGGCCAGGTGACAGGATCAAGCTGGGAAAGTAGTCGTCAGGGAGCAGCACGTTCACCAGGATTGCCAGCATGGCGACGATCGTTGCTTTTCATGCCCATCCGGACGACGAGGTGCTGCTGACCGGCGGGACGCTGGCCCGGCTGGCAGCAGAGGGCAACCGGGTGATCATTGTCGTCGCCACTGACGGGGTCATGGGACCAGCGAACAGCCAGGGCGCGCAGACCCGGCTGGACGAACTGCAGGCGAGCGCGTCGGCGCTGGGCGTCGCCCGGGTCGTGCATCTGGGGTATGCCGACAGCGGGCATGGGCCGCTGCTGTATCCCGACCCGCCGGACAGACAGCGTCCGGCTCCTGGAGGCGACGCTTCCGCGGGAGCTAGTCACCTGGCTGTTCCGGCCCATGCGCCTGCTCAGGCCCATAGTCCGCTACGACTCGCGGGAGATCCGCACGGCATACACCCCCCGGTCCGCGATCACGCATCGGGTGGATGTGCGCCGCTTCGCGCCGCAGAAGCGCGCGGCCCTCGCCGCTCACAAATCGTGGGTGAACAGCAACGGCAGGACAGCGCACCTGTTCCGGGTGATGCTTGCGCTTCCTGCGCCCATCTTCGGGCTCATGCTCGGGCGAGAGTGGTTCGCCGAACCCGGCTCTTCTCCGGGCGCCGCCGGTCGGGGTCCACTTCATGATCCCGGTGGTTTTGTGCTGCCCGGGCAGCACAAAACCACCGGGATCATGAAAGGCGTCAGTTCTCGGCGCGGAGGATGGCTAGGGTGTGGGCCAGGTCGGGGGGGTAGTCGCTGGTGAACTCGACCGGGTGGCCGTCGCCGGGGTGGGTGAAGCCCAGGCGGACCGCGTGCAGCCACTGGCGGGTGAGGCCCAGCCGGGCCGCCAGGACAGGGTCGGCGCCGTACAGGCGGTCGCCAACGCAGGGGTGGCGCAGCGCCGCCATATGTACCCGGATCTGGTGCGTACGGCCAGTTTCCAGGGTGACCTCCACCAAGCTGGCACCCCGGAACGCCTCGATCGTGTCGTAGTGGGTCACGCTGTCCCGCCCACCGGTGACCACGGCGAAACGCCCGTCGCCAGAGGGATGCCGCGCGATGGGTGCGTCCACCGTGCCCCGGAGCGGGTCTGGGTGCCCCTGCAGCAGGGCGTGGTAGCGCTTGTCCACTTCCCGCTGGCGGAACGCGCGTTTCAGCACGGAGTAGGCGTTCTCACTTTTCGCGACCACCATCAGCCCGGTGGTGTTCGCGTCCAGGCGGTGAACGATCCCCTGCCGCTCCTGCGCGCCCGAGGTGGCGATGGTGTGCCCCGCCGCCAGCAGCCCGGCCAGCACTGTGGGGCCGGACCAGCCCGGTGTCGGGTGCGCCGCCACCCCCACCGGCTTGTCAACCACCACGATGTCGGTGTCCTCATGGATGACACGCAGGCCGGGTACCGGCTCGGGGACCAGCGTCGGCGCGGTCGGCGGGGGCGGGAGGGTCACGTCCAGCCACTCCCCTGCGGGCAGCCGGTCCGACTTGCTGGCCGGGCGCCCGGCGACGAGGACCCTGCCACTGATGATCAGTTCGGCGGCGCTGGCCCGGGACAGGCCGAACATGCGGGCGAGCGCCGCATCCAGCCGTTCACCATCCAGCCCTTCCGGGACAGCCACCCGGCGCTGGTCCCAGCTGGTCACGCCCGGCTGTCCTCCGTCGGCTGGTCCTCGCCCCGTCCGTTCGCACGGGGCTCGTCGTGGCCGGGCCGGTCCGCAGCCGTCTGGTCCGCTGTGCGCTTGCCCCCACCGTGGTGGCCGCGACCGTGCGGCGGCTGTCCTTCTCGTGTCCCATCGAAATGGATGCCCCGCGTGGCCAGCAGAACGGCCAGCAGACCTCCGCAGACGATGGAAGAGTCGGCCACGTTGAAGACAGGCCAGTGAGGCAACTGGACCCAGTCCACGACGTTGCCGGTGAACGCACCGGGAGACCGCAGTATCCGGTCCGTCAAGTTACCCGTCGCGCCACCGAGCACCATGCCCGCCGCGATCGCCCACGGCAGGCTCACCAGCCGCCGCGCGTTGCGAACAATAAAGATGATCACCCCGACCGCGATCACGCTGAACACGATCGTCATCGACGTGCCAATGCTGAAAGCGGCCCCGCTGTTGCGCAGGACCCGCAATGTGACAAGTCCGCCCAGCAGCCGGACCTGTTCGCCTGGCCTGAACGTGGCCACCACAGCCACCTTCGAGATCACGTCCGCGACATACACGACGCAAGCGACAGCGATCACGATGGCGACCCGGCGTGGGCGATCCTGCCCGCCCTCCCCCGGCGGCTGCGCGGTCAGCGCCGTTCCTCGCGCTGCTTGCATTCCACGCACAGCGTCGCCCGCGGGAATGCCTGCAGGCGGGCTTTCCCGGTCGGCTTTCCGCACGATTCGCACACACCAAAAGTGCCGGACTCCATCCTGGCCAGGGCGCGCTCACTGAGCTCCAGCAGCGAGCGCGAGTTCTGGGTGAGCGCGAGCTCATGTTCGCGCTGGAACGTCTTGGCCCCAGCGTCCGCCTGATCGTCTCCGGCGTCGGTGACCGCCTCACGCAGCCGCTCCGCGATCGCAGACTCCGCCTGCTCGATCTCGGCAGTGAGCCCGTCGACATCGGCCTGGAGTTGCTTGCGCACCTTGTCGAGCTCGGTCTCGGTCCAGGGCTTCTCACCCGGGCGTACAGGAAGTGCGGCAGCGCCAGACCGTCTGGTTTTGGCCATGTCCTGCCTCCCTTCGCGCGGGTTTGGGTGCCCAAGTCATTCGATCAATAATCCAGGCAGTCACCGGAGGATAATTCGCCGTGGACGGCACCGCAAACGCACGCGGCGTGGCGGCGCCAATTCATGGTGGGGACGGCACCCAAAACGCATGCGCGTGGGTGCTGCCGATCGGATATCGTGACAGTCTGCGAAAGCGTTGATGGGGACAGCTGCCACTGACAGCGGCCCGCAGCGACCCGGGGACGGTGGGAGCCCGGGGGCCTGCCCAGTGGACCAGATCACCCCGGAGCCGCCGGAAGAACAGCTCCCCGGGCCGTGGCCGCCTTCATTTCCTGGCCGGCCCGCGAAAGCCCAGTAGAACCGGTCCGCAGGAACAGTGGAGAGGATCGCTCTGCCCCGCACCACGGGCGGCGCGGTCAAGGAGGGTGGTACCGCGGGGCCGCCGCCGGCGCACCTCGTCCCTCCAGCGATGCCGCGCACACGGTCAATCAGCTGGCCCGTGCGACCCGCAGGAGGCTCCGTGACCACGCCGCACCACGATCAAGCCCGCTTCCCGGCCGTGCCCGCCGCGATCGACCTGCCCGCGGTGGAGCACGAGATCCTGCGGCGCTGGCAGGACGCCAAGCTGTTCGAGCGCTCCCTGGAACAGACCATCGGCGGGCCGCTGTGGACCTTTTACGACGGCCCGCCGACCGCCAACGGCATGCCCGGCGTCCACCATGTGGAGGCGCGCGTCTTCAAGGACCTCTTGCCGCGCTTCAAGACCATGCAGGGTTTCCACGTGCCACGCCAGGCGGGCTGGGACTGCCATGGGCTGCCGGTCGAGGTGGCCGTCGAGCAGGAACTCGGGCTTTCCGGCAAGAAGGACATCGAGGCGTACGGCATCGCCGCGTTCAACGAGCGCTGCCGTGAGTCCGTGCTTCGGCACGTGGACGCGTTCGAGGAACTCACCACCCGGCTCGGGTTCTGGGTCGACATGGCCGGGGCGTACCGGACCATGGACGAGAGTTATGTCGAGTCGGTGTGGTGGTCGCTTAGGGTCATCTTCGACAAGGGACTGCTGGTCAGGGATTTCCGGATCAGCCCGTACTGCCCGCGGTGCGAGACGCCGCTTTCGGACCACGAGATGGGGCAGCCCGACGTCTACGAAACGGTCACCGACCCGTCGGTCACGGTACGGTTCCCGCTCGTCAGCCCGCCCGAGGGCGCCGACCCCCGGCTCGCGGGCGCCGACTTGCTGGTGTGGACCACCACCCCGTGGACGCTGGTCTCCAACACCGCCGTCGCGGTGCATCCGGAGGAGACGTACGTGCTCGCGCGCAAGTCCGGTGACAGCGAGACGGTGGTGGTGGCGGAGAAACTGTTCGGGCGTGTGCTCGGTGAGGGCTGGCATGTCATCACCACGGTGCAGGGGAAGGCGCTCGCGGGGGCCAGGTACGCACCGCCGTTTGGCCTGGTGGAAATTCCGGACGCGCACGTGGTCGTGACCGGGGACTTCGTGACCACGGAGGACGGAACCGGGCTTGTTCACATGGCGCCCGCGTTTGGCGCGGACGACATGGAGGCCGCGCGTGCACACGGGCTGCCGGTGGTGAACCCGATCGGGGCCGACGGCCGGTTCGCGGCGTCGGTGCCGATGGTGGGCGGGGTGTTCTTCAAGGAAGCCGATCCCGCGCTCACCCACGACCTGGCCGAGCGGGGGCTGCTGTTCCGGTCCGACCTTTACGACCACAGCTACCCGCACTGCTGGCGGTGCCACTCGCCGCTGCTCTACTACGCGGTGCCGTCGTGGTACATCCGGACCACCCAGATCAAGGACCAGTTGCTGGCCGAGAACGAGCGGACCAACTGGCAGCCGCCGGGCATCAAGCAAGGCCGTTATGGCGAGTGGCTTCGCAACAACGTGGACTGGGCGCTGTCGCGGACCAGGTACTGGGGCACGCCGCTGCCGCTGTGGGAGTGCGGCGAGGGGCACGTCACCTGTGTGGGATCGCGGGCCGAACTGGGCGAGCTCGCTGGCCAGGACCTGTCCGGGCTCGACCCGCACCGCCCGTTCGTGGATGAGGTGGTGATCAGCTGCCGCGAGTGCGGTGCGCAGGCGCACCGGGTGCCGGAGGTCATCGACGCCTGGTACGACTCCGGGGCGATGCCGTTTTCGCGGCTGGGCGCCCCGTACCACAACAACAGCGACTTTGAGCGTGCCTACCCGGCTCAGTTCATCTGTGAGGCCATTGACCAGACGCGGGGCTGGTTCTACTCGCTGATGGCGGTGGGGACGCTGGTGTTCGGCCGGTCCTCGTATGAGAACGTGGTGTGCCTGGGCCTGGTGGTGGACGAGCGCGGCCGCAAGATGAGCAAGCACCTGGGCAACGTGCTGGAGCCGCTGCCTCTGATGGAGGAGCACAGCGCGGACGCGGTGCGGTGGTTCTTCGCGGCGTCGGGTTCTCCCTGGTCCACACGCAGGGTCGGGCACGCGGCGCTGGAAGAGATCGTGCGCAAGGTCTTGCTCACGTACTGGAACACCGTGTCGTTCCTGGTGCTGTACGCCAACGCGGCCGGGGCACAGGGCCAGGCATGGGGGCCGCACCTGCTCGCCGCTGCCCCGCCGCCGGCTGACCGGCCGCTGCTTGACCGGTGGGCACTGAGTGAACTGGCCCGGGTGACCGCCGATGTCACGGGCGCCCTGGAGGCTTTCGACACCGCCGCCGCTGGCCGCCGCCTTGCCGCGTTCATCGACGACTTGTCGAACTGGTACGTGCGGCGCTCCCGGCGCCGGTTCTGGGACGGTCCCGGGTCGCCCGATGGTGCATCAGCCTTCGCGACGCTGTACCAGTGCCTGGAGACGCTGACGCGGCTGATGGCCCCGATCGCGCCGTTCCTCACCGACTACGTGTGGGGGGTGCTGCGGGCCGAGAACGCGCCCGACTCGGTGCATCTCGCGGTGTGGCCGGAGGCCGACTCGGCCTTGGTTGACGAGTCGCTGTCGGCACAGATGAGGCTGACCCGGCGGCTGGTGGAACTAGGGCGTTCGGCACGTGCGGCCGCCGCGATCGGGATCCGGCAGCCACTGCCGCGGGCGCTGGTGAGCGCCGACCCAGCGGACCTGCCCGCCGAACTGCGCGCCCAGATCGGACAGGAACTGAACGTGCGCTCGCTGGCGGCCCTCAGCGCGGTCGGCGGTGACCTCACCGATTACGTGGTGAAGCCGAACTTCCGTGCGCTCGGCCGCCGGTTCGGGAAGTCGACCCCGGCCGTCGCAGCGGCCATCACCTCGGCCGACCCGGCAGCGCTCGCAGCCGCCCTGCGGGCGGCGGATGAGGTGTCCGTCCTGGTCGATGGTGAGCCGGTCCGGGTCGGGCCGGAAGACGTGATCATCACCCAGAGACCGCGGGCCGGCTGGACCGTGGCCAGCGAGGCCGGGGAGACGGTTGCGCTGGAGACCGAGATCACGCCCGAACTGCGCCGGGAGGGCCTGGCCCGTGAGGTGATCCGGCTGGTCCAGGACGCTCGCAAGGCTGATGGCCTGGACGTCAGCGACCGGATCATGCTGTGGTGGCAGGCTGCCGACCAGGAACTTGTTGCCGCGCTGACCGAGCATGGGCAGCTCATCGCCGGTGAGGTGCTTGCGGCTGAGTTCCACGCTGTCGCTGCCGCGGGCTCTCACCCTGATAAGGGCCTGCCCGAACATGGCGACGAAGGGCTGGGGCTCAGGTTCTGGCTCCGGCGAGTCTGACCGGTGCTGGTGCCAGGGAGCGCTGGACTGGGCTGCCCCGGTCAGTCCTCGTCCGGCTGGCAGGCCCGGCACGCCACGCAGCCGGCATCCTCGGCCTCCTCGCGGCTCAGGATGTCGAGGTCAGTGTCGCCCATGAAACGGATCAGGATGCAGCGTCGGCGGTGATAACGGGCAACGCCGGGAACGACTGCGACCTCACCGTCCACTTCCTCGGCTCCGCCGTTCCGCTGCGGCTCGCCAACAGTGGCAGCGGAAGGCCGGGCCTCCGGCATGTCAGGCGCGACGCCCGGCGTGGCACCCGTGGTGCTGGGCGTGGCACCAGGCACTGACTCCGGGGCCTGGTTGGTGCCGCTCTCTGCGGGCGAAGCTGCCCGTGGGCTGCCGCTGCCTTCGGGCGAAGCTGCCGAAGTGGTACCACTGGCCGTGGATGAGGCTGCCTCGCCGGCCGAACTTGGATCGCCGGTTTCCGTGCTCGGCGTCTCGGCGTCCTTCGTCGGGTGCCCGCCGCCCACTGCTCCCAGCACCCGGGCGATCTCGGCAGCCATGGCCAGTTCGGCAGCCATCTCGGCCTCGGGGTCGTCCCGCTTCTTGGCGGCTTCCGCTTCGCTCCTGCCGCCACCACGTGTTTTGGAGCCTGCCGCTTCGCTCCGGCTGCCCTCACGTGCAGGCGTTTCGCCCGGTTTGGCTGGGTGGCCAGCGTCTGGCGTTCGCGCCCTATCCCCCGGCCGGGCAGGCGTGCCACGCTTGCTGCCAGCCGCCGCCGGCTCGGCCTGATCGCCGGACACCGCCGCCGGAGGCGACTCGGCGGCTGATGTCGCTCCGCGCGACCCCGCCCGGTCGCCGCTGCCCGGCCGCTCGTCCGTTGCCCCGCCCTCGGTGAATCTCGGAACAACGAGGCCCCACCGCTGCCCCTCGCCGGGCACCGGCGGGCCAGCACCGCCACGCCGCTCCCGCGGGCCGGGATGGGATGGCTGCGCTGCTGACGGCTTTCCGCTGTCGGCTGCTACGGCCCGTTCGCGTTCGGCCGGCCCGGGTTTCCTGGGCTGAGCAGGACCGCCCGGCCCGGCCCCCCCGCGCGACTCGGCAGGACCGCGCGGCCCGGCTCCGCCGCCGGACTCGGCAGGACCTCGCGGCCCGGTCCCCCCGCGGGACTCGGCAACACTGCTCGGCTCGGCCGCGCTGCTCGGCTCGGCGACACCGCCTGGCTCACCAGGACTGCCGGCCTCAGCGGGAGTTAGCCCTGATTCGGCGGCGGCAGCGCGCGGGCCGGTTGCCGACCACCAGGGCGGTGTTCCTGCCCCGCCCTTGTCGCCGCGATCCGGCCGTTCCTCGCCAAACCGGTTCCAGAAACCACCGGGTCCCGAGGGAACGACACCTGGCCCGCCGGCGGGGATTGCGGCGGCAGGCCGTTCCTCGCCCTGCTGACGCCCCCCGCGACCGCCCTTCTTGGCCGACCGGCGCGGGAGCGCAGGCCCGCGCCCACCCGGTCGCTTGCCGCCGGTGCTCGTTTCGGAAGGCGTGGAGTCACCCTGTTCGGGACTGGACGAGTCCGTGTCTGGACGGCTGGGTCGCCAGGGACCACGGCGCGCGGGAACCGGGGTGGCGGTGTGCGGCCGTTCGGGCGGCCGTGGGCCGCCTGACGACGGAACAGGGAAGCCAGCCCCGGGCTGCTGCCATGGGCCAGCCCGTCCAGGTGCTGCCGGAGGGCTCTCGGGCCGTTCCGGTGACCGACGGCCACCAGCCGGAGGTGCGACGGAACCGGCTCCGGCCCGCCAGGGACCACCGGCTGCTCCAGCAGGTGAATCCGCATCCGGCCGCCACGGGCCACCCCGACCCGGCTCCGGCGTGTCGTCCTCTCGCCGACGAGGGCCACCCCGACCCGGGACCGGCGTGTCATCGTCTGGCCGACGAGGGCCACCCCGACCCGGCGTGTCAGCCTCCGGGCGCCACGGGCCACCAGGCCCCGGGGCCGGGGATTCCGAGTCCGCCCGGTCAGGCCGCCACGAGGCAGTGTGGGGGGGCATCGGGGGCCCGGCGCCTACCCGCCAGGAACCGCCCGCTGCCGGAGCCGGTGAGTCCGCGTCCGGCACGTCGCCCCGTCGCGGGCCAGCTTCCGCTGGCATCGGCGAGCCCGCCGCTGGCATAGTCATCCACTGAGGGCCACCGAGGGCCGGGACCGGCGTGTCAGCCTCTGGCCGACGCGGACCACCGCGACCTGGGACCGGCGTGTCAGCGCCCGGCCGCCGTGGGCCACCACCGCCGGGGACCGGCGTGTCATCATCGGGCCGCCACAGGCCGCCATGGACTGGAACCGGCGTATCGGCATCAGGCCGCCACGGGCCCGCAGGCATGGGAATCGCTGGCGGGCCTCCCGGCCGTCCCGGATCGCGGCGCCGGTGCCCGGTTGGCGGCAGGGCTCTCAACGGTGGGGCTTCCCGGCCACCCTTGGCTTGTGCCAAACCTCCGGCAACGCCCGCGCCGGCTGGCCGCTTCCTGCCCTTGCCTTTCGGAGGGCGTGCCGGCGTGGGCCCCGCAACAGCGCCCGCAGGCGCTGGCCCAGCGACTGCCACCGGTGGGCCCTGGCGAATGCCTCCCGGCTGGCCACCGGCCAGCGCAGGAAGGCCCGCCCGGCCCGGCTGGGGTTGGGCAAGCTGCCCCGTCCCGCGCGCCGCGCCTGCTTTTCCCGCGCCAGCCTCCCCGAAGATCTCCTGGCGGTGTGGCAGCACCCCGGCGGCCAGCAGCACTGCGGCGAGTGCACTCATCCCGATCGAGACGTCAATGACCAGCAGGCTGCCTGAGAAAACCCCCGATACGAGTACGCCGATCGCAGCCGCGACGAGAACGGCGCTGGATTTGATCACGTACGCGCCCCCCTGGCCCGGAACCGCGTGCCCTGCGGCACGTCAGCACCTACACCGGGAACATTCAGCCCCCCACGGCGGTGTGTCGCGGCGCCTCGCGCCGGTACCTCCACTCCCCCGCAGCAGAATTCTTCTCGTTCCCGAAGCCACCCGGGAGTCGCCGATAGCTTCACTACCGGCTCCTCCTCCGCAGTAGATCCGTTCCCCCGTCCGGGCGTGACCGACCGGACGGATCGGCGGGACGGCCCTAGCGACGGTCGTGCGCTGGGGCATCGGAGGGGTGGAAGCCCCCGCTGTGCCCCGCGGATTCCTGTGAGCCTACATAGGCCCCGGTCACCGCTGGCTGGCCGTTACGTGACTCCATCCGTGGCGGCATCCCCGAGCCGACGCTCTGCTGCGGCCCCGTCATGGCCGGGAACGTACCGCTGTCCGCGGCTCCCGCCTCGAGGTCACGAAGCTGGCCTTCCAGGTACGCCTTGAGCCTGCTTCGGTACTCGCGCTCGAAGGCCCGCAGGTCATCGACCCGCCGCTCAAGCTCTTCCCGCTGCTGGACCAGCGAGCCCATCGCCTGGCGGTGCCGCTCCTGAGCGTCACGCTCCAGGCTCTCGGCCCGCGCCCGCGCGTCACTGGTGATCTGCTCGGCCTGCCTTCTGGCCTTGCCGAGGATCTCGTCGGCCTCGCGCCGGGCCCGGCCCAGCGTCTCGTCGGCCTCGCGCCGGGCGTCGGCGATAGCCTGATCCGCTGTCTGCTGAGCCAACGCGAGGACACGGGCTGCCGTGTCCATGTTGTCTTCGGACGGCATGCTTATCATTGCCGGTTCTGGCCTGCGCTCTGGCTCCGGCATGATCGGCTCCGGTGCCAGCATCTCTGGCTCCGGCTCAGCTAGGGGGGAACTGAGCGCCGACACGGCCGACTTGCCTCCGCGCAAGCATTCAGCCAGCTTCGCCCGGAGCTCCTCGTTCTCCTGGATGAGCCGGTCAAGCTCGACCTCTACCTCGTCGAGGAAGGCGTCAACCTCTTCCTCGTCGTAACCCGGCCTGAGCCTGGTGGTACTGAACTGCTTGTTCCGCACGTCGGCGGGCGTCAGCGGCATCTCATCTCCTCTGCGCGCTTGCAGCGTTCCTTTGGACCGTACCTGATCGCTACGGCTGCACGACGCCGATCAGGGCAAGAACCACGAAGAACAGCACTATGAAGCTGAGGTCCAAGGCCACACTACCGAGCTTTACCACAGGGATGAACCTGCTTAGCAATTTCAGCGGTGGGTCCGTCGCTGTGTACACGGCCTCGGCTACCACAAGGACGGGGCCCTGCGGCCGCCATGTCCGCGAATAGGCCTGTATCCAGCTCAAGATCAGTCTGCCAATGAGAAGGAGAAGGTAGATCCAGAGGACATAGTACAAAATGATCTTAACAATCAGCACGCTTATCCCGTCCTCACGGACCCACGCCGCGCGAGCCCGCCCGCCTGGCCTGCCGGAGGCGGGCGTGGCCGCTAACTTTGGTTGAAGAAGCCCCGCTCCGCGATCCGGGCCTTGTCTTCCGCTGTGACCTCGATATTGGCCGGGGACAGCAGGAACACCTTGTTCGTGACCCGCTCGATGCTCCCGCGGAGCCCAAAGATCAGCCCCGCCGCGAAGTCGACCAGGCGCTTTGCATCACTGTCGACCATTTCGGTCAGGTTCATGATGACCGGGATGCCCTCGCGGAAGTGCTCCCCGATCGTCCGGGCCTCATTGTATGTTCGCGGGTGCAGGGTCGTGATCCTTGTGAGGTCGGCGGCCAGCGGAGCGCCACCCAGGTGGGCGGCCTCGCTGCCGTCGGCAGACAGGCTTACCCGGCCCGTCCCGGCCGTGGCTGCGTCGCCCCGGCCTTCGGCCTGGTCGTCGTAGTCGGCGTACTCATCCTCATAGGACTCGTAGCCGTCCTCGTACTGCTGATCATCCTCGACAAGGCCGAGATAGACAGCCATCTTGTGGATCGCGCCGGCCATCTGTCTGTCCTCCGTGGTCCCTGGCTTGCCGCCCGCTGCGAGGGACATTACCTGACGAACGCCGGCCGGTCGCCGAGCAACGCCGTACCAACACGCACGTGTGTCGCGCCGGCCCGGATAGCGTCCTCCAGATCGCCGCTCATTCCCGCCGATACCGTGCCCGCCTCGGGCCGGATCTGGCGCACCGCGGCCGCGATCCGTGGCAGCGGCGCAAACGCCTCAGCGGGGGGCAACTCGGCCGGGGCCATCGCCATCACCCCGCCCAGCAGCAGGCCATCCTCGGCCGCGACCGCCTCGGCCAGCGCCGGAATTCCGGATTCGGTAACGCCACCACGGTCCGGGTCGCCGTCCAGGCTGACCTGGACGAGGCAGGTGATGACCCGCCCGGCCTTCCTGGCGCGCTCGCCCAGCGCCCGCACCAGCCTGACCCGGTCCACTGAATGAACGACGTGTGCGTAGCCGACCACGCTCGCGCATTTGTTGGTCTGGAGCTGCCCAATGAAATGCCAGGTCAACGGAAGGTCAGCGCACTGTGCCGCCTTCGGGGCGGCCTCGGCATCGCGGTTCTCTCCCACGTCGCGCACTCCGAGACTGCTCAGCAGGCGCACGTCCGCCGCCGGAAACGTCTTTGTCACGGCGATGAGCGAAACCTCGCCCGGGTCGCGCCCGGCGGACTCGCACGCGACCGCGATCCGGCGACGGACGGCCGTGAGGCCCTCCCCGAGCTCGGTCAGCCGGCTCGTGATGTCTTTGGCCCCGTCCGCCGCAGTCACACCATGACGATAGAGCCTGCCTGGCGATCCCAGGCGAGCGCGGCCGGCTGCTACTTCAGGAAGTCGGGCACGTCCAGGTCGTCGTCCTCTTCAAATACCACCGAACGACGGCGCGTGGTTGCCGCATCGAACATGCGCGCGGCCGTCGCTGGGTCGGCGTGGGACTGTGACGCTGCCGGGCTGGTGAAGCCGTGGTCGGCTGACGAAGCTCCGGCGCCGCTGCCGGAGCCGTCGGCGTCCTGCCCGGAAGCCTCTCCCCCGAACTCGCGGGCCGACGGCTCGGTCAGCCTTGCCGCGATGCGTCCCGGATCCGCTCCACCAGCGCCCGAATCAGCGTGACCCCCGCCCGCCACGCCGCCATTGCCCAGGCTGCCGCCCCCGACGCTGCCACTGTCGAAGCCGCCACCGCGCCGGCTGCTGCCCGCGCTGCCACCGTCCAGGCCACCGCCGCGCGCGCCGCCACCGTCGAGGCTGCCACCGCCCGCGGTGCCACCGCCAAGGCTGGCACCCGAGTAGGAGCTTGCGGCCAGGCTTCCGCCTGCGCCGGTGCCGGCTGACTGACCAGCACGCGTGCCGGCTCCGTCACTGCCGGGAAACGAATTCGGCCGCAACACCTCGCTATCGGTGGTCTCAGCCCGAAACTGGCTGGTGTCGGCCTGAGCCGACCGGCCGCGCCTCACCCCGGCTTCGTCGAACCCGGCGGCGATGACCGTCACCCGAACCTCGTCGCCGAGCGCGTCGTCGATGACGGCGCCGAAAATGATGTTGGCGTCGGGCGCCGCCGAGTTGGATACCAGTTGCGCAGCCTCGTTGATCTCGAAGAGCCCGAGATCCGAGCCGCCCTGGATGGACAGCAGCACGCCGTGGGCGCCATCTATGCTCGCTTCCAGCAGCGGGCTGGAGATAGCCATCTCGGCGGCTGCGACGGCCCGGTCGTCGCCCCGCGACGAGCCGATTCCCATCAGCGCCGAGCCGGCACCGGACATGACCGACTTCACATCGGCGAAGTCCAGGTTTATCAGGCCGGGAGTCGTGATCAGGTCGGTGATGCCTTGCACACCGGAAAGCAGCACCTGGTCGGCGGCCTTGAACGCGTCCAGCACGCTGACGTGCCGGTCGGAGATGGACAGCAGCCGGTCGTTGGGAATCACGATCAGGGTGTCCACTTCGCTGCGCAGCCGTTCGATCCCCAGCTCCGCCTGCTCTGCCCGGCGCCTGCCCTCGAAACCGAACGGCCGGGTGACCACGCCGATGGTCAGCGCGCCGAGCGCTCGCGCCACGCTCGCGACGACTGGGGCACCCCCGGTGCCGGTGCCGCCACCCTCCCCCGCTGTGACGAAGACCATGTCGGCGCCCTTGAGCACTTCCTCGATCTCTTCACGGTGGTCTTCGGCGGCTTTCTGGCCCACTTCCGGGTTGGCGCCCGCACCCAGGCCCCGCGTTAGTTCCCGCCCGACGTCAAGTTTGACGTCGGCGTCGCTCATCAGGAGTGCTTGCGCATCCGTATTGATCGCGATGAACTCAACGCCCTTGAGCCCCTCTTCGATCATCCGGTTTACGGCATTAACGCCGCCCCCACCGATACCGACGACCTTAATGACCGCCAGATAATTCTGCGGTGCTGCCACGAGGAGGGCCCTTTCCGCTCGTATGTGCCTCTATCGTGTTCCTGCCCACCGCTCGTGCGGCCGGTTAGCCCGCCAACGTAAGGAAATCGGCCGTGCGTGCGGTCCGCCGTCGTGCGCCCCCGCATCGGCGGGCGGGCATTTCCCGCGTTTTCCCGTGAGTTGAAACCCTCACTCTCTACTTGAGATTTAGAGTTGTGGTATGCTGGCGATTGATACGGACAGTAGGGTGGGGCACGACCAGGGTCAACTCGCCACGCGCGAAGAGCCGCCGCTGTTTCCTGGCCGTATGCGCGGGCTTAGCCCGCAGCCAGCCCCTCAGTCTGCTCCGTCACCAGCTCCCGTCACTGCGGTCACCGGACTGCTGACATCGTCGACAGTCGCGGGCTCCCGTCACTGCGGTCACCGGGCTGCTGACATCGTAGACAGTCGCTGGTCGGCACTCCTCGCGACCACCCACCCAAGCTGCCCGCACTCACACATCCCCGCCCTCGCTCCCACCCGGCCCGTCGTGCGCCCGCGCAAGCCCATGATCACCGAACCCGGCCCCGCTCCCACCGGGCCCGTCGTGCGCCCGCACCCGCGCAAGCCCATGATCACCGACCCCTCCCCCGTGATCACAGAATCCTGCACGGAGCTGGTCCCTGGCTCCGTGATCATGGGAAAGTGGGGGCCAGAGCCCCCACTTTCCCATGATCACGCCTTCCCAGGTGACTGGCGGCGCCCGAGCTACGCCCTACTACTACGAAGCTCGGCATCGCCTCTGGGGGACGTTCCCATCTCAAGAGCCTTCCCAGAAACAGGAGTCTCCTGGGCTACGTCGTTTAGGCGCGGGCTTCCGAACGCTCGGGTCAGGGACGGGGCTCAGGTGCGCTGGGTCACGGGGGCAGGGTCAGGGATGCCAGCTCACGGACGCCAGCTCTCAGGGAAGCCGGCCAGCGGGGGGTCCACGGACAGGCGCGGGCGCGGCTTCGGGATGGACTGCTTGTCCCTGGGCGCGCCGGCACCGGGGCCGTGCCGGCGGCTAACCCCGGGCACGCCGGCACCGGGGCGTGCTTGCGGCTAACCCCGGGCGCACCGGCACAGGGCCGTGCTTGCCGCTTAACCCCGGGTGACCGCAGTGGCGGGACTGCTGACGTCGTACAGGGTGGCGGGGCGGCGCATGAGCACCCTCAGTTCCATGGCCTTCGCGGCGGCGTTTGCGGTGCCGCCCCAGACGATCGTCACCCCGTCCCCGAGCCGGACGGACACATCGGATGGGCCGGCAGCGGTCACCGCGGTGACCCGCCCGGCGATCCGTGACGGCAGTTCCCGCAACACCATCGCAGCGGCCCGGACAGTGGGGCTCCCGCGCAGCGGCTCAAGCCCGGTGCCAGCCCCGCTCGTGGTGGTCACGCCGGGCAGTGTGAGCACGGGCAGGTTCCGCGGCAGCCGGGTGGCGTCGCGCACGTCCACGCCGAAGGCGTCCACGAGCGCGTAGCCGCGCGGGCCAGCGACTCCGAAGACCGGCGTCCGCAGCTGCACGGAAACCACCACCGTGCCCGGCCAGTCGATGCTGACCTGCGCGGACTGAACCTGCCGTATGTCCTCGACCCGGCGCGCCACCGCCTTGCCGTTCAGGCGGATGAGCGGGATGCCGAGCTGGATCCGCGCAGCGGCGAGCACCCGCGCCCGGTGGACCATCGGCCCGGTCCCGGTGACCTTGACCGAGCGCACGATGAAGAAGCGTGAACCAAGTAGGGCCCATGCCACCCCGGCCAGAATCGCCAGCGCCGCGAGCGCGAAGAAGGCCGCCCGCCACCGGGTGCGCAGCCGCCCTCGCCGTGCTGAAGCAAGGCCCCCGGAAGGCCCGGGCCGCCGGGGCGCGGACCGCACCACCGGAGCCTGGTCCGGCGGAGCCTGCCCCCGCGCGGGGGTCCCCGCCACGTCAGCAGTCCCCCGGCGGGGCCGCGGCCAGGTGGTCACCAGACTCCGCGCGAAGCGCTTCGACGATGAGCGGCCCGAGCGCTGTCACGTCACCGGCGCCCATGGTGAGCACGAGCCCGCCAGGGCGGGCGGCGGCGGCCGCGGCGGCCGGCACACCGCTGCGGGCGGGCACGAAACGGCCGCGCCCGCCCGGCACCGCATCGGCCACCAGCCGCCCGGTGACGCCCGGCTCGGGATCCTCCCGCGCCGCGTACACATCGAGCACGATCGCCTCATCGGCCAGCCCGAGCGCGGCACCGAACTGCTGCGCGAAGATCCGGGTGCGGCTGAAAAGATGCGGCTGGAAGACGGCGACAACCCGCCCGCCAGGACGGATCTCGCGGGCCGCGCGCAGGTCGGCAGCCAGCTCTGTCGGGTGATGCGCATAGCTGTCGAGCACAAGGACTCCATTGCCCTCGCCCTTGGGCTCCATCCGCCGGCCGGCACCGCGGTAGGAGGCCAGCCCGGCGGGGATCAGCCCGGCACCCAGACCGAGCTCGAGTGCGGCCGCGTAGGCGGCAATGGCGTTGAGGGAATTGTGACGGCCGGGAACACTCACCTCGAGCGCGGCCAACGGCGGGCAGCCGGCGACGGCGTGCGGGCCGGCCGCCGCCTGGAAGCTCACGGTCATGCCGCTGGTGCGCAGCCCCGTGATCCGGTAGTCGGCATCCGCGGCCTCGCCGTAGGTTCTCACCCGCACCGGCAGCCGCCGGGCCGCCGCCGCCAGCGACCGGGCACCGGGGTCGTCCGCGCAGGCGATGAGGGTGCCGCCGGGCCGGATCCGGCGGGCGAACTCGCCAAAGGCGGCCTCGATTTCCGCGAGGCCACCGTAGTTGTCCAGGTGATCTGCTTCGACGCAGGTGACGATCGCGAGCTCCGGGGACAGCATGAGGAAGGAGCCGTCGCTCTCGTCGGCCTCGGCCACGAAGAACGGGCCGCTGCCATCACCGGCACCCAGCCCGGTCTCGGTGAGGATGCCGCCGATCACATAGCCCGGGTCGGTCCCGGCGTGACGCAGCACCGTGGTCAGCATGGATGTGGTCGTGGTCTTGCCGTGGGTGCCGGCCACCGCGATCCCGCGCCGGCCCAGCATGACCGACGCGAGCGCCGCCGCCCGGTGAATCACCCGCAGTCCCCGCCGCCTGGCCTCCACCAGTTCCGGGTTGCCCGGGCGGATCGCGCTGGACACCACCAGCGTGTCGGCGCAGGCAACGTGGGCCGCGGAATGGCCGGTGTGCACGTCCGCGCCCAGCGCGGCAAGCGCCGCCAGCAGGTCGCTGCCGGCGGAGTCGCTTCCGGATACCGCCACCCCCCGCGACAGCATGATCCGCGCGATCCCCGACATGCCCGCGCCGCCGATCCCGGTGAAGTGAACCCGGCCGAGCTCGGCCAGCGGGACGGCTTCCTCCGGCCGGACGAGGCTCATGTCAGTCCTCCTGCCCAGGTTGCTGCTGCCCCCGCGGCGTCACCATCGCGCCCGCAGGATGTCCATGATCTCCGCGGCCAGCCACTCGTCCGAGTGCGGGCTGCCCAGCCTCGCGGCCGCTTCTGACATCTCCGCCACCAGTTGCGGGTCGAGCAGGATCGGCACCAGCGCGTCAATGATCCAGTCCGGGGAGAGGACCTTGTCGTCCACGATCAGCCCGCCACCTGCCCGCTCGATCGGCAGCGCGTTCAGCCGCTGTTCGCCGTTTCCGTGTGGCAGCGGCACGTATGCCGCGGGAAGCCCGACCGTGGTGAGTTCGGCGCAGGTCATCGCGCCGCTCCGGCACAGCGCGAAATCGGCGGCAGCATACGCCGCGTCCATCCGGTCCACGTACGGCAGCGTGATGTAGGGCGGCCCGCCGGGCGGCATCCGCACGTTCAGCCCGCTGCGCGGGCCCAGGATGTGAAGCACCTGGATCCCGGCCGCGCGGATGTGCGCCGCCGCGTCCAGCACCGCGATGTTCAGCGAGCGGGCACCTTGCGAGCCGCCGGTGACCAGCAGCACGGGCAGGTCCGGGCGGAGCCCGAAATGGGCACGCGCCTTGTCGGCGTTCGCCAGCCGGTCCAGCCCGGCAATCTCACGCCGCAGTGGCATGCCGATGCAGGTGGCGTTCGGCAGCCGGGTCTCGGGATGGGCGGTGAAGACGTAGCGCGTGAACAGGGCGCCCAGCCGGTTGGCAAGCCCGGGCCGGACGTTGGCGTCGTGGACCACGACCGGGACGTGACGGCGCCGGGCCGCGATGTAGGCAGGGCCCGCCACGTACCCGCCGAACCCGACCAGCACCTGTGCCCTGACCCCGTCCAGCACGTTCATCGCGGCGCTAACCGCCGCCCCGAGCCGCCCCGGTACAGAAAGCAGTTCCGGCGACAGCGAACGCGGGATCGGGACCGGGGGGATGAGCGCGAGCTCATACCCCCGCATCGGGACGAGCCGGGTCTCCAGGCCCCGCTCCGTGCCCAGGCACGTGATCGGGATTCGCGGCTCGGCCCGCCGCAGTGCGTCCGCGACCGCCAGGGCAGGCTCGATGTGACCGGCGGTACCACCGCCGGCGAGTACCACGCTCATTGCCAGGCTCTCCCTCATTCGCAATGCGTCCGGTCGCCACACGGGCTCCGGTGCGGACCCGCGCGGGGCCCGTGCCGACCCCGGTGCGGGGCCCGGCATGGGCCAGAAACGCCGACGATCCAGGCCCAGCCAGCTTAGGGCGGGGCGCGGGTCAGTCGCGCAGGCGATCCAGGCCCAGCCAGCTTAGGGTGCGGCGCGCCGCCCCGGGCCCGGCAGCGGCAAGAGCATGCTCGGCGCCGGGTTCTCGTTTGGCGAACGACATCAGCATGCCTAGCGCCACCACCGTCACCAGCAGCGAGGACAGCCCGTAGGAGACGAGCGGGAGCGGCACGCCGGTGATCGGCAGCAGCCCGAGCACCGCACCGATGTTCACGATCGCCTCCACCACGATCCAGGCGGTGGCTCCGGCCGCTGCCAGCCGGACGAACGTGTCCTGCACCCGCCGGGCGATCCGCAGGCCAGCGTAGGCGAGCCCGCCGTAGAGCAGCGACACGCACAAGCTCCCGACGAGCCCTAGCTCCTCGCCGATGATGGCGAAGATGAAGTCGGTGGTGTCATTGGGCACGTAGCCCCATTTCTGCCTGCTGGCGCCGAGCCCCATCCCGAACCAGCCGCCGGACCCGACCGCCCATTTGCCCTGGATTCCCTGCATGTCGGGGCCGAGCGGGCCGCCCTGGGGGTGGAGGAACAGTGTGAGGCGCTGGAACCGGTACTTGGCGACCACGATGAGGATCAGCAGGATCAGCCCGATCAGGCCGAGTATCCCCGCGTACATCCGCAGCGGCGTGCCAATCACCCACAGCAGTGCCAGGAAGATCACCAGGAGCAGGAACGTGGTGCCCAGGTCGTCACCGAGCATCACCAGCAGGCTGAGGATGCCGGCTCCCGGCAGCAGCGGGATGAGCAGGTGCCGTGAGTCCTCCAGCTGGCCCAGCTTGTCCTTGCGCGCCAGCAAGTCGGCGCCCCATAGCAGGAACGCGAGCTTGGCCAGTTCCGACGGCTGCAGCGGGAGCGGGCCGAGCTGCAGCTCACGGGTGGCGCCGCCGGACGTCACCCCGATGAACGGGGTGAGCAGCAGCCCGAGGATCGCCAGGAACATCAGCGGGTAGGCGGCGGCCCGGAACACGGTGGGCGACGACCGTGCGGCCAGCCACATGCACGGGATGCCAATCGCCACCCCGACCAGCTGGTGCTGGAACGCGGAGAACGGCGACCCGCCCTGGTCCAGCTGTGCCACCGATGAGGTGGACAGCACCATGATCAGCCCGAGCGCCAGCAGCAGCGTGGTGATGCCGAGGATGAGGTAGTACGACGTGAGGGGCCGGTCGAGCATGCCGGGCAAACCGGTCCGCGGGCCGCTGGCGCTCCCCAGCCGGCCGCCAGCGCCTGGCCCCGGGCCTGCCTGGCGGGCCTTTTCCCGCACAGCCAGCCCGGATGCGTCCCCGGCTTGATCCATGACACAAGTCTTAGGGGTGAGTGCCGCCATTACCGGGACATCCAGCGCGTGTCGCGCTACTTAGGCATCCACTCCACGTAGAAGATGCCAAGGCCGAGCGCCACGAACAGGCCGCAGATCAGCCAGAACCTGATCACAATCGTGGTTTCCGCCCAGCCCGCCAGCTCGAAATGGTGCTGCAGCGGCGCCATCCGGAACACCCGCCGCCCGGTCATCTTGAACGACCCCACCTGGATGATCACGGACAGCGCGATGACCACGAACAGGCCGCCGAGGACGCCGAGCAGCAACTGGGTCTTGGTGCACACCGCCAGGCCCGCCAGCACACCGCCGAGCGCCAGCGACCCGGTATCGCCCATGAAGATCCGGGCCGGCGGGGCGTTCCACCACAGGAAGCCGAAACACGCCCCCAGGACGGCGGCGGCGACCACCGCCAGGTCCAGCGGGTCACGCACGGCGTAGCAGTTGCGGGCCAGGAACGTGGTGCAGTCGTTGCGGAGCTGCCAGTTCCCGATCAGCACGTAGGAGGCCAGCACCAGGCAGGCGGCCCCGGTGGCGAGCCCGTCCAGCCCGTCGGTCAGGTTCACCGCGTTCGACGAGCCTGAGATGAGGACAACGATCCACAGCACGAATGGCGCCAGCCCGAGGGTGGGGCCAAAGTCGCGCAGGAACGAAACCCGCGGGTCCGCCGGGGTGATGTCGTACCCGTCGGCAAAATGCTGCTGCAGCACCAGCAGCGCGAACAGAACCCCCACCACCGCCTGGCCGGCCAGTTTGGCGCTGCTTCGCAACCCCAGGCTCCGCTGTTTGTAAATCTTGATGAAGTCGTCGATGAAACCGACCACGCCCAGGCCCGCCATCAGCATCATCACCAGCAGCCCGGAGATCGAGGGGACCTGGCCGGTGGCGATGTTGCCCACGAAGTACCCGGCGACCGACGCGACGACGATGACCGTGCCGCCCATGGTGGGTGTGCCGCGCTTGGTCACATGAGCCGCCGGGCCCTCCTCCCGGATCAGCTGCCCGTACCCTCGCCGGGCGAAGACCCGGATCGCGGCCGGGGTGCCGAACAGCGCGAGCAGCATGGCGATGGTGCCCGCCACCAGGATGGTTTTCACTGCCCCGCCTCCCCGGTCAAGGCTTGCGCCACCCGTTCCAGCCCGGCTGACCGCGACGCTTTGACCAGTACCACGTCGCCGGGTGCCAGCAGGTTGCCGAGCGCCGCCACGGCGCTCGGCGCATCGGGCACCTGGAGCAGTTCCCCCCGCCAGGAGCGGTCGGCTTTGGCCCCGGCCAGCATCGGCGCGGCCTCCTCTCCCACCACGATGAGGCCGGCGACACCCGCGCGGGCGGCGAGCCCGCCCGCCTCCTCGTGGCGCTGCCGCGACTGGCTGCCCAGCTCGTACATGGGGCCAAGGACGGCGAACGCCCGCCGGTCCTTGGCCATGACGGCCAGGGTCGCTATCGCGGCCGCCATCGCTTCCGGGTTGGCGTTGTAGGCGTCGTTGATCACGGTCACCCCGTCCGGCCGCTCGGTCACTTCCATCCGCCACTTGCTGCGCGGCGTCGCCGCGCACAGCCCATCGGCAAGCTGCGCCAGGCCCGCCCCAAGCTCGCGTGCCAGCGCCGCCGCCGCCAGCGCGTTCGCCACGTTGTGCTCACCGAACAGCCGCAGCCGCACCGGTGCCCATCCTTCTGGGGTGATGAGGGTGAACGCCGGCCGCCCCTGGCTGTCGGTGCGGACATCCGCCGCCCGCACGGTCGCGTCCGCGCCCAGGCCAAACGTCACCACCCGGGCCTCAGTCCTTGCCGCCATCCCCCGCACCAGCGGGTCGTCCGCGTTGAGCAGTGCCACACCGTTCGGCGGGAGCGCGGCAGGCAGCTCGCCCTTGGCGCGAGCCACTTCCGCCAGCCCACCGAACTCACCGGCGTGCGCGTGCCCGACGCGCAGCACCACGCCGATCTGCGGCGGCGCGGTCTCACACAGCCGGGTGATGTCACCGGGCTTGCGGGCCGAGACTTCCAGCACCAGGTAGCGCGTGTGCTCGCTGGCGCGCAGCACCGTGAGCGGGTGGCCGATCTCGTTGTTGTAGGAACCGTGCGGGGCTATCACCGGGCCGAGGCATTCGGTCAGCTGCGCCGCCAGGTCCTTGGTGGTGGTCTTGCCCACCGAGCCCGTGATCGCCGCGATGGTCAGGCCGGGCAGCGCGGCCACGACGGCCCGGGCGATACGGCCCAGGGCGGCGGGAACGTCCGGCGTGATGAGCGCGGGGACCCCGGCCGGCCTGCTGGCCAGCACCGCCACCGCCCCCGCCGCCACGGCGGCGGCCGCGAAGTCATGCCCATCCACGTGCTCACCGGGCAGGGCCGCGAACAGCCCGCCAGCGACGGCGTCGCGGGAGTCGATGACCACCGGGCCGGTCACCTGACCCCCCGGGTCGGCGACCTGGTCCAGCCGCGCGCCGGTGATCTCGGCGATGGCCGCCAGTGAGAGCGGGATCACCCGAACTCCTCCCCGTTCCCGGCACGGCCGAGCCGCCGTGCGATCGCTTCCGCCGCCACTTCCCGGTCGTCAAACGGGATCACGGCCCCGCCGATGTACTGGCCACGCTCATGCCCCTTGCCCGCCACCACCACCATGTCCCCCTTGGTGGCCATGGCTACGGCCAGGCCGATGGCTGAGGCCCTGTCAGGCTCAACGATGACACGTGCCCGCTGTCGCTCCGTGACGCTGAGCACCCCGGCCAGCATCTCAGCAAGAATCGCCAGGGGGTCCTCCGAGCGCGGGTTGTCACTGGTCAGGATCGCCACATCGGCGAGACGCGTGGCGGCGGCACCCATCAGCGGGCGTTTGGCGCGGTCCCGGTCACCACCGCAGCCCAGCACGATGCAAAGGCGCCCACCGGTGATCGGGCGGAGCCCACGCAGGACCGCCTCCACGGCGCCCGGCTTGTGAGAGTAGTCCACCAGGACGGTGAAATCCTGGCCGGCGTCCACGCGCTCAAGGCGGCCGGGAACGCCGGGGCAGGCGGCCACCCCCGCGACCGCTGTCGCCAGGTTCACGCCCGATTCCACCAGCGCCACGACCGCACCCAGTGCGTTGGCGATGTTGTAGGGGCCAGGCAAGGTGACCGACGCGTCCGCTTCCACCCCACCAGGCCCGACGATGCGGAAGATGCTGCCGTCGGTGCCGCTGCGCGCCTCCGCCGCCCGCCAGTCGGCGGCCGGGTCGCCCCCGGCGGAAAACGTGGTCACCGGTATCTGTGCGAGCCCGGCGAGGCGGCGGCCGTATTCGTCGTCGATGTTCACCACCCCCAGCCGCGCGTAGGAGGGGGCGAACAACGCTGCCTTCGCGGCGAAGTAGTCGTCAAGGTCGCGGTGGAAGTCCAGGTGGTCCTGCGAGAGGTTGGTGAAGACCGCCACATCGTAGGACGTGCCGGAAACACGCCCGAGCGCCAGCGCGTGGCTGGACACCTCCATCGGCGCGGCGGTGACGCCGCGTTCGGCCATCACCGCGAGCAGCGCCTGCAAGTCGGTCGCCTCCGGCGTGGTGAGCCGGCTGGCCACAGTGGTGTCCTTCACTCTGGTCTCGACCCCGCCGATCAGCCCGGTCACATGACCGGCCCGGCGGAGCCCGGCCTCCAGCAGGTAGGTGCTGGTGGTCTTGCCGCTGGTGCCCGTCACCCCGATCAGCAGCAGGCGGCCGGAGGGATGCCCATACACCCAGTCGGCCACCTCCCCCAGCCGTCCCCGCGGGTCGGAGAGGACGAACACCGGCAGCCCGCAGCGGCGGGCACGTTCCCGGCCACCGGAATCGGTGAGCACCGCGACCGCCCCGGCGTCCGCCGCCTGCGGGCAGAACAGCGCGCCGTGGTGCTGGCTGCCGGGCAGCGCGGCGTAGAGATCACCGGGCTGCACCTGCCGGGAGTCATGGGTGACACCCGTCACCAGCACCGCACCGGCCGGCCCGGTGAGCAGGTCTGGGCCGGCGCGCGCGGCCATGACCACACCAAGCAGCGCGGCAAGCCCGGCCAGCGGGCGCCCTGGAACGCTGAGGGGACGCAGATCCGCAGGCACGGGCCGAGGGTACCGCCGATCACGGTGCGGTGAGCCGGACGTTTGGACGCTTGCCACCATCGGGGGGGATCTTCAGTGTTTGCAGCGCGAACTTCATGACCTGATTGAAGACCGGGCCGGCGACCATGTTGCCGTAATAGCCGCCCACCCGGGGGTGCTGGACGTTGACGGCCACCACGACCCGCGGGAGGGTGGCTGGGGCCATGCCGATGTAGCTGGACCCGTAGTGGCACTGGCAGGGATCCTCCTGCGCGGTGCCGGTCTTGGCTGCGATCGAGTAGCCGGGGATCTCGCCCCACGGCTCGCCCACCGACGCGTCCAGCATCGGCACCTGCTGGAGTATGGCGACCAGTTCCTGGGCGGTGACGGCCTTGATCACTCGCTGGCGCCGCGGCGGTGGGGCCGGCGCGAATCTCCCGTTTGGCGCCCTCGTGCCTGCCACGATCGTGGGCTGCACCTTGACGCCGCCGTTAGCGATGGTGGCGTACACGCTGGCCATCTGGACCGCGGTGGCCGACAGCCCCTGCCCGTAGGCAAGCGTGTACCGCTCGTTGCCCCACCACGTCGACGGCGGGTGCAGGATCCCGTTGCTCGCGCCAGGCAGCGGGAGCCCGGTCGGCTCCCCGATCCCGAACGCGCGCAGGTACTGGTACTGCACCTGTTTGGTGATGTGCTCGGCCACCTGCGTCATGCCCACGTTGCTTGAGTGAGCGACGATGCCGGCGAGGGTGAGCCTCTCGGTCGGGTGCGGTTCCGCGTCGTGGACGGTGAAACCGTCCACCGTGATCTGCGGGGGCACGGTGTAGGGGGTCATCCGCGCCTGCCCGCCGCGCTCGAGGGCGGCCGCGGCCGTGATCACTTTCGCGGTGCTGCCGGGGGGGAAGATCCCTGATACCGGGAGATCCGCGGTCGCGGCGAGACTGGTCACATTGGCTGGCTGGTAGGTGGGGTACTGGGCGAGGGCGAGGATCTGCCCGGTCGACGGCTCCATGACCACCACCGTGCAGCTGTCCGCGTGGGAGCGGTGGACCTGGTCGGCGCAGGCCTGCTGCGCCTTCCATTGCAGGCTGGACAGGATGGTGAGCCGGACGGTGCTGCCCGGAACCACCGGCCGGACCCGGTCCGTGGCCACGGGAATGGGCTGGCCGTGGGTGCCGGTCTCGACTTCCTGCCGGCCATCCCGGCCTGCCATCCGCGAGTTGTAGGACCTCTCGATGCCCGCCTGGCCGGCCATGTCCCCGGCGCTGTTGGTAGTGGTGAACCCGACCAGGTTCGACGCCAGGTCTCCGTTGGGGTAGGTGCGGGCGTAACCGGGCGTCAGGTAGATCCCGGTCAGTTTCCTGGTGGCGGTCAGCGCGGTGATGCGGCTGCCCGTGGCGTCCGGCACCCCCTTGGCGAGCACAACGTAGTCGTGCGATGTGGGGTGGTCGAGCAGGTGCACGATGGTTGCTGGCGCCATGTGCAGCAAGCCCGCCAGGAGCTCAGCGGTTTGCTGCCGCTTCGCGGTGGTTGCCTGCGGCGTCTTCCCGGTGATCTGGGGTGGGTCCGCCGTCACCGTGTCGATCGGGACGGTCATCGCCAGGATCGTGCCGTCGGCGGTGGTGATGGCACCACGGACGGCCGGGATGCTGGCGGTGTGCAGCCGCTGATTCTCCGACAGGGTCTGGTACTTCGCCTGGTCGAGGCCCTGGAGCTGAACGAGCCTGCCCACGACCAGTGCCAGCGCGAAGGCGATACACCACAGCCCGGACTGCACGCGGCGGGCAGGACTGCCACGGCGCAAGCCGCTGCGGCGGGAGAACGTTGCCCCCCGGCCAGGCTGGGGGGCAACGTTGCCAAGCCGGGCGCGGCGTTGCCGGGCCGGCCCGCGGGGCTTACCGGGCCCGCGTGGCTGGCCCGCACCACGTGGCTGGCCCGCACCACGTGGCTGGGCGGACCGTTTTTGCTGGCCGGACGGGCGGTTTGTGCCGGGACGGCGCGGCCCGCCCGCTGCTGGCGGGCGGGCCGGTCCTCGTGGGCGGTTCCGGCCGTCCCGGCCACCCCCGGCAGCGGTCACGGTGTGGACCCGTGAGCGAGCGGAACCCCTGGCGCCTTCGGGCGCTGGCTCTTGATCCGGCCGCTGGCAAGGTTGAGGAAGTGCAGCAGGGGCGGCTCCACCATGCCAAGCTGGCGGGCCCGGCGCGCCAGCCCCGCGGGCGACTTCTCGGCCGCGATCCGGGCCTGGAGATCCTGATCACGCTGGGCGAGGGTGACGTTGCTCTGCTGCAGGCCGGTGATCTGGAACGACCCGGTGGCCAGCACGGTGTTGATCAGGAGCAGGCACAGCAAAGCGCCGCCAAGCAGGCCAACCACAAGGAAAACGAAGTGAGTGCGGGACTCCGCTGCGCGCTCGCCCACCCGGCCTACCCGGGCGCGGGCACCGTGCGGGGCTCCGGACGGCCCTCCCGCGCCACGGCGCTGCCCCGGCCGCGTGAACGGCCTGGCTGGGCTGGCCGGCCTAGCTGGAGCGGACGGCCGGGTGGGTGCGGCTCCCCTGGTGCCGGGCGCGGTCGCCCTCGCACCGGGCACCCCGGCTCCTGCGCTGGACGTGGTCCCCCTCGCACCGGGCACCCGCGTTCTCTTGCTGGCCGCCGTGGTTCTTGTGGAGGCCGCACCGCCGGCCCGCGTGTCCTGCCCCGGCACCCGGGATTGCTTTGCCCGTCGCTGGCGAGACGGCGTGCCCGGTCTCGTTTCGGTAGTCACGTCTGTCCGGCCGCTCACCGTCTCATCCCCCTGCCCTCATCCGTGCCTGTCGGCGTCGTATGTGTGCGTGTCCCCAGGTCATGCTGCATCCCGGATTCGCTCGGCGGCCCGGAGCCTGGCCTGGGCCGCCCTCGGGTTGTATGCCACCTCCTGCGCGGATGGCCGCTGCGCTCCCCGGGTGACGAGCCTGAGCTGGGGTCCTGCCCCAGCGAGCGGGACCGGGAGCCCGCGCGGGGTGGTGTCGCTGGCGCGGGCGGCCAGCGCCCGCTTGACAACCCGGTCTTCCAGCGAGTGGTAGGCGAGCACCACGACCCGGCCGCCCACCGCAAGGGCGTCCAGGGCTGCCGGCAGCGCACGTTTCAGCGTGTCGATTTCCCCGTTCACCTCGATCCGCAGCGCCTGGAAGGTGCGCTTGGCGGGGTGCCCCCCGCTGCGGCGCGCGGGTGCGGGGATCGCAGCGCGGATGATTTCGGTCAGCTGGCTGGTCGAAGTCAGCGGAGAGCGTTCCCGCTCGCGTACCACCGCGTCCGCGATGCGGCGGGCGAACCTCTCCTCGCCGTACTCCCGCAGCACCCGTGCCAGCCGCGGCGCCGGGTAGCTGTTCACGACATCGGCGGCGGTCAGGGGCCCGCTGCGGTCCATCCGCATATCGAGCGGTGCGTCGTAGGAGTAGGCGAACCCGCGCTCAGGCTGATCGAGTTGCGGCGATGACACACCAAGATCGAAAAGGACACCGTGAGCGCGGCTCATGCCCTCACGCCCAAGCACCGCGGCGATCTGGTCATAGGCCGCATGAGCGAGGATCACCCGGCCCGAGTAGGGGCTAAGCAGGTCCCTGGACTCCTCGATCGCCTCGGCATCGGTGTCCAGCCCGATGAGGATGAGCCCGGGGTGGGCCTTCAGCAGCGCCCGGGCATGCCCGGCACGTCCCAGCGTGGCATCCACCATGACGGCGCCGGGACGCTGGAGAGCAGGCTCAAGCAATGCGAGAACCCGGTCCACCATGACCGGCGTGTGACCGGACGCTGTCCCGCCCATCGACCCCCCTCTCGCCGTTCTTGCGCGCCACCGCGCGGGCAATGGGCGGTGCGCTGTGCGCTGTGCTACGGGTGCCCGGCCAGGTCTCCATCCGCGCGACACGCAGCGGCCTCGTAAGCGCCTGGCGCCGGGGAAGTGACGCCAGCCGACCTGATCACGCGGCCACGGGTGGAAACCTCGCCGGGCACACTGGCGCCGGACAGTCGGCACCAGTCACAAAACGCCGGGCAGCACCTCCTCTGACATGGCTGAGAAGGCGTCCTCCTGGTCCACGCGGTACGCGTCCCAGGCGGCGGCCTCCCAAATCTCCAGCCGGGTGTTGGCGCCGATGACGGCGCAGTCCCGCTGCAAGGCCGCATAGTCGCGCAGCCCCTGCGGAATCGTGACCCGGCCCTGCTTGTCGGGTATTTCATCGGAAGCGCTGGCGAAGAAGACACGGCTATAGTCCCGCACCGCCTTGGCAGTAACGGGAGCGGCGCGCAGCGCCTCAGCGATCCGCGCGAACTCCGCCGCGGGGAAGACGTAAAGGCAACGCTCCTGGCCCTTGGTGACCACGACGCCTCCCGCAAGGTCCTCGCGGTACTTGGCGGGAAGGAAGAGACGTCCCTTCTCGTCGAGGCGTGGCGTGTGAGTGCCCAGAAACACCAGCACTCACCTCCGCTCCCTCACGGGGCGCTATCCCCCGTGACAGCGCTCATGCGGCCCCACAGCGCACCACTGTACCCCACATTCCCCCACCGTCCAAGGTCCATGCTCCCCGTGACCCCCACTGGACGAGAAATCACTCCCTCTGACTGCGGTTCGGCGCATTGGAAGCTGGCACCGAATCGCGCCGTGCACAGGCAGGACGTACTGTCAGATCGCACGGACAAGTCCGGACCAGATAGTCCGGCGGTGACGGCGATCTCGGGGATCGGCGCAACGCCAGCCCCGGTGTTAGCTGCCGAGGGGAGAAGGGCAAGTGGTCTTGGATACCAAGCACGACTCCGGCCGCACGCTTGACGAGCTGGTGCAGGTCGCCCACCGTGTTGGGGACGCCGTGGAGTCCGTCATCGAGGGAAAGTCCGAGGCGGTGCGCCTTGCCCTGACGGTCCTGCTCGCTGAGGGGCATGTCCTGATCGAGGACGTTCCCGGCGTGGGAAAGACGATGCTGTCAAAGTCGCTGGCGAAATCCACCGACTGCTCGGTCCGCCGCATCCAGTTCACCCCGGATCTGCTGCCCAGCGACATCACCGGCGTGAGCGCCTACAACCAGGAGCGGCGCGAGTTCGAATTCAAGCCCGGGCCGGTATTCGCCAACATCGTGGTCGGCGATGAGATCAACCGGGCATCACCCAAGACCCAGTCCGCCCTGCTGGAGTGCATGGAGGAAAAGCAGGTAACGGTCGACGGCAAGACGTACCCGCTGGCGCCGCCTTTCATGGTGATCGCTACCCAGAACCCCGTCGAGATGGAGGGCACGTACCCGCTTCCCGAGGCTCAGCGCGACAGGTTCACCGCACGGATTTCCATGGGCTACCCCAGCCGGGAATCCGAGCTTGCCATGCTCGAAACCCACGGCACCTCCTCACCGCTCGAGGCGATGAAACCTGTCGCACACGCCGAAGACATCAGGGAACTCGTCGCCGCCGTGCGTGCCATCCACGTGGCGAATGCCCTCAAGCAGTACGTCATTAGCCTGGTCACGGCGACACGGGTCGCCTCGGAACTGCGGCTGGGCGCGTCCCCCCGGGCCGCGCTGCATTTGCTGCGGGCCAGCAGGGCGCGCGCCGCTCTCGACGGCCGTGATTTTGTCATCCCTGACGACGTGCAGGCCCTTGCCGTGCCGGTATTGGCGCACCGGCTGCTGCCCAGCGCCGAGGCACTGGTCACGCGGCAGCCCCCGGAGCAGGTTCTGGCGGCGATCGTCGCCCAGATGCCGCTGCCCCAGCTGCGCTAGCTTGGCCAGGATTGGGGCATCGCTGGCATGAAGGAGACCCCGTCCGTAGGTTGGAAGGAAGCACGCTCAGGGAAAGGCCCCGGATGCGGTCCCTAGTCGACGGATTCACCACCCGTGGCAGGGCATTCATTGCCGCAGGGGCCACCACGGGTGCCTTCGGGCTGGGACTCGGCCAGCGCACCCTGCTCAGCATCGGCGCGCTCCTGATCGTTCTTCCGCTGCTGTGTGCGCTCGCCGCCAGCAGATCCAGGTACCGGATCCGCTGTACCCGGGAAATCACGCCGGGCCGGGTACCTGGCGGCCAGGCTGCCTCGGTGTCCATCCGGATCAGCAACGTCTCGCGGCTGCCCACCGGGTTGCTGCTCGCCGAAGACACCATTCCCTACTCCCTGGGTGCCCGCCCACGGTTCGTTCTGGACCGGATCGAACCCGGTGGCAGCCGCTCCCTCAGCTACCCGCTCCAGTCCGACCGCAGAGGCAAGTTCACGGTTGGGCCGATGCATATCCGCGTTGCTGACACCTTCGGGCTGATAAGGGTCGGCAGCGAGGCCGGCCTGCCCGGGACGCTGGTGGTCACCCCGGCGATCACCAGCCTGCCCCGGACCGCTCTCGCTGGCACCTGGCTGGGCGAAGGCGGCACCCGGGCCAGCACGGCCGCGGCCGCTGGCGAAGACGACGTGGTTCCACGTGCCTACCGGGACGGTGACGAGCTGCGCCGGGTGCACTGGCGCTCGACGGCTCGTTATGGGGAACTTATGGTCCGCCGGGAAGAGCAGCACTGGCGGAACCGGGCGGTGGTGTTCCTGGATACCCGCGCCAGTGGGCACGGTGGCCGTGGGCTGTCCTCGTCCTTCGAGTTCGCTGTGGAGGCTGCCGCCTCGATAGGGGTGCACCTGGCGCGTGAGGGTATCGATGGTGAGCTCATCACCGACAGCGGGGCGGTCAGGGCTCCCGGCTCGTTTGAGGACGTCCTGCTTGACACGCTGGCGGTGATCCGGCCGTCGCGAAGCTCCACCCTGAGCGCCGGGCTGGCCCAGATGCCGAAAGAGAGCAGCGGCCTGCTGATCGCGGTTGTCGGATCACTCCCCGAGGATCAGGCCCTGCAACTCGCCGCTGCCCGCCGCACGTCGGGGCCGGCCATGGCACTGCTGCTCGCCGCTTCCAGCTGGGCCACCGAGCGGGAAGGCGGTGGGTTTGCGGGCGAGACGGAAGCGGCCGCGGCCATGCTCTCGGCCGCCGGGTGGCGCGTGGTCACGGTCAGCGCGGGCATGCCGCTGCGGACTGCCTGGGAGGCGCTTACCCACCCGTACCAGTCTCGAACCAGTTCCCCCGACAACACAGCAGCGCTGCCGGATCCCACTCCGCCGCCGGACGGCACCCCCCGCATGGCTTCACCTGCTGCCGCACCGGGCGTCAGTTCGTCCCCAGAGGCGGCCCGGTGAACCCCCGCCTCACCCTGGCGGGGGCCATCGCGACCGTGCTCGCGGCGGTTGCCCTGTACCCGCTGCTGTCAAGCGGGGGATGGTTCTGGGCCGGGACCGGGGCTGTCATCGTGGTCGCCGCCACTGGCGCGGCAACCCGCCTGCGGACGCTCCCCGCGGTCGTCTGTTTCCTGGCCACGCTGGCGGCCGAGTTCCTTTACCTGAATCTTGTGTTCGCACACTCGTGGTCCTGGGGTGGCCTGGTGCCCACCGATGCTTCCATCCAGCACCTGGCCCGGCTGGTGACGCAGGCCAACGAGGAGATGTCCAGGTACGCACCTCCGGTGCCTGGCTTTCGGGGGATCGTGCTGCTGACCACCGCCGGCATTGGCCTGGTGGCCGCCTTGACCGACCTGCTGGCTGTGCGGCTGCGCAGGCCCGCGCTGGCGGGGCTTCCGTTGCTCGTGCTGTTCTGCGTGCCGCTCACCACCGATGCCCGGACGAACTGGGTCGGGACCACACTGGTGTTCTGCGCCGGCACGGCCGGTTACCTTGGCCTGCTGTCGAGCGAAGGGCGTGACCGGCTGCGCCTGTGGGGGCGCCTGGTCCGCCCCTGGCTCGATGAATCTGAGGCCGCCAGCCCAGACACCCGGCAGCTGACCTCCGCCGGCCGCCGGATCGGCTCGGCGGCGGTGGTCGTCGCGCTGTTCCTTCCCCTGCTCATGCCTGGGCTCAAGGCGCACCGGCTCTTCCCGGGGTCTGGCACCGCGAACTCTCGGAGCTACCATGGCCAGATCTCGTTTCCCGACCCGATCGATCAGCTGACGAAACAGTTGCACGAGAGCAAACCAAAGACCATCCTCATCTACCGCACGCCCAGCGCGAATCCGCCATACCTGCAGGTCTATGTGCTGGGCCGGCTCGGCACACAGGCGTGGACGCTGGCACCGCCAACGGCCACGAAAGGGATGGGCAAGGGCGCCCTGCCTGCCGTGCCTGGGCTGGCACCCACGACTCCCGGTGTTACCGTTCGGGAAACCATCCGTCTCGGCGGCCAGCTGGCCAGCAGCAGGACCAGCCTGGAGTATCTGCCAGTGCCGTATGCGCCACGTTTTGTCGGGGTCAGCGGCACGTGGCGGGTAGACCCGGGATCCCTCGCCGTCATCTCTGCCGGCGTCAAGCTCGCCGGCCTCGGGTACACGGTGACAAGCAAGGATGTCAATCCCTCCGCGGAGCAATTGCGCGAGTCAGCCGAGCCTCCGCCAGCTCTGGACGGCTATGTGCACTACCCGGCCACCTTCCACCGGCTGGCGCGGCTTGCCGACCGCATCACAGTCGGCCGGACCACCGCCTACGGGAAGGCCGTCGCGCTCCAGGAATGGTTCACCCAGGGGGGACACTTCCGGTACTCGCTGAAGGCCCCGGCGGTGCACCGCGCGGGCGCCCTGTTCCAGTTCCTGACCCACAGCAGGCGCGGGTACTGCCAGCAGTTCGCGTTCGCGATGGCCGTGCTGGCACGGCTGCTTCGGATTCCATCACGGGTTGTGGTGGGTTACACCCAGGGGACGTATCTGGGGAACAACACCTGGCAGGTGATGACCAGCGACGCACACGCCTGGCCGGAACTCTACTTTGCCGGGGCTGGCTGGCTGCGCTTCGAGCCCACGCCGGCTGGCACGCTGAGGCGGCCCGGCCAGGCAACCGCGTCCGCCCCCCCGTACACCAGCCAGTCGCCCGCTGGCTCGACCACAACCGAGCCAGCCAACAAGACACCGACACCGTCGAGCACCGCCCAGCCCGGCGCCCGTGCCCACAGCAACGGCGTTAATGAAAAGCTGCGCCACCTGGACAGGCCGGGCGCGGCCGGCAAACGGCAGCATCACAGCACTCTCCCCATCGCGCTGCTGGTTATCGCACTGCTGGCGGTGCTGCTGATCACGCCCGGGACCGCCCGGTCGATCATCCGCTCCAGAAGGTGGTGGAAGGCGGGCGATGACGTTGCCCGGGCGCACGCCGCGTGGCAGGAACTTCGCGATGATCTGGCCGACCACCGGATTGGCTGCCGTGCCAGTGAATCGCCTCGTGCGCTTGGCCGCCGGCTGGCCGAGACCATAACCATTGGCGACGAGCCGCGCGAGGCGCTGCGGCGAGTCACGGTCGCGGAGGAACGGGCGAGCTATGCCCTCAGCCCCGCCGCCTCTGTCTCGCTCCGGGCCGATGTGACCACGGTCCGCCGGGCTGTGGCCCGGGCGTCCGGGCGCCCGGCGCGCTGGTCCGCTTTCTTCCTGCCTTCCTCGGTCCTGACGCCAGTGCAGGCTGGGCTCCAGCAAGTGATGGACATCTTTGGCTGGCTGGACATGCTTACCAGCAGGGCGCGAGACCGGTCCAGCGGCGGCGACCGTACCGCCACGCTCTCCGCGCCCGGATAGGCGCGCCACGCTCTCCGCACCAGGATAGGCGCGCCCCGGGAAAAGGATGAGGCGCCCGCGAGACTCAGCGGCCACCCTCCTGCCGACGGCGCCAGCGCTCTTCCAGCCGTTCCATAAACCCCCGGGACCGGTCGCGCCGTCGGCGGTTCCTGCCGGTTCCGCGTCTCGCACGGGGCGCATGTGCCCCACCGCCAAGACCGCGACCGCCAAGACCAGCCGCCCCAGCCGGGCCGCGCCCACCACCTGGCCCACCGCGTGGGCCACCCGGCCCGCGGCCCAGGCTGACACCGCGGCCGCTGGCGATGCCGCCCATGTGCCGCCAGCTGGTAAGAGCCCACATGGCGCAGGCAAGCATGATCACGAAGCCGCCAACACCGACAAAGATGATCTTCGAGATCACGCCTGCCAGCAGAAAACCCACACCGAGCAGGAATCCGATCGCGGCTTCGACCACCCGCCGCTTGTAATGGACGCGGGGATCCTTCGCGCGCACGGCCTGCGCAAGCTTGGGATAGTCGGCATAGAGCGCCTGCTCGATCTGCTCGAGCTGGCGCTGCTCGTGCTCAGACAGCGGCACAGCGCCTCCCATGAACCTCACGCGCGCGTAGCGGGTGCGATGACCTCGGCCGGACGGCCTTGTTTCCTTCCACAATACGAGCGTGGCCGCGCGCTGGGAAAGAGTAGTCCTAAGGTAAAGGCCGGTGGCGCCCGCGAGCCACCGCCGAACGCGCGCACGCAGGGGCTTTACTCCTCGGCGCGATCATCCGGTGGAACCAGGGTGGCCGGGCGGATGGCGTTCGGCCCGAACCGGTCGGCGATCTTGTCTGCCGCCCGCTCTGCGTCACGCCACGAAACCGGCCGTTCCCCGAACGCCAGTTGGGTGGCTGCGCGGGCGGCAGGAGTGAGACCGGTGGCCCGCACACCGACCAAACGCAGCCGTGCCCGGGCGTCGAGCCCGGACGCCGCGTAGAGTGCGCACGCGGTTTCGTAGATCTTCCTGGTCACGTCGGTGGGCTCGGCCAGCGTGCGCGACCGGGTGATGGTCTTGAAGTTGGCGAGGCGGAGCTTCACCACCACCGTTCTGGCCATGAATCCGCCGGTCCTCAGGCCGCGCGCGGTCCGCCCGGACAGCCGCAGCAGTTCCCGCCGGATCACGTCCGGGTTGTCCACGTCGGCGGCAAATGTCTCCTCCGCACCGATGCTCTTGTCCGGCGTGCTCGCGACCACCGGGCGCTCATCGCGGCCCCAGGCGAGGGCCGCCAAGTGTGTTCCTGCCGCCTGCCCCAGTTCCCGCTGCAGCGCCGAGACCGGCGTGCGGGCGATGTCTCCCACAGTCCGCAGGCCGAGCCGCGCCAGCACCTGCCCCGTCTGCTCTCCCACCCCCCACAGCGCCGCCACCGGGAGCGGATGGAGGAACTCGAGAACCTGATCCGCGGGAACGACACAGAGCCCGTCCGGCTTGCACCAGGCAGAGGCGAGTTTGGCCACGAACTTGCAGGTGGCCACACCGACAGAGCAGGTGAGGCTCTGCTGGTCCGCGACAGTGGCCCGGATCATGGCGGCGATCCGGGCGGGCGGCCCGAGCCGGCGGCCTGCTCCGGCGACATCCAGAAACGCCTCATCCAGCGACAGCGGCTCCACCTGTGGCGTGACCGTCCGGAACATCGCCATGATCTCCCGGGATGCCGCACCGTAGACCTCATGCCGGGGGGGAACGAAAATCGCCTGCGGGCACAACCGCCGCGCGCGCGTCACCGGCATCGCTGAGTGGACCCCGTGTGCGCGGGCTTCGTAGGTGGCTGAAAGCACCACCCCACGGCCCCCTGTGTGGCCCACGATCACCGGCAGGCCGGTGAGTTCTGGCCGGTCACGGACCTCAACACTGGCGTAGAAGGCGTCCATGTCCACATGAAGGATGTGGCAGCCAGTGTCCCCGGCAACGGTAGGCTCACCCGCGCCCGAGGACATGGCGGACATGGCTCACCGGTACCCGAGAACGTGGAACTGGGCGGCGAAATCGTGGAAGGCCGGGTGCGACGACGCCGACTGCTCCAGCGCCAGCAGGGCTCCGGCAGCGCCGGGGTCAGCTTCAGCAGCGATACCGGGCACCAGATCCGCGAAGACCCGCACTCCGTGTACGGTTCCCGGGCGCAAGCCCGCTCCCTCGATCAGGCCGGTGACCGCGGCCAGGGTGAACCGCCGCACCGGGGTGACCCGGGGATCCGCGCTGCTTTGCACTGCCTGGGCGCCCCCCGGACCGATCCCAGCGAGCAGTCGCCGCGCTTCTTCGAAACGGCCGGTCAGGGCACGATGGATGACCGCCGCCACAGCGCTGGCGGTGAGCACACTGACCGCGCCGCCAGGCCGCAGCACCCGCGCCATCGCCGCCATCGCGGCTGCCGGGGAATCCACGTACTCCAGCACGCTGTGGCACAGGACCAGGTCCGCGCTCTGGTCCCCGGCGACACTGGCCAGATCGGCGGCGTCCCCCTGGACAGCACGCAGCGGCACGTTCATCTCGGCTGCCCGCCGCTGCGCGGCAGCGAGCGAATCCGGGCTCGGGTCGATCACCGTGACGTCATGGCCCAGGCTGGCCAGTGGCACAGCGAAACCACCCGTCCCGCCACCGGCATCAATGATGTCCAGCCGCGCCCGGCCGGTCTCCGCCACCAGCGCCGAGACCACCCCGTGCAGGACGTCGCGGATCACAGCGGTGCGCGCGTCGTCGTGCCGGCTCCAGTGCCGCCCGCCCGTCCCTTGGTGCCCAGCCAGCGCGCCTCCGGCACCGTGCCCAGCCAGCGCGCCTCCGGCACGACTGTCGCCTGCCACTGCCGCCCACCCCTCCTTGTCCGCCCTCGCTGCCCACTGTAGTGCCGGCCTCGGACGATCTCTGAACGATGATCCAGCGCCCCAGCCAGGCAGGGACACCGGCATTGCCTGCATCTTCCGCGGGCATCGCGTGGTGACAACGGGGCGGATGGGATGTCAGATGCAGCAGAAACTCCCAGGCCCGCGCGATCGCTTCGTGATCATGCGATAGGTGGGGTGTGCACCCCACCAGGCCCATGATCACAAAATGGGCCCGGGATGGGCGGGCGTGTTCGCCGCATTGCTCGGTTCGTGATCACGGGAGAGGCTGCGCCAACGTCAACAGGCCGACCGCTGGTACGGTCACAGGCCCATGAGCCAGCACCGACCGGGCCCGCCGCCGGGCAATCGGCCCGCACCCCCCCGGAGCCTGGCAGTTGAGCGCCGCTGGGGGCAGCGCTGCCTGGCGTACTTCCTCTGCATCCGCCCGGACAGCCAGGCCATCGCCGGTTTCGCCGCCATCCAGGATGCCCTGGCCGCGCTGGAGCGATCCCTGCTGCGGGTGCCGAAGGAAGCGCTGCACATCAGCGTGGCGTGGCTGCTGCCTGTGCACAAGGAGTACGGAGAGGACAAAGACGTGCTGTGGGAGCGCCACGGCGCGGACTGGCAGGCAGCCATTTCCGGCGCCCTGACCGCGCGGCCACGCTTCACCCTGGGTTTCCGGGAACTGGCCGCCACCGACACCGCTGTCATCGCCATCGCGTCTGCCCCGAATCCCGTCACCCCGCTGCGCCAGGAACTCGCCGCTGGCATGGGGATGGCAGCCACCCTCGGAACCGCGCAAAACCTGAGCACGGGCGAACTCGTGCACGCGACCCTGTTCCGGTACGGGGCACCCCTGGAAGACCCGGCCCGGCTGCGGGAACGGCTGGATGATCTCACGGCAGCCGTCGAGGTTCCGGTGAGCGAGATGTGCGTCGCCAGGGAACTCGTCTTCCCCTGCCTCGACTACGAGATCATCCACCGTTTCCCGCTGGCGCCCGCACCCGATCGCGGCTGACACCAGCCGCAAGAGGGATAACCACGTGGCCACAAAACGCCCCGGCGACCATTCCCCCGCAAAGCACCAGAAAGTGTGACCACTTGCCGAGGGACGGCTCTGAAAGGGGCGCGATTTGTTCTGCTTCCGGTGTTCCGGCCGGCGCCGCGCCCCGTAGGCTCTGCGCATGCGCGACCATCTGGAGGTGCCCCGGCCGTTGCGGCTGGCGCGCACCTTTGGCTGGAGCCTGACCGAATCGGCCGGGCTGCCGCTGGGTGCCCTCGCCATCGGCGGCTGGCTGTACGGCCGCGACGCCGGCCTGGTCGCCGCGCTCGCCGCCACCTGGCTGACCGCGCTCATCCGCAAGATCGCCACCGGCAGCGTGCCAGGACTGCTCACGATCTCTGCCGTGGTGCTGACGGCGCAGACCGCCATGGTCCTCGCGACCGGCGAACTGTGGCTGTACCTGCTCCAGTTCCCGGCCGCCAACCTGGTCATGTGCGTGCTGTTCGCCCGCACTGCCCGCGGCCCGGCCCCGCTCGTCGCCCGGCTCGCGGCCGAGATGCTCGCGCTCCGCCACCCAGCCAGCCCCCACCCGGGCCTGCACCGCTTCTACCAGGGCGCCACCTGGTTGTGGGCGGGAATCTTCTTCCTTCTCACCGCCGGGCTCGCGCTGCTCATGGTCACCGAGCCGACGGGGACGTTCGTGATGCTCTCGACCGTGGTCACCGTTGGGCTCACGGTCGCGGGCGCGGGCGTGTCTGCGCTGTGGTTCCGCTCCGTCCTTCGCCGATTCGGGCTGCGCCTGCGCTTCGCCCCCGCCTAAAAAAGACATTTCCCCCAAACGGAAACATTGCCCCACCCGCCGCCCGCCAGCGCCGAGCCGGTGACGGGCTCGCCAGAAGCCGGGCGGGTACGGGCCGGGCCAGAAGCCGGGCCAGAAGCCAGGCCGGGCCAGAAGCCGGGCCAAGGCCAGCGCTAACGCCGGGTCTGTGCCGCGCTCCCCTGGCCCAGACCCGGAGTGCCGGCGTTCACAAGATCAGCGTCGGCTTGAGCTCGAGCAGCCGGGCGAGCAGGCCGTTCACGAAGGCTGGCGAGCCCTCGGTCGAAAGATCCCGCGCGAGCTGCACCGCTTCACTGATCGCCACCGGGTCCGGGACATCGTCGGCCCACAGCAGCTCGAAGGTCCCGATGCGCAGGATGTTCCTGTCCACGGCGGGCATCCGGTCTAGCGCCCACCCATGGGCGTGTGTGCCGAGCAACTCATCGATCCGGTCCCGGTGTGCATACACGCCCCGTACCAGGCCGGCGGCATAGGCGGGCAATGGCGGGGTCTCGTCGGCGGCGCGTTCTGTGAGGACATCCAGGACAGGTTCAGAACGCAGTTCGGCCTCGAAAAGCACATCCAGCGCCCGCTTGCGGGCCTTGCTGCGCGCGGCCACGGTTAACAGCCGGTTGCGGGTCGGCTGGTCACGCGCGGCCGAGGTATTCGCCGGTGCGCGTGTCCACCTTGATCTTCTCGCCGGTGATGATGAACAGCGGCACCTGGATCTGTGCCCCGGTCTCCAGCGTGGCCGGCTTGGTTCCGCCGGTGGACCGGTCTCCCTGCACACCGGGATCGGTCTGGCTGACGGTCAGTTCCACCGCCGCCGGAAGGTCCACATACAGCGGGATGCCGTTGTTGAACGCGATCACGGCCGTCTGCTCTTCCAGCAGGTAATTGGCGGCGTTGCCGACCGTATCGCCCGGGATGTGGGGCTGGTCGTAGGTTTCGGTGTCCATGAAGACAAAGTCGTCGGCCTCACGGTAGAGGTACTGCATCTCGCGCCGGTCGACCGTGGCCACCTCGACTTTGACGCCCGCGTTGAACGTCTTCTCAACCACCTTGCCGGACAGCACATTCTTCAGCTTGGTGCGCACAAAGGCACCACCCTTGCCGGGCTTGACATGCTGAAATTCCACGACGTTCCAGAGCTGTCCGTCGAGGTTCAGCGTCATGCCGTTCTTGAGATCGTTCGTCGTGGCCACGTCTGCCGTCTCTCCTGGCTGCGGGGCGCCCGGCCAGCCAGGACGTGACCCGCGGATGTCCGGATGATCACGCACCCTAGAGGACGAGCAACTCCCCTGGAGTCGCTGTCTTGGTCGTAGTGAGCACGTCACGGCACAGCGCCGGTTGCGTCCCGGAGCGCACCACCAGGGTGTCCTCAATCCTGACGCCGCCCTTGCCAGGCAGGTAAACGCCCGGCTCGACCGTGATGAGAACCCGGTCTGAGAGTGTACCCGGCTTCGCCCGGCCCAACATCCGGGCCGTGCCGAGCAGCGGCGCCTCGTGAATCTCCAGCCCCACTCCGTGGCCAAGGCCGTGCGTGAAGTGCTCTCCGTGGCCGGCCTCGGCGATCATGCCGCGAGCTGCCGCATCCACCTCCGTGATCGCCGCCCCCGGTGCCACCGCCTCAACCCCTGCCTGCTGTGCAGCGGCCACCAGGGCATACAGATCCTTCTGCCAGCCTGCGGGCTCGCCGAGCACGACCGTGCGGGTCATGTCGGCGTGATACCCACCAAACCGGGCACCGCAGTCGATCGTGATCATGTCGCCGCGCGCGAATGCGCGGTCCCCGGGAGCGTGATGCGGGATCGCGCCATTGGGCCCGCTGGCCACGATGGTGTCAAAAGCGGGCTGCTCCGCACCGGCATCAACCATGGCCCGCTCGATCAGCACTGCCAGCTTGCGTTCGGTCATATCTGGGCGGATGCGGCCGGCCACCTGATCGAATGCAGCCCCGGTGATCTCGCAGGCTCGCGCGAGCAGGGCAATTTCCTCCTCGTCCTTGACCACCCGCAGGTCCTCGACCGCGCGCCCGAGCGGGATCAGGTCCGGGCCGCCGTCCTCGGCGAGGGCAATGTGGCGTTCCACGGTCATCTGGTGGGCCTCGAACGCCAGCCGGCCCAGGCCGCGGCTGCTGGCCAGGTGCGCGAGTTCCAGCTCGATGCGGCGGGCGTTGATCAGCTCCACGTCGGGGCAGTCGCGGGCAGCCGTGAGGGCGTACCGGGAGTCGGTAGCCAGCACCGCCGTGCCGTCGGCGGGCAGCAGCAGCGCGGCGTTGGAACTGGCCAGTCCCGTGAGATAGCGGACGTTGACCAGGCTGGTGATGAGGGCGGCATCGGCGCCGAGGGCAGCTACCGCTGCCTGCAGGCGTTGCCGGCGGCGGGAATGGGTTTCGGGCACGAGAGGAACTCTACGGCCTCATCAGGTGCCGTGCCCGCCGCGAAATGCCCAGCACCGGCGGGGCACATAGGACGGGAGCGAGCGTAAAGTGCTGTCTTGCGTACTTCCCGTAGAAGAACCGCGATGCGAAGACGGTGCCTTTTCTTCCTGCCCCCCACGAGTCCCGAACCTGACCGTGAACACCAGCGAATCACTCAGCACCCACCGGAGCCCATAGCAAACGGCGGCGCCGCCGGACCGGCGCAGCCGCCTGGAATGCCACGGAGGTGGTCGTGATCACTCGCCGTTTCGTGAAGCTGGCAGCCCCAGCACTGCTGTTCGCCCTGCCATTAACGGTTCCAGCCACGCTGGCGGCCACGTCGGTGCCCGCCTCGGCGCAGGCCGGGCCCGGCGTCGGGAATGTCCCGCAAGGGACCCAAAGCGACGCCAATTACGCGGCAAGCGCCGCCGGCGTCACCAATGTCGACGCGACGTCCGGCCAGGTGAGCTGTTACCGGCCGGAAGACCCGTACTTCGTCAGCGACGGCCCGAATGACGGCTACACCGGCATGTCACCGTGCCCCGCCGGGGGCGCGACGACCGGTGAGAACACCGGTGCCTCCGGGCCGTATCCGACCCAGGTGGGCAGCAACCCCGGTTTCCCGGCCACGGGCCCGATGCTGGTGAAGGACCATTCAGAGTCCGACATCCAGGCCGATCCCACCAACCCGAATCACCTGATCGGGTCCGTCAAATGGGTGACGAGCGCCGAGGGCTACAACCATCTGCTCGGCTTCTACGAGTCCTTCAACGGCGGACAGACCTGGGCCACAGGGCACATCCCCGGCTACGAGGGCTGGACCGACAACACCGACCCGGTCGGCGCGTTCGACGCGTTCGGCAACTACTACGAGTTCGTCCTCGCGTACCAGTTCTTCTACAACTCCGACGGCACGCACAACTTCACCGTGGGCACGTCACAGGAGCCCAATCCGGTGGAGCCGGCCGAGGTGGTGGCAATGGCGGTTCGCCCGCACGGCACGACGGCCGCGACCGGCTGGATCACTTCCCACGGTGGCCGTCCGGACTTCGTTGCCGCCTACGACAGCGTCGGCAATGAACCGGACAAGCAGTGGATGGCGATCGACGACAACGCTGGCAGCCCGTTCTCCAACCGGGTCTACGCCATGTGGGTGGACTTCCACGGCTTCACCCCAGTGCCGTTCGTCTCCTTCGCCGACGCCAAACCGGACGGCACGCACACCGACTGGTCCGCGCCGCAACGACTGCCCGAACCGCCACACGTGCCGCAGGGTTCCACCTACCTGCTGCCGCATGTGGCACCGAACGGCACCGTCTACACGACCGTCACCAACTTCGACCCGAAGAAGCATTTCTGCTGCGTAACAGTCTTTGTGGACAAGTCGACAGACGGCGGCAAGACCTGGTCAGTGGCCGGGACCGCGGCAAGCGGCGTGACCCCGCCGCCGGGCCGTTACCCGAACACCACCTTCCGGGACGGCATCGAGAACACCTTCGCCGTGGGGAACCATCTCGATGCTCAAGGTCAGTACCCGCTGTACATGTCCTATGAGGACTTCAGCGCGGGCGTGGGCAACGTCATGCTCACCGCGTCCTACGACGGAGGCGCCACCTGGACAAGCCCCATACAGGTCAACGACAACGCCAGTCCCGTGGATGAGTTCCAGCCCAACCTGGCGGTGGCACCGGATGGCACCGTCAGCGTGGACTTCTACGACCGGAGGCTGGCCTGCCCAGCATCGGGCTCTGCGGCCGCTGCCGCGGCCGGGCTCGCCCTGGATACGGTCAACCCCAACTTCGCGGGCAGCCTGCCTCCCTATGGGGCAGCCAACTACTGCGTGAACGCGAGCATCCAGTTCTACGCGCCGCAGCCGAACGGGCAACTGCAGCCGATCGGGCAGAACATCCGGCTCAGCCAGAACACGTTCGATCCGCAGCTCAACGCGCCCCACTCAGGCTGTGCGGCATGTGAGACCACGTTCATCGGTGACTATTTCGGCAACACCGTAGCTGGTGATCCCAGCGGTGCGCTGGACTATGCCAGCTTCGTTTCCACCTTTGACGACGGCACCAACTCCAGCCACTACCAGCAGCAGATCGTGGCCGCCGTTCCGGTGCCCTGACCTGACAGCCCGCTCACTGCCTGGGGGTGGGACCGGTCCCACCCCCAGGTGGGCCACGCAGCCTCCCGCACCTGCCCGCCTTGGCGCCGCTAGGTGTCTTTCAGCGTGAGGCGCTTGGCCATGAGCACGTCGTCCACAACTCGGCCGTCAATGATGAACTCTCCGCGCAGGACGCCCTCTCGCTCGAATCCCAGTCCTTCATACAGGCGCTGGGCCCCGGTGTTGGTGCCCAGCACGCGCAAGCTCAGCTTTCGCGCGCCACGGGCACGAGCCTGCTCCTCGGCTGCGGCGAGCAAGGCAGTGGCAACTCCCTGCCGCCGCCCATCCGGCGCGACCGCCAGCCCGAACACGCCAAACACATGGGCGTTCTCGGGCAGCGTCGTGGCTGGCTTGAGCCGGAGGTATCCCACCAGCCGACCCTCAACCTCAGCGACCAAGTGAGCTCCCGCCGGGCTGTCGTCAGAGAAGAATGAGCCACTCGCCCGCTTCATGACCGAAGGAAACCCGGACTCCGCGGTCCACGCGGCGGCGTCCAGGTGGGCCAGGCCAGCCTCATCGTCCGCACATGCAACCCGCACCCGTACCACGCCACCGGCTCCATTCAATGCACTACGCCGCGCTCCCCGGGTCACCCGCCGCGCCCGCTCATCCATCCTCTCCCATCAGAGTTCTACTTGCGCCCGGATAGATGCCCGCCGTATACTCGGCTACGGATATACGCTCCCGGATGGACTTGAGCAGGTTGGCGGCGGACATGACGGGCAGGCGGCAGACATGACGAGACGGCGCCCGGTGTCGAACCCACTGGCACTGGCCGTCCTGGCGTCCCTATACGAGAAGCCCATGCATCCATACGAGATGGCTGCCACCATGCGCGAGCGCGGCAAAGAGCACAGCATCAAGCTGAACTACGGCTCTCTGTACACGGTGGTCGACAACCTCGCCAAGTACAGCCTTATTGAGGCCATCGAGGCGCGCCGGGAGGGGCGGCGCCCCGAACGCACCGTGTACCGGCTCACCGACACCGGCCGCACCGAGCTGGATGACTGGATGTCTGAGCTGCTCGCAGTGCCGGTGAAGGAGTACCCGCAATTCGAGGCTGCGCTGTCCCTGATGCCGGTCATCCACCCCGACCAGGTGCACACGCTGCTGCGTGACCGGGTGACCGCCCTCCAGAAAGGAATCGCGGAGGTCGGCGCGATACTTCAGGCCGCGAGCAGAGCCGGGCTGCCCCGGCTGTTCCTCATCGAGAGCGAGTATCACGTGGCCATGTGGGAGGCAGAGCTTGCCTGGGTCCGCGACTTGGTGGCGCAATTCGGCGACGGCAGCTTCCCGGGCCTGGACTTGTGGCGCCACTGGCACGAGACGGGCGTGCGGCCCGAGATCGAGCTGGATTTCTCCGGCAGCGCCGCCGACCACGAGCCACCCACGGAGGGAGAAGGAACGACGAGCTGACAACGACGCCAGCCGGCCCCCGGCGTGGTGCGGCAACACCGAGCCGAGGGCCGTAACCCCCGAACCGGTCCCGCGGGAGCGAGACCAGATCGAGTGAGCACTCCAAGAGTACTTGGCGGCTCCCTCGTGGACCGGTGCCCGCCACCACCCATCAGGGAGAAACGCTGACATGGCCATGCAGGCACACCCATCCGCGCCCATCCGCGAGGGCCGCAGCGCCGGCTTCGCGATCGAGGTGCACGATCTCGTGAAGACCTACCCCAAGGGAGTCCGGGCCCTCGACGGGCTCAGTTTCGCGGTCCCAAGCGGCACGGTCTTCGCCCTCCTCGGCCCCAACGGGGCCGGGAAATCCACCACCGTCAAGATCCTCACCACTCTCGCGCAGGCCGATTCCGGCACCGCTTTCGTAGCGGGACTGGACGTGCGGGCCAAACCCGCCCGCGTGCGCCGCGCCATCGGCGTCGTTGCCCAGCGCAGCGGGGCTGACCCCATGTCCACCGGCCGCGAGAACGTGCTGCTGTCCGGCCGCATCCAGGGCCTGCGCGGGCGCGACCTGACGCGCCGGTCCGACGACCTGCTCGCCACGTTCGGCCTCACGAGCGCGGCAGGTCGCCTGGTCCGCACCTACTCCGGCGGCATGCAGCGCCGCCTCGACGTGGCGATGGGCCTGGTCAACAAGCCCGAGGTGCTCTTCCTCGACGAGCCCACCGCTGGCCTCGACCCGGAGTCCAGGTCCGCCATGTGGGAAGAAATCGCCCGGCTGTCGGCGGCCGACGGGCTCACCATCCTGCTGACCACCCACTACCTGGAGGAGGCCGACCGGCTGGCGGGGCGGCTTGCGATCATCGACCGCGGCCGGGTCGTCGCTTCGGGCAGCCCTGATGAGCTCAAGGGCGAGTTGCACGGCGACGCCGTCCAGCTCGAACTGGCCGGCCACACCGGGCCGGACGGGGTCCTCGCGGCCCTGGACCGGGTCCCCGGGATCCGGGAAGTCCGGGTTGAAGGAAACCACGTGAGCGTCCGGGCCGACGAGGGCGCGACCGCCCTGCCGGCCATGCTCGCCTCGCTGGACGGTGCCAGCGTGACCGTCCGCGCGGCCACGGTGGCGCGCCCGTCACTCGACGACGTGTACCTGCGTTACGCGGGCCGCCGGTTCGCCGAGGCCGACCGGCCCCTTGACACTGCCAGCACTGCCGGAGGAAACCGATGAGCACCATCGCCGCGCACACAACCTGGATGACCGGGCGGCAGCTGAGGACGATCGCCCGCATGCCCGCGTACCTGGTCATCAGCCTGGTCCAGCCGGTGATCTGGCTGTTTCTGTTCGGCTCGCTGTTCCGCAAGGTGGTCGAACTGCCCGGCTTCGGAGCCCCGTCGTACCTGGACTACCTGGTGCCCGGCGTTGTGATCATGAGTGCGCTGTCCAGCAGCATGTGGAGCGGTATGACGGTGCTGGAGGAGATCAACCAGGGCACCATGGACCGGTTCCTGGTGCTGCCCCTGCACCGCTCCGCCATCATCAACGCCTCCGTGGTCATGCAGTCCCTCACCACCGCGATGCAGTCGCTCATCATCGTCGCGATCGGCTGGGCCGCGGGCGCACATTACCAGGGCGGCATAACGGGGGTCCTGGTGCTAATCATCGCCTCCGTGCTGGTCGCCGTCGTGTTCAGCGCATTCTCGAACACCGTCGGCATGCTGGCCCGCCAGCGGGAGACGATCATCGGTATCAACACCTTCCTGCTGCTGCCGCTGACCTTCCTGTCCACCGCGTTCATGGCTAAGTCGCTGATGCCGCACTGGATGCGGATCGTGGCAGCATGCAACCCAGTCAACTGGGCGCTGGAGTCTGGGCGCGCAGCGATGAACGCCGGCCCCGACTGGGCCCGGGTGCTCGCCCAGGGTGGTGGCCTGGCAGTGCTCGCCATCGCGGTCACCGCCTTGTCAGTGCTGACCTTCCGCGCGTACCAGAAGTCGGTGTAGTACGTGTGACGAGCCGACCCACGTCACAGGGGCGTTCGTGATGTCCAGGCGCAACTGGGACTCATCCGCTAGCGGGTAAGCCCTCTAATCCTTACTCGTCCTTAAATCCAAGGCGAACAAAAAGAGCCCTAGCTCTCCCATCACGGGAGGAGACTAGGGTTCTTTCTCGTTATGTAGCTCTAGGGATTCAGAACTCTAGGGCCTGTAAGGCGGTAAGCCGCCTGATGAATGCCTGCCAGGCATTGGCAGAGAATTCCAGCACTGGCCCGCCAGGGTCTTTTGAGTCGCGCACCGCGGCACCGTGAGGCAGTGATGCGACTTCCGCGCATGTGTTGCCCTGCCCACTATAGCTCGACTTGCGCCAGTTATATGTATCGCTCATTTTTGTAACCTCGAATCAATCAGCCGATTGCTGATCATCAAGAGCGTTCGACCTGAGATAATCAAACGTCATTGAGTAGGTGCCTACCTCGTCACGCTCGCGTACGTACCGCGCACTCCGCATGTCTTCCAGGTACGCCATCGGTGACCGCTTGCCGAACGTCAGCACCATAAATTGTTGACCGTAGGCGCATGTCGCGCCCTTGACGTCTGGGATGACTTGGATTGCGATATGTGGCCGTTGACCCGTGAGTAATAGATGCTCACACTGTTCTCTCATTACCTCCCCGCCGCCAACTTCACGGCGAAGGACTGATTCATCGATGACCAAATCGCGGAACCATGGAAGCACAGATGTTTGCTCCACAAGAGACTGCAACCGCGCAAAGTGGCCGTCAGTTCTGAGCGCCTTGTCTACTTGCTCAGCGAGTTCTTGAGATGGCAGAAGCCTGCATGTCTCGACAGCGGCGATGGTAGCGGGAGCGTACCCGGCCGCGTTGGCTAGAGCTTCCTGTGTCATGGCCGCGATGCCGCGCAGTCTCTTCATCTCCGCAGCGAAGAACGCCAGCGGGCTAGAGCTTGCCTCTGTGTTCACGCTCCGTGTCGCCTCTCTTACTCCGAGATCGGTGAACCTTATCGCGGATGGCTCAATCTTAGCGTTGCGATGTCAGCCCTGTTTGTGCTGCTTGATGCCACGTTAGCGGCCACGATCGTAAGGGTCATAGCCGATTACGTCCACAGAGCGAACAGGTTCCGCCGATGCCACCCTCCTGCCAGACAGCGCGTCCCGAGTGCGACATAGCAGAGCTAGCGCGTGGCTGGCCGCTAGGCAGTCATCTGGATCTTGCGGCGCTAGCTGGCGCTGTGCCATGTGCTCGGTTGCATACGAGGATGTTGCTTGCCGAATGGAACCTCTCGCGACTGTCTGGCGACGCTGAGCTACTCGTATCTGAGATACTCACAGGCGATGTTCCTCCGTCGATGTCCCACTGTCGATGTCCAAGAATCCAGGCAAAATACCTTACCGCGAGCCGTTTGTTCCGGTCAGAACCCTGAGTGCCTCCAGGGCAGCCTTACGGCGAGCCGGACTCTTGGTGCAAATGGCCACGGCAACGACGCAGCAGATCAGGAGAACATGGATAGTGCTGGTCAGGGCCGTGCGGTCGCGCGGGTTCGGGCGGAGCGCGGTCGCGCGGGTTCAGGCGGAGTGCGAGCGCGCCAGTTCAGGCGAGGGCGCGGACGCGCTCGATGAGGCGTACCCGGTCGGCATGGGCCGGCGCTACCGGTATCACGTTGACCGTCGTGACGCCCGACTCCTTGAGAGCCGCGATCCTCTCAGCGACGTACCCTTCCGCGCCGATCAGCGAGATCCCGGCCAGCAACTCCGCCGGCACCAGCCCCGCCGCCTCGTCCTTGCGGCCGTCCAGGTAGGCGTCCTGGATCCGCGCCGCCTGGTCGGCGAAGCCGTACCGCACCGCGAGCTCGTAGTAGAAATTGCGGCCCTTGTCCCGGTGCGGGCCCATTCCCCCGATGTAGAGGGCAAGAAGCGGCCGCCCCAGCTCCAGGTAACTGCTCACGTCCTCACCAATGGCCAGGTGGGCCTGCGCCACGACATCGAGCGGCGGCAGCCCCTCGTCCCGCCGGGAACGCCCGGCGGCCAGCGGCTCACCCCAGGCACCAGCGGCCTTCTCCGGGAAATAGAAGATCGGCTCCCAGCCCTCGGCCAGTTCGGCGGCGAGTTCCACGTTCTTGGGCCCGAGGGCGGCAACCATGATCGGGATGCGTTCCCGGACCGGGTGGTTGATCAGCTTGAGCGGCTTGCCGAGCCCGGTCCCGCCGGCCCCAAGCGGGATCGTGTAGTGCTGCCCTTCGTGCTCCAGCCGCTCCCGCCGCCACACCTTCCGGCAGATCTCGATGATCTCCCGGGTGCGGCCGATCGGTGCATCATACGGCACCCCGTGCCAGCCCTCGATCACCTGCGGCCCCGAGGCCCCGAGGCCCAGCGTGAACCGCCCCCCGGACACATAGTCGAGCCCCGCCGCGGTCATCGCCGTGAGCGTGGGCGTGCGTGTGTATACCTGGAGGATGCCGGAGGCGATCTCCAGCCGGCGGGTCTTGGCGGCGATGAAGCCAAGCTGGCTGACAGCGTCGAAACTGTAGGCCTCGGGCACGAACACGATGTCCAGGCCCGCCTTCTCGTAGTCGGCGAGTTCCTCCACCGTCTCAGCGAAACCGCCGGCGTAGTTCAGTGCCATCCCGATACGCATGACTGACCCTTCGTCGGACGGCCCGCCGCCGCCTTCCGTTGTGCAACTTGTGAGTTGAGCGTAACGGGAATGGCCCTACCCGGCCCCGCCCGAGCCCACGAGTTCCGCGATCGCCTGCAGCGCGAGCCGGTAGGACATCAGGCCGAACCCGGTGATCGAGCCCTGCGCCACCCCGGCCACCACGGACGTGTGCCGGAACGACTCCCGCGCCGCCGGGTTGGAGATGTGCACTTCGACCAGGGGGGCGGTGAGCATCGCGAGGGTGTCCCGCAGCGCATAGGAGTAGTGGGTGAAGGCGGCCGGGTTGAGCACTACCGGCATGTCACCGTCGACCGCCTCGTGCACCCAGCCGATGAGTTCCGCCTCGTCGTCGGTCTGCCGGACGTCCACGTCGAGCCCAAGCGCCCGGCCGGTGGCGCGGCAGATCTCCGCCAGCTGGCTGAAGTCCGCCGTACCGTACACCTCGGGCTCGCGGGAGCCAAGGCGGCCAAGGTTCGGGCCGTTCAGCACGAGCACCTGCCTCACCGCTGGATCACCTCCTGGTACGCCCGGGCGAGCAGATCGTCCGCCGGGTCCGTAAGGATGGCGGGCTGGGCCGGCCCCTCCAGGATGACAAAACGCAACGATGCGCCCCGGGACTTCTTATCCACCGCCATCGCCTCCCGCAGGGCTGGCCAGGCGCCAGGCAGGTACGTGGTGGGCAGCCCCGCAGCGGTAAGAACCTGGCGGTGCCGCGCCACGGTCATCCCATCCAGCCGGCCCGCGAGCCGGGCCAGTTCCGCGGCGTACACCATGCCGATCGCGACCGCTTCCCCGTGCCGGATACCGAAATCCTCCACCCGCTCGATGGCGTGACCGAGCGTGTGCCCGTAGTTGAGGATCTCCCGGCGCCCCTTCTCGCGCAGGTCCTCGGAAACCACGCCGGCCTTCATGCGGACTGCCCGCTCCACCAGTTCCCGGGCATGACGGCCATGCGGGACGACGGCATCGCCTGGGTCGGCCTCGATCAGGTCGAGGATGACGGGGTCGGCGATGAACCCGGCTTTGATCACCTCGGCGAGGCCGCTGACATACTCCCCCGGGGGCAGCGACTCCAGCACCGCCAGGTCAGCCAGCACCCCGGCCGGCGGGTGGAACGCGCCTACCAGGTTCTTCCCCGCCGGGATGTTGACCGCTGTCTTGCCGCCGATCGCCGCATCGGTAATCGCGAGCAAGCTCGTGGGCACGAGGACCAGCCGGACTCCGCGCAGCCAGGTGGCGGCTACGAAGCCGGCCAGGTCGGTGGCGGCTCCCCCGCCAACCCCGATGATCGCATCGCTGCGGGTGAGCCGGTGCCGGGCCAGCCGTGACCACAGGCTCGCCGCGACGGTGATCTCCTTGGCTGTCTCACCGGCCGGCACCTGCTCGGCGTGCACGAGGTACCCGGCCCCGGCCAGCACACCGCAGACCGGGCGGGCGATCTCGCCCAAGCCCTCGGGGTGAATGACCACCACGGTGCGCACGCCGTCTCCGACCAGTGACGGCAGCTCGCCGAGCACACCCGTGCCGACAACGATGTGATAGGGGTGCTCCCCACGGACCGGAATCCGCGTCACCGTCATCTGTGCTCCGCCGCCGGGCCGGACTCCCAGCCGGCGTCGTCCTCACCAGCCGTAACGCCGGCTCCCTCCCCAGCCTCAGCCGCGATTCTCGCGGCGATCGTTTCCGCGATGTCGTCCGCGATCTCCTGCGGCTCATGGTCGTCCGTCCTCACCGTGATCCAGGCCAGCGACTCATAAACCGGCACCCGCTCCGCCAGCAGTTCCTTCAGGCGCGCCCGCGGGTTGCCCAACAACAGCGGCCGCGGCACATCGAGCCCGGTGCGGTGCACCGCGGCGGCAAAACCCGTTGCCAGGTACACCACCCGCTGGCCGCGCAGCAACCGCCGGGTGTCGGTGTTCATGACGGCCCCACCACCCAGTGCCAGCACCCCCGGATGGCTGGCGACACCCCGGGCAACCGCGGTGCGCTCCAGGTCGCGGAAAACGGCTTCGCCGTCGGAGGTGAAGATGTCGCTGACTGGTTTCCGGGCCATCTCCTCCACCATGGTGTCGGTGTCGGTGAAGGCCACCCCCAACTCGTCGGCGAGCAGCGGGCCGACGGTGGACTTGCCCGCGCCGGGCGGGCCGATGAGGATCACGACTGGGCTGGTCATGCGATCACCAGCGAGTCCAGATAGCCGCGCAGGTTACGGCGCGCTTCCCCGACCGAGTCGCCCCCGAATTTCTCGGCAGCGGCGTCCGCCAGCACCAGCGCCACCATGGCCTCGGCCACCACCCCCGCCGCTGGCACGGCGGTGACGTCGCTGCGCTGGTTGATCGCCTTCGCCGGCTCGCCGGTACGCACGTCCACGGTGTCCAGCGCCCGGGGCACCGTCGAGATCGGCTTCATGGCTGCACGCAACCGCAGCATCCCCCCGGTGCTCATGCCACCTTCGATCCCCCCGGCGCGGTTGGTGCGCCGCCGCACCCCGTCCTGCGACCCCTCGATCTCGTCATGGGCCTGCGATCCCCGGCGGCGCGCGGTGGTGAACCCGTCCCCCACCTCCACCCCCTTGATCGCGTGGATGCTCATGAGCGCCGCAGCCAGCCGGCCATCGAGCCGCCGGTCCCAGTGCACGTGACTGCCGAGCCCCGGCGGCAGTCCGTAACCGACCACCTCAACCACGCCCCCGAGTGTGTCCCCGTCCTTGCGGGCGGCGTCGATCTCCGCCTGCATCGCGGCGCTCGCACCGGCGTCCAGGCATCGCACCGGGTCAAGGTCCACCCGTTCGGCATCGGCTGGCAGCGGGACAACCCCCTCCGGCGCGCTTACCGTGCCAATCGCCACCACGTGACTCAAAATCTTCACGCCAAACGCCTGGCGGGCATAACGCCCGGCCACCTCCCCAAGTGCCACCCGGGCGGCTGTCTCCCGGGCGCTCGCCCGCTCAAGCACTGGACGGGCATCTGAATGTCCGTACTTCTGCATGCCCGCGAGGTCCGCGTGCCCGGGCCGTGGCCGGGTCAGCGGCGCCGCTCGGGCAAGATCGTCCAGGACGCCCTCGGCGACCGGGTCAGCCGACATCACCGTTTCCCATCTGGGCCATTCGGTGTTCGCGATCCGGATCGCGACCGGGCCGCCGAGTGTCCGGCCGTGCCGCACTCCCCCGGTGATCTCGGCCTCGTCCTGCTCAAACTTCATCCGCGCGCCCCGGCCGTACCCGGCACGCCGGCGTGCCAGCGCGGCGGCAATATCGGCGGTGCTGATCTCCACACCAGCGGGCAGCCCTTCGCAGATCGCCACGAGCGCCCGCCCGTGCGACTCCCCTGCGGTCAGCCAGCGCAGCATGCTGCCGATCCTCCCACGACGGACCGGCCAGTGATCAAATCTCGCGTCCCGTGCGCGGTACCCGCGGGCAGCGGGCACGGCACCGGAAGCCCCGGAAGCCCCGGAACAGAGCCCATCGCACAGCGAGCGCCGGACGTCACTGCCCGCCCGCCTTCCGGTCAGCCAGCGGCCCCGCCTCGCTCGCGGCCACGCTAAGCCCGCGCCGCAGGCTGGGCCCGGCACCGGCCATGATGCCCGCCACCACCCGGCCAATCGCCTCCTGCGGCAGCGCGTCCGCAGCGGCATGACCAGGCGCCAGCGTCACGTGCAGTGTCATGTCGGTCCCGGGTTCCCCGGGGAGTACCCGGAACCCGGTCATGATGTGCTCGCGTGCCACCATCTGCCGCACCAGCGTGACCACATCCGGATCCTCGTGCGGCGGCGGCACCGCTTCGCCCTGGGCGAGGGCAGTCAGCCGGGCACCATCGACGGCGACCGGCACAGGGCCGGCGACGTCGATGACGACAGCGCTTGCATGCTCGGCACCAGCGCGCCAGACCCCGGCTGCCGGAACCGGCACGGGGCGGGCGCCGGGGCGCCAGCGGGCCAGCGAGTCCAGGCAGGTGAAGGCAACGAGAGCGGGCCTGCCGTCGCGGCCGATCAGGGTGGGCAGCGCCATTTCACTTGGCTTTTCCTCGCGCAGTCCCCCGGCCTGGCCAGCGGGAGCCGCACCGGCCGCGTCATCCTCCCGGCCGGCCCCGCGCGCATTCCCCCTGGCCCCGTCCTTCGGGCCGACCGTTTCTTCGGTCAGCATTGCCACCACCGGGACCAGCAGGCGGGATGCGGCAAGCGCGGTCAGCGTGGCGTGCTCGCTGGTCCCCCCTGCCGCGTAAGCGGCAAGAGCAGCCGCCACCTGCGGATCGGCCGAACCATCATCATCGGGGTAGGGCCGCCCGGCTATGCTTCGCCCAGGCACCGCTTCACCCTAGTAGGCCCGCAGACCGCGCCCGCGCCTCGTTCGGCTGAGCCCTCGATCCCGGCTGGTCATGCTCGTCTCAAGCTGGTTGAGGATGGCTATGCCCACATAACAGGCTCTCGAACTACGTCGCAGGTCAACCAACATTCGAGGGGAGCGTGTGATCCAGGCTGAGCAGCCGATGAGGACCCTCGAGCCAGAAACACTGTTGGTGAAGGCGATTCCTCCGCGCCTGGTCGAGCCTTACCTGACTGGGCAGAGATCGGTGATTGCCGGATACGTGTACCGGGCGCGGGACTGCTCCTTCAGCGAACCCGCTGGCTACTACGAAGCCCTCGCGCTCGGATACAAGGGTTCGGAGTACACCGCGGACATGCCTGAGCTGTATGTGCTCCGCTGGCCCGCGCTGGAGCTCTCGGCGTCCCTGCTCCCGGTGCCCCCCGCTGCCGCCGGGCCTGCCAGCGCGGTTCCCGAGTTCTATACGCTGCCGGTGCCGGTCCCGATCGGCGCGGAGATTTTCCGGATCACCATCGGCGCCGAAGAGTTCATCGCCCGTTTCGACGGCCAAGTATGGCTGCGCTCGCTGAGGGAGGTCTGACCCATACATGCGATACCGGCTGATGGCTTCTTACCGTGGCGTCCCTTACGAGGCTGGTCTCGGTCCCTCCGACGCGGACGTCGTACTTTTCGCCGCCTGCCCACCGCCCGAAGAGCTCGGCTTCGAGCCCGCCACTGGCCACTGGCGCAAGCGGCTCATCCGGGGCGAGGTTGACGCACTGTGGGAGTCCCGCCCGGTCGGCGTGTTTCGCGGCGAACCATGCATCGTGCTTGATGATCTTGGGGAAAGGCTGCACATCGCATATGTCGGAAGGGACGCGAACCACGCGTCCCGATTGGGCTACTGGCAGGTTGACCGCGGCGTCTTCGAGTTGCTCGCACTACGCGAGGATGTGACTGACCTCACCGAGGAACGCGTGGAGAGAGCGCCCCGCGAGACCCCGGGCCCAGCCACGGGCCCGGCCATGATGGCAGGCGACTCGGCCGACGGCGGACACACCACGCCGAACCGATACCCTCCCGCCCAAGAGGCCAGCACGGGCCGGTTTCCCGCCCCGCCAGACACCATCGCGGCCCCTTACCCCCCGCCAGGCGCAGAGACAAACGCTCTGCCGGACGCGAGCACCAACCCCCCGCCTCCCCTAGGTCCCCTGGAAGACCTCCGCCAGGCAGCATCGGGCACCCCTCAGTTCGGGCAAGCTTCCCCAGCAAACATCCCGCAGGGCGGGCCTGGATTCCTGGGAGACCCAGACCGGGCGGCACCCGGCTCTCCACCAGCCATCCCCCAGCCCGGGCCAGCCTCTCCAGCAGACGGTCCCCTGACCGCAGCCTTCCCAACAGGGGTTTCCCTCGCCGGGCCAAGCTCCCCAGCGGACCTCCCCCTGGCCGGGCCAAGCTCCCCAGCGGACATCCCCCTCGCGGGGTCAAGCTCCCCAGCAGACCTCCCCCTGACGGGGCCAAGCTCCCCAGCAGACCTCCCCCTCGCCGGGCCAAGCTCCCCAGCAGACCTCCCCCTCGCCGGGCCGGGTTTCCTGGGAGATCCACGCGAGTCCGCGCAGACTTCCCCAGCGAGCGCCCCTGGGGTCACACCAGCCGCCCCAGCAAACGGCCCCGCAGCCGCACAAACCGCCCCAGCAGACGCCTTCGCAGCTACACCAGCCGCCCCACGAGATACCCACCCGGCGGCAGCAACTTCCCCGGCAAACGTGCCCCAGCCCGGGGCAGGCGGCCCGGGCGGCACCCGTGGCGCTCCTCCCGCCCGCATCGGTGCCAGCCCGGGTAGTGAATCGCCGGATGGGCTGAAAGGCGCTCCGTCGCACGTGCCGCTACCGGGGTCATCCGCGCCCCCTCGCGATCATGAGCCGACCGGGGGGCCACCAGAAAAACAGCGGCGGGCGGCCCGCCGGAAGCGGGTGTCAACTCGGGACATCTTTTCCGGGCTCACCGACCTGGCCGCAATCCCCCGCGCGGCATATGCGCTGGAGGCTGAAGTCGACGGCACCCTGTGCCTCCTGACGACCGCGGATGGCTTCGAAGTCTTCGTGGCCGCGGACGGAGCGCGGCACGAGGTTCGGTCGTTCTCTGACGAAGAGACTGCCTACTTCTATCTGTTCGGCGTGCTGGCCGCTGAGGCTGTCCGTAATGGGTCGCTTGCGCCTGTCCGCATCATCGATGGTCCGCAGGAAGCGGGTTAACTCCCATCTCTCTAGTTACAGAGACATCTTTGGTTGCACCAACAGTCACTCTAGGGTCTCTGACAGCGCCCCGCACCCACACAGCCTGGGAGAACACCCCAGGGTGCCCTGTGCCGGGCAATTTCGGTCACAAAGATGGTTCGTGAACTTACCCCACATGCCGCCCAAGACCGTTATCGTGCAAGTGCCGGCGGGGCTGACGGTCCCCCCGCTCCCCAAGCAGCCCCGCCGGCACTGACAATGAGACTTATGACGAGTACGCCTCTCAGCCGATCATGATCCCGCTCACCGGCGAGCAGTTCGAGATCATGGCTGGTGACTACCAAGCAGTTGTCACCGAACTCGGGGCGGGATTGCGCACGCTGCGCCACCGTGGCCAGCCGGTAATCGCTGGTTATGAGCCAGATGAACTGCCACCAGGTGCGGCGGGCCAGCTCCTTGTACCGTGGCCGAACCGCGTCGACGGTGGCCGGTACACGATGGCTGGGACCGGCTACCAACTGGACCTTTCGGAGCCCAGCGCAGGCAATGCGATCCACGGGCTCACCCGGTGGACTCCCTGGTCGGCTGTCCGCCACACGTCCAGCGACGTGTTGCTGCACGTGGTACTGCTGGGGCGGGCCGGATATCCGTTTTGTCTGGAAATGGAAGCGGAATACCAGCTCAGCGAAGACCGCGGCCTCCAGCTGAGCGTCACGGCCCGCAATGTGGGCTCGCAGCCAGCGCCGTACGGAACCGGATCGCACCCGTACCTGACCGCCGGGCTGCCAACCGTGGATGAGTGCGAGCTGACGCTGCCCGGAGCGCTGTGGCTGCCGGTGGACGAGCGTGGCATTCCGTTCGGCCCACCGCGGGATGTCACCGGCACCGAGTTCGATTTCCGGGCCTGCCGTCCCATCGGGAAGACCCGGCTCGACTATGCTTTCACCGGCCTGGAACCAGATGGCGAGGGCCGGGTGTGGGCCCGGCTGGCGGGCGGCGGCAGGGAAGTCGCGCTGTGGGCCGGGGCGGGCTTTCACTGGCTGCAGGTCTTCACCGGCGACACGCTGGACGGCGCCCACCGGCGGCGCGCCCTGGGCATGGAACCCATGACCTGTCCCCCGAACGCCTTTGTCAGCGGTACCGACGTGCTCAAGCTTGAGCCCGGCGACACGGTGACTCACACATGGGGCATCCAGCTGACGCGCCAAGACTGATGGGCATCCCTTGTCAGCCGCGCAGTTGGCCGGTGCGCGGACTCTGCGTGGCGAGTTGCCGGCCGACCCGGGCTAGATCCTCGGGCGTGTCCACATCGTCCGGGCTGCCGGTACCGGTGCACTCCACCAGCGTGACCAGATCTGGGTGCGCACGCAGGTAGGACCGGGCGCCTGCGTCACCGGTCGCCGTCGCCAGGACATCTGCCCACAGGCGCCGGGCGAGCAGCACCGGGTTGCGGGGCTTGCCGTGGTAGGCCGCGACAGCGGCTGTGGCCCCGGTCTGGTACGCCGCGATCAGGCGCCCCACCGCCTGCGGGCCGATGAGCGGCTGGTCTACCAGGGCGATCACCGCCGCCTCGGAGGTGCCCGGGAGAGCCCGCAAACCGGCGGCAAGGGAGGAAGCCATGCCCGTTCGCCAGTCTGGGTTCGGCACGATGACCACGCCAGCCATGTCAAGCGTGACCGCGCCGGTGACCACCACGATGGGGGCGGTCCCGCCGTCGCGGAGCAGTGCCACGCCCCAGTCGGCTAGCCGCCTCCCGCCAAGCTCGACCACCGCCTTCGGTGTGCCCAGCCGGCTCCCCTCACCGGCGGCGAGCAGAATCCCGGCAACCTGCTTCCCCATGACACCCCAGGTTAGGGTCAGCCGTGGTGGATGCGGCCGCTGGTTTCGGTCAGCGGGCGGCCCGAGCCGCCCCAGCGGAGCTGGATGAGCTCAGCCGCTACTGAGACCGCCGTCTCCTCCGGCGTTCGGGCGCCAAGGTCCAGCCCGATCGGCGAACGCAGCTGGGCCAGCTCCGCCTCCGAGAGCCCGGCCTGGCGGAGCCGCGAGAGCCGGTCCTCGTGAGTCCGCCTGCTGCCCATCGCCCCGATGTACCCGGCCCGGGTGCGCAGCGCCACCTCAAGCAGCGGGACATCGAACTTGGGGTCGTGGGTGAGAACGCAGATCACGGTGCGCTCGTCCACGCTTGTCCGGGCCAGGTACCGGTGCGGCCACTCGACAACCACTTCGTCTGCGTCGGGGAACCGGGCGTGCGTGGCGAACACCGGGCGGGCGTCGCACACGACGACGTGGTAGCCGAGAAACTTCCCGGCCCGCGCCACCGCGGCCGCGAAGTCGATCGCCCCGAACACGAGCATCTGCGGCGCCGGAGCGAACGACTGCACGAACACGGACAGGTCATCGATGCGCCGCTCACCGTGCTGGCCGTAGTGGCGCACGCCGGTCTGCCCCTGCGCGAGCATCCCACGCGCGTCGTCGTCCACCGCCTGATCAAGCCGCGCGCCCGCACCGAGGCTTCCTTCCGCATCCGAATCCGGCTGGATCACCCGCCGGGCGCCGACCATCCCCGGGCCAGAGATCACGGTGGCCATCGCGAGCGGCTCGCCTGTCCTGATCGCCACGGCAACCTGGCCCAGTTCCGGATAGCGCTCTTTGCTCACCGGCTCGACGAAGATGTCGATGATGCCGCCGCAGGTGAGCCCAACCGCCAGGGCGGTGTCGTCGCTGACCCCATAGGTCTGCAGCACGGGCTCGCCGGTCTCGCACACCTGCCGCGCCAGTTCGTACACCGCGCCCTCGACACAGCCTCCGGAGACGCTGCCGACCACCTCACCACCCTCGGAAACCGCGAGGGCCGCACCAGGATCCCTGGGAGCGCTGTGGAACGTGCGCACGACGGTGGCAAGCCCGAACGTTTCGCCGGAATCCCACCACTTCATGATCTGGCCCAGGATGTCGCGCACGGACGCCACCTCACGCTCTTCCGCCGGTCTCGCTGCGGGCTGGGCCGGCGAGGGCTGCAGCAGGCCCAGTCCTGCCCTCACAGTACGTCGTGGACGGTCCGCGGCCCCCAGAGGACGACCCCGCAGCCGCGCGGGAACGCTTACCTGCCCTGTCCTAGCCCCCGACACCGGCGGGCCTTCTACGGCCCCATCTTTGCCGGCAACGTCACCTGATACGGAAGGGCGCCCCCGGCCAGGGGCGCCCTTCCGGTTGGCCGAACGATGAGACACAGCCCAGCTGTGCCGTCTGGCAGTCAGCCCGTGTAGTTCACCCTGGCACCGGTGAATGTTGCGTCACCAAAGGGGCACACCCCGAAAGAGTACGCAAACCTCGCGGTGTCCACCACATTTGACGTGCTGATCGTCTTGGTGGTCTTCGAGTAGACCGGACTGGTACCGGTGGGGACACTGTTGAAGGAAGCGAGAATCTTGGATTGGTGGGTGCCGAGCTGTTGCCGGTTCAGCTCACCGAAGAAGTGGTTGGTCGCACCGTTGGTGTAGAAGAAAGAAACCGAACGGATGGTCGCACCGTTCGGCAGCGATACCCCGGCATCGAAGCACCGGCCGGCTTCGCTGTTGCTGAGGATGGAAGGGTTCCACCCGTTGAAGTAGTCGTTCGTCGCACCCCTCAGCGAGTCCGGCGCGAACGCTGATGCGGCAAGGGCGAAGTGATGCACTGTCGTGGTCGCCGCGATTGACGGGACGGCCGGACTCGACTGCGATGCTGCCGCCGAACCGACGGCTGTGACTCCGATGGCTACCCCGCTCACGAGCATTGCCAGGGTAGCCGACCCGGCCCCGGTTGATAACTCTCATTCCCCGCTCCCCCTGATCTCACGTCTTTTTGCGGCCTAGGCCGGCCCGTTGGCTGCGTGGCCGCTGGAAACCCGCGCCGGTTGCTGGGCGGGTCCCCGGTAGTTGGTGCCGTGCACGGTCTTTACCGCGGGCGCCACCTGGGGTGAGCCCGGATAGTTGGTGTGAGGGGCACGCGTCGCGGCGAGCCCGCTCGCACCAAGCGAGACCGCGGCCGCCACGGTGGCCGCGGAAGCGGCCAGTGCAAACCAGCGAAGACGAGTCATGTGTTTCACCTCCCCCGTCTCTTTCGAAGATGCTGCAGACGCTGCAAAAGAGGGAGTTCTACAAATGGTGTCTGTGGGCCGCGATGCGGACCAGCCATCGTGGTCTTGGCGCCTGGCTACTCGACGATTTTGGAGATGGGGATTTCCAGGATGTCCCTTGCGCCTGCTGCCTTGAGGGCTGGGATCAGCGTGTTGACACCCCGCTTGGGCACGACGGTCTCCACCGCGCTCATGTCGCCCTGGGCCAGTGCGGTGATCGTGGGCGAGGACATCGCCGGCAGCATCTTGGTCACCGCCTGCAGCAGCGCGGTGCGCACATTGAGCTTGAGGAGTACGTTTGCGCGCGCTTCGATCGCGCCCCGCAGCAGCAGCGCGATGTCCTCCATGGCCGCCCGCTTGGCCGGGTCGGCGTATGCGTCGGTGTTCGCCACCAGTTCGGTGTAACTGGTGAGCAGCGTGTCGAGGATGCGCAAGCCGTTGCGCCGCAGCGATGACCCGGTCTCGGTGAGGTCGACGATCGCGTCCACGATGTCAGGCACCTTTGCCTCGGTGGCTCCATAAGAGGGGACCACCACCGCCTTGACCCCGTGCGCCGCCAGGTACTGGCTGGTGAGCGCCGGAAGCTCGGTGGAGATGCGCACGCCTTCTGGGAGGTCGCTGGCCGACTGCCATGGTGCGCCCTCCGGGACAGCGAGCACCACCCGCACGGGGGCGGACGTGGCTTTTGAGTACTGAAGCTCGCCGAGGGATGCCAGCCCGGCTCCGGTCTCGGCGATCCAGTCACGGCCGGTGATGCCAACGTCGAAGAGCCCGCGCTCGAGGTAGGACGGGATCTCCTGCGGCCGCAGGAACCGGACGCGGTCGATGCGCGGGTCGTCGATGGACGCGTGATAGTCACGGTCCGAGGAACGCCGGACGGTCAGGTCGGCCGCATCGAAAAGATCAAGGGTGGCTCGCTCCAGCGAGCCCTTGGGCAGAACCAGGGAGAGCAACGCACAAGCCTTTCATGCCAGACGACAGAGCCAGGGTTACCTCGCTGGCGTCAATGTCGCGGCCGGTCCCCGCCCGGGGGCGATGTGCTCAGCCGCCGCAGCACGAGCGCCGTGTCCAGGGCCGCCACGACCGCCTCCCATCCCTTGTCCTCCCGGCTGCCGTCCAGCCCGCAGCGGTCACGGGCCTGCTCCAGCGTGTCACAGGTCAGTACCCCATTGCCAACCGGAGTGCCGGCGTCCAGGGCAACCCGGGACAGCCCGTAGGTCACCGCCTCACACACGTACTCAAAATGCGGGGTCCCGCCCCTGATGACGGCCCCCAGGCACGCCACCGCGTCGTATCGGACGGCGAGTTCAGCGGCCACCACGGCAAGCTCCACCGCGCCCGGCACCCGCACCACCAGCGGGTCCGCGACCCCGCAGGCTTTCGCCGCCGCCAGCGCCCGGTCCACGAGGCTGTTGGTGATCTCGGCGTGCCAGCGGGTCGCGGCGATGGCCAGGGTCAAACCACCCGCGTCGACCGGTTCGGCGCCTGGTTGCCCGGCGCCGCTCACGGCACCTCCGCAAGCCGGCCACTGTCACTCGACGGGTGGCTCACCCCGTTCAGGGAGGGCACCCCGTTCAGGGAGGGCAGCCCGTCGTTCAGGGAGGGGAGCCCGTCGATCAGGTGGCCGAGCCGGTCCCGTTTGGCGATCAGGTACCGGAGGTTCTCCAGCGTCGGGGTGACGGGCAGCGCCACGCGGTCAACCACCTCGATCCCGAAGGCGGACAGCCCGCGGACCTTCGCTGGGTTGTTGGTCAGCAGCCGCACCGAGCGCACCCCGAGATCAGCAAGGATCTGCGCGCCGATGGAGTAGTCACGGGCGTCCGCCGGCAGTCCCAGTTCGAGGTTGGCGTCCACGGTGTCGGCCCCGCCGTCCTGCAACTGGTAGGCGCGGAGCTTGCTGAGCAGCCCAATCCCGCGGCCCTCGTGGCCACGCAGGTAGAGGACGACACCACGGCCCGCGGCAGCCACCGATGCCATGGCAGCGTCAAGCTGCGCACCGCAGTCGCAGCGCCGGGAGCCGAGCACGTCCCCGGTCAGGCATTCCGAGTGGACCCGGGCCAGCACCCGCTCACCATCGGTGAGATCGCCGAAGACCAGCGCGACATGCTCGGTCCCGTCGACCGAGTTCCGGTAACCGAGCGCCCGCCACTCGCCGTGGGCGTTTGGCAGCCTGGTCTCGACTGCCCGCTGGACCATCCGCTCGTGGCGGCGGCGGTACTCGATGAGCTGGGCGATCGAGATCAGCGTCAGCCCGTGCTCATCGGTGAAGGCCCGCAGGGCCGGCAGCCGGGCCATGGTCCCGTCGTCGTTGACCACTTCGGCGAGCACTCCCGCCGGGGTCAGCCCGGCGAGCCGGGCGAGATCGACTGCCGCTTCGGTGTGCCCGGGGCGGCGGAGCACCCCGCCGTCGGCGTATCGCAGCGGAAAAATATGGCCGGGCCGGACGAGCTCGTAAGGCTCCGTCGCGGAGTCCACCAGCGTCCTTACCGTGCGGGCGCGGTCGGCGGCGGAGATGCCGGTGGTGACGCCATCCCGGGCGTCCACGCTGACCGTGAATGCCGTCCGCATGTGCTCGGTGTTGTTCGGGGTCATCAACGGCAACTGCAACCGGTCGAGAGTGTCCCCGGGCAGCGGAACGCAAATCACGCCGCTGGTGTAGCGGATCATAAAAGCCATCAGTTCCGGGGTCATCGCACTCGCGGCGGCGATGATGTCGCCCTCGTTTTCCCGGTTGGCGTCGTCGACCACGACCACGGGGTGGCCGGCGGCGATGTCGGCGATGGCCCTCTCCACGCTGTCCAGTTCGGCGGAACCATGGGCTGGGGTGGCGCTGGTGGTCATGACCGCACCGCCGTTTCGCGGAGCATGTTTTCCACGTATTTCCCTATGAGGTCAACTTCCAGGTTCACGGTACTGCCCGGCTGGGCCTGGCCGAGAGTGGTGGCCGCCAGGGTGGCGGGGATGAGGCTCACCTCGAACCAGGGCGGCTCCCCGCCGACCGCGGAAACGGTGAGGCTGACCCCGTCCGCGGTCACCGAGCCCTTCGGCACGATGTAGCGGCCCAGCCCGGGCGGGACGGCGATCCGTACCACGTCCCAGTGCTCGGCGGGGCTGCGGGTCAAGACCGTGGCCACCGCGTCCACATGGCCCTGCACCATGTGCCCGCCGAGGCGGTCACCGAGCCGGAGTGGGCGTTCCAGGTTGACCCGGGATCCGGCAGCCAGCGTCCCGAGCCCAGTGCGGCGCAGGGTCTCCGCCATGACATCCGCCGTGAACTCCGGGCCCGCCAGGCCGGTGACAGTCAGGCATACTCCGTTGACCGCGATCGAGTCACCCTGCTTGGCACCTGCCGTTACCGCCGGCCCGCGCACGGTGATCCTGGCCGCTTCGGCGAGCTGCTCCAGGGCGATGACCTCGCCCAGTTCCTCCACGATTCCGGTGAACATCCGCGGTCTCCTCCTCCGGGCCGTTCCAGCTGCCGGCTCCGGGTACGCGCGGATGCGCGAGCACGGCACAGCCGTCACCGGCTGGGCCGCACGCGTGCTACCTCCCATCCGGGCTTTCACCGTCGGTCCCGGAATTCCACCGGGTCAGCCGGCCGCTGGCGCTGGGCGCCTTGGCCGGGTCGCGGACTGTCACCGCCGGCTCGGAGTTTCACCGACCCCGGAGCACGCTTTGACTCTGGCAACCAGTGTGCCACGAGCGGTATTCCGCCCGGACATGGGCGTCGGCGCGTGATGATGCTAAGAGGCGCTCCCGCTTGTAAAGAGCGAGTATCCGTTTTATATTGACTGCATGCCACGAGTCAGCGCCGAGTACCTTGAGCACCGCCGCGAGCAGATACTGAACGCCGCACAGCGCTGCTTCGCCCGCAAGGGCTTCTATGAGACGTCTATGCAGGACGTGTTCCGTGAGTCCGGCCTGTCGGCGGGCGCGGTGTACCGCTACTTCAAGAGCAAGGACCAGCTCATCCAGGCGATCTCGGCGGGCGTGCTGGGCCAGATGGCCGCCGCCCTTGAGGCAGCCCTCGCCGAGGACCCGGTTCCCGGCCCAGAGCAGCTGGTCGGCAGGCTTGCCGCAGCGGCGCAGGAACTCAGCGGCCCGGACGGGCCCGCCCGGGTAGCCCTCCCGGCCTGGGCTGCGGCACTGCACGACCCCAGCGTCGCCACCATCGTGCGCGGCGTGCTCGGCCAACTGCGGGAGGGGTGGGTCCAGGCCGCCGAACGGATGCGTGACGACGGCCGCCTGCCGCCCGGCACGGACGTGCGCGCGGTCGGGGCGGCGCTGTTCGCCCTCCTGCCTGGCTTCCTGCTCCAGCACCTGCTCCTCGAGGACATCGACGCCGCCACGTTCAGCCGCGGCGTGTCCGAGCTCTTCGCCGCCGGGACCGCGAGGTAACCCGCGCCTCACGCGCTGTCCCAGCCCACCCGCGATCTTCCTCCCGCTCTGGCGGCGCGGGGCTGGCTGCGTCGCAGCCAGCCCCGTGTGGGTGCCGAGGGAGGTTGGCGGTCAGGCTCCGCCGGGGAGGGCAGTGGCCGGCTTCACCTTGGGCAGGGCGAACACCAGCAACCCCGAGAGCAGGAAGGCTGGGATCTGCCACAGCAGCAGGGTGTGCTGGAGGCTGCGGGTGAAGTCATCCTTGCGGGCGAGGGGGACGGCCCCGGTGAGGACGGCCCTTGCGACGTGCGCCTTGACCAGGGAGGGTGCCGGTGAGGCGGCGACCTGCTGCTGGATCCGGCGGCAGCTGGCCGGGACGGCGGTCGGGTCGTTCTGGTTGGCGCGGTCGTAGAAGCAGGTGCGGAAGCCCGCGACTACCTGGTTGGCGGCGGGGACCGGCAGCCCGGCTGCGGTCAGTTGCGCCTGCAGTCCTGGCACCGCCATCGCCGCGGAGGAGTTCGCGTTCGTCCCAAGCTGGCCGAACAGGATCAGCCCGACGATCGCGATTCCGGCCGCGGCCCCGACCTGCTGTGCGGTTGCCAGGACCCCGGAGGCCGCACCAGCGTCGGTGTGCTTGATTCCGGCCAGGATGACACTGGTCAGCGGGGCGAGCACCAGGCCAGCACCGGCGCCGGCGACGATCAGTGCGGGCATCAGCTGGTAGCCGTGCAGGCCGGTGCCGGCCCAGCGCAGCAGTCCGTAGACCCCGGCCATTCCGCTGCTCAGCAGCACACAGCCGAGCAGCAGCGTCCAGGTGCCAAGCCGCTTGCTCACCGCGGCGGACCGGGCAGAACCAGCAGCCACCATGATCGCGAACGCCAGGGTAACGGCACCAGCGGAGACCGCCTGATAGCCGAACCCGACCTGGAGGGTGAGCAGGAACGTGAAGAAGAACGACGGGATGCCGGCGAAGAACACCAGGCACAGCACCAGCCCGGCGGAGAAGGAGCGCTGCTTGAACAGCGTGGTCCGCATCAGCGGCGAGCTCCCGGGCCGGCGGGTGAGCGCCCACTCGCAGGCGGCGAACGCGATCAGCACGGGGGCACTGCCGGCGAGCATCAGCAGCGACCAGGTGGGCCAGCCCTGGTCGCGCCCGACGACGAGCGGCAGCACGAGCAGGAAGAGCCCGGCGGTGGCGAGCACCACACCGGCCAGGTCGAGCCGGTCGGCGTCGGGAGCCCTGGACTCCCCCACGGTCCGGATACCAGCGGCCAGTGCCACCAGCCCGATCGGCACGTTGACATAGAAGATCGCGCGCCAGTCGGTGCCGAACAGGTTGAGCTTGATCAGTGAGCCGCCCAGCACCGGGCCGAGGATGGTCGCGAGGCCGATAGTCGCGCCATAGATCGCGAAGGCCTTTGGCTTCTCCCGGGGCGGGAAGGTGACCTGGAGGATCGCCAGCACCTGCGGGAACATCAGCCCTGAGCACATGCCCTGTGCGATCCGCGCGATCACCAGCGTCAGGCCGTTGGGTGCGGCCCCGCACAGGGCCGATGCCGCCGTGAACGTGACCATCCCGATGAGGAACAGCCGCTTGCGGCCATAGATGTCACCAAGCCTGCCGCCGGTGATCAGGACACAGGCGAATGCCAGTGAGTAGCCGGCCAGGACCAGCTGGACTTCGCCGAACGTGGTGTTCAGCGACGACTGGATCGACGGAACAGCGACCGTCGTGATGGTGGTGTCCAGCAGCTGCATGAAGACTGCTGCGAGCACGATGGCCAGAACCAGCCACCGGTTGCCGGCCGGCGCACCGGCGTCGCGGCCGGCGGTCTCCTGCACGGTTGCCTCGCTCATCTCGCACCTACCTCGGAAAATAAGCGGACGTTCGTTCTCTTATGAGCAAGCATGCCGCCGGCAAGCCGCCGCTGTCAAGAGCGGACGTCCGTCTTATTTTGAGGCTCCGGCTCTTTGGTCACGCACGCTGAGTGCGGTCAGCCCTCGCTTCCGTCGTGGGTCGCGGCTGTCGCCACCGGCAGCAGCTGGCGGCTAAACCCGCTGCCGGGACGCGCTCATCTCCTGGCGCGCCCCGTGGCCGGCCTGCCGGGGCGGCAACTGGGTTGCCGGGCAATTCCGTTTGGTCAAATTTTCTGAGCGGGCCGGGGCGGGCCGGCAAGCGCGGCGCCTCCCACAGCGGGAGGCGCCGGCGCTGGCCGCCCCGGCCGCGCTTACGGCTGGATGAACAGCGGATCCGCGTGCACGCCGTCGAAGATGTCGTCGAAGGTCTTGCCCGAGGAATTGTCCCCGAGCTGCAGATAGCCGATCGGCGTGGTGCCCAGCGACTGCGTGCCGCCAAGCCCGCTGACAAGCGATCCGTCCAGCCACACCGAGACCTGGCTGGAACTCCCGTTGACCGAGGCATACATCTCCACGCTGTGCCATGTTCCGGTGGAGACCGTGACCGCGCTGGTTGTGGTCACGCCCGTGACGTCGTTCCGCAGGGCCAGCTTCCTCGTGGACGTCAGGGACACGGCGGCAATGGCCGTCTTGCTGGCGGTCCGGAAGCGGACCAGGTACACCGAATTCGCGCCCTGGCTCGCGATGTAGAAGCGGGTGGAGTAATACAAGGCCGGCCACGTCTGGCTGAGCTGCGCGTAGCCATACGCCGGCGAGCCGCTGGCGGCCGCCTCGGAAGCGTAGGACCCGTCATTCACCACCTGCGTTTGCACGCTCATCCCGGTGGACGTGATCCACTGGGACATGTCCCCCGACTCGAAACCATCGGCGAACATCGTCACGTCAGTCGGCGTCGTCACCGACGCCGGGTCACTCGGCGGGGAGGAGTTGCCCGCCGCGTCCCTCGCCACCACCGCGTAGCTGTAGCTGGTGCCGGGCTGGACGCTCTCGTCGAGATAGCCCGCTGGCGGGGCCTCGGAAACATACAGCGTGCCATCCCGGTAAATGTCGTACGCGGTGACACCCACGTTGTCGGTGGAGGCATCCCAGGACAGCTTCACCTGGGTCCGTGAGACCGCTGCCGCGGTGAGGTTCTGCGGCTGCGACGGGGCAGCTGTGTCGGGTGCGGAGCCTTCGCAGGGAAGTGAGCCCGAATCGGCGGTGGCGCCGGAGGTGGTCACGAACTCGTAGCTCGCGCCGGACGTTCCCAGGGACAGCCTGAGCGCTCCGTAGTGCGTGAAGTCAGAGGCGGCCAGCCGGCTGTCTTTCGTCACCTGCTGCTGCAGGCCGTGCCCTCCCGACCCGGAGACGAACTCGGTCACCCCGGTCGGGCTCGGGTTGCCATTCCCATCCAGCGGCACCCATCGCTGGTAGTCGTGGTCGTGGCCGTTCAGCGCTATCGTCACATGGTTGGCGGCAAGGATCTGCCAGAGCCCGACGGCATTGCTTGGGCTGCCTTCCGACCCGACGTTGAACCGCGGCTCGTGGAAGAAGGCGATCGTGCAGGCAAGTTTGTTACTGCGCAGATCGTCTTTCAGCCACGCGGTCTCGGCCTGGTAATTACTGTTTGAGGTGCTGGTCCCAAAGAATTTCGGAATGTCGTCCAGCGAGACGAAGTGCCAGCCACCCGCATTGAAGCTGTAGTAGTGCGGCACGTTGTTCCAGTACCACTTGTACCCGCTGATGTCGGACGACACATACTCGTGGTTGCCGATGGCAGGGTCACTGTTGGCGTAGAACTGGCCGTAGGTCCCGGCCGTTCCTGGCTTGCCATACCAGTTGTCGAATTCCATCGGGCGGCCGTTCTCGTACACGTCGCCGAGGTAAAGGAAGAGGTTGGGGTTCCACGAGGAGATCAGCTTCACCACGTTAGTCTCGGCAGTCTGTCCTGACCCGCCATCCCCTACCGCGGCCACCACGAGTGGCTGCCCGGGCGGGGGCGAAGTTCCCGTGGCGGGGGTGAAGGTGTTCGTGTTGACGGGCGCCGCGGTGATCCCGTTGCTAAATGTCAGGCTCTCGGACGTCTTCGGGGTTGTGAAGCCGTCTCGCATGATGGCGGAGACCTGCAGGGAGTAGGTCCCGTCCACCCAGCGCGTGGAGTCGAGAGTCCACGCGTACGGCGACTGGAAATCCCAGAGCAGATTCGATGAGTTGAGGGTGAAGACCAGTTCGCGGATTCCCGGATTGGTCCCCGTCACCGAGATGGTACTGGCGGCCGTGGTCGAGCCGCTGACAACGGAGCCCGCGGCCGGGGCGGTGATGCAAAGCGTGACTGAGTACGCGTTACTCGACGGGTGACTGGTGGCACAGGTGGCGGATGCACTGGCGGTAAGCGCGGTGCCGGGCACCGCGGACACTGCGGCCAGCGCTGCCAGGCCGGCCAGCACCGCACCTGCCCGGAATCGCCCGCGGTAGGCACGCGACAATATTTCTCTGCTCATTTCGGTGAACCTCTCCTAAAAATAATGACCGCAATGCTGCCCGCCAGCAGGCAGGAAAGACCTATAAGGATGACGAACTGGCTGGGCCCGGCATGAAATCCCGACGGTGCGCTTGAGTCGAAGTTTGTGACAGCGGGAGTTTTTGCGTGCTCGATGGATGCGATGACATTGAGGGCGGTTGTGCCGTATGCCCGGCTCGGCTCCACTTCGCTGTTCTCGCTGTACTCGTTCCAGCTGATGAGACCGATCACATCAGGCGAGGAGTCCATGGCCGCGTTCATTTCGAGCCGGAGCGTCTGGCCGTCCCGCCGTGGAATCAACCTGGTGCCGCCGACCAGTTTTGCGTCGAAACCGGGAGCTGCTGGAGCAATCCACATTCCATGCCTACGGTGGACGGCGGCTGAGAACTCGTCGAGTTTTCGCGTGTATCCCGGCGTTCGCAGCGGGTCCACGGACGACCAGTAGTACGCGTTTCCGCCGAACAGGTCCGCGATCGCCTCGTAATCCGCCACCTGTTTTTCGCTCGCGAGGATGAGCAGCCGTGACCGGTAGGCGCGGGTGACCGCCGCCAGCTCGCTCCTGCGGTATACCCAGGTGCCGGACCACATGACAAGTGGCTTCCGGAAAAGGCCAAAAACAGGATCGTGGGCGTAGTGCTGGGCGAAGTAGCCAAAGCCTGCGCGCACCTGCGCCATGGGCAGCGGTTTGCGGTGGAAGTCCCTGCCTTCGAACACGATTGCCAGCTTGAAGCCGGCGGCGGCCGCGACAGCCCGGAGACTGGCCAGGCGGCGGTTGAGCACGGGTGTGTTCTTCCAGCTCACCAGGAACCCGGTGATGCCAGCTTGCTTGGCGAGGCGGACCTGCTGGCGCATGACCGCGAGGTCGTCAGACGAATAACGCCCGGCCAGCGGGTAATCGATCTTGGCGCGGTTCCAGGAGGTGGGGTTGAACCAGATGTAGTAGTAGGCCAGCACCGGGATTGGACGGCCCGTGGCTGATCCGGCGGAGCGCGCGGCCGCGCTGGCCGACGCCGCCACGGCGGGGGCGAGCAGGGCCATCGCCATGACCAGCCCGGCAGCCAGTGTTCTTGTGTGCAGGTGCCGGCGTGGACGCGGGTTGCCGCAGCGGGGGGCCGTCACTGTGTCCGTTCCAAAGCCGGTACGGCTGCTGGTGCTGGCTCTGTGTCGCCGGCCTCGGGTGCTGGCTCTGTGCCGCCGGCCTCGGGTGCTGGCTCCGCGCCGCCGGCTGCCGGTTCTTGATGAGTTTCGCCGCCTGGCAGTGGTTGGCCGGTGTCGCCGGCTGTCGGTGTCCCCGCACCGTCTGCCAGTGTGTCCGCGTCATCTGTGATTCCTGAACTGTCTGCGCCCTCCGCGGTTCGCGTGGGGTGCCGCTGCACCCGGCCAACATGCCATGTGGGCAGCCGCATGCCATGCGGCCGTCGGACGATCCGGCCACCCAGTACCGGCAGCCCGATGAGGAACAGGACCGCGAAAGCCAGCACCGCGAGCACGTCAAGCCAGCTCAGCAGGAGCACCTTGGCGACCTGTGGCTTGGAAAGGGCCGACTGTGCGCTGAGCCCCAAGCCCGGGCCTTTCGCGGCAAGCTGGTAGGTGGCGCGGGGAAGCCCGGTCACGGTGACAGCGTGGCCAGGGCCGAGCGGGATGATCCTGCTGGAGCCGTCCGGCAGTGTGAGCCGGACCGCGCGGCCGGTCGCAAAACCGAACAGCGCGTCAGAAACCTCCACCCGCAGCGGAAAGAGCAGAACTCTCACCGTCCAGGTGCCTGACGGATGCACGAAGAAGTTCTGGCTTCCGCCGTACACGACGTTCGAGCCCCCGATGACGACCTCCCGCACCGAGTACCGGGTCGCCAGCGGCACCAGGCCTGCCTGGTTCCGCACAATCCGGTTCGCCGGCAGCGACGAAGGGGGGCTGGCGGGCGGGAATGTGTACCGCTGTCCCAGGCTGCTGGCCACGGTGATCCGCGTTACATCGGACAGCGGAACATGGTGGCCCTCGGGATCGGTGAAGCGGACCGCGACGGGGTGCGAGACCACGAATCCGGCTTGCTGATGATTTGTGCCTGGCGAGAGCGTAATCTTGCGGCTGATCAGCGCCAGGCCGTCCAGCCACCTGGCGAAGCGGGCAGTGGTGCCGGCCGGTTCCGAGCGTGGGGGCAAGATGGCAATCCGGTGCCTGCCGGACACCGTGATGATCTTCATAGCCCCCTGCGGGCCAGCGAGAAAGGTTCGCCCGTCGAAGCTCACCCGCGCGCCCGGGATCGGGGGCACCGTGCGAACGAGAAGGCTTGCTGGCGCGCCGACTGGGACCCCGGCAGCGGGGCCGGTGCTCGCTGCCAGAGCCTGAGGCACACCCAGCGCAAGGGCTGCCGATGCCACGGCGCCAGCGGTGGCCGCCCGGCACAGCCATCTGAGTGTCATGCGGGCCCGCCCCCTGGCCGTACCAGCGCCAGCCGGCGGCGTGGCCTGCGAGCGACAGCGGCCATGAGCGCCACCGCGGACGTTGTGCCAAGGCCGTAGAGGGCGTACAGCACCGCATCCCGTACCGTCCGCCTGGGCGGTGGGAGGGTCCGCTGTAGCGGAATGATGCCTGGCTTGCGGGGCGGCTGGCGGAAATCAAACGCGCCCATGATGCTGCCGGCAGTGGCATCGAGCGTGGTGAGGGGCCGCACGCTCCAGTTCTCCTCGATGAACCCAGCGATAGAGGTGAAGTCGAGGCTGGTGTGATCGATAAAGTGCTGCCGGGCATAGGGGCTGATGAGCAGGCCGGGTACCCGGAACCCGTCGCCGTGGGCATCGCGCCGTGGGGGCACGACGTGGTCGTACCACCCGCCCCAGTCGTCGTAAGTTTCCAGGAACGCCGAACTGCTCCAGGAACCGCTCATCATCAGCGCATTTATCAATCCCCGGACGAAACGCTGGCCTGTGGCCAGGCTTCCGGGCGGGTGCTCGCTGGCACCGGATGGCGCGATGTAGGCCACCTCGGGAAGGGTGCCGCGGCGCAGATCGGAGTAGTACTGGCTGAGCCCGACAATGTGCGAACGCAGCGCCGGATTGTCCAGGAAGCGCGGGATGTCCAGCAGCGGGCACCACACCGCTTGAGAGGCTCTGTTGGCGTCGCGCAGATGGGGCAGGGTGCGGTAGTTGATGGTCGGGTCGTAGTTCTGGACGTAGAACTTCCACGACACCCCGGCATGCTGGAGCCGGTCGAAGATGGTGGCGGCCTTGATGCCGTGCAACGGCACCGACTGGCTTGCGTTGCCTGGACCGGCTGCCACCCAGTAGACGTGGTTGAGGAAGCTGCCGCCCCGGTCAGAACTGAAGAAGTGGTCGAACAGCACATACCGGTCGGCCACGTTCCAGTAGAAGGGTATGTCCGAGGCGTTGTAGTAGCCCATCGCCTGTGCACCTTCGCCGACGCGGATGTTCTGTGCCCGGACAAAACCCTCCATGCGGCCGTGGTCCAGGTTCTGAAGGGCTGTGGATTCGCTGTGGTCCAAGTCCACGACAGATTGATTGCGCAGGTGGAAGGGGCGGACGCAGGGCAAGCGACCATGTGCTGGATCTACCGGCATGCATATGCCCCGCGGGATCCCGTCCGCGCCGGGATAGGTGCCGAAGTAGCTGTCGAAGGTGTGGTTCTCCTGCATCAGCACCACGAAGTGACGGATGGGGGTCTTCGCGGAGTGCGGCCCGGGGCTGGCGGCGGCAGCGGCCGGGAGCGCGTGAGCCCACCCAGCCCCAACGGCCAGCGCGGCCACCGCCGCAACGGCGAGGCGGCGGATCATGACCGCACCTGGTAAATCACTACCACCGGGCGCCGTACCGTGCCCGTTGGAGTGGTTACGCTCACCGATTGGGCGTGCAGCACGCTGCCGTGATACCGGCGCACGTAGGACATCAGCCGCTGCGAGAAGTACCGGCTCCGGGCCGCGGAGTACGCATCCCACACGACGTACTGAGCCAGGCCACTGCGCAGCAGGGAATCCGGATTCCCCACGGGCGTGTAGACCGGATTGCGGTGAAGGGGATTGGGGCTCACTGCCAGCCCGAGCACCTTCCGGTGGCCGTAGAACTCCAAGATGTTCGCCATGGAGGGCCCGATCGCCAGCATCTCGGTGCCGCTGGGTGTGTGGGCGGCGATCCACTCCCCCGCCTCTCGGCCACCGGGCACGCCGCCCGTGCCCGCCAGGAACGTGGTCGAGTTTGCCGTGTCGATGCTCATCCAGCACGTCACGGCAAGCCATACCGCCACAGCTGCGGTCGCTCCCACGCTGATCAGCTGCCCAGCCCGGACGCGCCCTCGCGCGAGCCGCTGGGCGAGCCGCGCGTCGGTCAGCAGCCCGCCCGCCAGGACCGCGCAGGGTGCGGCGACGGGCAGCAGGTACTGGAATCCCTTCACCGGCCAGAGCTGGAAGAAGAAGAGCGGCACCAGGATCCAGCACACCAGCAAGGACTCACGCCAGGACCATCTTCGCGCTGCTGCCGCGGCGATCAGGGCGCCCGCGGCACACGCGACCACTGGGATGCCAAGGGAAGCGGGAACCACGGCAGCGTAGAAGGTCCCCGCGTGGTTGGGCGGGCGGAACAACTGCCAGGTGAGGAAATGCTTTCCTGAGCTGGACCCGCCTGCGGCTATCAGCGATACCGGATAGGGCAGCGCCACCACCGCAATGCACCCGAAAAAGGTCCAGACATCCTTGAACCTGATACGCACGCTCGGGGTCAGGGCCAGGAAGGCATACGCGGCGGGAACAAGAACGATCGCGGTCTCTTTCGAGATGAACGCCAGGCCGAGGGCAGCGCCAGCCCCATACAGCGCACGCCGGCTCCCCTCGGCGGCGAACTTGGCCAGCAGCCAGAGGGCCAGCACGGTGAAGAAAGCCATGGGGCCATCGAGGAGGCCCTGCCGGTTCACGATCACGAGGTAGGGCATGACCGCAAGCACAAGCGCCGCGACCAGCCCTGCTCGCCGCCCGTAGATGCGCTCGCCGGCCGCGTAGCCAACCGCCACGGTAGCCAGGCCGAAGGCGACACCCAGCAACCGGGGTGCCAGATCGCTCACATGGACCCGGTAGATCAGCGAGGTGGCCATCTGGAAGAGCAGCGGGTGCGCCCGGAAGACGGGGAACAGCAGGCTCACGCGCGGGTCCCCGGCGATGGCTGCCGCCTGCCCCGCGTACACGGCCTCGTCGCTGTTAAAGCCAAGCGCGTTCACATTCCACAAGCGCAGAACAGCGGCCGGCGCCGCCACGGCTGCGACAGCGAGCAGGGCGGTGACCCTGGAATCCAGCAGGCCATACCACCTCGGGCGCTGGGCGGAGGCCAGGTCGGGCGGTGCGTCCCGCACCTCAGCAGACGTTGCGGAGGGCTGGGGGGCAGCTAGGCCCCCGGTGGCGGCCTCGTCCAGGGCGCCGAGAATGTGGAGGGGATTCAACCGGCTCCCCCATAGACGAGGCCGCCGGTCCAGTGGGGCCAGCCCTCCGCTGCGGCGGCTTCCCTGGTGGAGTTGCCGTTGGAGTTGCCGGCTGGTGGTGCGGGCCGGCGAATCAGGTGGGGGATCTCGTCCGCCCACCCGAAGTTGTCAGACGCAAGGGTACGGATCCGCAGGTGGCTCAGGAAGCTGGCCAGGATGGTGCGCTCGGCCTCCCGGAGCTGGCGGTAATCCTTGCCACCGAGCGTGATGGCGGGCGCCAGGTAGCGGAAGGGCGGAAATCCGAACGCGTCGTCGGTGTTCTCGATGAGCCGTTCGAGGGCCGTGTGATGGGCCAGATCCGCTAGGCGGGGGCGTCCGCGTTCGATGATGAACAGGTCCCGCACGGGTGCCGATCTGCTCATCCGGCACGGCACGAGCCTGTCTGCGCTGTACTTGGGGGGCGGGATGAGAATCTGGGTCAGCGCGTTGATGCTCATGATGGGCAGGTTGAACCGGCTGAGCGCGACCCCGAACGACCGGCCGCCCTGGGAGTGCAGGCGGCTCTGGAAGCTCAGCCGGCGCCACTCCGCCCGCGTCAGGTCGTCCGAGCTCACTGCGCGGACCGTGTGCGAGCTGATGGTGAGCGGTTTGGGGAAACAATAGGCATTGCCATCGGCGTCGATGACCGTCATGTCGTCGGAGAGAAACCGCGCGCCCTGCTCACGCAGCAGCCGCAGGACGGTCCCGGTCTTGCCGGTGTCGGTGAGTGCCGAGAGCATGATCCCGTGGCCGTCCAGCTCGACGCAGGCGGAGTGCAGGAGCATGCGCCCGCGGGAGACCATGACGAAGCGCAGGAGGGCCTCGACGATGTTGGTGTAGACAACATGCGGGGAGCGGGCCAGCAGCGGGCCGACCTCCACGTTGATCTGGTCGCCGAAGTGCGCCCGGAAATTGGCGCCGATACGGCCAAGGTGCTCTTCGTAGGCGATCACCGTGGGGTTCCCGTACTCGGTCATGGCGGCGCGCCGGCGCGGCCCCTTGCGACCCACGTCCCCTACCCGCACGGCGATGTCGACATCTTTGTCCGAGACCCATTGGGCGCGGAAAAATTCAAGTTCAGGCAGCATGATCTGGGAGCCGACGGTCACGACGCCTGCCAGGTCGTACCGGTAGGTCAGGTACTGGGACCGCGGCCGGCCCGCGGCACCGCCCGCGGGCGTCCTGAAGCTGGCGGCGGTGTCGTGGGTGCTGGCGTCAACCAGAACCCGTACCGGGTCACGAGCGGTGTCCCGCCCTGGTGAGCCGAAGATCGCCCGGTCACTGACGAGAAACCTGACCACGAAGAGCAAGCTCAGCGTGAGCGCATTGGCCCACAGCACACTGAGCCCCGCCGATACGAGCACCTCGAGCACCGGCAGCCGCGCCAGCAGCAACAGATTGTTCATCGCGAAGAAGCGCAGGGCACGGCCGGACCGGGTGCCGCCTGCCTGGTTCCGGTAGACGATTCTGTCCACCAGCACGAAGTTCCATGCGGTCGAAACCTGCGTGGCCGCGGAGGCGGCGACCGCCTGGTTCCAGCCGAAGTGGTGGAACAACACCCACAGGGCCGCGGTGTTTACGGCAAGGCCGCTGAGTCCGATCAGGCCGAAAGCGAGCATCCGGACGGTCTGGGCGATGCCTTCCCTGCGCGTCCGCGGTCCCTCGCGCATGTTCCTGGCCAGCCGCATCCAGCGCAGCCGGGCCACGTGCCGCAGGAAATTCAGGCCCTCACGGGCCGACGCCTTGGAGTCACCGGCATGGCGCGGGGCGAAACGGTAGGCGACCTCCGCGACCCGGGCCGCTGGCTGCCTGACCAGAATCTCAAGCAAGATCTTGAAGCCGACCGGGTTCAGCCGGTCAAGATCGATCACACCTGCCCGGAACGCGAACAGCCCGCTCAGCGGGTCGCTCACCGTGGCGAGCCGGCGCGGGAACGAGCCCTTGACCAGCCGTGTGGCCCAGGTTGAGACCAGCATCCGGGCAGCGCTGCCCAGCCCCTCGCCAGGTGAGCCGTTGCCGCCGTACCGCGTGCCGACCACGATGTCGGCATCATGGCGCATGGCCGTGCTCGCTAGTGCGACGGCGGACTCTGGCGGGTGCTGCAAGTCGGCGTCCATGACGAGAACCCACGTTCCCCGCGCGTGCCTGGCGCCCGCGATGACGGCACTGCTGAGACCGCCGGTACGGTGGCCCGCCGGGCGGTGCAACAGCCGCGTTGGCACCGGGCATCTGCGGGCACTGTCCGCGAGCGCCGTGGGGGTGCCGTCATCGCTGTCATCGACAAAGATGATCTCTGCGCCGAGGGGCTGGACCGCCGCCCCGAGTCGCTCAAGCAGGGGTGCCGCATTTTCGGCTTCGTTGCGGGTGGGGACCACCACGCTCAGGCTCAGCTGGCTGACCACCGGAATGCTGTTGAGGTCCACCACTGCTGTCTGCGTGGCACCCGGGCTGGCCCCGGCCCGGGCATCCTCCCGGCTGAACTCCTGGTTCCCTTCCCCGTCACCTGCCTCGTGAAAGCGAACATCCAGGCTGCGGTGCATGCGTGTTTCCCCCTTGGATCCCCCACTGCCTGAGGAATGAGGTCCGCTGCCACTGGAGGGCAAAACGAATTAGCGGACAATTAACCTCAGGCACACAGTGCGCTCATCTCCGCGTTATGCGGAGTTTGTCCAGGATTTACGTAACTGTCTGTAATCAGCAAGAGGACGTGGGGCGATTGGGCGCTCAGATGTCTGAGCGCGCCAGAGCCCGCAGATATGTAGCTGACCTGCGAAGGCGGATCGGAAGCGGCCGCAATGGCCAGTACGACAGGCGATCTCGCAATCGGTGACCACGCGGATGAGGGGAGCAGGGTGACTGTCTGCGATCAGTGTCCGCGGCACCTGGCCCGTGGACCCGAGCTTCGGGCTTTCCCCTCGGTCACCGGCAGCCACACGCAACCGGAGGCTCAGGAGCGTGAGCGCCCACGAAACAACTCCGCGGCAGCAGCCCGGTCGCTCACGCCGAGTTTGCGCACCACGGAGGCGACGTGCACGCGCACCGCACTGGCCGATATCACCAGCCTGCGGGCAATCTCACCGGTTGAGAGCCCCTGAGCGAGCAAATCCAGCACCTCCCATTCCCGGCTCGTCAGCCGGTGCTGGGCCGGGGCACGCGTGGATAGGTGCCTCCTGCGCGGCTCTCCCCCCTGGAATCGCTTGAGCACGCGCGCGACAAGTGGCCGCTGCATGGCCGCTTCCCCGGCATACACACCTGCGAGTGCGGCGGGCAACCTGTCCATGTTCATGCTTTTGAGCAGGTACCCGACGGCCCCCGCCCAGAGCGCGGCGAACAGGTCGGTGTCGGCGTCCGCGACGGTCAGCATGACGACCTTCGCCTCCGGCAACCTGGCCGAAATTTCCCAGGCCGCGGCGAGGCCGCCGCCAGGCATCCTGATGTCCAGCAGGCAAATGTCGGGGTGCTCCCGGACGGCGGCCTGGACTGCTTCGGCCGCATCGGCCGCCTCAGCGCAGACAGCGAACCGCCCATCCCGTTCGAGCACGCGCCGGACATCGTCACGGGTCGGCGGGTGATCGTCAGCGATGAGCACACGCAAGGGTCTGGTTAGCCCAGTCACAGGATGGCCTCCACCTGGCTGCCGGCCCCAGGTACTGCGGAAACCCGCAGTTCACCTCCGGCGGAGCGGGCACGTTCGTGCATCGAGATGAGCCCGAATCCGCCAGCCGCGACCGTGGTGTCGAAGCCACATCCGGTGTCGCTGACCTGCAACCGCACGCGGGGACCTGCGCGTCGCAGGCGGACGCTCACCCGGCTGGCGCCGCTGTGCCGGGCAGCGTTGGCGACGGCTTCGCAGGCAATCCGCACCAGGGCCTCCGCGCGCGCCGGCCGCAGGTGGACATTTCCCGCGAGATCGAGTTCAAGGCCCACGTGGAACCGGTCGGCAATCTCACCCACGGACCTGGCCAGTGCGACGTCCACGGCCTGCCCGGTGGGGGTCGCGAGGGTGCTTATGGCGCGCCGCGACTCGATCTGCGCCCGTTCAGCAGCCCTCAGCAAGCGCCCGAGCCTGTCCCCTCCGTTTTCCTGGTGCAGCGAATCCAGGTTCCGTGCCAGGTAGGCGAGTTCCTGCGCCAGCCCGTCATGCAGTTCGCGGGCCAGCCGGCGCCGCTCCTGCGCCACCGCCACCGCCGACACCGTCTGCCAGTACGACCAGATTTCCCGCATGCAGCCAGCGAGGAGGACAGCGAAAAAGCAGAAACGCAATGCATCACCTGTGCTGGCCCATTGCGGATCCAGCGACGGGTACAGCGAGAAGAAGTATTGAATGTGCAATGCCGAGGCAATAACGGAGGCGCCCGCAAGCCAGCCGAAGAATTCATCCCCATGCCGCCGGCAGCACCTGAGGAATCCCACCGCAGCCATGGCGTACAGCACCGCCGCGGCAAGGTCCAGGGCGAGCAATAGGGAGTGTCCATGAAGTTCCCGGTGGGCCGCAAAAACCCGCCGGCCGACGGAAAACTCTGGCGACACGCGCCAGATAAGGATTGCAGCTGTGACCGCGGCCAGCATCACCATAGTGGCAAAACCAGCGATCCCAGCTGTTAGCGGGCCGGGCCGCCGTGATTGGCGCTGTGGCGCGAACGCGGCGACAGTGAACAAGGATCCGCCGACCCAGCGGCCGCCGAGCGAGGCACAAACGGCCAGCTTATGCAGGGTCGAGCCGGTCACGACGAGTTCGGTGAGGCCGAAGAGATTCGAGAGCACGAGAACCGCAAGCGCGCACACGAGCACCAGTTCATTGAGCTGGGCGCGCCGCCGCAGCCGGCCAAAGAGGAGGAAAGCCGCCAGCACACCGATCAGCGACGCTCCCGTTTCCAGCACCACGTGCAGGACGGCTCGCTGGTAAGAGAAGTGAACCTGCAGGAGCAGCACAATAGCGACGGTGGCAATGCATGCAACCACCGGCGCCACGTACACCGCAAACCGCTCTCTCCGCATCTTGCGCCAGCGTAAAGCGACAAGCAAGAATCGGGCAAATACCGGCCGGCCTTCTTAGCGGCAGGTCAGCAGCATTACAGGGCTTGCCGCCATGAAACGTGGTTGTGCGGAGCTACCGCTTGTCATTCGGTGGTGCCCGCCGCGGGTGCGGTCACTTCGGCGATCCGGCGGGTGAGGTAATCGCGCTCGGCCGCGTTCTCGGTGAGCGCGAGCGCCGCCCGGTACTCACGAGCCGCCTCATCCCAGCGCTGGAGGCGCCGGAGCAGGTCTGCCTTGGCAGCGGACAGATACCGGTAACCCGCCAGGCGCTCCGCCCGCTCCAGTTCCTCGATCTGTGCCAGGCCGGCCGCCGGGCCGTCGGCCATCGCCACGGCGACAGCCCGGTTCAGCGCGACCACTGGAGAATTCCAGGTGGCGAGCAGCACGTCGTAGAGGCGGACGATCTGCGCCCAGTCGGTCTCCGCGTAGCTGGGGGCCTCCGCGTGCAGGGCCGCGATCGCGGCCTGCACGGAGAACCGCCCTGGCCGTCCACCCCGAAGCGCACCGGGCACGAGCGCCGCGCCTTCCTTGATCGCCGCCCGGTCCCAGCGGCCGCGGTCCTGGTCCGCAAGCAAGACCAGCCGCCCGCCAGGAGCCGTGCGGGTTGCCCGGCGCGCGCGCATGAGCAGGATCAGCGCGAGCAGCCCGCGCACCTCACGCTCGTCGGGCATGAGCGTATGCAGCATCCGGGCCAGCCCGACGGCGCGTTCGGCGAGGTCATCACGGACCAGGTGCTGGCCGGCCGGGGCGGTGTGCCCGGTGGTGAACAGCAGGTGCACGACGGTGAGCACCGAGTCGAGCCGGTCCGGCAGTTCGGCCTCCCGGGGCACCCGGTAGGGGATCCGCGCGGCGGCGATCTTCTTCTTCGCCCTGGTCACCCTGGCGGCCATGGTCGCCTCGGAGACCAGGAACGCCTGCGCGATCTCCCCCGTCGTCAGACCGCAGACCAGCCGCAGCGTCAGCGCCACCTGAGCATCCCTGGCCAGCGCGGGATGGCAGCAGGTGAACACGAGCCGGAGCCGGTCGTCGGCGATCACGGGGTTCTCCAGGGCGTCCGGGCCAGGTGGGGCCGAAGCGGCGGTCGGCGGTTCCGGGCCGATCAGCAGCGGCAGTTTGGCGCGCAGGGTCCGGTCACGTCGCAGCAGGTCGATCGCGCGCCGCCGGGCCGCTGTGGTCAGCCAGGCACCGGGGTTGCGCGGAATTCCTTGCCGTGTCCAGGCATCCAGGGCGGTGGCATAGGCGTCCTGCACGCTGTCCTCGGCGAGACCAAGGTCACCGGCGACGCGCGCTGTGGCGGCCAGCACGAAAGCCCACTCGTGCCGGTGCGCGTCGGCGACGGCGGCACTTGCCGCGTCTCTGCCCGCGCCGGCTGGCTTGTCTTCGGTCGGCATGCCCCCGGCCGGCACGCCCACGCGTGCCGCCCTGTCCCCGGCCGGCACGCCCACGCTTGCCGCCCTGTCCCCAGCCGGCAAATCCCCGCCTGCCATGTCCCCGGCCGCAGCAGAAGACCTCACCCGCCGGCGAGGTCCATCACGGGCCGCACCTCCACCCCGCCGTGCGGAGCCGGGCAGAACTTGGAGAGGTCCAGGGCGTGATCGAGGTCACGCGCCTCGATCAGGTAGAACCCGCCAAGCGCTTCCTTGGTCTCCACGAATGGGCCGTCGGTCACGACATCTGCCCGGATGGTGGTCGCCGTGGTCGTCGGCTGCAGTGCCTGGCCGGCGACGATCGTGCCGCCCTTTTCCGCCACTTGCTGCTGGAAGCGCTCATGCCCCGCCATCGTCTGGTGCCACTCCTGCGCCGAGGCGGTGGCGTAGGCGGCCTCGTCCTCGTAGATGAGGATCAGGTATTCGGCCATAACGGTGGTCCCTTCCGCTTTTTCATAAGCCTGTCACCTTCGTCGACGACCAGCCTGCCCCAGTATCGACACGCGATGGCGGAGTTTCTGCCCGGGCACGGCTGTGCTTGCCCGGGGCGTGCACCTGCACCAGCAAGGCTGGCCGCTAATTCAGGAGGGTTTGCCGCGCGTGTCCTGGTGCACCACGTAGGAGGCCGGGTAAAAGCCCGCGCTCGCGGGTGGGCCAGTGGTCCCCGTGATCAATTCCCGGCAATCACCGCTGCCAGGGGGCGGCGGCGGTCGCCCGCTCCGCCTGGGCACGGAGGCCCTGCACGGCGGCGGCGGGGTCGTCAGAGTCGTACACGGCCGAGCCAGCGACGAACACGTCAGCGCCAGCTTCCGCGCACCGCTCAATGGTGGCCGCGCTGACTCCCCCGTCCACCTGCAACCACACCGATCCGCCGTGCTTGGAAACCAGTGCCCGGGTGCGGCGCAGCTTCGGAAGCACGACGTCAAGGAACGCCTGGCCACCAAACCCTGGCTCGATCGTCATCAGCAGCAGCATGTCAAGGTCGCCGAGCAGGTCCTCGTAGGGCTCGACGGGAGTCGTCGGGTTGAACGCCAGCCCGGCCCGGGCACCCGCGGCGCGGACGGCACGGAAGGTCCGCAACGGCGCGTGAACTGCCTCCGCATGGATGGTGACGTTGCGCGCGCCCGCCTCCGCATAGGCGGGGGCCCACCGGTCCGGCTCGGCGATCATCAGGTGGCAGTCCAGCGGCAGCCCGGTGTGCTTGAGCAAGGACTCCACCACGGGCAGGCCGATCGTCAGGTTGGGCACGAAGTGGTAGTCCATGACATCAACATGCAGCCAGTCCGCCACCGTGGACACGGCTGCCGCTTCCTCGGCAAGCCGGGCGAAATCGGCGGTAAGAATGCTGGGCGCCATCTGAACGGCCATGAAGCAGAGTTTAGACGGCGCTGCGGTTTCCTCACGGGTGACGGCACGGGTGAACACAGCCTCCCACCTCGGCCGCCCTGCGCCGCTGGACCGGTAGTGTTCCCACCATGGCCCAGGGCGGCCGAAACTGTCACCCCCTCCAGATAGTGTTCGATTCTGTATTCGATCACTTACTGGTGAACAGGAGGAACCCTGGTGAACCCCGAGGCACCGGGCAGCTTGCTCGAGCGCGTCCGCAAGTTGCTCGTCAAGGCGGAGGCGGTCGGCGTGACCCCGGCAGAGGCAGAGGCGCTGACGGCGAAGGCCGCCGAGCTGATGGCGAAGTACGGGATCGACCGGGCGCTGCTGGCGGCCAGGCAGCCCGAGACGGACCGCCCGGCGGACCGGGTCATCAACATCACCAACCCGTGGGCCCGCGTTCAGGCCCATCTGCTGTGTGGGCTCGCGGCTGCTATGCGGTGCCAGTGCGTCATCCTTCCCAGCACCAGCCCCGGCTCGCGAATTCACATGTTTGGTTTCGCCTCCGACATCGAGCGCGCCGATGTGCTGTACACCTCGCTGCTCGTCCAGATGTGGCAGGGACTGGCGGTCGCTGAGGTTCCCGCCTGGAACCGGAACACCCGGGCGTGGCGGCGCAGCTGGCTGCTCGGTTTCGCAACCGCGGTGGTCGGCCGGGTCCGCGCCGCTGAACAGCGGGCCGAGAGCCAGGCAGCAACCCCATCCGGCGGCGGCTCGTCGAGAACCGCGCTGGTGCTCGCCGATCGCAACCAGGTCATCCAGCGCAATCTGGCGGTTGCCTACCCCCACATCCGCAAGTCCCGGGTGACCTATACCGGCAGCGGCTACGGGGCTGGCTACAGCGAGGGGCAGCGCGCCGACATAGGGAACCGGCGGCTGCGCGCCACCAGCGCCGCTCTCACGGCCGGGTCCTGACCGGGCCAGCCCGGGCCAGCGATCCTCTCGGCCAGCGATCCTCTCGGCCAGGACACAGCGCCTCGGCCAGGAACGGGCCTACGGCTGTGATCAGGCACGCCCAGCTGGCCCCGGGTGGCGCCGCAGCAGTGCCAGGAAAATCGCGTCGGCGCCGTGGCGGTGCGGCCAGAACTGTGCGTACCGGCTGTCCGGTCCCGGGCACCTCAGCCTCGGCACCTCTGGGAGGACGCCAGGCGCGTCAAGCACGCTCACGTCATCTCGCCTGCCCACGACGTCGGCCACCACCGACTGCGTCTCAGCGAGGTGGGGGGAGCAGGTGACGTAGGCGACGACCCCGCCGGGGCGTACAGCTTCCAGCGACTGGGCAAGCAGGCTCCGCTGGAGGCCGCCGAGCCCGGCCACGTCGCGCGGTGATTTGCGCCAGCGCGAATCCGGGCGGCGGCGCAGCGCCCCAAGGCCGGAGCAGGGAACATCGGCGATCACGCGGTCAAACGAGCCAGGCCGCCACGCCGGCACGCAGCCGTCGGCGACGATCACCGTGGCGGCTTCGGTCCGGACGGTCGCCTCGCGCACCATGCGGGCACGGTGCGGGCGCACGTCCGCAGCGGCCAGCCGGGCACCGCGACCTCCCGCCAGCCCGGCGAGCAGCCGGGCCTTTCCGCCCGGCCCGGCGCACACATCCAGCCACCGGCTGTCTGGAGATCCCACGTCCACCCGGGTCAGCGCGAGCGCGGCGAGCTGGCTCGCCTCATCCTGCACCCCCGCGCGCCCGTCCCCGATCGCTGCCAGGCGCGCCGGGTCACCACGATTCAAATACACGCCAAACGGTGACCACCGCGCGCTCTCCGCCCCTTCGGCGACGAGTTCTGCGGGGTCAGCCACCCCAGGAACCGCGCACAGGGTGACGCCGGGCCGTTCCGCGCCAGCGGCGAGCGCGGCTTGCGTTTCGGGAAGACCGCTCGCCGCATCTTCACCCAGTGCCTCGCTGAAGGCCGCGACGATCCACCGGGGGTGGCTGTACCGCACCGCCAGATGGCCGAGTGGGTCCCTGCCGCGGGGCGGTGCGACCTCTTCGATCCAGGCTTCCAGGTCATGAGCGGCGACCTGGCGCAGCACCGCGTTGACGAATTTGGCCGCGCCTGGCCCGGCAGCATCGCGGGCCAGGTCGACGGAGGTGGCCACCGCCGCGTGCGCGCGGACCCGGGTGGCAAGCAACTGGTGGGTTCCCAGGCGGAGCACTTCGAGGACGGGCGGGTCGATACGGTCGAGGCGGCGGTTGCTGCACGCGGTCAGCACGGCGTCATACGTCCCGCGACCGCGGAGCGTTCCGTAGGTGAGCTCGGTGGCCAGTGCGGCATCGCGCCCGCAAATGCCTCGCTCCCGCAGGACCGAAGGCAGCAGCAGGTTGGCGTAGGCATCCCGGTCAGCGACCGCGCGCAAGACATCCAGGGCTGTGCGCCGGACCGGGTCCGCGGAATGCCGGCCAGCGGCCCGCGCCGCCTTGCTCCTGCCAGCGGGACCGGTCCCGCCCGGTTGGCTTCGCGCCCCAGGCTGGCCCGTTCCGGCGCGGCGGTCGGCTGCCATGTCAGCTCAAGACCGGGGTCACGTCGCCGGCCCGTGCTGCCAGGCGCTGCCCGCGAGCCCAGTCGGCGGCGCTCATCCGCCGCTTGCCGCTTTGCTGCACGTCTCGGAGCTCCACCGGGTACGTGGCTGTTCCGACGAGAACACCGCTCCGGGTGAGCCGCAGTTCCCCGGGGCGAAGCTCGCCATGGCCGTCCGCGGCCGGGCCAGGTGGACCCGGCGCGCGCGGCGGCTCCGTCGCCGGCACCCGCACCGGCCAGATCTTCAGCCTGGTTTCGCCGAGCATCGCCCATGCGCCAGGCACCGGTGTGCAGGCGCGGATATGGCGGTCCACGATGTGGGCGGGAACGGACCAGCGCACGTGCGCGTCCGCTGGTGTCAGTTTGGGGGCGTGGCTGATCCCGTCCGGTGGCTGGGGCTGCGGTCGCAGTTGTCCTGACTCGATCCCGTCCATGGTGGCGACCAGCAAGCCGGCCCCGGATCCAGCAAGCCGTTCCAGCAGATCCCCCGCCGTGTCGTGAGCGCTGATGGGCTCCGTGAGCACGCCGTAGACCGGGCCAGCGTCCAGCTCAGCCACCAGCCTGAAGGTGGTGGCACCGGTGACGTCATCGCCGTGCAGGATCGCGTGCGGGACCGGTGCGGCCCCTCGCCACGCAGGCAGCAGCGAGAAATGGAGGTTCACCCAGCCGTTCCGGGGGATCTCCAGTGCGGCCTTCGGGATCAGTGCCCCGTAGGCGGTGACCGGGCAGCAATCAGGCGCCAGCGTGCGCAGCCGGTCAAGGAAGCCAGGCTCCCGTGGAGAGGCGGGCTTCAGCGTCTCAAGCCCAGCCTCGGCCGCATGGCGGGCGACGGGACTTGGGCCGGTCCGCCGGCCCCTCCCCGCTGCGGCGTCGGGTCTCGTGATGACCGCGACGACCTCATGCCGGGACCCCAGCAGCTCTGTCAGGGATGGCACCGCGGTCTGCGGGGTGCCGGCGAAGACCAGGCGCATCTGCCTTATGCAGCCTTCCCGCGCCCGGCCCGCCAGGCGCCTGGCAGTGCCTGTCCTGTCACAGTGCCCGTCCTGTCACAGTGCCTGTCCTGTCACAGTGCCCGTCCTGTCACAGCGCCCGTCCGTCACAGCGCCTTACCCCAGGTCGGGTGCGGGGAGATCTTGACTTGGGGCGCAGCTTCGCCCCACCATTCGGCTTCGCGGATCTCCTTCATCGCCAGCTTGCGCTGGGCCTGGTCGAGCCGGTCGATGAAGAGCACCCCATCGAGGTGGTCCGTCTCGTGCTGGACGCACCGCGCGAGATGGCCGGTTCCCTCTAGCGTGATCGGCTCCCCATGCATGTTGAAGCCCTTGGCCACGACGCCGTAGGCGCGCACGGTGGGATAGACCAGGCCGGGAAACGAGAGGCAGCCCTCCTCGTCGGTCTCTTCTTCGGGGGAGAGGTCCAGCGATGGGTTGACTACGTGACCAAGCTGGTCGTCCACGTAGTAGGTGAACACCCGCAGGCTGACACCGATCTGGGGGGCGGCCAGGCCAACGCCGGGCGCATCCTGCATGGTCTCGGTCAGGTCCTTGACGAGCTTGTGGAGTTCAGCGTCGAAGTCCCGTACCGGATCCGCAGCCGTGCGGAGCACCGGATCACCGAAAAGCCGGATCGGCTTGATGCTTATGGCGCACCGTCCTTTCCTGTTTGTCCCGCCGCTCCTGGTTGCGCCGGCCTGGTGATGTACGGCAGCGTCCGGCCGACACGTGGCGGCAGGAAACCTCCAGCGGAGCCGGCCACACTGCCGTCATAAGTCTATGGAATCCGCGCGTGGCCTAGCGCGGCGCCAGACCGCGCCAGCAGAGGGTGACCGGGCCTTGAACGCGGCCTTCCGCGCCGCCCTCGCCACCGCCGGGTCCGGATGATGCTCACTCAAGGTGATCAGCAGGTCGGTCACCGCTGGATGATCAACCGCCCACAGCCCGGCCACGAGACCGGCTTGCGCCTCCGGGGGAAGATCGGGGAGAAGCTCGGCCACCACGTCCCTGGGATCGGCCTCCTCAAGCAGCCCAGCTCCCAGGTCCACGAGCAACCACGCCCGGTCCCGGGGCTCAAGGTCAGCCTCCTCACCGTGCTCGTGCAGCCAGACCGCTGCGTGTACCCGCACCGCTGGGTCGTCCAGCGAGGCGCGCACCGCGGGCACGGCGTCCTCACCCAGCCGGTCCAGAACCGCGAACCCGGCACCGCGCAGCCCTGGCGTTCCCCGCCGTGCCGCGTCAATCAGTTCATCGGCAGCCCGCTCCGGAGTCCGCGCGGCCAGCCACGCGGCGATCTCCGCCTCCCCGTCCTCGACATCGCAGCTGGCGAGAGTCGCGAGCAGGGCCGTGGCGTCGCCACGGGCGCCGCTGCCGAGCACCGGCACGTGCCAGCCCTGGGATCGCAGATGCCGGTGCACGCCCCAGATACCGAGCCGGGACAGCGTCACGGTGAGCCCACCGGCTGCCTCATCAGTCCCAAGCTCGACCACCCCGAGGTCAGCGAGTGCTTCCAGCGCGGAAGAGAGCCCTGCAGCCCGGTCCGCACCATCGCGGCCGGGATGCCCGCCGGATGCCTCGTCCGGGCGGCGTTCCCGGGTGCCTGACGCCGCAGCATAGGCCTCGAACAACGCATCCATCTTGAGCGGGCCGCCGACCGTATACAGGGCTGTTGCCATCCCATCCAGGTCCTCCGCCGCCAGCATCACGGTGAGGGCCATGTCCCAGACAGAAAGCACTTCGTCCGTGCTGCCGCTCGCCAGCACATCTAGCTGGTCACCAGGCAGAGCCTGGCCATCGGCGGTCCGCAGCATCGCGGTGCCGGTCGCGACCAGCCAGGCCGCATCGAATTCAGCGGCCGTAAGCTCCAGTTGGCCGATGGCTGCGGCTTGCACGGCCGGCAGCAGCCGGCCGTCCGGGCATGTGCAGTGCCCGGCCGCCGCCCACCGGGCAATCTCGCGGGCGGCTCTCAGCAGCGGCGCTACCCGCGCCGCTGACGCCAGTTCCTCCCGGGGTGCCAGGCGTACCGGGGGAAGCCGGGGCAGTTCGCCGCCACGGCCACTTCCCTCGCTGCCGCTCGCGCCGACACCACTTCCGCTTCCTCCCAGGCCGGCACCTCCGCCTGGACCGGCACCCGGCTGGCTCCCACTGGCGCCCGTCCCCCCCGGATCAGCACCACTCCCACCAGGACCGGCACGCGGCCGGCTCACACTGGCGCCCGTCCCCCCCCGATCAGCACCACTCCCACCAGGACCGGCGCCGCTCCCGCGGCTGGTGCCACCCCCGTTTGCGCTGACACCACCCGGGCTCGTGTGGTGACCTCTGGCCCGCAACGGCGCGGAACCTCCGAGACCGGTGCGGGGGTTCCGTCGTGAGGTGGCCACTCCTGCACCCTACGACGTCTGGCGAGCAACTCAGATCAGCTCGGGGGGGTCAAGTTGGACCCGCACCACCCCAGCATCCTTGCGGGCGCTGCGGACAGCCTGGGCGGCCTGCAGCGCTCCCGCCAGCGCTGGGCCACGGGACCTGGAAATCCGGATGAGCGCCCGCACCTTCTCCTGGCCGCGGCCCTCCTGCTCAGCGGGGGTTCCATCCACACTCCCGCCACCACCTTCGGTGACGGGACCGGCCGTGTTTCCGCCCAGACCGCGCTCACCATCCAGGACGACGGGCCCAAGTACCTCCGCCTCGGCCGGCAGGGCCGCTGCCGCTAGCAACCCCGCCACGGCCGGCGCCGGGCCCGTCACGGCAGCCATCCGGACCGCGGGCGGGAACCCCAGCGCGCTGCGTTCGGCCAATTCCCTTTCTGCGTGGGTGACCGGATCCCATCGGATCAGCGCCTGCACCGCCAGCAGCCCGGCCTCAGCGACCACGGTCACCGCGCCGCCCACAGGGCCTGGGACCACCAGCGCGGCCGCGTTCATCCAGCGTCGCAGCGCCTCCTGTGCCGCGTCGAGGCTGGGCCGGCCCAGCAGTGCCCAGCCATCGAGCAAGACGGCCGCCGCATAGCCGCCGTCAGCCTGCGGCTCCGCCCCCGGTGTGGCCACCACCAGCGCGGGCGCTGCGGGAACCACGGGGATGGCTGCCGTCCCGCCTGACACCACCACGCGCGCACCTGGGAAGGCCCTGGCCAGTTCTTCCGCGGTTCTCCGGGCACCTGCCACCATCACGCGGATGCGGGAGTCGCCGCATGCCGGGCACCGCCACTCCGGCGCGGTGTCCCCACACCAGCGGCAGCGGGCCGGGCCGCCGCCTGACTCGACCGCCAGCGGCCCCGCGCACACCGTGCAGCGGGCCCGGGCTCGGCAACCTTCGCACGCCACCGCCGCCAGGTACCCGCGCCGGGGCACCTGTACGAGCACCGGCCCGCGGCCCAGCCCGTCACGCGCTGTCCGCAGCGCGAGACTGGGCATCCGGGCCGACCGCGCGGCTTCGTCCCTGGCAAGCTCGGAGTCGTCGCCAGTGGCCCGGATCTGCGGAGTGTGGCGGCGGACCACCGGGCGGTCAGCGGTGATGGCGGCCGCCCAGCCGCTGGCAACCAGGCTGGTCGCCTCGGCAGTTCGCGTAAAGCCCCCGATGAGGGCTGCCGCCCGCGAGCGGTGCGCACGCAGCGCCAGCACTTCGCGTGCGTGCGGGTACGGGGCCCGCGGCTCCGCGTGCAGATCGTCCCCGTCGTCCCAGAGCACCACCAGCCCAAGGTCACGGACAGGCGCGAACATGGCGGCACGGGTGCCTGCCACCACGCGCACACCGCCACGCAGGACCGCGAGCCAGCGGCGGTAGCGCTCGGCAGGGCCCAGCCCGGCTGCCAGGCACTCGTGCTGACCAGCACCGAGCACCTGGGACAGTGCCGCATCAACGAGGCTGAGATCGCGTGCATCTGGCACGACGACGAGGGCGCCCTGGCCGGTGGACGCCGCGGTTGCAGCCGCCCGCGCTATTTCCTCCGGCCAGTCCGGCCCGGGCAGTGCGCACCAGACAGCCCGCGGCGCCCGGCGGTCCGCCACCGCGGACAGGAAGGACGGGCCTGCGGGATACCGCGACCACGGTCCCGGCTCCGGCCGAGTGGGATGGGGCCGGACTGGGGCTGCCTCCGGGCTGGGCTGCCGGGGTATCCCCGCGCCCCCGGCTGCCGCGCTTCCGGCTGTTTCTGCTCTGGCGTGCCGCGGCGGGACCGCCAGCCGGAGCACATCAGCGACCGTGCCGGCATAACGGTCCGCGACCTCGCGGGCCAGCGCAGCGATCTCCGGGCTGAGCACGGGCTCGGGCGAAACCACCCGTTCGAGGTAGGCCAGCCGGCCTGGGTGCTGGCTGGACGCTACCCGCTCCAGCAGGAAACCACCGGCAAGCTGGCCCGCGAACCGGACCCGTACCCGGCAGCCGGGCACGGCTGTCTCCGCGAGGCGCTCGGGCACCAGATAGTCAAACGGCCGGTCGAGGTGGGCGAGCGATATATCCACGGCCACCCGGGCGACGGGCAGTTGCGCCGCAGGCGGCCCTCCCCGCCCGGAGGTGCGGCGGCGCGTGGAGGGCGCCCGGGCACCGGCGGGAGCGCGCTGGCCTGACAGTGGCGGGCGGCGATCAGAGGACGCCACCTGCTCAGCTTGCCCTGCCACGTTTCCTGTCCTACCAGAGGCCTGCAATAATCTCGCCGACGCACCCTCGCGCCCACTCAGCCAAGATCAGCGTGGGGCGACCCTCATGATCATGGGTCAGTGTCACGAGGCCGCTGCGTGCAGCCATTGTTCCCCGCCAGCGCTCCGGCCATTGTCACGTTCGGTGATCGTATCCATCGGTGCGTGCCCACAGGTCTCGGGCATGAGCCAGAACGCCACGGGGGCGACGGCCAGCACGGGAACACACACCGCCAATGCGGCGGCGCCGAATTGGTTACCCACGGCGGCCACAACGCCAAAGATCAGCGATCCTGCCGCCGCCCCGAGTACGCATCCCGCAAGCTGGCAGGCTGCCGCGGTGGCCCGCAGCCGGGTTGGGAAGAGCTCAGTCACGAGCGCACCGACCGCCGGGACCCACATGGACGCGGCGAACGTCTCCAGCGGATACCCGGCAGCCATGGCCCAGCCAGGCCCGGCGTAGGTCAGCACCCCGGCCACGGCGAGCACGGTCAGGGACACGGCTCCAGCCGCCCGGCGCCCCAGGTGATCGGCCAGCCACCGGCCGGCCATGAGTCCCAGCAGGCCCGCTGCCCCCGCCGTGATCACAACGGCCACGATGCCCGTTCCGGGCAGGCGGCGAACGTTCTGCGCGTAGACGAAGAGGAAGCCGTTCACCGGCCCGGTGATCAGCCCCATCGACATGGCTACCCCGGTGACAGCGGTCAGCAGTCTGCCCTTCCCTTTGAGCGTCTCGTGTGGCTGCTGGGCACGGCGGTGTTTTCCGGCGGCCAGGACAAACCGCCCGGGCTCGCGGATTCGGCCGCCCAGCACGGGCAGCAGCATGAGGGGAACCACGGCGAGAGCGAACACGCCGCGAAATCCCAGTGCTCCGGCGGCCAGGCTGTTGGTGACAACGACGAGCCCGGACCCGAGGCCGTACCCCGCTGCGGTCAACGCGATCGCGCGGGCACGGTCGGCCGGCGCGGCGTTCTCCGCCGCAATCACCTGGGCGACGGAGAAAACCGCCGCAAGAAACGGGCGACCGGCGGCGAATATGACGATGAACCACCAGTAACTCGGGCTGGCGCAAGAAGCAGCCGTCAGCGCCAGACCGAACGCGCAACTGGCGAGCAGCACCCGGCGCCGGCCCATACGGTCAGCGAGCGAGACCAGTGGCATGCCGCCAAGGGAAGCGAGCCAGGCGATCGCCAGCCCAGCGCCCAGGCTCGTCGGCGGCAGGCCAGCCTGCGCAGTGAGGCCCGGCCCAGCAGCGACCCGGCCGAACTGGCGTGCAACTGTGCCGAGGGCGGCGACCGCACCGAACTGGCCAAAGCCCGCGCCAGAAGCAACGAGGGACAGGCTGACCAGCCCCCCGCTCGCCCAGTGCGTGCGCCGCGGTGGCGCAAGCCCGCCGGTCCCGCCCGTCACCGGCTGGCTCCTGCGGGATTGCCGCGGCTGACCGGTGCCGGCGATTGCCCGGAGGGTACGCAGCTAGGCATGGGAGGGCACCTTCGCCGCGAGTGGGCGTGGCCGGTGGGTAGCAGAGACCTGATGGCAGACGGCCAGGTCCGCGAGAAGAGCAATGGTGGCTCCTGCGACAGTGTCGAGCAGGTAATGATTGGCGGTCCCGAGCACGACGGCGGTGGTGAGAACCGGGTAACACCAGGCGAAGTGACGGGCTGGGTGAGTCACGGCGCGGGTGATCGCGAGGGCGACCCAGACCGCCCAGGCGACATGCAGGCTGGGCATCGCCGCGTACAAGTTGATCATGCTGATCGGCCCGTGCGGGTTGGCCGCTCCGAGCACGTCATGCCGGACGACCACATCTGTGAAGCAGCTAGGGCGATCCGGGGTGGCGCGAGCGGGTAGAGCCAGTAACCGGCCAGCGCGGCCACGGTGGTGAGGACCAGGACCGACCGGAGCGGGCGGTAGCGACCGGGATGGCGCAGGTACAGCCAGCCCACCACCATCAGCGTGACGGCGAAGTGCCCGGTTGCGTAATAGTAACCAGCGGCTCCGGCGGCCCACGGGTGCATGACCAGCAGGTGATTGGACCAGCGCTCGACATTGAAGTGCAGGATCTGCTCGGCCCGGTAGATGTCATGGGCGTGGTTTCGCGCCAGGCGGGGCGAGTGGTCTGCGACCGCACGAAGCCACTCGTAGGCCAGGTAGCCCAGGCCGAGGCCGGTCAGCTCAGCCCACAATCCAGGACGGTGGCCTGTGGCAGGCGCTGCCAGTGGGACGCCTGGAGCGCCTTGTCTCGTGAAGACATTCTCCTTCACCGCCATGACAGTCACCACCTTCCGACATTCCCACCTAAATGAGTGTAGAACTCATACTATTGGAACTCTCGGAAGAGTACAGGGCCCAGGTCCCCTCGCAGGGCAATACGACCGGCAGGAAGACACGGAGGCGCCGCCGGAACCGTTGGGCGTGGCCGTGGCATGCCACGGCCACGGGGCATGCCACGGCCACGGGGCATGAATGTGACAGTCATGCCGAAACAAGGCTCCTTCCCGCTTTGTGATCATGGGTTTGGTGGGGCGCGCGCCCCACCAAACCCATGATCACAAAGCGGATCCCGGCCGAAACTCTCGCTGCCCGCCGGGCAGGCCACGAGCGAGACGGACACTGGCACCACACTGGCGTCATAAGCACCTCATGCCACAACGTTCACGGCGCCAAGGCTAGATGAGGGGCACAGCACAACCCAGGCGGCGTCACATGATTGAAAGGGTCAGGGCAATCTACTGTCTACTGTCCGGAGCCATGTGCGCCGCCTCCAGCACCTCAGCGGCTCGCCGCGTCGCGGAGGGCGTCAACGCGGTCGGTTCGTTCCCATGAGAAGTCGGGCTCTTCCCGCCCGAAATGACCGAATGCCGCCGTCTGGGCGTAAATCGGGCGGAGCAGGTCCAAGTCCCTGATGATCGCGGCCGGGCGCAGGTCGAAGACCGCCAGCACCGCGTCCTGGATGGTTTCTATCCGGACCTTCTCTGTACCAAAGCATTCCACGAACAGCCCGACCGGCTTGGCCTTGCCGATCGCGTACGCCACCTGCGTCTCGCACCGGTCAGCCAGGCCGGCGGCAACGACATTCTTGGCCACCCAGCGCATGGCGTAGGCGGCGCTGCGGTCCACCTTGGACGCGTCCTTCCCGGAGAAGGCACCGCCTCCATGCCTGGCCATCCCGCCGTAGGTGTCAATGATGATCTTGCGCCCGGTCAGGCCGGCGTCCCCCATGGGCCCGCCGATCTCGAACCTCCCGGTGGGGTTGACGAGCAGCCGGTACCCCGACGTGTCAATGGTCAGGCTCTCCAGCACCGGTTCGACAACGTGCTCTCGCACATCTGGGGCGAGCAGTTCCTTCAAGTCGATGTCGGGAGCGTGCTGCGCGGAAACCACCACGGTGTCGAGCCGTACTGGCTCGTCGCCTGAGTATTCGATGGTGACCTGGGTCTTGCCGTCCGGGCGCAGGTATGGCACGTCACCCTGGCGCCGCGCCTGCGACAGCCGCCGGGCGAGCCGGTGGGCCAGCATGATCGGCAGCGGCATGAGCTCCGGGGTCTCGCGGCAGGCGTAGCCGAACATCATGCCCTGGTCGCCGGCGCCCTGCCGGTCGAGTTCGCCGGCCCCCTCGCCCTCGCGGTACTCGAAGGCGTCCAGCACTCCCATGGCTATGTCCGGCGACTGTGCCCCGATCGACACGGAGACACCGCAGGAGGCCCCGTCATAACCCTTGGCCGAGGAGTCGTACCCGATGTCGAGGATCTTCTCCCGGATGATGCCGGGGATATCCACGTAGGTCTCAGTGGTGACCTCGCCGGCGACGTGCACCTGGCCGGTGGTGATCAGCGTTTCCACAGCAACGTGGCTGCGTGGGTCGTTCTTGAGCATCGCGTCAAGAATGGCATCACTAATCTGGTCCGCCATCTTGTCGGGATGGCCCTCCGTGACCGACTCGGAGGTAAAGAGGCGACGGGCCACCTGACATCCTTTTCTTCTGAGCGGGGACTTCGACGAAGTCTATCGGGCCTGCCAGTACCGGACCGGCCCCCTGGGCAGTACCGGACCCGGCCCCTGACCGGCCCCCTGCCAGGGCCGAAACGGCACCCCCGCGAGGGCCGCACCGGCACCCTGCGAGGGGCCCGCACCGGCACCGTGCCGGGACCGCCACTATGGCACGGCGGGCAGCCGGGCCGCGACCAGGTCCCAGATCACGTCGGCCAGCAGTTCCTTGGGGCCCCGCGGGACCTCGGTCGCGGTACCGTCAGCGGCGAGGATCACGGCCGCATTGTCACTGGTGCCGATGCCGAGCCCAGGTCCGACCTGGTTGACAACCAGCAGGTCACAGCCCTTGTCGGCGAGTTTCGCGTGCCCTCGCCGCAGGATCTCGTCTGTCTCAGCCGCGAAGCCCGCTATCACCTGTCCCGCGCCGCGGCGGGCCACGAGTTCGCGCAGGATGTCGGGATTTTCGACCAGCCGCAGCGGCGCTGGCGCCAGCCCCGCCTTCTTGATCTTCGTTTCGCTCCTGGCCTCGGGCCGGTAATCGGCCACCGCAGCCGCCATCACCACGGCATCCGCGGCGGCAGCGGCGGCAAGCATGGCGGACCGCAGCTGGCACGCGGAGATCACCGGCACCACCGTGGCCCCTGCCGGGTCGCCGAGCGCGACGTTCGCGGAAACCACGGTAACCTCCGCGCCCCTGGCTATGGCGGCCCGCGCCAGTGCGTAGCCTTGCCGCCCGGACGACCAGTTGCCGAGGAACCGCACCGGGTCAAGTTCTTCCCTGGTGCCGCCGGCGCTCACCACCACCCGCCTGCCCGCCAGGTCGGGCACCATCGCGGTGGTCCCGCGGGCCAGCACGCGGACCGCCACCTGCCAGAGCTCGGGCGGCTCGGGCAGCCGGCCTGGCCCGGTGTCAGGGCCGGTCAGCCTGCCCGCAGCCGGCTCGAGAACGAGGCAGCCCCGCTCGCGGAGGGTGCGGACATTGGCTTGGGTGGCAGGGTGCTCCCACATCTCGGTGTGCATCGCTGGCGCGAAGACCACCGGGCAGCGGGCTGTCAGCAGCACGGAGGTGAGCAGGTCATCCGCCCGTCCCGCTGCCGCCCGGGCGAGCAGGTCGGCGGTGGCGGGTGCCACGAACACCAGGTCCGCATCCTTGCCGAGCCGGACGTGCCGAACCTCGTGAACGTCGTCCCAGGCGCTGGCGGATACGGGCTGGCCCGACAGTGCAGCCCAGGTAGCCGACCCGACGAACCGCAGCGATTCTTCGGTGGGGACCACCCGGACCTGGTGGCCTGCCTCCGTTAGCCGCCGCAGCAGCTCACAGACCTTATAGGCGGCAATCCCGGCGCCTACGCCAAGGACGATGCGTGCTGGCATGTGCTACGCCAGCGGGCTGGATCAGGTGTCCGCCGTCTCCACCGCGGACAGGAGCCCGTCGCGAACCTCACGCAGCGCGATGGAGAGCGGCTTTTCCTGGACCCGGGTCTCGACAAGAGGGCCCACGTACTCCAGCAGACCCTCACCGAGCTGGGCATAGTAGGCGTTGATCTGCCGTGCCCGCTTGGCCGCCATGATGACGAGCCGGTACTTGCTGTCGACGACATCAAGCAGGTCATCGATAGGCGGATTGGTAATGCCGTCCGCAGCGGTAATCCCTGCCACCGTGTGCCTTCCGTCTGATGCACTTCATGGCCTGATCAGGCCGTCATCAAGCGTACCAGTTGCATGCACACGTCTTCGACGGACGTGTTCACCAGCGTGATGTCGAACTCACGGCCGGCTTCGATCTCGATGCGGGCGACCGCCAGGCGGCGCGCGATCACCCCGGGGGACTCGGTGCCGCGGCCGGTGAGCCTGCGCACAAGCTCGTCCCAGGAGGGTGGGGCGAGGAAGACCAGCAGTGCGTCGGGTATCGCCCGGCGCACTTGCCTGGCACCTTCGATGTCGATTTCAAGCAGCGACGGCACTCCGGCGGCAACCCGCTGTGCGACGGGCGCTTTGGGGGTTCCGTACTGCTTGCCCGCGAATCTCGCCCACTCGAGCAACTCGCCCCGCCCGACCATCTGATCGAAGACGTCATCGGTCACGAAGTGATATTCGCGGCCATCCACCTCGCCCGGCCGGGGCGCGCGGGTGGTCACCGAGACCGAGAGCCAGATGCCCGGGCACTTAGCGCGCAAGCCGGCCACGACTGTGCTCTTGCCCACACCAGAAGGGCCGGAAAGGACCGTCAACTGAGGACTAAAGCCGACCCCCTGGACAAGCGCGGGAGCGCGCACGCTACGCTTGGGCGAATCGGTGACGGGACTAAGTTCCCCGCGCCCGTCCCTGGGGTCGTCAGCCTCAGTCAGATATCACCGCCGAACTCGTTCTCCAGCGCGGTCCGCTGATTGGCACCGAGGCCACGGACACGCCGGGATTCTGCGATACCCAGCCGTTCCATGATCTGCCGCGCCCGGACTTTGCCGACACCTGGCATGGCCTCCAGCAGGGCGGAGACCTTCATCTTGCCTACCGTGTCATCGGTCTGCCCCTGCTTGAGGACGGCCGGGAGCTTGATAGCACCGCGCTTCAGGCTGTTCTTGACGTCCGCGCGTTCCTTGCGCGCCTTGGCTGCCTTCTCCAGCGCGGCCTGGCGCTGTTCGGGAGTGAGGGGAGGAAGAGCCACTCCGGGTCACCTCGGGTTTCGAATAGGAAAATATCGGGTTCGGGATGGGAAAGTAGCGAGTCCGGCTCTCCGGAGCAACGAGAACACACGTTTAACACGTCTCAAATTAACGGATACTACTGTGCGAATGTGACCGAATACTGAACGTAGTCGAACTCACCCTCTATCCGGGTCGCCAAGGCCGCTGCCAGCCCGGAGTCCGCCGGCCTGCCCAGCGGGACACCGGGTCGCGTTGGCCGTCTGCTGGTGTTTCCCCCTGATGGTAAATCGGCACGCTGAATGGGCAAAACCCGCGCCTCACCCAGAAGCATGAGCAAGCCGGCGCAGCGGGGCTGCGATCGCAGCCGCCGCTGCCCCAGGATCAGGCGCCCCGGTGATGGGCCGCCCGATTACCAGGAGGTCGGCACCGGCCCGCAGGGCCTGCTCCGGGGTAGCTGTCCGTGCCTGATCGTGGGACGCCGCACCGGCCGGGCGCACCCCCGGTGTGATCAGGGTGATATTGGGGCCGACCTCGGCCCGGACATCGGTGACCTCCTGCGGCGAGCAGACCAGGGCTCTTGCGCCGGCCTGGACCGCCAGCGCGGACAGCCGCAGCACCACGTCGTGCAGTGGCCAGACCATCCCGAACCGTTCCAGGTCTGCTGAGCTCAGGGAGGTGAGCACGGTGACCGCGGCGATGGTGGTATCCGGGGCGGCCTCGACAGCGGCCCGGATCACGTCCCCGCCGCCGGAGGCGTGAACAGTGAGAATCTCCGGGCGCAGCCGCGCGACCGCCCGCGCCGCGCCGGCGACGGTCACGGGGATGTCATGCAGCTTCAGGTCAAGGAAGATCTTGACCCCACTCGCCCCGCGGATCGAGGCCACCACATCCGGGCCATAACGCAGATACAGCTCGAGCCCGATCTTCACGGTGCTGACGTGCGGCGTGACCAGATCGGCCCACCGGGCCGCGGTCTCCAGGTCTGGTGCGTCGAGTGCGACGGCGATCGGCGCGGGCTGAGTCAACGGACCTCCTCGGGCGGTGGCCACACGTTACTGGACATTCCCTGAGAGCCTCCTGCCAGGCATCCGGCGCGGCTCGTGCGCCACCCCGATGGCGTCGCCGAGGCGCTCAATCCCCCTGCTGGCCAGTTCTTCTTCAAGCTCACGCAGGATGCGCACGCACGCGGACGGATCATGGAAGATGGTCGTCCCCACGCTTACCATGGACGCCCCCGCGAGGATCAGCTCAAACGCGTCACGGCCGGTCCGCACGCCGCCCATCCCGATGATCGGCACCTCCGGATAGGCCTCGTGCACCTGCCAGATGCAGCGCACCGCGATGGGGCGGATGGCCGGGCCAGACAGCCCGCCGGTGACCCCGGCCAGCACCGGGCGCATCGTCTGGGTGTCGATGGCCATGCCCAGCAGAGTGTTGATCATGGACAGCCCATCGGCACCGGCGTCCACGCAGGCACCCGCGATCGCGACGATGTCGGTCACGTCCGGGGAGAGCTTCACAAAAACAGGAACGTCATAACGCAGGCTGCCCCGAACCCCCTCGACGACGGCTGATGCGGCGGCAGGATCACAGGCGAAAACCTGGCCACGGTCCTCAACGTTGGGGCAGGAGATGTTGACCTCGACCGCTGTGACCCCGGACGCGTCCGACAGGCGGGCCGCCAGCTCGGCGTAGTCGCGGGCCGTCCCGGCCGCGATCGACACCACGGCCCGTGCCCCCCGTGACAGCAGCCATGGCAGATCACGCTGGAGGAACGCGTCGATGCCGGGGCCTTGCAGCCCGATCGAGTTGAGCATGCCACCCGGTGTCTCCGCCATCCGGGGAGTGGGGCGGCCCGCCCGCGGCGCCAGCATCACCGACTTCGTCACGATGGCGCCGATCTTGGAGACGTCGAAGAACTGCGCGAGCTCACGGCCGGAGCCAGCGCAGCCGGATGCGGTGAGTATCGGGTTCGGCAGCTCGACATGAGCCAGCCGGGTTCTCAGGTCAACGCCCATGGCCTGGCCGCCCCCGTGCGCTCGCGTTCACGGCAGCGCCGCCACCCCCCGGCTGCACCCCGGCGACGGCGGGGCGCGCGGCCGGCTGCGGGCGCGGCTTCCAGCCTGGGGCGCCAAGGGCGTCGAAGGGGATGGTGCCCACGTCGTCCCACCGCACCAGGTCGCCACGGAAAACCGGCCCATCCACGCAGGACCGCACCATCCTGGTCACCCCGTCCTCACCCACCACCGGCAGCACGCACGTCATGCACACACCGATCCCGCACGCCATGGACTCCTCCACCAGGACCTGCACCGGGATGTCGTAGCGGCCTGCCACCGCCGTCACCTGCCGGAGCATTCCCATCGGGCCGCACGCGTAGATGACGTCCGTGCGCGCCTCGTGAATGACCTGGCTGAGAACATCGGTGACCACCCCCCGGGCGCCCATTGACCCGTCCTCGGTGGTGATCGTGGCGCTTCGCGCGGTCCGGCGGGCGGTGAGCGCGCCGAAGACCCGGTCCGCACTGGCCGCGCCGAGCAGGAAGTCCACGGTGCAGTTCCGGCCGCGCAGCCGGTCGGCGAGAGGGAACAGCGGCGCGCTGCCGTAGCCGCCCCCGACCAGCAGGCAGCTCACCGGGTCACGGGGAACCGGGAACGACCGGCCCAGCGGCCCGGCGAGGTCGAGCACGTCCCGGGTGCGCCGTTCGGCCAGCCACTGTGTTCCCGGTCCCACGACGGCGAACACGAACTCCACCGTGCCGCCATGGTCCGGCCGCACGTCGTGGATGGAGAAGGCGCGGCGCAGCAGCATGGAAGTCTCGGGGCCACCCACCGCCACGGCGACGAACTGGCCGGGCCGGAATCTGGCCGCGATTCCCGGGGCCACCACCGTCATGGCGTAATAGGCGTCCACCCGGCGGACCGTGAGCACGGTCCCCCTGACTTGCACCTGCACCGGTTCCCCGCCCGGCTCAGGGTGGCCGGCTGTCATGGGCCGACCTCCAGCCCACCACGCAGCGCCCTCGCGTGCTCCTGCAGGGACCGCACACCCACCTCACCACGCGTGATCGCCTCGATGCCCTGCACGGCGGCGGCAAGGCCCTGGATGGTCGTCACGCACGGGATTCCGCGCCGCACTGCGGCGGTGCGGATCTCGTAGCCATCCAGCCGCGGCCCCGACTGCCCGGGGCTGCCAAACGGCGTGTTCACGATGATGTCGACCTGGCCATTCAAGATCTTGGCCACGATGTCGGGCTCGCCGTCCGGTCCCACGCCGTCGCTGTGTTTACGGACGATCGTCGCACGAACTCCGTTCCGGCGCAGCACCTCCCCCGTTCCCCGGGTGGCCCAGATCTCGAAGCCGAGATCGGCGAGGCGCTTCACCGGGAAGATCATGGACCGCTTGTCCCGGTCAGCCACGGAGACAAACGCCCGCCCCTTGACCGGCAGCGACCCGTAGGCGGCCGCCTGCGACTTGGCGTAGGCGGTGCCGAACACCTCGTCGATCCCCATCACCTCGCCGGTCGACCGCATCTCCGGGCCAAGGATGGTGTCCACGCCACGCCCGTCAGAATCGGAGAACTTGCTGAACGGGAGCACGACCTCCTTGACCGCGATCGGTGCGTCCAGTGGCAGGCTGCCGCCGTCACCAGCCGCCGGCAGCAGGCCCTCGCAGCGAAGCTGCGCCACGGTCGCGCCGAGCATGATGCGCGCTGCCGCCTTGGCCACCGCGACACCGGTGGCCTTGGAAACGAACGGGACGGTCCGTGACGCGCGCGGGTTCGCCTCCAGGACGTACAGAACCCCGGCCGAAAGCGCGTACTGGACGTTCAGCAGCCCCCGGACCCCGACACCGCGGGCGATGGCCCCCGATGCCTCCCGGACACGCGCCAGGTCGGCGGGCCCGAGGGTGATCGGCGGCAGCGCGCAGGCCGAGTCGCCACTGTGGATACCTGCCTCTTCGATGTGTTCCATCACCCCGGCCAGGTAAAGCTGCTCCCCGTCAAACAGCGCATCCACGTCGATCTCGATCGCCTCATCGAGGAACCGGTCGATGAGCACCGGGTGCTCCGGGCTCGCCTCGGTTGCCTGGCCCACGTACCGTGCCAGGGTGCCGTCGTCGTACACGATCTCCATGCCGCGCCCGCCGAGCACGTAGGACGGGCGGACGAGCACCGGGTAGCCGATCTCGTCCGCAACCGCCTTGGCCTCGGCGAACGACGTGGCGGTTCCATGTCTCGGGGCGTTCAGCCCGGCCGCCGCCAGCACCGCCCCGAACTCCCCGCGGTGCTCGGCGAGGTGTATCGCGTCCGGGCTGGTCCCCACGATGGGAGCGCCCGCCTCGGCGAGGCCGCGGGCGAGGCCGAGCGGCGTCTGCCCGCCAAGCTGCACGATCACGCCGGCCACCGTGCCGCTCTGCTGCTCGGCGTGCACCACCTCCAGCACGTCCTCCAGCGTGAGCGGCTCGAAGTACAGCCGCCCGGACGTGTCGTAGTCGGTGGAAACCGTCTCCGGGTTGCAGTTGACCATCACGGTCTCGTAACCGGCCTGCGACAGCGCGAAGGAGGCATGAACACACGCGTAGTCGAACTCGATGCCCTGCCCGATCCGGTTCGGGCCGCTGCCCAGGATGATCACCTTCGGGCGGCTCCCCGGCGGCACCTCCGTTTCCTCGTCATAGGTCGAGTACAGGTAGGGCGTGCGGGCTTCGAACTCGGCCGCGCAGGTGTCCACCATGTGGAAAACGGGCCGGATCCCAAGCTCATGCCGCCACTGCCGGACCCGGTCCTCGCCGATGCCGAGAATCTCCGCGATCTGGGCGTCGGAGAACCCCGCCCGCTTGGCGGCTCGCAGGGTGGCGGGGGTGGGAGGGCCACCCCGCGACAGCCGTTTCGCATGATCTTCTATCGCGGCCACCTGATCGATGAACCAGGGGTCGATGCCTGTGGCGGTGGCCAGGTCAGCCGCGCTCACCCCGGCCCGGACCGCCTGGTGCACGGTCCGCAGCCGGCCGTCGTGCGGGACCGCGCTGCGGGCGAGCAGGCCTTCGGGATCCCCGGGCGGGCTGGCCCAACTGAAGGGGGCGCCGGGACTTTCCAGCGACCGCAGCGCCTTCTGCAGCGCCTCGCCGAAGCTGCGGCCAATCGCCATCGCCTCACCGACCGACTGCATGTGGGTGGTGAGCACCGGGTGGGCGGCGGGGAACTTCTCGAACGCGAACCGGGGCACCTTGACCACCACGTAGTCGAGGGCCGGCTCGAAGCAGGCGGGGGTCTCGCCGGTGATGTCGTTGGGGATCTCGTCCAGGGTGTAGCCGATCGCCAGCCGGGCGGCGATCTTGGCTATCGGGAAGCCGGTCGCCTTGGACGCCAGCGCGGAGGAGCGGGACACCCGGGGGTTCATCTCGATCACGACCATACGGCCGGTCCGCGGGTGGACCGCGAACTGGATGTTGCAGCCACCGGTGTCCACCCCGACCGCCCGGACCACCGCGATCGCGAGGTCGCGCATGTGCTGGTACTCGCGGTCGGTGAGGGTCATCGCCGGGGCGACCGTCACCGAGTCACCGGTGTGCACGCCCATCGGGTCGATGTTCTCGATCGAGCAGACCACGACCACGTTGTCGTTGCGGTCGCGCATGAGCTCGAGCTCGAATTCCTTCCAGCCCAGGACGGACTCTTCCAGCAGCACCTCGGTGACCGGGCTGGCGTCCAGTCCAGCACCGGCGATGCGCCGAAGTTGCTCACCGTCATGCGCGACGCCGGAGCCCGTGCCGCCGAGGGTGAACGAGGGCCGGACCACCAGCGGGTACCCGAGGTCACGCGCGGCGCGCTCGCAGTCGGCCAGGCTGTGGCAGGCACGGCTGTCAGGGACCTCCGCGCCCAGGCCAGTGACGATCTCCTTGAACCGCTTGCGGTCCTCCCCCGCCTTGATCGTCTCGATGCCGGCCCCGATGAGCTCCACCCCGTACCGCGCCAGCGTGCCGGCCTCGTGCAGGGCGACGGCAGCGTTGAGCGCGGTCTGGCCACCAAGCGTGGGCAGCACCGCGTCCGGGCGCTCGGCGGCGATCACCTTCGCCAGCGCGCCGGGAGTCAGTGGCTCGACATACGTGGCGTCAGCGAACTCCGGGTCGGTCATGATCGTCGCCGGGTTGGAGTTGACCAGGCTGACCCGGATGCCCTCCTCCCGCAGCACGCGGCAGGCCTGGGTGCCCGAGTAATCGAACTCACACGCCTGGCCGATCACGATCGGCCCGGACCCGATCACCAGCACCGACCGCAGATCCTCACGCCTACCCACAGCGCCGCCCCCTTTGCCGCCCCCCACGTTCATGATCCTGAAGACTTTTGGGCTCTATGTGGTTAAAAGACTTAAGGATCATGGTTATCGGGGGATCCCGCGGCACGGGGTTCACCGGGAACCGTCCATTAGGGCGGTAAAGGTGTCGAACTCGCTGGCGGCGTCATGAGGGCCCGGCGCGGCCTCCGGGTGGAACTGGACGCTGAACGCGGGTGCGTCCAGCAGCCGGATGCCCTCGACCACGCCGTCGTTGAGATTGACGTGGCTGACCTGGGCGCGGCCGAACGGCGTGTCAAACGGCGCGGACACGCCAGTGAGCGGCATCCCGGCTGCGGGCTTGCTGCCACCGGGCACGCTGGTGCCGCCCTCGCTGGTGCCGGCCTTGCTGCCACCGGGCACGCTGGTGCCGCCCTCGCTGGTGCCGGCCTTGCTGCCGTCCCCCGCACTGGTTCCGGGGAGGGCGACGGCGAAGCCGTGGTTGTGGCTGGTGATCCGCACCCGCCCGGTGGCCGTGTCCTTGACCGGCTGGTTGACGCCACGGTGCCCGAAACGCAGCTTGTAGGTGGACAGCCCGAGCGCCCGGGCGAGGATCTGGCTGCCAAAGCAGATGCCGAACAGCGGGACACCCGTGGCGAGCACGCCCAGCATTGCCTCGACCGCGTACCCGGCCGCCGCCGGGTCGCCGGGGCCGTTCGAGAAGAACACCCCGTCCGGGCTGCTGGCCAGGATCTGCGCCGCCGTGCTGGTGGCCGGGACCACCTGCACCTGGCAGCCGCGCTGCGCCAGCGCCCGCGGGGTGGCTGCCTTGATGCCCAGGTCCAGGGCCGTGACCCGGTACCTGACCGGCACCCCGTCCGGCGGGCTCACCAGGTAGGGCTCAGGCGTGGAAACCGCACGGGCGAGATCGGCACCCGCCATGGACGGGCTGGTGCGGACCCGGGCAAGCAGCCGCTGCGGGTCGGGTTCGGTGGTGCTGATCGCCGCCCGCATCGCGCCGTGCTCGCGCAGCCGCCGGGTCAGCGCCCGGGTACCCGTGATCGCGATACCCGGAACGCCCTGTGCCAGCAACTCCTCGTCCAGGCTCCGCTGTGCCCGCCAGCTGGACGTGATCCGGGACAGCTCGCGGACCACATACCCGCTCACCCAGATGCGGCGCGACTCCGGATCGTCGTCGTTCACCCCGGTGTTGCCGATGTGGGGTGCGGTCATGGCCACGATCTGGCGGCAGTAAGAAGGGTCAGTCAGCGTCTCCTGGTAGCCCGTCATGCCGGTGTTGAAAACCATCTCGCCGAACACCTCGCCGGTGGCACCGAAGCCGGTCCCGTGGAAAACGGTGCCGTCCTCCAGGACGAGAACCGCCGGAGAGGGCCCGGCTGCGGCGTGGGTGGCTGCCACCGCCGCGTCCTCAGGCAAGCTTGCCGTCGAGGACCGTGGGACGGCCCCGAAGGAACGTGGCGACCACCCGGCCGGGCAGCACCATGCCCGCGAACGGGGTGTTGCGGCTCCGGGTCGCCTGCGCGGCCGGGTCGACCGCCTCCCGGCCGTGCGGGTCATAGAGCGTCAGGTTCGCGCGAGACCCCGCCGCGAGCGGCTCCCCGTGCCCGGGCAGCCGCCCGATCGCGGCCGGCCGTGCCGACATCCGGTCGGCCACCTCGGACCAGCTGAGCAGGCCGGTTTCGACCAACGCTTCGTGCACCACGCGCAGGGCCGTCTCCAGCCCAGTCATGCCGAACGCCGCCACGGCCCATTCGGTTTCCTTGTCCTCCAGTGGGTGTGGCGCATGGTCGGTGGCCACGCAATCGATCGTGCCGTCCGCCAGCCCCTCCCGCAGCGCCGCCACGTCCGCTGCCGTGCGCAGCGGCGGGTTCACCTTGTACACCGGGTCGTAGTCGGCCGCGAGCTCGTCGGTGAGCAGCAGATGATGCGGCGTGACCTCCGCCGTCACCCGCCAGCCCTTGGACTTCGCCCAGCGGATGATCTCCACCGAGCCTGCCGTCGAGACGTGGCAGATGTGCAGGCTGGAGGCCACGTGGGCGGCCAGCAGGCAGTCGCGGGCGATGATCGCTTCCTCTGCGACGGCGGGCCAGCCAGCCAGGCCGAGCCGGGCCGAGACCTCGCCCTCGTTCATCTGCGCATCGTCGGTGAGCCTCGGCTCCTGGGCGTGCTGGGCGATGACACCGTCGAATGCCTTGACATACTCCAGCGCCCGGCGCATGAGCACCGGGTCGGAAACGCAGTGCCCGTCATCGGAGAAGACACGCACCCGGGCTGCTGAGTCAGCCATCGTGCCCAGCTCGGCGAGTTGGGTGCCCGCCAGGCGCACGGTGACCGCCCCGACCGGCTGGACGTCGCAGTGGCCGGCCTGCCGGCCGAGCCGCCACACCTGCTCCGCCACCCCGGCCGTGTCCACCGCCGGGTCGGTGTTGGCCATCGCGTGCACGGCGGTGAACCCGCCGAGGGCGGCCGCCATGGTGCCGGTCTCGATGGTCTCCGCGTCCTCCCGGCCCGGCTCGCGCAGATGCGCGTGCAGGTCCACCAGGCCAGGCAGGGCGATCAGCCCGGTCGCGTCCATCACCTGCGCACCCGCAGCCCCCGCGCTGGGCTCACCGGCGCCGGAACCACCCGCAGCGGGCTCACCGGCGCCGGAACCAACAGCGGCGATGACGCCGTCGCGGAGCAGGATGTCGGCGGGCTCGCCGCCCAGCAGCCGCGCGCCCCGGACAAGCCAGGCCGGGCCCCCCGTGGGCGGGCCCTCAGTTCCACCTGACACCGCGGCGTCGTTGCGGGTCATTGCGCCTCCCCCGATCCACCCAGCAGCAGGTACAAAACGGCCATCCGTACGCTCACCCCGTTGCTGACCTGCTCGACCACCGTCGATCTGGGCGAGTCGGCGACGTCGGCGGCGATCTCCACGCCCCGGTTCATCGGGCCCGGGTGCATCACGATGGCGTCGTCTGGAAGCTGTCGCAGCCTCACGCCATCGAGTCCGTACCGGCGGCTGTACTCACGCACGCTCGGGAAGAAGGCCGTGTGCATGCGCTCCCGCTGCACCCGCAGCATCATGACCACGTCGCTCTTGGGCAATGACGCGTCCAGGTTGTAACTCACCGAGCAGGGCCAGGTGTCGACCGCTACCGGCAGCAGGGTGGGCGGCGCCACCAGGGTCACCTCCGCGCCGAGCGTGTGCAGCAGCCAGACGTTGGACCGTGCCACCCGGCTGTGCAGCACGTCGCCGACGATCGTGACCCGCAGGCCGTCCAGCCCCTCGCCGGTCCCGCCCCGCGAGGGCGTGCCGCTGCGGCGGCCGAAACGGCGGCGGATGGTGAAGGCGTCGAGCAACGCCTGAGTGGGGTGCTCGTGGGAGCCGTCCCCGGCGTTGATAACGCTCCCGCGTATCCACCCCGCCAGCCGGTGCGGTGCGCCGGATGCGCTGTGGCGGATGACCACGCCGTCGGCGCCCATCGCCTCCAGCGTCAGGGCGGTGTCCTTCAGGCTCTCGCCCTTGGCGACGCTGGAGCCCTTGGCTGAGAAATTGATCACATCGGCCGACAGCCGCTTGGCCGCCGCCTCGAACGAGATCCTGGTGCGGGTGGAATCTTCGAAGAACAGATTCACCACGGTCCGCCCGCGCAGCGTGGGCAGCTTCTTGATGGGACGGTCCGACAGCCGGGAAAGCTCGTCCGCGGTATCCAGGACCAGCAGGGCGTCTTGCCGCGTCAGGTCGGCGGCTGAGATGAGATGAGGTTTCACCGGTCCCTCCCGGCAGTGTCAGCGCCGGCACCGGGTGCGGTGCGGCGGATGGCGCCGGCAGGGTGCCCGGCGGCGTGCCCGAGCAGCACGGCGTCCTCGCCGTCGGTTTCGGCGAGCAGGACCCTGACCATCTCCTGCTGGGAGGTGGGCAAGTTCTTGCCGACGTAGTCGGCGCGGATCGGCAGTTCGCGATGGCCCCGGTCGACCAGGACCGCCAGCTGGACCGCGCGCGGGCGGCCGAGATCGTTGAGCGCGTCGAGGGCCGCCCGTGCGGTGCGGCCCGAGTACAGCACGTCATCGACCAGGACCACGGTCTTGCCGTCGATGCCGTCGGCCGGAACCAGCGTCTCGCCAAGTGTTCTGGCCGGGCGAAGCCGCAGGTCGTCCCGGTACATCGTGATGTCCAGGGACCCGCAGGGGACGTGCGCTCCCTCAACCTGCCTGATCCCGGCGGCGAGGCGCTCGGCGAGCGGCACCCCCCTGGTCGGGATGCCAAGGAGGACGACCTGCTCCGCACCCCTGGTGCGTTCGATGATTTCGTGGGCAATGCGGGTCAGTGCCCGGCTAATTTCGGCCCTTTCCAGGACCACCTTGCTGTCCTGCCGGTCCTCGTCGCCGGTCATGTCTCCGGCGGAATCAGGATGCCTGTCGGCAGGGCTCACCCCATGGGTCACATGGACCTCCTTTCCCGCCTCTCTGGACGGGCCTTAAAGGACGTCAGTTGCGGTAACACCGTACCAGGCGGGTGAAACAGGCTGCTCGGGGCACGCCGGCGCAATGAACAAGACGGGTAAGTTCGCCCACTTTTTGCCGTTCGGCTTGACCTGGTCGTGGTTGCGGCTTACCGTCACTGTGCGTAACCATCACTCAAAGCGACGACCGAGCAGGGGGCCAACCACCGATGCCTTCCGAATATGCCAAGACGCTGGGCGCGCGTTTGCGCGCCATCCGCACTCAGCAGGGCCTCTCGCTACACGGCGTAGAGGAGAAGTCCCGGGGCCGCTGGAAGGCGGTCGTTGTGGGCTCCTACGAGCGTGGCGACCGTTCCGTAACCGTGCAGAAGCTTGCCGAGCTGGCCGAGTTCTACGGCGTGCCGGTATCCGAGCTGCTTCCAGGCGATGCCGCGCCCCCCGCGATGGCCCCGTCGCCGAAGCTCGTCATCGACCTTGAGCGGATGGCGCTGCTTCCCAGGGACAAGGCAGGTCCGCTTGCCCGCTATGTCGCGACGATCCAGAGCCAGCGAGGTGACTACAACGGCCGCGTGCTGTCCATCCGGCAGGAGGACCTGCGCTCGCTTGCGGTCATCTATGACAAGTCACCCGCTGATCTCACCGAAGAGCTCATCGGCTGGGGAGTTCTCGACGCCGAAGCTCGCAGTGCAGTTGAGGCGTTCTGAGCAGCAAGCATTCTGAGCGCAACTGTTCTGAGCAGCAAGCGTTCTGAGCCAGAGGCGTTTTGAGCTAGTGAGGTGGCGTGCACCGGCTCCCTGTCCCACGCCGCCACCCCTGGCTCTTTGGCGCCAGCGTGCCCCGGAAACGGCCACGTTCCCGGGGCACTCACCTGCTGGCGGTCTTTCCCATACTTGCGGTGCTCACGCACTGCGCAGTGGAAGCAGCGGCTGGGCGGGTACTCCGAGAGCCTCCTCGGCGAGGGTGAGAAATGTCTCCGCATCCCGGAGCAGGTCGTCGGCGGCGCGGACGGAGACTGCCCGCGGCAGTCCGGCTTCCGCGGCCGCCCGGGTGCGCGCGCCTGCGGCGAAGAACGCCGCCCATTCGGCCAGCGCCGGTTCCACCCTCGGCAGGAGTTCCCAAACGCTGTGAGGTGCTTTGCGGCGCGGCCCGGAGCCTGGCGCCGACCGGGCGGCAACCACGGCGGCCGCAGCGCGCAGGGCCGCGAGATGAGCCGCCACATAGCGGGCACCGGCGCCTGGCTCCCCGGCTGCCTCAGCCAGCCCTTGGCGCGCGGACTCCAGCAGGGCGAGCGCCGGTGGCGCGAGCCTGCATCGCACCGTGGCCGGCGTTTGCGTGACCGTGTTCATGGCCGCTCCTCCCGCAGAGCCAGGGCCAGGCGAGGTGCTTCCCCTCACTCCGCCCGGCCCGGCCCGGCAGCCAGGGGGTGTACTGCCGGGTGGCCCTGTCAGTTCTATTCGAACACAAGTTCGGCTGGGTGTCCACCTGTCTGGGACGTCAGTTCGAAGCTACCCTGAGGGTCGGACAAAACCCGCTGCGTGCGGCTCGCGTACTCTACCCAGATGCGGTCAGGACTCCAGCTGCGCGAACTCGGTGCGGGTCAATTCCTGGCGGTCCTGGACGCTCTCACGGGGATCTACCAGGCGGCCATGGCGCCGCCGATCGAGCAGCTGCCCGGCCGTAGTTCGATCATGGAACGCCATGCCGGCTATGCGTCGTTCCGTGCCGTCGTCGCCAGCCTGCCTGCGCAGGACCCGCCAGGCCTGCCTGCGCAGGACCCGCCAGGCCTCCCTGCCCGGGACCCGCCAGGCCTGCCCGCCACAGATCCTGCGGCCCTAGCACCCGGCGGCGCACCCGGCGGGCAGGAAGGGCAGAACGACCGCGCGCCCCGTCTCATCGGCTTCGCCTACGGCTTTCATGGGGCACGCGGCCAGTGGTGGCATGACCTGGTGCAGGAAGTCATCACGCACAAGCATGGCGCCCTCGCCGCGGACCGATGGCTGGGCGACTCGTTCGAGGTCGCGGAGGTGCATGTGCACCCCCGCCATCAAGGCCGCGGCACCGGCCGGGCGATGATCCGCCGGCTTACCGCAGGCCAGCCAGAACGAACAGCCGTCCTGTCCACCATGGACACCCACAGCCGGGCCCGCCGGCTCTACCTGAGCCTGGGTTTCACCGACCTGGTGGCCGCGTTCATCTTCCCCGGCACGGACCTTCCCTACGCGATCATGGGAGCGCCGCTGCCGCTGCGGGACTGAGCGCCGCCGCCACGAGCGCCGCCGCCACGAGCGCCGCCGCCACGAGCGCCGCCGAGAGATTCGGTGGTGCGGGGAGACCGGCCCGTACCGTTGCCGCCTTGTGAGCGCTCCGCGAGGCCGAGCTGCTGGTAGATATCGAGTGTGGCGCGCGAGCCGTTTAGCGTGTAAAAGTGCAGGCCAGGCACGTTCTCGGCGAGCAGCCGCTGACACAGCCGGGCCGCATAGTCCACTCCGATCGCGCGGGCCCCGGTCTGGTCGTCCCCGGCCGCGGCAAGCCGCTCCCCCAAGTCAGGCGGCACTCGCGCGCCAGAAAGCAGCACCACCCGCTCCAGGGTGCGGACGCTGGTGACCGGCATGACGCCCGCGATGATCGGCACCTCGCAGCCAGCGGCGGCCACCCGGTCCCGCATCCGCAGGTAATCCTCGGGGTAGAAGAACATCTGCGTGATCGCGAAGTCGGCGCCCGCCTGGCACTTCCGCACGAAGTTGGCCAGGTCTGACCCGGGATCGGGCGAGCGCGGGTGCCCTTCAGGGAACGCCGCGACGCCGACGCAGAAGTCGCCGGCCGTCTTGATCAGGCGCACCAGTTCCTCCGCATACCGCAGGCCCTCCGGGTGCACCGACCACTCGCCGTTGGGGTCCCCCGGCGGGTCCCCACGCAGCGCCAGCATGTTCCGCACCCCGACTGCCGCGTAGGAGCCGACCACGTGCCGCAGTTCGGCGAGCGAATGACTGACCGCGGTCAGATGCCCGACGGGAGTCAGCGTGGTTTCTGCGGCGATCCGCCCGGTCACCCGGACTGTCCGGTCCCGGGTCGACCCGCCGGCCCCGTAGGTCACCGAAACGAACGTGGGCCGCAGTGGCTCGAGCCGGCGGATGGCCAGCCACAGTTGGCGCTCGGCCACGGCTGTTTTGGGGGGCATGAACTCGAAGGAGAACGACTCTCGGCCGACAGCCAGCAGCTCGCGGATGGCCGGCGCTCGGTTACCTACCCCAAACGGCATGCGCCCAGGCTAACGGCACCACCCAGCGGACTGCACGCCTGCGCGGACCAACGGCGGGTGGCGGCATGCATGCCAGGAGCCCCGCGCTCAGCCGGCGCATAACGCCTGACCTGCAGGAAACCCAGACCAATGGGCCTATGGCCAGTGGGCCCGCATGCTCATAGTCTCGACGTCATGACGCACCGCGACGCAGCGATCAGCCATGTCCGTCATCGGGTGGACCAGGCGCTGCAGGCTTTCCTTCACCGGCAGCGGGAGGTGCTGCTTGGCGCGGGAGCAGACCTGAAGCCAGGGATCGAGGCGATGGCGGGCCTGCTGGCAGGGGGCAAGCGGCTCCGGCCGGCGTTTTGCTACTGGGGATGGCGCGGGGCGGGCGGCGACGACTGCGCCGGGATCTTTGCTGCCGCGGCAGCGCTGGAACTGCTGCACGCCGGCGCGCTCGTCCACGACGACCTGATGGATGCCAGCGATACCCGGCGAGGCCAGCCCTCCCTGCACCGCCAGTTCGAGGCCTGGCACGCGGCGGCGGGCTGGCGTGGCTCACCGCAGGCGTTCGGCATGGGGTCGGCGATCCTGCTCGGCGATCTGCTGCTGTGCTGGACCGACGAACTGTTTCACGGCAGCGGACTGCCCGCCGATGCGCTGCTGCGGGCCCGGCCCGTGCTGGACCTCATGCGCACCGAAGTGTTCGCGGGACAGTACCTGGACCTGTTCGGGCAGGCGGGCGGCGACGGGACCGTGGAGAGCGCGCTGCGGGTGGTGGAGTACAAGACCGCCAAGTACACGATTGAGCGCCCGCTCCACCTCGGCGCCGCACTCGCTGGTGCGCCGGTGCCCCCGGCCCTGCTCAACGGTCCCGGTGCGCACCGGGCTGGGAGATTCCCCACTGAGGCGCGTTCTGGCGGGGCAACGCCCGCCGCAACATGTTCGGCGGAGGTGACGCCGTGCGCTCCGGTGGCCGCCGCCTACGCAGCATACGGTCTCCCGCTGGGGGTCGCGTTCCAGCTTCGTGACGACATCCTCGGGGTGTTCGGCGATCCCGGGCAGACGGGTAAGCCAGCCGGGGACGACCTGCGGGAAGGCAAGCGCACCGTGCTGCTCGCCATCACTCGTGCCAGGGCAACGGCCAACCAGGCAGCGGTCATCGACCGGCACCTGGGCAACCCACTGCTGGACGACGCCGGGACGGCCGAGGTCCGCGACGTGATCACCGGCAGTGGGGCGCTCGCCGAGTGCGAGCGGATGATCGACCGCCACGTCGCCAAGGCGCATGCCGCCCTGGCGGCGGCACCCATCGCCGGTGATGTCAAGGATGCGCTGGCCGAACTCGCCGTCGCCGCCACCGCCCGCCACGGCTAGCCCGCCACGGCTACAGATCGGCCTGGCCGGACAGGCGGGTGACGGTGGCGCCCGCCACCCAGATCACCCCACCGGCGTCCCGGGAGATGTGGACCCGGCCGGCCCGGCCGAGCGCGGTGCCCTGGCTGACGACGTAGGGGGTTGTGACCCGCCCGGTGCGCAGCAGCCACGGGGCGAGCGAGGCGTTGAGGCTTCCGGTGACCGGGTCCTCGACGCAGGTGCCGTCCTTGGGAAAGAACGCGCGCACCTCGAAGGCCTCCGGTGACCCGGGCGGATAAGGGCCCACCACCCCGAGGTCGAGGTCGACATTGCCGGGCGCCAGCGCCAGCACGGCGTCCGCGCTCGGCAGCAGCACGGCAACCCATCCCGGCCCGTTGTCGGCCCAGGACGCGTCCACGATGCTGGCGGCGTCGATGCGCAGCAGCGACGCGATGCGCGCCAGGAGTTCCGCATCGACCGGGCCATCCCGCAGCACCGGCGGCGCCGCGAACGCGAGGCCAACGGCGGTCCGGCGCAGCGTGACCAGCCCAGCGCCACACTCCTGCACGATCTCGCCGGGTGTGCGCGGCGTCCCGCCAGCCTCCAGCCAGGCATGGCAGGTCCCGAGCGTGGGATGCCCGGCGAACGGAAGCTCCGCCACCGGCGTGAAGATCCTCACCCGGTAGTCCGCGCCCTCGGCCGTGGGCGGGAGCACGAAGGTCGTCTCTGACAGGTTCATCCAGTGCGCGAACCGGTGCATCTGCTCGGTGGACAGGCCGTCGCCGTCCAGCACGACAGCGACCGGATTCCCCCGGTACGGGCCTGAGGTAAATACATCAATTTCACCAAACGGACGCGACACGCCACTCAGCATCCCACAGCCGGCGCCCCAGCCCGGCGAGCCACCAAACCGGCCGTGCGGCCCGCCAAACCGGTGCGGCTGCCCCCGTACCACCACTGCCCGCGGGACCTAGCCCGCCGGGCCTGGGCGGGCGGCCTCCCCCGCCAACCTGGACCCCAGCCGCGGTCAGCCAAGCGCTGCGGCGCGCACGCAGAGCACGTCGGGCAGGTGCGCCGCGACCCGCGTCCAGCTTTCGCCGGCGTCCGCGCTGGCGTACACCTCGCCACCCCGGGTGCCCAAGTAGACCCCGGCCGGGTCCGCCGCGTCCGTGCAGAACGCGTCGCGCAGCACCGCCACCCAGAAATCTTGTTCGGGCAGGCCCTTGGACAGCGGATCCCAGGTCTGGCCCCCGTCGTCGCTGCGGTAAACCCGGCAGGCGCCGTCCGGGGGCATCCGGCGTGCGTCAGCCTCCAGCGGGAACAGGTACACGGTGTCCGGGCGGTGCGGGTGCACGGCGACCGGGAAGCCGAACTCCACCGGCAGCCCGCCCGCGATCGAGGTCCACTGCCCGCCCCAGTTGTCGCTGCGGTAGACGCCGCCGTGGTTCTGCAGGTAGAGCCGGTCCGGCTGGTCCGGGTGGCCAGCCACCTTGTGCACGCACTGGCCGAACTCCGGGTACTCGTTGGGCAGGAAGGCCGCCCGGATGCCCTGGTTGGCTGGCTCCCAGCTTTCGCCGCCGTCCCAGGTGCGGTACACCCCGCCGGTGGACATGGCGACGAGCACCCGGTTGGTGTCCGTTGGGTGCGGGATGATCGTGTGGATCGCCTGCCCGCCAAAGCCCGCCTCCCACTTCTCGCGGTGCGGGTGATCCCAGAGCGGGCGGATCAGTTCGAAGCTGGCGCCCCGGTCGGTGGAGCGGAACAGCGCCGACGGCTGGGTGCCCGCATACACCAGGTCGGGCTCGGCGGAGGGGCCGGGCTGGATCTGCCACACCCGCTCCAGTGACGACCCGGTGAACTCGGGAAAGACGATCGGCGACCGTGGTGGCTCCGTCCAGGTGGCGCCGAGGTCATCCGAATACACCAGCGAGGGTCCCCAGTGCTCGTTGCTGGTCGAGACAAAGGCGCGCGGCGTGGCAGTGCGGGTGTCGATTCCCACCGCATATATCGCCTGCATGGGGAACTGGATCGGCCCCACCTCCCAGGAGGCACGGCCATCCTTGCTCCGCGCAACCACCAAGCCCTTGCGAGTGCCGATCAGCACGATGGCTTCTGTCACAGTGGCCTCCTCCGTCCAGGCTGGCCCGCTGGTCCGGGTTCCCGGATGCTAGCGTTTTGTATATGACTAATAGTCATATAGCCGCTGGGCATGGCGGGTCAACCGGTTCCGGTTTCCTTCCCGGTACCGCCTATGCGGTCCTCGGCCTGCTGTCGTTCGGGGCCGAGCTGTCCGGGTATGAGCTGCGCCAGCTCGCACTCAACAGCCTGCGGTTCTTCTACTGGAGCCCCGCGCAGAGCCAGATCTACCGGGAGCTGCGGCGGCTTTCCGAGCTCGCCTATGTGACCGGCCGCAAGGTCAGCCAGCAGCGGCGCCCGGACAAGATCGCGTACTCGATCACCGAGGCGGGCCGGTCCGAGCTCACCCGGTGGCTGGAGCAGGCGCCGGTTGCCCCTCCTGCGATCCGTTATGACGCTGCCCTCCGGCTGTTCTTCGGGCACCTCACCACGCAGGACCGGATGCTGGCACTGGTCGCCGAGCACCGTGATCACCTGGAACGCATGCGCGCCGAGCTGCACGCGGTCCAGGAAATGCTGACAGTGGACGCCTCGCTCAGGCTCGCCCAGATCATCGCCGACTGGGGGGATCATCTATACACCCACGAGCTCGAGGCGCTCGACCGTGTCTCCGCTGCTCTTGCCGAGCTTGCGCCACCGCCTGGGCGGGTCACCGTTCCTCCGGGCACGGTGCAGCCGCTGCCGGCCACGCAGGAGCCCTCGCCAGCCCGGGCCGGTGGGCCGAGCCGCCCCTCAGGCGCGGGCCAGGACGGCGCAGTACTCGGCTCCCGGCAGCGTGTCGGTGACCCGCCAGCCGGCGGCGGCAGCGATCTCGTCCAGCTCAGCGAGTGACATCCAAAGCACGTCGAACCAGCCCGTGGCCAGTCGCTGGTACCTGACCCTGATCGTGACCTGGCCAGGCATCCGCCCGGCGCGGCGGTTGCGCTCGTGGTAAGCGAGGTGCGCGGGTTTGCCGGTCTGATAGGGATCCAGGCACGCGCCAACAATGACGCCGCCCGGGTTGAGGACCGAGCCGAGCGCCGCCAGGAATTCCGGGGCGCGCTCCGCTGAGCCAAGCAGCCCAAGATTGTTACCGAGCATGAGCACACTGTCGAAAGCGGGTGCCCCGGTGGCGGCCAGCCCGGCCGCGGTCCCGAGGAAGACCTCTTTCACGCCGCGCCGGCGGCAGACCTCAACCGCGCCCGGTGACACGTCAAGCGCGACCACGTCGTGGCCACGCTTCTGAAGCGCAAGCGCGGCCCGGCCGGCGCCTGCTCCCACGTCCAGCACCCGTCCCCGCACCCGCTCCAGCGCCCAGGCGTCACGCTCGCTCCAGCCGCCCAGGTAATCACCGGTGTCGACGTCAACGAACCCATCGTCGCGCTCGATGACGATCCCGGCCGCCCGGCCGGCCTGCCGGTCGCTCAGCGCCCGCCCGAACGCGTCACCATGTTCGGGTTCTTCTCGTGTCAGCATGGGCACGGAGTATCCAGGCATCGGCACCGGGCGGGAAAGCGAATATCCGCTTCCAGCCAGCCGCCACTGCTCCAGGGAGCGGGCCGCTGGAGCAGACCGGCGCCCGGCCTCAGAACGCGAGCGCCTGAGCCCGGCGGTTCACCTCAGAATGCGAGCGCCTGAGCCCGGCGGTTGACCTCAGAATGCGAGCGCCTGAGCCCGGCGGTTGACCTCGGTACGGCGGTGCTCGGCCATCGCCTGGATCGGTGTCCCGGGAAGTGTCTCGTCGGCGGTGAAAAGCCAGCGCAGCGCCTCTCCTTCGGCGAGCCCGCAGTCGAAAAGCAGCGTGAGCGTCCCGTGGAGCCCCTTCAGGATGTGGTTGCCCTCAAGGAACGCGGCGGGCACGCCCAGGGTGCCGTCGGGGCGGCGCACCGCCAGCAGCTTGTGATCATGGAGTAGTTGCTTGATCCGGCTCGGGGTGAGGCCTAGACGCTCGGCGACAGCAGTGAGGGAAAGCCAGTCGCCGACAAGAGCGTCGGCCGGGGGGTCAATCTCTGCCACACCCCCGATGTTGCCATCCGCATGACCCGTCAAACCTGCCGGCTTTTCTGGCGGCAGGGAGAGTTTTACGCGCCCGCCGACATGGCGGCTAGCGATCCTCGGTCGAAAGCTTGGGTCCGGAGGCGGCGCCCGCAGTGGCGGCGGCGGGCGTCGCTTTGGTGTGCGCGCCGCCACAGTGACCATTTGAGGGCACTGACGATGGCGCGTTTCCCTCTGCGCTGCGCAGCCAGAGGAGGTTATGGCGGTGAGGACGTCAATGGCCGTCCTGGTGTCGGCAGCGTCACTGCTGGTAGCTGACGTGGCGGCGCGCCCTGCGCTGGCAGCGAGGAACCCGCCACAGCCGCCAATCCAGCCGCTGGCGGTCAGCAGCCCCGGCGGCGGGGCCGCCTTCAGGATGATCTCCGGCAACGTCCCGCCCGGGCTGAGGGTCCTGCCACGGCGGACTCCACGATCGTGTTCGGGTGATGAGCCCAAGCGGGGACGTTCGTGTTCGGAGTTCAGGCCACCAGCCCGCAACGAACCACGGTCACTCAGGTCGGCAGCATCACCCGGCTGAACCCCGGCCGTGGCCCGGAGAGCGCGGGCCACGGCCGGTCCCCGCCAGACACCTGACCCAGCACAACCTAGTTCCCGGCCCAGGCCCAAGGGAGCCCACCATGATCCGGTTTCGTACCTCGCGCGTCGTCTCGCTGGCGGTACTGGCGCTGCCCGCCAGCGTGCCAACTGCAGCGGTCACCGCTGCCCCGGCAGCGGCGGCGACAACCTACACGATCACTGATCTCGGCTCGCTCGGGCTTGGGGTCAGCGAGCCGTCAGCACAGCACGCTGGCTGCATTCATAGTGTTTTGCGAGCTGCTTGGTCGACAGTCCCGCAGCGTAGAGTATCTCCAGTTCACTCCAGTCACGCTGTAGCCGCCGCTTGCTGGCTTCGGGATGTTCATGTAGCCACAGCCCATAGCGCTGCTGAGAGCAGAACTTCTGACTCCCGGTGCGGTGCTGCCGGGCCTTTGTGAAGGGCTTACCGCACTGGTCGCACTTGAACTCTGCGGGCCCGCCCTTCCACCGTGGGTGACTCGGCCCGGAGAAGCTGGTCCGTATCCCGAAAACCGGGTTCTCATCCGCGGTGAGCCCGCATGCGTCGATGACCCGCTGTACGCATTTGCTGGCGTCGGTGTTGATCTCGCAGCCGGTGAACCGAAAGACCCAGTACCCGGCCGCGCTGAGCGCGGCATCGCGTACCGCGTCGGCAAGCCTCTGCTCGCGCAGAGTGTGCTGCGCGCCGTCCGCTTCGATGATGATGCGAGCCTGGTGGAGTTCTCTGTCGACCAGGTACTTCCCCAACAGCAGCGACTGCGTGGTGAAGCCGATGCCAGCCACCCGAAGGGCATCATGCAGGCGTCGCTCGATCGGGGTGTTGACGGCGGGGCCACGCATGCGTGGAAGCCGCTGCCGGAGGGCCTGGCGCGACTTCTCGGCGAACTCTGGAGTCTGCGTGGCAGCGTAATGAGCCGCACGCCACTCCGGCGTCCGCCGCCGGGAAGTTCTGGCGCGACAGCAGCACCACCGCCCGGTCGAGGTCATCCGCCCACGTCTCCTGGTCCCAGCTATCCGTCTCGGCCGGGCCGGCGAGGGCACCGTTTCGCGGGCTGGCCTCAGCAAGCAGGCCCTGGAACCGCAGCCGCTCCGCCGGGCTGGCGCGATCGAGCGCGGTGTCGAGGATCGCCTGGGTGTCCGGGCGCGGCTGCACACCAGCACCCAGCTGCTCCCACTTGGAGACGGTGCGGACCGCTACACCCAGGTGCTCGGCGTAGGCGCGGACGCTCAGCCGCAGGGCACGGCGAAGCGCGCCCGCTTCCTCGCCGGTCCACACCCGTACCGGGAGCACCGCGACGCCTCCTCCCCTCACGTCCAGCGAACCACGTCATCAGCGTGTGGTGCATCACTAGTGCTACGCAAGTGCCACACCAGGTCGTTCCCACACCCGCCACCAGGGCCGATGCTCGGTGCAGGCGTGACCCGCACCCCACCGCGAAGGCAGCGACCAACGATGGCACCCCTCACCGAACGTCGTCCAGTGCCTGGCCCACTGGTCTATGGGTATCTCCGCCTCACGGCCTGCTCCCGCGCCGCCGCGTGGCACTGACGCTCGCGCTGTCGACCTACTGCGGCCAGCATGAACTGCTGCTCGGTGGCGTGTTCACCGACGAGCCGCTCGCCAGCCCGGTCCTGTCGCCGGGCTTCGCTGGTCTCCTTGACGCGCTCAGCCTCGACGGCAGCTACGGGGTCGTCGCGCCCTCAGCGGCACACCTCGGCGCTGGTGTCACCGGCCGCGCCCGGCTTGAGAAGATCACCGAAACCGGGCGGCGGCTCATGCTCGTCCGCGGTGCCCTGGTCCAGGCGGTGCCGCGGTGAACGGCACTGCTGCCAGCGTGGAACCCGGCCAGGCCGGGACTCAAGCGCAGGACTGTGACCTCCATGTACGGGCATGGTGCTTGCCGCCCGGCAGTGCCGCCCGGCGGGCACGCAGCCTGCTGAGGGACTGCTTGGGGCCTCACGTCACCGATGGGGAACTCACCGATGACCTGGAATCTGTCGTCGACGAACTCGCCGCCAACGCGTGGCAGCACGCCTGCGGCCCATGCGAGATGCGCGTGGTCTGCCACCAGGGCATCCCCGTCGTGTGCGAGATCACCGACGCCGGCGACTCGGCCAGCGAACTCACCAAGCGGCTGCGCCAGGCCGCTGACCTCACCACTGACCCCACAGACGGTGACATCGGGGCGCTGCTGGAGGGCGGACGCGGCCTGTCGATCGTGGCTCGCCTCACCAACGGCCGCTGCGGAGCCCGCCAGGCACGCCTGCTGAGTACCGGCCAGCCAGGTACCAGCGTGTGGTTCGCCCTCCCGGCCAGCAGGTCAGCCATCCAGCCGCCGCAGCCACCCACCGCGAGGAGGGGATCATGAACCTGCCGGAAGAGCTGACCGGCGCGGACGTGACCCGTGAGTTCCCGGGCTGGGATATCTCGAAAGGGATGGGCGGGCTCTGGTATGCCCGCCTGCGTGATTCCGAGCCTCCGGTCATGGCCAGCGGTGAAGACCCCACGGACCTGCGCGATGAGATCCGCCGCAAGCTCGCCCAGGCCGAGCACGCGCGCTGGCTCGCGGCCCCCGGCCGGGACCGGCGCCATGACTGAGGCCGGGAACGGGGGGTGCCGGATGTGCCAGGGCGCGGACCCCCGCGTGATCACGCCGCTGCAGTGCCTGCTGCCCGAGGGGGTGTCGCGGTTCATCGCGCGGACCCCGCGTTTCGTGGCGATGCCGACGTTCGGGTGCTTCATGCCCGGGTACGTCCTTTTGGGTCCCGCGCGCTCATGTGCTGTCGTTCGGGCTGCTCAGCCGCCAGTCGCTGGCCGACGCGGGCGAGCTGGTGGAGCGGCTGTGCGAGCGGATGTCAGCCGTATACGGAATGCCGGTGCTGGGGTTCGAGTACGGCAACAACCTGCCTGGCGGGCGGCGGGTCGAGCATGCCCACTGGCATCTGCTGCCCTCCGCCGCTGACCTGACCGGGTGGCTCGACGCGCGGCTCACGGGGCACGCCATCGGCGGGCTGGCGGGACTGCCGGGCGGCACTGAGTCTTCCTACATCGCGGTCCGCCGCCAGCGCGGAAGTATGACCGTCTACCCGGTGCCGAACGAGGCCAGCCAGCGGATCAGGCTGCGGCGCGCGGTGGCCGAACTGGACCCGCGCGTCGACCCGGGCGCGTGGGACTTCGGGGATGCCCGGTTCCCCGACCTGATCCGCCGCACGGCACGCGACCTCGCCGCAGTCTCCCTGGACGGTGGGTCATGACTGTGCCTGCCGGGGCACTCCGGCCGGTCACACGGGAACCTGTGAGGCGGTGCCTGCCGCAGGGTGAGTTCGATGATCTGTACTCGGCGGTGTACCGGATTCTCGATGACGCCAAAGCCGACCACGACCTGGTCAAGCTGTACAAGGGCAGCCACGCCTCCCCGTTACCGCATTACCGGGTGCTTGACTTCGGCTCGTACTTCTACCGCACCCGGCGGGGCCTGCTGTCCTACGCATGTGAGGCGGCCGGTGGGGCCAGCGAGGCTCACCTGGACACCTACGACCGGGAGCACGGCCCCCGGGTGAGCGTGCGGGCGGTGTATGAGCACCTGGCGTCTTTCTCCCGCAAGCCGGGTGAGAGCCGGGCGGCGTTCCTGCGGTATCTGACGTCACGCACGCATGACCTGGGCGCCTACCGGGGCGGCACCAGCGGTTATGACGACGAAGCGCGGGCGGTCGCCGCCGCCCACTTCAGCGCCCTGTCGGTCCCCGCCACCCCGCGAACACCGAGGTGTTCTGCGGCGGCGCCAAAGGTGTGTTCCTGGCGTTCTGCGCCGCGCTCATGACCCGCCGCCACCACGACCGGCTCACCCATGAAGGCGGCCTGCTGCTCGCCCCAGAGGGTTACTACCAGAGCCTGCGGCTGATGCCCGCCATCTTCGGCGGCGAGATCCATGTCGTCCCCGGACTGAGCGGGGAAACCATCGGGCGGTGGCTCGCCCAGACCGCCGGGCAGCCGAACCGGGCGGTCTATGTCCCGCTGGTCAACAACGCCGACGGCCGGGTACTCACCCGGACCCGCGCCCGCTCCATCGCCCACGCCGTGCTCGGCCACAACCGGGCCCACCCGGGCGAGCCGGTCTACGTCCTGGCTGATGACGTCTACGCGGGCAGCTACCTCACCCCCGGCCTGGTGCCTACCTCTATCGCCTCGATCACCGGCACCGCGCTGGGAAACCCGGCGCTGGGGGCGATGAGCGACTGGACGGTGACCGTCGCCACCTCGTCCAAGACGTTCGCGCTGCCGACCAGCAGGATCGCGTTCGCCACCACCACCAGCCAGCGGCTGCTGGACGCGCTGCGCCACTACCGAACGGTGTTCTCCATGAGCCGCCGCCCCGCAGGTGACCGAACTCACCGCAGCCGCCGCGCTCTGCCTCACCCCCGGCACCTGGGCCGATGAATGGAACCGCCACTACCGGGCGGCCTGCCAGGCACTGATCCCGCGTATCGAAGCGATCAACACCGAGGCCGGATTCGCCGCCTGCACCGTGGTGGAACCCGAAGGCGGCTGGTACCTGCCCCTGCACCTGTCACCCTCGCTGTTCACCGGGCGAGCGGCCAGCGCCGTGGACGCGTTCGCGGTCATGCTGCACTAC
>WNGL01000008.1_pt1 | contig 204685 bp, 175 predicted proteins | sample 5400591 | NCBI WGS metagenome assembly WNGL01 (sample SAMN13153377, study PRJNA577476) | soil metagenome | isolation source: 80 cm soil or saprolite under Garry oak tree replicate 1 | place: USA:California | collected 2016-06-15 | reverse complement strand
GCACACCCCGCCTACACCGCCCGTACGACAAAGCATTCCCCGCTCACACTCAAAACCTCACAGAAACCTTCTCCTCACCCGTAAACCGAAAAGAAAGTCATCCGCCCTCAACTCTGGTGAGAAATCCGGGCTAGTGTCACGGTAGTGAGGGCGAGATTGTGGGCGCTGTCGTGATCTCGTATGGCTTAGTAATGGCGGGCTTGAGAGCTTCGTGAATCTTTGCGGCATCTTCGGCGGTGAAAGATTCCAAGGCTATGGCCGTGGAACCTTCGATGTAGAGGCACATGGTGCCTTCTTCGGTGATCCACTGATGCGGAGCTTTGGCGGGCTGAACTGATTTGTATCGCTGGCTGAGGGAGGATTGATAGATGGCGGCGAAGTTATTGGCGGCGCCGGGGGATGAGAAGTTGAGGACGAGGGCGAGCGAGGTTGGAACGTCGTTGGGCGACTTCTTATTGGCAAGGGTCATGTAATAGCCGCCGCGCCAGGCGGGCGCGAGCTTGGCAGCGGCATCCTTGCCTCCCCACTGGCGGAGGATAACGCGAAGGTCGATTTCACCGATGCCGGAGAAGTCGTCGCGCCGCCAGTTGGGGCCGAGAGCTCTTTCGAGAGGGACCACCTGGAACTGGACCTGCGGTTCGTGGTTCAGGTAGGTGGCGGGCTCCATGATCTGGCGGGTGTCGAGGGGTGGTTGGTCAAGCACTCCGGCGAAGGCTGCGTGCTGGCCGCGCTTGGTGAGGACGGCACGAACAAACTCCATGCCGAAGGTGTAGGGGAAGAGCATGGCCTCACGAAGATAGATGGGCGCCTTGGCGTACATGGGCGTGGACTCTTCGTCGGCGATGGATGAGCGCATGGAATCGACGAGATCGGGGGCGCTCTCGACGGATTGGCCAACGGGAGTGAGCTGGTAATCGAAGAGCACGATCATTGCCTGACCTTCGATGATGGACTGGCGCGCGGTGCGCTGCTCGTCGATGACCATCTGCTCGGTTTCGTCCTTGGAATCCTTGCGGACGTTGAGCCACTTTTCGAGATCGTAACTCTGATCCTGCAGGGCGTGGACGAGTTCGTGGGCCATCACGGGCTTTTGAACGTCGGGAGAGACCCAGTCAAGGAGATACACGGTTTTACTGTGCGCGTCGTACCATCCCTCGACCTGCTCCTTGTAGAGGCCGAGCATGTATTCGCGCAGGTTGAAATCGTGGGGGAGCAGGCCGAGTTTCTTGAGGGCGAGGGCGGAACGGTCGAAACGTTCGCCATTACCCTGCTCTTTCATGCGGAGTTCGACGTATTTGGCAACTTCGTCGCGGGTGGTGAGCTTCTTCTTCACGGAGTGAAGGATGGGAAGTCCGGTGCGCTCGCTGGCAAATCTCAGAAGATCATCGACGGAGCGGAAGAGCTCCTTGGCCTCCGCTTCTGTGACGTGGTGCTCGGGTTCGGCGGCGGGGGTTTGCTGCGCAGGGGCGAGCATGACCAGCGAGAGCGCGATTTGGACGAGCCGGAGCAGTTTGCGGAAAAATCTCATGCAGGTCCTTTGCGGTGCTCTCCACGAGGCTTGGCGATGAATTCTGTGTGCAAGCCTATGCTGAAAAGATAACACCAGGCGAGGGCGGGAGAGCTACTCGTGAATTGCCAGAACGGTTGAGATGAGGGCGAATCCTGCGGTATTGTGTGCGGAAAACACGAACTGGGCGGCGTCCGATATAATCGGACGTTCGGTTGGCGTCGATTATGTCTTCTACTTCCCTGTTGCAGAAATTCGGAGCGCAAGCGGTTCCTGGCGAATATGCCGGGGCCGAGACGGTGTTGCGGTTCAGCTCTCCGGTTGAGGAACTCAATGCTTTGCGGCATGGCAGCGGTGTGTTTGACCTGGGCTGGCGCGGCAAGCTGGTGGTGCGTGGCGAAGACCGTGTGCGCTGGCTGAATGGAATGGTCACCAACAATACTCGGGATCTGCAGCTGGATTTTGGGAATTACAACTTTGTGCTGAATGCGCAAGGTCGTATTCAGGGCGATCTGCTGGCGTTTCAGCGTGGTGAGTTCTACGTGCTGGAGAGCGAGGCAGCTCAGATTTCGACGCTGCGCGACTTTCTGGACAGATACATCATCATGGACGATGTGGAGTTGGGCGACATCAGTGGAGGTCTTACGTCGATTGGCGTGGGCGGGCCAGAGGCCGTTACGGTGCTGAAGAGCATTGGGATCGAAGCGGCGGAGGCCAAGCCGGGACAGGTGCTGGATGGTAGCTGGCAAGGGATGGGATATTCGCTGGTGCGCGATCCGATCGAAGTGAGGAACTGGTACGAGTTGTGGCTGGCGTCGGACAATGTCGAGGCGTTCTGGAACGCGCTGGTGAAGGCGGACGCTGTGCCAACCGGTGTAGAGGCGCTGGAATGGCAGAGGATACTGCTGGGGCTGCCGCGAGTGGGTGTGGACACGGGAGCGCGTGAGTTGCCGCAGGAGACCGGGCAGGAATACGCGTTGCATCACTCGAAGGGTTGCTACATAGGGCAGGAGATCGTGGAGCGCATTCATTCGAGAGGGGCTGTGCACAGGCACTTTTCGGGATTGATAGTGGATGGCAAGGCTCCGGAGCGCGGGGCTTTGGCTCGCGGAACCAAGGTGATGGCCGGAGATAAGGAAGTGGGCGAGATTACGAGCAGCGCGGAGATGGTGGTGGATGGCGTCGCACGGAGCGTCGCACTGGGGTATGTGAGGCGAGAAGCTGCTGCTAAGAGCAATCCTGAAGACGAAACGAAATTGGTGGCGGATGGAAGAGTGGTAAGGCTTACGGCATTGCCGATTCAGTTCTAAAGAATTCATTTCTGCGCGCGGGAAGAGTGAGATGGAAAAAGAGAAGAAGCCAGAGTTCGTTGTGACTGATCGCCGGAAGTTCAACGTAGATGGAGAACCACGCCCCGACGCGCCGGTGGAGACTCCGGCGGCGGCGAAAGAGCCGGTGGCACCCGCGGCTGCGCCAGAACCAGCGGCAAAGCCCGAAGCAGTGGCGGCAAAGCCTGAGCAGAAGGTTGAACCAGCACAGAAAGAAACTCCGAAGGAAGCGTTTGTTCCGGAGCCTGTTACGGAGACGGGATACAACGCAGAAAAGGAACGCTCGGCTTTCGGCGGAGAGAAGATGCAGTTTGTTCACCTGCTGGACATGCTGGTGCAGACGGCGATGATGTATGCCGGAGCGATGGAGACGGGGACGGAACGGCGCGTCGATATCGTGGGATTGCGGCAGATGATCGATCTGATTTCCGTGCTGGAAGAGAAGACAAAGGGCAACCTGACAGAGCAGGAACAAGCCATTCTGACCAATACGGTGTTCCAGCTTCGGATGACGTACATGGAAATTGTGAATATGATTCAGCGCGAGGCAATGCAGAAGGCACCTGGCGCTCCGGGAGCCCCTCGCAAGTGAAGAAAGGCACGGTGACAGTACTGGGCAGCGCTACTTCGATGGGCGTGCCCACGATTGGTTGTGACTGCGCGGTGTGCCACTCGGAAGATCCGAAGGACCGGCGTACGCGGCCCTCGGTGATGATTGAGTGGGACGGGCATCGCATTGTGATCGACAGCGGGCCGGATTTCCGCGAGCAGGCAGTGCGCGAAGGTATCGATCGGCTGGATGCTGTGCTGTACACGCATGGTCATGCGGACCACATCCTGGGACTGGATGACCTGCGTCCTCTGACTTATCCGCGAGTGACGGGTGGGAAGAGGCTTCCGCTCTACGCGACAGCGGAGACTTCGCGCATTCTGCAGTCGGTGTTCAAGTACGTTTTCGACGACAACTACAAGTATGGCGGCCTTGCAAAGGTGGAGCTGAAGGAAATCACCGAGCCTTTTGAGGTGCTGGATTTGAAGGTGATTCCGGTGCCGGTAATGCATGGTCCGGATAACGAAATTATCGGCTACCGGATTGGGCGATTTGCGTATCTGACGGATTTCAGCGCGGTGCCGGATAACTCAATTGAGATGCTGCAGGGTGTGGATGTGGTGTTCCTGGATGCGCTGCGGCACGAGCCGCATCCGACCCACTCGACGGTTGAGAATTCTCTGAAGATTGCCGCCCGCATTGGAGCAGCACAGACCCTGTTTACACATATCAGTCACGACCTGGCGCACGAACAGACGAACCAGACGCTTCCACCAGAGGTGAGGCTGGCCTACGACGGCTTGCGTATCGAAATCGACCTGGAGACTGAGCTGTGACGGTGTATGAATCGCTGGAAGAGATACCAAAGAATTTTGGGCCAACAGTAGTCACCGTCGGCAACTACGATGGCATTCACTGCGCACATCGAAGGCTGATTGATTCCATCTGCAGACGAGCAAAGGAGCTGAAGGCGCGCTCGGTGCTGGTGACGTTCGATCCGCATCCTTCGCGAATATTGCAGCCTCATGCGGGGCCTCCGCTGATTACTCCGATGAAGCGCAAGATGGAAGTGCTGGAACAATCCGCGCTGGATGCGGTCATCGTGCTTCCTTTCACGCGCGACCTGTCATTGATGCCCGCCTTTGAGTTTGCGGAAGAGATACTGTCGAGCCGGTTGCACGCCTTGGAGGTGCACGAGGGATTCAACTTTCGTTTTGGGCATAAGGCGGAAGGCGACGTGGAGAGGCTGCGGGAGTTTGGGGCCAAGCTTGGATTTACGGTAGTGGCGCATGAGCCGATGATGTGGGGGGAGTTTGTGGTCTCAAGCAGTAACGTGCGCGCACTATTGCTGGGTGGAGAGGTGGGCATGGCGCGTCATTTACTGGGACGCGTGTTCAGCATTGATTCCACACCGGGGCGAGGGCGCGGGTACGGGGCTAAATATGCTGTTCCTACGGTGAACCTGACGCGGTACGATGAGCTGATTCCCGCGATGGGCGTGTATGTGACGGAGATGCTGATCAACGGCGAATATTTCCAATCAGTCACGAATGTTGGGAATCGTCCGACGTTTGGAGCAGACTCGTTTGCGATTGAAAGCTATATTCTGAATTTTCATCCTATCGATCTGTCGAACGACACGCCGATCCGATTGAGTTTCTTGCGCCGCTTACGAGCGGAGAAGAAGTTTCCTACTACGGAAGCTTTGAAAGAACAGATTGGCAAGGATGTGATGCGCGCGCAGAGATATTTCCGTCTTCGCGAAGGCGTACGGAAGACGCAGAAGGTTTGATTGAAAAGTAAAACCTACTCCATCGGGTCGAAGGGCGGCGCAGTGCCGCTCAGTTTCGTTTCAAGCTGCACTAGAACCGTGGAAGCCAGAACGAGCAGGATTCCCGCAATTTGAATCTGTCCAACTAATTCTCCCAGGGCAAGCGCTGCGATCAGGATGGAAAAGACCGGCTCCAGGCAACTGGTGACGATGGCGCGCGTGGCATCGAGATGATGCAATCCCGCAAAGTAGAGCGAGAACGGGACGAGGATGGACGTGATGGAGAATAGCGCCATGAAAGCCCACTGCTGACGATTGTAGTGGGCAGCGACGATCTTCCACGGGGGATTGATGAAGACCCCCAACCGAAGGCCGCTCCAGCCAAGGCCCAGGCTATTACGGTCCACCGGTCGTGAGATTCTACGAGGTGCCGGCCATAGACGTTATAGAAGGCGAATGAAACGGCGGCGATCAGGGCGGCGATGACTCCAATTAAGTCGAAACGAATCTGGCCGGGGATGATGGCGAGCCAGGGAAAACGCGTGGAGTGGCTTACAACTCCGATGGCAAGCACGGAACCGGCGACCGCTACGAGGACTGCTCCGATGCGCGACGCGGTTGGCGGCTGCAGATGGCGGAAGAGCATCCAGCAGAGGACGAAGACAGGGGCCAGGTATTGCAGGATGATGGCCGTGGCAACGCTGGTGCGCTGGATGGCGAGATAGTAGAAGTAATTGGAGCCGGCAATTCCCAGCGTGCCTACGATAGCGCAATCGCGAATATCGACAAGCCTCATGCGTACAGCGGATGAGCCGCGGGCCAACAGGAGCGCGGGAAAAAGGACGAGAGCGGCAAAGGTCGTGCGACTCTGCGCAAGCATTAGCGGCGGGACTGAGGGAACGGCGGCTCCGAGCAGATGAAGGCGTCCGGTGAAGACCGCCCGGCCTAATGTGGCGGAAATCGCCCAGCAGAGCGCGGCTCCGCCAATGCAGAAGTATCCGATGAGGGGTGAGGGGCGAAAGGCGCGGGGGATTTGGCTCATTGCAGCTATCTTCGCATCCGTCGGCGTATCGATCGAAGCATCAATCGACGTACTCGATCTCGGCGGTGATCCTCACGGATTTCTGGAGCATTTGCGAGACTGAACAGTACTTCTCTTCTGACAGGCGCACGGCGTCTTCCATTGCCTTGTGGGCGACGGTGGAGCTGACGCGATAGAGGAGCTTGATGGCGGTGAACACGCGAGGCGGTTCATCACCCCGCTCGGCGATGGCGCGAACCTCAAGAAGTGAGAAAGACTCGCGCTTCTTGTGGAGGATGGTTCTAACGTCGCTGGCGGTGCAGCCGCAGAGTCCGATGAGTACGAGTTCCAAAGGGCTGTTGCTGAGTTTCAGTTGGCTGGCATCGACCACGACGGCGTGACCGCTGGTGGCAACACCGATGTAACGGTCTTCAGTAGCATCTCCAGTGGCATTTCCAGTGGCATTTCCAGTAACCCAGGTTACGCTGGCCTGCATAAACGCTCCTTTGAACTACTACCGCCGATTATCGGTTTGCGGCTCGGGATGAATGAGCACGCGAAACAGTTGCGGCGCTTCCAACTTGAACTTGATCTCCAGTGCAGTTTGCACCTCATGCACTCGCGACAATGGGAGATAGTCCTGCATGGTCACGTGACAGGAGAGGAACAGGTGCTCGCGAACTCGCTTCAAGATAATCTCGTGGACATCGACTACATCGGGAAAAGTTGAGCCTATGGCTTTGAGCTTCTCTTCCAAGGCGCGATCTTGAACGATCTCATCGCTGGTTTCGATGGTGGCAGGCTCGCTCTCGATGTGAGTGAGTATGGAAGTGATCTCCGGCACGTGCGAGCGGATGTCGGCTTCGAGGGCGGTGACGCGGTCATGCGCGGCAATCAGCGACATGTTCTCGTCGAGTTCGACGTGGAGCTCAACGTGAATGTCACCTTCGAGATCCTGAACGCTGATGTCGTGCACCATGAGATTATTGCGTAAGGCGGCGGCGCGAATGCGATCAAAAGTGCTCTCGTTTACGACTTCGCGCGGTACGGCGTTGACGAGGACATCGGAGTCGCCAAGCAGGTTGTGAATGCGCTGCCGGACCTGTGAGACTACAACATCAGACGCCTGGAAAGTTACGTTGCGCGCCAAACCCACGACGACATCGGCAAAGTAACGGCTGCCTGCTTTGCGGATGCGGACGCGCTCGATCCCAAGCACTCCGGGAACATTGCGAACCTGGCCGATGATCTGATTGCGAATGCCGGATGGCGCCGCATCCAGTAGGGCATCGAGGGTTTCGCGTGCGAGTCGCCAACTGACATAGACGACGATGGCAGCGACGCCGAGGGCAGAGATGGGATCGGCCTTAGCAAGCCATGGCACATGATAATGTCGGCCAGCCCAGACAAAAGCGAGACCGGCGATGACGACAGAGCTGGACCAGATGTCAGTAGCGAAATGCAGAGCATCGGCTTGCAGCGCCTGGCTGGAATATTTATCGGCAACGCGCTTGAGGGAGCGTGAACGACCGTAGTCGAGGGCAATGGACATTCCCATGACTAGAACGGCCCAGATTGTGGGCTCGATTTCCACAGTGCGGAAGAAGAGTCGGTGGATGGCTTCCCAGACGATCCAGACACAGGTGGAAAGCAGCAGTCCGGTCTCGATGAAGGCGGAGAAGTTTTCGACTTTGCCATGTCCGTACTGGTGGTCGGCATCGGCAGGTTTGTCGCTGACCCGAACGGAAACCAGGGTTACGATGGCGGCGACAAGGTCGAGCGATGAGTGCAAGGCCTCCGAGAGGATGCCGAGACTGCCGCTGAAAAATCCAACTACAAACTTGAAACCAGTGATGATTACAGCGACCAAGACACTGTTGCGCGCCACGCGCTGCTTCTCACTGCGCATGAGCTCATGATTGATCGCCGTGCTAACCATGCAATGAGCTTATCGTGGCAGAACAGCGATGCCAAGTGCAGGAGCATTTTTCATTCTGGGCGAAAGAGGTCGGCAGGACAGATCTGGAGAGCTGCAACAGCCTCGGGCAACTTTGGAATAACGCTTCCGTTACTTCTTACCCCAGAACACTCCGGCAACCCCGAACGTGTATGGAGTGTAGTTGACTTCGCGGAATCCAGCGGCTTTCATGCGGGCGAGCATCTCCGGCGGTTGCGGGAAACGCGCCACGCTGGCCGGCAAGTATGCGTAAGGGCCTTTGGTCCCACTGAGAATGGTTCCGATGGCAGGTAGAACGCGGCGGAAGTAGAAGCGATAGAGCTTGCCGAGGAGCCCTTTGGGTTCTCCGAAATCGAGAATCGCTACTTCGCCAGATGGGGCAAGAACACGATTGATTTCGCGAAGTCCGGCATCGTAGTTGGCAAGATTTCGGAAACCGAAAGCCGAGGTGACGAGGTTGAAGTGGGCGTCGGCAAAAGGCATCTGAAGAGCGTCGGCCTCGACCCATTGCAGAGGGCGGCCTGCACTTTTCTGGATGGCGCGGCAAAGCATGGGGTGAGCGAAATCAGCCCCTACGATGGACGCACCGGCGGTCCCGGCCTGTCGATAAAGCGCAAAGGTCATGTCGCCGGTTCCACAGCAGAGGTCGAGGACAGAAGCATCGGCGCGGCGAAGGATGTGACGGAATCGGCGGGCGGTACGCCACCACCAATAGCGGTCCACATTGAACGAAAGCACGTGGTTGAGCAGGTCATAGCGGGGCGCGATGCTGGAAAACATCTGGCGGACGGCGTTGGCGGCAGCTTTCTGGTCTTGCGCAGCATCTACCCGGGCGCCCGGCGTGGTGGGCGCCATTTCGCTGGGCGACACCTGTTTCAGCTTATCCATTGATCCATTCCGTTCTGATTCTTGATTCGATTCTGACACGGCTCAGGCTCGGGAGAGGTCGCGCAACTCGGCAACCACCTGGAGCACGGCTCGTTCGGGCACATCGGTAACGACTTCCACCTGACCTACATTAATGGGGAGGACGAAGTGGACTTGCCCGTCCAAAGTTTTCTTGTCGCTGGCCAGGCGGCGGAAGATCGACTTGGGGCGCACTTCGACGGGCGGCAGAGCGGCATAGGCCAGTACCAGGCTGATAATGCGCTGCGCCTCAACGGGCGAGGTCTTCTGCATTCCTACGGCGATCATGGCCGACGCTACCATGCCCCAGGCTACGGCTTCTCCGTGGAGAAAAACTTTATAGCCGGTTTCGGCTTCGAGTGCGTGGCCAATCGTGTGTCCGTAGTTGAGGATTTTGCGCACTCCGTGCTCTTCTTCGTCCTGGCAGACCACATCGGCTTTGACGCGGACCGACTCGGAAATCAGCCACTCTAGCGCGCCTGAGTGCTTGGCGAGGATCTGGGCGCGATTCTGCTCCATGAACTCGAAGATGCGGGGATTGCGGATGACTCCGGCTTTGAGCGACTCATAGAGGCCGGAACGATATTCGCGTTCAGGAAGTGTGCTGAGCACTTGCAAGTCAACGAGAACGAGTTCGGGCTGCTTAAAGGTGCCGACGAGATTCTTGCCCGCGGTGAGGTTGACGCCGGTTTTGCCGCCAACAGAGGAATCAACCTGGGAGAGAAACGTGGTTGGAATCTGGATGAAGCGGATTCCGCGCATGTAGATGCTGGCGAGGAATCCGGCAACGTCGCCGACGACTCCACCGCCGAGCGCGATGAGCACGGTGTTGCGGTCTGCCTTGAGGCGAACGAGTCCGCTGGAGAGGCTCTCGACGGTGGAGAGGTTCTTGCGCCGCTCACCCTCCTGCATTTCAAGGACATCGACCTTTGCGCTGTCAGAGGCGAAGGAGTCAACCAACAGCTTGCCCCAGTGCTTGCGGATGGGTGCGGAGGTAATGACGACGAAGTGCCGGGCCGTGGGCAGCGTTTCGCGAATATAGGTGGCCGCAGAGCGCAAGAGGCCCTGTTCGATCACGACGTCGTAGGACTTACTCCGAGTTTGAATTTCGATGCGAATCAAGTCTCTATCTTACCGCAGCAGCGATGTGGGTGGTTTGCAGATGTTACCATCAAAGGTCGCCATGAACGCTTCTTATGATTTCATTGTTGTAGGAGCCGGCATTGCCGGACTGAGGGCTGCAATCGAGCTGAACCAATACGGTTCCGTGCTGTGCCTCGCAAAGCAAGAGCTGACCGAATCAAACACACAATATGCACAGGGTGGGATTGCGGTGGCGCTCGGCCCCGATGACTCGCCGGAAATCCATCTGCAGGACACGCTGGTAGCGGGTGCTGGACTGGTGAACGAAGATGCCGCACGCATCCTGGTGACGGAAGGGCCAACGCGCGTTCTGGAACTACTGGATTGGGGAGTGCGCTTCGATCGCGATGCGCTCGGAAAGTTGGCGTTTACGCGGGAGGGCGCGCACTCGCGGAATCGCGTGCTGCACGCTGACGGCGACTCGACGGGACGGGAGATTGCGCGAACTCTATATCAGAAGGCGCGCACACTCAGCAATATTCAGTTTGGACAGTTTGGATTTACGCGCGATCTGCTGGTGCAGGACGGACGCGTAGTAGGCGTGGAAGTTCTGCACGAAGACGGGCACACGGATGCCATTGCGGCACGAGCGGTGCTGCTGGCTACTGGCGGCGTGGGAAAGGTGTTTGCCAACACGACAAATCCCGATGTGGCGACGGCGGACGGTCCGGCAATGGCGTTGAGGGCAGGCGCGGAACTGAGCGATATGGAATTCCTGCAATTCCATCCAACGGCTTTATATGTTCCGGGCGCGCCGAGATTTCTGCTGTCGGAAGCATTGCGCGGAGAAGGCGCTTATTTGCGCAACAGCGAGCATGAACGATTTATGCCGCGATATCACGAACTGGCCGAACTGGCTCCGAGAGATGTGGTGGCAAGGGCAATCCATCACGAGCTGGAAATCAGCACGGTGGCGGAGCCGATGGTCTATCTCGACGTAACCCATCTGGACGGAGAGATGCTGAAGGTGCGATTCCCTCGCATTTACCAGACCTGCCTGCAATATGGACTGGACATTACACGCGACCTGATTCCGACACGTCCCGCGGCTCACTATGCAATGGGAGGGGTTCGCACGGGAGTGGATGCGCGGACTTCGTTGCCGGGACTCTATGCGGCAGGAGAAGCAGCCTGCACCGGAGTACATGGGGGCAATCGCCTGGCGAGCAATTCCCTGCTGGAAGGGTTGGTGTTTGGAGCACGCGCGGCACAGGAGATGGCGAAGGAAAACACTCCGGCGAAGCTGGAACAAAAACCTGCGTCCGGGAAGACTTGCGATTGTCGGGACGAAGTGGCCTTGCAACGTGAGGTGCAGCAGTTGATGGAAAGCAATGTTGGGATCGTCCGCGATGCTGAGCGACTTTCAGCGGCGGTGACGCGGCTTGAGGAAATCTTGACGGCGCTGCCGGGTGCAACCACTCGGCGACGGGCTGAAGCCCTGAACATTACAGAGAGCGGCTTGGCGATTGCACGCTCCGCACTGGCGCGACAGGAGAGCCGGGGCGGCCACTACCGCAACGATTTCCCAGCGAAAGACGACGCGCACTTCCACAAACACTCCGTTCTGCACGGGAGAGTGGTGCGCTTCGAATAGGCGTAGCGCGAATGATCGCTGATATCCACTATGACCTTCGCGCGTGCTCTTGGCGAATCTGCAAGTCGCTGGTATGATTGCGAAGTACGGAAATGCAGTACACCCAGGTTTGTGGGGCTATAGCTCAGCTGGGAGAGCGCATCGTTCGCAATGATGAGGTCGTCGGTTCGATCCCGACTAGCTCCACCAAACAGTTCAACGCTACAAGCCATCCGGAACACCTTCTATTCTGTTTAAATCCCTATTGATTGCCGTACGCTCAAAAGCGAGATTCGCTTTGAGCGGACATCTCCTACGCCTGAAGAGATATCGAACTGCTGAGTTCATGTTTCGGTGAGGTCGGTAATGTGCGAAGTTGATGCGATGCGGTCCCGGTTTAGACCAGTGGCTACACTTTCACCGCGTCGGCGGTTGAGTGCGTTCTGCGGGCTTGTGTTTATAGCTTTGTTCGTGAACGGTGCAACTGCTCAGGGCAGACCAGCCGTGCCGGACAGTATCAATCCGCCTGAGGGCCAGCAGTTGGTACTGCGAGGACACGCTTCAGGTGATCAGGTCTACACGTGTCAGGCAGCGGCAGGCGGAAATTCCCAGTTGGCTTGGGTGTTGAGTGGGCCAGAGGCAAAGCTGACTGACGATGCGGGCAAGGAAATAGCAACGCACTTCGCTGGGCCTACGTGGCAATCGACAGATGGAAGTCAGGTGAAAGGAAAGATGGTCAGCCAGAGTATTCCCGATCCCAGTTCGATTCCCTGGCTGCTGCTAACCGCCGTGGATCACACCGGCAGTGGAGTGATGAGCAATGTGAGCAGTATTCAGCGGCTCAACACCAAGGGAGGCAAAGCACCTGCGATGGGCTGCGATGTCCAACATCAGGGGCAGAAGACACGGGTGAGTTACACGGCGAATTACTACTTTTACTCGCCGGTGAAATAGGCTCGCAAGCAAGCTTCGGCCATTACGAAGAAGCCCACCCCGATTGGAGTGGGCTTCTTGCTGTCTGCTCATCGCGCAGGCAACTACTCGTCGCTGTCTTTGAGTTTGCTGATGACGGCGAAATCTTCAAGCGTGGTGATGTCGCCTTTGACTTCACCATTGGTGGCGAGTTCGCGAAGCAGGCGACGCATGATTTTTCCGGAGCGAGTTTTTGGCAGTTGCTCGCTGAATCGGATGTCGTCGGGTTTGGCCATGGAGCCGATCTCCTTGGCTACCCAGGTTCGCAACTCTTCTTTCAGCGCGGGCGATGGTATCACTCCACCTTCGAGAGTTACAAAAGCGGCGACGGCTTGGCCCTTGATGTCGTCGGGACGGCCTACGACGGCGGCTTCGGCGACCTTGGAGTGAGCTACGAGGGCGGACTCGATCTCCATGGTGGAGAGGCGATGTCCGCTGACGTTGAGCACGTCATCGACGCGTCCCATGACCCAGATGTAACCATCTTTGTCGATGCGCGCGCCATCCCCGGTGAAGTAGACGCCCGGAATGTCTGACCAGTACTGCTTTACGTATCGGTCAGCGTCGCCGAAGATGGTGCGGGCCATAGCGGGCCATGGCTGCTTGATAACGAGATATCCGCCGGAGCCGAGAGGAACCTTTTCGCCTCCGCGATCGACCACCTCGGCGATGATGCCGGGGAATGGGCGAGTGGCGGAGCCAGGCTTTGTGACAATTGCTCCGGGCAGCGGAGCGATCATGATGCATCCGGTTTCGGTCTGCCACCAGGTGTCCACAATAGGACAACGCTCTTTGCCGATGACTTCGCGATACCACATCCAGGCTTCTGGATTGATGGGCTCGCCGACGGAGCCGAGCAGTCGCAGGCTGCCGAGGTCGTGACGGTTAGGATATTCATTGCCCCACTTGATGAAGGTTCGGATCGCGGTAGGCGCAGTGTAGAAGACGCTGACCTTGTACTTCTCGATCAGCGCCCAGAAGCGGTCGAGGTCAGGATGGTTTGGCGCACCTTCATACATCACGGTCGTCGCGCCATTCTGCAAAGGGCCGTACACGATGTAGCTGTGTCCGGTGACCCATCCGATATCGGCAGTGCACCAGAAGATGTCCTCTTCTCTCAGGTCGAAGATCCACTTGGTGGTGATGTAGGTTGCGACGGCATAACCGCCCGTAGTGTGAACGATTCCCTTCGGCTTTCCGGTGGAACCCGAGGTGTAGAGGATGTAGAGCGGGTCCTCGCTGTCGAGCTGCTCGGCAGGACAATTGGGCGCGGCCTTGGCGACAAGGTCGTGCCACCAGTGGTCGCGTCCTTCCTTCATGTTGACCTTGGCCTTGGTGCGCTGATAGACGACTACGTTCTTGACCGATGGACAACTGGCGAGGGCTTCATCGACCGTGTCTTTGAGGGGAAATTGCGTGCCGCGACGCCAGGAGGCGTCCTGGGTTATGAGCACGCTGGACTGCTGATCGTTGACGCGATCGACAATCGCGTTGGCCGAGAAGCCTCCGAAGATCACAGAGTGCACGGCGCCGATGCGGGCGCAGGCGAGCATGGCAATCGCCAGTTCTGGCACCATGCCCATGTAGACCGCAACACGATCTCCCTTGTGGACGCCGAGATCCTTAAGCGCGCTGGCGAAGCGCTCGACTTCGGCGAGCAACTGCGCGTAGGTGAGCGCGCGGGTGTCGCCCGGCTCGCCTTCCCAGAGGATAGCAACCTTATCGCGGCGCGATGACGCGGCATGGCGGTCAAGGCAGTTGTAGGAGATGTTGCATTTGCCGTCCACAAACCATTTGGCCCAGGGGGCGTCCCATTCGAGAACCTTGGTCCAGGGTTTGAACCAGTGCAATTCTTCGGCAATCTTCCCCCAGAAGGCTTCGGGGTTCTCGGCGGCTTCGGCATAGATACGCTTGTATTCATCGAGGCTCTTGATGTGCGCCTTGGAGCTGAATTCCTCTGACGGAGGAAATAAACGGTGTTCCTGCAACATCGAGTCAATGTTGACGCTATCTGCTAAAGGTATGTTCGCCATGCGGGGTGATTCCTCCGTATAAAGCGGGACTTGTGTCCCGGCTGAAAAGTTCAGTCTATGGTTCTCGAATTGAATTGCCGCAGCTACTGCTCCAAGGTTGAAACGTCTCCAATCTCCTGGCCGGTCTCTTTTGCCTTGAGGTAACGGCGCATAATTTTGCCGGAGCGCGTTTTTGGCAACTGGGTTACGAACTCGAGAGCAGAAGGCGTGGCAATAGGGCCAAGCTCGCGGCGCACGTGTTCGATCAATGCGGCTGAGAGTGAATCACTGGCTTCCTGCCCTGCGCGCAAGAGCACGAAAACCTTTATACATTCGCCTCGCATGGGATCAGGTAAACCGATGGCAGCGGCCTCGCCGACAGCAGGATGCGAAACGAGAGCCGACTCTACCTCGGCAGTTCCGATGCGGTGGCCAGCGACGTTGAGCACGTCATCGGCGCGGCCAAGTAGAGCGATGTATCCGTGCTCGTCTTTCATCGCAACGTCCCCCGTGACGTAGGCACCGTCGATCTGTTGCCAATCGCGTTCATAGCGAGGATTGTCATTCCAGGCAGTGCGCATCATGTGCGGGAATGGCCCCTTGAGCACGAGATGGCCACGCTCATTGACGCCAACGGACTTCCCTTCTGAATCAACCACGTCTGCAATGACGCCGGCCAGCGGAATGCCGGCCTTTCCAGTGCGATAGGGCATGGTGACGGGGGTTCCGAGAGTTGGACCGCCGAGTTCGGTTTGCCACCAGTTGTCGACAACGTATCCCCATTTGCCATCACCGGCGAGATATGTCTGAGCCCAGTGCCATGCTTCGGGATTGAGTGGCTCTCCGGCACAGGCAATGACACGCAACGAACTCAGGTCGTGAGCTGCGGGGAGTTGCTCGCCGTAGCGCATGAACATTCGGATAGCTGTGGGCGCGGTGAACATCTTGGTCACGCCGTAGCGCTCCACGATCTCCCAGGCGACTCCGGGATTGGGCCAATCGATGGCGCCCTCGCGGATGACCGTGGTGAGACCGGCGCAGAGCGGTCCGTAGACGATGTAGCTATGGCCTACGACCCAGCCGATATCCGAAGTACACCAGAAGAGATCGCGGGGGCTGACGTCAAAGAAAGTCCGCAGGTGGTAGGTGACGCCGACCATGTATCCGCCATGCACGTGGACGACACCTTTGGGACGCCCGGTGGTGCCGCTGGTGTAGAGAATAAAAAGCGGGTCTTCGGCGTCCATCTCCTGCGCTGGGCTTTCAGCTGAGAACTTCAGGAGGTCGTAGTAGTTGACCTCGCGAGCGCTGGCGGGTTCGTACTTCTCTGAGCCTCGTGGAACAACAACGACATGCTCAATGGAATCGAGTCCATCGATGGCTTCATCGACAATGGGCTTAAGCGGCACGGACTTGCCACGGCGTACGCCGGATTCTCCGGCAATGACGACCTTGGCCTGCGCATCGGTGATGCGGTCGCGAAGAGCTGTGTGGCCGAGTCCGGCATAGACGACGGAATGTATTGCACCCACGCGGGCGCAGGCGAGCATGGAAACTACACCCTCAATCGTAAGCGGCATATAGATGACGACGCGATCGCCCTTCCCTATTCCCAGCGAGCGCAGGCCGTTGGAAAAGCGGCAGACCATGCGATAGAGCTGGCCATAGGTGACCACCCTCTCGGAACCGTCTTCGCCGAGCCAGATGTAGGCTACATGATTGAAGCGGTCGCTTTTAGCGTGACGGTCGAGGGCGTTGAGCGTGATGTTCGTCTTGCCACCTACGAACCACTGATGATGAACGCCGTCCCACTCGCGGACCTTATTCCACTTTCTTAGCCAGGTGTAGTTCTCGGCCTCGGCAGCCCAGAAGGCTTCCGGATCTTTGATGGAACGATCGTATTCGGCGCTGTAATCCTGAGTATTTGCTTCACGCTTCACAATTGCGGGTGCGTCGTATGTAAACGCCGGAGAAACTAGGTCCGACTTTACTGGACTGCTCATGAGAACACTCCTCTGAATTCACGGCATGAATATGGAATCGTGATGATCTGAACTGTTGAATGTAGTCCCCACCCCTGGGAACGGTTTGCAATCGTCTTCGGCTAGCCATGTGCTTTCAACGCCGATCGAGCGTGCGGGGCATCATATCAAATCCGCGCAGGCGAAGGGGAAACCAAGTTTCTCCTTCGCCTGCGCGGAGATGCTAGTGAGCGGTAGCCTTCTCCGAACCCAGTCCGGTATTGGCCCGGACCTCGAGTTCCTCGAAACGCTCGATGGCACGCGGATCTCTCGCGCCAAGGAAGGTTCCGAGCAGGGCTCCCGCAAATCCAATGGGGATGCTGAGCAGGCCGGGATTCTCCAAGGGGAAGATGGGCGCGTGCTGGATTGGATGGCGCGCCGCACCGACCACGGTAGCCGGATCGACTCCCATGACACTGGGACCGATGAGGATGAGTACGATGGAGGCCACCAATCCGAACAGCAGACCACAGACCGCTCCCGAAGTGTTGAAGCGCTTCCAGTAGATGGAGAAGACGATCACCGGAAGGTTAGCGGAGGCGGCGACCGCAAAAGCTAGCGCAACCAGGAAGGCTACGTTGGCCGTTGGACCGAGGACAATGGCAATCGCAATCGCGACGGCACCCACGACGAATGCAGCAATGCGGGCGACCACGCGCTCCTCTCCGGGTGTACGCTCTACACCGTTGTGAACGACGTTCGTCCACACATCGTGGGCAAACGAGGTGGAGGCGCTGATGGTGAGTCCGGCAACCACGGCCAAAATGGTGGCAAATGCAATGGCGGAGATGAAGGCGAAGAAGACATCTCCGGCAATTACCTTGGCCAGCAAGGGCGCGCTCATATTGGTGCCGCCGTTCTTGGCAATGAAGTCACGGCCTACGATGGTGGCAGCTCCGAAGCCAAGGAACGTGGTCATGATGTAGAAACTGCCAATGATGACCATGGCCCAGACAACGGAGAAACGCGCGGTCTTCGCATCCGGCACGGTGTAGAAGCGGACAAGGATGTGCGGCAATCCGGCGGTGCCGAAAATGAGCGCCATGCCTAGCGAAATGAGCTCCAGCGGACCGTAAGGAGGCTTAAAGCGCAGGCCGGGAGTCATGAAATCCTTGACGATCAGTTTGCCATCAGGAGCGTGATAGCTGACCTGGGCGATGGCGCGGAAGAACTCGGGGAGACTGAAGTGGAAATGAGCGATCACCAGAAAACTAAGCAGAATGGTGCCCGCAATCAGGAGTATGGCCTTGATGATCTGGACCCAGGTTGTGGCCAACATGCCGCCGAAAACCACATAGACAATCATCAGGATGCCGACACCGGTGACCGCGACGGTGTAGCTGATGTGGCTTCCCTTGAGCAGCAGGGCGACCAGCGATCCTGCGCCGACCATTTGGGCGATCATGTAGAAAGTGCTGACAGTAAGCGTACTGATAGAGGCCATGGCACGAACCGGACGCGGATTCATGCGATAGGCCAGCACATCAGCCATGGTGTACTTGCCCGCGTTCCGCAGGGGTTCCGCTACGATCAGCAGAACCGTAAGGTAGGCAACTAGCCAGCCAACCGAATACATGAAGCCGTCGTACCCAAAGAAGGCAATAAGGCCGGCAATTCCGAGGAACGATGCCGCGCTCATGTAGTCGCCAGCGACGGCTATACCGTTTTGCCATGCGGTGATCTGGCGATTGGCGGCAAAGAAGCTGGCTGAAGAACCGGAACGCCGGGAAGCCCATGCCGTGATGCCGAGAGTGATGGCAATAAAGGACAGAAACAACACCAGGGTCATATCGAGGTGCATTGATTAGAGTCCTCTCTTTCCATCTTGCTTTTCGTCGTATCCCTCGCGCTTGAGCGTCTCGAGAATGTGGGCACCATATTTGTCGAACTTGCGGGCAGCGCTAACGTAGGCCCACGCGATACCCCAGGCCACAAAGAACTGCGACAAGGCAAAGAGATAGGCCAGATTAACCGGCCCCAGCACTTTGCGGCTCATGAACTCCGGTGCGTATCCGACCAGCACCGGAAGCGCGAAGTAGTAGACGACGAAGAAGACAGTCGTCGGGACTACAAACTCCTTTTTTGCAAGCAGAAGAAGCCGGAACTCTTCCATCTCCTGCACGCGGTCCCACTTGGACTTACCTTGTTCTGTGTTGGCGTCAGCCGTTCGAGGTGTTGCCATTGCTCGCCCTCCTGGGATTGGCGAAGCCTAGACTCCGCACATAATTCCGATAAGAAAATGACTGAGCTTAAATCCAACGACTACGATGCCTAATTTAATGAGGAGAGTAGACTCGGCTCACCTCACAGCCGTACGACAATGACTGAAAAGTGAACCACGTAAGGAATTCCGCCCCTGACACCCCACCGGAAACAAAGGCAGACATTTCAGTGGTAAGCGCTCGTCACCAAACGAGCTCCCGACACTCAGGCCGAAAACTATATGCTGATTCGAAAGTTTCTTGCAAGGGGAAACCTTAGAAAAGCTATGGACTGAGTGTTTTACAAACCGGAACACTGCTGGACAAGGCGCGGCAGCACACACCTGAAGGGTAGCCGAGGTCAGCTTGCACTGCTGACGTCCCTCATTATTCAGAAAGATTCCGCTGGAAACCAGAGCTAGAGTCTGTAATAGTTGTCACAAGTAGAACGTGATATGAGTCACTTTCAGGATATCTTCAGGACAGACAACGCTGCACCTGTCGAGGACGCTCGGCATTGGGGTGTGGACGGTAGCGTTTCCTGGAGATTGGTGTCGCCTGTTGGCGGTGGGCATCGAGAACTGGAAGTGTTATCCTTTTAGTCACTGGGAGGGTGAGTTGGGATCACCATACGGTCTGGAACTCGTTGAGAACTGCCTGATATGCAAGCTGCGCACGGACAGCTTCTTCTGCGGTCTCCCCAAGGCGTCTCTGGAAGCCTTTGAAAAAATCAAGTTTACCGCCGCCTACCCGGCCGGGGCGGTTTTGTTCGTCGAGGGACAGGCGCCGCGCGGCATTTATATGCTCTGCAAGGGGCGGGTAAAATTGTCGACGACATCCAGCGACGGAAAGACGCTGATATTGAAAATCGTGCAGCCAGGAGAGGTTCTAGGCTTGCATGCCACAGTTTCGAACACTCCGTATGAGATCACTGCCGAGTCGGGTCAACCCTGCCAGTTGAACTTTATCAAGCGAGAAGATTTTCTGCGCTTCCTGCAACAACACGGAGACGCCTGTCTGAAGGCGGCTCAACATTTGAGCCGGGATTGCCAGTCAGCCTACCAGCAAATTCGCTCACTGGGACTTTCACATTCGGCGCCGGAGCGGCTGGCGCGACTGTTGCTGGAATGGTCACATGGCGAAGGCGCGGATGAAGCCGGAATGCGCATCAAAGTAGCGCTGACGCACGAAGAGATTGCGCAGATTATCGGAACCTCACGCGAAACCGTGACCCGCACATTGGCAGACTTCCGCAAAAAACAGATTGCAGTTCTGAAGGGATCGACCCTGATGATCCGCAACAAGCCTGCGCTTGAACGGCTTGTGGGCGCATAACAATCCCGAGATGGTTGTACCCAAACCTGCCTCTTCGGCGGGTTTTCCTTTTCTGGGAAAGTATTTTCCAGTAGAGCTTTTACACATGGCCACTCAAGACACCTGCTTATTTCTTCAACAATGTAGCGATCTAGCGCGATTCTGTGTTGCGCAATGCAGCAGTGCGCGGTCAGTGAACGCCCCTGGCGCACGTTGCGATGTGACCTGTATCACGGAGAAGCAAAACGAAGAGGAACATTGTTGCTGCCGTCGACTCGCTGAACATTTCAGGGCGAAGCGATGCGGAGTTCCGCTGATGCGACCGATTCAGTTTGGATCGCAGAGGCGAGTCCGAAGCCTAAGGCTCCGGCGCGATGTTTGAGTTTGGACGGGGTAAGCGACTCCGGCCACTGAATGTCAGGCACTTGGAAGAGCAAACGCCGGAAGGCATCCCGGCGGTACGGGAAGTGTGATGTGGGAACCAGGCGCCTTTGAGCCGGAGCCACTGCACGCTCGTCCACAGCGGCGCGAACCGCTGGCCTGCGTGAGGTAACCAGGGAATCATTGTGGTTGCCTACTCTGTCTGCCTTACAAACCCGCCTCGATCCCACGCCAGATTCACAGAATCCGACTGACATGGATATGCCAGCCGTTAGCGGTGCGGAGATCCTTATGAGCAAGGCTATTCTTTACGATGCTACTCAATGCATCGGCTGCAAGCAGTGCGAAGGTGCATGTGCGCAGCAAAACGAACTCCCCTACGATGACAAGGTAGCGGCAGAGTCGGTTCAGACTGACCACAAGTTTACGGTGGTTCTCACAAAGGACGACAAATTCATGCGCCGGCTCTGCCAGCACTGTGAGCATCCAGCCTGCGCATCGGTTTGCCCGGTCGGTGCCTTCCACAAGACGGCGGACGGTCCGGTTGTGTACGACGTCTGGAAGTGCATCGGATGCCGTTATTGCATGGTGGCCTGCGCGTTTTCTGTGCCCAAGTACGAGTGGGGCAAGCTGAACCCGCGAGTACGTAAGTGCATTATGTGCCCGGACCGCGTAGCGCAGGGTCTTCCGACGGCCTGTGCCTCCGCCTGCCCGACAGGCGCAACGAAGTTTGGCGATCGCGACGCGCTGATTGCTGAGGCTAAAGACCGGCTCAGGAACAATCCCGAGAACTACGTCAATCACATCTACGGCTTGAATGAAGTGGGCGGAAGCAGCGTTCTGATGCTGTCCGGAGTGCCCTTCGAGCAGTTCGGCCTACCGAAGATCCAGCGGATAGGAGAAGAGGCGTTGCCGGAGTATACAGGCCGCGTGATGGACATGATGCCGGACTTTATTCCCCTCTGGGCCTTGGTCCTTGGCGGCGTGTACTGGGTATCGAATCGCCGCGCTGAAGTCGCCGAAGTTGAAGCGGAAGAAAGAGCGCTGAGAGGTGCCAAATGACGATCATGAATATAAAGGTAACGTTCTGGAGAGCTGCGTTTGTCGTGATCATGATTCTTGGTCTCTACTCCACGTACGTCCGCTATCTTCATGGCTTAGGCGCGGTCTCCAACATGTCGGACCAGTATCCCTGGGGACTGTGGATCGGCTTTGACTGCCTCTGTGGCGTCATGTTGGCGGCCGGTGGCTTCTGCGTAACGGGCGCGGTCTACATCTTCCATGTCGAGCGCCTGCACAGCGTTGTTCGCCCCGCCATTCTCACAGCCTTTCTCGGATACGTCCTGTTCATCGTCGGTCTGCTCTTCGATCTCGGTCGTCCGTGGTTCATCTGGCACCAGATGATATACATGAACTTCCACTCGGTGATGTTCGAGGTAGGCATGTGCGTGATGATCTACACCACAGTCCTGTTCCTCGAATTCCTCCCTAACGTGCTAGAGCGTTTTCACCTGACAGCGCCAATCCGCTGGGTCAAGAAAATCTATCCCGTGCTGGTCTGCCTGGGTATCCTGCTCTCAACGCTGCACCAGAGCTCGCTCGGATCGCTTTTCCTGATCTTCCCGGAGAAGATGAGTCCGTTCTGGTACACACCAGCACTGCCGTTCTTCTTCTTCCTTTCGGCAATTGCTTGCGGCTTGGCGATGACCATCTTTGAATCCACCCTCAGCGCACGTGCGTTTGGGCGTGGCTTGGAGCGTTCCGTCATGACAGAACTCGGCGGCGCGCTGTACGTGGTTCTGTGGATCATTGCGCTTCTGAGACTTCAGGATGTTGTTCACCGTCACGTGTTGGCGAGCATCTTCAAAGCCTCCTACGAGGCGTATTTCCTTTGGGCAGAGTTGCTCCTGGCATTCGCGATTCCTCTCGCCATGCTGAGCTTCAAGAAGGTCAGGACAAATCCGCACCTGCTGTACCTTGCTGCTTTGTCCACCATCCTCGGCTTTGTCACCAACCGACTGAACGTGGCTGTGACCAGCATGGACAGGTGGAATGGAAGTCATTACCTGCCCAGCTTTACTGAGACCAGCATCACCCTCATGATCTGCGCGTTGGGCTTCTTCTTCTTCACCCTGGCGGTGAAGTATCTTCCCATCTTCGAGGAGGAACATCACGAAACTACACACGCGGCTCCCGAGTTAGCTGAAATTCAGCAGCCGACACTAGTGCACTAGCCTGAAACGGGAGTTTCTCTCACGAGAGACTCCCGGATTTTCACCGGAGTGATGATGCTTGAGCAATTCCAATCGCGAGTTAAACACGTCAGCACCAAGCTGTTGGTCCTATTGCTGATTTGTCTGGCATGCGGTTCGGCAGTGCTGGGATATATCAACATCCGGCTGCACCGGCACGACCTGGATGAAGTCTCTCTGGAGCAGGCAATTGAAATAAGCGATTTCGTCCGTGACAATACTTCGCGATCCATGATGGCCAATGATCGGGAAGGCTTGCACGAAGCGATCCAGGCAATCGGCAATCATCGTGAGATTGAGAGGATCCGGATCATTAACAAAGGCGGCCAAGTCGCGTTTTCCAGCGACTCACACGAGGCCGGAACAGTTATTTCGATGGGCAGTCCGCAGTGCATAGCATGCCATCAGGGTTCCGAACCAACGCTGCGCAATCGGTTCCGAATCTACGACGCACAGGACAAGGACGGCAAATATCGGGTGCTCGGCGTTATCACGCCAATTGTGAATAAGCCGGAATGCTCGAATGCGAGCTGTCACGCGCATCCGGCTACGCAACATATCCTGGGAATACTGGATACGGGCCTGTCGCTGAAGCAAGAAGATGCGAGCCTGGCTCAAAGCAGTCTCTGGGTTGTCATACTGCTGCTTTGTGGCGGCGGGTGTGTTGCCCTGCTCGTATGGTTCGCCATCCGCACAGTACTACATACCCCACTGAAGCGATTGCGCGAAGGAACCGAACATCTGGCACAAGGCGAGCTGGGATATCAGATCCATGTAGAGTCGGCGGACGAGTTGGGCGCGCTGGCAATCGCTTTTAACAGCATGAGCAGCCAGTTGCAGGCAGCACAGCGCGAGATTACAAGTTGGGCGCACACCCTTGAGCACAGAGTAGAACAGAAGACCAGCGAATTACAGAATACGCAGCACCAGATTCTTCAGGTCGAGCGCATGATCGCCATTGGAAAGATGTCTGCCGTGGTCGCACATGAAATCAACAATCCTTTGGCAGGCATTCTGACCTATGCCAAGCTGCTGAAGAAGTGGCTTGAACGCGGACTTACAGGTGAGGAGCAGAAGAGAGAGGCAATCGAATCGCTGGATCTGATCGCGAACGAAAGCAAGCGATGCGGCGAATTGCTGCAGAACTTGCTGTCATTCTCACGCACCGCACCGATGAATCTGAGCCTCTCGGATCTGAATATGGTGATAGCGCGGACCATTCGCCTGGCGGAACACAAGGCAGAGATGAGTGGAGTACTGCTCCAGGTTGATCTGGATCGGAACCTGCCGCCGTTGCAATGCGATTCGGCACAGATGGAACAGGTGACGCTGGCATTGGTCATCAACGCCATCGATGCGATGCCGCACGGAGGAAACCTCTGGGTATCAACGCGGACGTTGCCGGGTGGCGAGCAAGTCGAACTGCAAGTACGGGACGACGGCGTGGGTATTCCGCCGGAAATACTGCCGCAGATTTTCGATCCCTTCACTACAACCAAAGAAGTGGGAAAGGGCGTCGGGCTGGGACTGGCGGTTTCCAAGGGGATCGTGGAGCGTCACGGAGGCCACATTGAGGTTGCTTCCGAACTGGGCGTGGGAACCACGTTCAGGATCATTCTGCCGGTGCGAGCTAATCAGTCGAACCAGATGCACGCACAGGCTTCATCGGGCATATAAGCACGGAGCGCGAAGCGCGGGAGCGGGAACGTGAGCGATATCAAGGGCCGTTTGCTGATAGTAGATGACGAGTTGAGTGTTCGAGATTCGCTGTACAAGTGGTTCCGCGAAGAAGGCTATGAAGTGGGAACCGCGGAGAACGCCAGCGAGGCGCTGCTTCGGCTAGCCGAACATCCGTGGGACATTGCGTTGCTTGATATCAAGATGCGCGGCACCGATGGCATTGAGTTACAACGGCGGATTCGCGAGCTCGACCCGAAGCTGATTGTGATCATGATGACCGGCTATGCTTCGGTGGAAACGGCGGTTGCAGCGCTGAAGAACGGCGCATACGACTACGTTACGAAGCCACTGGATCCCGACGAAATTGCGCACCTGATGCAGAACGCACTGTCGCATCGATTGGCGCGGGAAGAAAACGTCCGTCTGCGCGAGCAGGTGGACGAAGTGGCACGGCCTGACCACATGGTCGGCCAGAGCGCCGCGATGAAGAAGGTATTTGACGCGATCGAAACCGTGGGGCCAACCGATGCAACGGTTCTGATTACAGGCGAAAGCGGCACAGGCAAAGAACTGGTTGCGCGCGCGATCCACTTTGTGAGTCCGCGACGATACCATCCTCTCGTGGCGATTCACTGCGGAGCACTGACTGAGACGCTGCTGGAAAGCGAGTTGTTCGGGCACGAAAAAGGGGCATTCACCGGGGCGCAGTATCGCAAGAAGGGCAAGTTCGAAGTGGCCGAGGGAGGTACGGTTTTTCTGGACGAAATTGGCGACATCAGCTTGCGGACACAGACCGATATGCTACGCGTGTTGCAGGAGCGCGAAATCGTGCGGGTCGGCGGAAATACGTCGATCAAGGTGGACTTCCGCTGCGTCGCCGCTACGAATAAGCCGCTGGAACAACAAATCGAGGAAGGCAGATTCCGTCCTGATCTTTATTACCGTTTAAATGTATTTCGCATTGAGTTGCCGCCGCTGCGGGAGCGACGAGATGATATTCCGATGCTGGTGGACCACTTCGTGCGAAAGTTTTCACGCGACATGAACAAGCGAATCCTGCGGGTGAATCCGCGGGCGATGGACCTGCTGCAGCAGTATCATTGGCCGGGGAACATTCGCGAACTTGAGAACGCCGTTGAGCGTGCCATGGTTGTTTCCCAGGAACCCGAGTTGCGGGAACGCGACTTTACCATCCAGCCCCATGCGACCACGGCTGCGCCGACGTCGGATGCGCGCTCGCTTGAAGATATCGAAAAGACCCACATCCTTCGAGTGCTCGATGAGTGCGGTGGTAATCAGACAAGAACCGCCGAGATTCTGGACATTGATCGTGTAACGTTGCACCATAAACTGAAGAAATATGGTTGGAGCAAACAGGCTTTAGCTGCGACTGAAATTCGATGAAGGTTTTACAGTTGCTTCCAATCGGTGGACCCCACGAACCGATGCTGGACTGGTTGCGTTCGGAGCTATCCGAAGCTTTCCAGATTCGGTGCGAGATTCTGAGCCCGCCGTTGCGACCGGAATTCGCTTTCCACGCCGAACGCGGCCAGTACCACTCCAGCGAACTATTGGGGAGGATGCAACAGTATGCGAATTGGAAGACCTGGCGGGTGCTGGGCGTAACACCAGTCGATCTTTATATACCGATTCTTACGTTTGTTTTTGGCGAAGCTCAGATGGGCGGGAAGTGCTCGGTGGTTTCGTATGCGCGGTTGCGTCAGGAATTCTATGGCATGCCGGCGGATACAAACCTGCTGGCGCGCAGGTTACTGATTGAGTCCATCCATGAACTCGGGCACACACTGGAGCTTCATCACTGCCAGGATTATAGCTGTGTAATGTCAAGCTCACACGCGGTGGAGTGGATCGACTTGAAGGAGCAGACCTTCTGCCATGAATGCGCCGCCAAGGCTCGAGCACTGGCGCAGAAATAGATCAACCCCACAACTAAAGAGCGCACCGTTTGCGACCCAGCCATCCGTATCCGCATAACTAGGCTGAATAGTACAATCGGCCTTTCCGGATTATTTTTGCCGACTGTGGTAAAGGAGCAGCGAATTGATTGTTGCCGGTGTGATGAGCGGGACCTCTGCCGATGGGGTGGATGTTGCCATTGTGCGGCTGACAGGGTGGCGTCTTCGAACTCGGTTTGAACTCATTGAGCACAGGGCCTTTCCCTACCCGCCTGAGGTGCGCGAAGCCGTGCTTCGGGCGATGAACGCGCAAAACATTGCGGTGAGTGAGTTGGCGCGGTTGAACTTTCTTCTGGCGGAGATATATGCGGATTGTGTGCAGCAGACGCAGACGAAAGCGGGCGTGGAATGCGAACTGGTGGGCTGCCATGGGCAGACGCTCTATCATCAGGGCGACGCTGCGCAGTATCTCGGGCGTGACATCGCGTGTACCTGGCAGATAGGCGATGGCTCGGTACTGGCGACACGGTTGGGGATTCCGACGGTAAGCGATTTTCGCCCCGCGGACATGGCGGCGGGTGGTGCTGGCGCACCATTGGTTCCCTTCCTCGACATGCTGGTCTTCCGTCATCCACGACGGGGGAGGATTGTGCAGAACATCGGCGGCATTGGTAATCTGACGGCAATTCCAGCAGGAGCACGGCCCGGGCAATTGCGGGCCTTTGATACCGGGCCAGGCAACATGGTGATCGACGCAGTTTGCGAAAGACTCTTTGGCATACCGTTCGATGACGCAGGCGGTCTTGCGGCAAAGGGGCACGTGCTTGAGACGGTGCTGGAAGAGCGGATGGAAGCCCCCTTCTTCAAGCGCAGAGGGCCCCGCACGGCGGGGCGCGAGGAATTTGGGCGCGAGTACGTTGTGGAGTTTTTAAAACAATGTGGGACGGCCGACAAGCACGATGTTCTGGCGACGGCGACTGCCCTGACGGCCCGCTCCATCGGAAAGGCGATTCGCGCACTTTCGCAGGAAAGTAAATATCACGATCTGTTCGTCTCCGGCGGGGGCACGCGCAACCTGACGTTGATGGAGATGATTCGGAGCGAGGTGGCGGGACTGAAAATGGACGTGATGACCACCGATGCTGCCGGAGTGCCATCGCAGGCGAAGGAAGCCATTGCCTTTGCCGTGCTGGCGTATCAGACATGGCATCGTCATCCTGCAAATGTTCCCGGAGCGACAGGGGCAGCGCGTGAGGTGGTACTGGGCAAGGTGAGCTATGCTTAGGGGCGCATTTGCCTTCGCGGGGCTTGCGTTTTGCATGCTGCTCGGAGGTTGTACTCAGCATTATGCTCAGCCCAGACCTGATGCGACGACGGCCGTGATGCTGATCGAGAGTACTCCGCTCAACCTAGATCCGCGGATTGGGACCGATGCGCAATCAGAGCGAATCGGGGAGCTGATATTCGAAGGCTTGGTGCGGCGCGATGAGAATTTTGAGTTACAGCCGCGACTGGCGGCAAGTTGGGAAATTCCCGATCCTCTCACCTATGTCTTCCACCTGCGGCACGATGTGCGTTTCCACAATGGAAACCAGTTGACCTCTGCCGACGTGAAGTGGACGCTGGATTCCCTGCTGAGCGGAAAAATTCGCTCGGCAAAAACGAATGCGTATCGTTATGTGGACCGGGTCGCGGCGCCAGATGCTTTTACGGTCGTAATCAAACTCAAAGAACCTTACGCGGCGTTACTTTGGAATTTGTCCGATGGCGCGATGGGAGTAGTTCCTGACGGCTCGGGCGATGAATTGGGGCGGCATCCGATTGGCACGGGGCCGTTTCGCTTTGTCTCCGAGGCACCGGACCACGAAGTGGTGATTGAGCGCAACGAACAGTACTGGGGCAAGCGCGCGGGACTTGCACGGGTGCGCTTTAATGTTGTTCCGGATGCGACGACCCGGGCGCTGGAATTGCGAAAAGGTTCGGCCGACGCCGAGATCAATGCGCTGCCTGGAGATATGATTCCGGTACTGGCACGACAGCAGCAACTGCTGGTGGAACGCGCGCCGGGAACAAGCTATCAATATCTGGCCATGAATCTGCGCGATCCCATCCTGAAGAATGTGCTGGTGAGGCAGGCGCTGGCCTATGCCATCGATCGGGAGACGCTGATTCACTATCTGTGGCATGACATGGCGCGCCCGGCAAACAGCGTTCTTCCGCCGCAACACTGGGCATATAACATCCATGCCAGGAATTATCCGCACGATGTGGTAAAGGCTCGCGAGCTTCTGGAACAGGCAGGGTACCACGCTGATGCAAGCGGAGTACGTTTTCACCTAGTGATGAAAACTTCTACGGATGAAAGTACACGTCTGCTCTGCGCGGTGTTGCAACAACAATTGCGCTCGGTTGGGATTGCGCTCGATATCCGGAGCTATGAGTTTGCTACGTTCTACGCCGACGTGACGAAGGGTGCGTTTCAGCTTTACTCAATGCGATGGGTGGGCGGCAGCAACCAGGATCCGGACTTGTTCGAGAGCGTTTTTGACACATCGAGCTTTGCTCCGAAACGCTCGAATCGCGGTTATTACTCGAATCCCGAGGTGGACCGTTTGATTGCCGAGGGAAGGCGCAGTGTTGATGAAAAGCAGCGGGCAGAGGTGTACACGCACATTCAGGACCTATTGAACAACGATTTACCCTACGTTCATCTGTGGTGGGCAGATAATGTACTTGTGCACACTCGCAGATTGGAAAACGTACAACTTACCCCTGCCGGTAATTACGATTTTTTGCGAGATGCGACTCTGAACCCTTGAACCGATTCGTACTCTCGTTATTAACCTTAGAGTCGTTCCGAACAAGTATGACTGCAGTAAAATGGACCCCAACATGGAGGATCGCTTGCCGAAATTTGAGGAGTGCCTGCAGAGGCTGGAAGTAATCGTCAAAGAAATGGAACGAGGCGACCTACCGCTGGAACAGTCATTGAAACTCTTTGAAGAAGGCGTTGCGCTTTCAGGTGCCTGCCGGAAGGAACTCGAAGAAGCAGAGGGAAAAGTCGAGATCCTCATGAGGCAGAACGGAAAACTAAAGGCCGAAGCCTTCGGTGAAAGCACGGAACTTAAGTAGACGCGCTGGAACGACGCCGCGACGCGAATCAATAGAATCGAAAAACGCCTTCCGACCGCCATCCCGAACAGGGATGGGCCGTTGATGCACGGGGAGAAGATAATGCCGTCACCTGCTGTAGTAGTTGCACAAAAAGATCCCAACATCACCCAGCAACTGGCCTACGAACTCCATGCCCACTTCTCGCGAATTGTGGTGGCACATGATCCGCTGGAGTTGCGCACGCTGCTGTTGCGCCACCAGGCGCAGTTGGCAGTGGTCGATTTGGAATTAGTAAGCCCGGAAGACATTCGCCAACTAGCACACGCTTTCTTTAACCTGACGATTGTGTGTACCCATCGCGCTCCGGATGAGCGCATGTGGATGACCGTACTGGGGGCAGGAGCGGTTGAACTCTGCTGTCCACAGGACGTTCACTCGATTTTGCGCGCATCGCGCACCGCGATGAAGCCTCCACTGACGGTTGCTGCCTGAGACCCTCAGCCCTGTCCCGCGACAGGGCTTTTGCTGTGGGAGTCCGCCTCTGAGTAGCCCTGCATGCTAAGTGGCTGTTACACTTTTAGCGTCCATGTTGAAAGAAATCTTGCTCCAAGGTCAGAAAACCGCCGACGCGGCGCTGGAACGTTTATTGCCGGCGGCAACCCAGTATCCGAGTTCTATTCACCAGGCGATGCGGCACAGTGTTTTCGCGGGAGGCAAACGGCTCCGGCCCATTCTGTGCATGGAATCGGCACGGATGGTGAACGGCACAATGCCGGAAGGCGTTGACGAGTTGGGCGCGGCAATCGAGATGCTGCACACTTACTCGCTGGTCCATGACGATCTGCCGGCGCTCGACAACGACGACCTGCGTCGCGGAAGACCAACTTGTCACAAGGCATTCGGCGAAGCCACAGCCATCTTGGCTGGAGACGCTCTGCAGACTCAGGCCTACGAAATCATGGCGCGCCTGAAGTGTCCGGCAGAAGCGCGGGTGCGCATCATCGAGGAAATGGCGCACGGCACAGGCACCGTCGAAGGCATGATTGGTGGACAAGTGGTGGACCTTGAGTCCGAACACGTGCGCCCTGATCTGCCTACGCTCGAGTATATACATCGGGCCAAGACCGGAGCGCTGATCGTCTCTTCCCTGCTGACCGGCTGCTACTACGCGGGTGCGAAGACCGTGGAGGTTCAGCGCGTACGCGAATTCGGACGCTCGGCTGGACTCGCCTTTCAGATCGCGGACGATATTCTGGACGTTACGCAGTCAAGCGAGCAGCTCGGGAAGACAGCCGGGAAAGATCTCGCCGCGGAAAAGGTCACTTATCCGGCACTGTTCGGCCTGGCAAAGGCCGAGGAGATGGCGGCACAATTGATTCGATCGGCCTGTTCGGTGCTCGACAGCTTTGGTGACCGGGCGAACACTTTGAAGGAAATTGCTCGCTATCTTGTGGAACGCAAGAAGTAGTTCCTGAATGCAGCTTTGCCGTGGGTGGGGTGCTTCCGAATGAGCGTGATTGACGAAGTTCTTGCCGCAAATGCTTTGTACAAGGAAACGCACGACGCTTCGTTATACTCGCCGGAGCCGAGGCGCAAGCTTGCCGTTCTGATGTGCATGGATACAAGGCTCGACCGCCACGCACTCGGAATCGATTTCGGCGACGCACACTTCATCCGCAACGCAGGAGGCATCGCCACCGATGATGCTATTCGCTCGCTTCTGATCTCACATTACATGCTGGGAACAGAGGAGGTGATGGTGATCAACCACACCGACTGCGGACTGCAGAAGGCCAGCGAGAGCGAAATTCGCGCGCTGATGGAAGCCACGGCCGGTAAGCCAACGAATATTCCACTTCACTTCCATGCGTTCACCGATGTTGCGAAAAACGTCCACGAGCAACTGGAAAAGCTGGCGTCGCACTCCTGGATTCGGAAAGAGCTGATCCTGCGGGGATTTGTTTACGATGTAATGACGGGGCATCTGACGGAAGTTCCGTGGACGTGTACGCGGACGTAGCGTGCAGATGTTGGCTGGAATCATCCTGCGCCGGATCGCTCCAGCGCAGGCTCAAGATCGCCGTTACTGCTTTTTGGGCTCCAGTACAATCTCGCGAGCAAGCCGATTTCCGACGATCTCGCGCCACTCGGCGCGATCGTTGTAGCCTTGAATCATCTTCTTGTCGTCGCTCGACAGCGCCTGCATGGCGATGGCCTCTGCTTTATCGCTGTTTGCCTCCATTGTTGCCAGGTCCTTGAATTCAGTCATCAGCATCAAGTCCCAATCGGTTGTGCCATGCCCCTCTGTTTGTATGACCTTGTAATCGAGGATCAGATTCGCTTTCTTCAGCGCCTCTTGCTCCTTCTTCCAGTCGGCGGCGAGATAGTTCATGTAATTGAGGCCGACACCCGGCTTTACCTTGACGAAGGTGATTTCCCAGACCGGTCCGTCATGAAACGGGCGGACCGGTGCGGTTTGAGCTAAGAGCGTTGGAATCAGCAACGTGGCGAACATAGCCAGGCAGAGAATGCGATTGGTCTTCACTGTGGTTTCTCCTCGGCAACTCGGTTGAATTCAGGTGCGCCTCAAGGGACAAACAGCACCGGGCTGTTTGGGCGTATGATGCCGGGATTTTGAAAGGGATTTCCGAAGCAAAATTCTTTTCTGAATAGTTGGGGGCGCCGAAGAGTGTAGAAAATGACAAATCCCGAGGGTTGCGAACCCATTCACCTCGACCAGCAGCTTGCGTTAGACCCTCACCAGACCTGCTCTCGTTGCTTCCAGCTTATTAGGCTGGCCGCCCCGCGCGGTCCCGGCTCGGGCTCCGGGCTTACCGACCAATCGGGCAAACCGATTCGTTCCTCGGGATTCTATCTTGCCTTTCACAGTTTCTTGTTCGCCTCAACCAGCAGCTCGCTATAGACCCTTGCTGCCCCTCGAAGGCCCACCAATCGGATGTCGTCATTCAGCAGGCCTGCCAGTTTGCGGCTGGCAAGCCGTCGGGCAAGTCAGTGCGACCTGACCGCCCAATGCCGGATTGCTCCGGCGTCGGCCCGATTCTCTCGCGAAAATCGAGCACCTGGGGACTTGCGCTCCTCAGGCTCCGTCGCCTTTGCAGGCGTCGGACTTGGTTCCTTCCAACACCGCCGTGCCGAAAGGAGATGCAAGAGCTTGCGCCCTCACGTCGCGGGACCGCCGTCCCTGGTCTCCAGCAACTGCCGTCGCTGGATTCGCTGATGACTTCCAATTCCGTCGATGGCCTATGTGAGCTCGCTTGAGCCCCGGACTCACCACCAACCGGGAAAACTTTGGAAACTGTCAAAGAACGAGTGTGTTTTACCGCACCCAGCAAAAGAGTCAAGAAAACAATTCGATTTATAAGTGCTGTGTTTTCAGCCGAGTGCAGCTCGTCCACAGGCGGGTGCTGCGAATATTGTGCAGGCGCGGGCCAGAAAGTGAGCGGTGGCGCAACGAGGACGGTTCCGAGATTTGGATACTATCGCGCGAGATCGCATGAATACAGGGTAGAAACGTATTACTCGGCTCGATGGCACTCGTGGTGGTGACAGGATGTGGCGCGGAGGCGCTACAGAGCCGGGCAGTGCAAAACTCGCTTCGAGCTGCTTAGAATGCGGATTCCTGAATTTGCGAAAGTCCAGAGCGCAAGGCGAAACGGAGCCGCCAAGGGAATGACGGCACTGGGCCGCCGAGGGGTGGTCCAGTCACAGCGCATTTACTTGAGCGTGAGTTCGCGTCGAACGCCGGGCTGCATTTCCCAGAGCTCGAACTTCTGCTGCCGGGCCGTGGGCTCCAGCTCATGAGGGTCCCCCTTGAGCAGAGGGAAGGTTCCGAAGTGCATGGGAACGACGATTCGCGGCTTGAGCAGTTTGCAGGCGTACTCGGCCTCCCGGATTCCCATGGTGAAGTGGTCGCCCATGGGTAGCAGGGCGACATCCGGCTTATACAGGTCGTGGATGATCTGCATGTCGCTGAAGACCGCAGTGTCGCCGGCGTGGTAGAGCTTGAGGCCCGTGCTGAACTGCAGAACGTAGCCGCAGGCCTCCCCGCCATAGATAATCGAGCCATCTTCTTCCTCGATGCCGCAGGAGTGCACTGCGTGAGTCAGGGTGATCTTTACTCCATCTACCTCCTGAGTGCCTCCCTTGTTCATGGGAAAGATGTTCTTCGCGCCTTTCTTGCCGAGCCATGATGCCAGTTCATAAATACCCACAACCTTCGGCTGGAGTTCGCGGCAGATTTGGACAGCGTCGCCAATGTGATCGTAATGGCCATGGGTGCAGAGAAGTACGTCCACCTTCGTCTGGTGCTTCTCGGATTCAGGACACTTGGGATTCTCTTTGACCCAGGGATCAATGAGAAATGTCTTGCCTTCGGGTGACTCGATTCTGAATGTGGAATGGCCAAGCCAGGTTAAATAGATCGGCATCTTTCTCTTTCCTCTTACCCTCATATTGATTGCGTTTGGCACAACAGCCGTTGTTATTAGCGAGGTTCGGAGCCTTTCCAATCGCGATATCCGCCCGCAAGCGACAGTACATTGCGGAATCCCATACGTTGGAGCATGTAGGCGGCGAGAGCAGAACGGCTACCTCCTCCACAATAGAGCACGATCTTGCGGTCCTTGTCGGTGGTCACTTGATCGATATTCATCTCCAGGACGCCACGGGCAATGGTTGCGGCGCCGGGGATGGTTCCCTGTTTCCAATCTTCAGGTTCGCGCACATCGATCACCGAGAAGTCCTCTCCAGCGGCTTTCATCTCTCGCAGTTTGGCCGGGGGAATTTCGCGCACCTCTCGTTTTACCTCCCTTACAAGCTGACTAAACTCAGGCATCGCCATATAGAAGTCCTCCAGCCGGACATTCTATGCCAGCGGCCGGCAGAGTTCCATGCTGTTGGAATGGCGATGATAGAATCCGGGATGCGGCGAGACTGGATCAGCGCTCGACTGAGCGAAGTCCAGCCGCCGGTAATCGCGGACTTATCTGAATGTCGAACGTAACTCAAATACAAGACGAGCGCGAGGATTCATCCCGGCGAATGGAAGGTTTCCTGCTTGAGGTTGCCGACGCCGTCAATACGACGCTCGACCTTGAAATGCTGATGCATCGGGTAGCAGAACTGGTGCGCCGCATTATCAACTATGACGTATTCGCTATCCTGCTGCTGAATGAGCGCCGTCAGGAGTTGCGCATCCGCTTCCAGGTTGGACACTCGCCGGAGGTGGCGGAGCGGATTCGCGTCAAGGTGGGATCGGGCATTACGGGCCTGGCAGCGCAGCGCGGCGAACCCGTGCTGGTGAATGATGTGCTGCAGGATCCGGGATACATTGCCAGCGGAGCCAAAGTGCTCTCCGAGTTGGCAGTGCCGCTGATCGTCAAGGGCCGCACGATTGGCGTGATCGACGTTGAGGCTTCGGAAAGCAACTTTTTTTCGGAAGAGCATCGCAGTCTGCTGATGCTGATTGCCTCGCGTGTCGCCATCGGCGTGGAGAATGCCCGGCTTTACACTCGCGTGGCGCGGCAGGCGAAGCAGCTTATACTGTTGAATGAAATCAGCCGCGAGCTCACATCAATTTTGAATTTGGACCAGCTCTTCAAACGCATTGGCGACCTGCTGCTGCGTCTCATTGACTACCAGATGTTCTCCATCCTGCTGCTGAATGCTAAGCGCTCAAAGTTGCAGCACCGCTTCTCCTTGCGCTTCAAGGAGAGCGTGCAGTTGAAGCATGAGATTCCGCTCGGTCGCGGGCTGGTGGGCTATGCGGCCGAGCAGAACAGGGCAATCGTGGCTCCGGACGTGACGCGGGATGATCGATATATTCCGTTGAATCCTGAGACAATGAGCGAATTGTGCGTCCCACTGGTGTACAAGGGCGAGGTCATCGGAGTGCTCGACCTGGAGCACACACGGCGCAATTATTTCACCGAAGAGCACGCTCGCATTATCAAGACGCTGGCAGCACAGATTGCAATCTCGATTGAGAACGCGAGGCTTTACGAGAAGATCGAGCGGCAGGAACAGCGCCTGGAAAAAGATCTTCTGCTGGCGCGCGAGTTGCAGTATCGGTTGCTGCCTCAAAAGATTCCGCTGCTGAACAAGGCGGAGTTTGCAGCGCGGTCGGTTCCGGCGCGCGCGATTGGCGGCGATCTGTATGATTATGTGTCTTACGCGGGAACGGAACTAACGGCGCTTGCCATTGGTGACGTGAGCGGAAAGGGAGCGCCCGCTGCAATCTACGAGGCGCTGGTGAGCGGCATTCTTCGCTCGCACGCGACAGAGGAGCCGGGTGCGGCTGAGATGCTTTCGGGGATCAATCAGTCGCTGGCCGAACGTCCGATTGCGGCTCAGTTTGTATCGATCATCTACGCGCTGTGGAATGAAAACGATATGTCGCTGCGCATCGCGAACTCAGGACTGCCACATCCGTACCGCTGCAAGAATGGAAAAGCGCAGCGCGTGGAAATCAGCGGGCTCCCCCTTGGCCTGTTCAACACGGCAGAGTACGATGAAGTTACGTTTCGAACGCGCCCCGGCGAGGTGTTTGTGTTCTTCAGCGACGGAATTCCGGACGCGCAGAACGAAGCGGGCGTGCTCTACGGCATGAAGCGGCTGGCACGCGTGTTGGAGGCCCACTGCAAGGAATCGGCGAACGAGATTGTGGACGCTGTCTTTGCAGACGTGAACAATTTCGTGGGGTCTATAGAAGCGTTCGATGACCAGACTGTTGCGGTTCTGAAAATTAAGGAAACGACCAAAAAGAAGTGACCATTCGTAAAGGCTCCCTTGAGGAGCGTCCCCCGGCTTTTACCTTTGGCGACGGCAAATCCGGCCGCACGCTTTTCTGCGATGAAATCGAAGTGGAGCGCCTGGCGCGGCGCTTCGGAACTCCGCTGTACATCTACTCGACGACTGCAATACGGGCGCGGGTCGCTACGTTTGAACGCGCGTTTGAAAAGCAGTCCCACACAATTTGCTACTCGGTGAAAGCAAACTCCAATTTGGCTATTTTGCGATTGCTGGCCTCACTGGGCTGCGGCTTCGATGTGGTGAGCGGCGGCGAGTTGCAGCGCGTGGCCCTCGCGGGCAAACATGCGGTCGAGAGCGTTGTGTTCTCCGGCGTGGGAAAGACGGCGGATGAGATGGACGCGGCGCTGGAGGCGGGAATTCTGCTGTTCAACGTGGAGAGCGAGGCGGAGCTTGAACTGCTGGGCGCGCGTGCCGCAAAGCTGAAGAAGACCGCCCGCATCGCCTTCCGGGTAAATCCCGATGTGAAGGCCGAGACTCATCCCTACATCAGCACAGGACTGCGCCAGCATAAATTTGGCGTGCCCATAACGCGGGCTCGCGAGCTTTATCGCAAGGCCGCAACCTTCACTTATCTGGACCCCGTTGGTGTGAGCGTCCACATCGGTTCACAGATCACCGATGTAAAGCCATTTGCCGACACGATGGAACGTGTGCTCGCACTGGTGCACGAGTTGACCGAAGATGGGCTGAACATCAATTTTGTCGATGCAGGTGGAGGGCTTGGCATTTCCTACCAACAAACGAAGAGCCAGGACGCGAACTACGCACAATATGAGCGCAGCGTAAAAGCCTACGCGGCGGCGCTGATGAAGCCGCTACGCCGCACGGGGCTGCATCTGTTGCTGGAACCAGGGCGGTCGATCATCGCTCCGGCCGGTGCGTTGCTGACGCGAACGCTGTATTCAAAAGAAAACGGTGGCAAGCGATTCCTTGTCGTCGACGCGGCGATGAACGATCTTATCCGGCCCTCACTTTACGGGGCGCATCACGAGATTGTGCCCGTGACGCCGCGCAAGGCTTCTGCCAAAGACGGTGTCCAGGACGTGGTGGGACCGATTTGCGAGACGGGAGATTTCTTCGGACGCGACCGTGAACTGCCGTCGGCCGCTCCGGGCGACTTGCTGGCGATTCTGGATGCGGGCGCATATGGCATGAGTTTGTCGTCGAACTACAACAGCCGCGGGCGTGCCGCAGAGGTCCTGGTGGATGGAAAGAAAGTTCGCCTAGTGCGCAGGCGCGAAACTTTTGAGGACCTGATTCGCAGTGAAATCTAAGGTCACTTAAGCGAATTGCCGGATTGTCACGGTAACATCGTGTGCCTACTCTGGTTTCACGATGTTACCTGACCCATTTCTACCTGAACCAGAAGAACCAGCGCCGTCAACGAAATGCACGTGGTGCGGCGAAGAACTTGGAAGAAACGTGGTGCCCGCGCGCAGTGCGACCGTATTCTGCACACGCCGCTGCGAGATTGAAGCGAACTTCTGGCTCTATCAGGAGATGTGCGTCATCGAAATCACGCATCCGCAGCAGTCAGCCGAGGGGCACTGCGACAATCCCTAGCGGGATTGCGATTTCGCGGGACCGCCTGACCCGCCACGTTGGTACACGACGCGGCCGCCTACGATTGTCAGGTCGACTGTCACGTCTTGAATCGATTCGGGCTCGATGCTGAACAGGTCATGACTGAGCAGGACCAAGTCGGCCAACTTTCCGGCAGTAATACTTCCCTTCTGGTTGTCCTGAAATTCTGCGTAAGCCGAACCGATGGTGTATGCCTCAATGGCTTCGGCAACTCTCAACTTTTGCTCGGGATACCAACCCTGCGGATGTTTACCGTCGTGCGTGGCGCGGGTCACAGCAGCGTAGATGCTGGTGAGAGGCGCGAGTGGCGCTACCGGCCAGTCCGATCCAAAAGCCAGTCGAACATGATTGTCGAGCATGGTACGCCAGGCGTACGAAGTTGCGAGAAGTTCAGGGCTGATGCGAGTCTCAGCCCAACGGCCATCGTCGATGGCATGGTAAGGCTGCATGGAGGCGATCACCTGGAGGTTGCGGAATCGCGCGAAGTCCTTGGCTGCTACGTGCTGCGCGTGTTCGATGCGGAAGCGGCGGTCGCGCAATCCATCCCGGGCATTCACCTCAGCAAACAGATCGAGCACGGTTGAAACCGCGCGGTCTCCAATGGCGTGAACGCACACCTGCATGTTGGCACGATCAATCCTAAGCAGTTCGTAGTGAATCTTCTCCAACGGGATCATGTCTTCGCCGAGCAGCCCCTGCGAGTGCGGTGCGTCGAGGTACGGCTCGAACATGCAGGCCGTTGTGGAGCCGAGCGAACCATCAGCGAAGGCCTTCACCGCACCGTAGCGAAGCCATGACGAACCGAATGCACGGCAGAGGCCGAGCTTTGCCGGATTCTCCCAGGCGGCAATGGGAGGCGCGGAATAGACGCGCACAGTCAACTCGCCGCTATCGGCGAGTTCGGCATATGCAGCCATGTCTTCGTAGGAGGTCTTCATGTCCTGCACACTGGTAATACCGACGCTCGCGGCATGGGCCACCGCACGCCGCACGGCCTGCATGCGCCGCTCGTGAGAGATGGGAGGAACCTTGGCGTAGGCAGGAGACATGGCCGCATCTTTCAGAATTCCGGTGGGCTCGCCTCGGGCATCGCGAACGATCTCTCCACCGGGGGGATCGGGCGTGTCGCGGGTAATTCCGATGAGGTTGAGCGCGGCACTGTTGGCAAGTGCCATGTGAACGTCCATGCGCATCGCGAGCACGGGAACCTCCCGTGTATCGTCATCGATGAGGTAGCGGGTGGGAAGCTCTGCGCGACCACCGCTATCATGCACCCATGCCTGCTCATCCCATTCGCCGCCGGTGATCCACTCACCCGGTGGCGTGATGGCCGCGCGTTCGGCAATGCGCCTCGCAAACTCGGAGGAGCTTGCGGCATCACGCAGATTGATGGAATCGATCGCGAGGCCGCCGGTGCTGAAGTGAACGTGCGCATCGTTGAATCCGGGAAGAAGCAAGCGGCCGTGAGCGTCGATTACTCGTGTGGTGTCGCCGCGCCAGTGGTCGATATCCACTGCGGAGCCGACGGCGACAATGCGCTCGCCGAGGATTGCGACGGCCTCGGCTTCCGGCTGCCTGGGATCGACTGTCCAGACGCGGGCATTGCTGATGATGAGTTCGGCTCGCGGCTTGGCCGAGCTACCTTGGTCACTACTTCCGCGCATTCCGCTCTCCGGTACAAAGGACCTGAAGTTGGATGCGCCCTAGCGTTGTCCCCACTGCAGCTTGTTACGCAACACGTCGAAGAAGGGCCGGCGTATTCGCAGCAGTTTGACACAGTAGTCAGCTCTGCGGCACTCGATCTGATCCCCCTGTGCGACGGGAGTTCCAACCTGCCCATCGATGCTGAGAACGCCGTCGGCACCACTATCCAGACGAACCGAGATAAATGCCTCGTCGCTCACAACCAGGGGGCGGTGCGTGAGTGCGTGCGGACAGATAGGCGTAAGGAGAATCGCTTCCACACTGGGGATGAGGACAGGACCTCCGGCCGCCAATGAATACGCGGTGGAACCGGTGGGTGTCGCGAGGATCACTCCGTCGGCCTGGTATTCGACCACGCGCTCGCCGTTAATGCAAAGCTGAAATCCGATGAGACGCGCCACGGTGCTCTTGATCACAACGTCATTGAGCGCACGAAAACGAGCCATCTCCTCGCCATTCCGTACAAGGCGGCAGTCGAGAAGGCTCCGCGACTCAATCGGACAGTGACCTTCAACCACAGCCTTGAGGGTCGGATAGAGTTCATCGAGCCGGACCTCGGTCAAGAATCCGAGTGAACCCAGGTTGACGGCGAGGAGAGGAATCTCTGCCGGGCCTATAGCACGCGCTGCGGATAGCAGAGTGCCATCGCCTCCGAGAACGAGCACGAACTCGGGCCGGTAGCCTGCGAGCTCTGAGCGAGGAACCACAAATTCGTTGGTCTCATAGGCTGCGGTTTGCTCATCAATGTAAACGCGATAACCGTGCGCGTTCAGCCAGCGCAAAGCCTCGGGTACGATCTCGGCCAGCTCCGGCTTTGCAGGTTTGGAGACAATTGCGGCGATCTTCACAGTTTTATTTGTACTCCAATTGCGGAACCTGGTGAGAGGGGAAAAATGCGTGTAACAAAAATTCGCGATTGCCCTCTGTCCCAAGAATGGGTGATTCGATGACTTCAATCTCGCTGCCGCCCAGCAATGCAACAGACGCTCGTACCTTGTCGACCGCACCAAGTTGCGCCTGCTCGCTGCGCACGATTCCCCCTTTTCCTACCAACTCGCGGCCTACTTCAAACTGAGGCTTGATGAGCAGCACGAGTTCGCGACGTGGCTGTCCCTTGGGAGCGAAGGCGGCACTAATGGCCGCAGGCAGCACCTGCGTGGCGGAGATGAACGAAACGTCCATCGAGATGAACTCGACGGGTTCGGGGATCTGTTGTGGTTCGAGATAGCGCGCGTTCGTCTTCTCCAACAGGCGCACGCGTGAATCAGCACGCAATCGCGCATCGATCTGGCCGTAGCCGGTATCCACGGCCAGCACGCTGGCCGCGCCATGCTGCAACATGCAGTCCGTAAAACCGCCGGTCGAGGTCCCTACATCCATGCAGACCGCGCCTTCGAGGGCGATGTGCCAGTGCGTCAGTGCGGCCTCGAGTTTGAGGCCTCCGCGACTGACGTAACGAAGGTCGTTGCCGAGCAGTCGTACTGTGCAATCTTCGGCGACGGCGTGCCCGGACTTGTGAACCTTCTGCTCATCGACAAGCACGCGCCCCGCAAGAATCATGGCTTGCGCACGCTCGCGCGAGGGCAGCAAGCCGCGCTCAACCAGAAGGATGTCAATTCGTTTTTTCACGATTCCTTAGTTTCTCACGGGAGTTTCGCGTCAGCACTCTTCAACGCCAGAATCGCTCGATTCAAGCCTCGCACCGATGATAGTGCAAAGAGGACGAGAGCCAATCAATACAACCTCGTAGCGATCTCGGAGTCCTGTTTTCCGACGTGATTTCCACACATGTGTTGAAAGTCAGCAAGCGGTGAGCCGCCGGAAATTGTAAAGCGATACTGGCCTAAATGTGCAGCGAAGGAGATTTCAGAGCAGCACCTTGGAGTGTGCAGTTTGGAAAAGACCGCATGGATACTGGTTCATTCGCGCATCTGTAAAGGTTTGTCACTGGTATTTCCACACATGTGTTGAAAAGAACGCGATACGCACAAACACCAGCAAAGCGCAACTCGCAATCGCAGCACCGCATTCAGTGCAGATTGGAGAACACCGCATAAACACTGGTCCATTCGCATCTGTCCGAAGGTTACTCACTGGCATATCCACATGTTTGTTGAAAACATTCTGAAGAGAGAACAAAGCAAAACACGCAACTCTGCAGCTGCTTAGGTTAGAATGGCGAAGCCCATTCAGATGCCTACGATAAAGCCTGCCAAAGCTGCCGAGACCGCCAGCACGAAGCCCTTTTCGCTCGTGCCCGCCGCTGCCCAACGACGAATGTATGAAGCGCTGAGCTCACTGAAGCCGGACGCGTCCGGAGCGGATGCTGGCTCCGAGGTTGCAGAGATCGCTGCCTGTTTGGCGATCGATGAAAGCGATCCCGTGATTCTTGCGTGCCCGGCTCGCGGCGCACGCGTTGTTCGCAAGGGAGGCAAGGTTGTAGGCGCACAAGGCAGACGATTCGAAGCGGCTATGATTGCGGCGGTCGGTGCACTGCTGCGCAATCCGAAAGCTACCGCAGTGGTCTGTGCAGGCAAGCTGGACACAGATGTTGCATATCCAGATGATTTCCGAAATGCCTTCGACTTCGCTGCACGCCATAAACTTCCGATCCTGTTTGTAGTGGCTCAGTCGTATGCACCGCGGCACCGCCAGCCGCTCGACCTGCGCGTGCTTTCCGCCGAGCTTGGAATTCCGGTGTTCAGCGCAGACGCAAATGACGCCATCGCAGCTTACCGGGTCACGACGGAGGCGCTGCATCACGCGCGCAATCATCGCGGCCCCAGCATCATAGAAGCACTGACGATATCGGGAAAAAGCAGTCGCGCCATCGATCTGTTGCGGGCCTATATGGAGCGTCACGGAAACTGGCCGATATAGCCAGGGGGTGAAGTTTGCAACCAAACTTCACCTTTCGTAACACGACAAAATCGGTGGATTACTGTCTGATAGTTATCATGTTCCGGGCAGTTTCAGCGCGATTCGTATCCTTCGCTGTGGCGTTCTTAATCGCCTGCGTCTCCGTTCTCTCTCTTGCCGCTGTTTCGACGTTTGTCCACTCTTCCGGCAAGGACTGCAGACAATCGCGCGCGACCATACTTTCCACGCTTTTGCGGTGAACCTTCCATAGCAAAAAAGCGCGCCCTCAGGCGCGGCTCGAAAACTTCCCTTCTACTTGTAAATCGACACCTGGTCTGCTGGAGGCTTGAGGCGGATTACAATCTCCTGCTTTGCTTCTTTGATCTCGATGTCATCACCGTAGGTTTGCATCCGTGGCGCGAGCACCTGGAGGCGCAGTTTACCGTACGGGATGTCATCGATAAAAGTCTTGCCGTCGGCATCGGTCTTTAGCTGGAACCCATCGGAGTCCTGTGTGCCGTCTTTGCGAAGCGAATGAATCACGACGCTGGCATTTTTGATAGGCTTGCCGCTGGAATCCCTGAGCACGACAAAACTCAGCGCGCAGAACTGCTCCGGTGGTTTTTTCTTCTTGCCCCCGGCGGAAAGACAGATTGGCACGATGAGCAGGACTGCTATGAGAACGGACAATCGAATCTTCGGGATCATCTTACGGTCATCTCCCTTGCTGGAGAGTCACCCGACGTCGGCGGGCAGCTCCAACGTACATATTGTATGCGGAGGTTGGCATAGTGCAAACCGGTACAAGGCTTGCAAGTAACAGAAGGAGAACTCTCGCTTTTGAGCCAACTTACGCCAGCTGCCCAGATTTCATCTCTGGATAATTATGAAATCTGAGTGAATTACACTCATGGGCGCTTGACAGTGATCCGAATGAAAGGATAAATTAGCACTCGTATGGCGGGAGTGCTAACAGCATCCTCCACAGGTGTCGCTCCTGCCAACGTTTGAGATGCGGCGACCGCCGCAACATTTCTTCTCAATCCCGAAAGGAGTTCCGAATGGCAACAGCACTTACAACGAAGTTGACCCCGTTGCATGACCGTATCGTCGTGAGCCGTATCGCAGAGTCGGAGACGTCGCGTGGCGGCATCATCATCCCGGACACCGCAAAAGACAAACCGCAGGAAGGCGAAGTAATCGCCGTCGGCAAGGGTAAGTCCAACGATGAAGGTAAGGTTTTCCCATTGGCAGTGAAGGCGGGCGACCGCATCCTGTTCGGCAAGTATGCCGGCACCGAGATTAAGATCGACGGCGAAGAGCTGCTGATCATGCGTGAAGAAGAAGTCCTCGGCATTCTCGAGAAGTAAGTGTTTGCGGCTAAGAATAGCCGCCTCATCAAGTTTCCATCCACCCACGAACGCGGTGGAGCAGATACAAGATTCCGATAGGAGCTTTTAGCAATGGCAAAACAGATTGTTCACGGTGAGGATTCCCGTCAGGCGATTCTTCGGGGCGTAAACGTCCTGGCAGATGCGGTCAAGGTGACGCTCGGACCGAAGGGTCGCAACGTTGTGATTGAGAAGAAGTTTGGTTCGCCGCTCATCACCAAGGACGGCGTAACGGTCGCCAAGGAAATCGAGCTGAAGGACACGCTTGAGAACATGGGCGCGCAGATGGTGAAGGAAGTCGCCAGCAAGACCAGCGACATCGCCGGCGACGGCACCACCACCGCGACCGTTCTGGCACAGTCGATCTTCCGCGAAGGCGTGAAGACCGTGGCTGCCGGCGCGAATCCGATGGCGCTGAAGCGCGGCATCGAAAAGGCCATCGTCGCCGTCAATGGCTCGGTGGACAAGGAAGGCAACCGCATCCCGGGCGCGCTCGATAAGTTGAGCAAGCCAGTTGATCGCGAAGAGCTGATCGCCCAAGTGGGCACCATCTCCGCCAACAACGACGAGACCATCGGCCACATCATCGCGGAAGCGATGAAGAAGGTTGGCAAGGACGGCGTCATCACCGTGGAAGAAGCCAAGACCATGGAGACGCAGTTGGAAGTGGTCGAAGGCATGCAGTTTGACCGCGGCTATCTGTCGCCTTACTTCGTGACGGATGCCGAGCGCATGGAAGCCGTTCTAGAGAACGCCGTCATCCTGATCCACGAAAAGAAGATCAGCAGCATGAAGGACCTTCTGCCGCTGCTCGAGCAGGTCGCCAAGAGCGGCCGTCCGCTGGTGATCATCGCCGAAGATATCGATGGTGAGGCACTGGCCACCCTCGTGGTCAACAAGCTGCGCGGCACCTTGAACGTCGCCGCCGTCAAGGCTCCTGGCTTTGGCGATCGCCGCAAGGCAATGCTGCAGGACATCGCAATTCTGACCGGCGGCAAGGCCATCACCGAAGACCTCGGCCTGAAGCTGGAAAACATCACGCTCGCCGATCTCGGCAACGCCAAGAAAGTCACCATCGACAAGGACAATACGACCATCGTCGAGGGGAATGGCAAGTCTGAAGACATCTCCGGCCGCGTGAAGGAAATTCGCGCCCAGATCGAAAAGACCACCAGCGACTATGACCGCGAGAAGCTCCAGGAACGCCTGGCGAAGCTCGTGGGCGGCGTTGCGGTGATCAAGGTCGGCGCAGCCACCGAGACCGAAATGAAGGAAAAGAAGGCTCGCGTGGAAGACGCAATGCACGCAACCCGCGCTGCCGTTGAAGAAGGCATCGTCCCGGGTGGCGGTGTTGCCCTCATCCGCTGCATCTCGGCGGTAGAAGGCCTGAAGCTGCACGGTGACGAGCAGATCGGTGCAAACATCGTGAAGCGCGCCCTGGAAGAGCCCCTGCGCCAGATCGTCGCCAACGCTGGCGAAGAAGGTGCTGTGATCATCGGCAAGATCCGCGACAACAAGGACCACTCGTTTGGCTACAACGCCCAGACCGGTGAATTTGTTGACCTGGTGAAGGCTGGCGTCATCGATCCTACCAAGGTGACCCGCACGGCCCTGCAGAATGCAGGCTCGATTGCGGCGCTGATGCTGACCACCGAAGCCCTGATTGCAGAAATTCCGGAACCTAAGTCGGAAGCTCCTTCGCATCCTGGCGCCGGCGGCATGGGCGGCATGTACTAAGCTTTACAGAACCAAAAAGGGAGCCCCGCGCCAGAAACGCGGGGCTTTTTGCACCTTGAGCTCAGATCAGAGCATCAGAATTTACGAAAGTGATCGAAATCACAACTTTCGTTTTTCCATCGGGTGTATAAATCTTCTATGCAGCTTCGCAGACTCATCTCGTCCGGATTGCTCTTGACGGTGCTTTTGGCACCCGTGCTTGGGCTGGCGATATGTGTGTCTACGGGGCCCACTGCAAAGATGGGTTGCGGACATTGCGCGATGAACCGTCATGCACTGCCTGAGGGCTGGTCCGCTGGTTTGCCGCAATCCCCGGCTCCAGTTTCCACTCCTGCGGCTCCGTGCTGCGAGCGCAAGGCGCCCACGCAAAGCGTGAAAAACACATCGGCGCAGATCGTGGCACCGGTACAGATCGCCTTGATGCCTGCGGCCGTTCCGGACGCGATGCTTCCGGCAATCGCTGAGTCGCACGTTGCGACCGTTGCTACACCTCCATCTCTAGCTTCGCCGTTATCACTGCTCTGCACTCTTCTGATCTGAAATCTCTTCCTTGCTGCTGAGTTGCGCCTGGGCCGAATTGCCTGCGCGCGCATATTCGCTGATGCATGGAAGAGAGAAGACCAATGTTACGAGAAATATGTCTGACGCTTGCACTCGCGCCGATGGTAATGGCGCAGGAAAGTGCCGCGGGCACAGCCCAAAGCAATCATCAGGATTCACGCCAAAGCTCGGTTCAAAACGTAATAGATGCCACTCCACAGGCGACAGGTGAGCTTCGCCTGGATGATGTTGTTCGCGAAGCTCTGGCGGCAAATCCAGGACTCGGACGGGCGGCAACGCTTGTGGCCGCACAAAAGGCCCACGTCCCACAAGTGGGCGTCCTCCCGGACCCGACCGTGACCGTTTCGTGGATGGGTGATCCGGTGCCATTCAAGGTGATGGACGGCGATCCCTCCAGCTACCGGGGACTCACAGTAATGCAGATGGTGCCTCTGGGCGGCAAACGCGGATTGCAGCGCGAAGTGGCCCGTAAGGATGTAGCGCTTGAGGAGATTTCGCAGAGCGCGGCGCAAAGGAACCTGGCCACTGAAGCGCGTTCGGCATTTTTCGATTACTACTACTACGATCTGGCGCTGAAGATCACCAAACGAAATCATCAAAGGCTGCAGCAACTCGCCGAAATCACCGAGGGACGCTATCGCGTGGGCAAGGCGATGCAGCAGGATGTGCTGCGGGCGCGCCTGGAAATCTCCATGCTGCTGCAACGCACTGCTGCACTCAATCAGCAGAGGTCGGTAGCCGCGGCCCGCCTGAACACGCTGATGGGGAGGCCTGCCGGCGCGGACCTCCCTGCTCCAGCGGAACCCGCGCGCAGCACTCTGCCCACCATCGAAGACCTTGCTCCGAAGGCCGAAACGAACGACCTGATGCTCGCGCGCGAAACCCGCATGGGCGAACGCGAAAGCGCAGCGCTGGCCTTGAGCCGCAAGGATGGCACTCCAGACCTGAATGTCGGCTACATGTATCAGCAGCGCACAGGAATGCCGGACATGCATGGAATGCAGTTCACGGTGAATCTTCCGGCCTTCCATCGCGACCGCTGGCGACAAGAAGTGGTGGAGGGCGAATTGCGGGTGCGTGCCGCAAAGCAGGGACAACAGGCACGACGACTGGAACTGGGCTATGAGTTGAAGCAGGCATACGCCGCTGCCGAAACGGCGAAGCAGATGCTTGATCTGTACGATCAGGCGATTCTGCCCCAGGCCAAGCTAGCGCGTGAGTCGGCTCAGTCTTCCTACACCGTCGGCACTGTCGACTTCCTTACCGTGCTCACCAGCTACACAGCTATCTATTCCTATGAACTCGACTATTATCGGCAGCGCGCCGATTACGAAATCGCCGTCGCCAAGATTCACGGCTTAACCGGCGACATGGATGCGCCGAACGCAACGGAGGCACACTAATGACACAACGTTTTCGCACAATCTCTCGCCTTATCGCCTTGGTGGCCGCCGTCGCTCTGATTGCGTTTCTGCTCTACGGAAAGCGGGCCGCTTTGCACTTGACTCCTCACGCCGTTGCCAAGGCGAGCGCGCCAGCGGTGCCATCGGAGCCGCAGATGCGGATTCTCTACTGGTATGACCCGATGCATCCCTCTTATCATTCCGACAAGGCGGGCATCGCTCCCGACTGTGGCATGGCGCTGGTGCCAATGTATGAATCGAAGACTCCCGCAGAACAGGCGACTGCCGATCAGGGATTGATCCACATGCCTAAGAGTCAGCAGCACGCACTCGGCGTACGGTTGACTACCGTAGACGAACAGAACGTGAGCCGCACGCTTCGTACCTCCGGCGTGGTCACCGCAGACGAAACACGCATCGGCCATGTTCACGTGAAGACCGCAGGTTGGGTAGAAGATGTCTACGCCAATTTCGTTGGTCAGCTCGTGCAGAAGGGCCAGCCGCTATTCACCGTTTACAGTCCCGACCTGGTGGCGACACAGCAAGAATACCTGATCGCACGCCGCGGAATGCAGGAGCTCGGTAAGTCGCAGTATGACGAAGTGGCGAGGAGTTCGCAATCGCTGATGGCTTCTGCCCGCGAACGCCTGAAGTTGTGGGACATGACCGAGAAGCAGCTTGCAGATCTCGATCGGACCGGTGTTGTAAGCAAGACAGTCACTGTGTACTCGCCCGTCAGTGGATTCATCACGGATCGCAAGGCATTTCCGCACACCTCCACCTCGGGCGATACGGACCTTTACACAATTGCCGATCTCTCTCGCGTGTGGGTGACGGCCGATGTCTTTGAGGCTGATCTTCCCTACGTCAAGGTGGGGCAGCAGGCGGTCATTCACTTTCCCTATGCGCCTGGCAAATCCATTACGGGACGCGTTGGGTATAGCTACCCGGTGCTCGATCCGCAGACGCACACGGCAAAGATCCGCATCGACGTCGCAAATCCGGGAATGGTGCTGAAGCCAAACATGCTGGCCGATGTAGAACTCACCATTAACTATGGACGCCACCTGGTTGTCCCTGCCGAAGCGGTGCTGAACAGCGGCACCATGCAGACTGTATTCATCGCTCGCGATGACGCTACATTTGAGCCTCGCATGGTCACTATTGGCGCCACAGTCGATGGGAAAACAATTCTCTCCTCAGGAATCAACAAGGGCGAGACGATCGTTGAGAGCGGCAATTTCCTCCTTGATTCCGATACGCGGCTGAATGCTCCGATGGACATGGGAGGCATGAAATGATCGGCGCCATTATTGAATTCAGCGCACGCCATCGCGTGCTAGTCCTAATCCTTGTCGCTGTAGCCGCTATCTTCGGATACCGAGCCATGCAGACCACGAAACTCGATGCTATCCCAGACCTGAGCGATACGCAGGTGATCGTCTACGCCAAGTGGGATCGCAGCCCTGACATCATCGAAGACCAGCTCACGTATCCCATCACCTCCGCGTTGCTTGGCATGCCTAAGGTGAAGGACATCCGCGGCTTCTCCGATTTTGGATACTCCTACATTTACATTGTCTTTGAGGAAGGCACAGATATTTACTGGGCGCGCTCGCGCACCCTTGAGTACATGAATGCGATCACGGCGCGCCTGCCCAAAGAGGCCAGCATAGAACTGGCGAAAGATGCGACGGCCGTGGGCTGGGTGTATCAGTATGCGCTGGTCGATGACACGGGGCAGTATAGTCTGGAGCAAATGCGCAGCTACCAGGATTGGTATCTGCGCTACGCGCTGCAATCATTGCCGGGCGTCGCCGAAGTTGCACCGGTCGGAGGCTTCGTGCGCGAATACCAGGTCAATCTGGACCCCATTCGCCTGCAGGCTTACAAACTCCCGGTAAATGCCGTAGCCGACGCCATCAGCAAATCCAACAACGATGTAGGCGGACGGTTGGTGGAGTTCAGCGGGCGCGAGTACATGATCCGCGGCCGCGGGTATCTTCGCTCGCTCGACGACATCGGCAACATCGTTCTGATTAACAATGCGCAGAGCGGGACTCCGGTACGAGTGCGCGACGTGGCCACGCTCACCTATGGACCGGCGATGCGACGCGGCGTTACAGACCTGGACGGCCGTGGTGAGGCCGTCGGCGGCGTGGTCGTAATGCGCGTGGGCGAGAATGCGGAAAGGGTGATCCAGCGCGTAAAAGCGCAGATTGCCCTTGTGCAGCCATCTCTACCCAAGGGACTGCGCATTGTACCCGTGTATGATCGCTCCGAGTTGATCGATCGCGCGGTACACAATCTGCGCCACACCTTGATTGAGGAGCTGATCATCGTCAGCCTGGTGATTCTGATCTTCCTGTGGCACTTCCCCAGCGCGGCGATTCCCATCATCACGATTCCGATCACGGTGATGATTGCTTTCATTCCGCTGCAACTTTCAGGAATGACGGCGAACATCATGTCCCTCGGCGGAATCGCGGTGGCGATCGGTGCAATGGTCGATGCGGCCATCGTGGTGGTGGAGCAGACGCACAAGAAGCTTGAACACTGGGAGGCCGCCGGACGCAAAGAAGACTACCGGCGCGTGGTCATCGATGCAGTGAAGGAAGTGGGTGGGCCGAGCTTCTTCGCCTTGCTGGTGATTGCCGTTTCCTTCATGCCCGTGTTTGCCCTTGAGGCGCAGGAGGGCCGTTTATTCAAGCCCTTGGCGCTGACGAAAACTCTTGCCATGGTGATTGCCGCGTTGTTGGCCATCACGCTTGATCCTGCGATGCGACTGCTACTTACGCGCGTGAAGGACTTCAACTTCCGACCCAAGTGGCTGGCACGAGCGACGAGTTCACTGCTAGTAGGAAAAATCCGAAGCGAAGAAGAGCACCCCATCAGCAAACCTATGATGAAGGTGTATCAGCCTATTGTGGAGTTCTCGCTCGAACACAAATGGATTCCAATCACGGCCGCGCTTGTACTGATGGCCGTGACGATTCCTGTGTACAACAAGCTCGGCTCGGAGTTCATGCCACCGCTCGATGAGGGCACACTGCTCTATATGCCTACCACGACACCGGGAATTTCCGTAGGCCAAGCGAGTTTGCTGCTGCATGAGCAGGACCGCATTCTAAGCACTTTTCCGCAAGTGCAGTCCGTCTTCGGCAAAGCGGGACGCGTGGAGAGCGCCACCGATCCTGCTCCATTTTCGATGATGGAAACCGTTGTGGTGCTGAAGCCTCGTGAACAGTGGCCTGAGCAGGAGCGCTGGTACACTCACCGGCTGCCACAATCTACGCACGCGGCACTCAGTCACATCTGGTCAGATCGTCAGACGACGAACGAGCTGATTTACGGTCAGGGCGGGCTGAACGAAGCGTTGACCATGCCCGGTGTTACAAACGCTTGGACCATGCCGATCAAGGGACGCATCGACATGCTGACCACCGGAGTGCGAACTCCACTCGGAGTAAAAGTGCTCGGTTCCAATCTCGAAGAGATTGAGCGCATTGGTCACGAAGTGGAACAGACACTTCACAGCGTTCCGGGAACGGCTAGTGTTTACGCCGAACGAACCACCGGCGGATACTTTCTGGACTTCGATCTAAAACGCGATGCGCTGGCACGCTACGGTTTGAATGTGGACGACGCGCAATCTGTGCTGATGAGTGCCGTCGGCGGACAGACCGCAACCACCACGGTGGAAGGACGTGAGCGATATGCTGTCAGTGTCCGCTATTTGCGCGGATACCGCAGCGATGTGCAGTCTCTGGAACGCGTACTGGTGCAGATTCCGGGCGGCGCGCAGGTTCCGCTCGGAGAGTTGGCAAGGCTTTCCATGCGGACCGGACCGGGCATGATTCGCGATGAAAATGGAAGGCTCAGTGGCTACGTCTTTGTGGACGTGGCTGGGCGCGATCTGGGTAGCTACGTTGCCGACGCACAGCGCGCGGTGCAGGCTAAGGTGAATGTGCCCACCGGCTACCAGTTGGTCTGGAGCGGCCAGTACGAATCCATTCAGCGCGTACGCGAGCGGCTGAAGCTAGTGCTCCCGATTACGCTTTTCGCGGTGTTTCTGCTGCTCTACGCCAACACCGGCTCAGTGGTTAAAACCTCAATCATCCTGCTTGCAGTTCCCTTCTCTGGCATCGGCGCCATTTGGCTGCTGCACTGGATGGGTTACAACATGAGTGTCGCGGTATGGGTGGGACTGATTGCCCTGCTCGGGGTGGATGCGGAAACAGCGGTCTTCATGTTGCTCTACCTTGACCTGTCGTGCGCTGAAGCGGAAGCGCGCGGCCAGCTCTCATCGTGGAGACAACTGCGTGATGCGATCGAACACGGTGCAGTCAAACGGCTCAGGCCTAAGGTGATGACCGTGGCCTGCATGATCTTCGGACTGCTTCCGATTCTTTGGTCCAACGGCGCTGGGGCCGACGTGATGAAGCGAATCGCTGTACCCATGGTCGGCGGAATCGTGACATCCTTCCTTATGGAACTGATCGTGTATCCGCCGTTGTTCGCCATCTGGAAGTGGAAATTCGAAGTGCAACCGGCAATGCGACGTAGAGCCGAATCGTCCGAACTTTCTGAAGCGAAATTAGATCATGTCACAACGTGATCTCCACCTTTCAACTGACTTACAACAATAAAGGAGTAACTTAATGAAGAAAATGTTCGCATCTCTGATGATTCTTATCGCCATGGGAGTCCTCCCCGCAATGGCAGCACCAACAACCTTGACCGGCGTGATCACCGATGACATGTGCGGAAGCGGAAAGCACATGATGCCTGGAAAGACGGAGGCCGTGTGCACCCGCGAATGCGTGAAGCACGGTGCAAAATTCGCTGTTGTTTCCAATGGGAAAACCTACGTCCTCGCCGGAAAGGCCACTGAGGTCAGCGCGCTGGCGGGCAAGAAAGCGACTGTAAGCGGCGATCTGAATGGCAACACTCTGACCGTAAACTCGGTTGCAGCCGCAAAGTAACCTAGCTGCATCAAACATAAGGTGCCAAGCTCTCGCGAAGCAGGGCTTGGCACTCGACTTCTCCGGGCGAAATCGAATTGAATGCTTGACACTGGCTTGTGATTTCGCTATCTTCAATCACACTTACATGCGAATTATTAACACATCCCGGACAGTGATTACAGGCACAACAACAAGCCTGTCCCCGGGCGCATGTGAGTTCCGCGAAGAGATCAGCTAAGAACAACTGATTCGCACCCTTCGAGAACCCATCGCCTACAGACGATGGGTTCTTTGTTTTGTATCGGATATTAAGGAGCCGGTAAATGATCGTAATGAAGTTCGGCGGCAGCTCGGTGCAGGATGCAACGGCCATTCGCCGGGTCGCCTCGATTGTGGCATCGCGATTGGCAGATCAGCCAGTCGTTGTTGTAAGCGCCATGGGCGGAGTAACCGACAAGCTGGTACAGGTTGCCGAGACCGCAGCGCGCAGCGACCTGAGTCCGGCCCTTTCTCTGCTGGAGGTCATTCGCGCGAGGCATGTTGCTGCAGCCGACAACATGCTGAATCCGGCTGAGGCCTCGAAGTTTACCGATGAGCTCGATGACCGTCTCGCGGAGTGTACGGCCCTGATTACGAAGATCGCGGCGCAGGGATCGGTGACGCAGGGACAACACTCTTACATGCTCTCCTTCGGCGAAGTCCTCTCAAGCACGCTGGTGGCGGCGGCATTCAATGCGCTCGCAATTCCCTCAGCACATGAGGACTCCCGAAAGCTGATTGTTACCGATTCCCGTCATCCTGCCGCAACGCTTCTCGCTTCCCAGACCCGCACCAAACTTCTCGAAGTCATCCCTCCACTGCTCGAACAAGAACTCGTCCCCGTACTTGGTGGCTTTATCGCGTCCAGCGAATCCGGCGAGGTCACGACCCTGGGACGTGGCGGATCAGACTATTCAGCAGCCATTATCGGAGCAGCACTCACGGCCGATCGCATTGAGATATGGACGGATGTCAGTGGCATTTTGACCACCGATCCGCGGATTTGTCCAAAGGCGCAACGCATCGCGGAAATCAGCTTTCACGAGGCCACCGAGCTCGCCTGCTTTGGTGCCAAGGTGCTGCACCCGGCGACCCTGCTGCCCGCCATTGAGCACGATATTCCAGTCGCCGTGCTGAACTCTCACAAGCCCAGCGAGGCCGGCACCATCATCCGCGCCGTCGCCGCACACGGACCATCGGCGTTTCGCGCCATAGCCGTCAAGCGGAACATTTCGGTTTTCAACGTACGCGCGCCACGCCACGTTGGCTCGTTGCGTTTTCTGGATGACCTCTTCAGCCTGTTACGTTGGCATCATTTGCAGAGTGAGATTGTTGCCATCTCGGGAGCCACTGCATCGGTCGCCGTGGAAGGAAGCCAGGAATTAGTGTGGCTGATTTCGGAGTTGGAGGCGCTGGGCGAAGTAGATTTCCAGCCCGAGATGGCGATCATCTGCCTGGTAGGCGAAGACATTCGCGGTCGCATCGGCATCGCTTCCGAAGTTTTTGGCGTGCTCGCCGCTTCCGGGATCAACATTCGAATGATTGCGCAAGGGTCGTCGGAAATCAGCGTAAGTTTTGTAGTCGAGGAGAAGGATGCGGTGAGATCGGTGCAGCACTTGCATCGTCATCTGTTCGAGCAGCCTTCCGCCTCGCCGTCGCACTCGTCCAGCGCGCCACGCGAAACCGCTCAAGCTTAATCTTTTACCGCATCAAGATTGGAGAAACAGATTGGCTACTATTACGGCATTTGATCAGGCTTTCCCGACGAAGGCTCCCACTCTGAAGGTGGCGATTCTTGGATTTGGTACTGTAGGCAGCGCTGTCGCACGTATCCTCTGCGATCAGCCCGCGCACTCGCCTCTGAAGCTAACGCACATTTTTAATCGCGATGTGGAGCGCAAAAGGGTCGACTGGGTCAGCGGCGAAGTGAATTGGTCGACCGACGTTGAGCAGGTGCTCGCCTCAGATGCGGACATCATCGTGGAATTGGTTGGGGGGATCAACCCGGCGCACGACTGGATTTCGCGCGCGCTCATGGCAGGAAAATCCGTAGTCACTGCCAACAAGAAGCTCATTGCGCAACATGGTCCGCAGCTCTCTGCACTGGCTCGCGAGCACGGTGGCGCACTTTCTTTTGGAGCCTCGGTGGCTGGAGGTGTTCCCGTAATCGACGCACTGCAGGAGGGTCTCGCCGGAGATCAACTCTACAAGGTCTGCGGCATTCTCAATGGCACCTGCAACTACATTCTCACCAAGCTTGAGCGCGAAGGTGTCTCCTTCGAGGCCGCGCTGGCTGAGGCGCAGAGCGCCGGTTTCGCAGAAGCCGATCCCACCGACGACGTCGATGGTTACGATGCGCGCGCCAAGCTTGTTATCCTCTCCCGGATAGGTTTGAAGGCAGTGGTCGCGCCCGAGCAAATTCCCTGCTCCTCTATCCGCAGTCTTAGCGCGGTTGACTTCACTTACTCGCACGAACTCGGCTGCACCATTCGTCAGATCTCGCGAGCCGAGCGCCGCGACGGACACATCTATGCATCCGTGCAGCCTGCGCTGGTTCCCATCGACTCTCCGATGGCACACATCGTTGGCAGCCTGAATCTAGTGCTCTCCAGCGGCAAGTACGGCGGGCAGACCGTATTCAGCGGACACGGTGCGGGTGGACACTCCACGGCGGTCGCGGTCGTCAGCGATCTGCTGGACATTGCGCGTGGACGCTCGGGCGACAACGTGCGTCCACAAGTGGCAGCGGACGCGCTACCGGTCAGCGGAAATTTCGCATCCGCGCATTATCTCCGCTTCACCGTGCGTGACCGTCCGGGAATTGTCGCCGCAATCGCGAATGCTCTGGCCGCACACAACATCAATATCGACGCGCTGTTGCAGAAGCCTGGTTTCGACAAGGACGCTCTACCCTTTGTGGTCACGCTTGAACATTGCGGAGCTGAGGAACTCGAAGCAGCCATGCGCGACATTCGCAAACTTGATTTTCTGGTCCACGCTCCACTGACTATGCCGATTCTTACGAGGGAGCTCTGATGCAACTCCGCTGCTTTGATGTAAACTGCGCGACCAAGCTCGACTTGCACGCACCCGTGCTGTCCTGTCCCAAATGCGATGAGTTGCTTGAAGTAGAGATCGATGCGCCTGCGGTTTCTGCCGCCTCACTGAAGGAACTGTGGAGCGAGCGCCGCAAGTCTCGCGATCCCCGCGATATCAGCGGTGTATGGCGCTATCGCGAGTTTCTTCCCGACTACCCCGCGAGCGAAATCGTGAGCCTCGGCGAGGGCAATACCCCGCTGGTGCGCGGACACAGAAGCGCCGCGTGGGCCGGAGTCTCCGATCTGCAATTCAAGCATCTGGGATGGAATCCGACGGGTTGCTTCAAGGATCTGGGGATGACCGTCGGCATGACCGAGGCAGTCCATACCGGGGCCACGGTTGTCGCCTGCGCCTCCACGGGAAATACTGCGGCATCGCTAGCGGCCTATGCGGCGCGCGCCGGCGTGACCGGACGCGTGTATCTTCCCGCCGGACAAGTCTCGCTGAACAAGCTCGCGCAGGCGCTTGATTTTGGAGCGGAAGTCGTCGAGATCGAAGGCAGCTTCGACGATGCTCTCAACACGCTGCTGGAGAAAACCAGCGAGGGGATTTACTTCCTCAACTCCATCAATCCGTTTCGCATTGAGGGCCAGAAGACAACGATGTTCGAGTTGATGGATCAGCTCGACTGGAAAGCTCCCGACTACCTCGTCGTTCCCGGAGGCAATCTCGGCAACTCCGCTGCATTCGGCAAAGCCTTTGACGAGTTGCTGCGCTTCGGTTTCATCCAAAAGGCGCCGCGCATGATTGTAGTGCAGGCCGCGGGCGCCAATCCCTTCGCGCAGCTCTGGCGCGACAATGCAGACGAACTCTCGCCGGTGGAGGAACCAGAAACTGTCGCCACGGCTATCCGTATAGGAAATCCACGCTCGTGGAGAAAGTCATTGAGTGGAGTTCGCAAAACCGGAGGCCAGGTACTCGACGTGACCGATGATGAAATCGCAGAAGCGAAGGCCGTTATTGGGCGCGATGGTATCGGTTGCGAGCCCGCATCGGCTGCAACTCTCGCCGGGTTGCGCAAGCTTCGCGCCAGCAACAGCGTTCCCGAGGGCGCGAGTGTGGTCGCGATTCTCACCGGACATGTTTTGAAAGACACCAACTTCATCATCCGTGCTCATCAGCGGGAGGAGGCACATGCCCACTCATAAAGACGAGATCGTTATTCGCGTGCCAGGGTCCATTGCCAATCTCGGACCAGGCTTCGACACGCTCGCCGTTGCCGTTCAGCTCTACCTCACTCTGCATGTTCGCGTGATGCCGGGGGAAGGCGACGTGCATTTCCAGTTTTTGAATCAGCGCCTCGACGGCGAGAACTACATTGAGCGCGCATTTCGATTCATAGCCGCGCGCCATGACGTCGCAATTCCTTCTCTTGATGTGCAGGTGGAAAGCGAGATCCCAATGAAGGGTGGGCTTGGTAGCAGCGCCGCCGCTACCGTGGCGGGCTTGCGATTGTTTGAAGCAGTAACCGGTCCACTCGACGAGCAGGAGCTGTTGACCACGGCCTGCGAGTTGGAAGGGCATCCCGACAACATCGCGGCAGCGCTCCTTGGTGGATTGACCGTGAGTTGTGAAGTTCCGGGCGCGTTGCGCGTACTGCGCGCCATCTGGCCAGAGTCGCTGGCCATCGTGGTGGTTACGCCCGAACAACACCTTGCCACGAAAACTTCGCGCGCTGTTCTGCCCGACATGATTTCGCGCGCCGACGCAATCTTCAACGTGCAGCGTGTTGCATTCCTGCTGGAGGCGCTACGCACTGCGGACTTTGCGCTCTTGCGCGAGGCTCTCGAAGATCGTCTCCACCAACCTCACCGCGCCGCAATTGTACCGGGTCTCCAGGAAGCTCTAGACTTGCGTCATCCCAGCCTGCTCGGAGTCTGCCTGAGTGGCGCCGGTCCTTCTGTCGTTGCGCTAGCGCAGCAGAACCTGGATGAAGTGAGTGAATTGCTGGCAGACATTTACATCCGTAAATCTATTCCCTTCCGCATTCGGACCTTGCAGGTTCATCCCACCAATGCACCCGGCAAGCTCCCCGGGCATTTACAAGCGCGCAGTTGTTGCGTGGAGAGCGCAAGCAGTTGGAAGAGCTAGCCGGAAATCATCCTTGAGACATCTCGGCAATAGAAGAAGGCGGCCCGCAAGCCGCCTCTTCTTATTGCGAAAACATCCCGGCTCTACGCTCCTGCGGCCTTGGATGCGCTCAGGTACTTGTCCACATCAGCAGCGGCCTTGCGCCCTTCGGCAATCGCCCAAACCACCAGAGACTGTCCGCGACGCATGTCTCCGGCGGCAAAGACACCCTCTACCGAAGTCATGCCGCGCTCATTTGTGGCGACATTGCCGCGCCCATCAAGCGTTACGCCGAACTGTTCCAGCATTCCATTCCTCACTGGACCGGTGAAGCCCATCGCCAGCAGAACGAGGTCCGCTTCAATAACGGTTTCTGTTCCGGCAACTGGAGCAAACTGCGGAGGCGGGCCAACCTGAACCGCGTGCAAACGCGTAACATTACCGTCGGCATCGCCCTCAAAATGAACCGTATTCAGACTCCACTCGCGGGTGCCGCCTTCTTCGTGCGAGCTCTCAATGCGTACCTGCAGCGGCCACAGCGGCCACGGCGTCTGCTCGGAACGCGTCTCCGGCGGCTTGGGCATGATCTCAAACTGCCGCACACTTGCAGCGCCCTGGCGCAAGCTGGTGCCGAGGCAATCCGCACCGGTGTCGCCGCCTCCGATAATTACAACTTTCTTCCCATTCGCAAGGATCGAGCCCTCGCCAGGAACCGTGTCACCAAGAACTCTGCGTGTCTGCTGGGGCAGGAACTCCATCGCAAAGTGAATGCCATTCAGTTCGCGTCCCGGGACCTTCAAATCACGCGGAGCTTCCGATCCTCCCGCAAGTACGACAGCGTCGAACTGTTTGCGCAATTGCACCGCATCCACGTTTACGCCAACATGCGCGTTGGTCACGAACTTCACACCCTCGGCTTCCATCTGTGCGATGCGACGATCGATTACATGCTTTTCAAGCTTGAAATTCGGAATACCGTAGCGCAACAGTCCGCCAATGCGGTCTGCCTTCTCATACACGGTAACGTCATGTCCGGCGCGGCTCAATTGCTGCGCAGCCGCCAATCCTGCAGGTCCCGAACCGATCACTGCAACCTTCTTGCCGGTCTTATCCTGCGCTGGTTCGGGAAGAATCCAACCCTCCTCCCATCCGCGCTCCACAATGGTCTTTTCAATCTGCTTGATCGTCACCGGAGGCTGATTGATTCCAAGCACGCAGGAAGCCTCGCATGGCGCGGGACAGATGCGGCCGGTAAACTCCGGAAAGTTATTGGTTGAATGCAAACGCCGTACCGCTTCTTCCCAACGGTTGTGATAAACGAGATCGTTCCAGTCGGGAATGTGATTGTTCACCGGGCATCCCGTATGGCAGAAGGGCACGCCACACTCCATGCAACGCGCACCTTGTTGCTGCACTCTGGAACGCGGGAACTCTTCGTATATCTCAAACCAGTCCTTGACGCGTTCTTCCGGCGCACGGCGTGTAGGCAGTGCTCTCTCGAACTCCATGAACCCAGTTGGCTTACCCACGCTGCACCTCCATGGCCGCAACGGCCGCCATCTCGCGCAATCCCGTGTATTGCGTTGTTCTGCGTTCCACTCCCAAGACCCTCTTCAACTCGTGAGGATAAACCTTGACGAAATGTGACAGCACAGATGTCCAGTTCGCGAGGATCCTCTTTGCCTGCGGGCTGCCCGTGCGCCGTGCGTGTTCCTCTACCAGCGCAGTAAGCACTCGCACGTCTTCTGCACCCATCAACGGTTCCAGATCGACCGATGTGAGATTGCAGCTCTTCTCATGGAAGTCGCCGCGCTCGTCATACACATATGCGATACCGCCGCTCATGCCTGCCGCAAAGTTTCTACCACAAGGCCCGAGCACCACAACAACGCCCTTCGTCATGTATTCGCAACCGTGATCGCCAACGCCTTCGACCACCGCAATAGCACCTGAGTTGCGGACCGCGAAGCGTTCTCCGGCGACTCCGCTGAAGTAGGCCTCGCCACTCGTTGCGCCATACAGAACCACGTTGCCGACGACAATGTTCTCCTCAGGACGGAAGCGTGATTCACGCGGAGGATAGACAATGATGCGTCCGCCGGAGAGACCCTTGCCGACGTAATCGTTGGCATCGCCCTCCAGGGTCATCGTGATTCCCTTCGCAAGGAATGCGCCAAAGCTCTGTCCTGCCGAACCGTTGAACCGCAAACGGATCGTTTCGTCGGGCAGGCCGTCCGCACCATAGCGCCGCGCAACTTCGCCGCTCAACATGGTTCCCACCGTGCGATGCACATTGTGAATCTTGAACGACACGTCGACCGGTTTTGCTTCGTCGAGCGCAGGCTTTACCGCGCTCACCAGTTCGTGATCGAGCGCCTGTTCCAGCCCATGATCCTGCTTGTGAATGCAATGGCGCGCAACACGCGTTGGCACGGCCGGCGTGTAGAGGATCGTCGAGAGATCGATGCCCTTGGCCTTCCAGTGATCGCTCGCTAGCCTGGCTTCCAACTTATCGACACGCCCCACCATTGCGTCAAAGGTGCGGAATCCGAGGCGAGCCATGTATTCGCGCACCTGCTCGGCGAGGAAGAAGAAGAAGTTGATAACGTGCTCGGGCTGCCCGGCAAATCGCGCCCGCAACAGAGGATCCTGAGTCGCAATGCCCACGGGACAGGTATTGAGATGGCACTTGCGCATCATGATGCAACCCAACGCAACCAGCGGCGTGGTAGCGAAGCCAAACTCTTCTGCTCCGAGCAGAGCTGCGATCACCACGTCACGGCCGGTCTGCAGTTTGCCGTCGGTCTGCACGCGAATACGGCTGCGCAGATCATTCAGCAGCAGCACCTGCTGTGCTTCCGCAAGTCCAAGCTCCCAGGGGATACCCGCGTGACGAATCGAGCTGAGAGGCGACGCGCCCGTGCCTCCGCTATCGCCGCTGATCAGCACTACGTCGGCGTGTGCCTTGGCAACTCCCGCTGCCACCGTTCCTACACCGACTTCAGATACAAGCTTCACACTGATGCGCGATTGAGGATTCACATTCTTCAGGTCGTAGATGAGCTGCGCCAAATCTTCAATCGAGTAGATGTCGTGATGAGGCGGTGGCGAAATCAACGTGACTCCGGGCGTCGAATGTCGCAGGCGCGCAATGACCTCATCGACCTTGTGCCCCGGCAGTTGTCCGCCTTCGCCGGGCTTTGCGCCCTGAGCCATTTTGATCTGCAACTCATCGGCGTTAACGAGGTAGTGAGCGGTTACTCCAAAGCGTGCAGACGCTACCTGCTTTACCGAACTACGCCGCAGATCGCCGGTCTCGTCTGCCTGGAAGCGCGAGGCATCCTCTCCACCCTCGCCGGTGTTGCTGCGGCCGCCGATGCGGTTCATCGCAATTGCAAGCGTCTCGTGCGCTTCCTTGCTGATGGAGCCGTACGACATGGCGCCGGTCGCAAAGCGCTTTACGATTTCCTTTGCCGACTCCACTTCTTCCAACGGTATCGGCTTGTCTAGCTCTTTCAACTTCAGCAACCCGCGCAGAGTACACAGTTGCCGGTTCTGTCCGTCGATAAGATCGGTGTATTCCTTGAAGGTCTTTGCGCTTCCCTGTCGCACCGAATGTTGCAATTTGCTGATCGTCTGCGGATTCAGCAGGTGATACTCGCCATCGACACGATGCCGGTAAGCGCCGCCGACTTCCAATTCCAGCTCCGACGATGTACGCGGACGGAATCCATACTCGTGCCGCATCACCGATTCGCGCGCGATCACATCCAGCCCGACTCCCTCAATGCGCGAGACGGTTCCAGAGAAGTATTCCTTCACCAGTTCCTTGCTCAGGCCGATGGCCTCAAACACCTGCGCGCCACGATAGCTCTGCAGCGTGGAGATACCCATCTTCGAGAAGGTTTTCAGCAGCCCCTTGTCGATGGCTTTCATGAAATTCTTTACCGCTTTTTCAGCCGTAACGTCATTCGGCAGAAGGCCACGCGAAACCATATCTTCCAGCGTCTCGATGGCAAGATACGGATTCACCGCGCTAGCGCCGTAGCCGATCAGCAATGCAAAGTGCATCACCTCGCGCGGTTCGCCGCTCTCAACGATCAATGCGATCTTGGTACGCGATCCTTCCTTCACCAGGTGATTGTGAACCGCGGCGAGAGCCAGCAAAGATGGGATCGGCGCGTATTCCTTATCAACGCCTCGGTCGGAGAGAATCAGCAGCGTGTAACCCGACTCCACGGCGAGCGATGCGCGACGACACAGCCCATCGAGTCCGCGCTTCAATCCCATGCCGTCTTCTTCGACGCGGAACGCAGCCGACAACGTGGTTGCCAACAGATCGCCACTTGAAACGCGGCGCAGCTTTTCCAGGTCGCGATTCGTCAGGACCGGCTGCGGCAGCTTCAGCGTGTGGCAATTCAGCGGAGTTTCATCGAGGATGTTGCGCTCGGTTCCAATGTAGCTGGTGAGCGACATCAGCAGGTCTTCGCGAATCGGATCGATCGGCGGATTCGTGACCTGCGCAAAGAGCTGTTTGAAGTAGTTGAACAGAATTTGCGGACGATCCGAAAGGCAAGCCAACGGCGTATCGCTACCCATCGAGCCGGTAGGCTCTTCACCGTTGCGGGCCATCGGTTCCAGGATGATCTTGATGTCTTCTTCTGTGTAACCGAAGACACGTTGACGAGCAATGATCGTTTCGTGACTGGGGCCGTGAACTCGCGTCGGCTCGGGCAGATGTTCCAGCGTGATCTGGTTTTCCTTGATCCACTCTGCATAGGGCTGGCGCGAGGCGAGTTGCGCTTTGATCTCGTCGTCGCTGACGATGCGACCGGCAACCGTATCTACCAGGAACATGCGTCCCGGCTGCAGACGGCCTTTGTACTTCACGCGCTCCGGCGAAAACTCCAGCACTCCAGCTTCGGAAGAAAGCACAACCAGGTCGTCGGTGGTCACTACGTAACGCCCAGGGCGGAGTCCGTTGCGATCCAGCGTTGCGCCGATTACGCGACCATCGGTAAAGGCCATCGACGCGGGTCCATCCCACGGCTCCATCAGCGATGCGTGGTACTCGTAGAAGGCACGCTTATCGGGATCCATGTGCGGATTGCGCGACCAGGCTTCTGGAATCAGCATGGCCATCACGTGCGGCAGTTCGCGTCCGGAATGCAGCAGCAACTCCACGGCATTATCGAACGAAGCAGAATCGCTGCCTCCGGGCGTGATCACCGGAAATACCTTCTTCAGATCGTCGCCGAAAAGCGGAGACTCCAGCAGGCTCTGGCGTGCGTTCATCCAGATCACGTTGCCCTTGACGGTGTTGATTTCGCCGTTGTGGGCTACGTGGCGATAGGGATGCGACAGCGGCCAGCTCGGAAAAGTGTTGGTGGAGAAGCGCTGGTGAACCAGGCACAGGGCGCTGGTTACAAGAGGATCGCTTAACTCCGGATAGAACTTCGTAATCTGAGGGGCAAGCAGCAGGCCTTTGTAAACGATGGTTCGGCAGGAGAGCGAGGGGATGTAGAAGTTACTGCGGCCTTCAATTTCCGAGTGCGCAATCTCATTTTCGATCCGCCGGCGCACTACGTAGAGCTTTCGTTCGAAATCGGTTTCCTTCAGCGGTTCCAGGGTCTTTAGAAATATCTGCTCGATGTAGGGCTGCGAGCCCCGAGCGACACGGCCGATTGCGGTTCCGTCGACTGGCGTATCGCGCCAGCCCATCACCTCAAAGCCCTCTTCCTGGATGATCTTTTCAACCACACCTTCGCACTGCAGCCGTTCCAGTTTTCCGACCGGCAGAAAGACCATGCCTACCGCGTAGCTGCCCGGTTCAGGCAACGCCATTCCCAACGTAGAACACTCGCGCACAAAGAAATCGTGTGGAATCTGAATCAGCACGCCCGCGCCGTCGCCTGTTTCGGGATCGCAACCGCAAGCTCCGCGGTGCTCCAGGTGCGTGAGCACCTCGATTCCCTTCTCCACAATCGAGTGGCTCTTCTCGCCGCGTATGCTGGCGACGAATCCAAGGCCGCACGCATCGTGTTCGTTCGCCGGATCGTACAGACCCTGTGCTGGCGGCAATCCACTGGCGTGCATTTGCTGGTGATCCTCGTCGTGCCCTTCTTTGTTCTCTCGCATTGCTCTCCCGTTGCGCTTGCTAAGCGCGTCTTCAGCTGAAACATGTTGCCGAAAACACAAAGCCCGCCAGGTTTGTAGTTGGCGGGTGAGTAGTGCTTTGGCTGTTTGAAGATTGCCTGCTGCTATCCCCCGCTAACGGTGGTAATTCGCTTGGGTACGCCAATTGTGCGTACGTCAAGCGACACCGGTGTTGTATGCGGGGCTGTAGCTGTATGAATCATATTGATAACCGAGATTAGCCGAGATTCGCCCGAGAGTCAACGGTTGGGAGCACAAATTCAGGCAGTTTTGTGGCGAAACCAGCCACGCGAACTGCGGTCCTTGACACCCCAACGCTTGAGTTCAAGCTCCCAATCCGCAAGGAATAGTATTGGCTAACAAAGTCCGCACGCTCCACCGATCGAACGGTTATCACGCCTGTTATTAGCCACTTGCGTCGCATCCGATGCGGCTCGTGCCCATCCATTTAGGGCCAACCATGAATACGGGATCAGATCACAGCAGCTTGTGATACTATCTAAGCAGTATCTCGCGAGTTGGATGCGCGATTCTGAGTTGACCCCGCCAAGTACCACTGCGATTCGATCTCACAATCTCCTCCCGACAGAAATTGCAGGATATGTGTTTCCGCGCGCACACATCCGACTCGCGCGCCTAGTAAAGAGAGAAGAAGAAAACCATAGAATGAGTACATTTCAAGAAATGCCGCTCCAGGCGCAACTGAAACAGGCGCTTGCGGCAAAGAACTTTGTAAACCCCACCCCAGTTCAGATTCAGGCGATTCCGCCGGCACTCGAAGGCAAAGACGTGATTGCAACAGCGCAGACCGGTACCGGTAAAACGCTGGCCTTCCTGATCCCCGTGATGGAAATGTTGGCAGCAACGCCAGCCGGTAAGATCAACGCGCTTGTGCTTGTGCCCACGCGCGAACTCGCCATCCAGGTACACGAGCAGTACGAAGCACTGCGTTCGAAGAAAGTTCCGCCAGCCGCGTTGGTAATAGGTGGCTTGAGTGAGAAGGTTCAGATCCGCGCCCTGCGCGCGGGAGCCCGGATGGTCGTGGCAACCCCAGGCCGTCTGGAAGATTACATGCGCCGCCGCATCGTCGATCTGCGCAATGTTGATGTGCTGGTGATGGACGAAGTCGACCGCATGCTGGACATGGGCTTCCTGCCCGCAATCCAGCGCATCCTGGCCGCGCTGCCCGTCGAGCGCCAGACACTCTGCTTCTCGGCAACCCTTGAGAAATCGGTCCACGGACTGCTTCAAAAGTGCACCCACTCCGCGGTTCGCATCTCTTTAGGCAACGTCCTGAAGCCGGCGGAATCCGTTCTGTTGCAGGCCTATGAAGTACCGGCCATGCAAAAGGGCAACGTGCTTCGCGAACTGCTCTATGCCGAGGAAGGCAAGACGCTGATCTTCGCCCGCACGAAACGCGGTACTGAACGTCTAGCCAAGGACCTGATGCGCGACGGATTCGCCGCGTCGATGATCCACGGTGACCGTACTCAGAGCCAGCGTTCGGCTGCACTTGCCGGTTTTGAAGCTGGCCGCTTCCAGGTGCTCGTAGCCACTGACGTTGCCGCCCGCGGCATCCATGTGGGCGATGTCGCCCATGTCGTCAATTACGATCTTCCCGCCATCGCAGAAGACTTTATCCATCGTGTGGGCCGCACTGGCCGCGCAGGTCATTCCGGCCGCGCGACAACGATCGTAAGCGGTGCCGAAATGATCGAGCTACGCCGCTTCGAACGCACGCTCAAGCTGCATATCGAGAGGAAGGACCTAAGCAAGATGCGTAAGGCTTCGCCTGCGGACATGCCAATTCCGATCACTCACATGAGGAAGAATACGAATACGTTGAAATCGCGCACGCTGAATAGCTTGCCAGGCGAGATCTTCGCGTAAGAGTTTCTGTTCAACAAAAACGCCAGGGGCCGAAAGCCGCTGGCGTTTCCTTTTGTGCCTCTAGACGTTTGCTACTGCGCAGTCCAACCACCGTCCACCGGCAGACTCGCGCCTGTCAGGTTCTGTGCTCCTTCTGAGCAGAGGAACACGGCGAGTGCACCGATATCGCTGGTCTGGGTGAATCGGAGCGACGGCTGCTTTTCTCCAAGCAGTTTGTTCTTGGCCGTCGTCTGGTCGATCCCTTCACGTGTGGCGCGGTCGTCGATCTGCTTCTGCACCAGCGGCGTGAGCACCCATCCCGGACAAATAGCGTTGCAGGTGATTCCCGAAGTTGCTGTTTCCAGCGCGACTGTTTGCGTAATGCCGATGACTCCATGCTTCGCGGCAACATAGGCCACTTTGCCGGCCGAGGCGACCAGGCCGTGCGTGGAAGCCGTGTTGATGAGCCGTCCCCAACCGCGCTTTTTCATTCCCGGAAGAGCGGCGCGAATGGTGTGGAAAGTCGAGGAAAGATTTATGGCAATGATCTGATTCCAACGATCGACCGGAAAGTCTTCGATATTGGAGACAAACTGGATTCCCGCATTGTTGACGAGGATATCGACTGCCCCGAGTTGCTTTTCGGCATCGCGAATGAGACCCTCGCAATCTTCCGCCTTGGAAAGATCAGCCGGATTGTATAAGACCTTAACGCCGTATTGCTTTTCCATGCCCGACCGCAGTTCTTCAATCGCCTTGGCATCTCCAAAGCCGTTCAGCACAACATTTGCACCTTGTGCGGCAAGCGCACGGGCTACTCCCTCTCCAATGCCGCTGGTGGATCCCGTAACAACTGCGTTGCGACCTTTTAGCATTTCGACCCCCTATTTTTTCAGGTACGGATTCTGGAATTTCTCTAGGTGCGTAGATCCTGTACATCAACAAGAAGATACTCAGAGAGAGTATCCCCTGCCCCGAGCCCAACTACTTTATACTTATTTACGGCCATCACGAAACCATTTTCACGTGGAATTTCCGTACATGATGTTTCTTGGGAACGCATTGCTCGCATTAGCGGTAACCGGGGTGGTTACATCCACCGGATATCTGGTTTTATTGCTGATCGCCACCCGACGCTTCCACACGCAGGGCATGCAGGTCGCCTCCCGCGATAGGCAGGTGCCAGCGGCGACGGTGATGAAACCGCTGTGCGGCTCCGAGCCGATGCTCGAACAGAACCTCGAAACTTTCTTCGTTCAAGACCACCCCAATTTCGAGCTCATCTTTGGCACCCGAGACGCCAGCGACCCCGCACTTGACGTAGTGCATTGCCTGAAAGCGCGCTACCCAAGTGTGCCGGTGCGCATCGTTTTCTCCGGAGAGCCTGACCAGCCCAACGCAAAGGTTTGCACCTTGCGGGAGATGTTCGCTGTAGCCTCCCATGAGTGCGTAGTAATTAGTGACAGCGACGTTGGTGTCGGTCCCGACTACTTGCGGCGGGTCGTTCGTCCGCTACAGGACGACAACATTGGACTTGTCATGTGTCTGTATCGCGGAGTTCCAACCGGCGGCTTCTGGGCCGGACTTGAGGCCCTTGGAATGTCCGTGGAGATGACCGCCGGAGTGGTCGCGGCAGCCACTGTCGGCGAGGTAGATTTCGCGCTAGGACCCACAATGGCTACTCGCCGCGAGGTTGTGAAAAACGTGGGTGGCATCGGCGTGCTGGCCGAATATTGCGCCGACGACTACGTCCTCGGGAATCTAGTTGCGAAGTCAGGTAAGAGCGTAGTCATCAGCGAAGAAGTGATCAATCATTACGTGCTAAACAGCTCATTCCTCTCCTCCATGCTGCACCAGGCACGCTGGATGAAGAGTACCCGATTCTCCATTCCGTCCGGACACGCCAGTTCCGTAATGACCTTCGCCGTGCCCTACGGAATCCTCGCGGGCGTCGCGGGCTGGTTTACCGGCCACGCAGCCTTCGGTGCGGCGCTGTTCGGTTGGACCCTGATGAACCGGATGTTGATGTCAGTGGCCGTGGGCTGGGGCGTGGTTCGAGACTCTCGCGCGCTTCGCTATTGTTGGCTTTATCCTTTGCGCGACCTCATGGGCTTTGGTTTTTGGCTGGCCAGCTACACAGGAAATACAGTGGACTGGCGGGGAGAGAGATACAATCTCGTTCCCGGCGGACGGATGGTCCGCCAGGATGAGACACCAGGCGATAATTCCGAATCAGTCGTGGTTCGTGTAGACAAACTTTCCTGAGCTGGAAGCGTACACAAGCTTATTCTGTCCCAGCACCTCGTTCACCTTTTTCTGCTCATAGTCCGGCACAAACAAGAAAACCCTCGTCTCGGAGTTCCAGAGCTTCACCAGGTCCGCGTCATCCAGGAAGATGTGTGGGGCGTCCGGAAAACTCGACCCAAACCACATGGAAGTCGTGCGCCCGTTGACCAACTCGACCGGATGTCGCAAATAAAACACAAGCGATGAACCATAGGCCTGGTCACCGTAGATCAGGACCCGATCCTGCAGTTGCACCTGCTCCTGAATTCGCGTGGCCAGAAGATGCGAGCTGAGGTAGGGATCAAAACGAATCAGCGCAATGTGGGCGGCGATCAGGAAAACTGTCATCGTTACAGCGAGAGCCCAGGTGCTGGCAAAGTGTTTCCGTCTGACACGCAGCACGATTTCAGCAAGCGAGCCAAACACCAGCGCGATCACGGCGAGAATGGCAGGAAAACGCAGCGCCGCAAACGACTTTCCCGTGAGATCCAGCGCATGCCCCATGGAAAGCGTGTCGTTCTCAAGATTGCTCTGCGCCAGCACCTCACCGATATCCGGCACAAACGGCAAATGCCGCGAGGACCACAATCCGCCGATCAGCACCACGGCAAACACCAACCGCACGGTGACGCTGAAGGCCGAAGTCGCGAGCAACCAGCTCTGCCGTCCGCGCGTCGCTTCCGCCTCGTTCTCTTCTCCGGCAACCGAGGCCGCCAGCAGCAAGAAGATCGCGAGGTATGCTGGGAAAGTGTAGTACTCCTGATTGGTGGATAGCGAGAAGAACAGCAGCGTCACCGACGCCCAGATAACGCAGATCCAGCGGGTACGGGTACGGAAATCCAACGGCGTATGGTCACGACGGGATTGGCGCAGATCGGCGATGAGCCTGCGTAACGTCAGCGGAACATACAAACTCCACGGAAACAGCCATACCAGGTGCAGCGTCCAGTAGAGATAGCCTGGAAGTTTGTTGTAATCCCGAGGAACACGCTTGCCCAGAAAACGCAGGAAGTGTTCGTTGACGAAGTAGAACCAGAAGAAGCCGTGATGATCGCCTGCGGCCGGATTGCGCAGTCCTGCGAGGATATGCCACGGCGCGGCGATGACGAAAAACAATACAAGCCCCGATGCAAGGTGGAACTCGCGCCAGCGCCGCCACTCTCCTGTGACCGCCAAATAAACGACCAACGTCATTCCGATCACGACCAGCGCTAGAAGTCCCTTGGTGAGTACGGCCAGCGCGAGCAGCGCGTATCCGGCGTACCACTGCCAGCGGGAGCCGGGACGATCCAGCGCCGAGACAAGGCAGTAGAACGCCGCAGCAATGAAGAGGCTGAGAATCGCTTCCGGAATAAGCACGCGAGTGAACAGAAAGCATCCAGCTCCGGTCGCCGTGAACAGACCCGCATAGAGTCCGGCACGCGGGCCCAAAGCGCGCTTCCCCCAAGCCATTCCCAGCAGCACCAGCAGAAACATGGCCGCTACAGTGGGCAGGCGAGTGGCAAACTCGTTGATGCCAAAGACGCGGTAGCATCCCGCGACCAGCCAGTACATCAGGGGCGCTTTTTCCAGATAGCGCACGCCATTGATATGTAGGGTTACGTAGTCGCCGCGCGAGATCATCTCGCGTGCAACTTCGGCGTGAGAGGTGTCGACATCATCCTGAAGAGCAGGAGAGAAGGCGGAGCCGAGGTAAATGGCGACAAATAATACAAGCACCGCAGTCCAGGCAAGCCTGCGCGATGAGCTACTGGCTAGAACGTCCAAGTCACATTTCCCGTAAAAAGGTTCGTCTCCTATGCTACCAGCTTCGAACACCAGCAAAGCTCGCGAACCTGCGAATCCGCCGCAATCGCGTAGATGGAATCAATCGGTGTCCATGTGCGGATTCCAGCCTTCTTCAGGATCGCAATCGCCTGATTCGGAATGAACCGGATCGCCTTCGTATTTGATATATGGCTGCCCCGGCAGGATTGGGCCTCCACACAGAACGCAAACCACCGCAACCGCAGCATCATTTTCCATGACCAGCATAAGGGCCTCACTGTGTATGGCTCAGATTAGAGTCCTGAACGGAGCGCGGCGCGGTGATGGAAATCACGCGAGAAGGTGCTATCACGTCACACCACAACGGTATGGCAATCCCGAGTTACCGCCGCGGCTTAACAACGGCCCGGCATTTCCCTGCTTACAGAATTTTCGCCGGACGCGCGAGGGCGCTCTTTATCAGCGCGCCTGTCTTTTGGGCAACAAAATCCATCATTTCCCGCGTGATGCCCGGGTAGATACCGAGCCAGAAGGTCTGGTTCATGATTGTATCCGTGTTTTTCAGCGCACCGGAGATCCGGTAAGTGACATCTTTGTAGGCAGGCTGCCGGACAATGTTTCCGGAAAACAGCAATCGGCTGCCGATTTTGCTCTCGTCGTAGAACTTCAGCAGCTCCAGCCGGGAGAACGGCGCATCATCGCGCACAGTGATCGGGAAACCAAACCACGAGGGCTCCGAGTTGGGCGTAGCCTCCGGCAGCACGAGAAACTCCTCGAACGGCTTCAGCAGCTCGTAGAGGTACGCGAAATTCGCGCAGCGCCGGGCGATAAACCCTTTCGCGCGATCCAGTTGGGCCAGTCCAACCGCGGCCTGAAAATCTGTAATCTTCAGGTTGTAGCCAATGTGCGAATAGACGTACTTGTGATCGTATCCCTGCGGAAGGTCCCCCAACTGCCACTGAAACCGCTTTGCGCAGGTGTTGTCCTTTCCGGGATCGCACCAGCAGTCGCGCCCCCAGTCGCGGAAGGACTCGACCAAAACCTTCAGCTCATTGTTTTGGGAGAATACCGCCCCGCCCTCGCCCATCGTGATGTGGTGCGCCGGATAAAAGCTGAGCGTACTGATGTCACCGAACGTACCAACGCCCTGACCATTGAACTTGGCTCCCAAGGCGTCGCAGCAATCCTCAATCAGCCATAAGTTATATTTCTTGGCGATGCGCACGACTTCGGCAACATTGAATGGATTGCCGAGCGTGTGAGCGATCATAATCGCCCGTGTTTTCTCGCTGACCGCAGCCTCGATCTTTTCAACTTGAACGTTATAGGTCGGAATATCCACATCGACGAAGACCGGCACCAGACCGTACTGCACCGCCGGATTGACGGTGGTCGGGAAGCCTGCGGCAACTGTAATGATTTCATCCCCCGGACGCAACGCGCGCTCCCCAAGCTTCGGCGACGTAAGAGCAGCAACCGCCAGCAAATTCGCCGAAGAACCGGAATTCGTGGTCACCGCCCAGCGGATGCCCAGGAACTCGGCCAGCCTACGCTCAAACTCGGCATTGAAGCGCCCGGTCGTGAGCCAGAAATCCAGCGAGGCGTCCACCGCATTGCACACTTCCTCGGCCCCAAAGACCCTGCCCGAGGGAGGAATAACGGATTCACCGGGAACAAATTCGCGCTGTGCGTGCCGCTGTTTCGTATACTCCGTTACAAGCTGGAGAATTTGCTCACGTAGCTCTTCTGTAGTCATGCACTCACATCCGACGTCTTGTGATTTTTCGTTCCGCTCATAAAAAACTGGATCTGCTCAAGTGAAAAGGCTCGCATCTCTTCGCGGCCATAGAAACGCTTATACCACTCAGCCGTGTAGTCGAGTGTCTCGCTGAAATTCCATCGCGGCCACCACCCAAGCCGAGCGTGAGCTTTGGAGGAGTCGAGCCGGAGCAGGTGGGCTTCATGTTGCTCCTTTTCAGACTTGACGGTGCACCATGTTGCGCCATCTCCCCAGTGTTTTGCCAGCCCAGAAATGAGATCGCCCACAGATCGTGCTTCCGAATCCGCAGGCCCGAAATTCCAACCTTCGGCGAATGCCGGTCCATCGATGAATAGACGCTCCGCCAACACCATGTATCCCGATAGCGGCTCCAGAACGTGCTGCCACGGTCGCACAGCGTCAGGATTTCGAATTATTGCAGGCTTGCCGGAGCCCCATGCGCGCGCAATGTCCGGAACTAGGCGGTCGAGCGCCCAATCCCCTCCGCCAATGACGTTTCCTGCTCGCGCAGAGGCCACTGCTACGTCGCCCTCGGGTGGGAAAAAGGAATGACGATAGGCCGAAACCACCAGTTCGGCGCACCCTTTACTGCTGCTATAGGGATCGTGGCCACCCATTGTGTCCTGCTCACGATAAGGCCAGTGCCACTCGTTATTTTCATAACATTTATCGCTGGTGATCATCACCACCGAGCGAACACTGGGCGTGCGGCGAACAACATCCAGGACGTGTACCGTTCCGAGAACATTCGTCGAGTAAGTCTCAACCGGATTCTGATAGGAAAGACGCACCAGCGGTTGCGCCGCCATATGAATCACGACCTCTGGCTGAAAGTCTCGCACCGCAGTTTCCAGCGCAGCCAGATCGCGAATGTCTCCTCGCACCGACTTGAGCTGGCCATCAAGATCGAGGAGCCGGTAAAGACTAGGTTCCGTCGGCGGATCGAGAGCGTACCCGCAAACCTCTGCTCCCATCGATAGCAGCCAGAGTGCAAGCCAACTGCCCTTGAAACCGGTGTGCCCGGTTACGAAGACTTTTCTGGATTTCCAGAAGTTTATGTCCATGACTTCCACGCCGCATTTCCAGAGGCCCAGAGCTCTTCAAGATGATTCTTATCGCGCAACGTATCCATCGGCTGCCAGAAGCCGCGATGATGAAATGCTCGCAGTTGATCGTCCTTTGCAATCCTCTTCAATGAATCCTGCTCGAACGGCGTTGCGTCGCCTGAGATGTAGTCGCCTACCTTTGGCGAGAGCACGAAAAATCCGCCGTTGATCCACTGCCCATCGCCGGGAGGTTTCTCCTGAAAATCCTGGATCACATCTCCGCTCATCACCAGCGACCCGAAGCGCCCCGCCGGTTGCACTGCGGTGAGAGTCGCCAGCCGGCCGTGCTGCTTGTGATATTCGATCGAGCGCGTAATATCCACGTCCGCGACACCATCGCCATAAGTAAGGCAGAAAGCTTCTTCGTCCTTAACGTGGGGAAGAATCCGCTTGATGCGGCCGCCCGTCTGCGTCTCTCCCCCGGTGTCGATCAAAGTGACTCGCCATGACTCCCCAAAGTGCTTATGTACCTTCACGCTGTTCTTTTCGAGATCGAAGGTGACGTCGGAGGAATGCAGAAAGTAGTTGGCGAAGTATTCCTTTATGTAATATCCCTTGTATCCGAGGCAGATAATGAAATCGTTAATGTTATGAGCCGAGTAAATCTTCATAACGTGCCATAGCATCGGGAAGCCGCCGATTTCAACCATGGGCTTGGGGCGCTGAGTTGTTTCTTCGCTCAAACGGCTTCCAAGACCGCCCGCCAAGATCACTGCCTTCATAGACCCTCAAAAAGATAGAGAATTCCTGAATCCTACCACCAGCCGCCCCATTCCGTACAAACGAAAGCGGAGCCAGGTGCACCGTGGTACAACGGGTGACCTGACTCCGCCGAAGCATTCAACTTCGCGCTTTCCGGACGATTCATCTTCGCCCTCGAAAGCTGTCCTCGAAATTAGTAACGATACGTGTCAGGCTTGTAGGGTCCACTTACAGGAACCCCGATATAGTCAGCCTGTTTCTTGCTGAGCGTGGTCAGCTTCACACCAATCTTCTCAAGATGCAAACGCGCAACCTCTTCGTCGAGCTTCTTGGGAAGCGTATAGACATCCTTGGCGTAGCTATCGCGATTCTTCCACAGGTCAATCTGCGCCAGCGTCTGGTTGGAGAAGCTGTTGGACATCACGAAGCTCGGGTGTCCCGTCGCGCAGCCCAGATTCACCAGCCGACCTTCCGCCAGCAGGAAGATCGAGTGCCCGTCCGGGAAGGTGTACATATCCACCTGCGGCTTGATGTTCGTGCGCACCACACCGGGAGCGGTGTTCAGGCGATCGACTTCAATTTCGTTGTCGAAGTGGCCAATGTTGCACACAATGGCCTGGTTCTTCATACGCGCCATGTGATCGAAGGTGATAATGTCCACGTTGCCGGTGCAGGTAACATAAATATCGGCGATGCCCAGCGTGTCTTCGACGGTAGTAACCTGGTAGCCGGCCATTGCTGCCTGCAGTGCGTTGATCGGATCGACCTCGGTAACGATCACGCGAGCGCCAAGGCCGCGCAGTGATTGCGCCGAACCCTTACCAACATCCCCGTGCCCGCAGATGACGGCAACCTTGCCCGCAACCATTACGTCCGTAGCGCGCTTGATGCCGTCGGCCAGCGACTCGCGGCAGCCATACAAGTTGTCGAACTTCGACTTGGTTACCGAATCGTTGACATTGATCGCCGGAACCAGCAGCGTGCCTTCTTCCTTCATGCGATAAAGGCGATGAACGCCCGTCGTCGTCTCCTCAGAGACGCCTCGCCAAGCGGCGACAATCTGATGCCAGCGCTGCGGGTTCTCCGCATGAATCTTTTTGAGCAGGTCCTTGATGACCTTCTCTTCGTGCGATCCCGACTCCGAATTGACCCAATCGGACCCGTCCTCCAGCTCATATCCCTTGTGCAGCAACAGGGTTACATCCCCACCGTCGTCCACGACCAACTCGGGGCCTTTGCCGTCCGGATGGCTGATCGCCTTGTAGGTGCACTCCCAGTACTCTTCCAGCGACTCGCCCTTCCAGGCGAATACTGGAACCCCGGTCACGGCAATGGCGGCAGCAGCGTGATCCTGGGTAGAGAAAATGTTGCAACTCGCCCAGCGAACGTCGGCGCCGAGTTCCACCAGCGTCTCGATCAGCACCGCGGTCTGGATGGTCATATGCAGTGAACCGGTAATGCGTACGCCCTTCAGCGGCTTCTCTGCGGCATACTTCCGGCGAATTGCCATTAGTCCCGGCATCTCTGATTCGGCGATGGATATTTCCTTGCGTCCCCACTCGGCGAGTGATAGGTCGGCAACTTTAAAATCGGTAAGTACTGGCGTGAGCTGAGATCCCAAGGAATTCCTCCAAAGTGTTTGTGCCCGGTTGTCACTTTGATTATATCGTCTCAACGGAGATGAGGGTAGGTTCCGTGCTCGCCCGAAAACCAGCACTACTGAAATGCAAGAACCGGGCCGCATCTCACGGCCCGGTTCAATTAACGCAAAAAGCAGGTTGTTACTGACAGAGATTTTCCGACTGCCCCCGCACTACCCACGCGTCCACCAGACAAGCAGTGTCGAAGTACTCTTTCCAGTTCTGTGCAGCGGTCATGCATATGTGTCCCAAAAGGGTGTATCGCGAACCTCGCGTAAGTTACTCCGGAGCTTAGATGTAGCAAAGACATTACGCGACTCTAAACTCCCAAGTTGCTCACTCGCACACATCACTCCGAATCGTCGCTGCCATCTTCATGATCTAAAACGCAGGAGATCGATTTGTTATGCCAAAGATTGTTCGTTTCGAAGAGGTAGGCGGGCCTGAGGTTTTGAAGTTCGCGGAAGAGTCCTCAAAGCAGCCCGGCAAAGGCGAAGTCCGTATTCGCGTGAAAGCCGTGGGATTGAATCGCGCGGAATCGATGTTCTACCACGGCCAGTACGTAGAGCAACCACAGCTTCCCTCTGGTCTCGGCTACGAAGCTGCGGGCACGGTGGAGGCCGTTGGACCAGATGTAGATAAGGGATGGGTGGGCAAGTCCGTATCGACCGTTCCCTCTTTCTCAATGACCAAATACGGCATGTTAGGCGAAGAGGTCATTGCGCCCGCATACGCGCTCAGCGAATATCCGTCAAAGCTCTCGACCGCCGAAGGCGCAGCGATCTGGATGCAGTACGTAACTGCATACGGAGCGCTTATTTCCATCGCACATCTCACACAGGGAGAGTTCGTGGTACTCCCAGCCGCATCCAGCAGTGTGGGCATCGCCGCGATTGAAATCGCAAAGGCAGAAGGCGCAATCTCCATTGCGACCACCCGGACAAGCAAGAAGAAAGCGGAGCTGCTCTCCCTCGGTGCGAATCACGTAATCGCCACCGAGGAAGAAAACTACGTAGCGCGAGTGAACGAAATCACCGGAGGCAAAGGAGCACGCGTGACTTTCGACCCGGTTGGCGGCCCCTTCCTGGAGAAGCTTGCCGAAGCCGCCGCGCCCGGCGGAATAATTTTTCAGTACGGTCTGCTTTCCTTGCAGCCCACTCCCTTTCCGCTGGGAATCGCGCTACCCAAGGGACTATCGATTCGCGGATATTCGCTGATGGAGATTACGCGGAATCCGGAAAAACTCGCGGCAGCGAAGAAGTATGTCTATGACCGCCTAGCCGACGGACGCTTCCACCCGAAGGTCTCCAAGACGTTTCCCTTCGATCAGACAATCGAAGCATACAAGTACCTGGAGTCAAATGCTCAGGTGGGGAAGATCGTAATTACCGTTCCCTGATGCATGCGTCTGCAACGTTGCTCATATCCGCATTTGCGGCGGATGTGAGCAACGTTTACAAACCAGGCTTCAGGATTACGCCCACGCCTCGCGTACCGCTGATCACCACAGTGAAAGGAGACCCGAGCCTCAGGTGGCGCACCGATCCAAACTGTTCCAACGCAGGCTGCGCAGCCAGCCATGGCCAGTCCACCTGACCTTCTCCAAGATCGGGATTGATCGTGAAGTAGGCGATTCTAAAGGCCGTAAGATTCTGGAAAAAGTGACTGCCCTGCGAAGGTGTAATACGCATATCGCGGAAGCCCGCTTCCACAATAACTCGCGCCCCCGAGACCTGGTCCCACGTAACCGGAATACCAAGCCACGGGTCCTTTGAGCCCCAGCGTCCCACCCCAATCAGAATATATTTCGTGTTGGCCCTGACCAGTTGCGCGTTGAGGCGAGCCACGATTTCCGCTACCTCAACGCTGTCACTCCGGCGGAAGCTCTCGTAATCGATGACGACCACATCGTGAATATCTTCCATGCGTCCGTTACCGAGCACGTGGGAGCTTCGGCACAGGATACTCTCCGGCTCGGCGGACTCAATCGCAAAATCCTCCGTCGCGCGCGAGCAAATGAGCGGACGCATCTGCAGGAAGCCAAAATCCGCAGGCTCGTTTGCATTGCCCATCCGAACCGCGAACTCAATTTCAACCGGACGCCCCAGTGCGTCGGCTCCAAGCATCTGGAGATGGTCCAGAAGCGCGGGCAACGGAAAAACATCATGCTTCAGGATCGGCGCAAAAGTTACAACCCGCGCCCCCGGACGGCTGAGGCCATCGTAGATCGCCTCATTATCGCGAGAGTAAGTCGAGGCGACATATTGCAGCGTGCCATCTCCTTCAGCCACGCGAATGGGATAAGCACGTTCGCGCAAACGCTCCACTCCGTAAGCCTGCCCCGCATCGCCATGCCACGAACAATTGTTCCCCGAACCATTGCCGCCTGAACCTTTGTTTTCTGAATCAAGGTCCAGCGCCATGAACTCCGTTTGCGAATTGCGCAGTATGTCTTCGACGCTCGAGAACTGAATCATGTTGCGTGGATATCGCGGACAGAACGAAAGCGATTTTCCTCCATCTACCACCGTCCGCCCCAATCCTAGTGCTACTGCGGCAATTCCGTCATTGGACTGCATCGGTTCGGATGGATAGAAGTTTCGCGAGCGCACTACGCCAGAAAAGTCAGGATAGTAACGCGTCCCATGTTCGGCCCCCACCACTTCCTGAATCATCACCGCCATCTTCTCCTCCTCCAACCGGAAAGGAGTCGCGCGGATGTACGCCTTGGAGTGTTGAGTGAAGGTGGACGCGTAAACGCGCTTGACGGCCTCCGTGAGTTCTTCCAAACGAGTGTTTAGCTCTGCACTGCTGTTGGCGAGCATGAATGTTTCATAAACACCGGTGAATGGTTGATACTGCGAATCCTCCAGCAAACTCGACGAGCGAACCGCAAGAGGCACGCGAATTTCGCGCAGGAAATCGGCAAGCGCAGCGCGTAGAGCTCGCGGCAACGCAGCCGCCAGAAAGCGGTCCAGCAACTCGCTGTCATCCGTGCAGCAAATCGCAAACGACTCCAGCTTATTCTCCGCCAGAAACTGCTCGAACAAATCCGTGGCGATCACCAACGTGTTGGGCACAGAGACTCGCACGCCCGGAAAATGCTGGTTTACGTTGTACTTGTGCAGCAGGTGACGCACAAAAGTCAGGCCGCGCGCCTTGCCGCCCAGCGAACCAACCCCGAAGCGCAGAAAGAATCCCGGCGATGCCCGAAAGTGTGAAGGATCAAAATCCCCAACCAGCACCTGCTTCTGCTCGCGCCGGTAATCTCGGATCGTTTGCACGCAATGCGCGCGCAACGCCTCCGCATCCTGAAAATCGACCACACGTCGGGGACGCAGTTTTTCTGCCAGCGCTAACTCTGTGCGCGCAATCAGCCAGTGCGAAATATCATTGCGCTCGCCGTGGAAAATAAGCGACTCCACGGGAATGTGCCGAAGTTGAGACTCCATCGCATCAAGGTCGCTGGCCCGTCCCACTTCCCTGCCGTCTGCGAGCCTGAAAACAAAATCTCCGAACGCAAACTCGTGAGTGAGCAGTTTGCGCATATCCGTCAGCAACGTTTCGGAGCCCTTGCGCAGAAACGCGAACCCTTCTGCATTCGCCCGCGCCTGAAACTGCGAATCGCTTGATTGCAGCACCACGGGAATATCAGGAATCGTGCGCCGAACCAACCTTGCCAATTCAAATCCCGCCTCGGGATCAAGCTGCCGGGCGCGCGGAAATTCCACATCTGACACCACACCGAACAGGTAGTCGCGATAGCGCTCGACAATGCCGATAGCGCTCTCGTAGTCCTGTGCCAGCAGAATCTTTGGCCGGGCGCGCATGCGAACCAGTTTGTGCGCCAGATTGTAGCCTTCGCTCAAAACCCGTCGAGATTGCGTAATCAATGCTGTGTAAATCTCCGGCAGCAGCGCCGAGTAATAGCGCACGTCATCCTCAACCACCAGCACCACCGGAACGCTCATCTTCAGCGTGTCGTGCGCAACGTTCCGCCGATCCTCAATGGATTTGACTATGGCCAGCAGCAGCCGCGGATTTCCCTGCCACAAAAACACCTGCTCAATCCCTTTGAGCCTGTGCGTATCCAGAGGATCGCGCGCCATCAGCGCCTGCACCTCCTGCAGATCGAAGGCCAGCACCGCAATCGGAATATCCATCCCCGCGCGCCGAACCGCCGCTGCCAAATCGACACAGTCCATATCGCTCAGGTGCACGTTCGAGATGATCAGGTTATAGCGTGGCTGCGTGCGCGCCAGTTCCAGGGCCTCGGCTGCCGTGCTGACGTGTGTAATCTCAGGTGTGTGCTGCAGGTGCAATTCAATCGACTCGCCAATGAGCAGTTCGTTCAACCGCCCGTCTTCGCGAAGTATGAATGAGTCGTAAAGGCTGGAGACGAGCAGAATATCCTGCACGCGAAATGGCATGAGATTTTCGAAGCCTTCAAAGAGGCGCTCAGGATCGGCGAAAAGCTTCGAACTCTCGATTGGCGGCATTGCTGTGCGACCTGATGGATCGATTCGGTTCGCGGAACATAGTATATGGCGAAACGGGATTTCGCCATCGTGCGTTGAAATACGAAGGTTTACTGATTGAAGTTCCTGTGTGCTCGTCAGGCGGACAAAAGCAGTCCCGGCAAAGAAGGCGCGCGCGTTGAGCTTGTTTTCAACAGCGGCGCAGCGCGTCCTTGCCGGGATAACTCTGTGCTGCCGCTGGCCCTGTTTTGCCCTGCGGCAGCCGGAGAGCGTCAATTACACGAGTCCCTGATCCATCATCGCGTTAGCCACCTTCAGGAAGCCGGCGATGTTGGCGCCAGAGACCAGATTGCCCGGAGCACCGTATTTCGCAGCGGTCTCAAAGCAGTTGCGGTGGACTTCCACCATGATGCTGTGCAGCTTTTGGTCGACCTCTTCGCGAGTCCAGGCCATACGTTGGCTGTTCTGCGCCATTTCCAGACCCGAAGTAGCCACGCCACCGCAGTTCGCGGCCTTCGCGGGACCGTAGAGGATGCCGTTCTCCAGGAACAGGCGGGTTGCAGGCAGTGTGCTGGGCATGTTCGCACCCTCGGCCACAACCTTGACTCCGTTCCTGATCAGGTTCTCGGCGTCTTTCAGGTTTATCTCGTTCTGGGTCGCACTCGGGAATGCGCAATCGCCCTTCATCGCCCACAGCGGATTGTGATCCATCTGCATATCCGTCGGCACGAAGATGGCCTTCTTGAATTCCTTCGCATACTCGCTAATGCGGCCACGATGCACATTCTTCAGTTCCATCGCCCATGCCAGCTTCTCGCGATTGAATCCATCGGGATCGTAGATAACGCCGTTGGAATCCGACATCGTAACCGGCTTTGCGCCTAGATCGAGCAGCTTTTCAATCGTGTACTGGGCAACGTTGCCCGAACCCGAGACGAGGCAAACCTTGCCTTCAAGCGACTCCTTGCGCGTCTTCAGCATTTCCTGCGCATAGTACACGCAGCCATAGCCAGTCGCTTCCGGGCGAATCAGCGATCCGCCCCAGTTCAGTCCCTTGCCGGTCAGCACGCCCGTGAACTCATTGCGGAGACGCTTGTATTGCCCGAACAGGAAACCGATCTCGCGGCCACCCACGCCGATGTCTCCGGCTGGCACGTCGGTATCCGGCCCAATATGACGCTGGAGTTCGGTCATAAAGCTCTGGCAGAAGCGCATGACTTCGCCATCACTCTTGCCCTTGGGATCGAAGTCCGACCCGCCCTTGCCTCCGCCCATGGGCAGGGTGGTAAGGGAGTTCTTGAAGACCTGTTCGAATGCCAGGAATTTCAGGATGCCGAGGTTAACCGAGGGATGGAAGCGCAGGCCGCCCTTGTAGGGGCCAATGGCGTTGTTCATCTGAATGCGGAACCCGCGATTGATCTGCATATTGCCGTGGTCGTCAAACCAGGGCACACGGAACATAATGACGCGTTCAGGCTCCACCATGCGCTCAAGGATGCGGGCCGATCGGTACTCCGGATGTTTATCGAGCACGGGGCGCAGGGATTCCAGCACTTCCTGCACGGCCTGATGAAATTCCGGTTCGGCGGGATTCTTCGCCTTCACTTGCGCAAGTATTTCTTCAATGTAGCCGGCCGGATTTTTGAATCCGGGGGTTGCTAGATTTACTTCGGTTGGCATGAGTAACGCCTCCAGGATGTATGAACCATTTGCAAATGCAAGGCTCCCGGCGGGCCGTTATCACGAAGGAGAAGAGCATGAACCCAGCAGCGGAAAATGTTAAGAGTGCTCAACCTGAGCACTACGCCACCGCGATCCAGTGCAACCAATCCACTGGGGTAAAGGTTGGCCCGGAGGCCTTTGTTCGAGGATTGACCCTCGATCCGGAACAGCATTAAATCTTCTGCCAGAGAGACGCGCCATGACGCATATCACCTTATGCAGTGATTAGCATCCGGAATATAACCATCTCTCCTTTCGGGCCATTCCGGACCCTTTCCTCTCAACTGCTCCGATGCTCATTTCAACGTATCTGGCTGCTATCTTTCCCAGCAATAAAGTGGGGGCCGGCTTGAATTCCGGCCCACTTTATAACCCGTCCAGACTAGCGCGCGAGCTTGGAACGAGGGTTCGCCGCTGCCACGCTCTCCCGGAAATACGACAGGCTCATCCTCAAGCCGGTACGCAGGTCAATGGTGGGCTCCCATCCCAACAGTGCCTTGGCTTTCGTAATGTCGGGCCGGCGGTGTTTCGGGTCATCTTCCGGCAATGGCTCAAAGGCCAATTTGCTCGAGGAGCCAGTGACTTCCAGAACCAGTTGAGCGCACTCAAGCATGGTGAACTCACCCGGATTTCCAATATTGGTGGGCAGGTGCTCGCCCGAGGCGGCAAGACGCACAATTCCTTCAATCTCATCGCTCACATAGCAGAAGCTTCGGGTTTGGCTCCCATCACCAAAAATTGTGATGTCTTCGCCAATAAGTGCCTGCCTGAAAAAGGTGGAGATCACCCGGCCATCCCCAATTTGCAGGCGCGGGCCGTAGGTGTTGAAGATGCGGACGATTCGGGTATCCACATTCCGGTATCGGTAATAGGCCATGGTCAGCGCTTCCGAAAAGCGCTTAGCCTCGTCATAAACCGATCGCGGGCCAACTGGATTCACACGCCCCCAGTACGACTCCGCCTGGGGATGCACATCGGGATCTCCGTAGCACTCCGAGGTGGAGGCGAGCAGAAATCCCGCTTTGTACTTGTGGGCCAGTTCCAGGCAGTTACGTGTTCCGGAAGAGCCAACTTCGAGAGTCTCCAGTCCCCACTTCAGGTAATCCGCCGGGCTCGCTGGCGAAGCAAAATCGTAGACGAAGTCCACTCGGCCAAAATCGAAGGGAGTGCAGATATTTTGCTCTTCAAAGCTGAATCTAGGATCGCTGGAGAAGCCTCGTAAATTCTCAATCTGCCCGGTGAGCAGATTGTCGACACACACTACCGAATGTCCGTCTCCCAGCAACCGCTCGCAAAGATGTGAGCCCAGAAATCCAGCTCCACCGCTCACAAGAACCCGCATTGATTGCCCTCAAAGTACTCTTTGATATGGGAATCCACTCACGGCAGAGTTGGTTGCAACCAAGTCGGACAAAATCGAACTGCTCAATGAGCAGAACCATAATAGACGAATGCACGAACAGCCGAATGCACGGCGCAAAAGTTCAGAGGGCCCCACTTCCGGGAGCCCTCGTCGAAAATGAACGAATCTGCGGCGTTCCAGCTTAGAAATGGTATCCCACGCCGCTGCTGATGTTTGTGTAATAAGGAGTGTGGCGTCCCCAGGGTTGCGGCTGAATGTCCCATTGCGCTATTCGCCAGTAAAACTTCGGGCTGAGCTGCAGGTCCGCGCCCACGCCGGCGCGATAGGTGAACCCATCTTCTGTGGAACTCGCCTTGGGAGTCAGCGGGGGATGGTGATCGGCGGCATACATTCCTTTGGAAGTCTGATACGAATAGCCCGCCTGGGCCGTGGCATACGGACGGAATACACCGGTAAGAAAGTTGAACTTCGGACCCACGGTTCCCGAGAACTCCTTCACATCGTAAGAGCTCCCAAACGAGGCGACGCCTGACGCAATCACTGCCCAGTGATTACCCAGGCTTCTTGAGTAAGCGACTTCGACTCCGTCGAACCGGAAGGTATCGAAATGCGCACCGTAATCAGGAAAAGTTGCGACATAGCCAACATAGACATCCGAGCTCGGAGCGTACAAAGCAGCCCTTGGTGCCTGGCCAAAACAGAAAGCTGCCGTAGAAAATATCAGCGCTGCAATCGCAAACTTCTTCATCTCACCTTCCAAATTCGAGGGATAGCTCAACACGCAGACACTTCTCCGTCCGCGTGTGTGAACTCAGGACTACTTGGATGGATCGATTATAACCAGAAACTCAGGATGCGACCTAGCGCCATTGGCGCATGAACCCACGTGTTCAGCACCGCGCGACAAATCTTGCTTCAGACAGCATCCCGCTCGCCGTTTTCATTCGGCTTGGGCACCGATAGCGGACGGCCCATGCTGTAGTAGTTGAAGCCAGCCTCCGACATCGCTTCAAGGCCGAATAGATTGCGTCCATCGATCACAACTGGATAGCGCATCACTTTTCGCAGGCACGCCAGTTCCAGTCGCGCGAATTGTGGCCACTCCGTTACGACCAACAACGCATGAGCATCGCGAGCCGCTTCGAACTCGTCGCCAACGTAGTGCAGATGATCGCTTTCGGGCAAAACGGCACGAGCCTTTTCGATCGCCGCCGGATCGTAGGTCGACACAATGCAACCTTCGGCGAGTAGCACCCGGATAATGTTGATCGCAGGCGACTCACGGATATCATCGGTGCCGCCCTTGAACGCCAGGCCGAGCACCCCTATGTGCTTGCCCTTCAGCGTCCATAGTGCGGCCCGGAGCTTTTTTATGAAGTAGTGCTGCTGCTTCTCGTTGATCTGCTCTACAGTTTGCAGCAACTCGAAATCGTACCCAATCGACTCGGCAATCTTGTAGAAGGCGCGCACATCCTTGGGGAAGCACGATCCGCCATAACCGATTCCTGCGTTCAGGAACTTGGAGCCGATCCGCGAGTCCGAGCCGATCCCAAGCGCCACTTCTTCCACATCCGTGCCTACCATCTCGCAGATGTTAGCCACCGCATTGATAAACGAAATCTTCAACGCCAGGAATGCATTCGAAGCGTGCTTGATGAGTTCGGCGCTCTTGGCGCTGGTCTCCAGATAGCAAACTCCCTTCGACAGGTCACACGGCCCCGGAACATGATCAGCGCGAGTGAAGTAGCTACCGTCGATCAGTGGCTGATAGACCCGGCGCAATACAGCACGCGAGCGTTCCGTGTCGGCCCCTACTACGATCCGGTCGGGATACAGAAAGTCCTGAATCGCCGTGCCTTCGCGCAGGAACTCCGGGTTGGAAATCACGTCGAAGTTCTTTTCCTTTGCGCCATTGAAACGCAGCGTCCGACTGATCCACTGATTCGTAAGCACCGGAACTGTGCTCTTCTCAACCACAACCTTGTAGTCCTTCAGTTCCGCCGCAATCTCTCGAACAGATGCCTCGACGTACGAGAGATCGGCCTCGCCGTTTGGCGATTGCGGCGTTCCCACGGCAATAAAGATCACCTCTGCTTGGCGGGCGGCGGCCAGGAGGTCCGAGGAAAAAACAAGTTTCTTGCCCCTGTGCCGTGCCAGCAATTCCGGCAACTGCTCCTCATAAATGGGAATCCGGCCAGCCTGGAGTTCGGCGACCTTCGCCTTATCGTTGTCCACGCAAATCACCGAATGACCAATCTCGGCGAAGCAGACGGCGGCGATCAATCCGACATAGCCGGAGCCAACAACCGCAATTTTCACGGGGACATTCGATTCAAGTTGAGAATCCACGGTTTCCCTCTCCTACCAAGTAACAATCATGTATTAGTTAACGCGCAGTAATTCCACAATCCTAATCGGATGCTGCTTCCGGCTTCTCAGGATACCAGCCACTCGGCTTCCGAATGACATTTCAGGATATTGGGCGCACGGGATTCACCGAGGTCGTCATTTCCGTCTCCTACCGAAGCTGATATCCTTTTCTCTTACTTGCCAAACGACTCGGAATCAGGGATAGCAAATCCATCGCACTCAAATCGCCTAACCGCTCCATTGCCGATCCTGATGTTCGGAGAATCTCGGCCAAGGTGCGGCCGCTGGGGCAGCGTTTTCCGATGAGTAAACTCACGCAAGGGTAGGAACCAATGAAGAAAGCTTTGATCACCGGCATCACCGGTCAGGACGGCTCATATCTTGCCGAACTGCTGCTCTCCAAGGGATATGAAGTCCACGGCATCAAGCGCCGCAGCTCCCTGTTTAATACCGACCGCATCGATCATCTCTACCAGGACCCCCACGACCAGGACCGCCGTTTCATTCTGCATTACGGCGATATGACCGAGACCAGCAGCCTCGTGCGTGTCGTACAGTCCATTCAGCCGGACGAAATCTACAACCTCGCCGCCCAGAGCCACGTCGGAGTCTCCTTCGAGGAGCCGGAATACACGGCAGATGCCGACGCCGTCGGCACCCTTCGGCTGCTGGAAGCTATCCGCATTTTGAACCTGGAAAAGACCACGCGCTTCTACCAGGCTTCGACCTCTGAACTCTACGGCAAGGTGCAGGAGATTCCGCAGACGGAAACCACGCCCTTCTATCCCCGATCCCCCTATGCCGCCGCCAAGCTCTACGCCTTCTGGATCACCGTCAACTATCGCGAAGCCTACGGGCTCTACGCCTGCAACGGAATCCTCTTCAACCACGAATCTCCCCGCCGTGGCGAAACCTTTGTGACCCGCAAAATCACGCGCGGGCTTTCACGCATCAAGGCTGGCCTGCAGGACGCGCTCTTCATGGGCAACCTCGATTCCCTTCGCGATTGGGGCCACGCCCGCGATTACGCCGAGATGCAGTGGCTGATGCTCCAGCAGAAAGAGGCCGACGATTTCGTGATCGCCACCGGGGAACAGCGTAGCGTCCGCGAGTTCATCAACATCGCCGCCGAAAAGCTGGACATGCACATCACCTGGCGCGGATCGGGCCCCGAAGAGAAGGGCTACGACTCCGATGGACGCTGCATCGTCGCCGTCGATCCTCACTACTTCCGTCCCACCGAAGTCGAAACGCTATTAGGGAATCCCGCCAAAGCAAAGGCAAAACTAGGCTGGGTGCCCAAAACAAGCTTCGACCAGCTTGTAACCGAAATGGTTACATCCGACTATGAACTCGCCAAACGCGATGCCATGGTTCACTCCCAGGGCTACAAGATTCTCAATCACCATGAATAACTACATTCCCCATGGCTACATCCCCAAAGACGCGAAAATCTTCATCGCCGGACATCACGGTCTCGCCGGATCTGCCATTGTCCGTAAACTGCGTTCCCAGGGATACGAAAACCTTGTTCTGCGCACCCGCCAGGAACTCGATCTTCAGGACGCCTCGGCCGTAAGCAGTTTTTTCGACCAGCAGCGCCCCGAGTTTGTCTTCCTCGCCGCAGCCAAGGTCGGAGGCATTCTCGCCAACCGCGACTTCCCTGCCGATTTCGTCAGTCAGAACCTGCGCATCCAGAGCAATGTGATCGAAAGCGCCTATAGCTCCCGGGTCAAGCGATTGTTGTTCCTCGGCTCCAGTTGCATCTATCCAAAGCTTGCCCCGCAGCCCATCAGCGAAGATCAACTGCTCGCCGGCCCCCTCGAATTCACTAACCGCTCTTACGCCATAGCAAAGATCGCCGGCATTGAAATGTGCTGGGCTTTCAATCGCCAGTATGGAACTGAATTCCTGGCCGCCATGCCTACCAATCTCTACGGTCCCGGCGACAACTACGATCTGAATTCTTCCCACGTCCTGCCCGCGCTCATCCGCAAGGTGCACGAAGCCAAGCAGCGTGGCGACTCTACGTTGACGGTCTGGGGCACCGGAAAGCCTTTGCGCGAATTCCTTTTTAGCGACGACATGGCTGACGCCTGTGTGTTCCTGCTGAATCTCCCCAAAGAGCAATTTCAAAACCTCATCTGCAATCCGGAAGTTGCTCCATTGATCAACATCGGCAGTGGCAGCGACCTGAGCATTGGCGAACTCGCCCAGAAAATTTGCGAAGAACTGAAATTCAATGGCAAAATCGTCTTCGACGTGACGAAGCCTGACGGAACTCCCCGAAAGCTTATGGACAGCTCAAAATTATTCACCTTCGGCTGGAAGCCAAAGGTGTCCCTGCAGGAAGGCATTCGAATCGCCTACGCCGAGTTCTGCGAGAAGCACGCGTCCAAGGCCTGAAATGATCGACATTCATTGTCATCTGCTTCCCTGCGTTGACGACGGCGCAAGATCCTGGGATACCACGCTTGAGATGTGCAGCCTTGCCGTGCAAGACGGAGTGACCCACATCGTCGCTACACCGCATGCCAATTACGAGTACCGCTACGACCGTGCCCGCCACCTCGCGCTGCTCGACGAGTTGCGGTCGCGCGAGCCCCGTCTGAACTTCTCTCTCGGCTGCGACTTTCACCTCTCCTACGAAAACATCAAGGACGCTCTCGAACATCCCGAGCGCTACGCCATCGGCGACACCCGATACCTGCTCGTCGAACTTTCCGAGTACAGCGCCTTCAATGTGGCTCAAACCCTGTACCGCCTGCAGACCGTCGGATTGATGCCGATCGTCACCCATCCCGAACGCAATCCCGCAATCCTGAGCAATCCCAGCCTCATTGATGTATTTTCCGATGCTGGCTGCCTCTTTCAGATCACCGCCAATTCGCTCACCGGCTTCTGGGGCAGGACGAGCCAGAAGATGTGCCAGGCTATGCTCACAAAGAAGCTCGTCCACTTCATTGCCAGCGATGCCCACGGCACCAGGAATCGTCCTCCCCTGCTCTCTGCTGCCCGCGATGCGGCCGCCAAAATCATTAGCGCCGATGCCGCGGCGAAACTCGTGGATGCGAATCCCGCAGCGCTACTGAAGAACGCGCACATTCTGCAATAGACTGCTCCGCAGCCCCATCAGGAATCGTTAGTCAAACATCTGCTCTCTGGAATAGAATTGGAATGCGCGCCCGTAGCTCAATTGGATAGAGCACGAGTCTTCGGAACTCGCGGTTGCAGGTTCAACTCCTGCCGGGCGCACCAGATCCCCATCCTCAGCGACAAATCTTTTCTATCAGTGCCATACGTTTCTCTTATCGTGTGCGCAATTTCGAACACCCGTTTCAGTCCCGCGTCCCCTCGAATATTTCAACACCTGCATGCATAAGTCCCATCCTTTCCAGCAGTAAGCAATGTCATCACCATCCGCACCGCTCCCTCAATGCATAAACATGCACCCTCATGTATTTTTCGATTGCCGTTCAAAACCCCGGTACAACAATCCGTTATCGCCGCGATAAATAAAAGGAATTGGCAATACACATTCATCGCAGCTACTCTCGGCCAACCATTTAATAGGGACTGTTGCTCACCTTGGCTATTGCTGGACCGACGTTTACACAGGAGAACTCTTCAATGCGGATGAAACGCCTCTGTTCCACGGCGCTGGGATTTCTTTTCCTCGCGTGCACTTTGCCTGTTGGACTTTCAGCACAAACTTCAAGTGCTGATGTCGATCAAAAGATTGCTGACCTTGAGAAACAACTTGCAGCCGTAAAAGCACAACTCGACGCCATGAAGACCCCGCCGGCACCCACCCCTGCCCCGGCCCCTGAGGCTCATGCCGGAATGACGACGGCTTCAATGGATGCCGCCGCTGCGGCTCCGGCCGCTGCGCCCGGTCCTCTCACCGGAATCACCGGCGTGCTGGGAGGCGTTAACCTGACCGGCCTCGTGGACGCCTATTACGGATACAACGCCAATCATCCGGCGCTCGGCGTTGGTCACGTCGGCAACACCGCAACAGAGCCCTTCCAGTTCACCAACGGCCAGTTCTCCCTGAACTTGCTTGAACTCCAACTGGACAAGGTTCCCGATAAGAGCTCACCGCTCGGCTTCCGTGTCGCGCTCGGTTTCGGACAGGCCATCAATGCGGTAAACGGCACGTCCTTCGAAGTGGTCCGCAACACTCCCGTGGCGCAGTACCTCAAGGAAGGCTATCTGTCATACCTCGTTCCTGTTGGCAAGGGACTCCAACTCGATGTCGGTAAGTTTGTAACTCCGACCGGTGCGGAAGTCATCGAGACCAACCAGAACTGGAATTACTCCCGCAGCCTGCTCTTCAGTTATGCAATTCCCTACTACCACATGGGTGCTCGCGCCAAGTACACGTTCAACGATAAGTGGTCCGTCACTGGTTACGCGATGAACGGATGGAACAATGTCGTTGCCACTAACACCGGCAAAACCGCTGGACTCACCGTCGCGTGGAATGCAACCAAGAAGTTCAGCATTGCTGAAACCTATCTCGCTGGCCCTCTCGACCGCTTCGGAACCGGAAACAACGGGCCGTGGAATCACCTGTCGGATACGGTGATCGCCTACAATCCCACTCCAAAGCTCTCCTTCATGGCCAACGTCGATTACAACCGCGACGAAGGTGTCCTCGGCGGACATCCCGGAGACTACGCTGGCATCGCCGGATACGTGAAATACGCTGTAAGCCCCAAGGTCGCCGTCGCGGGGCGCTACGAATACTTCAATGACCATGACGGTTTCGGAACCGGCATTCCCAACACGTTTGTCGCCGCTCCTGGACAACACATGCAGGAGTTCACCGGCACTATCGAGCGCAAGATCGCGGGTCACCTGATCTCCCGCCTTGAGTTCCGCCACGACTACTCGAATCAGAATTTCTTCCAGCGCGGAGCCTCCTCGTTTGTAAAGGGGCAGACAACTGTCGATGCCGGCCTGGTCTTTGTACTTGAGCCGAGCGAGACCAAGTAACCAGAGATATGGACGGCTTAACCAAGCCGTTCGAGCCTTAGGCGCGGAAATGCGACGGCCCAGCCCTTGCATTTCCGCAGATGCTAAACCAAGCAGACTAATACTCAGGAGATACGGATGGCAGGGATGACGACTTTGAAGAACGTTGAAATGCATAAAGCGAAAAAGAACTCGTCTGGACGAGACAACTTATCTTTCGCGCAGAAGTTTTCGCGCTTGGCCTCCCGGCTCAAGGATTCCGAATGGCGACATTACGGGCTGACTCTGTTCGCCGGAAAAGCAATGGGCGTTGGCATCGTGCTGATGTTCATCACGGTAGTATCCGGGCTCTTCTTCACCAACGCCCTGGCTGCTGAAACCGCCGTGAAAGCTGCCGACATCGTCAATCCGATCAACACCGTATGGACGCTGATCGCGGCATTCCTCGTCTTCGGCATGCAAGTCGGCTTCACCATGCTTGAGGCTGGATTCTGTCGTTCGCGAGAGACCGTCAACGTTCTGATGGAATGTATCGTGGACACCTGCTTGTGCGGCCTGCTCTTCTACGCCTTCGGCTTCGCGTTCATGTTCAGCCACGGTAATGGGTTCATCGGATACCACTGGTTCTTCCTCCAGGGAATCCCGGCAACCTATGAAACTTCCGGCGTTGCCTTCCTGGCATTCTGGCTCTTCCAGTTTGCCTTTGCGGACACTTGCTCCACCATCACCTCCGGCGCCATGATCGGCCGTACCGGCTTCGTCGGCGACTTGCTCTACTCCGTGGGCGTCTCCGGATTCATCTACCCCATCATTGGCCACTGGGCCTGGGGGCCGGACGGCTTCCTGGCTCTCATGGGAAGCGACGGCAACTTCCTTCCGTGGATGGGAACCGGCTTCCATGACTTCGCCGGCTCCACGGTGGTTCACACCATCGGCGGCTTCATCGCCCTCGCAGGATCGATCGTTCTTGGTCCCCGTCTCGGACGCAGATTCAAGCGCGACGGCGGCGGCCCCATGATGCCACACGACCTCACCATCGCCGCTTCCGGAGGATTGCTCCTGTGGTTCGGCTGGTATGGTTTCAATCCCGGTTCCACTCTGTCGGCAATGGACTTTGAAGGCATCGGTCGCGTAGCCACCAACACCACCCTCGCCGCCTGCGCCGCCGGACTCACCGCCATGACCTACGCTTATGTCCTCAGCAAGAAGTGGGACGTCAGCTTCACCGTCAACGGCTTCCTCGCCGGACTCGTTGCCATCACCTGCCCCTGCTATTGGGTCAGCCCCACCGGTGCAATCCTCCTGGGAGGCATTGCCGGTGTATTCGTCGTTGCCGGAGTCGAGTTGCTCGAATGGCTCCGTATCGATGATCCAATCGGCGCAGTTCCCGTGCATGGCTTCTGCGGCATCTGGGGAACTCTTTCGCTCGGCCTGTTCGCCTGCGGCAAGTACGGCGCCACTGGACCGCTTGCGGCTGACAACTCCACTGCCCTGAAGGGACTGTTCTACGGCGGCGGATTCCAGTTGCTGAGAGCGCAGGCGTTGGGTAGTTTCATCGTCACCGTTGCCACCTTCTCTGTAGCTTTGGCTCTCATGTACGCGGTGAACGCAACCGGAACCTTGCGTGTCTCTCGCGAGGGCGAACTCTACGGCCTCGATCTCCACGAGCACGGCATCAACGCTTATCCCGAGTATGTGATCTCGGCCCTCGGCACGCCCAGCGGTGCCGAGCCTCAAGGAACGGCGATCGACAAAAAAGGGAGCATGACGGTCAGAACATAGGCCGCTTCTCCCATCTGTCTGCGGGAAGGCAGGTTCCACCTGCCTTCCTCAACTGATCCTATTTTTGAAATACGAGGGAAAAAGATGACCAAGGTCGAAGCGATCATTCAGCCCAACAAATTCGATTCCGTCAGAGAAGCGCTCGGCACCCTAGGCGTGGAAGGAATGACAATCTCGGAAGTACGCGGACACGGACGCCAAAAAGGACACACGGAAACCTATCGCGGCCGTGAATACGACGTCACCCTGCTCCCCAAAATCAAGCTGGAATCCGTAGTGCCTGATGACATGGTCGATGCCGTCGTCGAATGCATCATCACCAATGCCTCCACCGGACAGATTGGTGACGGCAAGATCTTCCTCTACAAAGTGCAGCAGGCCATTCGCATCCGCAATCAGGAAGAGGGTGCCGCCGCGTTGTAACCCCAAGCAATCCGATCTTCAGGCGAGCCGGAGAGGCATTTCCATCCATCCTCTCCGGCTTTTCTCTGCTTTGGTTCCCTCCTGCATAGAACTCAACTCCACTCCAAACGGAACCAAACACCTCCACCCCCAGAGCGGTTCCATAGTAGATGTGTCTGCCAGGTGCTGAGAGGGTCATCCTGAGCGCAAGCGAAGGACCCCAGCAATGCCCAAGTCTCCCGTGCGGCCTCAAGCTTTTCAGCCCGCCATCGATTCTTCTTTGTCCTCGCTCTCGCGGGATATACCTTCCTTGAAACTGTTCTAGAGACTCATCTTCTCCAGCCCAGCAAAAAGGGCACCCCAGACGGGGTACCCTTTCGTATTCCAGCTTATCCGTTAATTCTTTGGAGCTGTCAGCCGTGCCTGATTATGTTCCGCGATGGTCTTACGAGCATTCTCAGCCAGTTCCCTGGCCTTGGGCATCAGATCCAGCGCCTTGATCACGTTGGGGTCGTATTCGGCCTGCACGCGCATGCCTTCCTGCTGACCAAATGCTCCCACGAAGAGTTCGCTCTTAACGCTTGAGCGGACCCAGTCGTTGTTGTCCACCAGATCCTTTTCCGTGTAGGGCAACTTCGCATCCGCGAGGAAATTGCGAAACTCCTGCAACACGCCATCGTCCACCTGGAAGCTCTTGTCGATCTTGTGGCTGATCGCATAGTGCTTCGCAAAGTTAAAGAACGCGTACTTGCGCAGCAGCTCTTCCTGGAATTTGTTTGCCTTGATCGGCGCGAATTTCACATCCGGAGTGATTCCGCCACCGCCGTACACGGTGCGTCCGCTGTCCGTCAGCTTCACTTCGCGGTTGGCGTCGTCCTGCTTCACGCCATTGATGGAGTTATCGTCCGCGTTCCGGTTGTAGTAGTAGTCGTACAGCGAAACGCCGTTGTAGTCACGCTGAATCAACCTTCCGCTCGGCGTGTAGTACTTCGCCGTGGTCAGTGCCAGCCCGGTGTTCTCGCTCAAGCGATACACGGTCTGCACCAATCCCTTACCAAACGTCGTTTCGCCCGCAATCAGCCCGCGATCATGATCCTGAATCGCGCCCGATACGATCTCGGCCGCCGAAGCCGTGCCATGGTTCACCAGCACAACAATCGGATAATCCTTTGTAGTGCCGTGTGCTGCGCGATAAATCTTCTCCGGTGAATTCCGCCCATGATGGCTGACGATCACCTGTCCCTTCTTCAGGAACTTGTCGGCCACACCGACACCTTCGCTGAGCAATCCGCCAGGATTGTTGCGCAGGTCGAGAATCAGCCCTTTTAGGTCGCCCATCTCATCCAGCGCTGCCGCCGTCTCGGCTTCGGTCGTTTCCTGAAAGCCGCTGATATGCAGGTAGCCAATGCCGGGGCGAATCAGGAAGTGCAGATCGACCGAGTATCGCGGGATCTCATCCCGCACCACCGAAAAGTCCACTGGCTTCGTGTTGCCTTCGCGCAGAATCGCGATATGGACCGTGGTCCCCTTGGGGCCTTTCAGCAGGTCCGCCACGTCGCTCGTCGTCATGTTGTCCGTAGGCTTGCCGTCGATGGCCACAATAATGTCGCCCGGACGGATTCCCGCGCGATAGGCCGGTGCTCCGGCAAAAGGTGCAATCACGATCACCTTATTGTTGCGTGGTCCCACCTGCATTCCCACGCCGTAGTAGCGGCCCCTTTGCTCTTCCTGCAGGGCCGAGTACTGCTTGGGATCGAAGAAATTGGAGTGCGGATCAAGCACCCGCAGCATGCCCGGAATGGCGCCGTCATAGATAGCTTTATCGGCATCAAGCTTTTCCGCATAATTCTGCTCGATGACGCTATAGACCTGCGCGAAATTGTGTACCGAATCGCGCATATCATCGTCGCCACCAGCAGGCGCTGCTCCGGTCCGCCCGAAAACCACACCAAGCAAACCGCAAGTCAGGATAACCAGAAAAACTACAACCAGGGAGCGACGGGAACGTCCGGCCATTGATACTTCCTTCTTTTTTGAGCTGCGCGGGAGCGCATTGTGAATGTTTGCCGCGCCTACCGCATTGCGGAGCGCAACCCTTAATTTCGCAAGAGTATAGCAGTTTCGTCTATTCGACGGTTAGCTCGACACCGATGCTGGATTCGGAATCGATTCACCAGCGGCACTCATAAGATGCGAAACCGGCACGCTCCGCTTCGCAACTTCTTTTCAGTCTCGGCAGCTCTGTTCAAGCTTACTCCGCTTCCAAGAAGTCCTAAGGTATTGTTTTTTCTACTCTCAGGCCGCCTACCCGCTTAACTGCCATGGGAATTGACGTGTATGATAATTCGGTATGAGTCTGGGAATGCCTGAGATGATCTTCATCTTCTTGCTGGCGCTGATTCTCTTCGGCCCCAAGAAGTTACCCGAGATTGGTCGCGAAATCGGCAAGTTTATGGCCGAGTTCAAACGCGCGTCCAACGACTTCAAGTATCAGCTCCAGAATGAAATAGAAAACGCTGGAGCCGATGTCGGCCCGATCTCGCCCTCGGGAGCACAGCAGACCTCTTCATTCACGCAGACATTGCTACCCCCTGCGGTCACCTCGGCGATTTCAGAAATTGACAGCGCACACGAGCGGCTGATGAATACGGCCCGGATGGCTTTTGACGCCCAGAACTTCACCCTGCGTCCGCCCGATTCACCGGTCATCTCTTCCGCCTACCCTGAATCGCCTTCGGCACCACTCCCTGCGGAGCCTTCCGCGGAGCCCAGCACTTCCACCGCGCCAGTCAGTGCGGACGCTGCCTCCCACGAAGCATCCCCGGTTGAGGCTTCGACCGATCAACCCTCTCCGCTCCATTCGGCGCCGGCCAAGAGCGACTCTGCTACGCAGAACAGCTAACCGGGTGATCCAGCAAAGGTTCTGATGGCAGACACAGCTACTCCAACAGGCAGCATGAAAGACCGGCAACAATTGTCATCCATGGGTTTCCTCGAACACCTCGAGGAGCTACGCAAGCGCATCATCTGGAGCATCATCTACATAGCTGGCGGATTCAGCGTCTGTTACTGGTGGCACGAGAAGATCTTCGGCTGGATGCAGAGCCCCATCGTCTTTGCTCTTACCCGCCACAATCTGCCGACCAACCTCGTTTACACGAACCCCACCGATCCCTTCAATATGTACCTGAAGATCAGCCTGATCGTCGGGATCTTCGTGGCATCCCCATTCGTCCTCTACCAAGTATGGGCCTTCATTGCTCCCGGCCTTTATAAGAATGAGCGCCGCTACGTCGCTCCATTCATGTTCAGCACAGTTGGACTCTTTGTCGCTGGCGGATACTTCGCTTACCGAATGGTGTACCCGGCGGCCCTGGACTTCCTGATCGACTACAGCAAGCAGTTCACTCCGATGATCACGATCAACGAGTACACCGATCTGTTTATGACGATCGTACTCGGCCTCGGCGTGGTCTTCGAAATGCCTATCCTGGTCTTCTTCCTTGCGATGTTCGGCATCGTGAGTCCGGGCTGGATGTGGCGCAACCTGCGCTACTCGATTCTCGTCATTTTTATCATTGCGGCAATCATCACTCCCACCACTGACATCATGAACATGTGCATTTTCGCCGCGCCCATGATCATCCTGTACCTGGTCAGCATCGGAGTCGCATTCTTAGTGCATCCCAAGCAGCGCAAAAAGCGGGAGCTGAATAGCAAATGATGAACGGACATAGGGGCCTCTACGGAGGCCCCATGATTCTGGCAATTCTCGTAGCGGCTTCCGCATTACTCACCGGAGCCTGCCGCGACTCCCAATCCAATCCCCAGGCAGCGTCCGCGCAAACCCAGACCGTCCGCCGTCCGGATCCCAACCCCACAGATTTCGACCCCACGCCCGACACGCCCCCCGCCCTGAAAATCAGCGGCGAGCGGGCTTATCGGAACCTCAAAGATTTCGTTGCGCTCGGCCCGCGTCCCCTTGGCAGCGAAGGACACCTCAAGGCTGAACAGTTCATCCTTTCTCACCTCGACGGCGCCCAGATCGATCAGGACAAGTTCACCGCGCAAACCACCGCCGGGCCTTTTGCCATGAACAACATCGTCGCCAAGTTTCCCGGCAAAAAGGACGGCGTCATCGTACTTGCCGGGCACTACGACACCAACCTTCCCCTCAAGAACACCTCGTTCATCGGTGCCAATGACGGCGGGTCCAACGTCGGCTTAATGTTGGAGATTGCCAGCCAGCTGCGCAACCATCCGCCCGAGGGATATAGCATCTGGCTCTTGTTCACCGATGGCGAAGAAGCCACCGTGGAGTGGACCGCCGCCGACAGTGTTTACGGCAGCAAGCATCTGGCAAAAAGGTGGTCCCAGGACGGCACCGCCGCGAAAATTAAAGCGTTCCTCCTGCTCGATATGATCGGCGACAAGGATCTCGACATCCAGCGTGACGCGAATTCGTCCCCGTGGCTCCTCGATGTGATCTACCGTGCAGCGCAGCGCACCGGACAGCAATCGCACTTCTACGCCCAGGTCGGCGAAATCGCGGATGACCACCTCCCCTTCCGCGAAGCGGGAATTCCCGTGGCGGACATCATCGACCTTGACTACGGTTTCAACAACGTCTATCACCACACCACCCAGGACACGCCCGACAAATGCAGTGCCGCGAGCCTGCAAATCGTAGGTGACGTCGTAATGGAAACCATCCGAGCCCTCAACACGCGCTAACCGCCCTTGGCAAATTGGGTGCACGGGTGCCCCATGTTCGCCCGTTTTTGGCTAACATGGGGTAGTTGACTTTCTTTTGCCTTTTCATTTTGCTTTGTCTTTCCAAACAGAGAACAACTAAGCATGCATACCCCTTCCAACCTACTGTTCTGGATATTGTTCATAGCCTTCGTGGTCGTAATGCTGGTGCTCGACCTCGGCGTATTCAATCGCAAGGCGCACGCCATCGGCATGCGCGAGGCCCTCAGTTGGACCACGCTTTGGATCGCCCTTGCCGGCGGATTCGCCGTCCTGCTGTACTTCTACGGCCATCGTATGACCGGAGACCTGGCGCATGCCAACCGTCAGCTCTCGCTCGAATTCATAACTGGCTACTTGGTCGAAGAAGCTCTCAGTATCGACAATCTTTTCGTTTTCCTCCTCATCTTCCGATATTTCAAGGTTCCCTCCCACCTGCAGCACAAGGTCCTGTTCTGGGGAATTCTCGGCGCCATCATCATGCGCGCAGTTTTCATCGGAGCCGGAGTCACCCTGCTCAATCGATTCCACTGGGTCATGTATCTGTTCGGAGTCTTCCTCGTTTACGCCGGAATCAAGTTAATCTTCCAGGACGAGGAGAGTGAGAACCCAGGTGACAGTTTCATCACCCGCTTCGCAAAACGACATCTCCGCCTCACCGACGATTTCGAGAACGGCAACTTCACCACCATGCGGAACGGCGTTCGCTACTTCACCAAGCTAGCTCTCGTCTTGATTGTCGTTGAGACCACAGACGTAGTCTTCGCCGTCGATTCCATTCCCGCCGTGCTCGCCGTAACCCGGCAGCCGTTCATCGTGTTTACCTCCAACATCTTCGCCATCCTCGGCCTGCGCGCCTTGTACTTTGCCCTTGCTGGTCTAATGGACCTCTTCCATCTGCTCCACTACGGATTGGCCGTGATCCTTGTCTTCATCGGAGTCAAGATGCTTGGAGCAAACTACTTTGAGATTCCAACCGTATATGCGCTCGGTACCATCATCGGCGTCCTTGCCCTGTCCGTCGTACTCAGCCTCTTCGTAAAACCCAAACAGAACGCGCGGACTGCCGAGTAGCGCCCGCTGAATCCGCTGACCTTATGGCAGCGTCTATACTGTTAGTAGTGAATACGATGTCGATAAGAAAGATTGCTGAAGCCGATTTTCCAACCCGCTGGGGACACTTCCGAATCATGGGATTTGAAGGCTTCGTCCCCGGAACTCCCGCAACCGGCTCTCCTGACGGCACAGAACGCCGCAAGGAAGAAGCCGTAGCTCTCGTCATGGGAGACATTCACTCCGAAGCGCCGCTCGTCCGCATCCACTCGCAGTGCCTCACCGGAGATGTCTTCCACTCCATGCGTTGCGACTGCCGCCAGCAACTCGAATTGGCTCTGATGAAGATCGGCGAACTCGGCAAAGGCATTCTGATCTACGAAGAACAAGAGGGACGCGGCATCGGACTCATGGCAAAGCTGCAGGCCTATGAATTACAGGACCAGGGACTTGATACCGTCGAAGCAAACGTCAAGCTAGGATACGAAGCAGACTGCCGCGGCTACCACATGCCGGTCGAAATCCTCCAGGCGCTCGGCGTCCGCAAACTGCGCCTGCTATCCAACAATCCCGAAAAAGTCGAGGCCGTCGAGGCTGCCGGAATCGAAGTCGTCGAGCGCGTTCCAGCCGACGTCGAGGCCTACGAGAGCCACGCAAAGTACCTCCGCACCAAGCGCGAAAAGATGGGGCACCTGTTCATCCCCTTCCAGTAATCGTTCTAGACCTTTGCTCTCGCTCTAAGCACTCAGATGGCCCCCATCCGCCCCGCCGTTGGGCGAATGGGGGGCTCAGTTCACTCTCACCCCACGAACCCTAAGCTTTTGTTCTTGTTCTTCCGCGGCGCAGAAGCCCTTTCATCTCATCTTTTCGCTTCACCGGCAACGCCCCCAGCGCATACTCCATCAGCGCCCGATACACCCCAGATTCCGCCGCCCCCCCGAGCGACTTCAAATGAGTTTCAACTGTACGCACGTCCCCCCGCGCCAGCGGTCCGCTAAAGGACTTCCCCGCTCCCTTGCTCAATACGTTCTGAACCGTGCGCAGCACAATCGGCTCCATGATCTGCCGCACGTCCCGAGCCGCAATCCCCGCCCGCAAGCCGACCTGCTCCGCCGCCTCAAGTTCCGCAGCCAGCATCGGAGACAACATGGCCCCAAATGCGTGATACAAAACCTTGCTCTCCGGCTTGATCGTAAAGCTCTTTGCCCCCAGCTTTTTCGCCATAGCACGCGCCGCGCGCACCGCCGCCGTCGTGCCCTCCACCGCGAACCACGCGCCCTTCAAACTCGGCGGCTCCCCGGAAACAAACGTCATCATCGGATGCGCGCTCCCCGTCTCCACGCCACGCTTTTTCAGCGTCCCCAGCGCCGCGCTGCTCAATGCGCCGCTCGCGTGCAACACAATCCTGGGCAGCTTCTCTTTCATTGCCACCGCACGCGCAACTTCCCCGATCACCTCGTCCGGCACCGCCAGCCAAAGCACGTCACAATCAAGCCTCGCACCAGCGAGCGTCGCCACTTCTGCTCCGACCGCACGCGCCAGTGCGGCGGCCTTCCGCTTCGACGCCGCGCCCGTGCGAGCAACAATCTCGTCAATTGCGAATCCCTGCGCACGCAACAAATGCGCAAGGCCGCCGCCCAGCGCTCCGGCGCCAACAAACGAAATTCTCTTCACTGCGTTCACGAACAGCAGAGTAGCACGGCACGCAATTGATTTGTGTATAGTGTCCGCATGAAGAACGCAAGCAATAAGCTCTCCGCCAGGAAACCAACGAACGCCTCCAGTCGGGCCCCGAAGGAGTCCGCTAAAATATCCCCCGCAAGTTCCGCGACTGCTTCAATGCAACGCTCCGGCGCCAGAGCCACAACAAAGGCCGTTCAAGTGCTCTCCTCGAAGGTCGTACACACTGCTCCAGTCTTCCGCGTGACCAGCGACGAAGTCATCGAGCCTTCCGGTGTAAAGGTGCGCCGCGACGTCATCCGGCATCCTGGCTCGGTTGTTGTGTTGGCGCTCGATGAGCGCAAGAGCGAGCCTTCTGTTCTACTGATCCGCCAGTATCGCTACCCCGCCAATCAGGATTTATGGGAGCTGCCTGCCGGTCGCATCGATGATGGAGAAGATCCGCTGACCGCCGCTAAGCGTGAACTCGCCGAAGAAACCGGATACTCCGCCTCCGAATGGATTCCAGCTCTTTATTACTACGCAAGTCCCGGCTTTCTTGATGAAACCATGTTCATCTTCGCAGCTCGCGATTTGCACAGGGGAAAGGCAACTCCCGAGGAAGACGAGTTCATCACATGCAAACTCGTGTCTCTACAAACCGCCGTCCAATGGGTGATGAACGGCAAATTGAAAGACGGAAAAGCTATAGCTGGCGTTCTTTGGGCGGCTCAGAAGTTCCACATCTCCGGCAGCAAACAAGGTAGCAACCGGAGCTAACTTTCCAGCTATGCACTATGTTGACAACCTCACAGAAGTGATGGAGAATTTCGGAAATAAGCCAACAATCCGCAACGCTTAGTTCATCGGCGCGCGAGAACCTTTGCAAGCGCGCCGTTAAGACCGTCGGCTTTACCGCCGTCAGCAAGATGCTCGGAGGGACAGTAAGTGGCTCGTCTTAAGGGAACCGTGAAGTGGTTTAACAACGCTAAGGGATTTGGGTTCATCGGCCGCGAAGACGGTCCAGACGTCTTTGTACATTACAGCGCCATCAGCAGCGAGGGTTACAAGAGTCTGCAGGAAGGTGACCAGGTAGAGTTCGAAATCGTCGAAGGCCAAAAGGGCCCTCAGGCTGGGAACGTCCAGAAGATTGCCGCCTGAGTCTCGAACCCGCATCGGCTCCGAGCGCTTGTTCGAATGAGTTGTTGATAACCAGAAGTAAGGCTGCCCTCAATTTGAGAGCAGCCTTTTTCATGCTTCACACAAATCTCTGGTTCTGAGACTTCGCCGCGCTGTCAAAGCCACGAAGGTAAGAGAAGTGTTACTTCGTGCTCGGCGGGGCGGCGCCAGTGGGGCAGCTCTCCGCCACCTTGTGAACGTCGCTCACATTGAACTGCGTCACCGGTGCTGACGTTGATGGCATCGACGTGGAGCTCGAAGAGGTGGACGAGCTCGGCGCAGACATCGCTCCAGCGGTCGATCCGCTGGTCGATTCCGCCGCGCCATTCACTCGAACTTCCTTGCCTACATAATTATTGAGCTGCGATGTCGATCCGCGAAGTTGGAAGCTGTTTCCCGAATTATCAGCCAGAATGAAGTTGCCATCCGGGGATCTGCTCAAACAACCCTGAATGCTGGTTGCCTGCGACTCAGCCGCCCGGGTTGCACGATCATGTGCCATCTGCCCCGGAGCATGCGTGTCCGGCGGAAGCGCCGAGGGATCAGCCGGGGTCGACGGATTGGATGGCGTTTGACCGGTCTGATCCTGAGGGAATGTCGGTGGAGTTGAGGTCGGCGGGATCTGGTTCGGAGTGCTACCCGTCTGTGCTGCGGCTGCCAGGCAGCAGCCCAGCAACACTGTTCCAAGCGTTAAAGTCTTCATGAGAATCCTCCTAGATGAGGATGTACAGTGCAGGACGCGGGCCATTCCAGCAGCCCTGTATCACAGGCCAACGAGAACAGCACATCACAGCACGTGCGGAAGCTTTTGCTAACGTGGGCTAGAAATTACACTGATTCTCAGGAAGGAAACAGCCGCATGAACCCTTGCGGCTTCAGATCCGGAACCACAAACTGCTCAGAGTTTCCCGCCGCTCTGGAAAGAGCTTCTGCCGTGAGATATCCAGCTCGCACCGCGCCCTCCATCGTCGAAGGCCAACCCGTCGCCGTCCAATCGCCGCTCAGAAACAGCCGTGGCCACGCACTCTGTGGCCGCAGCCGGAACTCATCACTCAGCGGAGCTGGCGCAAATGTCGCATGAACTTCCTTAATCACCGTTGACTTCACCAGCTTTGCATCCCGCACTTTTGGAAAGAACTCCTCGAGCTCTTTCATAGCCAGAGCAATAATGTCCGAGCGTCCCATCTCCAGCAAACTCTTCGACGAACTCACCACAAGTTCCAAATAGCTGCCGCAGTCTTTTGCACTCTGCCCTGCACCTTGCGACTCACTGCCCACCAGTATCTTCGACTTCTGGAACATCCATTGAATCGTTCGATCCAGCAGTGCCGCGTGTTCCAACTCCGTAACCTCGCGATCGAACCACAAATGAATTCCCGTAATCGGCACCGTCTGCAGATGACTCACCTTCTGCCGTAACTCTTCTGCTTCAATCGACTGTGGCAGCATTCGCCCAATCGCATGAAACGGCACTGCCGAAATCGCGTAGTCGAAACTGAACTCCTGTTCATTCGAGCGCAACTTCACCTTATCGCCACAGAATGCCACGGCCTCCACTCCGCTGCGCAGCCGCACCTCTCCGCCGCGTGCGCGAATGTAATCCGCTGCCACTCCATAAAGCTCCGACAGTGGAACCCGCGGCACGCCCATGCTGCCGGCCTCCGCCGATTTCAAAAACGCATCGCGAAAAACCAGCGCCGCATACTTCACCGAAGACTTATCCAGCTCCTCATTCAAACTGCTGATCAGCACCGGAGCCCAGAAGCGATCGATCGCCGCCTGTGTCTGCCCCTTTTTCCGCAGCCACGTCAGGAAGTCCTCAGCGCTGTCCTCAGGCACGCCCTTGAGCAGTGCCACCAGTGCGCGCGCAATTCCCGCCTTATTGCGCAACGACAGCAGTCCATATTTTGCGAATGAAATCGCGGAATGGAATGGTGCGGGCAGCGACGAAGACTCAATTACGCCCGATCTCCCGCCCGGCTCAATGAACGTGATGCGCCGATACCAGCGCACCTTGTCCTCCACTCCAAGCCGTCTGTACAAATCGCGCAGATTTGTGCAGCAGCCCAGCAGCACGTGCTGGCAGTTGTCCACCACTTCGCCCGTACCCGGATGCTCATAGGAAGACGCGCGCCCGCCAAGAAACGGCCTGCGCTCAAACAGAGTAACCTTGTATCCCGTGTCAGCCAGCGCACACGCCGCAGCCAATCCCGCTAGCCCGCCGCCGACAATTCCGACGCTGGGACGCACTGCCTTCGAGCCCGCAACCGAACCGTTCACAGCAGTCTCTTCCCGAAGCCTTTGGCCAGCACCTTCAGCTTGTCGCCAACCGAAAGCCGTACCCTCTCGGAGTACACATCGAACTGCCTCAGCTCAATGCGATCGAGAATGCCGCGATAAATTTCTACCATTGCCCAAAGCGTCGGCTGGCTCACTTCATCTATCAGCGGCAGCAACCTATCCGCCGCCAGATAAAATTCCCGAGCCCGTGCAGCCTCAAAAGCCAGCAACGGACGCAGCTTTTCCATCGGCACACCCGCGCCTAACTCCTCGGGCGTTACGCCGAATCGCTCCAGGTCCTCCTGTGGCAGATACACGCGGGAGATCGATGCGTCTTCCTTCACATCGCGCAAAATATTGGTAAGCTGAAACGCAATTCCCAAGTGTTCGGCATATTCCTCCGCCGCCGGATCGCGATACCCGAAGATGCGAATGCAAACCAGTCCCACCACCGAAGCAACGTGATAGCAGTAGTCATACAGGTCATTGAAGCTGCGATAAACCACCAGCGGAGCATCCTTCTCCTCCGCCTCGCGCACATCCATTCCCGTTCCTGCCACCAGTTGATCCAGCAGCTCCATCGGAATCCCATAGCGCTGCTGCGAGTCGCGCAACGCCAGGAAAACGGGATCGTCCGTGCGCCCTGTCTCAAGCGCACGATGATACGAGTCAATGAACTCCGTCAGCTTCGCTCTTCGCTCCTGCGGCGTCATTCCCGGATCGTCGCTCAAGTCGTCAGCGTGACGCATGAAGGCATACACCGCACTCAGCGCATTGCGCTTCTGTGCCGGCAGCAACATAAATCCGTAGTAAAAGTTTTTAGCCGAAGAGCGCGCTATGTGGCGGCACACGCTGTACGCGGTGGTCAGTTGCAACTCGGCATGTTGCATCGGAGCGCTCACCCGGCCCTTCCCAACGCAATCCTGCCAGCCAAAGCCCTGAAGGCCAACTCCGCCTTGCGCAACTTACTCAAACTCGGACGCCGCGCGAGCACGTTGTAGTCCTGCGCTTCAATCGCCTGCAAAATCGCTAGCCCTCCGCGGCTGAACAACTCCAGATCCAATGCCAGCGAGCGGTTCACCATCTTCACCAACGGCAATCCCCGATCGAACCACTCTCGCGCGCGTTCCACTTCAAATCGCATCAACTCGCGGAACTGGCCATTGAAGCGGCCCTCCGCAATCTGGCTCTCGCTTACACCGAAACGCCGAAGATCCTCAAGCGGCAAATAAACGCGACCCTTATTCCAGTCCACCGAAACGTCTTGCCAGAAATTTGCCATTTGCAGAGCCGTGCACGTGTAATCCGAAAGCCTCTGCCGTTCCTCATCCTTGTATTCACACAAATACAGCACCAGATGCCCAACCGGATTCGCCGAGTTCTTGCAGTACCCAAGCAGCTCATCGAAGCTCTCGTACCGCACAACCGTCTGATCCTGCCGGAAGGCCGTCAGCAGGTCGCCAAACTCATGCTTGGGAATCGCAAACGTCCGAATCGTATCCGCCAGAGCCACAAACACCGGATGCCGCACTGTCCCAGCCGCCGCACCATTCTCCAGCCCACAATAAGTCGCGTCCAACTCCTGCTGCCAACGTTCCAGCAGCGCCAGCGAAACTGTCCTATCCCCCGCCTCATCTCCCAGATCGTCGGAGATGCGGCAATAGGCATAAACATTGAAGAAATGTTGATGCAAATATTTAGGCAGGAACCACGTCGCTACCGAAAAGTTTTCATAATGCGAGGTTGCCAGCTTCTTGCAATAACGGCGCGCCTCGTCGAGCGATGGGGTCACCGCCGGAATGGCGTACTCTGGAGGCAGGTTCGCCCACCCGCGTGCCAGCAGGTTTTCAATGTCGCTGGAATTTTGATGGGCGTCCGGAGAACCGGCGCCGTTTGACCGAGTGCTGGGCACAAATGACGTCAATCGTCTTCCCTTTTATCAGTGTCCAGGAATGATAGCGGTCTTAATCTCGCCGCCACGTGTCAGCATCTCCCGCAACACGGATTGCAGCTTGGAAAGAGGCGCTTCCCCGGTAATGTAGTCCGTACCTTTGATCTTGCGCTCGGCAATCAGCGCAAACGCCCTTCGCACCGTGTCCGGAGTGTGATGGAATGTCGCCTTCAGTGTAATTTCCGAATAGTGCAGGCGTTCGGTGTTCAACTGCACCCGGGTTCCCTTCGCGCATCCGCCAAACAGGTTCACCGTCCCGCCTTTGCGCACCATGTCAATCGCCCATTCCCATGCTTCAGGACGTCCAACGGCCTCAATCACCACGTCCGACCCGCGAAGCTCAGGAGTCAGATCCCGCACCGCCTCAATCGGATTCGCGACCTTCGGGAACTGAACTACCTTACTCGCACCCGCATGTTTTGCGGACACAACCTGCTCATCGTGCTTCACCACGGCAATCACATCGCAGCCCATGATGTGGGCCACCTGCATGAACATCAGCCCAATCGGACCGGCGCCAATCACCGTGACCGTCTCGCCGATCTCCACGTGAGTCTCATGCAAGCCGCGCAGCACACACGCCAGCGGCTCTGTAAGTGCGGCGGTTTCAAAGCTGATATCTTTCGGAATCACCAGCATGTTGTTTTCGACAATGCGCCTTGGCACGCGGATGAACTCCGCATACGCGCCATTGTTGAACAGCAGGTATTCGCACAAATTTTCCTGGTGCTTCTTGCAATAGAAACACTGCCCGCACGGAGCCGAGTTCAGCGCAACCACGCGCTGCCCTTCCTTGAAGTTCTTGACTCCCGGCCCAACTTCCTCAATTACTCCAGCGAACTCATGACCGAACAGCGCTGGCGGGACAATCATCTTGGCATGGTACCCACGGCGATACACCTTCAGATCGGTGCCACAGGTTAACGCGGCCTGGACGCGAATCAACACTTCGCCTTTTTCCAGGGCTGGAATCGGTACCCGTTCGATCTTTACGTCCTCTTTTCCGTAGAGGACTGCCGCCGTCATTTGTTTGATCACTCTGCTATCCTTCCCAAACGCTGCAAGGCTGAATCGCGATCTTCATCGTGTCCGGCTGTGGATGTGCAGCTAATCTCAACGCGTCAAGCGACTGCGCCAATGGAAACCGGTGACTATAAAGCCCCGCCAGGTCCATCTCACCGCTAAAGACAAATCGAGCTACTTCTTCGTTCAATTCCACCGATGCGCTGTAGGAACCCAATAGTGTTTTCTCATCCACACAGACCGAAGCGGGGTCGATGACGACCTCTCCGCGTACTGTTTGTGCAAACAAAAGAACCCGCCCTCCGAATCGCGCCGCATCGATGGCCGGACGAATCAGCGAACTTCCGCCTACTGCAAGGATTACTGCGTCCGCGCCCCGTCCGTCCGTCTTCTCACGGATCGCCTGAACCACATCATTCCGGGACGCATCAATCGACTGACTTAATCCGTAACGCAGTCCAATTGTAAGCCGCTGTGGGAACAAATCGGAAGTAATTACGTTTGCTCCCGCACGTTGGGCCAATCTACCCAGCAACAACCCTATCGGTCCCTGCCCGATCACCAGGACAGTTTCGCCCGCCCGAACGGCCAACGACTCAATACCCTTCCAGACCGTGTTCACCGGCTCAATGTGAGAGGCCTGCTCATAACTAACCGAATCCGGGATACGGATCACGCCCTTCTCCACGATCCAGTCCATCACCCTGATGTACTCGGAGAACCCTCCGCCCGATGGCTCGCCAAACCCCGCCGTCGTCCCCACCTTCTTGTACACCGGGCACTGCGAGAAAACCTTGCGCTGGCAGTAGTAGCAGCTGCCGCACGGAATATGGTGGAAGACCATCACGCGGTCTCCCTCCGCGAACTTCGTCACCCCTGCCCCGCGCGCCACCACCACGCCCGCCATCTCATGCCCAAACACCCGCGGCGCCGAGTGCGATCCCGTTGCAATCTTCTTTAAATCCGTTCCGCAAATGCCGCAGGTATGAATTCGCACCAGCAACTCGCCCGGCCCAATCTTCGGCACTGGAACGGTCTCCAGGCGAATATCATTCTGTCCGTAATAAACCGTCGCCTGCATCTGGTCGGGAATCGAGTCTTCCGTCCCCAACACCGGCTTCGCCGTAGAATTCACTGCCATTCTCTTCAATAACTCTCTTTCATCAGACGTCAAACCTGCGCCGCAGAATTCGAGAACCTCGTCGCGAACCGCTGCCAATCTTTCATGCAGGATTCGACCGCGCTCTCCAGCGATTTCGCTGCAAGCGCGCTATTAGTCTGCAAACTCGCGACCTTCCGCCAAAGCCAGGGCCGCACCGCAATATGCGCGACAAATCGCCCCGTCGCAAAACCATCCGGCGTCACAAAGTCGCAGAGGAATCCCAAGTCCTCATCCACTCCGTCCGACACCACCTTGATCGCCGCAAACTCTTTCCCTAACTCTGCCGCCGCCGCCGCAACTCCCGCCGCTTCCATGTCAACGGCCAGCGCGCCAAAGCGCTCACAAGAATCCTGCTTCAGCGCCTTACCGGCAACGCGATCCAGTGTCACAAGCTCCCCATTGCCAAAGGCGCATGGAAACTTCCTGCCCGTAGCCGCTTCAACCAATATTGCGGGAACCACAATCCTGCCGGGAGCAAGGAACTCCACACACGCCCCGGCGAACCCTATAGAAACTAACACTCTCGGCGAGCAGTTCTCAACGAGCGCTTTCGCCGCCGCATACGCCCGCGCACTCCCGGTCCCAGCGCAGATTACGGCAGCGCCGCCATCGCGCCCGTTTCGATAGATTTGCCACGTCTTGTCCCCGCTTCGAACCGTCGATTTGCTCCAACCCCGCACGATCCCCGCGACCTCTCGCTCCAGCGCCGCGACAAATCCGAACTCCACCGTATGGCTGCTCATGCCGTCGGACACATCGCCTCATAGGCCGGAGCATATCCCTGAGCCACAAACCAGCGTGCAGCCCTTCCGAGCGCCTCGCGCACGTCCCCATGTGTGTACCCCAGCTCGCGCTCAGCCTTCCCGGAGCTAACCCACATGAACTTCCTTCCCATCCTGACTTCGTCGATTGTTGCTCTTGGCTCCCGATTCCTGAAGTATCCATTAAAGGTTTGATCGAACGCCGCAAACGCCATCGCCACCGAGTGCGGAACCTTCATGCCTGGCGATGGAAGACCAGTCAACCCGCCCAGAATGTCCAGAATCTGCTTCAACGTCAGGTTCTCGCCGCCCAGTATGTAGCGTTCGCCCCGCCTCCCTTTTTCAAAGGCCAGCAGATGCCCCCGCGCCACATCGTGAACATCCACCAGGTTCATTCCCGTTTCCATGTAAGCCGGAAAGTTCCCCAGCAGAAAGTCCAGCACGATGCGTCCCGTCGGTGTCGGCTTAATATCCTGCTCTCCCACCGGAGTGCTGGGATTCACGATCACCACCTCTGCGCCCTTGGCTGCAAGCTCCACGACCTTGCGCTCCGCCAGATACTTCGAGCGCTTGTAGTGCCCAATCATGTCAGCCACGTTCACCGGAGTCTCTTCGTCCACCGACACTCGCTCATACCCAAATCCCAGCGTCGCCACCGACGAACAGTAAACTGTCCTTCGTACGCCTGCCGCCTGTGCCGCCTCAATCACCGCTGCCGTCCCGTCCACATTCGTCGCATACATCGGCTTCGGATCGCGTATCCACAAACGATAATCGGCTGCCACATGAAAGACCGCCTCACAGCCTTCCATTCCCTTTCGCAGCGATGCCGAATCCGTCAGGTCGCCAACCACAAGCTCCCCCGGCAGTCCCGCTAAATTCTCTCTCCGGCTCCCGGCTCTCACCAGCAGACGCAGGTCGGCCCCCTGCTCTGCCAGCAGGCGTGCCACGTGACTCCCCACAAATCCTGTTGCTCCGGTTACAAAGGCTTTCAACGATTTCCTCTCCGAACACATCAAACGCAGCCCTTTTCAGGCTGCGCTCAAGGGCCTTACTTGGAAGATGCCTATCGATCTTCGCTAATCGAGCCTACGCTCCCTGTGCCTCATTCTGGGAGTACTTAGCCAGTGCCATCAGCGGGAAGTACCAGGGATACGAGTGATATTTCAGGTAGAACACTCGTGGGAATCCTGTGCCCGTGTACGGCACCTCGCTCCATCCGCCGTCCGCCTCTTGATGATCCAATAGATAAGCGATCCCGCGTGCCAGCGATTCCGAGCGGTAATCTCCCCCCGCCATCAGCCCAAGCACTGCCCAGGCCGTCTGCGAACTCGTGCTAACTCCCACGCCTTTCTCGTTTTCGTCGTCATACGAGGCAATCGATTCGCCCCAGCCACCGTCGGAATTCTGCATCATCCGCAGCCACTCCGTCGCCTGCTGAACCATGGCGTCATGGTTATCGAAGCCCACCGCTTCCAGCCCGCGCAGCACGCACATCGTGCCGTAAATGTAGTTCACGCCCCAGCGTCCGAACCATGAACCGTCCGACTCCTGCGCCTTGCGAATGAACTCAATCCCTCGCTGTACCGGCTTGTCCGTCAGCGCAAAGCCATGCACCGCCAGGGCCTCCAGTACGCGTCCCGTGATATCGACCGTCGCCGGATCGAGCATCGCGTTGTGATCAGCGAAGGGAACGTACTGAAACACCATGCGGTTATTGTCTTTGTCGAATGACGCCCATCCGCCATTCTTGCACTGCATCGCCAGTTCCCAGTCGATCCCGCGCTGCACCGATTCGCTCTGGAACCGCAAATCCGCAGTCTCAATATGATTCAGCGCCAGCAGCACCTGCGCCGTGTCGTCGATGTCAGGATAAAACTCATTGTTGTGCTCGAAATACCAGCCGCCCGGCTCCACATTCGGAACCTTTACCGCCCAGTCTCCCTTTCGGCGAATCTGCTTCTTCAGCACCCACTCCGCCGCCTTCACCATGCGCGGATCGTGGGCATCCACGCCGCTCTCGGCCAATGCAAACAGCGAGTAGGCGGTATCCCACACCGGAGATACGCAAGGCTGCATCCGGAAAGTATCTCCCTCTGCGATGCCCAGCTTTTCAAACTCATCCAGTGCGCGAATCACCTGCGGATCATCCAGCGAGTAACCAAGGCAGCGCATCGCGATAATTGAGTTCAGGATCGACGGATAAATCGCGCCCAGCCCATCGCTCAACTCAAAGCGCTCCAGCATCCACTTCTCCGCCGCCTTCAACGCCACCGAGCGCAGCGGTCTCACATGCACCCGCTCAAATGCATGGCACAGCCGATCCAGCACCAGGAAGAAGTTTCGCCAGCTAATAAGTTTGCTGTCCCACTTCAAACGCAGCGAGTCGCCATGGCGTCCATTCGGAAACAGCTCGTCGATATTCCACTCGTCGGGAATCTTCTTGAACGGCTTTTTCGCATAGCAGATCGATAGCGGAATAAGGATCGCGCGCGACCACGACGATATCTCGTAAATGTTGAACCAGAACCAGTTCGGAAACAGCACGAGTTCCGGCGGAATTGCCGGAACGGCATCGTAGTCATACTGTCCCAGCGCGCAGAGATAGACCTTGCTGAACGTATTGCAGGCCGGCACGCCACCCATTGCCAGAATGCGTTCGCGCGCCCGCGCCATCCGAGGATCGTCTGGAGAATAGCCGCACATCTTCAGCGCAAAATATGCCTTCACCGCCGCCGTCACGTTCGAAGGGCCGCCCTGGTAAATCGGCCAGCCGCCATCGTCGTTCTGATGACGCAGAATCTCGTCCGCACACTGCTGAAACCTTCGCTCGTCGCGAGTGCCCAGAACTGTATGCAGAAAGATGTAGTCGGATTCGAGAGTCGTATCCGCTTCCAGTTCGCCGCACCACCAGCCATCTTCGTGCTGCTTGGCAAACAGAAACTGTTGCGCCGCCTTGATCGAACTCTTAAGGCGAGCCCCCAGCCCTGAAATCTTACCGAACCGAATCGCAGTCGACTGCGTAGAACTTGCTTCCATGAATTCTTACTCCACCGTAGCTTCGGGAGCGGCGCCGATCGCCGCAACAATCTCCGGAGGCAACGCAAAACGTACATGCTCCGGCATCACTTCCACCTCGCGCACATTTGAGAAGCCTTTAGCGGACAGGAACGTCATCACTTCCTGCACCAGGATTTCCGGTGCCGAGGCTCCTGCCGTAAGCGCCACGGTCTTCACGCCCGTCAACCACTCCTCGTTGATGTCCTGACAGGTGTCGATCAAAAACGCGTTTGTTCCCAGATTTCCCGCAACTTCCACCAGCCGGTTCGAGTTCGAGCTGTTCGGCGATCCCACAACCAGCACCAAATCAGCCTGTTCCGCAACGTTCTTCACCGCCACCTGGCGGTTCTCCGTCGCGTAGCAAATGTCTTGTGCATGCGGTCCCCGGATATTCGGGAACTTCAACTTCAGCGCATCGATAATATCCTTCGCCTCGTCCAGCGAAAGCGTCGTCTGGGTCAGGTAAGCCACGCGATCCGGATCGGATACCACTATATTGGCCACCTGCTCGGCGTTACTCACCACCTGCGTCACCTCTGGAGCTTCGCCCAGAGTGCCCACAATTTCGTCGTGATTCAAGTGCCCAATGAGGATTAGCGAGTATCCGTCTTTGGCAAAACGAATCGCTTCCACGTGAACCTTGGTCACCAGCGGACAGGTCGCGTCAACCACCCGCAACTGCCGCAGCTTGGAAGCTTCGCGCACCGAAGGTGCCACTCCGTGCGCGCTATAAATGATGCGTTCGCCGTTCGGCACTTCTTCCACGTCATCCACAAAAATGGCGCCCTTGGCCTTCAGGTCTTCGACCACATATTTGTTGTGTACGATTTCCTTGCGGACGTAGATCGGTGGGCCGAAGGTTTCCAGGGCGATGCGCACAATATCAATGGCGCGCACAACGCCAGCACAGAATCCACGGGGCTTCAAAAGGAGGAGAGTTTTGGCTTCGGTTGTCTGTGTCATTCGATTTTAGATTCAACAGTGGCCTGATGGGATTCCAGTGCTCCCCGGACACACGTTGCTTCTTCTAAGTCTATGTCGCTACGCAATTTCCCGCCACCCCCACACATAGAAGTGCGCTTTACGGCATTGGGCTGCGCCAAAACCGGAGGCGAACAGCGCCTCCCTGAACTCTCACCATCTTAACAGGAGAGCTCCCCTCCCGATAGCCGCAGAAGGCCTTAGCCTCCTCAATCCCCTCCCCCGGCATCCCGGACGCACTCAAAGAGTCCTGCCCCCGAGACCTCGCAACCCATCAGGCTTCCACTCTGCTTCAAGAGGTGTTAAATCTATGCCATGCTCAACTCAGACAATCTACTGACACCGCGTGAGGCCTCACGCCTCTTGGGAATCAGCTATTCCACCATCAAGCAGTGGATCTTATCGGGCAAGCTTCCAACCGTGCAGACACCCGGCGGACATCACCGCATCGCCGAAGCATCTCTCAAGCCCTTCCTGTCCAAGGACAAAGAAAAAGCCGTCACCGATTCCCGTGAGAGATACCGCCGCGTCAGCGGCAGAAATCAGCTCGCCGGAAAAGTTGTCAGCATCCGCATCGAGGGTCTCTTCGCCGAGGTTGTAGTGTCGATTGGCAATGCGCACATCACTGCAATCATCACTGCCAACGCGGCCCGTGAGCTAGGCCTGAAAAAGGGAGACAACGCCGCCGCGCTCATCAAATCAACGGATGTAATGATCGAGCGCCTCTACGATTTCAGTTAAGGCATTCCTCGCCCTGTGATCTCTCGCACGTAAATCGTTGACTGTACGCTTTGATTCACGTAAATTCGTAGAACTCTCAATAACCGCGAGCCTGCACAGTGTCGCGAGGAGTTCTATGGTGAATTTCCACCGTATTCCCTGTTGTCATTCTTTTTGCCGTCACCTGTGTCGCGGATAAATGTGTCGCGGATAAAAAGACAGACGTGATTGGTAGGAAGTATTCCAAATACCTTTGATGTGCTCTGGAGAGTCATGCAGCCTTATATGCGTCACGCACTACTAGTACTGGTATTGAGCAGCTTGTGCTTCGCTGATCCCGCCCCTTCGGATGGAGAAGCTCCCGCCAAGAAATCGCACGGCAAGAAAAAGCCGGTAGCAGTGAAAGCCGTCACTCAGGATGAATTCAAGCAGTTGAAGGATGCCTTCGCAGCCCAACAGCAGCAGCTTGACTCACTGAAGCAGCAGAATGCCGATCTGGCTCGGGAATTGAGGCAAAGCCAGCAGCAGGCGCAGAGCGCGCTGACTACCGCCAGCGACGCTCAGCAGAAGGTTTCTGCTTTGGAGTCGGAAGAGAAGCCAGCCGTAACTAAATTGCAGTCTGATGTGGCGGCGGTACAAGCCACGGCGACCACCACGGCGGCAAACCTCCAGAAGGACGAGAAGCGCGTCGGCGAGCTCGAAGTTCCCGCCTACGTTCATTACAAGGGCATCAAGCTCACGCCGGGCGGATACGCTCAGTTCGCCACGATCTACCGGACGCATAATGCCAATTCGGACACTCCGGATAATTATGGTGTTTATCCGTTGTCCGGCAGCGCCAATTCGAAGGTCGATGAGTTTCGCATCAGCGGCCGTGCCAGCCGTCTTTCCTTGAAAGCTGAGGGTGCGGTTGAAAGCATGAAGTTCATGGGCTACTTTGAGTCTGACTTCCTGGGAACCTCGCCTAACGCCAACGAATCACAGTCAAGCAGTTATGCTCCCCGCCTCCGCCTGGCATTCGGCAATGTGGACCTGCCTGGTGGTTGGTCCATCGCAGGCGGCCAGAACTGGTCACTGTTGCAGACCACCCGCAAGGGCATCACTCCGTTGACTGAGTGGCTGCCTTCGCTGATCGACAATTCCTACACCACGGGCTTCTCCTATGCCCGTCAGGGTTCCATCCGTGTCGTCAAGTCGATTGGCAGCAAGGCATGGTTCGGAGTCGCGGCTGAGAACCCGGAAACAGTTTCGAACTTCCAGTGCGTAACTGTAGCCGCAACTCCAGCCAGCTGCAACGGCAGCATCACTAGCGCTGTACAGGGCTTGCAAAACAGCACGCTTTCCGGCACGCCGACCAGCAGCAGCTTTGCTACAACTGCCACCCCCTCCAATGACGCGGCTCCTGATCTGGTTGCCAAATTCGCAATCGAGCCCGGCTGGGGACACTACGAAGTGAAGGCGATCGGACGCTGGTTCCGTGACCGCGTATATCCGAATATTAACGCAACCGGCACGCCGGCCCCGACTGCGGCAGCATTGACTGCCGGGGCGACCGATAAAGTCACCGAAGGTGGCGGGCTTGGCTTTGGCGCGATCCTACCTGTTGTTCCGAAGAAAGTGGACTTCGTTTTTCAAGGCTTGGGCGGTAAAGGTATTGGCCGCTTCGGTACGACCGGTGGCCCTGACGTAACCGTTCGCCCCGATGGATCGCTTGTGCCGATCAAGGCTTTACAGGCAGTTGCTGGAATTGAAACTCACCTCACGCCGAAACTCGACATCAACCTCTATGGTGGTGATGAGTACTACGGCCGCACGACGTATAGAACGGCTGCGCTGTTTGGCAAGACCGGTACCGCGATCGAGGGCTTCGGAGCTCCGCAGTTCCTCAATGGCGGATGCAACACAGATGCCTTAACGCTCGGACTTGCAAATGCTCTGCCGTGCCAGTCGTCCACTCAAAACCGCAATGTTTGGACTATTCAACCGCAAGTCTGGTATCGCTTATTCAGGGGCAAGGAAGGCACCGTGCTGTTTGGCGCGTCCTATGCCTACACCTATCGCCGGACTTGGTCTGGAGTAGGGGCGACTGCTGGCAGTACGGTACGCCCTCTGGCCATCGAAAACACCGTGATGACCGCGTTCCGTTATTACCTTCCGTAAACGATTCACATGGGACTTTCGCTCGTCGGAAGTCCCAATCACCGAGCTCAAGCCAGGTGCCCCACATCTGCCGCTGTTAGCAGATGTGGGCCTTTGATCTTGAGGTTCCTTGAGCAGTGCCCAAGTGGCCCATATTTGCCGCCCTTCGGCAAATGGACAGGTGGCCCACATCCGCCCCTCCTTTGGGCGAATGTGGGAAGCAGGTAACACTCCCCTTATCCTGATCTTGTTCTGAGAAAGCCGCTCAACCAACTACGCGTTGGGAACGCGCTTCCACCCGCTTCAACTAGCCTGTCTCAATCGCAGATTTGTCTTTACCCGACCCTCAGGCGTTCGCCCTCAGCAACTGTTCCGCGTTCTGCAGACTCGCCTCCGTGACCTTGGCGCCACTCAGCATCCGGGCAATCTCGCTGCGCCGCTCTTCCGCCGACAGCGGACGAACCGTAGTATTCGTCCTTCCCCCGCTCTCATGCTTTTCAATCAGGAAATGTCTGTCCGCAAACGAAGCAATCTGCGGCAGGTGCGTAATGCACAGCACCTGCTTTGTCCTCGAAAGCGCCTTCAGCTTCTTGCCGACCGCATCCGCCGCCCGACCACCAATCCCTGTATCGATCTCATCGAACACCAGCGAGCGCTGTCCATCCGACTTCTTGCCATTGCTCTGCTTACGCCCAGCTTCGACGCTCGCCTTCAGCGCCAGCATCACTCGCGAAAGTTCGCCGCCCGACGCAATCTCCTCAATCGGCGCCATCGGCTCCCCCGGGTTCGTCGAAATCAAGTACGCGACTTTATCAAATCCCGAAGCCGACCAATTCCCTTCCTCGTCCGCCCCCGAAACCTCGATCTTGAACTTCGACTTCATCGCCAGATCGTTGATTTCACCTTCAACCGTCTTCTCAAGCTTTCGCGCCATCTCATAGCGTCGCTTGCTCAACGTGCGAGCTTCATCCAGATACTGAGTTGCCGCCGCGGCCAGTTCCTTGCGCAACCCCGCTAGCAGTTCATCCTTGTTCTCAATATCGCTCAGCTTCCCGGCAATCTCCTGCTCAAAGGCCAGCACATCGTCCAACGTCTTGCCATACTTCCGCCGCAGCTTGTCGAGAACCGCCAACCTGTCTTCCACCTCCGCCAGCCGTTCCGGCGAAGCATCCATGCCATCCGCAAAATCCCGCAGCGTGGTCGCCACGTCTTCCACCGTGATCCGTGCGCCTTCAAGCTGTGCCAGCGATTCCTTGAACGACTCATCGAAGCGCGACAACTCTTCCAAATGCTTCGTCGCCACCCTCAGCCGTGCCACCGCCGACTCCTCTACCTCATACAGCACGTCAAACGCTCCCAGCGCCGCCCCATACACTCGCTCAGAGTTCGCCAGCACCCGCTTTTCCGATTCCAGCTTCTGGTCTTCTCCCGCCACCGGATTCGCATCACGAATTTCCTTCAACTGAAATTTCCAAAGGTCAACAAGCCTCAGCTTCTCCTGCTCCCCTTTCTCCAGCGCCGCGATCCTATGCGCAACCTCTTTCCACTTCGCGTAAGCCTCCGCCACCACACTCAGATTCACCCCCGCGGCAGCATCCAGCAGCGCCAGCCGCTCCGGAGGATCGAACATCAGAATCGCCTGATTTTGCGCATGGACAATCGCCAGCCGTGGAGCCAGCGCCTTCAGCACCGCCACCGTCGCCGGCTGATTGTTGATGAACACCCTTCCCTTGCCGTTCAGTGAAATATCCCGGCGCAGAATGATCTCCGACCCTGCGTCATCGATGCCGTTTTCTTCCAGCACCTCGGCAATCGTCGGATCGTCGCTCTCATACACGGCGGCAACCGTCGCCTTCTCCGCGCCGTGGCGCACCACATCGCTGTAGGCTTTTTCGCCCAGCAGCAGCGCCAGTGCGTCGATAAGGATCGACTTGCCCGCGCCGGTCTCGCCTGTTAGCAGATTCAGCCCTATTCCAAACTCAACCACCACGTTGTCGATGACGGCGTAGTTTTCAACGCGCAATTCCCTGAGCACTCAGCACCCGTTCCTTGTAGTTTTCCCGGCGAGGATACCATGTCAGGGCTATCCTCGCCTCATACAAAAAGCCGCCGCACTCTACCAGACCTTGCAGGAGTTCGCGCGCACCATCGGCTGTCCCACTTTGCATCCAAACGCCTTCTGAAATTCCGGCAAATCGCTGACAATGCCGTTGATCCTGTACTTCCCCGGCGAATGAGGGTCCGTGATCGCATTGGCCCTCAGCTCCTCGGGACGCGCATTCTCACACGCCCATTGCGCGAACCCAATGAAGAACCTTTGATCCGGCGTGAACCCTTCCTCCGGCTGCAGCTTCATCTCTTTCGTCGCCTCGCGCCACGCCATATATCCCAGCAGAGTCCCGCCCAAGTCAGCTACATCCTCGCCGCTCGTCAACTTGCTGTTAATTTTGATGTCGTCCACTACTACATATTGCGCAAACTGATCCCGCACACAGTTAATCTTTTCCTCGAACTTTTTCGCATCCTCCGCGGTCCACCAATCCCTCAAGTTCCCCGTCGCATCGAACTGCCTTCCCTCATCGTCGAAACCATGCGTCAGCTCATGACCGATCGTCGAACCCGTGTTCCCATAATTCGGCGCGTCGTCCATCTTCGGATCGTAAAGTGGCGGCTGCAGCACTCCTGCCGGAAAGTTCACATCGTTCATCTGCGGATTGTAGTAAGCGTTCACCGTCGGCGGACTCATGCTCCACTCCGTCTTGTCCACCGGCTTCCCTATCTTCTTCAGATCGCGATTCACCTCAAACGACGCCGCGTTCTGATAATTCCCAAAGAAGTCGCCCGCCTTGATCGTCATCGCGCTATAGTCGCGCCACTTATCCGGATAGCCCACTTTGTTCCGAATTCCGTTCAGCTTAACTAGCGCCTGTTTCTTGGTCTCCGGAGTCATCCAGTCCAGCCCATTGATCTCCACGGCCATCGCCTTTTCGATCAGCTCCGTCATCCGCACCGTGTCTTCCTTCGTCTTCTCGCTAAACGTCCGCCGAACGAATTCCTGCCCCAGCGCCTCGCCCATCAGGCGATCCACATCCCCCACGCAACGCTTCCACCGTGGCTTTTGTTCTGCCACTCCATGCAGGTATTTTCTGTTGAACGCAAAATCCTCATCGACAAACGCCTTCGACAAAAATGGCGCCGCATCGCTCACCACATGCCAGCGCAAATAAACTTTCCAGTTGTCGAGAGACTCGCTTCCCAACTGTGCGTCAAGCGCCTTGAAATATTCCGGCTCCGTCACATTGACGCTCTTCACGCCATCCAGCCCATCTTTTGCCAGATACGTCTTCCAGTCGAACCCCGGCGTCAACTTCTCCAACTCCGCCGGCGTCATTTTGTGAAACAGCTTGTACGGATCGCGCTTATCCACCCTGGACAGCGTGGCCTTTGCCAGCGCCGTCTCCATCCGCATCACAGTGTCTGCGTCGGTCTTCGCCTGTGCCTCACCTTCCCCTGCCAGCACCAGCATCTTCGCCACGTGCTCCACGTACTTCTGCCGCTGTTCCACTGACTTCGCGTCGGTCTTCAGATAGTAGTCGTGATCCGGCAGTCCCAGTCCACCGCCCAACGCAAAGCCAATCACCTGCGTCGCATCTGCGAAATCCTGGTTCGAACCGAAGCCAAACATCAGGTCACCCTGCGCGCCCTTCAGATGCTGCGTTGCCAGCCATCCTGCAAACTCCGCCTTTGAATTCATTCCCGCAATCTGCGCCAGAACCGGCTCAATGGGTTTTGCGCCAAGTCTTTCGATCGCCGCCGTATCCATGCACGAACCGAAGTAGTCGCCGATCTTCTGCTGCCCCGCCGTACGTGACGCCGAGGGCTTCGACAGGTCGTCCAGAATGCCCCACAGGAACTGCAGGTTGTCATTGGCAAGCTTGGAATACACATCCCACCGCGCCTGGTCCGGTGGAATCGGATTGTTTTTCATCCATCCGCCGCAGGTGTAGCGATAAAAGTCCACGCAGGGATCAGCACTGCGGTCCATCGATTGCACATCGAGACTCGGACTGTAAGGCAGGGCCTTCAGCGGATGCTCCGCCGGTTTGGCGATAGGCTGCGCAGCAACCGCAGCAGAGGGGTTCTGCGCCGTGGCCACCACAGTTCCAAGCAGCAGAGTCAACGTCAACAGTCCAGTCATCTTCATGATTAGGTCGGTTCCGTTTCCAGGTATTTCAGGCCACCGCAGTTTACACGCCGAGCTTCTTCCAGCGATATAGCCCTAAAACGTACTCTGAAGTTGTCAATCCATATTCCTGTTTGCTCGATAAACCAGACTTCTGCACAAACCTCGCGCGCAAAGGCCTACAGAGCTGACTATAATGAAATTGATCTCGCATCACAGCTTCAAGCCTCAGCCGAAAGCCTCGCCTGACCGTGCTGCGATTTCAGCGCCCGCTCCATTGAGAAAAGGATGCCGATTACTAATTTGTTAGCTATTGCACTAGGCGGAGAGGTATTGGACATGGTTTCCAATACTGGGTTGGTCGCCAAAATCGTACTGATGATCCTTCTCGCCTTCAGCCTTCTATCCTGGACGGTCATTTTCTCCAAGGTCGGCCTCTTTCGCCGCGCCACGGTACAGAGCGGGCGTTTCGTCCGTGTCTTCCGCAAGGCTTCGCGCCTGCAGGAGCTTGCTGCCGTCTCGGACCAGTTCAAGCCCTCGCCGCTTGTCGCCGTCTTTGAAGGTGCCGTCGAAGAACTGAAGCGATGTGGTGCCAATCCCCGCACCGTCTCCGTGCAGCGCGCCACTCAGATCGCCGCCTCCGAGGAACTCACGCGATTGGAGAGCCGTCTCAACTGGCTTGCCACCACTGGTTCCATCGCTCCGTTCATCGGACTTTTCGGAACCGTCTGGGGCATCATCGACGCCTTCCACGGACTCGGCACTGCCGGTGCGGCAACTCTTCGCGCCGTCGCACCAGGAATCTCTGAGGCGCTCATCACCACCGCCGCCGGACTCTTTGCCGCTGTTCCTGCCGTGGTGGCCTACAACGTGTTCCTCCAGCAGATTCGTGAATTTGCCGCCCGCATGGACGATTTCAGCCTCGAGTTGCTCAACATCATCGATCGCAACGGCGACTCGCGATAGGAGATAGCGGTGGCGTTTACAAACAACAAGGGACGCACCCAGTCCTCGCTCTCCGACATCAACATCACTCCCTTTGTGGACGTTGTGCTGGTGCTGCTCGTGATGTTCATGGTCACCGCGCCCATCCTTCAGTCTGGGATTGAGGTTGAGGTTCCCAAGACGAAGACTGTGAAGGAAATCACCGAGGAGCGGCTGGTCATCACCATTGATAAGGACCAGCGCGTATTTCTGGGCAACGATCCCATCAACATCAACGAAATTTCCGACCGGCTGCACGACAAGATTCGCGATCCGCAAGGCCAGAGCATCTTCATCCGCTCCGATGAGAATGTGCCCTTCGGCGCCTTTGCCACCGTTATGGACGCCGTGAAGCAAACCGGCATCACCAACGTGAGCATCGTGACGCAACCTTTGAATACAAAGACCAATGCCTCTGCACGCTGAAATATTCGGCAGTAAAGAATCGATGCGGCCATCGTTCGCTGTCTCGATGGTGCTGCACGGCACCTTGCTCGGCTGCGTCCTGTTTCTGCCCGGCATCTTCTCTCACGTCGGCGAGAGCTGGGGCAACAACGGCAACGGCGGAGCCTCTGGCGGAGCCATGAGCGCCCACCTGGTAAGTGGAATCCCATTGCCTCCCAACCCGCAGGCGAAGCCAGAAAACGTGCTCGCCAATGACAGCAAGGGTCTGTCACAATCCATCCCTGCACCCGCCGCGAAACCTGACGATAAGGCCATCGCCATCCCCGACCGCGAGACCAAGCTCAAGCCGTCGAAGGAAAAGCCCGCAGTCACCGCCCCCACCCGGACAAGCCCGCGCGAGCTTCCAAAACAGAAGCCGACCGTAACGACCCCGAGCCGCGAAACTCCGCGCGAGATGGCCAAGGTCGATAACACCGTTCCCTTTGGCGGAGGCGGACCCGTCGCCGGTCCCTACACGACCTTTCAGAGCGGCAGCACCGCCGGAGGCATGAAGTTCGGCGAAGGCGGCACTGGCAGCTTCGGCAGCCGCTTCGGCTGGTACACCGACGTGGTAGCAAGAAAGGTTCATCAGGCCTGGCAAAGTGAAGTAAATCCGAGTGTCTCCTCGGCAAAGCGTGTTTATATACTTTTTGACATTTCGCGTTCCGGGAAGCCTTCCAATGTGCGTGTCGAGCAGTCTTCCGGCATCCCGGCACTCGACATTTCCGCCGTACGAACCCTGCAGCGCATCGACACCTTCGGTGACCTGCCCAGGGAGTACAACGGCAGTTACGTTTCCGTAGAGTTCTGGTTTGATTACCGGCGCTGAACATTTATCTCGCGCCGCCGCACTTTTTGGGAGAGTTGAATGAAGCAATTCGCAACCCAGTTCGCCGCAATGTGTGGAGGACTATTCTTGAAGAGGTGTAATCCTGAGCGCAGCGCGCCTGTAAAAAAGACGTGTCATCCTGAACAAAGCGCTCCTGTAAAAAAGACGTGTCATCCTGTCAAACAAAGCGCTCCTGTAAAAAAGAGGTGTCATCCTGAGCGCAGCGAAGGACCCCAACAAAGCTCAAATCAGCAGTACTCTCCCAAGCTTTCCAACCGCCATTCGATTTTGGCCGTACCCTTCATCGCTCTCTTGCTCGCCATAGCTTCCCCCACCTACGCGCAGGATTGGATTCGAACGGGCACTGGCGTCGGTGGTGAAAAGATCCGCCTGGCCGTTCCAGACTTCAAGATCGCAGGCGCCGATCCGCAATCCGCGCCTCTCGACAAGACCTTCAACGCCGTCCTGTTCAACGATCTCGCACAGGCCGGCATCTTCGACATGATCTCCAAGAGCTTCTATCCGCTCGGAGCCCTCGGCGCTCCTGCTGACGCGCACCTCGACGTATGGGCCGCGCCCCCGGTAAATACCGCCATGCTCGCCTTCGGCAGCCTCGGCGCCAGCGGCGGAAGCCTCCAGGTGCAGGGCTGGCTCTTCGACGTAAAGAACACGCAGAACCCGCAGGTGCTCGCCAAGCAATATCGCGAAGCCGCGACGGACGAGAATGCGCGCATGATTGCCCACCGCTTCGCCGATGAAATCATCTTCCGCCTCGGTGGCGGAATCAATGGAATCGCCGAGACCAAACTCTATTTCATCAGCAGCCGCAGCGGACACAAGGAAGTCTGGGAGATGGATTATGACGGAGCGGCGCAGCACTCCGTCACCCATCTCAACTCCATCTCGTTGGCCCCGCGCGTCTCGCCCGATAACTCACGCGTCGCCTTCGCATCCTTCTACCGCGGCGGCCCCAACATCACCATGTACTCGCTGGAACTCGGACGCCTGCTCAACTTCCCCTCCTTCGGCGGCACTACCTTATCGCCTGCCTGGAGTTCCGACGGTTCCCGCCTTGCATTCTCTTCCTCACGCTCCGGCGACCCTGAAATTTACGTCTGCGATCAGAACGGAAATAACCTCAAGCGTCTGACGGCGTATCATGGTCCTGATGTCTCGCCAGTGTGGAATCCCAAGACCAACGCGCAGATCGCGTGGGTCAGCGGGCGTAGCGGCCTGCCACAGATCTACCTTATGGACGCCGACGGAACCAACGCACAGCGTGTTACCGACCAGGGCTATGCGGTCTCTCCCTCGTGGTCTCCTAATGGACAATTCCTTGCCTTCGCCTGGGTGCGCCACTACGGCCCCGGAGCGCCGGGCGCCTCCGACATTTACATCATGGACGTCGCCAGTCGCCAGTGGGTGCAGCTCACTCACGACGGTGGACGTAATGATTTCCCATCTTGGTCGCCCGATGGCCGCCACATCGTTTATCAGTCCACCCGCAGCGGCGGCGAACAAATCTGGTCCATGCTGGCCGACGGCAGTCAGCAGACTCAATTGACTTTTAGCGGCTCCAACTCGCAACCTAATTGGAGTTGGAAGTAGTAACGGAACGGCTTTTCTTGAAAGCAGTTGCTGATTTGAGATGTAACTTTAACCGGTTCGACAGGCTCTAAGTCGGCCAAATGCGAGCTTTCTCGCCTTGGAGGATGAATTGAAACATAGCAAGATGAAGTGGATTCTTATGGTGCTTGCACTCGCCACGATTGTTGTCGTTGGCGGCTGTAAGAAAAAACAGGTTCCCCCGACCCCACCCGCGGCTCCTCCTCCGGCGCAACCGAAAGCAACCCTAAGCGTCAACCCCGAAAGCATCAACCGTGGCGGAACAGCGACGCTTACCTGGTCAACCACCGACGCGACCAGCGTCAGCATCGACGGCCTCGGAACCGTGGACCCCAACGGATCCCAGAAGGTTTCGCCAACCGTCTCCACCACCTACCGCCTCACCGCTCAGGGAGCCGGTGGATCAACCGACGCAACCGCGCGCCTGACCATCGTCGAGCCGCCTCCGCCGCCTCCGCAAGCCAAGGCCCCGGAGCTCGGTGAAGACGCCCTGTTTGCGCAGTCCGTAAAGGACATTTACTTCGATTATGACCGTTACGATCTCCGCTCTGAAGATCAGGCCGTAGTCGACGCCAACGCCGCATTCCTCAAGAGCCATCCGTCGATCCGCTTCACCATCGAGGGACACTGTGACGAACGCGGTTCCACTGACTACAACCTCGCCCTCGGCGACAACCGCGCCAACGCCGCACGCAGCGCCCTGATCCGCGCCGGAGTTTCCGGCGACCAGATCAAGGTCATCAGCTTTGGCAAGGAAAAGCCGTTCTGCAGCGAGACCACCGAAGCTTGCTGGCAGCAGAATCGCCGCGATCACTTCGTGTACGGACAGAAGTAGTTTTTTCATTCGCATCCATTGCGGCGGGGCGTCTCCGGGCGCCCCGCCGTATTACTCCACCCATTTCGGTTTTAGAGGCCCGCATCATACGTACCCAGGTGGCCCGCATCATCAGTAACCGGCTTTCCCACATCCGCCCCGCTCTTGGACGAATGTGGGAAAGCCAGACAGATGGCAATATCAGACGTGCACGTATTGTGGAATGCAGTATGCATCTCCCGCAGTTACTCTAGGAAGCGACGAATTCACCGGCTCGCAAGACAAAGTAAGTCGGTTGTATTAAACTCTGTTTGATCGTTACTCCTCTCGCCCTTAGGGCAGAGTCCGGCGCAAAGCGCCCGGAGACTAAAGATGAATCTCAGAAAAGCAGCGGCTCTTACGGTTTTGGCCATCATGATCGCGGCACCCACCACTCCGGCCTTCGCCGTGTCCAAGGAAATCATCCAACTTCAGACCCAGGTGCAGGACCTTGCCGATCGCATGGCCCGCATGCAGCAGTCCTTCGATGAGCGCATGGGTGTCATGCGCAGTCTCGTCGAGCAGAGTACCGACAACGTGAACAAGCTCACGGAATCCGTGCAGTCCCTGCAGAAAGGTCTGCAGCAGCAAAGCTCCGACTCCCAGGGCCGCATCGAGCAGGTCTCCGGACAAATCCAGACCCTCAATGATTCCATCGACGAACTCAAAGCTCGCCTCGCCAAGGCCAGTAAGCAGCTCGATGACATTCAGAGCCAGCAGCAGAACCTGCCCCAGTCCGGCCAGTCCGCACCCGCCGGAGCATCCGCAGGCACTCCCACCGGTGCCGCCGCTCCTCCCGCCGACGTTCTCTACAACAATGCCCTGCGTGACTACAACTCAGGCCGATACGACCTCGCACTCTCGCAGTTTCAGGATTACATCAAGTACTATCCCAACACCGACCTTGCCGGAAACGCCCAGTTCTACGTCGCCGATGTCGAGTACCGTTCCGGAAACTTCGAGGCCGCAGTCGCTGACTACGACAAAGTGCTCGAACAGTTCCCCGGCGGCAACAAGGCAGCCGCAGCTCAACTCAAGAAGGGTTACTCACTCCTCGAACTCGGACGCAAGGACGCAGGCGTCCGCGAGTTGAACGCCCTCATCCAGCGTTATCCCCGAACCATCGAAGCCACTCAGGCGCGCGAGCGCCTCCACAAACTGGGCGCGTCCGCCTCGCGCCCAGCCGCAACCCGCAAAACTCATTGAGCCGAGTCCTGCACTAAAAACAGAGCACGAGTTTATAAACCGAATCCTCTCGCACTCGCTCCTCTGTCCGGATACGGGCTATTTACTCATCAGCCAATCGTTCACTCCCCTGCACAACTATTGGTGAGTCCGTTACCTCCCCTCTCCCTAACGATTCACTACTCTGCTAATCGTTAAACAATCCAATCCCCTTCCATCACGGAACCGTAGTACCTGCAACTCGCGGCGCGTCTGCTTCATCTTAGCTGTCAGGTAATGCCTTCCTAACTATGAAGACGTCAACTACTCAAGAAACTGCAATGATGCAAGCGCTCTTAACTCTCACCCTTGCTCCGCCGCGCGCCGAAGAGGTCTATCCGCGGCTCTGCGAGCTCACCGATGAGGAGTTTGGCGAATTCACATCGCTAGCGGATGCCAACCATGTTGTGTTGCGTGCCCTTCTCCCTTTGCAAAGCGTGGCCGCGCATTTCGGCGATACCGCTCTAGTTGCCCGATGCCAGGCCCGCATTGAACAGGAGCAGCTTCGCATCAGCAACGCAGTGCAGCATCTGTTCGTTATCACCGGAGCGCTCGAAGCCGCTAACTGCCCCACGACGGTAATGAAGTCGCTCGATCACTGGCCCGATCTCGGCAACGATCTTGATCTCTACACCACCGCCACGGCCCAGCAGGTTTGCGACGTTATGGCTTCGCGATTCCAAGCGCACATCGAGCCCCGAAGCTGGGGCGACCGCCTGGCCAACAAATGGAACTTTTCCATTGCAGGATTACCCGAGGCCGTAGAGGTGCATGTTCAGCGGCTCGGACAGACAGGCGAACACACCACGATGGCGCAGCGCTTCGTCTCCCGTCGGGTCAACAAGCAGGTGCTTGGCTTTGATTTCGAGGTGCCAGCCCCAGAAGAACGCATTATCGTCGCAACTTTGCAGCGCATGTACCGGCACTTCTATTTCCGCGTATGCGACATCGTGAACGTTGCCGCGCTCGTCGAATCCGGGGCGGTGGACTTCGTCGAACTGCATCGCTCCGCGTCGATCGGGGGCATCTGGAAAGGTGTTTGTTCTCTTCTTCGCATCGTCAGCGACTACGTTCTTCAGTATCGCGGAACGCCCGTAGTGCTGCCTTCCGAAGTGCTCGCCGACGCGCTCTTCGGTGGTGAAAAGGTGTACATCAAGTCGCGATTCATTCGCGTGCCGATTGTGCCACAGGGAGCGGAACTCTACACCGCGCAGGTCACCATGGCCGCGCTCCGCGGAGACGTAGCCGGAACATTGCGTCTTTCCTTGCTGCCCTACCTGGCATCAGCCGCTGCCATCAGCTACAAACTAACCGGAAGCGACAAAGGGATCTGGTAAGCGTTACAGGATTTGAATGATTTCCGGACGGAGTTCCCCGTCCACGATCTCGATCTTACCTACTGTCACCGGCAGCGAAAAGCGGCGGGGCCCTGCGCTGCCGGGATTGAAAAACAACACGCCATCACGCCATTCAATCAATGGCTTGTGTGAGTGCCCGTAGATCACGGCTGCGAACCCAGCGGCCTGCGGCTTCAAATCGAGATCAGCAATTCGGTGCAGCATGTACAAGCTTTTGCCGTCATGTTCCGCGACTTCGACCATTCGCAACTGTTTTGCCCACGGCTCCACGTCAACGTTGCCACGCACAGCGACCACCGGTGCAATGCGCTTAAGATCACGCAGCACCTCCGCCGAACCTAAGTCTCCCGCGTGCAAAATCAGCTCGCTGCCGCGCAATGCTTCCTTTGCTTCCAGCCTAAGCAAACCATGTGTGTCGCTGATGACTCCGATTGCCATTCGCGTATTTTATTGTATGGACACAACTCAGAGTGCTTTTTGAACCGGCAGCGATTTGCGATGAATACTTTTGTCGCGTCGAAGAACAAATCCGGCTATTGCGTGATCTCTATATCCGCACCGTTTCCCTCGTCGGGGATAGTGAAAGTCGCGAAGTGATGCGCAACGTCCACCGATGCTTTTGGCGCTGTTGCCGCACCGGTCGCGATAACTCGCGCGACCCTGGATTGCCATCCGTACACTTCAATTCGGAGCTGGCTCCACCAAGGTTTGTAACTTCCCTCGTGGCTTCCAACGTGCAGCTTTACTGAGTTCCCTGTCACTTCGCAGGAGAGCTGCATGCGAAGGGACTCGCCCCGCTTGTAAGCCATGGTTTTGCCATCATCCTGGTAGATCGCTCCACTACAGTCGCGCCCCGGATAGACACGCAATGTGAGTGGCCCTTTCGGCTTTTCCTCCGTGCTCTGCGTCAGCGGTTGCACAGGGAGAATCGCTCCCTCGCGCACATAAACAGGTAGCACTTCTAAACGCGGATGTACATTGATGGATGTCAATCCAGCGGTCGGGTCCGCAGGTGTATTGGGCGACTCCACTTCAGGTGTCGCCTGGCGGTTGAATGCATAGCGCTCACCGGTCCAGTAGTCATACCAACCCACGGGCGGCAACTTTACCGAGTAATCATCGAGCTTTTCGGGATAAGGCGAGGGTGCAACCAGCAGATCGTGTCCGAACAAGAATTCATTTCCAGCATCAAGATCGAGCGGATGGGCATCGGCGGTTGCTTTTGGAAATTCCAGAAAGAGCGGACGCACGATTGGCAATCCAGTGCGCGACATCTCCTCGGCTGTTGTGTAGAGGTACGGCATCAGACGATAGCGTTCCTCGATGTAGGCACGACGAATGTTCTCATGCCCCGGGCCGTGAACCCAAGGCTCTTTGTCTCCAGTTCCCTTCTCTGCGTGATCGCGATCGATGGGCTGGAACGCCGCTAACTCGATCCACTTCGTGAGTAGATCCGGCTGCGGCGTACCTATGAAACCTCCAACATCTGCACCACTCATCCCAAATCCGCTGACCCCAAGATTCAGCAACATCGGATTGCTCAACCGGAGGTGATTCCACGTACTGCTGTTGTCTCCCGTCCAAGTGGATGCATAACGTTGTCCTCCGGCAAAGGTTGCGCGGGTTAGGACAAATGGACGAAGCTCCGGCTCAAGTTTCAACAAACCTTCATACGTAGCGCGGGAGTTCTGCATGCCATAAACGTTGTGAATTTCGCGATGACCAGCCACTCTCGTTTCAAAGCCGGGCTCTTCAATACGATGGCGTACGCTATCGGGCATCGTTCCGCCCGGTCCATCGAAGACCGATGGCTCATTCATGTCGTTCCAGAAACCGGCAACGCCCTCGGCGACAAAGTCCTTATAGAGTGAACCCCACCAATCGCGTGTAACACTGCGCGTGAAATCTGGAAATACCGAACGCCCGGGCCACACCTTGCCCACATAGTTTGAGCCATCGGGATTCTTTAGGAAGTGGTCGCCTGCAATTCCGGAATCATAAGGCGAGTAGTCACTCTGTTGCGCAATGTGAAGGTCGGTAATTACGATCAAATGAAAGTTCTGCTTCTTCAGGTCGTCAACCAATTGTGTGAAGTTCGCAAACTTCGAAGTATCGACCGTGAAGGGCTTGTTGTCCTGCTGAAAGCCAATGTCGAGATAGAGTGTGTCGGTGGGAATGCGATCGGCGCGCAGTTTGGCAGCCACTTCCCGCAGGCGACTTGCCGGTTCGTAGGTAAAGCGCGACTGTTGGAATCCCAAAGCCCACAGCGGAGGAAGCGGAGTAGTTCCTGTCAACCATGCATACGATTTCACTACCTGCTTTGCATCGCTGCCATAGAGTAGGTAGTAGTCAACCGCGCCATTCTCGGCACCGAAGGAATAGGTCCCGGGAACTTGCCGGCCGAAATCGAAACTACTGCGCCATGTGTTATCGAGCAGAACTCCCATGGCGCGGCCTTGTCTTACCGCGATAAAAAACGGAATGCTCTTGTAAATTGGGTCCGTCGATTCCTGGAACTTATAGGCGTCGGTATTCCAAAGCGTAAACGACTGGCCACGACGATCGAGCGGACCTACCTTGTCTCCCAATCCGAAGTAGTGCTCGTCATCAGGCATTCGCTTGTAGATGCGAAATGAGTTCTGTCTGAATTCGGGAGACATGCCTTCGGAATCTTCCTGCAATACATTGCCTTCGAGATCGGATACGCGCATGCGCATCGTTGCGCGTTCAATATCTACACGGAGCGCCTGTGTCCGAAAACTCACGGTGTGCTCTGTCGATTGAGAAATCACGTTGACCAGTTGTTTGATGGCCTCCGGTAGAACGGCCCAGGAAGCATCTTCAGAGAACTTTCCATTCTGCGCGATTCGCACTCGCAATACATCGTCACGCAGCGCCACGATTCGAATAACAGCTTCGCCGCTGCGTACCTCAACTCCGGAAGTGATAGGTGTGCTCGATGAGAGCGCATTGAGTACCGTGACTCCTGGCTTGAACGACGGGGACGGATCCCCTACCGAGCTATTGCTCGCCCAGGCCATCATGCTGAATAGAAGGAGAATCGTTATGAAGGGCACACTTATCTTCCGGTTCATGTCTCGCCTTATGAATTCGTCAAAATATGATTGCGCTTATAGGTTTGCCCGCGGGAGTTGGGCATTTTGAAAATACCCGGCGAGGAATTCGAGCAGATTGCGTTCGCCCCGCAATCTGCCCGAACTCACCGGGTTCCACTGGTCCCGTCAGTGGAGGAGGAACATCGGTTCAGCGAAGATTACCAATAGAACTTCACACCAAGCTGAACATCGCGAGGTGCAAGCGTATTGGTGATCTTTCCAAAGTTAGTGTCGTTATGATTCTGGTCTGGAGCATAGAAGTTGACGCGGTTGAATGCGTTGAACATCTCGCCCCGGAACTGCAGCTTCATGTCCTCGGTAAACTTCCAGTACTTCTGAATCGACAGGTCGAAGTTCTGATACCCCGGTGCCCGAAGATTTGAGAAGAAACGTGGAGAATTTCCGTACGTGCCAGCTGGTGCATCGGAGAATGCACTTGTGTTGATCCAGTTGCTTATCGTCTGGTGTGCTGGCTTCAGATTGCCCGTGACATTGCAGCGTCCGACATTCGCACCGAAGGAATAGCTGGTGTCGTTGCAGGTAGCTTCCAGAGGGAAGCCACTCTTGAACATCGATACTCCGGAAACCTGCCATCCGCCAAGGATCGCGTCTGCAGCGTGGTTCATGCTGCCGCCGAAGCGCTTTCCTCTGCCGACTGGCAGTTCGTAGATATAGTTAATTACCAGACTGTGAGTGATGTCATTGCCGTCTACTGACTTATCAAGCGCAAGATTGTTGCCGTCGCGATTTGCTGCGTTGCCAACAAATCCCCAACCAGCAGCGCCATTCACATTATCGAGAAATTTCGAGAACGTGTAGGAAGCAAGCACGCTCAAACCTGACTTCCAACGATGTGTGTAGGAAGCCTGTAGTGAGTTAAACCACGCGGTGCCAACCGGAGCATCGTTCAGGTTCACGTTGCAATACTGTGGGAAGCGCCGGAACAACTGTCCTTTCGGAATCATTGGGTCAGCGAGATTGCACTCGCTGGAAGCAATGTGTCCATAGAACGGATTCGGCACAAGGTCGTTCAGTGCATGCGTGCCGAGCTGATCGTGAATTGCGTCAGGTAACTGATTGATCTGCTGACCACCGGTCAACATGTGAAGTCCGTGGTTGCCAACATAGGTCAGATCCAGCATGTCGTTGTTTGTAATCGAGTACTGGAATCCTGCCATCCACTGCTCAACATAGGGGCTGTGGCGATCCGGGAAAACTGCGTTGGTGTTGAATCCCACATCCTGCAATCCGCCGAGACCCGCTCCATTTGCCTGGCGATAGCCATCCGGGAATGCGTTGCTCAAGGTATGCAATGGAACAACGTCATTCGATTCATTGCCTACCCATGGGGTCGATTGCGAATAGCCCTGGTTGTTACCGTTTCCTGAAACTGGGAACGAAGAACAGGCCATAACCCAGGCGAGCTACCAACTTGTCGTTCAACCGATAGGCCAGGCCAATGCGCGGACCGAAGTTGGTCAGCGGCATGTTGTACTGTCCTCGATCTTTGCTTGTGTTGTAAACGTCGGCACCAAGAACGTTATATCCAAGGCCGGCGCTGATGGGATTGATTGCCGTGGGATCGAAGTAGACCTGGTGGTTATGTCGATCTGTTGGGGCAGTCTGAAGTTCGTAACGCATGCCAAGATTTAACGTCAGTCTCGGCGTGATCTTCCAGTCGTCCTGCAGATACCAGCCCAGGTACTGCTTCGAGGTTGCGGGCCAGGCGTTGACGCCGGTCTGTCCTTTTCCAACTCCCAACAGGAAGCTGGCCATGCCAGCACCGGTGCTGCCAACTGCCGTCGGATCGGGACCGCCCGTCATGTTCGCGGGGAAGTTGAAGCGAGTCGTGAAGTAGTGTCCGCCGTTCAGTTGATTGACGACGTCCATGAATCCAAACGCGATGGAGTGCTTGCCTTTTACTTTCGTGAAGTCAAGCGAGTAGGTGATGTCGTTTCTCGGAACCATGTACTCATCAAGGTTCGGGTTACCGCCATCGGGACCGAGTCCCGCAACTCCGTCAGGAATGACCAGCGGGAACAGGGGCGAGATGGTGTCGAGGAATGATGGCAGCCCGAGGCTCGACTGCTTGAATCCAAAGCCTTGAACCTGAGACTGTTCAATCCAGCGGTTCACACCAAAATTTGCGCTCATCGCGAACGTAGGCGTGAAGATGTGGTTCAACGCAAGATTGAAGCTCCAGCGATTGTTCGGATCGATAACGCCAGGGCCGCCGGGATTGTTGGCGCCATAATATTCCGACGAGTTCGTCTTGGTTTCGTTCTTCTTCGAGAAGCGTCCATTGAGGCGCGTGTTGTCGGTGAAGTTGTGATCGATGCGAGCCGAGAACTCGTCCGAATGGAAAGGAGAGGAAGCGCTCTGCGCGAAATTGAAATTTGGATTAGTTGAGTTAGGATCAGGCCAGTACTGCAACATCTTCGCCGCAACCGGGTCGAAACCGGATGTAATGACGTTGCCGGCGTATGGTTCGCGAATCCAACCAGAGGCCGTCGCCACCAGGCCTGTAGTTGAATCCACCTGCCCTGCCGTAACTCGCCGTGTCGTAAATGGATTGTAGATCGCACCCTTGTAAACGGTGCGGCCTAAAGCATCGGCCCCCACCGCTCCGCCAAGTTGAGCGGCAAAGTTACCCGCTTTCATGGCAGCCGTTGGTACCACGGCCGTGGGAGCGGCCGGAGTAGTCGAACGCTGACCTTCGAAGTTGAAGAAGAAGTAGGATTTATCTTTTCCGCGGTAAACTCCCGGAATCTGAATCGGTCCGCCGACGGAAACCCCGTACTGATGGCGGTGGAAGTCTGGTTTATTAGGAGCGAAATAGTATTGAGCATCCAACGCGCTATTGCGGTAGAACTCGTATGCGTCGCCGTGGAACTTCGAGGTGCCAGACCTAGTGACGACGTTTACAACGTTACCGCTGCTCCAGCCATACTGTGACGTGAAGGCGTTCGTCTGGATTTTGAATTCCTGAACGTTGTCGACCGAAGGAACATAAACGGCTCCGCCCCAATCGGCGCCCGTGTTCCAGGTTCCGTCGAGCAGGAAGGCATTAGTTCCGAAGAAGGTACCGCCAAAGTTTAGGAACGAAACGTCCTGGTCGGCCGTTCCAGAAAGACCATTGCCGCCCACCAATTGATATTCCGAGCTGTTGTTAACCGAAGAGTTCAGCAGAGCCAGGCTGAACACGTTGCGAAGGTTGAGTGGCAGTTCGAGAACTTGCTGCTGGGAAATATCCGCGGAGACGTTCGCGTTCTCGAGGTTAATGAGCGGAGCCTCAGAGGTTACGCTAACTTCCGTGGTGGCTGTTCCAATTGTCAGAGTGACTGGCTGCTCGACGTTTTGTCCGGCGCCGAGCGTGATACCAATCTGACTGTATTTCGAGAACCCCTTGGCCTCGACCTGCATAGCGTATACAGACGGCGGCAACAACGTGAAGGTGAAGAGCCCCGCTGCGTCCGTAGTAAAGGTCCTGGTAATTCCTCGCTCAGTACTCTTGAGCGTGACCGTTACTCCGGGGAGCCGCGCGCCAGATGGATCAGCCACTGAGCCGCTCAGGGTGGCGGTGTAGGCCTGGGTTTGCGCGAAAAGCGGGACTGTGGACCAGAACAAGATGGCTGTTCCGATCGCAAGCAGCATTACGAGCTTTATGGTTCTTTTAGCCATTGCAGCATAGCCTCCAAATTTGTACAACCAGCGAAGACCCGTGTTATTTGGCCCCGGCTTAACTGCCTTCCAGTCGAAGCTTCGCGACCTGGATCACATTAAGGAGAGGCTCAAAACCGACAGCTTCGAAGTCACTTCTGCGGCAGTGTGTTTTATATGCGGAAAACTTGAGAGCCGAAAAGGTCCTTACGGCAAAGAGGACGGATAAAGAAGAGCGAGATTCCACAACAGGGTCACTGATCACTGATTCCGCAGGGATAACCTGGCCATTGACGAAACGGCGTCTCGGTGGCTCCCGCCCATTCTTTACATGAAAAGAGTTCACTTTATCGTTCCCGGAATCAGCAATTTACAAATGTCGATTCTTTTTACGAAAAAACCGTTCCGTAAAACAGATTCGTGACATTCTGCACGTGCTTGGATACAATTCCGCTGGCCTTCATAACTGAATGGAGATGGAACCATGTCGTCCGGAGCGGATGTCACGAACTGGAGGCCCTCAACTGAGGAGGAGAAGACGCTCGTCCTCGATCAGTTGAGACGAATGGTTCAGGATTCCCGCTTCAATCACAGCAAACGTTACCCAAGTTTCCTGAAGTACGTGGTGGATCAGGCTTTGGCCGGGCAGGCACATTGTCTAAAGGAACGAACTCTTGGTGTCGAGGTCTTCGGCCGAGATCCGAGCTACGACACGACCGATGACCCGATTGTTCGCGTAACCGCCGCAGAGATTCGAAAGAGGATTGCCCAGTATTACCAGGACCCCGGCCATGACAACGAATTGCGCCTGCTCCTGCCCTCCGGTTCGTATGCTCCCATCTTCGTGCCCGGAAGCCAGAACGCGACGATGGAAGAAGCTGTCGAAGAAGTCCTACGGCCAATGGATGGAAAGGATTCGGAGCCCTCGGCTCCCGCTCCTGCTTCCGCTTCCGGTTCCGGTTCAAAGAGAAGTTCCTCCACGACACTCGCTATGAGCGCCGGGCTCCTGCTCCTCCTCGCCGTATGCGTCCTGACCGGGTGGCAACTCCTTCACCGCTCGGCACTCGATGAGTTCTGGAAACCGTTTACTCACTCCAGCGACCCGATACTATTCTGCATCGCCGATCAGGTTCACTACTCGACCATCACACTACAGGACGCTTCCAATCCGGCGAAGCAAACGACGCTGAGCGATCAGATGGTCACGGTGATTTTCGATGACGTCAGTCCCTTGGTGAATATCGCCGGCATCCTGCAGTCACATGGACGCACTTACAAAGTCAAGGCTGAGTCGGCGACCACGTTTACTGACCTGAGGCAGGGTCCGGCGGTCTTCATCGGTGCCTACGACAATAGTTGGACCCTGCGCCTGACTTCGCCGCTTCGCTATCACTTTGGCAACAATGCAGATATGACGCAATTCTGGATTGAGGACCGTCAGAATCCCTCAAGTCGCATTTGGCTCCTGGATCGCACGCAGCAGTCCAAAGGCACTTACAAGGATTATGCAATCGTGGCGCGCTACTGGGATTCCAACACGGATCGCCCTGTTGTGATCGCCGCAGGCATCGCGCGCGGCGGCACCGTCAGTGCGGGAGAGTTTCTGATGGATTCCGCCCAAATGGATGAAATCGCTCGCAAAGCGCCATCTGGTTGGAGCCGTCGAGGCATGGAAGTTGTCCTCGAAACTCAGGTGATCGATGGCCGCTCTGGTCCGCCGCGAGTGGACGCCCTCTATTTCTGGTAAACGCGTTGAGGAACGACGGGGCGTTCCTTCTGGCATAACGCAAGATGTAAAGGATTACTTCGAGAGCTGGGCTGTATCTGTTGTGTTGGAGCGGGAGACCGGGATCGAACCGGCGACATCCAGCTTGGGAAGCTGGCGTTCTACCGCTGAACTACTCCCGCTCACAGATGAGCAGAACCTAGATTACACCTACTGCGAACTTTCCGGCAATCACCTCCCGACAGCCTCCGCAATTCCCCGGTATGTACATCAGTTCATTCCTTGTGAGCTTCGTACTTTCAGAGCTGCATCGGCTGCGGTAGAATCCTACTGACCCTGCTAACAGGCTCGGAGGCACCATGTTTCCCCTCAGCGCGATCGTGTTCGTAATTATTGCTTTCTATCTGTTCAGTTCCATTAAGATTCTCAGCGAATATGAACGCGGTGTCATCTTCCGGCTTGGCCGCTTGCTGGACAATCCCAAGGGGCCCGGTCTCATTCTGGTCTTCGCGCCGCTGGATCGCATGGTGCGCGTCGATCTCCGGCAGGTCGCCTTCGACGTCCCTCCGCAGGATGTGATCACTCGAGACAACGTCACCCTCAAGGTAAATGCCGTGGTCTTCCTCCGCGTGATCGATCCTCGTCGCGCGGTTGTTGAGGTCACCAATTATCAGTATCAGACACAGCAGTTTGCGCTTACCACCTTGCGCAGCGTACTGGGCGAAGTGGAACTCGACGAACTTCTGGCACATCGCGACAAGATCAATCTTCGCCTGCAATCCATTCTCGACCAGCACACCGCGCCCTGGGGCGTGAAGGTGGTGAACGTGGAGGTCAAGCAGGTGGATTTGGCAGAGAGCATGATGCGCGCCATGGCGAAGCAGGCCGAAGCCGAGCGCGAGAAACGCTCGAAGATCATTCATGCCGAGGGCGAATTTTCCGCCGCACAGCGTCTGGTGGATGCCGCGCATCTATTGCAGACCGAGCCTGCCTCGATTCAGCTTCGCTACTTGCAGACTTTGACTGAAATCGGCGTAGAGAAGAACACTACGGTCATCTTCCCGGTTCCGATCGACTTGCTTTCGGGCATTCAAAAGCTAACCGGAGGCTTGGCGAAACCCACACCGCCAGCCAGCGAGCCAGTCCCCGGAACCGAGGGATAAATGATCACGCGGGAACAGGAAACGATGGAAGACGTCGCAGACAACGATACCGAGATCACGCTGGGAGTGGGGAAACTGCTCGGGTTGTTCTTCGGGCTGGTGATTCTTTGCGGCATATCTCTCGGCGTTGGCTATACACTTGGGCGGAATTCGGCCAAGCAGGCCATCGCCGCCGAGACTGCAACCTCCACCGCTCCCGCCGCGACGACACCCTCGGCAGCGAAGCCGGGAGCATCCCAGGTGGCCACTCCAAAAGCACAGGACTGCACCGTGCCCGGAGCCGGCGATAACTGCCCACCGCAGCAGACATCGGGACCCAACACCAGCGATCTTACGTTTTATCAATCGGTGCAGCAGAAGGACGCGCATCCGCAGCTTACTCCGCCTGCCGCGGCTCCAAGCTCGGCGCCCCATCCTGCCGAAGTTCGCAACACGCTCGGCAACGGCTTCATGGTGCAAATTGCCGCCGTGCGCAATCAGGGTGATGCCAAGTTGTTGAGCGATGCTCTCCAGAAGCAGAAGTTTCCGGTCATCATTGCCCAGCCCGGAGACAATCTCTTTCACGTGCAGGTGGGGCCATATGCTGACATCAAGGATGCCGAGGCGATTCGCTCCCGCCTGGTCAGCGCAGGTTACAACGCTTTCCTCAAACGCTAGATTGATATTTGTCGATGTGGATCCGAAGTGAGTTACAAAAGTAATATTGGATTACATTTTTGCTTGTCCTACTTTCAGATGCTCTATGATGATTGAACTATCATGAAGGCTGCAACCGATAAGCTGAGTCTGGCACTGCGAGCCGTTGCCGATCCTACCCGGCGCAAGATTTTACGCTTGCTTCATCCCAACACATCACGCAAAGGCAGTGCACCTGACGGCTGGACCGCCTCAGACATAGGGCAGCGGATCAAGCTCGCTCAGCCGACGATCTCACATCACATGAAGATTCTGAAGAATGCAGGCTTGATTGAGACGAGCAAGGAAGGGACCTGGGTTCGTTATCGCCGAATCGAAGGTGCCATCCGAGCCATACGCAAGGGATTGCTCGAAGAGATCTAGCTCTAAGAAAACGCGACACAAATAAAATGGCGGCCTCGAAAGGCCGCCAAAATTTTGAGTGCTGAAAACCTCTTAGTGGGAAACAGCCTGAAAAAGATCACTCTTCAACAATGCCTGGAACTTGCTGTCGTCCGCCCTGAACTTAACCGTAAGGCGACCGCTATCAGAATCCACTACCATGCTGTCCATTGCACTCTTCTCCACCGCCGTGCCGGCGGCCTTCTTATAGAGAATTCCCGCCTTCATCAGGGCCGAAAGGGTACCCGCCGTAAAGGAGTCGGAGGTCTGGACGTTCAGTCCGAAGTCAACGCCGTGCTGCAAATCAAGGCTGTAATGGGACCCGAGCAAGCGCTTCTTGATCGCATCGAAATCGGCCAGGGCCGAGGCTTCGCCGAGAGCCGAGCGCATCATGTTCTGGGTACCCTGCTGATCAAGCACACTCCACACGGGACCAGATTCCGCTTCGCCAATCATCTGCATGACCTCAGGGGTTGACGCCACACCACGGATGTCGCCGTTCCTGACATCCAATCCATCCTTTACTGCGCCGGGCTCACCGAACAACATCGTGTTGTCGTCAAGGAATGTCATGATGAAGCCGCCACCAGCAGACCACAGATCGGCGTCGTGATATTTCTCGCTCTTCAGCTTCTTCACCCGGAATCGCGCCAGCACTTTCTTCGGCTCGAATTGCCCGGTCGCTACACCAAAATTTCGCAGCGCGCCCTTGCCATTGCGATAGGCGACAAACGTCAACTGCTCCACGTCTGCATCCGGATTCACGCCCATGCTGCGCAATGATGTCTCAAATGCTTTCAGATTGTCCGGCAGTACGCGATTCTTTAAGGCCATACCGCTCGACGAGTTGCGCAGAACGCGGTAGTCCACCGATATAACCTGCTGAATCTGCGCCGGGAGCACAGTTCGCGTATTCGTTCCAAGCGGAGCCGCCAAAGCGCCCGTGCTAAGAGCACAAGCCAAAAGTAATGCAATAGAAATACTCTTCATGCTAATGATTGTACCCCCGTCTACCTGAACCCAACACTTAGTCAAAAGTCGCAGTTTTGATCTAAGGTTTGTGAGTACCGCGATTCCGAAGTACGGCGACCCTTGCGCGAATCTCCGCCACAAATTCAGCCTCCGTTCCTGCCTCAAATGAATCGAGATTGATCTCAACGTTAGCCAGTGCGCCTTCCATGGCCGCCCGCGCCAATGACGAAGCCACCGTCAGATCGCTGGCCATCTTCGGATTGGTTTTAGTCCGCAACACAGTCACAAGAGAATCAACTTCAGCAGCGCACTCGGCTGCACGCAAAGGGACACTGCAAGCTCCGCGCAAGGCTGCCGTTACCGATTCACCTGATGCCTGAGACTGCTCCGGGGAGGCATGCTTCTGCGCCTTGTAGGCCAGCATCACCGCTTCATAGGAGGCAGCGTCGGCGTCAATTGTTGCCTTCAGCTCCTCCCGTAACGCCTCAAATCGCGCCAGTGCCGCCGTCAACTCAGCGTCGAACTGTGCGTATGCCTTCTTCCCTCTCGACATTCCGGCAACCATCGCCGCCAGTCCTGCGGCCATCGCTCCAGCCGCTGCCGAAGCGCTTCCGCCGCCCGGCACCGCAGTAGGAGCCGCGAGTTGCTCGATGAATGGCTCCACACCGGCGCGCAATCCGCCGACGGCTGCTTTTCCAGTCATTACCGCGGCCAAGCGGTTTTCCAGGATCAGCGACGAATCAAAGTTTTCGATCTGCAGAAACCATTCCGCCGCGTTCTCCAACGCCCGTTTCGGCACCAGGCCCACGATTTCGCTGGACTGAACTGCCACGCCGTAACGCGCCGCTTCCCTCTTCACGAACTCGAAAACGCGTGCCATCGGAGTCAGGTCTGTGTCGGTCAGATTCATGGAAACCTGTGCCTGCCCGCGCACCTCGACGCCCATTCCCTTCACTGCCCGGAATCCGCCGCTCGAGAATCGAACGGCCTTGGCAATTTTCTTCGCAATCTCCACGTCCTTGGTCTGGAGATACACGTTGTAGGCCACAAGAAACTTGCGTGCGCCAATCACCACCGCACCGGCCGTCTGATGGCAGCAGGGATCACCGATATCCGGACGCCGGGACTCCAGCGTAAGGATCTCCTCGCGTATCACTTCAAACTGTCCGCGGCGGATATTCTCCAGATTCACGCGCTCCGGTCGTGTAGCAGCGGCCTCGTACAGATACACGGGAATCTTGTATTGCTGCCAAACCTGCTGTCCCAGTTCGCGCGCCATTTGCACGCAGTCTTCCAGGGTAGCGCCGTCAATCGGAATGAACGGCACCACATCGGTCGCGCCCAGGCGCGGATGCGCCCCGCGCTGTACGTTCAAGTCGATCAACTCCGTCGCCTTGCCAATACCGGCCAGCACTGCCGCCATCAACGGTTCGCGCTCGCCGACCAGCGTAACGACCGAGCGATTGTGGTCCGCATCCATTTCGTAATCCAGCAGATATACGCCGTTGCGCTTCATCGAGTTGACGATGGCGTCTACGCGGGACTTATCGCGTCCCTCTGAAAAATTCGGCACACACTCAATCAGCGCCATAATTAAGCCTCCGCGATTACTGCTTCCACCAGTTGTAGCCAATCGAAAACTGCAGGCTGGCGTTCACTCCCGGATTATGCTTCCCCAGGGAGGCATTCGAAAGATGCGTTGCTCTTACATCCCAATTCACTGAGCGCCTCGGCCTGATGAAGTAATTCATGCCGACTCCAGCGCCAGAAACGAAATTGATCTTTGACGTGTCGCCTGGCGGAACTTTGTCTGCGCTCCACAGCACTCCGCCTTGCGCCAGGAAATACGGAACCGCCTTTTTGCCGGCTGTAAAGTTCCACTTCATGATGAGGGGATTGATGCCCAGGCCGTATACGTTCTTGTACCCACTCCACAGAACATAATCGAGCGGCATGACTTCCGAATCGAGTTCGAACGTACCGCGCAGAGCGCCCTTCCCGAGCTCTCCAGTCATGACGCGTCCGGCCCGAACACCTGCGCGAACGAATTGCACATTGGTGCGATCGGTCAGGCCCGTACCGCCGCTAGCCAGCACTCCGAAATTCCAGTGTTCGCGCCTTATGGCCGCCGCACCGTCGGTCGCCTGGGCCATGGCCGCAACCGTGCCGAAAATCAGCAGCGCGAGAAATGCAAGTCGAGACGATTTCATAGTTGAAGGATTACCTCGAATACGGTAACAGGCCACCAACCCTGCTTCCAAGTCAAAAGGAAAGGGCCGCCCGTGAGCGGCCCTTTCCTGATGCAGATTGAGGTGCAGTTAGCCTGCTACTTCTTCCAAGTCCTTCTGGTCGATGTCAGCGTTTGAGTAGACGTTCTGCACGTCATCATAGTCCTCAAAGGCTTCCATCATCCGAACCATGGTACGAGCCTGCTGCCCTTCCAACTTGATGTAGTTCGCCGGAACCATGCCCAATTCGCTGTGCTCCGGGGTTACGCCGGAGGCCTTCACGGCTTCCAGTACGGCCTCGTAGGCAGAGGGCTCGGTCACGATTTCCCAACTGTCTTCTTCGTCCCTCAGATCGTCGGCGCCATTTTCCAGCACGATGTTCATCAGGTCATCTTCCTTGGCGTCAGACTTCGCCACCAGGATTGTGCCCTTCTTGCTGAACAAGTGCGCCACGGAACCTGCGGAGCCCATGTTGCCGCCGTTCTTGCCGAAGATGTGACGAATATCGCTGACCGTGCGGTTGCGATTATCCGTTGACGTTTCGACCAGGACTGCCACGCCGCCAGGCCCGTAGCCTTCGAAGGTGATCTCTTCGTAGGTCACGCCGGGCAATTCGCCGGTGCCGCGTTGAATGGCGCGCTTGATGTTGTCCTGCGGCATGTTTTCGGCCTTTGCCGCAGCAACTGCCGTGCGCAATCTAGGATTTTTCTCAGGATCGCCGCCACCCTTGGCAGCCATCGTGATTTCCTTGATCAGGCGGGTGAAAATCTTGCCGCGCTTAGCATCCAGCGCGCCCTTTTTGTGCTTGATTGTGGCCCATTTTGAGTGGCCAGACATGCCAACCTCGTAAATTGTGTGATTTCTGGAAAATAGCTCTTAGGTCTTGCCCTATCCAGCCATGAGGGCATACCACTACCGCTCGAACGCTCGGTAACGCCTGAGTATATCATGCGGAACGGGTGCACATCTTCAGCCACATAAGTACCCGTTTCAGCCCGGAATCCTCCAACTTAGGTTGTAGTTAACGTGTGCTCCGTCGGAGCCTCCCGCAACCTCGCCGCCGCCTCTTCCGGCATCACTGCCGAGCGATAAGCTTCCTTGAATGAATACGATTTCTGCCGCTCCTGCAGGATCGGCAAAATCTCGATGTGCCAGTGGTAATCGTCATCAATTGTGCGCCAGTAATTCAGCACCTTGGACTGGTGCTGCGTGTTTGGCGCGGTGTGCACTACAAGATGAAAGCTGTCGGTAATCGAACGAATCCGGTTCAACATGCGGCGCAGCAGCGAAGCACAATCGCGCAGTGCCCCTGGTCGTGAGTTGGCCGTGCGCTCAAAGTGGGCACTGTGAATGGCAGGGATGATCCATGTCTCAAACGGCGCGCGCGAGGCAAACGGGCAGCACGCAACGTAGTCGCCGCGAATCTCCACGATCCGTTCGCGCTGGTGCAATTCCTGGGTCAGAATGTCGCAGAACACGCAACGCTCCTTTTGGGCATAGTGCTCGCGGGCTGAGCGCAATTCGTAAAGCACACGCCGCGGCACATAGGTCGTTGCCACAACCTGCGACGTGGGATGATCAAACTCTTGCCCGCTCAACGAACCGAAGTCCTTGAAAATGCTGACGTACTTGAACCGATGATCGTGCTTCAAATCTTCCAGCCGACGCGCACAGAGCAGCAGAAATTGCTCAATTTCCGCGTCGGAGGCGGTCCAGAGCTGGCGATCATGCCGGGCATTCTCCACGATGACCTCGTGCGCGCCCACGGAGCGCATTACGTCATAGAGTCCCACTCCGCGCCGTCCCGGGTCGCCCTCCACGTGGTAAAGCGGTTGCGGATGCACCACAGCCCGAGCCGACCACGGTCCATAGTTCACCGATGCCATCGAGGAAATCACCTGCGGCTGCTGCGGCGCCTCAGGGCAGAATGGGCAAACCTGCTGTAAATTCCGTCCCTGTGATGGTTGATCTCCCATGACGACCCAGGAGCGCGTGATTGGATCCTTCCGAAGTTCCATTGCGATAGCAAACCACTACCAAGCCCTGTAGTCAAATACACTCGCCTCAGTTCGCGTTCTTCAGGTTCTCGCACTGTCCAATAAGCAACTCTGCAGACGCAAACAGATTTGGCACGAACCCGGGGAAACACGGCTCTGCTATACTCGCCATTTTGAGACCACAATTCCCTCATGAGTGAAGCATCCACACCGCTAATGCGGCAGCACGCGGCAATCAAGAAAGAGCATCCCACCGCGCTTCTTTTCTTTCGCGTGGGCGATTTTTATGAGCTCTTCCTCGAAGACGCCGTCACCGCCGCCCGCGAACTCCAAATTACGCTTACCTCTCGCCAAAAGGTGGACGGTGTTGCCCTGCCCATGTGCGGGGTTCCCTATCATGCCGCCGAGGGATACATATCCAAGCTTGTCCGAAAGGGTTACAAGGTCGCCATCTGCGATCAAGTTGAAGACCCAAAGCTCACGAAAAAGCTCGTCCGCCGCGAAGTGACTCGCGTTGTCACGCCCGGAACCGCTGCCGATTCGCAGCTTGGTTCGGAGGAGAACAACTTTCTCTGCTCCGTCGCCCGTCACAACAGCGCCCAGGGATTCACGTTAGGCTTCGCCGCGCTCGATCTCTCTACCGGAGAATTCCGCACCTCCGAGTTCAGCGGAGCAGAGGCCGACCGCCGAGTTGCCGACGAGCTACAGACGTTGCGCCCGCGCGAGCTTCTCTTCGCCGCATCGCTTCCGCTCTTCCAGTCTGCAGCACCGCAGCCGAGTTTCTCCGCGGCAGCTCCGGCGCCCGCTCCCACTGCAGCGCCGCGCATGGCTTCCACCGAGCTTGCACCCTTTGCGCGTTGGAGCGAGACACCGCTCGAGGACTGGATCTTCGCCACCGACTACGCCATTCCGCTGGTCGAGAATCATTTCGGCGTGCTCTCTCTCGAAGGCTTTGGGCTGGCAAATCACAACGCCGCAGCCTGCGCCGCTGGAGCCATTCTCCATTACGTGCGCCAGACACAGCGCGGGTCGCTCGATCACGTTGATCGCATCAGTTACTACGAGCGCCAGAACTGCCTAATCCTCGACGCCGTCACCGTTCGCAATCTGGAGCTGATCGAGCCGCTCTTCTCCGGATCGGGAGACGTGGTCACCCTCTTCCGCGCCCTCGACCACACCCTGACACCGATGGGTAAGCGCCTGCTACGTGCGTGGATGCTGCGGCCCTCTATCGACATCACTGAAATCGAACAGCGCCTCGACGCCGTCTCCGCCGCACTCGGCCAAATCATCCATCGCGAAGAACTGCGTCGCGGCCTCGACGGAATCCTCGACATCGAACGCCTGCTCAGCCGCATTACGCTGGAGACGGCAAACCCGCGAGACGTTCTCGCCCTCGCTGCGTCATTGGCAAAGCTGCCAATCGTCCATCAGGCGCTACAGCACTTTCCGTCGGCGCGTTTCAAGGCCTTGCAGGGTTTGCTTGATCAGCTAACGGACGTACGCGAACGCATCGAGCGCACCATCATCCCCGAGCCTCCCATCACGCTCAACGATGGCGGAGTGATCCAAAGCGGACTCGATCCCCAACTCGACGAACTCCGAGACATCAGCCGCAACAGCAAGCACTACATTGCACAGATCGAGCAGCGCGAACGCGAGCGCACCGGCATAAATTCGCTCAAGGTTAAGTTCAACAACGTCTTCGGCTTTTACATCGAGATCAGCAAGTCGAACCTGCAACACGCGCCTGCCGACTACGAGCGCAAGCAGACCCTGGTCGGTGCCGAACGCTTCACCACACCGGAGTTGAAGGAATACGAGACCAAGGTTCTAGATGCCGAGGAGAAAATTGTCGAGATCGAGCGCCGACTCTTCGCCGAGATGCGGTTGGCCATCGCCGCCGAATCACGCCGCATTCGCCAAAGCGCACTGGCATTGGCCGAGATTGACGTTCTGCTCTCCTTCGCCCACTTGGCCGCCCTGCGCAACTACTGCCGTCCACAGTTGAATGACAGCGCGCAGATGCTGGAAATTCTCGAAGGACGGCATCCGGTTATCGAGCAACCCGAGCTTACCGGCTCCAACGATCGCTTCGTCCCCAACGATCTCTATCTTGACGCGACAAAACAGTCCATCCTGCTCATCACCGGCCCCAACATGGGCGGTAAGTCAACTTACCTGCGCCAGACAGCGCTCATTGTGCTGATGGCTCAGATGGGCTCATTCGTCCCCGCCACCCGCGCCCGCCTCTCTACGGTTGACCGCATCTTCACCCGCATCGGAGCCTCCGACAACCTCGCCCGTGGCCGCTCCACCTTCATGGTTGAGATGACCGAGACCGCCGCTATCCTCAACACCGCCACCTCGCGCTCGCTCATTCTGCTGGACGAGATCGGACGCGGCACCGCCACCTACGACGGACTCGCCATCGCCTGGGCCGTGGTCGAGTTCATCCACCAGCGCAGCCGAGCCAAGACGCTCTTTGCCACGCACTACCACGAGCTCACAGAACTCGAAACACTGCTCGAATCGGTGAAGAACTATCACGTCAGCGTGAAGGAAACCGGCGGAAACATTGTCTTCCTCCGCAAGGTATCGCCCGGAGCCGCCGACAAGAGCTATGGCATCGAGGTCGCAAAGCTCGCGGGACTTCCTGCCGATGTAATCTCCCGGGCCCGTGAGGTCTTGCATCAGCACGAGAACGCCGAGCACACTGCCACGACGCAGCTTTCCCCCAAGTCGGAGAAGTCCGGCCCCGTGCAGTTGACGATCTTCACCCCAGTGTCAAACACCGTGCTCGACCGTCTGCGCGAAGCCGATCTCGACTCGCTAAGCCCTCGCGAGGCGATGAATTTGTTGTATGAGTTGAAAAAGCAGGTGGACTGAAATGAGCGAAACTGAAGAATCAAAGCAGCACTCACGTTTGGTCTACATCTTGCCGCTTTTTCATCTCTGTGCTTGGTGAATCAGCATGATCGGACTAGTGGTTCCCAGCTTGAGCTACCTTGGGATCGTCGGAATGTTTATTCTGCTGGCCATTTCCCAGTCTCGATTGTTTGTTACGTATTCGGTTGGAAATTCGGCTTCTTGGCAGAGCTGTGGTTGGTTGTCATCGGTACTTTATGGTGGTATCTACTGAGCCTTGGCGCAGAACGTCTCGTGCGGAGGATATGGGGCAGATGATTGAACATAATTTGAGGTTTTCATTCTCAAGCGGCTTTGCCGAAGGTGAAGTGACTCCTTTTGTCGTTGGGTCATCCTGAGCGAAGCGAAGGACCCCAGCGCGGCTCAATTCTTCGCTACGGCCTAAAGTTTTCAACTTCCAAAACTCGCGCTCGCGGTTTCTTCTTGTTCTTCCCCAGGCGACATGCTCTCATTCGCACATGAGTTCCTGGGTATACATCATAGCCAGCAAGAGCGGCACGCTTTATACCGGTATGACCAACAACCTCGACCGCCGTGTTTTCGAACACAAGCAACACCTCATTCCCGGTTTCACCGCCAAATACAACTGCACCCGCCTGATTTTCTTCGAGAAATTTTCCGATCCGGGCAATGCCATCGCCCGCGAGAAGCAGATCAAGGGATGGCTCCGTTCGAAAAAGATCACTTTGATCGAATCGATGAACCCGCACTGGGATGATCTTGCGCAACACTGGGGCGCGCAGATGTGCCCGCCGGGGAAGTCGACGAAGGAGATGGACCAGTAGCAGGGTCGATTAACAATTCGAGGGCAGGCCGGAAACCTAGAGCGCCGCGGTGCGTTGGGCCGTGCGGGGGTCCTTCGCTTCGCTCAGGATGACCCAAGAAAATTTCGGCTTACCTTTTCTAGTTCTTCACCAGCTTCATATATTCGCTGACCGTTACAAACCGATACCCCTTCGCCTTCAGTGCCGTAATCAACTCCGGCAATTGCGTAGTGGTGGTCGTCAACTCATGAAACGCCAGCACGTGCGTGTACACGCCCTTCTTCTCGCGCTGCTCAATGGTCTTCACCACGGATTGCGCCAGCGACGGTTTGGGACAGCCTGTTCCCCGCCCCGCACAAAGATAATCCAGCGAATTGATGTCCCGCAACGCCACCGGGTTCTGGCTTGAGATGGTCAAAATGCGGAAGCCGTGTTTTTCCAGATCCTTCCGCGCGTCGTCCGCTAAATCCCAATCCGGAGGACGCAGCCACTGTGGCTTCGAGCCGGTAACACCCTTCACCGCTTCGGCTCCGCGCTCTACGTCGCCTACCACCCATGCTTCGCCTTTTTTCTTTTCGGCCATGCGCAGGTCGGCGTGGCTATAGGTGTGGTTCTCGATCTCGTGTCCGCGCTTCAACACATCGTGCGCGGCATCCAGGCAGGTCACGCCGATGTTGGTCTCGTGCGGAGTCTCGCCCCAGGTCTTCGGAGTCAATCTCCAGCCCATGTAAAAGAACGTCGCCTTCACGCCATTGCGGTCCAGCACATCGAGCATTCCCGGAGCCGCGCCCGGTTGCTTCATACCGTAGAGAACATAAGGCCGGGGACCATCATCAAAGGTCAGCGCGATCAGTTTTTCGGCGGCAAACCCAGGTACGGAAAACATCGCCAGTAACAGCAGAAGCACAAATCGTTTCGACATATTCACCATCTCTGCTGTCATCATAGGGCCGTTTGCTTCTGCGCGAACTAAGCGATTCGCATCAAATTCATCAATTCTGCCGCTGAAGTGCCTGCATGGTCACCGCCCTTAATCTCCCTCACGATTTTCTTTTACACTCGACCTATGTCATCTCTGCAAGTGAAAGGGATTCTCTTCGACCTTGACGGCGTGCTCATCAACAGTACTGCCGGAGTCACCCGCGTCTGGCGCGATTGGGGCATCCGCCACGGACTTGATCCCGACCGCACGGCCCACACCGCTCACGGACGCCGCGCCATCGACACCGTTCGCCTGCTCGCACCCCAACTGGAGGCGGAAGTCGAGCTCAAGGATCTGGAGTTTCGCGAGATTGCCGACTCCTATGACGTACTCGTCTTCCCAGGAGCCGCTCGCCTGCTCGCCTCCTTGCCCCCACAGCGCTGGGCCATTGTCACCAGCGGCACCCGTGACCTCGCCAGCCACCGCCTGGAAGTGGCCGGGCTTCCCATTCCAGAACTGATGATTACCGGCAGCGATATCGAGCACGGCAAACCTCATCCGGAGCCGTACCAGCGCGGCGCTGCTCTGCTCGGCCTCCCTGCCGCTGACTGCCTGGCCCTGGAAGATGCACCAAACGGGATACGCTCTGCTCTCGATGCCGGAATGCCTGCTCTGAGCCTGCCGACCACGTATCCAGTGGACGAACTGAGCGACGCCACAGCTTTGCTGCCGAATCTTGCGGCACTGCAGGCGACGATTGTGGGCGACTTCATTCGTCTTAGCTGGTAAATTGGTGGTGTTTGCTCTTGGTCCTCAGAATTGACAGGGCCGCAACGCAACAGGCACACTTACGCATCCTTGTTGGACTCGTTTTTTCTAATCCAAACAGACACGATGGATGAACGTCACGCGATGAATGCACCCAGGGTCTCTTACACGCTCGAGTCCACTCTGGCGAGTGTAAACAAGGCCGAGCAAGCCGCCACGGAGGTTGCCGCTAAGTCCGGATTTGACGAGGACGAAAGCGGACGAATCGCCATGGCTGTTCGCGAAGCTGCCGTAAATGCAGTTCTGCACGGAAACCGTTACGACCCAAACAAGCGCGTGACTGTCTCCTTCGAGAGCACTCCCGCAAAGCTGACAGTATCGGTACGCGACGAAGGACCGGGACTTGATCCGGCCTCGCTTCCTGATCCTCTAGCCCCCGAAAACCTGCTCAAGCAATCGGGACGCGGGATTTTTCTTATCCGGGCATTCATGGACGAAATAAGTTTTCGCACCCTGTCTCCCGGAACCGAAATTACTATGATCAAATTCGTGCGCGGTCCGGGCCGCGACGGCAATAAGGAGGCTAACCAGTGACGATGAAAGCAAGCTCGCGGCAGATAGACGGAGTCACGATCGTCGATCTGAGTGGGCGTATCACACTCGGCGAGGGCAGTGTCGTTCTGCGCGATACGGTGAAGAACCTCTCCACTCAGGGCCATAAGAAGATTCTCTTGAACCTCGGCGACGTCAGCTATATTGACAGCTCCGGGATCGGCGAACTCGTAAGCGCCTTCACCAGCGTTCGTAATGCCGGTGGCGAACTCAAACTGCTGAACCTCACCAAGAAGGTTCACGATCTCCTTCAGATCACAAAGCTCTACACCGTATTTGATATCCAGGACGACGAAGCTTCAGCTATTAGCGCCTTCGGTCGCTAACCAGCGTTCTGGCAAGCATTGCAACAGCGGGCGGCTCACCGAGCCGCCCTGCTTTATTTGCGGCCACGCCGGCACTGGACACGCCGCCCGCATCGCCGCACAATAGCTTTCATGTCCCGCATACCGACCATCCCCTACGAACAGGCCGACACCTCCGCCAAAGAGATTTTCGATCACTACAAACAAGAGCGTGGCAACGTTCCCAACATGTTTCGCACAGTCGCCTATCGGCCGGAGATCCTTCGCACCATGATCGCGCACTTCCGCGCCGTCATGGAGACCGGTACCGTCGGAGCGAAACTCAAGGAACTGGTCATCGTCCGCACCTCGCAGATCAACAAGTGCGAATACTGCCTCAACTCCCACACCCAGCTCGCACATCGTCATGGCTGGAGCGAGGATCAGATTGCCGACCTCGCCAGTTTCCGCACCCGCTCCGATTTCAGCGATCGCGAAAAGGCAGCCCTGGAGCTGGCCGAGCGCGAGACCCTCGATTCAAACGGAATTGACGACGCATTCTGGGCGAAACTGCGCCAGCACTTCGAAGAAGGCGAAATCATCGAACTCGCCGCCGCCATCGGGCTGTTCAACTACTTCAACCGCTTCAACAATTCTCTTAAGATGGAACCCACGAAGTGAGGTTGTGCGGGCTCCTCTGTGCCGCGCTGCTTTATGCAGTCTCCGCCATCGGGCAGCAGGATTCGAAGCCTGCTGCCGCTGCGAATACCGTCGCCCCGCAAGCACCGAAGACCGGCTCGAATCCAGAGCCCCCAATCACTGAGCTTCGGGTCGAGTGCGTTGATCCGTCGCGTGCCTTCGAACTGATTGGTAAACATGGCTGCATCGCGGGAAAGGTTTCTCGCGTTAGCTCACAGAAGAACGGCAACACGCATATCAGTTTCTTTCAGCCGCACAGTGATGACAAATTCCGCGTCGTTATATTCGCTGAAGACCGCGACAAAGTAGGCGACCTTTCCTACCTACACGGCAGGATTGTCGTCTTCTTGGGTGATGTCACGAAACATCGCGGCCAGCCTGAACTCATCGTGAAAGATCGCGAGCAACTCCGTGTTACCGCAGGCGATCCGCCTCCAGAGTTTGACGCAAGCCACGCTAAAGGGAAAAGCACCGGGCAGGCTTTACACAATTCACGCACCCGCGCCTGGTAGCGATTCCAACTCGGAGCGTCTTCGCAATTACGACTCCCTCTTCAACTCATCCAGCGGATAGAACGTCCCGCGCCAATCCACACCACCGTGCAGCAGCGTGAGTATCGTAGACCGTACAAGAGTAAAAACCATCAGAACGCTCGCCGTGGGATGTAGCAGAACATAGCCGATGCCGATCTTCGTGCGCCGTCCCATCGCCACATAAATCGCCAGTAGTGAGCCGAGCGCGACAGCATACCCGGCGCGCGCCCATCCGGTTGCGAAGACAGTCCCGAGCCACGGCCCAAGATGCAGCCAGAGCATTCCCAGGGCGGCCGCAATCGCGAATGGCAGGTTGTAGTGCAATTGTGCGAAGAAGTTTTTCGTCAGGTTCTGAACTACGCCGCGCGCGCCTATGGCCCAGCGTATGCACGCCATGTTTTCTCCGAAAGCTACGCAGCAACCTATACCGACCTGCTTCGCTTTTTCACCCAGGCGCATATCGTCCACCACGCTCAAGCGCATAGATTCGTATGTGCCAATCTTTTCGTAGGCCGTGCGCCGCACCAGGTTAAAGGCACCCACGCCCATCGAGTCCCGCGCCTTCGGGTCGCACACCTTCCATGGACGATAAGCGAAGATAAACATTGCCTGGAAGAACGAAATCATCATGCGTTCGCCTACCGACTCCATCTGCATGGTCGGCAGCAGAACCATGTGTCCGGCCTGCTGCTGTTCTGCGTATTGCACGGCTCTCCGCAGCGCTTCGGGCGCGTGTATCACGTCCGCATCGCTGAACAGAATCCACTCACCGCTCGACGCCTGCGCAGCGCTCCACATTGCGTGCGTCTTGCCCAGCCAGCCCGAACCCAACTCGCGCACATGCGCCACAACCAGCCGCCCGGGATTTTCTGCCTGCAGCCTGTCGAGAATTGTACCGGTGGCATCTTCCGAACGATCGTCTACCACCACGACTTCATAGTCGGGATAGTCAATGGTGAGCAGCGAGCGTACCGCGCACTCAATCATCGCGGCCTCATTGCGTGCTGGAACGATAATGCTCACCCGCGGCAGCCACGTCGCTGCGGACACCGCGTGTTCGGAACGTGTCAGCTCAGGAATCTGCGGAATGCCCCGGAATGCTGCCAGCGTGTGATACAGCCAAGTCGCGCCCAGCCCAAATCCAGACAGCAGATTCAGTGCGTGCCAGATGCTCACGCCGCATCTCCCTGCGGAAGTTGCGGTGCATAACGCACGCCCAGGAACAGCACTCCCGCCGAGATCGCTATTGCAGCCGATGCCGCCACAAAGGCCATCTGCATATTGCTGCGATCGGAGACATAACCCATCAGGCTCGGCGAGAAGGCGTCGCCCAGCAGGTGAATTGTGAAGATGTTCACGGCAAAAGCCGTGGAGCGAATCGGCGCCGACACCGAATTCAAGATCGCTGCGTTGAGCGGAGCCGTGTTCAGCAGTAGAAAAAACTCACCCATGAAGATTGCGGGATACATCCACGACCCTGCGTGGAAAACTGCGAGCAGAACCGACGGCAAAGCCAGTGACATGCCGATGGCCGAAATCAGGCAGTGCCCGCCACGCTTCCTGGCCTCCATCTTGTCGCCCAGCCATCCGCCCAACATCGTCGCCGAAATTCCAGCCGCCAGCGTCATCAAGCCGAAGCGCAAGTTCGCATCTCCCAGCGGTACGCCGCGGATACGCGAGAGAAACGTCGGCATCCACACCTGCATTCCGCCGACGGCAAAGGTCATCATCGCCATACCCAGCGTTCCCGTCCAGAATGCCGGATTACGCCAGAGCCCGAGGAAGGTTCCCCGTTCAAGCGTGACCTCAAGTGTGTCTTTTGCCCCGCGCTTCGGCTCCGGAACCACCAGCAGAAACAGGCCCAGTAGTACACCCGGAACTGCTCCCACAAGGAATGGTGCCCTCCAGCCCCATCGTGCCGCCAAGGCTCCGCCCAGCAGATATCCCAAGGCGGTTCCCACCGGAATCGCCAGGTAGAAGACGGAAAGCACGCGGGCCCGCCGGTTCTCCGGGTGCAAGTCAGCCAGGAACGACGGAGCAATAGCAACGAACGTCGCCTCGCCCACGCCGACCAGGGTGTGGCGGATCATCAATTCCGTGAAATTGTGAGTCACAGCCGTAAGCAGTGTTGCGGCACTCCAGATCAGCGCTCCCACGCACATGATGTAATGGCGCGGATAGCGATCTGCCAGCCAGCCCACCAGTGGAGCCGTTGCCATGTAACAGAAGAAGAATGCCGTGGTCAGCAGCCCAAACTTTGCGTCTGACCCCGGAAATTCATGCTGCACCAGCGGTTGCACGGCAAACAGCACCGAGCGGTCGATGTAGTTCACAAAGTTCAGCGCCGTCAGGACCACCAGCGCGGTTGTCGCCCAACGCCTCACTCGTCCCTGCTCGTCGGCCAAGCGATATGCCTCGTTTCGATTTGAGTGCAAGTAGAAATGAACTGCAAGCGATTCGACCGCTAATCTGGCGGATTCTTACTTCTTCCGCGGCCAGCGCGCTTCCACCAGCGTTCCCAATCCGCCACGCGGGCGGAACTGTCCGCGAACCTCGCAGAATACCGGTTTGCAGGCCTTGACCACGTCCTCAAGAACCTGGTTCACCACGTTTTCCTGGAAGATGCCCAGGTTGCGATATTCGTTGATGTATTCCTTTAGGGATTTCAGTTCAACGCAGAGCTTATTGGGAACATAGCGAATCCAAACCGTACCGAAATCCGGCAGCCCGGTCTTCGGGCAAATCGATGTGAACTCAGGAATGTCGATTTCGATCTCGTAGCCAGGAAACTGATTCGGCCAGCACTCGATTGATGGAAAAGTGTGATCCAAACCACTAGCGGCGTGGTCTGGAGTGTAGCCGGTGCGAGTCGCACCCGGAGCTGCTGTTTTCTTTCTGGTAGCCATTCAGCTATTTTAGCTGACCAGCCGCTCAGGCCGCGATGTCGCTTGAGGTTGCCGGTTTCGGCGTCACCTTTTCCGGCGGGACCTGCTTCAGCGGCAGCTTTCCGTCCCCGGTGACCTGAATCATCTCGCTATTGAGCTCCGCGCCCAGCAGAATCACGAATGAACTCCAGTAGAGCCACGTCATCAAGGCGATGGCCCCGCCTAGCGCGCCATAAGTGCGGTTGAAGTTTGCGAATCTCTGGAAGTAAATTCCCAGCGCAAACGACAACATTAGCCAGGTAGACACCGCGAATACCGCGCCGATCAGCGTGTGAGAGAAACGCTGCTTCACATTCGGAGCCATAAAGTACAAAGTCTCCACCGCGACCACGATGAACGCTCCTGAAACCGCCCAGCGCACCACCGGCCAAATACGAGCCCAGATAAAGCTCAGGTGCAGCACTCCGGCCAGCCATTCGCCAAATTTTGGCCCCACCAGCATCATTCCCAGCGCCACCAGCAGCAGCCCACCAATCACAAACGTCATCACCACGGCCAGTCCACGAGTCTTCCAGTACGGCCTGGTCTCTGGAACGTTGTAAGCCACATTCAGCGCCTCAATCATCCCGGAGAATCCGCTGGAGGCGGTCCACAAGGTACCCAGCAGTCCAAACGACAGCAGTGCGCCTTTGTGTGGAGTAATGACGTCGCGCACAATCTGGCGCACCACACCCATGCTGTCGGATGGAACAAAGCGCGACATCAGCGTCAGTGTCTGGTTGAACAGGTCCGGTACGGGCAGGAATCCGACGACCGCCGACAGGGCGATCAGAGCTGGAAAGAGACTAAGAACGAAGTAATAGGAGAGCCCCGCGGCAAAGGCCATCGTGTGATTCTGGTCCACGTCTTCCACCGCGCCCTTGAAAATGCGTACCCATTTTCCCGCCTGCATCCGTCTACCCCTGATGAGTAATCTCTTCCGCCTGCTGTTAGTCTCCTTCGATGACGCTTTTTCACTCCGCGCAAGCTTCCTGTGAATCATTCCTACGGGACTTCAGAGCGTTCTCTCTGCTTTTGTTTTAAAAACATCTCAGGTTGATAAATGAATGTAGTAACTTGCCAAACCTGCAACAAACCCCCTAGTCTGGAACTATTGACATTGAGAATGTATTGCTCAGATATACTGAAAGTTCTTACTCATGCCTAATGGAACTTCAAACAGCGCGGGTAGCGGAGAGCGCCGCCCCTGGATCACGACCCTTGTAATACTGCTGGTTATCCTTCTGGCGGCAGGAGCCTATCTCGAGCTTCGGCCTCGTCGCATCCGCGTTTCGGTAGTGAAGCCACTCCTCCAGAATGTCTCAAGCTCTATTACCACCAATGGCAAAGTCGAGCCGGTTCACGGCTATGAAGCTCATGCTCCTCTGCCTGTAACCGTCAGCAAAGTTCTGGTTAAAGAAGGCGAACTCGTAAAGTCCGGACAATTACTGCTGGTGCTTGATGACACGCGCGCCCGCAGTGAGCTTGCCGCCGCCGAGACGCGCCTGAAAGCCGCGCAGGCTGGATACGCCAACCTGCTTGCCGGAGGCAATCAGCAGCAGTTGCTCTCACGGCAGGCCGACCTGCAAAAGGCGATTACCGAGCGCGACTCATCAGAACGCCAGCTTGCCTCGCTCGAACGCCTGCAACAACGCGGTGCGGCCACGCCCGACGAAGTAATCGCCGCACGCGATCGCCTAACTCGCGCCAAAGCCGACCTAAATCAACTGCAGTCACAGGTTCGATATTCGCCGCAGGAGCAGGCACGCTGGCAATCAGAAATCGCTGAAGCGAAGGCTGCCGTCGTTCTCGCCGAAGAGGTCGTTCGCAACTCCAATATTCGTGCTCCCTTTGATGGGACCGTCTACTTTCTTCCCGCGCGCGTCGGTGCCTACGTCGCGGTCGGCGACCTGCTCCTCATGGAAGCCGATCTCTCCCAGTTACAGGTTCGCGCGTTCGTCGATGAGCCTGAAATCGGACGCCTTGCCATCGGCCAAACCGTACGAATCACTTGGGACGCTATGTCCGGCCGCGTATGGCAAGGCACGGTGGCTACGCTACCCTCAACCGTTGTGAATCGGGGATCGCGCGTAGTGGGAGAAATCTTCTGCAAGGTAGATAACTCCGAGCGCCTTCTGCTGCCAGGTGTGAACGTAAGCACAACCATCGTCGCCAGCAACAAGGACAATGCTCTCACTGTGCCCCGCGAAGCTGTTCGCGAGGAGAGTGGACATAATTACATTTACGTCCTCAAGGGTAACCACCTGCGCCGCCAGGAGGTGAAACTTGGAATTTCGAACCTGACCCGGGTGGAAATCCTCAGCGGCATCTCCGAAAACGACGTCATCGGAGTTCAGTCATTTAGCCCGTCGCCTATGTCGGATGGTGTCGAGGTCAAGATCGTAGAGAATCCTTCGTAATGATCAAAGAAACCCGCGTCCGCCCGTGTCTGCTGTTTCCGGTCATCCGCCAGCTGCCGGGATTTCTATTAGGCTTTCTGTCCTTTGTGTTCCTGCTGGTCTCAACCGCCCATGCCGCGCCCGCGCCTCTGGAACTGCTAGACGCCGGACGGGTGGACGATGCAATTCGTCTGTTCACCCCGCAAGCAGCAGGCGGAAATGCTTCGGCTCTCAACTATCTGTGCCGCGCCTATTTTGCTGTAGGAGACTGGGACAATGCGGTTCGCAACTGCGAACGCGCGGCCCGGCTCGACCCTAGTAACGCGATTTTTCATCTCTGGCTCGGTCGCAGTTATGGCGAAAAGGCCAATGATTCTGCAGCGCTCTCTGCCTATTCGCTGGCCCGGAAGACAGTATCCTCTTTCAGCACTGCACATGCGCTTGATCGCAAAAACGTTGACATCGCCCGGGATCTTGCAGAGTTCTACTCCACCGCGCCTTCTATCGTTGGCGGTGGCAGCGACAAAGCTCTCGGCGTTGCCACGGAACTCGCCGCTCAGCATCCGGCTGATGCCGCTTGGGTTCGAGCCATAGTTGCCGCCCATGAGGGGAATCACCCTCAGGCTGAACACGAATATAACGAGGCCATCCGCCTGGATAACAACTCCGCAAATGCGTATCTCGAGTTTGCTCGCTACTTGAGAGGACGTAAGCGCTGGGATTCGTTTCAAGAGATGGTTCAGCGCGCGATGAAGTCCCCGCATGTCCGCCCTTCTGACCGCTTCGACGCCGCGGAATTGCTGTTAAGCGCGAACCGGAATCTACCCGAGGCGGCGCAACAGATTCGCACCTACATTCAGAGCGGACATACCGATGAATCTGCCCCTATCTTTCGCGCTCACTTTCTGCTCGGTGAAATTCTCCTGAAGAGTGGAGACCCAACCCGGGCTGCCGCCGAATACCGGGCTGCCCTTGCATTGGCTAGTTCCTATCGCCCTGCCGCGGACGCGCTTCGGCACTTGGACCGGCGCTAAAGCACGCGCCCTTTGCGGAGGAGAACGACTGCATGATGAACATAAGCTCTCGAAAAATACGGACTCCCCTGATCCCGACCCTGCTGCTTGCCATCATGCAAGTCGCTGCGTTCCCTCTTCACGCCGAGCAGGTTGAGTTCCGCCAGGCAATCGATCTCGCGCTCAAGCACAGCGGCGCAATGGTCGCCGCTTCCGCCGACCGCGCCCGCGCTGCAGAGCGCTACCACGCCGAGCGTGACTCCTATTATCCGACCGTAGTTTTCGGCTCCGGCCTGGGATACAGCGTGGGCATTCCGGTCGCCATTGCCGGACAGGCGCCTTCGCTTTTCAACCTCACCCACACGCAAACCCTGTTCAACCTCGCGGAACAGGAAACATTAAAAGCCCTGCACAGTGATTCTGTCGCCGCCAACATCGACTATGTCGATCGCAGTGAGCAGGTCATCCTCGACACCTCGATCATCTACATCGAACTCGACAACACGGTTCAGCGCCTCAACTTCGCAAAGCAACAAAAAGATGCTGTAAGTCATGCGCTCTTTGTCGCACAACAGCGCCAGCAGGAAGGCATCGGCAGCCTGCTGGACACGAAGCGCGCCCAGCTTGATTCTGCCCGCGTCGATCTCCGAATAGCCGAGCTTGAGGGGGCCGTGGATATACTTCGCGAACGTCTTGGCCGCACCTTGGGTCGTTCTCCCGCAACACTGGAGACCGTAAGCACCTCCATTCCCGCCGCTCCCGAGTTGCGGGCAGAAACGGATGTATCCGCAGTTGCCGTAGCGAATTCCAACACGGTCAGGTCCGCCGAGGAACATGTTCGCGGCGCCAAGAACCGGGCCCGCGCCGAACATAAGATGAAATATCCCTCCATCGACTTTGCCGGTCAATATGAGGAGCTCGCTTCATTCAACAATTACGATCAATATTATCGACGTTTTACGCGGCATAACTACAGCTTCGGAATCAACCTTCGCGTCCCTCTCTTTAACCTTAGCCAGAACGCCAAAGCTGCTGCTGCAGATGCCGAAGCGCTCCGCGCCGAAGCCGATGCGCAAGCGGTCCGCGATCAGGTTGCGACCGATGCCGTCCGCGCCCGGCACGCGCTTCGACAGCTGGATGCCGCTGCCACCGTCTCTCGTCTCGAATACGAACTGGCGCAGGCCAACATCGACGCCGTACAGCTCCAGGTTCAAAATGGAAAAGCCAGTGCGCAGGATCAGGAATTGGCACGCGCGGACATCGCAAACCGGCAGGTGTTGCTGCTGCAGAATCAGTTCGAATATCTCCAGGCCGAGCTCAAGCTGCTACGCCAAATCGGAGAGTTGCGCACGTGGGCACTTGGTAAGTAATCCTGCCAACGCTGCAATTTTGCTCTTTGGTCCGTTTTCCGGCAATCTTAACAAGAACGCTTCAGTCGTGATCCACCATCGCCCAGGAAGCACATTTTGACCCTTCGCAAATACCTGGTTCTGCTCTCTGTCGTGATCTTCGGCTCGATCGGAGATACGTTTCTGGCGCGCGGAATGAAAGACATCGGAGCCATCGACGTCCATCATCTCGGTCATGTCTTCATGGCGCTTGCGAATCCCTGGGTGATATTCGGAATCTTCTTCCTGCTGGCTTTCATGTCCAGCTACATGACTGCGCTTTCCTTCGCCGATCTCACTTATGTTCTCCCCGCTACCGCCATCAGCTACGTATTCATGGCGCTGCTCTCCATCTTCTGGCTGCACGAGCACGTAAGCCTGCAGCGCTGGGCCGGCATCGTGTTCATCACTGTCGGGGTGGGCTTGGTCGCGGGAGGCCCTTCGCGCACGGAACATCCAACCGACGCCGTTCCTGATGCCGCAACGATCCAGGAGCGTGTATGAGGAACCTCTACACCTGGCTTTGCATCTTCTCCGTCGTCTGCTCAGCCGCTGCCGGAGACGTTCTCATAGCCCTGGCCATGCGCCGCATCGGCGACCTTGGCGAGTTTCGCCGCAAGCACGGGTTCCTATCGGTCGTCACCCGCGTACTCTCCAGCGGCGTTCTATTCGGCGGCATCTTATTCATGGCCATGGCCTTCTTCAGCAACCTCATCGGACTCTCCTGGGCCGACCTCAGCCTAATGGGCCCTGCCTCCGCCGCCCTGACCTTTGTCACCAACGCCATCGGGGCCAAGTTCTTTCTGCACGAAAACGTGGACAAGCGTCGCTGGCTCGCCACCATCTGCGTCTGTTGCGGAGTCCTTCTACTCACGCGATCCTGACGCACTCCCAGGGATTTGGCCCTGCCAACTGGAACTACTCCAACTGCTGTTAAAATAACTTCAGGAATGTCGATCAACAGTAGTACCGTGCCCGCAGAAAACAGCACTCAACCCACTTCGCCGTCGCCGCGTCCGCGCGTAGGCTTTGTCAGCCTCGGCTGTCCCAAAAACCTTGTGGACTCCGAAGTCATGATGGGCATGTTGTCCACCTCTGGGGCCGACATCACCGCCCACGCTGAAGATGCCGACATCATCGTCGTGAACACCTGCTCTTTCATCGACACGGCAAAGCAGGAATCGGTGGACACCATTCTTGAGATGGTGGAGCACAAAACCCATGGGCGTGCCACGAAGTTAATCGTCACCGGATGCCTTGTCGAGCGCTACCGTGACGAGATCCAAAAGAACATTCCTGAGATTGACGCCGTCCTCGGCACCGGCGAACTGGCTGACATTCTGGCCGCTGCCGGAATCGCCCCCGTCCCTGCAGAGCCCACTCCCTTTACGATCCTGAACAGCAGCGGCGCACACCCGCACGCCAGCGCCTCGCAGCAACTCAAAGGCGGACAGCACGAGCCCGCCTCCCGTCCCGAAGGCGATGCCCGCGAGAAGGCCGGACGCTTCGCTCGCGACACCTGGGGTGGTGCCACCGCCGAATTACCTAGCTATCTGTACGACGAAAACACCCCGCGCCTGCTCGCCACAGCGCGCCACTCCGCCTACATCAAAATTGCGGAAGGATGCGATCATCCCTGCGCCTTTTGCATCATCCCGCAGCTTCGTGGCAAGTTCCGTTCGCGCAGCATCGCCTCGGTTGTCGCCGAAGCTCAGCGGCTCGCCACACAAGGCGTTCGCGAAATCAATCTCATCGGCCAGGACACAACCTGCTTCGGCGAAGACCTTGGCATTCAGGACGGCCTGGCCTCCCTGCTTGAACAGCTTGCGCTGATCGAAGATCTGCGCTGGGTGCGGTTCCTCTACGCCTATCCCAACAAGGTCACACCGCGCCTGCTAGAGGTGCTCGCCAAGTACCCACGCCTGTGTCGCTATATCGACGTTCCCTTGCAGCACGCTTCCACCTCCATGCTCAAGCGAATGAAGCGCGGTGGCTCGGCAGAGATCTTCCTGAAGCTGGTTGCAAAGATGCGCCAGACGGTCCCTGACGTCACCCTGCGCACGTCGTTCATCGTCGGATTCCCCGGCGAGACTGAAGACGATTTCCAGCAACTTTGCGACTTCGTCACCGCTGCACAGTTTGACTGGCTCGGCGTATTCTCCTACTCCGACGAAGAAGGCACGCCCGCATACCTGCTCGGCGACAAGGTGCCGCCAAAGGAAATCGAGCGTCGCCGTCGCAAACTCATGCAACTCCAGAAGCGCATTAGCCGTCAGCGCTGCAAGAAGTGGATTGGCCGCGAGATTGAAGTGATGCTCGAGGGCCCAAGTGAAGAAACTGACCTGCTATGGGAGGCTCGTACTCCGGCCCATGCTCCCGAGATCGACGGCAAGGTTTTCATCAATGACTTCGGCGACCATGAGTCTCCCAAGGCCGGAAATCTCTACCGCGCCATCGTTGAAGAGGCTCACGATTACGACCTTGTCGCCCGATTGCTGTAGATTAAATTGAACTCTGTATGTTGATTACTGCGCCATGACGAAGAAAAAAAATCCATCGCTCCGTTGTCCAACATGCCGCAAGATTGTGCTAGCCAAAGATCCTGACTTTCCGTTCTGCTCTGATCGCTGCCGCGTTGTAGACCTCGGCAAATGGATCAGCGGCGGCTACGTCATTTCATCACCGGTGAATGATCCCGAATCCGGCGGCGAGGCCGAGTACAATGAGCCTAGGCAGCGGCGAGTCGGAAGCCTGCGAAGAGGCCCCGAAGCGCCAGATTCAGCCGACGAAAGCGAGAATCATGGACGCCGGAAGCCAAACTGAGGAACACACGCCCGATCCTCAGCCGCCTACTCTCCAGCACACGAAAAAGGGCTCAGCACGCCCAACCCGTCCCTATTGGGCTTGGACCGTCGCGACCTTCTTCGGTGCTGGCGCGCTCAAGCCCGGTCCCGGCACCTGGGGCTCTCTCGGGGCGGTGCTCACCTGGGCGCTCATCGCTCGTGCGCTTCCGCAAAACCTGCTCATTCCCGGAGCTCTCACCTATTGCGCGCTAGCCACCGCCATCGGAATACCCGCGGCAACGCTCACCGCGCGTGCCTGCCACCGCGATGATCCATCGCACGTTGTCATCGACGAAGTAGCCGGACAGATGCTCACGCTTGTTGCCGCCCCGCTTACCTGGAAGGTCCAACTGGCGGGCTTCATACTTTTTCGTGCATTTGATATCGTAAAACCCCCGCCCATCCGTCTCCTTGAGCGGTTGCGCCCGGAAGGCGTCGGCATTGTGGTTGACGATCTTGGAGCTGGTTTCTACGGCCTGATTGTTCTGCAGCTCTTATTGCATTTCGGCGTCGTAAGATAATGTGTTTGAAGAGTAAGCGCGCGCACCTATGAGCCCAAAGACAGAATCTCCCGTCATCCTCTCCGTCGAGCCCTCGCTTGCGCTACCCGGCGGTGAAGTCGTCCTGCGTGGCCGTGCTCTGCTTTTGAGCCTGACCCAGCCCACTCAGGTGTATTTCGGCCAGGCGCTTGGCACAATTGTCTTCGCCAGCCCTACTCAGCTCACCGTCATTGTGCCGGAGAGCGCCTCCGGTGACGCGCTGACCGTTACTACTCCGCTTGGCTCCGCTAGTGTGGATTTCAGCCTTGCCACCCTGCTCTCAGAGAACCTGCACCCGGTCTCCAACCCCGCCGTTGACAACGCCGGGAACATCTTTGTAACCTTTTCCGGCGGCCGCGGGCAATCCGTGCCCAATGCCCTGTTCCGTATCGACGATGAATCGACCCTGCATCCCCTGACGGCTGACATCATGAACGCCACGGGACTCGCCCTCGATTCCGCGGGGAACCTCTACATTTCCTCCCGCCATGACGGCGCTGTGTATCGTCTTTCGACTACGGGCGAACTCACTACTTATGCGGAGGGCATGGGCGTGGCCACTGGTCTCGCCTTTGACGCACTCGGCAATCTCTACGTCGGCGACCGCAGCGGCACAATCTTCAAAATCGCACCCGACCGCCAGATTTTTGTCTTTGCCACCCTCGAACCCAGCGTAGCCGCCTATCATCTAGCCTTTTCGCCGAATGGAAACCTCTACGTCACCGGTCCCACGACGTCCTCCAACGACTGCGTGTATGAGATCGATCCCCACGGTGTCGTTACGCATTTCTTCGACAATCTCGGACGTCCGCAGGGTCTGGCTTTCGACCTCGCGGGCAACCTGTTTCTGGCTGCCTCCTGGCGCGGAAGCCGTGGCATCATCCGGATCACGCCGAGCAGGAAAGCATCGCTGGTGATCAGCGGCCCCAATCTAGTCGGTCTCGCTTTTGACCCCAATCAGGCGCTGGTTCTGGCGACCACATCTTCTGCCTACTTCCTTCCTTGGACGAGTTCCGGGTTCATCTGGACCCCGGAGCTTCCGGAACTTTAGCACATGAAAAGGCGCCCCCGAACTTCAGGGACGCCTTCAAACTACTTCTTGCTTCAGTTCACTTCCACCAGTTCCACATCGAAGATCAGGAAAGCATTGCGCGGAATATCGGGGGGCTGTCCGCGCCATCCATAGGCCAGCTCTGGCGGAATCCTCAGTTGCCGTTTTCCTCCAACCTTCATTCCCGCTACGCCCAGTTCCCAGCCCTTGATGACTTCGCCCGCGCCGAGCGTGAACTGCAACGGCTGCTTCCGATCGTAGGAGCTGTCGAACTTCGTGCCTTCTTCCAGCAGCCATCCGGTGTAGTTAACCTTCACCTTGCTGCCCTTGGCCGCCGTTTTCCCGGTGCCGATGGCTAGATCCCAATACGCCAATCCGCTGGGCAGTGTTGTCGGCGTCAATCCATCCACAGACGAGGGATGCTGACGCGAATCCTGAGCAGTCATCCACATTGAAAACGTCAACAGCAACGTCAGGACCAATGCGGTTCTACGCATCTCGCCTACTCCTTTGCAACCGCGTCGCGCTTCACAGCGTCATGCGTCGCGTGTAGTTCTTGGAGATTGCTGACGCTGATCACGCCGGCCTGTAGAACGGGAATTCCTTCCACTACTGCGCGTGCCGCTGACAGCGTAGTAATCGTTGGAACGCGCGCCGTAATAGCCGCGCGGCGAATCGCTTTTTCGTCGAACCAGGGCTCGCCTCGCGCTTGCGGAGTGTTGATGATCAACTGAATCCGGTCGCCCTTGATCAGATCGACCACGTTTGGTCTGCCCTCTTTCACCTTATAGACGCGCTCCACGCGCATGCCAGCCTGTTCCAGTGCCTCTGCCGTTCCATGCGTCGCCACCAGTTTGAAGCCCATGTCCACGAACTTGCGAGCCACGTCGGCAACGTGAGGCTTATCGCGTTCGTTCACGCTGATAAACACCGTGCCCTTCGCAGGCAGTGCCTGTCCGGCCGCCAATTGTGCCTTGGCGAAAGCTTCGCCGAAATTATCCGCAACCCCCATCACTTCTCCGGTCGAGCGCATCTCCGGGCCCAGCACGGTATCCACTCCCGGGAACTTGTTCCACGGGAACACCGGAGACTTCACGTAGAAGTAATCCCCGGTATCCAGATCCTTGCGCAGCGCAATGTTCTCCGGCAAAAACTCCTTCAGCTTCCGACCGGTCATCAGCCGTGCCGCAATCTTGGCGCATGGTACGCCGGTAGCCTTCGACACGTAGGGAACCGTGCGCGAAGCTCTGGGATTGACTTCGATGACGTACACTTTTTCGCGCTGAATTGCATACTGAATGTTCATCAGTCCGACGACGTTCAGCGCTTTCGCCAGTTTGAACGTGTATTCGCGAATCGTCTCCAACACCTGCGGCGATAGATCGACACTTGGCAATACACATGACGAATCGCCCGAGTGAATGCCCGCCTCCTCGATGTGCTCCATGATGCCGGCAATCACCACGTCCTCGCCGTCGCTCAGTGCGTCCACATCCACTTCGGTTGCGGCTTCCAGGAAGTGATCCACCAGGATCGGACGGTCCTGCGAATACTCCACCGCCTGCCCCATGTATTCCTTTACCGACTTTGCATCATAGGCGATCACCATGGCGCGTCCACCCAGCACATACGAAGGACGCACCAGCACCGGGTACCCAACCTTCTCGGCCGCTGCCAGCGCTTCGTCCACCGACGTTGCCATCCCGCCCGGCGACTGGGGAATGTTCAACTCGTTCAGCAGCGCCTCAAACCGCTTTCTGTCCTCTGCAAGATCGATTGACTCCGGCGAGGTGCCGATGATTTTCACCCCGGCCTTCTTCAGAGGCAGCGCAAGGTTCAGCGGAGTCTGCCCGCCAAACTGTACGATCACACCGATGTCTTCTGTGCCCTTGGACTCGTGCTTGTAGATCGCCATCACGTCTTCAAATGTCAGCGGTTCAAAGTACAAACGATCGCTGGTGTCGTAATCGGTGGACACTGTCTCGGGATTGCAGTTCACCATGATGGTTTCAATGCCGTCATCATGCAGAGCAAACGCCGCGTGGCAACAGCAATAATCAAACTCGATTCCCTGCCCAATGCGGTTCGGTCCGGAGCCAAGAATGATGACTTTCTTCTTCGCCGTAGGCTGCGCTTCATCCTCTTCTTCAAAGGTCGAATACATGTACGGAGTGAAGCTCTCAAACTCAGCGGCACAGGTATCCACGCGCTTGTACACCGGAGTAAGCGACATTTCCTGCCGCTTCTGATACACACTGATCGAGCCCTCGCGCGTCGGCAGCTTCCAAAGCTCGCTCAGCCTCGTGTCGCTGATTCCCTTGCGCTTGGCCTCGCGCATTTCATCGTAGGTAACGGTCTCCAGCGATTTCTCCGACAAGCTGTTGAGTTCGTCGCCCACTTCCTTCAACTGGTATAGGAACCACGGATCCATCGCCGTCAACTTCGCAACGTGCGGAACGCTCCACCCATGGCGCAGCGCGTAGCGCACGTACTGCAGGCGCTCCGGATGCGGCGACACCAGCCGCTTGGTAATAATCTTCGGCTCAATCGCCTCAGACTCCAGGCGTTTGCCTGTCTCCAGCGATCTCACGGCCTTCAGCAGCGACTCTTTGAAGGTGCGGCCAATCGCCATCACCTCGCCCACCGATTTCATCTGCGGCCCCAGGCTCTCGTTCGCGCCCGGGAACTTCTCAAACTGCCACTTCGGAATCTTCACCACGACATAATCCAGCGTCGGCTCAAAACACGCTGGCGTCTTCTGCGTGATGTCGTTCGTGATCTCATCCAGCGTGTAACCGACTGCAAGCCGCGCCGCAATCTTTGCTATCGGGAAGCCAGTTGCCTTCGACGCCAGGGCCGAGGAACGCGAGACGCGAGGGTTCATCTCGATGACGATCTGCCGTCCGGTCAGCGGATTCACCGCGAACTGTACATTCGATCCGCCGGTTTCCACGCCGATCTCGCGCATCACCTTGATCGCAGAATCGCGCATCCGCTGATACTCGCGGTCGCTCAAGGTCTGTGCCGGAGCCACCGTGATCGAGTCTCCCGTATGCACGCCCATGGGATCGAAGTTTTCAATCGAGCACACGATGATGACGTTGTCCGCCAGATCGCGCATCACTTCCAGTTCGTATTCCTTCCAGCCCAGAACGCTCTCTTCAATCAGCACTTCGTGAACCGGAGAAAGGTCTATTCCGCGCGCCAGCAGATCGAGCAGTTCTTCGCGATTATACGCAATGCCACCGCCCGAGCCGCCCAGCGTGAACGACGGACGCAGCACCACCGGGAATCCAAGTTTGGCCGAGAAATCTAGTCCGTCCTTCAGGTTATTGACCAGCGCCGAGCGAGGCACATCCAGCCCGATCCGCGTCATCGCATCCTTGAAGAGCAAACGGTCTTCCGCCTTCTTGATCGCCTCCAGTTGCGCGCCAATCAACGTGACACCGTACTTCTCAAGCACGCCGCCATCAGCCAGTTCCACCGCGAGATTCAGCGCAGTCTGCCCGCCCACCGTCGGCAGCACGGCCATGCCCTTGCCGACGCCGCGCTCCACTTCCTGACGGATGATCTCTTCCACGTACTGCCGTGTCAGCGGCTCCACATACGTGCGGTCGGCCATCTCCGGATCAGTCATGATCGTCGCGGGATTCGAGTTCACCAGCACAACCTCGAACCCTTCGGCCTTCAGCGCCTTGCACGCCTGTGTACCGGAGTAGTCAAACTCCGCCGACTGTCCAATCACAATCGGACCGGAACCAAGAATCAGAATCTTCGAAATATCTGTGCGACGTGGCATCTACGTATGCTTTCTCATCTGCGATAATTGCCGACCAACTACAAATCTCAAGCTTACTTCTTCACCTTTGAATAGAAGGGCAACTGCTCCAGCTTCCGGTACCCGAACACTTCAGGGAACCCTTTCGCCGCAGCCGGAGCCGCAATTTCAGCTCCTGTATCCACCTTCACGAACTTCTGATCCTGCACGACCTTGCCATTCACATCAAGGTTCAGCGAGGTATAACGCATGCAGCCGCAACTCGGAACATCCATATAGCGATCGATCATGTGCGTCAATTGTCCGTTCGCATCAAAGCACATCTGTCCAGTGTGAATTGTCTTTCCATCGCCTGGCGCATCATGCAAATCGACCATCCAGTTTGTCTCGCGCCACACCCGCGCTGCTGCGTTGTCATTTGGTCCGGGACGCTTATCGTCCACTAGCAATGTCCACTGCCCATCGGGTGAACGCGAAAGTACGGTTGCGCTCTTGGGAGAGGTGTCGGAAATACTGCAGCTCTTTCCGAACACTGTCCGGCTCGAAGGAGTTGTCCCGTGAGGACTCCCTGTCCCCGAATGAGGGTCCGCCACACCCTGCGGGTGTGAGGACATCATCTGAGCCGCGCAGAACACGGGCACGATCAGCACAGCAGCAACGACTCCCAGCCGATTCAACGTCCACTCCTGAGCATTTAACCCTGCCTTGATTCTTTGAAGAAGATTTGTACGAAACAACCCATGCGGCTGAAACAAGTCCCGCCGAACACTCCGCGCTACCCTCTCCACTCGTCCATCATCTTTACGAAATCCGCAAACAGGTAATGCGAATCGTGCGGACCGGGCGAAGCCTCGGGATGATACTGGACGCTGAACAACGGGTACGTACGGTGCCGCAAGCCTTCCAGCGTATTGTCATTCAGGTCCACATGCGTCAGTTCCACTTCGCTCTGCTTCAGCGAATCCGGATCGACAGCATAGTTGTGGTTGTGCGCCGTAATCTCGATCTTTCCGGTCTTCAATTGCTTTACCGGATGGTTCCCGCCGTGATGCCCGAACTTCAGCTTGTAGGTCTTGCCTTCCAACGCCAGTCCGATCAACTGATGTCCCAGGCATATGCCGAAGATCGGCACGCGTCCTGCCATATCGCGTATCGTCTTCTGCGCATAAACAACGGCGTCCGGATCTCCTGGGCCGTTCGAAAGAAACACACCGTCCGGCTGCAAACTCATCACATCCTGCGCCGTGGTCTGCGCCGGAACTACCGTCACATCGCAGCCCGAACTTACCAGCCGCCGCAAGATGTTGTTTTTGATTCCGTAGTCAAAGGCGACCACCTTCTTGCGCTCGGGAGCATTGGGATCTGCACCTTCCGCGGTCACCACGGAAATCTGCTTCGCCACGGTGTGCGGTAACGTGATGATGCGTTCCTCAACGTCGCCCTTTGTCCACTCGTAGGCTTCTTTCGTGCAAACCTGCTTCGCCAGATCCAAGCCGTCGATGGAAGGCGTGGCCTTGGCCATGGCAACCAGCTTGTCCACGTCTGTCTCAGACGTGGAGATCACGCCGCGCATCACGCCGCGGTCGCGCAGATGCCGCACTAAGGCGCGCGTGTCGATGTCCGACAGCACTGGAACCTTGTGCCGCTCCAGGTATTCGTCCGTCACCTGGTGCGAGCGGTAATTGGAGGCGTACGGCGAAAACTCGCGCACGATCAGCCCTTCAATGTAGGGCTTGCCTGCCTCGTCGTCGTCGGGGTTCGTACCGTAATTACCGATTTCGGGATTGGTCAGTACAACAATCTGCCCAGCATAGGAGGGGTCGGTGAAGATCTCCTGGTAACCGGTAATGGATGTATTAAAAACTACTTCGCCCGTACGTTCGAGCCGTGCTCCGTAGCCTTTGCCGCGAAAGACTCTACCGTCTTCCAGCGCAAGGATAGCTTGCATCTCATCCTCAAGGGAGTGGATTTTCTAGATGATATCAGCTATTCAATCCTCCGTGCATCCCCAAGCGCCGGAAATACCCGCAACTGTGCATAAGAATACATCGACACGCATAATATGCACGCGCGGCTAACTTACCCTGCCTTTGCCGTTGCCTTTGTTTCTACCTTGAAACCTTGCAACCTTTGAAACTTTGAAACCTGGCCTTTGGTCTAGCTCCCCGTCACTGTCGGTGCTTCTCCAATCCACAACCGTTCTTCCACCGCGCGCAGCATCGACGCCGCCACGTCCGCCCTTGAGACTCTGGATGTCTCCGGCCGCCTTCCTATGGTCACGGAGTACTTTCCCGTGCGCAGTCCATTGGTCAGCATCGTCGGACGAAGAATCGTCCACTCCAGGTCGCTGCTCTTCACCTCGGGTTCCATCAGGTTTTTATCTTCATACGGCGCCAGCAGCAGCGTGGCGAAAACTAGCTTCTGTAACGCCGTCGCCAGCGCAAGGCTCTCGCCCGCGCCAAACGCGGACTCCACCACCAACCGCCGCACTCCATGTTCCTTCATCACCTCGGAGATCAGGCGGGTTCCCACCGACACCACATGGGTATTCCGCAGCAGGTTGCGCTGTCCCAAGCAGCTAAGCACCGCGTCGGCCCCAAGCACGGTTTTCGTCACGCTCTCATGGTCCAGCACACTGCCCAGCACTATCCGCATATTGGCGTTGGCCAGCGGCATTTTATTGGGATTGCGAACCAGCACTCGAACACTGTGCCCCTTCTCCAGCGCCTGCCTCGTCAGTTCTAGCCCGGTCCCCCCGGTAGAACCGAAAATTGCCAGTCTCATCTTGTCGTTCCTTGTCTTCGTTCTTTCCTGCTAACGTAACTTCCCCACCATTGTGCTCGGCCAATATGCAAAAACGGCCTTGCCGAATATTGCGGCCTGCTCCACCGGCCCAAAGTCGCGGCTATCGCTGGACAAGTTTCTGTGATCGCCCAACACAAAGTAGCTGGCCTCCGGCACGATGATCTCGCTCATCGAACGTTGGTCACGGAACTGGGACGGCACATAAGGTTCCACCAGCCGGTTGCCGTTCACAAACACTGCTCCGCGCCGAATCTCGATCCGGTCTCCCGGCACTCCCACAATTCTCTTGATGTAATTCTTGCTGGGATCACCCGGATAGCGGAACACCACCACATCTCCGCGCTCGACCGATCCTAGATGATAGGCAAACTTGTTGATGAAGATACGTTCCTGGTCAGCCAGTCCCGGCATCATACTGGTCCCCTCTACCTTCACGGGCTGGTAAAGGAATACGACGATGAAAACTGAAATTCCCAGCGAGATCACTACTTCGCGCAGCCATCTCATGCCCAATTGGCTAGACTTCACTTGCCGCGGTGCAATCGCCGGGCCAGGAACCGGGTTCTCTTCCATCTCACGTCCTCCAACTATGTTCATTCTATACAGACGTTGAACTCCAGCAGGGGTTGCGCAAATGCCACTAAATACTTCTCCGGTTGACGCTGTGCCCTGCAAACGGTATAAAGCTGTATTCTTAGATAGTTACCCGTCCCCGCACTTCTAACCGATCCGGGACGGGTGTAAAGAACCATGTTTCTGGAAGGGCCCATGACCAAAAAACTCGAAGTCAAGCCGAAAAGCCCCTCTGCCAAACCTAAGGCTGAACCCCGCAAGAGCGCTCCCGATGAGCATCAGGTGCGCTATGCTCACACTCTGCAGGGCTACGAACAGGGTTTACGGCTGCTGCAGAGCCAAAAGTTCGAAAAAGCTAAGTCCTTATTCGAGAAGGTGATCGAATCGGGGATTAGCGAACTGGCAGATCGAGCCAAAGTCCATATCAACATTTGCAACCAGCAATCGGATCGGATTCAGAACACCTTCAACACTCCCGAAGAGCACTACGACTTCGCCGTCTCTCTCATGAATCTCGGCGACTTCGTTACCGCCCGTGAGCACCTTGAGAACCTGTCCAGCCAGCGGCCCGGACTCGACTTCATCTGGTACGGCCTCGCCGTGCTTGAGTGTCTAACCGGTCGCACCAGCGAAAGTCTCCAGCACTTGGCCGAAGCAATCCGGCTGAATCCCGGCAACCGCTTCCAGGCCCGCAACGATTCGGATTTCCGGAACATGGCTGACGATCCCCGATTTACCGAGCTGCTCTATCCGGAAGGCAGTGTCGGAGCATAAATCTGCCGGGAAGCGCGCCCCCCTCCGCTTCCCATCCCGGCTAAATTGATGCCGATACCGCAATCCATCACGAGTCCAATCGAAGGTCTCCGAGTCGTCGCCATTGGCGGAGGCACGGGCCTGTCCACTCTGCTACGTGGATTGAAGCGCCATGTAATCGCCATCTCCCCCGCCGAACCTTCGGCGCCAGCCCCGATCGCCCCCTTTGTCTCCCGCCTAACGGCCATTGTGACCGTAACCGACGATGGCGGCTCCAGCGGACGACTGCGCAAGGAGCTTGGTGTTCCGCCTCCGGGCGACATCCGAAACTGCATGACCGCCCTTTCCGACGACGAAGAGCTGCTCTCCCAGCTTTTTCGCTATCGCTTCAGCGGCGGAGGTCTCGACGGCCACAGCTTTGGCAACTTGTTTCTAACGGCCCTGGCCGACGTTTGCGGCGACTTCTCGCTGGCCGTAAAGCTCAGCTCCGCGATTCTAAAGACCCGTGGCGAGATCTACCCTTCATCCGCCAATAGCAACGTGCAGTTGGATGCACTGATGCACAACGGCAAACGTGTCCGTGGAGAAACTAAAATCACCGCCAGCCGCAGCGGCATCGCCCGATTGCGCCTCGTCCCGGCCAACGCCCGTCCTCTGCCCCAGGTGCTAGAGGCTATTTCCAACGCCGACCTCATAAGCATCGGCCCTGGATCGCTGTTCACCAGTTGCATTCCCAACGTCCTCGTTCGGGGAGTTCCTGAAGCAATCTGCCGCTCCAAGGCCGTCCGCGTATACATCTGCAATCTGATGACCCAGCCCAACGAGAGTACGGGCCTTACCGCATCGCAACACATTCAGGCCATCTTCGACCATGCCAAATGCCAGGTCTTCGATTACGTGATGCTCAACTACGCTGCGGTACCCAATGAACTGCGCGCCCGCTATGCCGAGGACAATGCGGAGCCTCTGCACAATGATCTCGATCAAATCCGCGCCCTCGGAGTCACGCCGATCCTCGGCGACTACCTGGACGCGAGCCATTTCGCTCGCCATGCTATCGACCGCATTTCTCTCGACCTGCTCAACCTGCCTGCCCGCATTCACCGCGAACGGCAAACCTCGACACCTTGATTCGCCCTTCGCGCGCTGCCCAAAAATCACCCGATTTCATATCGGGACACACTCAACTCAAAGCGCAGCCACCCTCCGTTGCACAACCAGAAAGTACAGAGCTACCAGGATCAGCAACAATCCATTTGCTCCCAGCACAATCGGTGCCGTAAATACCGGGACCAGCCACCCTGACAGCAAATTCCCCATCGGCATCCCTCCACGAAACGCGCAATTGTACACGCTCATCACCCTACCGCGCATTTCGTTTGTCGTAATCAGCTGCACCAGCGAATTCACCGTAGCAAAAACCGCCATCATGGAGGCTCCCGCCAAGGCCAGCATGGCATAGCTGAACGGCAACGATCGCGACAGCGCAAATCCTGCAATCCCTACACCCAGACAGATCAGCATAATGAGTGCAACGCGCCCCTTATTCGATATATTTCCTCTCCCGGCCACAATCAGCGAACCGCAGATGGAGCCGAGTCCCATGAGTGACAACAGGCTGCCGTAAACCTCCGGCCCGCGATGGAATATGTCCTTCACGAAAACAGGGATATACGTTCGCATCGGCGTGCTCAGCGTCGTCATGCAGAACGCCAGCACAATCAGCGCCTCCATTGAGTCTTGCTTCCGAACGAACCGAACGCCCTGCTTCAGGCTGCCGAATATCGACTCACTGGTACTCTCCGGCAAAAAGCGTGCTGAGATGACCAGCAGCGACAGGATAGGTGCGAGGAACGAAATCGCATTCAGCCCAAAGCACCACTTCTCGCCGAGCCTCGCCAGCGCAATGCCTGCCAGCGCAGGCCCAATCGTCACCGCCATATTGAACTGAATCGAATTCAGCGCAATGGCGTTTGGCATATCCTCTCGGTCCACCAGCGTGGGAATCAACGCCTGATAGGCCGGCCCGCCAAAAGCCTGGGCCAGCCCGGACACAAACGACAGGCACAGGATGTGCGCCACATGAATATGTCCGGTCGCCACCAACCCCGTGAGCAGCGTCGCGGTCGACATTTGCACGTACTGGGAGATAAGCAGAATTTTGCGTCGCTCGGCGCGGTCGGCTACCACTCCGCCAATCAGCGAGAAAAGAAAGATAGGAATGCCGCCGAGAAACTGGTCAAGCGCAAGCAGAAAAGCCGAGTGGCTCAGCCGGTAGATCAACCAGCCCTGCGCCACAATCTGCATCCAGGTGCCTATGCTCGACATGCAGGCACCGAACCACATCAGGCGGAAATCACGATATTGAAATGCTTTGAATACCCGATTAAAAGTTAACTTCCCCATTTGCTCCGCGCGATCAAGCCGCTGCATCTATCTTCGCACGGGCGCACGTTCGTGCGTCCCTGCGTGAATCACAGACGTAGTTCAGGTTTCATCCTAGTGCTACCACGAGCCCACGGAACAAACTCATTCGGCCAACCGTCACAGTCTCCCGCTGCTTTACAATAACAACGCATGCCGAAACCAAGATTTGCAATCGCCATTCTCGCTGCCGGCAAAGGTACTCGCCTCAAGTCAAAGCTACCCAAGGTGCTGCACCGTATTGCTGGACTCCCGTTGCTCACCCACGTCGTGCGCGCGGCCAGCAACATCGTTGCGCCCGCCGATATCTTCTGCATCATTGGCCACGAGGCCGATCGGGTACGCACCGAGATTGCTTCTCTCGGAACGAAATTCGTGGAACAGCGCGAGCAACGCGGCACCGGGCACGCACTAATGCAGTGTCGCGAGGCGCTTGGCGGTTACGATCACGTGCTCGTGCTCAGCGGCGATGTCCCGCTTATTCGCCCCACCACCATCGCTGCCGTGCGCGATTTTCATATCGAAAACTCCGCGGCAATGACGATCCTCACCGCCGAGCCGCCTGATCCTTTCGGCTACGGACGCATCCTCCGTCGCATCGTCAAGGGTGCAAGTACCGATCGCGTCGAAGCCATTGTCGAGCAGAAGCAGCTCACGTCCGAGCAGAACGAAATTCGCGAAATCAACTCCGGCATCTACGCTTTCGATGTTGCAAAACTCTTCTCCCGCATCGACCAGCTATCGACCGACAATCCGCATGGTGAGTTTTATCTGACTGAGATCGCTGCCATCCTGCAACGCGATCAGGAGCCGGTCCTCGCTCTGCACACGCCGCACGCCAACGAGGTCCTCGGCGTCAACACCCGCCACGAGCTCGCCCAGCTCGATTCAATCCTGCGCGCGCGCAAGACACGCGAGTTGATGGACAACGGCGTAACCATCTTTAAGCCCGAAACGGTTCTCATCGATGCCACAGTAACCATCGGCACAGATACCGTAATTGAGCCCTTTGTACAGTTACTCGGCAACACCCACATCGGCGAAGACTGTCTCGTTCGCAGCTACTCCGTACTGACGAATATGCGAATCGGCAATGGCGTTCGCATCAACCAGGGGACTATTGCAGACGATTCCAGCGTCGAAGAAGCTGCAATCATCGGTCCGTATTCCAGGCTTCGCCCGGGCAGTGAAATCGGACCCGAGGCGCACGTGGGAAACTTTGTGGAGACAAAGAAGACAAAGCTCGCGCGTGGCGCAAAAGCCAACCATCTCACCTATCTTGGCGATGCGGAGATCGGGGAGCGTACCAACATTGGAGCCGGTACTATCACTTGCAACTACGACGGCGTGAACAAACACAAGACGATCATTGGGAGCCGAGCGTTCATCGGCAGTGACACCACGCTTGTCGCCCCCATCCGTGTCGGAGAAGGCGCATACATCGGTGCCGCTTCCTGCATCACCAGCGATGTGCCCGATGATTCATTGGGGCTCACCCGTCCGCCGCAAGTTGTCCGTCAGGGTTGGGCTACAAAAAAGAGAGCACAGCTCGAAGCGGCGAAAGCCGCGAAACTAAAGAAGTAACGACCGTTCGCTCGAACGCGGGCCAGTCGATTTTCTGGCCCGTTTCTGTTCAAAGCTAAATCTGTTCAGCAGGTTTTCCCACTCCCGCAATCAGCATTCCCGCAACGATGAGCGCACCGGCAGCCATCGGCTGATTGTAAGTACCGGCCTCTGCGGCCATGCCGATAAACAGCGCCCAGATAGCGCCGACGACGATCATACTGATTCCTACTGGCCGCAGCACCGGATCTCGTGTAATCCCCACCAGTACTTCCTCACTGGCATGCTGTGTATTGTGATGCGCATCATTTTCCGCCATAACTCTCCTGTTCTACTTTCGATGTGGCCGAAGCTCTAACGGATGCGCAAAGTTGATCGCATGTTGGGCATACGAAAGATCCCTTCCACTAATACCCCATGATCTTGGGCTGCCATTTCTGCATCGAACTAGTCGCGCGAGTGTAGGAGGCGAGATGAACAACCAGAAACCACAAGACGAAGCGCACAATCCCGGCAACAATCCGAACGTGCAATCCTCGGATGGCGGCATCAATCCGTCTGCGCCATCGACCGGCACTTCGGGTTGGGGAAGCACCCCAGACGAAAAGCGTGAGCAGGTGAGCCAGAATAATTCCGCGGCTTCCAGTCCAAACGCAAAAGGCGCCGGAGATCCGCGTCACACCTCTTATCCCCAAAACGAAGCAGCACAAAACCCTGCAGTCCAGCACGACACAAGTTCCCATCGTGACCGCAGTTTTCACTGTGCTGAGCAAGATTGCGGCTGGAGCGTGACCGGAAATACGGAAGAGGAAATCCTGGGATACATGCGCGCTCACGCCCGCGAGGCGCACGGCAAGAACGAATTTACGCCAAAAGAATTGGCCAGCGCGCGCCGGTCGATCCATAAGAACGCAGCATAGCGCGACTGTGACTTTCTCGCCGGGAGCGCCCGGCCCCAAATGGTACACTCCTCTTCATATCCCTTTTGATTGAGTGAGTGAGCCTTTGACTACGCAGGGTAGCCGTTCCGCAGTGTTGTTAATCAGTTGTCCCGACCGCAGGGGCCTCGTAGCCGTCATCTCCGACTTCGTCTTCCGCCATAACGGAAATATCCTGCATGCCGACGAACATCGAGATTCGGAGACCAACCTGTTCCTCATGCGCGTCGAGTTCGATCCTGCTGGTATGGACGTGAGCCTCGACAATCTGCAAGATGAGTTCGCCGGAATCGCCCAGCGCTTTGAGATGCAATGGCGTCTCTCCAAAGGCACGCGCCGTCCTCGCATGGGCATTCTGGTTTCACAGTACGACCACTGCCTGGCCGATCTTCTCTACCGCCACCGCGCCGGAGAGTTGGATTGCGACATCCCTGTCGTGCTCTCCAACCACACCGCAGCCAAAGGCATGGCGGGGTTCTACGGCGCAAACTTCGTGCACATGCCCATCACGCCAGAGAGCAAGGATCAAATCGAGCGGCAGCAGATTGCGACTCTTCGCGAGCACCAGTGCGACGTCATCGTGCTGGCGCGCTACATGCAAATCCTATCGCCCGCATTTCTCGCCGGATTCCCCAATCAGATTGTGAACATCCATCACTCATTCCTGCCGGCCTTCGTCGGAGCCCGTCCCTACCATCAGGCATTTGAGCGAGGTGTGAAGTTGATCGGTGCAACCAGTCACTACGTAACCGAGGTGCTCGACGATGGCCCCATCATCGAGCAAGCCGTCGTGCGCATCTCCCATCGCGACTCCGTAGAGGATCTGGTCCAGAAGGGCCGCGACCTTGAGAAAGTCGTACTCTCCCGCGCCGTGCGCTGGCACCTTGAAAATCGCGTTTTACTTTACGGAAAGAAGACCGTCGTTTTTGACTAGCGGTTTACGGCGTGACAAGAGCACTTCAATCAAAGCGGCCCGGAATCACTGTCTTGCACTTTATGCAGCGCCCTTGCTCCAGCTCACAGCTTTCCACCTCGTGCCAACTCCGGCGAATGATGGTGTACCCGCAATGCGGACAAACCGTGTTGCCGCCCTCCGGGGTCACAATGTTTCCCTCGTACACAAACTTCAGCCCCCGCGCCTGCGCCAGCTTCCGGGCGCTATGAATCGTTGCCGGCGGAGTACGCTCCCGGTCCATCATCTTGAAGTCAGGATGGAAAGCCGTGAAGTGCAGCGGCACGTCATCTCCAAGTTCCCGCAAGATCCAGTCACAGAGTTGGTTCGTCTCCTCAGGCGTATCGTTCAGTCCGGGAATCATTAGGTTGGTCATTTCAAACCAGACGTCTGTTTCCTTCCTCAGCCAGCGCAGGACGTCCAGCACCGGCCCCAAATGCGAGAGTGTGACCTTGCTGTAGAAGTTCTCAGTGAATCCCTTAATGTCGATATTTGCCGCGTCAATGTGCTTGTACACGTCAAAGAAAGCATCCCGAGTGATGTATCCATTCGACACCATCACCGTATTCAGCCCCGCCTCGTGGGCCGCCCGGGCAATGTCGATCACGAACTCCGCCCAGATCGTCGGTTCATTATAGGTAAACGCAATCGAGGGCGCGCCGTGAGCAATCGCCAGACCCACAATCTGCTCTGGTGACATTCTCCCCGAGCTCTGCTGCACCGTTCGTGCCTTGCTGATGTCGAAATTCTGGCAGAACTGGCAACCGAGATTGCAGCCTGCGGTTCCCATCGAAAGAATCGTCGAGCCGGGATGAAAGTGGAATAGCGGCTTTTTCTCAACGGGGTCAAGAGCCATAGAAGCTGGCCTGCCGTAGCCCAGTTGCACTAATTCGCCTGAGACGTTTTCCCGAATGAAGCAGAACCCGTGCTGACCTTCGCCAACGTGGCAATGCCGCGGACAAAGATAGCAATGAATGCGCCCATCAGGCAGCGTCTCCCACCAGCGTGCGGGATGATGAAGAGTGGTGGACATGGAAACACCTTTTTGTGATCTGCAGTGGTTAGATGCTCGAACCTTTACTGGGGGCCAAAGGTCTAATAGCGCGCGACTTTAGGGTCGATCTCCGCCGACCACTTGTCGATTCCACCCGCTATCGATTGCACTTTCTCAAAACCCTGCTTACGAAGCCAGTCTGTGACCGAAAGCGAGCGCACACCGTGATGGCAATAAACAACGATATGCTGTTCAGGATCGAGTTCCTGCACGCGAGCCGGAATCTCCGCCATCGGAATGTGCTCGCTCGGCATAATGCTGGCCGCTTGCCGTTCCCAAAACTCTCGCACATCCAGAACCAAAAGTTCCTCGTTGCGGGCCTGCAGTTCTCTAACTTCCTGCGGAGTGATCTCGTAGTTCATAGATTTTCTATCGGCTCAGTGGTACGTCTTGCGCATGGCAAACAAGCAATGCTGATCCACGATCATCTCCGGAGTGGAAATAATCACGTTGTCCGAGCCGCAACACGGGCAAACCGGAGTTTGGCCCTCGTCCCAGAAATCTTCAATGTCGGCATAGGAGAAAAGCCGGTAGCAATTTGTACACCCGCAGGGCGTGTCGGGAGCCTCTGGATCGCGAAACATATTTAGAGCATAGCACTGGTCGGGCCAGGGCATCTCTCTGGTCATTTTTAGCAACCAAAACGAAGGAATGAGTTCCGAAAACTAGAGCTCGTTTTCCCAACCATCCCCGGAAAGGCAGAATTCATGGCGAGTTTTATCAAAGACGTCGAAGAGATTCGGCAGCGTGCAATGCGTAAACTGGAAGGCGGTGCCGTAACTGATAACTATCAGCTCGACAAAAACTTATCGATTGCGATTCTCAACGAAGCGTTAGCCAGCGAAATCGTATGCGTGCTGCGCTACCAGCATCACTACTTCATGGCTTCCGGCGTACATGGGCGGAGCGTGGCGCAGACCTTCAAGGAACATTCCGACGAGGAGCGTGAACACATGGAGGAGATTGCCGAGCGCATCCAGCAACTCGGCGGTAAGCCCGACTTCAATCCCGGAACTCTCGTCGAGCGCTCGGTTTCCCAATACATCGAAGGCGAATCGCTGGGTCAGATGATTCGCGAAGATCTCATTGCCGAACGCGTTGTTATCGATGTGTATCAACGCTTCATCGAGCACTTCGGAATGAAAGATCCCACCACCCGCGGGTTATTCGAACACATCAAGGCCGAGGAAGAGGAACACGCCGACGAATTAAGCGAGATGCTCTTCCTCGTCGATCCTCGTACAGGTGCCGATCGAGGCATCGCCCCAGGTGTTGACGATCAATCTCAGAGTTCATCACTCAAACCGGAGACGGAGGAAGAATTTCAACTAGTCGAGCGCGCATTGGCCGGACATCGCGAGGAGCGCGTGCGACTCGAAGGCGAATCCGAGGCCCCCGGCAAATCCATTGGCGGCGTAGGCGGAAGACCCATGAATCGCAGAACCCATCCCGCCGAAGCCGATGACAGCGAAGCCGCCGACCACGCCAACGATGGCGGAATGCAAGGCACCAACCGCTCGCCCAAGGTACTCGAAAAGCAGAGGAAAAACCGGGTAGCGTGAGAGGCAAGGTTTCAAAGTTTCAAGGTTTCAAAGTTGAGGCAAAGTTTCAAGGTTGCAAGGTTTCAAAGCTAAAAACAAGAAGTCGCGAACGGAGAATTGAGAAGCCTTCAATCCAATACAAAAGCAGGGCAGGAGATTTTCTCTCCTGCCCTCATCTTTGCGGACAACGCCGAAGCAAACCTGCTCTTACCTTGAAACTTTGAAACCTTGAAACTTTGAAACCCGCTCTTAACCCTAGCTCTTAACATCCCCAATCAGCCGCTCGATCTCCTCGCGCTGCGTAGCCGTCAGCGGAAGCAATGGCAGGCGTGGCTTGCCACCATAAAAACCGTTGAGGTCAGCGGCGAACTTCACCCCTGCGATCCCCAAATCGCTGACAATGCGAAGGCAAGCGGATTCGATGCGTTGCTGCTTCTCCACCGCGAGTTTCTGATCGTCGTCCTTGAATGCCGCATAAATTTCATAACAGGCCGTAGGCGCGCATGCGGCAAATGCAAGAATTCCCCCCACAGCTCCAGCCTTCAGCAGCGCGTGCAATTTGTGCCCGGAGCCCACCAGTGTCTGAAAGCCCACTTCCTTGCGCCGGGTCCGGAGCCCTCCGATCACTTCCACCGCAGAAGACGAAGGCGCAGCAGCCCTGTGCGCTTCAGGATTTGAGGCCGTGGCCGCCAACGCTCCGGCCGTAACGAATTCACCCACCGGTGCAGCGGTCGCCTTCTGAATCATGCGCCTGGTGACTGGAAGGAATTCGTGCGTCACGCGAGCTTCGCGCTTAATGTGAGCCGTCCGATGAACCATGCGTTCAACCTTCGCCAGATCGCCGGATGATTCCTTGATGCCGATAATGTTTTGATGTTCGGACAGTTCCGCAATCAACTCGACCGGCAGATCGTAGCCCGTGCACTGCGGGAAGCTGTAGAGCACAACCGGAATCGGCGAGTGGTCGGCCACCGTGCGGAAATAGGTCAGCATCGCCGTAGGCGTCATCTGCGCGCGGTAGTAGTGTGGCGTGCGCACCATGGCCACATCGTAGCCAAGTGCTGCAGCGTACTCACACGCCTGCGCGGTCTCCTGCACAGACTCGTGACCGCAGCCCGCGATCATCACCTTCTCAGGAGCTGCAGCGGCAATCGCTGTGCGAAGAATTTCCCGCTCCTCCTCGCAGTTGAGCATCACGGCTTCCCCGGTCGAGCCGAGGACAACTAGTCCGGTAATGGGGCCTTTTGTGTAGCGATCGACGTTGTGTTCCAGCTTCTTGAAGTAAACACGTCCGTCGGAGTAGAAGGGAGTGGTGATTGCGGGAAAGATTCCGTTGAGCAACATGACACTTCATTGTAGTTCAAGCACACAGCGCCACAACAGCCCTTAATGATGAGTAGGCTCCGGTTGACGCTCAGTGCTTTTCGCGCAAAAAGGAACCCGGCCATCGGCCGGGCGCAAGTGAAACAATTCAGGGGAAGAATGAGTGACCCGCACAACGAGGTCCAAAGCTTTCCATGGCCGCCAATTCGCTATCGAACTACGACCGCAAAAACAGCATGACGCACGTAGGCGGTATTGTGAAATTCATTCTTTCTATGGCATGGATAACCAAAACGATTGGGCTCTGAAAAGCCGCGTAATCAGCGTCTCAGTGCGACTGCAGTTCCTCCTGAGCGGCGTGGCGGCGCTGCATCTCCTCCGGCGTTACGTCCTCCACGTGTGTTGCCACCCACCACCAGTTCCCAGCCGGGTCCTCGAAACCTCCGCTCCGGTCTCCGTAAAAGTGAGTTGCCACTTCCATCAGGCTCTTGCCCCCGGCATCGATTGCCCTATTAAAAGCGGCATCCACATCCGGAAGATAGACATACAATGTTTGTGGCCGCGGAGCAAATTGCTCATTACTCTGGGCGAGCATGATGCGGGAGTTCCCTATCTCCATTTCACCATGTTTCAGCGTGCCATCCGGGCGATTGAACCGTTCCATGAGCCTTGCTCCAAACACATCCTGAAGAAAGCGCAATATCCGCTCGGCGTCCGGTACCGTGAGGTATGGGGTCAGTGTGTGATAACCATCCGGAACTGCTTTCACCATCTTTCACCTCCACATTTGCAGTGCATTATGCCACGCATCTCCTTCAAGCCCCTGAAGCAGAGCGGACATTGTCCAGATGGGACAAGCTATCGTTTACTCGCATCGTTTGCAGGGCAAAAGCATCGAATTCGTTATGGCGAACACACAAACGGCGGTGTTGGGCGGGGGATGTTTCTGGTGCGTCGAAGCGGCGCTGCAGCAACTTGAGGGAGTGCTCCGGATCGAGAGCGGGTACATGGGTGGCGACCTCGATCATCCGACCTATGAGCAGGTTTGCGCCGGAAATACAGGGCACGTTGAGGTCGTCCGTGTCGAGTTCGATCCCGCGATAATCTCCTACAGCGAGTTGCTCGAGGTCTTCTTCACGGCCCACGATCCCACCACGTTGGATCGCCAGGGCAACGACGTCGGCACGCAGTATCGGTCAGTAATTTTTGTCGCCGACGATGCCCAACGCAAAGAAGCCGAGCGGGTGATCGCCAACCTAACCGAAAACGGCGTCTTCGACGATCCGATTGTGACCACCATCGAGTCAGCTCAAACCTTCTGGAAAGCCGAGGGATATCATCAGAGCTACTTCGCAAACAACTCACACCGGCCGTACTGCCTTTTTGCCGTGGCTCCCAAGGTGGCAAAGGTGCGCGCAAAGTACTCTGCAAGAATCAAGCGCGCTAGCTAGCTCCGTGGGGCAAATGCCTTGGTGACTCAGCAATCCGGACGAGCAGGCTATCCATTGTGAATGGTTTCTGGAGATAAACGAGCCCATCTCCGCCGCCTGCATTGATCGTCTCTTCGTCTCCATATCCCGACATGTAGATGATCTGCAAATGAGGATTTCTCGTTACAGCGATGCGCCCCAGTTCACGGCCACCCATGCGCGGCATTATGAGATCGGATAGCAGAATCGCCACGTCAGAATTCAGCACCAGGACCTCAAGGGCCTCTACACCATCTACCGCCGTCAACACCCGATACCCTTGATTGCGCAGATGATCGGCAATTGCCTCTCGCAACGCGCGTTCGTCTTCCACGACGAGCACAACATTCTTGCCCGTCACCACCCGCTTTTCGATCGGCGTCTCCGGCGCCACGGCAGATTGCGTGCAGCGCGGCAGATGAATCTTGAATTCCGTGCCCTGTCCCATCTCGCTTTCCACCCGTATGTGCCCGCCAGATTGTTGAACGATGCCGTAAACCGTAGCCAGGCCGAGCCCGGTTCCCTTCCCCCGTTCCTTCGTGGTGAAAAACGGTTCAAATAACTTCTCTTGAATTTCCGGCGGAATTCCAGTGCCAGTATCTGAGACGGAGAGTTCGACGAAGCCTTCGTCTACTTGATAATTACGGGTCGCCAGCGTCAGCATCCCGCCATTCGGCATGGCATCGCGCGAGTTGACACACAGGTTCAGAATCACCTGGACGATCTGGCCCGCATCCGCCTTTACGCGCCACAGGTCCGGAGCGAGATCGCATTTCAGATCGATGTTCTCCGAGATGATGCGCCGCACCATGCTGCTGGTTTCAGAGACGATGGCGTTGCAATCGAGAATCTGAGGCGCGAGCACCTGCTTACGGCTGAAGGCCAGCAATTGACGCGTAAGAGCCGCTGAACGGTGCGCGGCACGCGAGATCAACTCGGTATGTTTAATCAGCGGGTCGCCATTCGGCAAACTGCTCGTCAGCAACTCTGCATAGCTGATAATGACCATCAGCATATTGTTAAAGTCGTGAGCGACGCCTCCCGCAAGGCGGCCAATGGCGTCCATCTTCTGTGACTGGTGCAACTGTTCCTGCAACTCGGTCTCTAGCGTGACGTCGCGCTTAACCGCCACGTAATTGATGACCTCTCCCAAACGGTCCACCACCGGCGAGATCATAGCTTCTTCGGTATACAGCCGCCCATTTTTCCTGCGGTTCACAAACCGCCCGCTCCAACTTTCGCCGTTGCTCAGTGCGCACCAAAGCGCTTCGTAGAACTCAATCGACTGACGTCCGCTACTCAGAATCCGAGGATTCTGTCCCAGCACTTCCTCGCGACTGAATCCCGTGATCCGCTCAAACGAGGGGTTCACATACACAATGCGGGCTTGCGCATCGGTAATGACAATCGATTCATTCACCTGCTCGATCGCGCGAATCAGGCGCGCATTCTCGGCCTCGGACAGCTTGCGCTGCGTAATGTCGCGCAATACAATCTGCACGCTCTGAAATCCAGCATGGGAAAATGACGACGCGGCAACTTCCGCATCGATCATCGAACCATCCCGCCGCACTAGCTTCGTTTCCTGGACGGCCACCTGCGTTTCTCGCGCGTAAAGTTCGCGGATGACTTCCTCTGCATTTTCCTTGCGCTCAGGGCTCACAAAATCGAGAAGGCTGTGATTCTCCAGATCAGGGATCGTATCTAAATTGAACATCTCCGCTGCCGCGCGATTCACCAGCACGATCTTTCCCTTGCGCTCCACCACAATGCCGTTTGGAGAATCCTCGACCACCCGGCGATAGCGCATTTCACTTTCCTCAAGGCCACGGCTTACTTCGGCGAGCGAAGACATTGCTGCTTTCAAAGCGCCCGTGCGCTCCTCGACCAACCTCTCCACCTCGCGATGCCGGTTCTGCGTATTCACGAGCCGCATCGCGATCAACAGCGTAAACAACAGACAAGTACCGCCCCCTGCGTAGCTGTACTTCATATCGACCGGAAAAGCGCCCGGTGCCGGGGATGCACTCAGTTGCCAGGTACGTCCGCCAATCGAATAATTTCTGTATTGAGTAAGATCTGTGGTCGCCGGAAGCTGCCTGCCCCTGGAAGGATAAAGTTGCTGTTCTGCAGCGCTCGCTCTCAGATCTGTAATTACCACCTCTACACCGGAATTCGCGCCATGCCTTTCTACAATGTTCCCCATCCGCAGAACACCCGCCACAAAGCCAAGCAACTCTTTCTTCCCGGAATTGCCCCCGCTCCGGCCGTACACGGGACGAAGCAGCAGCACCCCGTGCTGATCCGAGGTCTCCTGGATAAGCGTGAACCGTTGGGACACCGACAATTCTCCGCTGGAAGCCGCGCGCACCATCACATTGTGCCGAGCTGTGTGTGCAACAGAGTCGTCGTATCCAGACGCAATTTCGTTACCTTTATATGGCTGAATATACGCAACAGGAAAATAGTATGGCCGGTTGCCCGAACGAACCATACCACCCTGCTCGCCACGGTCCCGAATCTCGAATCCGGGAAATCCTTCCGCTCGAATCGCCCTTTCAAAGGGGATGCGCTCGGCAAGGGAGACACGGGGAATCCACTCCAGAGCCTGGATGATCTCGGCATCATGTACCGCAAGCAGAGGTGTGGTAAAGGCATCAAAGGACTTGCGTGTAATTCGACCCGTCGATTCGCAGTGAGCGCCGAGTGCAACAACTTCTGCAACCGTTAAATCCAGATTGGATTCAACATCCTCAAAACGCTCCTCTGCCACCCCCTGAAACATGCTCTTGGTCTTTTCAACTTCAAGCGAATGGATGGTCAGAAATGTGAGCGCTGAGATTATGGCTCCCACGCACGCCACGGCGACCAAAGGAAGGAATCGCCCTTGCGTTCCGAACCACTGTTTCAACAAGACTTTCACCCTCCAGGGTGCGAGGCGACACAGAGATGGACGATGCGCTCAACTCGCAACAGGGGCGGTCGACCGTACCGAAGTTTATGGCATATTGTCTATCAGGAACGCTGGCGTGCATAGCAGCGCCGGCAGCAGAGAGTTCAGCAGCGAACGTAACTATCCCGAATCGCTAAAGTACCGAAATGGACTCAGACGAGCGGGACTGCGATCCGGCACGCCTTGCGATAGCATCAATCAGTCCGGGAACCGTGTACTCGGTCGGTTGCACGTCCACATTCAATTGGAACTGTCGCAGCGTTTCGGATGTAACCGGACCGATTGACGCATTGAGCACGCCTTTCACCAGCTTGGACCGTCCGGAGCGAATTCCCAGCAACGCCACATAATTCTTGACCGTCGATGCGCTGGTGAAGGTGATGATGTGTGGACGGCGCTGCTGATCGCGCAGAACCGCACGAAGCTCCACACGCGAAGACTGTGGAATCACAGTTTCGTACGCCTCTACCACATCCAAAAACGCTCCCATGCGACGAATCTCGCGAGGTATCACGTCGCGCGCAATCTTAGCTCGGCACAACAGAACGCGTTTACCCCGGATCTTATCCGACAACGCCTCAACGACGGATTCCGCAACGTATTCTTTCGGTGTGATCGCAACCTTCAAACCCTCGCGCTCAATGGCAGCGCGGGTCGCCGGTCCAATTGCCACAATGTTCAAATGAGCAAGCACGCGCTTGGGCAGATTTAGCAGCGCCATGCGCTCAAACATCGCTCGCACGCCATTAACACTGGTCAGTATGAGCCATTCGTACTCGGCTACAAGCTCGAGAGACTCATCCAGGCATTTGAAAGATCGAGGTGGGCGGATTTCAATGAATGGGATCTCATACACTTCCGCCCCCAGCTCTCGCAATCCAACCGAAAGCGCTCCAACCTGATCACGGGCGCGAGAAACAAGGATGCGCCAACCTTGCAATGGCATGATCGCTGTCCTGTTCTCGTCGTTCTCGCTCATGGGGCCCGGTCCCGAAATTAGCGTGGAGTCGTACTCGCAGCATTCTCGCTATAAACGTCCTGCAAGATCTTGTCGCCGCCGCGATTCAGAATCGCGGTACCCAGGCGCTGCCCCAGTTCGACAGGGTCCGTCCCCGTACCGATTTCGCGCAACAGCTCGCTTCCATCGGGACGCGCGCAGATTGCAGTCAGTTTGATCTCGCTGCCGGTGACAACCGCAAAAGCTCCGATCGGTACCTGGCACCCACCTCCAAGCTGGTTCAGCAACGCGCGTTCGCAAGTTGTAGCCAGTCGCGAGGGCTCGTCATTGAGGAACGCAAGATGCTCGCGCACTTTCGCATCGCCCAGACGAATTTCGATGCCAAGAGCGCCCTGTCCGGCAGCCGAACACATGACCTCCGGCTCAATGATTTCCTTGATGTGCTCAGTTTTGCCCAGACGCTTCAGCCCGGCCGCCGCCAAAATCACAGCGTCGTATTCGCCCTCTTCCAGCTTGCGGACACGCGTATCCACATTCCCTCGCAACGGATGAATTTCGAGATCCGGGCGGAACTGCTTCAGTTGGGCCTGACGACGCAAACTACTGGTCCCCACGCGTGCACCCTGCGGTAAATCATTAACGCTGTTATAGCGAATCGACAAGAAGGCGTCACGGGGATCCACACGCTCGGTAATAGCTGCAATCTCAAACGGCCCAGCCAATGCGGTGGGAAGGTCCTTGAGGCTGTGCACCGCAAGATCGATACGGCCTTCTGCAAGTGCCTCCTCGATTTCCTTGGTGAACATTCCCTTCGTTCCCACCTTGGCAAGCGCCACGTCCTGAATCTTGTCTCCCGTGGTCTTGATGATTTCCAGCTCAACTTCATGTCCCTGCTTCCTGAGCAGGTCTGAAATGTGATGCGCCTGCCAGAGAGCAAGCATTGAACCGCGGGAACCGATACGAAGCAGAGCCATTCAACTTCCTTTACTTATTTCTGATTTTGATTTGTCAATGCTACCGGGGTGAGTGCGGCCGTGTCCGTCCGCCTCCGCTGCGGAGCAGGCGTGGCCGGCGGTTCCGATGCCCCCGCAGACGCATCCACCTGCTCGGGCTTTTCGTCACGCAGGTTGAAGATCTTTCGGACTACATCGACAACGGTGGTCGCCCCCGGATCGAGCGCCGCCGACTTCAACGTAGTGATCGGCGTGTGCATGATCTTATTGATAATTCCGCGCGAGAGTGCTTCGACCGCCATCTCCTGCTCGGGAGTAAGATTCCCCAACCGGCCCCTTACGCGATCAATCTCTGCCTGCCGCAAGTTCTCCAGATGCTGCTGCAGTGACACGATCGTCGGAACCACTTCGGCGGTCTGCGCGCGCTGTTCGAACTTGCGCACTTCCTCATCCACCAGCAACTCGGCGCGAACGGCTTCCTTGCGGCGGTCACCTAGATGAGATTGAACGACCTGCTGCAGGTCATCGATGTTGTAAACGAAGATTCCGTCCAGGTCATTCAGCCCTGGGTCGATGTCGCGCGGAACCGCAATGTCGATGAAGAACATTGGGCGATTCTTGCGGGCCTGCAGAAACTTCTCGCCATGCTCCTTGCGAAAGATGGCATGCGGCGCGCCCGTCGAGCTAATGATAATGTCCGCCCACGGAGCTGTGTCATACAGGCGTTCAAAGGGAATTGCCTCCCCTTCGAATTTGTCGGCCAAAGCGACAGCGCGGTCATAGGTGCGATTCGCAACGAAAATCTTCTTGGCGCCGTGAGCGATCAAATGTCTCGCCGCCAGCTCGCACATCTTGCCAGCTCCGACCAGATAAACGGACTTCCCCGTCAAGCTGCCAAAAATCTTCTCCGCCAGCTCGACCGCCACCGAGGCGATCGACACCGACGAGGATGCAATCGTCGTCTCGTTGCGTACTTTCTTTGCAACCGCAAATGCCCGCGTCAGGAGTTGATCGAGTTGCGAATTCACCGTGCCCAGGGCACGTGCAGTTGCGTACGCTTCCTTCACCTGTCCCAGAATTTGCGACTCGCCAACCACCATCGAATCCAGGCTGGAAGCAACGCGGAACACATGCTTCACCGCCTCGATATCCCGGTGTTCAAAGATATACGACTCGAATTCGCCTGTGCCGAAACCGAAGTAGTCGCGAACAAATTGCTGCAGGTCGCAATGGCCATTTCGCGAGCGCGCAAAGATCTCCACCCGGTTGCAGGTGGAGACGATCATGCCCTCCTCGACGCCTTCCATCGAGGTGAGCTTGCCCAAAGCCTCGGGCAGTCTCGATTCGGAGATGGCGAAGCGCTCTCGAACTTGAACCGGTGCCGTCTTGTGATTTACACCCAACACGAAAAAATTCATGGGGCGATGAACCTGTGCAATTTGCTCATATAATTCGCACCCCACGCGCAGACTGAGACAACGAATCCGAAACTAGCCAGATAAGCTGCTTTCCGCCCTCGCCAGCCGGCACTCCAACGCGTGTAAAGAAGGACAAGGTAAATGCCCCACATAAGAAGCGAGAGTAAAACCTTGGGATCACTGAAATAGGTCGCCCCATAGCGCTCCTGAGCCACAACGGCGCCGGCCAGAAGCCCCATGGTCATAAAGGGGAAGCCCATCAGCAGCGCTTTGTACCCAAGTTCGTCAATCTCCTGCAGCGCAGGCAGACGCGTAGCCCAGCTCACCGTCAGCTTTCGCTTTAGCTGTCGAGACAGTATCAAATAAAGCAAGCTCGAAACAAAGCTCAGGAAGAGCATGGCGTAGCCAAACAGCAGGGTGCAGACGTGGAACACAATCCAGCCGCTACGGAACGTCGGCGAGGAAAACGCCACAGGATGCTGTGTAATCGCCGAAGAGAACGTAAGTAAAAAGATGAGCGGGAAAATCAGGGCAGCCGGAGAAGCAGTCTTATAGCGAAGATATAGAGCCGTGAAAATCAATGCGATGATCAGTGCCAATGCCGATTCCGCATGGCGGATGGTCAGCAGTTCCGAATATCCAAAGAGTAGGGCCGTCTCCACCAGGGAGACGAGATGGAAGACCATCCCCAAACCCACTGCGGGAGCGGCGATCCGCCCAGAACGCTCACCCTTCTGCCGAAGCATCAGGATTGCGTGGGTCAGCCCCACCCCGTACAGTACGGTCGCAACTCGAAGCCAGAGTAAAGGCATAAAAAATGGGTCCTCACCCACCTCTCACAATTAACAGAAAACGTGGCAAGGACTTTCCTGATTATACAAAGGAGCGCTGGAGCCCTAAGTGTAAGTGTCACTGCAAAGTGTGACGCGCATCACAATGATAAGACGAGCCAGGAGTTCGTGGCTAGTCCTCCCCCAATCGCCAAGAGAATTCTTGTCTCCGAAAGAATTTCCCCGCGGCAGCCAAAGACACCTGGCAACACTGGTTTGTAATTCGCCAACCCGGGTGCTAACATTCATTCTTTATAGCGTTTTGAGGAGGCAATTCATGGCTGACGAAAGCTGTAGTGGTGGTGGAATTCTCTGGTTTCTGGCGGGACTCGGTGTAGGAGCAGCCGTGGGTGTTCTTTACGCGCCTAAATCCGGACGTGAGACTCGCGAATCGATTCTCCACGCCGCCGAAGAAGGCCGCGAAACGGTTCAGGAACACGCACGCAAGTACAAGGAACAGGCACAGGAATGGGCGGATCGCGGCAAGGACGTAATTGCGCAGCAGAAGGATAATCTCCGCTCGGCCTTTGAAGCTGGCCGCCAGGCGTACCGCGATGCCAGTCAGGATCCGATTCCCGAACCCGGCGCTCCCAAACTGTAACCTTTGCAAGCTGAGCGGGCCATTCTTTTAGAGCCTCGCGAGCAAATGGACGGACCTCATGGATCAAACACTCATCGCCTTTGTTGCGGTGACTTCGATTGCGGTCGTACTTCAGACGTTGATCCTGGCGGGAATGTACTTTTCCACACGCAAGATGAGCAAGCGAATGGAAGCGCTCTCAACCCGCATGGAAGAGCAGGTACTTCCGTTGGTAGAGAAAGTGCGCGTAATCGTAGATGAGAACGCGCCCATGATCCGGACGGCGGTCACCAACGTGACCGAGACCTCGGGTCTGGTGCGGTCCCAAATTGGCCGTATCGACGAAACCGTGACTGAGGTTGTCGGCATTGTCCGAGCTCAGGCCGGACGTGCGGACGAGCTCGCAACACGCACCATGCAGCGCATCGACATCACGGCGGGGGTACTGCAGCACTCTGTATCAGCACCCGGACGGCACTTCTCAGCACTTATGGATGGCGTAATGGCCGGGTTCCAACAGCTAACGGCTGGCCGCAGGGCAAGTCGCGCCAAATCTACATCGAACGACGAAATGTTCATTTAGGAACATCGATGAAACAGAGCCATCAAAAAGGAGCAGGGGCATCGCCTCTGCTCCTTTTTCTATGCGCTCTTCCGCACCAGTAATTTAGTCATTTTTCGAAAGGGGCGCTCCGGTCAATGCCGTCAAGAATCGGAAGCGCCAGGAGCCTGGAACGAAATGAAGTCACCTAAATTCATCTGCACCTTGGCCTTTATCGCAGCCTCATTCACCCTGCCCGCAAGCGCTCAAACGGGCACAGCCGCCACCTCTTCCCCAGCACAGAAGCAGATCACCATCGGCGGTCAGCCGGTAGCAAAAATGGTACGGCCGCGAGCTCAAAGTTCCACCAAACCGCAATTCCTCGAAGCTGATTTCCTTCCCGGCCGCGGCATGAACATGCTGCAGATCAAGGCATACCTGCCCGGCAAGGGCGAAGTCCTGCTGCTCGCCTCACCATCTTTAGAAGATACGAAAGCAAGGCTCGATGCGCCCGATCCCTACGGCAATGAGGCGTTCAAGATCGGCGGCGCCATCCTGCTGCCATACGCCAACCGAATCCTCGGCCCTCTTTCTGACGACGGCAAAAGCATTCAGGCCGACTTAGCGGGACAAAGAGTTCTGCTCCCTGCCAACTGGAAAGGCGACAATCCCGGTGCAAAGCTTCACTCCATGCACGGATTGATTCTCGGAGCAACATTTCAAAATGTAGTCCTGCACAACGGCCCCACCAATTCCACGCTCTCCGGCCTGCTTCATGCCAAGAACTTTGGTGGACACTGGCCCTCACAGACCGACGTCAAGGTGCAAGCTGAACTTAAGAATGACGTACTCGACCTCAAGGTCACAGCCACCAATGTAGGCAAAGAGCGCTTGCCGATGGCGATTGGCATGCATCCTTACTTTGCCTTCCCCAGTGGGGACCGCACCCAGGCGCGGGTACACATGCCGGCTATCACGCGCGCACCAGCGAACAACTATGACGATACCTTCCCACTCGGGATCCTGGAACCGGTAAAGGGCACCCGCTTTGATTTCACCGCCGAAGAGGGCCGTCCCCTCGGCACCGATTTTCTCGATGACGCGTTCACCGATCTGCAGCGCAATGCCCAGGGCAACGCAGAAGTACGAGTCACCGATCCCGCAGCGAAGTACGGCATCAAGATCATTGCGGTTTCCAAGGACATCAAGGCTATTCAGATGTACGCCCCTTCCAGCAAGAACTTCGTAGCCATCGAGCCGCAGTACAACCTGTCGAATCCATATGACAAAAAGCTCTGGGGAAATCGCGACACGGGAGTTGTTTTCCTGAACCCGGGCCAGTCCACAACCTGGCACGTCCAGTTTGCCATCTACGAATTGAAATAATCGGGAGGTCCATCGGCAGATTTCCTCTGCCGGTGGATCAACCCGGGCTAAGCAGAAGCCATCGAACCCAGGTGTTCCGGAAAACACTGGAGGTGTGCCTAGCTATGTACGACATGAAGAATCTCAAGAGGCTAAAGAAGATGGAAGCCAGCGCCCCGGAGGCCATCAAAGCGTTCTTGGCTTTTGACAAAGCCGCGATGGCTGCCGGTGCCATTCCCGTCAAGTACAAAGAACTGATGGCTTTGGCTGTGGCGTTCACCACCCAGTGTCCCTACTGCATTGAGATTCACGCAGGCAAGGCACGCGAAGCAGGCGCATCCGACCAGGAAATTTCCGAAGTAGTAGCCGTTTCTGCGGCGCTTCGAGCCGGTGGGGCCATCACTCACGGCACCCACGCCCTAAAAGACGAATAACGAGAGACAAACAACTCAGCTCTGGATTTCTCGCAGACATTCGCGAGAGATTCAGAGCTCAATCCCGACAGTTCAGCGACCTTCGCGTACCTTCCCTCAGGTAATACAAAACTGTGACTTAACGCCTCCTGAATACCTGCGAAAATCTCAGCATGACTCAGTATCCGGTACTCATTCAGGGCGGCATGGGAGCGGGCGTTTCTGATTGGCGGCTGGCGAGGGCAGTGTCTCTCACCGGGCAGCTTGGAGTGGTTTCCAGCACAGCACTCGACACCATTGTGGCGCGTCGCCTGCAGGATGGCGATCCCGGCGGCCACATGCGTCGCGGTCTGGCAATGTTCCCCTTCCCTGCAATGGCCCAGCGCATCCTCGACAAGCATTACATCCCCGAGGGACGCGCTAAGGGCGCGCCTTATCGTCTAGTGCCAATGCTGGCGCGGGTCAATTCCCGCGAAGCAACCGAATTGCTGATCGTCTCAAACTTCATCGAAGTTGCGCTTGCCCGTGAAGGCCACGTCAATCCCGTAGGCGTCAATTGCATGGAGAAGCTGCAGCTTCCCCTTCTGGCTTCGCTCTACGGTGCCATGTTAGCCGGAGTCGGCTACGTCCTCATGGGTGCCGGAATCCCCTTGAAAGTTCCCGGGGTGCTTGACGCATTTGCCGCCGGACACGCCGCCGCCTATCCTCTCTCGGTCACCGGAGCCCAACCTGAAGACGATTGCCTCATACGTTTCGATCCTCAGGAGTTTTTTGGCGAGCCTATGCTTCCGCTGCACCGTCCCGCTTTCCTGGCGATCATTTCGTCCAACACCCTGGCTACCACCATGGTTCGCCGTTCCAACGGCAAGGTGGACGGGTTCGTCATCGAAGGCCCCACCGCCGGCGGACACAATGCCCCTCCGCGCGGTCAACTGGTTTTGAGTGATAAGGGCGAGGCCGTTTACGGCGAGCGCGACCGCATCGATCTCGACAAGATCCGCCAAATGAATGTGCCTTTCTGGCTTGCTGGAAGTTATGGCACACCCGAAAAGATCGTAGAAGCCTTGGAGTTAGGTGCCACGGGCGTACAAGTTGGCACCGCTTTTGCGTTCTGTCAGGAATCAGGTTTGCGCGAGGATTATAAGGACTCGCTGCTTCTGAAGATCAAGCGCGGCGAAGCTTCAGTCTTCACCGACCCGCTTTCGTCACCCACCGGCTTCCCCTTCAAGGCTGCGCAACTGGAGGGCACGACCTCCGAGGCAGACGTGTACCGCAACCGCACCCGCATCTGCGATATCGGAATTCTCCGTGAAGCCTATCGCACCGAGAGCGGCACCATCGCTTATCGTTGTGCCTCTGAACCCGAGAACGTTTACGTAGCCAAAGGCGGCATCTTCGAAGAAACTGCCGGGCGCAAGTGTCTCTGCAATTGCCTTCTGGCCGATATCGGATTGCAGCAGGTACGTCGCGATGGCTCCGAAGAGCCTGGAATGGTCACCACGGGCGACGACCTGAACAGCATCCTGCGGTTCCTGCCTGCCAATGAAAGCTCCTACACTGCCGCGACCGTTGTAGAAACTTTGATCAGCCAGCTTCCCGTCGAAGCCCTAACCAAGACAGCCGATACCGCCGTTCCTCTTGCGATTCCATCAGAGCCGGTTGGAGTATCACAGCCGTAACTTTTGCGCGCCGGTAAGGCGCTGTTTCAAGCCAGGTCAGTGCGTCCGATTCCGTGCCACTCCCTGGCACAGCCAATAATCTGCGCTTCCATTTGCGGCAGTGTGCGGCGCTCATCCCAACACTCCGTAGCGAATCGTCGCGCCTCACAGCTCATCCGCGCCAAAGTTTCCTTATCCTTCGAGAGCTCCAGGATCGCGCTCGATAATGCCCCAGCATTTTCGGGTTCCACTACTACGCCCGCGCCCGAGCGCACAATAACCTTCGCGACCTCGCTTGCGGAATTCACCGAGGCGATCACCGGACAACCGGCGGCCAGCAATGTCACGGTCTTCGACGGAAAGACGATATCCGACACCACTCGCTGCTGAGTGATCAGCGCGATATCGGTTGCGGCCAGCATCTGCTGAAACAGGTCGTTATCTAGCAGTGGCATAAATCGCACGTGATTCAGGCTGCGCGCACGTGCAACAAACTCCAGCTCCCTGCGCATGGCTCCATCGCCCACAAACAGGTATTCAATGTCCTCACGATCGCGCGTCTTCTCCGCGGCCTCGAGAATCACTCCAAGCCCCTGCTTCACTCCCATATTCCCCGAATGAGAGACAACGAGCTTTCCCTGTAGCCCAAACTTCTCGCGGAACTCGCTCCCGTCCGTGCGATCGCGCAACGTGTAGAGAGATGAGTCCGCCCGTGCCGGAAACAACACGACCTTCGCCGGATCGATTCCCTTCTCCACAATCCGCTCCCGCATTCCTTCCGTAATCGTGCTGACCAGCGCAGCTCTTTCGTACGCCATCCGCTCTAGGCCATAGAGCATTCGAATCAGCGATTCACCTTTCATCATCCCGAGTTCGACCGCCGCGTCAGGCTGCAAATCTTCCACATCGAACACAAACGGCACACGCCACAAACGGCTGAGCGTCACGGCTGCAACCGCCAACCCCAGCGGCGGCGATACCACAAATATGAGGTCGGGCTTCTTTGTTGCAAGCGCGCGCAGCAACGACGACGCCAGGTAAGACGCCTCGTGAAGAATCCTCTTCTTCGTGCTCAGGTTTTGGGGAACATACATCCAGGAGCGGAGAATCCTGACGCCATTACGTGTCTCGGTCTGCAGCAACTTGTGCCGATACTCAGCCGGCACGCGCCATTCCGGATAGTAAGGAGGCCCTGTACAAATCGTTACTTCATGGCCCCGGGAAGCAAGATACTCACATCGCCACGTATTGAAAGCCGCAATCCCAGTTGTGTCAGGCCAGTAATTAATGCTAAGAAAAAGTATGCGCAATGAATGTTTCTTCCAGTGTCACTCAGAATTCAACGAATAAGTTCGCAGCAAAACAAAATTAAGATCCGATAAAACGGGCGTACAAACTCCGCGCAACCCCCGTGTCCGTCGTGCCTTTGATAATCGCCCGGCCATCCGGAAAAAGAGTCAGCTCATACGGTGCCCGCTCGAATTTCAACACGTACTCCGTGTAGCGAACCGCCCCGTGGGCCGACAGTCTCGATTCAAGTTCAGCAAAGTTAATAGGACGATGCCTCTCGTGAATCTGCACCGAGTTGCGCCCGCAAAGCGAAATGTGAGGATGAGCGCGCCCTGACAGGTAAGTGAAATTACGTTGCTGACACACGCTGCAATCCGTTCGGGGATGGTCCGCGCGAATCTCCGAGCTATCGTTGTACCAGGCGTCAACCGAACGCAGCGTCCGCCGCATCTCCGCACGGTTCCCCACCAGAAACTTCATTGCTTCCATCACCGTAATGGACCCAATCAAGTTCACTGCCGGGTTCAGTATCCCGCCCGTGTCGCAAGTTTCCACCGCTCCGGTTGGCGACTGCGGAAAGACACACGCAAGGCAAGCCGTCTCGCCGGGAAGAATATTCATCGAAACGCCATAGCTGCCGACGGCTGCCGTATAAATCCAAGGACGTCCTTCCCGCGCGGCGTAGTCATTCAGCAAATAACGTGTCTCAAAATTGTCCGTGCCATCCAGAATCAGATCCACTTCCTCAAGCAGGTCGTCGCAGTTGTCGGGAGTCAGATCCTCCACGTGCGGTTCGATCGTCACCGTCGAATTGATCTGCTGCAGTTTGCGATGTGCTGCCACCGCCTTGGGCAGCGATTCTGCGGCGTCGCGCTCGTCGAACAGAACCTGCCTCTGCAGATTGCTGGGCTCAATGTAGTCACGGTCGATAATCCGCGTGTACCCCACCCCGGCGCGCACCAGCAGCGAACTGAGCACCGAACCGGTAGCTCCACAACCCACAATCGCAACGCGGGCGTCAGCCAATTTCTGCTGACCCTCCGACCCTATTCCTGGAAATAGAACCTGTCTCGAATAGCGTTCATCAACCTGCGGCATACCTCCATCATAATGCGGCCAAACCAATTCTGCTCATCACCAAGCCGGGCGCCTTTGGGGAAAGCCGGGCGCTTTGGGGGGACGTAAGTAGTTACCTTTTGTGAGTAGATTTCGCTTTGGTACATGGCCTTAATCACCTTATGATTGTTGCACCTAACAAAAGGCGCAGGAGACTTCTGGTCTCTTCAACCGAGCAGAGTAGGAACAACAGCGGCTCATTCATCCATAGCTCATGCCCGGAGCTTGCTATCAGCTACGTCATGTTAGTGAGTTGCTGCTGCACTTTCCGGAGGAACCGTTGTCTTTGCGTCGCGTCTTGTCGGCTCTGCTCGCTACCACGGTCGCCCTATGCGTCCCGCCACTTTCATTGGCCCAGGGATCACGGTCGAACTCCGAACAACCGAAGGCCGCCGTCTTCGGCGGATATTCCTTCTATCGTGCTGGCGGCAAAGTGATGAACGCGACGGTGCCCGACTTCAAGAAGGGATGGGCCGGCCAGCTCATCGTAAACACCAGCCCTTGGATGGGAGTAGTGTTTGACGTAAATGGCCACTACAACAATTTTGCCAGTGCCCACGATTACCTATTCGGACTGCGCATCCAGTCGCCAAACTTTCGTATTCGTCCATTTGCAGAAGGGTTCACCGGAGTCCAGCATTTCAGTCCCAAGGGGCTCCCAAGCCAGAACACAGCCGTTTACGCTGGCGGCGCAGGAATCGACATAAAAGTCACTCCCAAGATCTCAGTCCGTCCCGTTCAGTTCACCTTCGTACACACCTACTATGACTCGCAAAAGAACTACTTCGATGGCGGCCGCGTGCAAGCGGGACTCGTCTACAACCTCGGCCTGCCCTCGCATGAAGGCGAAGTCCTTGCAATCTGCAGCGCAGATCCATCGGCTGTCGATGCCGGAGCCCCCATCAACGTCAGCGTGACTGCCAAGGGCTTCCTGCCCAAGCGCATTCTGAGCTACTCCTATGCCAGCACCGGCGGCGCCGTCACAGGAAATCTCGCTACCGCCTCCGTGGGCACCACCGGAGTACGGCCCGGCACATACACCGTCACCGCCACAGTGAAAGACAACGGGAGACGCAAGCATCAGCAGACCGCAAACTGCCAGGCTGAATTCATCGTGAAAGAGAAACTTCCTCCATCTCTTTCCATCTCGGCTGACCCTGCCTCCGTGATCGCCGGTGATGCCTCGACGATCACCGTCAAAGGCAGCAGCCCGGACAGCCGTCCGTTGACCTATGCCTGCACTGCAAGCGGCGGACAACTCACCGGAAATGGCCCAACCTACACCCTGGATACCTCCGGCGCGCAGGGCGCAATCACCGTCAAGTGCACCGTCAGCGATGACCGCAACCTGAGTGCATCGGCAACCGCCTCCGTAGAGGTCAACGCTCCTGCAAGCAGGACGCAAGTTTCGAAGTTCGGCACCATCGAATTCAAACACGACCCCAAGCGCCCAACTCGTGTGGATAACGAAGCCAAGGGCGAGCTCGATCGTTACGCCGATGCCTTGGCCGCTTCGCCCGAAGTAAAGGGCGTTGCAGTTGGATACGCCGCGGCTCCCGAAGACAAAGACAAAGCCGCCCAGCGTGCCGTCAACGCCAAGAATTACCTGCAGAAAGACAAGGGCACTGACCCCGCGCGCATCGAGCCCCGCACCGGCGTCGATAATGCCCAGAAGGTCGATCTGTGGATCGTTCCTGCTGGCGCTAACTTCGCGGCTGAGGGAACCTCCGTTGTGGACGAGAGCAAAGTGAGGGCAGTTCCTCGCGTTCCCTTGAAGCCCCGGACTCATAAGAAGCTGCAGAAGTCCCACAAATCCGCCCGCGCCTCAGCGCGTAATTGCCACAAGCCGGGCCATCCCTGCGTACCCCATAAATCCCCGAGGCGCTCAAACAAATCGGGCCGCAAAGAGCGCCTCCACTAAGGAGTGGGGGCCAATCATCGTCAGTGTTGCCCGAGCGAGTTGAACTATCGATTGGAGCAGCAACCGTGAGCTTGGAGCAGCAACCCTTGCTGCTCCATCTCGGCTCATCTGGAATCGCATCACACAGTTATGGCCTTCGCAACCGACCAGATTTACACCAAGCTTCCAACTCCACCCGAGCCAGATCCCAATCCCAAACCACCGCCCGATCCCGAGCCGCAGCCGGGGTCAGACCCAGACCTGATCCCAGGAACCGATCCGCTCCCTGAGCCAATGCCAATGTAGGATCGGCATTGCCCTCGAGGGCTGGAACCCGCTCAAGATTTGATTGAATTGAAAGTTTTTTGATGGTGGCCAGGGAGGGAGTTGAACCCCCGACACGCGGATTTTCAGTCCGCTGCTCTACCAACTGAGCTACCTGGCCATCCTGATGCACTGAGTGAAGTGCTTACGGAAGGGGTTACAGAAGCGACCCATTGCTTGCTGGAACGAGATTGATTATAGCAGCAGGCAAACTGTTCGCAAACCTGAACTGTGGATAATCGCCGTTCTGCTCCCGCTCAGAACATATCTGCGAAACGTCCAGCCATCATCACCGCCGCGCAGTGATTTGCGCCAAACCAGTACGGAAGCTCGCGATAATCATCCAGCTCAAAGAACGCAAGATCCGCGTCCTTCCCAGCCTCCACGCTCCCCTTCCGCCCATCGAGTTCCAGCGCACACGCACCGTTAATCGTTGCTGCCGTCAGCGCTTCTTCCACCGTCATTCGCATCTGCGTGCATGCCAGCGACAGCACCATTGGCATACTGATCGTCGGCGATGTTCCCGGATTGTAATCCGTTGCCAGCGCCACCGCCACGCCTGCGTCGATCAGCTTGCGAGCCGGTGGATACTTCCTCGTAGCCAAAAAATAATTCGCTCCTGGCAACAGCGTAGCCACCGTTTCCCCCGCCACTAGAGCCGCCACATCGGCTTTTTCCAGATTATCCAGATGGTCTACCGACACAGGGCTGCGCGCCAGAATCGTCGCCAGCGGAGTGTTCGTCAACTGCCCCACATGAACCCGCGTCCGCAATCCGCATTGCTCTGCTTCACGCAAAATCCGTTCCGTCTGCGCCAGCGTAAACGCCCCATGCTCGCAAAACACGTCCACAAATTGCGCCAGCTTCTGCCGCGCCACCTTCGGCAGAATTTCCGTACACACCAGTTCCACGTACTCCTCCGGATTCTCTTTGAACTCCGGTGGCGGCACATGTGCCCCCAGAAAAGTCGCCAGCACCGTTCCCTGCCACTGCCCCGCCGCGCGCCGAATCGCCTTCAGGCTCTTGATCTCCGATGCCGCATCCAAACCGTACCCGGACTTCGCCTCCACCGTCGTCGTCCCTTGCGACTGAGCCTGTCTCAGTGCTCCCAGAACGTGCTCGGCCAACGTTGCTTCGCTCGCCCCGCGCACCCCATCGATACTGGCGCGAATCCCACCCCCGGCCTGCGCAATCTCCTGATAACTTGCTCCTGCCACGCGCTTTTCAAAATCGATCAGCCGTGGCGCCACAAATACCGGATGCGTATGCGAATCCACAAAGCCCGGCAGCACCACCTTCCCCCGGCAATCCAGTTCGATCAACTCAGCGCGATGCTCTTTCAGCCACGGATCACGCATCACTTCCCGTCCCGCACCCACCGCCGCGATCTTGCCGTCTCTCACCAGCACTGCGGCATCTTCGATCACGCCTATTTCGCGCATCTGCCGCCCACGCCGTTGCCCCGGCTCTCCACTCATCGTCACAAGTTGCGAAATGCGATGCAGCAGCACCGCGGGATTATGCCTCGGTTCTTCCGCTTTCTTGGTGGATGCCATCGCCTACTTGCCTTCCATCGGAACTTTCACTCCCGCTTTCTTCGCAAACGCAACGGCTTCGTCATACCCCGCGTCCACGTGCCTGATCACGCCGGTCCCCGGATCGTTCGTCAGCACGCGTTCAATCCTCCGTGCCATATCAGCCGTCCCATCCGCCACTGTCACCTGCCCGGAGTGTTGCGAATATCCAATCCCCACGCCCCCGCCATTATGAATCGATACCCACGACGCACCCGAAGCCGTATTCAGCAGCGCGTTCAGCAGAGGCCAGTCCGCCACCGCGTCCGTTCCATCTTTCATCGCCTCCGTCTCGCGGAAAGGCGAAGCCACCGAGCCACAGTCCAGATGATCGCGACCAATCACGATCGGCCCCTTGATCTTCCCCTGCTTCACCAGGTTATTGATCGCCAACCCAAACTCCGCGCGCTCGCCGTACCCGAGCCAGCAAATCCTAGCCGGTAGCCCCTGGAAGCGAATCCGCTTCCGCGCCAGATCAATCCACCGCGCCAGCTTCCGATTTTCCGGGAACAACTCCAACACCACATCGTCTGTAACCGCAATGTCCCTCGGATCACCCGACAGCGCCACCCACCGGAACGGCCCTTTCCCCTCGCAGAACAGCGGACGTATATATTCCGGCACAAATCCCGGAAAGTCGTACGCGTTCTTCACGCCCTGCTGAAACGCAAACGTCCGTATATTGTTGCCGTAGTCAAACGTGACCGAGCCCATCTTCTGCAGCCGCAGCATTCCTTCCACATGCTTCGCCATCGACTCCAGCGAACGCTGCTCATAAGACTTCGGATCGCGCGCCCGCAGCTCCAGCGCGTCTTCAAACGTCATCCCGTTCGGCACATATCCATTCAGCGGATCGTGCGCCGACGTCTGATCCGTCAAAATATCCGGCACCACTCCCCGTTCCGCCAGCTCCGGAATCACGTCTGCGCAGTTCCCCACCAGCCCGACAGAAATGTTCTCTTTCTTCCGCACCGCGTTCTTCAAAATCCGTAGCGCCTCGTCGAGCGAGTTCACCATGAAGTCGCAGTACCCGCTCTTCAGCCGCTTCTTTATGCGCTCGGGATCGACCTCAATCCCCAGGAACGCCGCGCCCGTCATCGTCGCCGCCAACGGCTGCGCTCCGCTCATGCCTCCCATGCCGCCGCTCACAATCAGCTTCCCGCTCAGGTCTCCGCCTGCTTCGGGAAAATGCCTCTCCGCCGCCGCCATAAACGTCTCAAACGTCCCCTGGATGATCCCCTGCGAACCGATATAAATCCACGACCCCGCCGTCATCTGCCCATAGGCCATTAGCCCCGCGCGTTCCAGTTCGTTGAACTTTTCCCAGTTCGACCAGTGCCCCACCAGGTTCGAGTTGCACAGCAACACTCTCGGCGCATAGTCATGCGTGCGGAAAATCCCCACCGGCTTCCCCGACTGCACCAGCAGCGTCTCATCGTTTCCAAGCGACTTCAGCGAACGCACAATCGCGTCGTAGCAATCCCAGTTACGCGCCGCCCGCCCCGTCCCGCCATACACAACCAGGTCGCGCGGACGCTCCGCCACCTCTTCATCCAGATTGTTCATCAGCATGCGCAGCGCCGCTTCCTGTCCCCACCCCTTACAGGAGAGTTCCGATCCACGCGCAGCTTTGATAGGAGTGTAAGTACGAGTAGCTGATTCCAGTTGGATAGACATAAGGGCCTCATGCGCTTTTCATGCAAGAAAGCGTGAACAAAAATCGTAGTTCGTTATGGGGGTGATTGGCAAACGTGGAGAAGGCGAGGGGAAAAAGGATGTGCGCGAACACGGACGCATGATCGCGAGACCTATCTGTTCTATTTCCGAACAACAACAAACCAACCGATGTTGCAAAGCAGGTAAACTGTCACGAGTAAAAGGAGTGCTTGTTTCCCGTAGAAGAGCCAGTACATCAAGCGATAGGGCCAAGATTTGTAATTGTACTGGCCCTCATTCAGACCATCGCGCTCCATCTGGTTTAAAAGCAGCCTGGCCACTTCGTGTGCAAAAAAATATTGCATGTAGTCAAGAAGAATGACCAACACAGCCAAAGTACCTGCGCGCAAAAGTGGCATTCTCAGCGTGGTGGCCATTTGTTTAGCAATAGCCGAGTCACTAGCCAGAAGGCCCCAAGTCAGCGCAAGAATTCCGACTCCCAGCGTACGAACCTGAGCGCTGATCTTGTCGCTGGATTCCTTCTTGCGATCCAGAACATTATTCTTTGTGGCCATAGGTACTATTTTCTTTTGATTGAGGGCCCGGGGTCATCGCCACCTTGCTTCGCCGGTGGTGCACTGTCGCCGATACCTCTCTTGTGAAATGTGTCGCGATCTCGTGAAGGGACACGTTCCGGGGCCGGTTTCGGCTGAGGTTTGGGTTCAGGGTTTGGAACCGACGGTTTTTGGGGGTTATCAGGTTTGCTCATGGAATTGCTCCGGCGCAGACTGCAACTCTCAAATCGCATTGTTGCACGCAGCAGCACTCATCTAGACAGAGAGGCTCTCGCAAGCGCCCGTTATTAAAGATTGAAAAAATTGATTGCCTTATGCAACTGGAGGAGAATAGCTTGCCCAAAGCCGTGAGTCAAAGGTTTGTTTTTTATAGCTACCAGCATGGTGGGTGCCTCTGTCACTGTCAGCCAATCCAACCGCCGCCCACCACCTCGTCCCCGCTGTACATCACCACCGCTTGGCCCGGAGTCACCGAGCGCTGCGCCTCATCGAAGGTCACCAGCACCTCGTCCTCTCCCACAGGCTCTACCGTCGCCATGGCCGCCGGATGCCGATGGCGAATCTTCGCCTCCACCCGCATCTGACCTTCAAGCTTTGTCACAGATATCCAGTTCATCTTATTAGCTCGCAAGGACTTCGACAGCAACTCTTCCGCCCCGCCCACCACCACTTCCTTGCGATCCCCGCGAATCTCCACAACGTACAATGGCGACCCGGTAGCCACGCCCAGCCCCTTCCGCTGCCCAATCGTGAAGTTATGAATCCCCTCGTGCCGCCCAATCACCTCGCCCGAAACCGTCACCAGCTCGCCCGACAAATCCGGCAGCCGTTCACCCTGTTCTTCCATGTAGGCATCGAGAAACGCCTTGTAATCTCCGCCCGGAACAAAGCATATCTCCTGCGAATCCGGCTTTTCCGCCAGTACCGTCAAACCCTGCTGCCGAGCCTCCTCCCGCACCGCCGGCTTGCACATCTCCCCCACCGGAAACAGCGTCCGGCTCAACTGCTCTTGCGTCAGCCCAAACAAAAAGTACGTCTGGTCTTTCGCCCTATCCGCAGGACGCTTCAGAATCCATCGTCCGCGCCCCTCATCCCACTCATTCCGCGCATAATGCCCCGTTGCGATCATCTCCGCGCCCACCGAACGCGCTGTCCGCAGCAGTTGATCAAACTTCAAGTGATTGTTGCAGAGTGAACACGGAATTGGTGTTCTGCCAGAGAGATAGTCGTCCACGAACGGACGCACCACATCGCGCTCAAAGCGGTCTTCCTGGTTCACCACGTAATAAGGAATTCCCAGCCGCACGGCCACCGACCGCGCGTCATACACATCGTCCAGCGAGCAGCAACGCCCCGCCTGCGGCTCTCCACTCGGGTTTGCCCCCGGCAGCCGCCGCTGGTTCCACAACTGCATCGTCAGCCCAATGACGTTGTAGCCGTCGCGCACCATCATCGCCGCGACCGTCGAGGAATCCACCCCGCCGCTCATCGCCACTGCCACCGTCCGCTTCTTAACGTCTCGCAACAGGTTCTCGTCCACCAGATTCCCCAGACTTCCTCTACCGCTTTCCCGCCCACACCGGACTCATCTCCCGAAGCTTGCTCACCACTTCCGGAACCATCTCCAGCACGTACTCCACTTCCTCATCCGTGTTCTGCTTCCCAAGGCTGAATCGAATCGATCCCCGCGCCTCATCTCCGCTCAGTCCCATTGCAGTCAACACATGCGAAGGCTCAATCGCTCCCGACGAGCAAGCCGCTCCGGTCGAAACCGAAATTCCCTTCAAGTCCATCGCAATCACAAACCCCTCGCCCTCGATCCCATCGACCAGAACATTGGACGTATTCGGAACTCTTTCGGCTTTCGCGCTGTTCACTCGCGTGCCTTCCAATGTGCCGCAGATCCCCTGCTCCAGCCGGTCCCGCAGCGAACTCATATTCGCCGTCCCGCCCGCCGTCAGCCATTCCGTCGCAAGCTCCGCAGCCTTGCCCATTCCCACGATTCCCGCCAGATTTTCCGTCCCTGCGCGTCGTCCGCGTTCATGCCGTCCACCCACCTGCATGGATTTCAGCAGCGTCCCCCGCCTCACAAACAGCGCTCCCACGCCTTGCGGCCCGTGCATCTTGTGCGCCGCAACCGACAGCAGATCGCACCCGATCTGCTCCACGTCTATCGCCACCTTCCCTGCCGCCTGCACCGCGTCTGTATGGAAGTACACGTCTGTCTCGCGTGCAATCCTTCCAATCTCCTGCACCTTCTGCAGCGCGCCGGACTCGTTGTTCGCCATCATCACCGAAATCAGTTTCGTCTCCGGCTTCAGCGCTGCCCGAATATCCCCCGGCTCCACCATACCGTCTGCATTGCAGCCCACGTAGGTCACAGCCACGCCCATCTCTTCCAGCCGCTTGCAGCCGTTCAGTACCGCGTGGTGTTCAATCGTCGAGGTGATCACATGATCGCCTGCCACCACCATTCCAAACAGCGCGAGGTTGTCGCTCTCAGTTCCTCCGCTGGTGAACACAATTTCGCTCGTCCGCGCTCCCAGCAATTCAGCAACGCGCTCGCGTGCCTCTTCCACCGCCGCCCGCGCCTGCTGACCTTGCTGATGAATCGAGCTCGCGTTCCCAAAGCTCCCCAGCAGGTACGGCTGCATGGCCGCAAACACCTCAGGCAGCAGAGGCGTCGTCGCATTGTTATCCAAGTAGATTCGCCGCATCGTCAATTCCTATTCTATCGCCCATCCTGTGCTCAAACTTCTCCGAACTGCATCGAACGTCACATATGCCGGACCCGACGTCAGATCCCGTATCGCGACTCCCGCCTACGCTGCCGCCCCGTCCTCAATGCCGTGCCAATCGCCGTCTCCAGGCCGCCTGTGTTTGGACCGTAGTCATCGTCTTCTTTGCCGCACTCGGATACGTCGGCGACCTCGCCCTCACCCGCAATGCCGGCCAGTCCCAACCCAATCCCGGCATCGGCGGACACGTCTTCTTAGGAGTTCTCCTCGTCGGCTGCACCATCGCCGCCGTCATCTCCGTCATCTCCCGGCGCCACCACCGATAACATCACCACCACCATTGACACAAAATCCGCGCACCAAGACAGATGCCGGTGCCCCCCGGGTTCGCGACCCGTTCTGTAGGCGTTAACATGGGAAAGCAGTCAGCCTCGTAGCTAGTCCGGATTTCTCACCAGAGTAGGTTCGAAGAAGTTGATTTGAGTAGCAAAAGGCCGTTGTTTCGGGCATAACTACGTTATCGAGACGAAGTTAATACCACGCAACGAACGGCCCTTCTTATGACAGAGTGTACTC